>Ga0233428_1000026_pt1 | contig 219849 bp, 211 predicted proteins | sample SI_118_April2016_4_FD_179890 | JGI IMG/M metagenome (GOLD analysis project Ga0233428, IMG submission 179890) | Seawater microbial communities from Saanich Inlet, British Columbia, Canada - SI_118_April2016_120_MG | ecosystem: Environmental > Aquatic > Marine > Inlet | place: Canada: British... | reverse complement strand
GGTTCATTTAAGCATTTTCCATCTTCACATAATTCTTTCTGTGGATCAAAGACGCATTCTGGACCTTCATTGTCAATTTCGTCAGAACAAGAACCTTCGCCTGAATCTGTTTCTTTAGGTTTTTCTAATGATGCTAAGTATTCTACAACATCATAATCACTTGGGCAATGCCCTCCAATACAAATATTTCCTTGATCATCACAGGTTTTTCCATTACAATCTGCTGAATCATCACAATCTGTGTTACCATCGTTATCGTTATCTGCATTATCAGCACAGTTTTCTTCTGGGTTAACACATTGAAAATCTAAATTACAACTTAAACTGCCAATTAGGTCAAAAGGATAATTTTCTCCTTTCGGACAAATTCCACAACTTCCCCCACAACCATTCAAACCACATTGTTTTCCTTCGCAGTTAGGAACGCAGTCGTTAATTTCACATAAATCTCCTTCAGCCGAAAGAAATATTTCCATGTCTATAATCTCTCCATTCTCCATCCCTCCAGGAGTAAACGTACAGGGAGGGATACAAGCAGCTACTCTGAATGATTCTTCTAGCCCCTCGGTTGATTGAGGGTCTGAACAGTCAGTCGCAGTTCCGGTACAAGTTAACCTTTCTATTTTTCCTTGTTCTAAAGAACAACTATTAAAACAGTTTTTTTCTTCTATGATTTGACACGTGGGGTCATTACTGTAAGGGCAACAATTTGCTTTACAATCTAATGGCAGACATTCAATTTCGCTACCCACTTCACACATCTCTAAAGTACAACCAGGAACACTGGTACAGCAGGTCTCTTTACTTTCTATAGGAAAAGTATCAATATATTTTGTTATTCCTAAAATGTTAATATCTACTTCACAAACAGGACATTCATAATCCTCATCAGCTAGAGAAATTATGGGTAAAATTATAATTAAAAGAATCCCCACCAGACAAAACCTCATACATCCTCTTTTCATACTATTTCTAAAAGAACAAAATTATATTTATAAATATACCGCTTATTTATGGTAAGCAAAAACTGTCGTCCATGAATTCTCCAGTACAGATGTAATTTTCTGGGCAGCCCAGATCTGGGTCGCAAGTTATTGTACAAATAGTGTCTTCTAAACAGAATGCTGCTGAATTGTTCGGACTTCCACATTCTTGATTAGTGCTACAAGGCCAACCCATATAGTTTGTTGGAGGCAACTCACAACTTCCCGAATCACAAACTAATCCCTCATAAAAACAATCGCTAAAACAAGATTTTGTACAAAAACCGTCTCCATTAAAACCATCTGCACAGATTTCAGATAAGCAATCAGTATCATTACTACAATAGTCAAACATTTGCCCTGGTCCATAACAGGTTCCAGAATTACAATCTTCATTTGGTCCGCAATCACCACAACTGTCTCCACAACTGTCTGAACCGCATTCTTTGTCATCACAATCAGGGATACAGTTTTCGAGACATTTCCCGTCAAGACAACTATATCCTATGTCACAACTAAAATCTTTCCATTCTGTACACCAAGCCGCAAAATCACTCATCTTACATACTTTACCGCTAGTATCAGTTTCACAATATGCGTCGCTTTGATCACAAGGTCGACAATCTACACATTCTCCTTCTTCACATTTCTTTGGTCCGCAGGGGTCATCTTGCCATTCACCGCAACCATATTCATTTACAACACATTCAGCAACAATAGTTTCTGTTTGACAATATTTTTCTCCAGGATTACAACTTCCAGGACAGTTATTTGTATCTATTTCACTATCTAAACTTCCAACTTCTTGGACATAATCTTGTCCTAAAATATCTTCCTCCACTAAAATATCTGTTTGGGGTTGAACTGTATCATATCCTTTAACTTCCTGAAAAACATCAAATTCTTGTGGTTCGTCTTCATCACAAACGCCGTTATAATTAGAATCATTAATGCATACACATTCTCCATTAACTTTTTCTCTTCCTGGATTGCAACTTCCTTCACTCTTTCCGGAATCACAACTTGAAACTGCAACTGATCCCAGTAGTAATGTCATTGCTGTAAATAATTTCCATTTCATTAAAGAACCAAAACCATCATTACTATTTAATAGTTACTATATCATTGGACACTTTCACAACAGAAACACTGGTTATTCTCTGGATCATCAATACAATTTTCTTCAACAGGGACGCAAGTTTTTTCTCCACAAACTATATTACAATTTCCTTCTCCTGTAACAGGGCCACAATAATCTTTCAATAAAAGTATTTCTCCAGCATACGTTGGAACATCTGGATTTAATCTTATTGCTGCTCCTGCAATTGTGGATACTTTATCATTAGCTAAATTCGTAGTAATTAATCCAATTACTGCCACTAATAAAACTGATCCAATAACTAAAGCCATTTCTTTCTTTTGTTTACTGGAAAGTTTCCTCTTTTTAACCATTTCAAGTATAAAATAACTCAACTATTTAAACCTAACGTTCTGGGATGTAAGTAAATTAATAAGTATTAAGAAAAGAAAATAAATAAGTGAAACAAGAAGCAAAAGAGTAAGATTTATAAACAGTAAAAAAATAAGTATTCTTAATTTGGAATTTAAGCGTAAACTGTACACTCGGGGAAATTCATTTGAAACAACTATTCCTAAGCCCATTCTCTTTAAATTAAATTTAGAAAAGAAAAATAATGTTGTTTTCAAGTATGATGCAAAGAAAGATCTGTGGTATTTAGATTTTGAAGAGAATAAAGGCTAGTATACAAACTTTTATATACAAATGATAAATAATAATAACAAGAAAAGGGGGGAAATGTACAAACAAAAAAGAGGGGCAATTGCCTTAATTGGTTTGGTAGCTATGTTTGTAGTAGTTATAGCTGGGTCTCTTTTCTTAGCTTCTAAAGACGGAAATTCTCTTACTGGTGCATCTATTGGATTTCAAGAATTTTCTGGAACTTGTAATATTTCTGTTACTGAATCTGTAAATAATATTGGGCATGATTTTCTTTGTCAGAATACGGATGGGTTTATTATTAATGCTGATAACATTATTTTTGATTGTCAAGATCATTTCATTAAATGTACTGAAGGATGTGATGCTACTACTAATACTATTGGGATTCGTATAAATAATCAATCTAACGTTACTATTCAGAATTGTTATATCTACAACTTTACCGAAGGAATTAGATTAGAGGTTGGTGCCGCTAATAATTTAATCACTAACAACTACTTATATAATAACTCGGATGGTATTGAAATTAATTTTGCTGGTGGTAATAATATCACTAGAAATATCATTGACCAGAATTTAGTTTGTGGAATTAACATTACTACTGATCATAATGTAACTTCATATTCTGATTTTAATACAATCTGGGACAATAAAATCTGGAACAGCACTAACGGATCATTAGAAGCTTGTGGTAATGCCAGTAGTTACAATTATTGGTATACTGCTAAGAGTTGTGGGACTGGAAGTGTTAATATTATTGGTTACCCTTGTGTGGGTGGAAATAATTGGTTGTCTTATACTGGGGTAGATACTTCTGGTGATGGTTTGGGAGATACTTTAACTCCCTATAATGGTGGTGGGCTCTCATGGGGTGCAAAAACTGCTGCTACTGGTGATTATAATCCCTTAGTTGACTCGTGTGCTTCTCTTCCTGGATTTATTGATAGTAACGTTACTTGTGGAAATAAAACACTCAATAGTACTTCTGGAGAAGGTTATGCTATTGTTGGTGATAATGTCGTTTTTACTTGTAATGGAACTGCATTAAACGGTAATGCTTCTAATCAATCTTCTCCATATGCTGATGATATGAGGGGAATTGAAATTAAGAATGTACATGATGTAACTGTTATTGGTTGTGATATTTATAATTTTACTTATGGTGTTTATATTCAGAACTCTTACAATATTAATCTTGTTAACCTAAACGTTCACGATAATAATTACACTGGGATTTATGTTGGGGCCCTAACTTACAATGTTACAATTGAAAATAGTACTATTAGTGATACTGGGACTAATATGCAAAAACAAGGAGTTTGGTTACATGGTTCAAAACCAAGTGGTGGAAATAATATTATTATTAGAAATACCTTTGCTAATAATACTGAACGTGGAATTTACTTAAGTGATAATTCCGATACTAATACGATCTCTTCAAACAACGTCTCTGGAAGTACAGATGGTATCCTTATTAATGAATCTGATGGAAACAATATTTACAACAACAGAGTCTATAATAACAGTAATGCTGGAATAAACGCGTTATCTTCAACCATTTCAGAAACTGGAAGTGCAGACTCTTCTTCTGGATGTTTAAGTAGTTGTGAATCTGATTACTCTTCTTGTCCTGGAAGTTGTTCTACAAACTTAGAGCCTTGTCAAGATAGTTGTGACAGCAGTTATACTAGTTGTTTTGGAACTAGTGGATCTACAAATACAAGTTGTTATGATGATTGTGGTACTAATTATACTTCACAATTATCAGCTTGTTCCAATACTTACGCGGTTTGTTATAATGTTACTTGTCCTAATGCTTATCCCAATGCCAACCAAACATCTCAGCTTGGAGCTTGTCAATCAAATTGTACTATTAACTCTGATACTTGTTCTAGTGATGTACAAACTAATTTAACAATTTGCCAAGGTGCTTGTGATACCAATTATACTGCGAACAATACTGTTTGTGCTGCTACAAATACTACTTGTTATTCTACTTGTGACACTACTTACGGAGCTGGTTGTACTTCAACTTGTCAATCAACATATTCTTCTTGTACTAGTGGTTGTAATACTCAATTAGCTAATACTCTGTATGATAATGTATATGGATATTACCTAGAATCTTCATTAACTGATTTAGGTCTAACTGGAACAATATACGATAACACTTATGGGATATATCTAAACAACTCTCCTTCTGATATTAGTTCAGCTACCTTGTATAATAATTCAAATGCAGGAATTTACATTAATAATAGTGATCCTGGTTCGCAGTATATTAATATTAATGATGTTACAATTAATGGGAGCACTTATGGGATTTATGCAGAAAACTCCTTAAAACTAAAATTAGGTTCTGAAGGTAGTATTGACATTTACAATAATTCTTATGGAGTTTATTTTAACAGGACTAATAGTAGTGTTTTTACTTCCGATACTGATTTTGGAGAAGGGCCAATAACAATTCATAATAATTCCCTTGCCAACATTTTACTTAGAAACGCTTATTTCAACACATTTGATTACATTACTGTCTATGGTGGAAGTATAGGGATGAACTTAACAAGCTCAAATAATAACAATATTACCACTAGTAGAATTTCCAACTTTACCTCCTACAATCTTTATTTGAACAGTTCAAACAACAACACTTTTTACAATAACTATTTTGAAAACTTATCTAATACAAAACTAGCTAGTGATGATGGGATTAATATTTGGAACACTACTTATAATTGTTCTAATCCTAATGGAAATAACATTCTAGGGTATTCTTGTTGGGGTGGAAATTATTGGGGCAATTATACTGGTGCAGATACCACGGGAGATGGCATAGGGAATACTTTGTTGCCATATAACAATTCTGGGAACATCACAACCGGTGGAGATTATCTCCCATTAACTGATAACTTAGCTAGTTGTGGAAACATTGTTGCAGACGTAACAATTGTTCAAAATGTTTCAAGTAATGGAACTTGTTTTGTTGTTAGTGCAGCAAATATAACTATTGATTTTGCTGAAAAAACTTTGATTGGAAATGGCTCTGGTTGTGGAGTTAATATTTCAAATTATGATGGGGTTAAAGTTATCAACGCTAACATTCAGAATTTTAGTACTGCAATCTGCGTAGATCCTGCGGTTAATATTAACATTAGTAATAACAACATAACACAGAATACAAATGGAATTACTTTTGAACAGATTAACAATAGTTTCATTAATAATAACAAAATCTTTAACAACACTAATTATGGAATCCAACTAACTGACTCGCATAATAATACCCTCTTCACAAACAACATAACCTCAAATGGTTATGGGCTTTACATTACAAGTTCAGATAATAATTCCATTTATAACAATTACTTTAACAACACTATCGATGCTTCAGACGATGGCACAAATAAATACAATACTACTTATGTGGGCGCAACAAGCATCATTAATGGAACTGGTTTTGGAGGGAATTTCTGGTCCACTTATCTCGGAAGAGATTCTGGAAACGGAGTTTATCCATACAACATTTCTGAAGATGAAGTTGGAGACACAAATATTCCTTTTACTTTAGGAAATATTCAAGATTATCTTCCTTTAACTAGCAATAATGGGACAACTAATGAAAACAGTTGTTTAACAATTACCACATCTACAAAATTGGGTAATAATGTTACTTGTACGAATGGGAATGGGATTACCATTACTGCTAACAATGTGGTGCTTGATTGTGACAACATGATAATTAATGGTGGTGGAATCGCTTCAGGAATACTTGTTGATAACTATGACAATGTGGTTATCAAGAATTGTAACATTACTAACTTTTACTATGGGATTCAAGTTCTTAATGCAGAAGGAACACAAATCATTGAAGGTAATGATCTAAGACTAAATGATTTTTATGGGATTTATCTTTATCAAACAAATAGCACATTAATTGATAGTAATAGTTTGGTTGATGATAATAATGGGGTTTATATGATCAGTTCTGTAGGTACAAACATTACTAACAATACAATTAACTTGCAGAAAAAGTTTTATGGGATTTATGGTTATGAAAGCACTAATAATATCATCATCAATAATACACTTTGGGACAATTATCATGGGATTTATTTGGTCGATTCCAGTTACACAAACGCGTCAAACAATAACATTACTGCCAGTGATGTTTATAGTTTATTTGTTCATAAGAGTACGACTTACTCTTATTTTACAAATAATAGTTTAAGTACTGGCCTTGAAGCCATTAGAATTAAAAGTAGCAGTAATAATAACCAATTTACTGGAAATAGAGTTACTAACCACACTAATTTTGGAGTTTATTCAACTGATTCTGATTCAAATACATTTACAAATAACACTATTCAAAATAATAGTGCTAATGTTTATCTTTCAAATTCCAACACTAATAATTTTGTTAATAATTCCATTACTTTGGGAATCTCTGGAATACAAGCAATCTTTTCATCTGATGGTTTGATTTTAACAAACAACACAATTAATTCAACGACAAATACAACTCCTTGTTTAGAGATTAATGATAGTTCTAATGCTGATATTAGTGGTAACAAGTTCTACAATGATGTTCATTTGAACAATGCTGATGGAACAACGATGGACCTTAACAACAGTGTTGTAACTTATTTAAACATTAATGAATCTGACTCAATTACATTGTCTGGAAATATTTTAAATTATGTGGATGTTGAGCCAACTACGGGAACAAATATTACTGGGAATACAATTGTTCAACTTGACGTTTTACAATTTGCTTCTGGAGAAATTTCTTCAAACACAGTTGCAAACAATAACTTGACCGCTTTTAATTTAAGAACTGTTACTAGCACAGATATTAATAGCAATGATCTTCAGAATACCACTTTAGCAATTTTACTTTCTGCTGAGTCAACTGGTAACTCTGTGTATAATAACTGGATTAAAGATAACAGTTTTGGTTTAAACATTACTAACTCAACAAGCAATACTATTTACAATAATTACTTTAGTAATGGGATTGGTCAAAATGTTTATGATGATAGTGGAAATACTTGGTATGATGATTACGCCTGTGGTGTTCCAAATATAGTCGGTGGACCTTGTAAGGGTGGAAACTTTTACTCAGATTATTATGGTTTAGATAATGGTGTTAGTGGAACTGAACAAGGTGATGGAATTGGTGATCAACCTTCTACGTACACAATCGCTACTAGTAACACTGATAATTATCCATTAGTACTTTACGTTGCAAGACAGTACTTTGGTCAAGTTAGTCCTTACAACATTACCTATAATGCTTATGGAAATGTTTCTGGATTGTTGGGTGATGAAGAAGCGGTTCCAAACGAAGTGCAGATAATTAATTACACTAATACTAGTGGAACAGTTTTTGTACAAATCACTGGGTTATTTAACCAATCAGATGTTCATGCAGAAACCTTGAAAATAAATCACACAGAAAACAAAACGGCTGTTAATCGTACCGGGCTTACTGGAGAAGAAAATACATTCTCGGTTTATCTTAACCACAATTATGAGTTTGATGCTGGTGTTTACATTTGTGAGAATACTTACAATCTTTCCTTAGATGAAACTTGTAGTTCTGGTGTTAATTTAACCAGTATTGGAACTCCAACCGGCGTGATTTACACTTTATCCCATAATAATGGATATTACAAAGTGACTGGAATTACTAATGAAAGTATTACTGCTGGAATTAATAAGAATAGTTATTGTGGTGCAAATATCCTACACGACATAACTTTAACAGAGAATGTTAATTGTAATGGAAGTGCATTTACTGTATTGGCTGATAATGTTACAATAGATTTTGCGGGTTATACTTTAACTGGAAATAGCTCTGGTGTTGGAATTAATATTTCCAGTTACAATAACACAATCATTAAGAATGCAAACCTTGTAAATTTCAGCACAGCAATTTATGTGGATCCTGCAACAGGAATTAACATCACTAATAATAACATTAGCGATAGTGGGACGGGAATTTACTTTAGTCAAATTAATAACAGTTTTATCATTTACAATTTAGTCTGGAATAATACTGTTGGAATAAATTTGTCTCAATCTTATAACAATACCATTTACAACAATTACTTTAGCAATACTAATAATACTGTTGACAATGGAAACAATACTTATTACGTTACAAATACAACTGGCACAAATATATTATCTTTAGCAAACAGTGCATTCAGTTTAGGATTAACAGTTAATACTACCAATTTGGGTGGAAATTACTGGAGTGATTATTCCGGTTGGGATACTTCTACAAACGGATTTGGAGATACTTTATTGCCTTACAATAACTCCGGCGAAATAAATAATACTGGGGATTTGTACCCTTTAACTGGGATTGGATATATTGGTTGTGGTGGAACTACACAGAACGTAACAACAAACATAACTTTAGTTTCAGACTTAACAACTACTGGAACTTGTTTCACAGTAACTGGAAACAACCTTGACTTAGATTGTGGCGGATATAGTATTACTGGAGATGGTGGCAGTCTTGATTATGGTTTTGATATAAGTTCAGTTAATGGTACTGATATTTTAAATTGTACAATTATTAATTTCTCGGTTGGGGCAAGAATTGTCCAAGGAGTAAACCATAGTGTGACTAGTTGTACATTTGAGAATAATACTAATGCTGGGATATCAGTTTCTAACGCTTTATCTTCCAACATTTCAATCTTGAACGTAACTATATTTGGAAACAGCGTTAATGGAATTAATTTAAGTGATTCCTCTTTTGTTGACATTCTTAATAGTACTATCTATAATGTTTCAACTGGGATTATTCTGACAACTTCACCAAATAATACTATCATTGGAAATACAATTAGTAACAATACTGTTGGAATGAATTTAACTTCCTCCAATGATAATAATGTTTACAATAACTACTTCAACAGTACTTTAAATGTTCGAGATAACGGAACTAATTATTGGAACACCACTTATAATTGTAGTATTTCCGGACAGAATATTCTGGGAGAAGATTGTTTAGGTGGAAACTTCTGGAGGGATTATAACGGAACGGATAATGGTTCTGGAAGTTATCCTTACAATTCTTCTGGAGATGGAATTGGTGACACGGAGTATTATAATATTACAAACTCTTCTGCCAATAATGTTGGTTATGATTATCTTCCATTAATGGTAGCTACTGTTTGTGGTGATGGGGTAGTAGACGGTAGTGAGCAATGTGAAGTGACTGGTAGTTTATTTGCTTCAAGTATCAATACTAGTTGCCTAGCTTATAATTGGAACGTAAGTGGAACTATTGGTTGTGAGGCTAGTACTTGTACTGTCATTACAAATGCCAGCTATTGTACTAATACAACCACTCCTGCAGAAACGCCTGCAACAACCACTGGTGGTGGTGGCGGCGGTGGCGGCGGTGCTGCTACTATAACTGCAACTAACTGTACTGAAGATTGGGTTTGTGGAGTTTGGAGTGAATGTATTGGTGGTAAGCAAACTAGAAATTGTAATGATGTTAAGTTATGTGAAAGTTTAAAGAAAGCTGGAACCATTACCAATATCATTGACACTGCAAAACCAAAAGAATCCCAAAGTTGTACTATGGAAATTGTTACGGGTGTGCCTTCACCTTTACCTCCAACTCCTGTTCAAAAACCAAGTGTAATTGGGGCAATGCTTCCAGAAAGTCCACTTGCTAGGAATGCTACTTTAGCTTCATTGGCAGCAGTATTAATATTCGGGGGAGTTTATGCTTCTTGGTATTTAACATCTTCAAGGAATAAACTGAAAAGAAAGCTTAGAAAGATCACTCCTTTACTTGGAGAAGAGTCTCATGACATACTTAAAGCTGGTTACTTGGATATTTATCATCTGTACTTAAAATTGTCAGAAGGACATAAACAGAATTATTATAGTAAAGTAACTAAGCTCAGAGAAAAGTTGGAAGATCAACTTAAAGCAGAAAAAAGAATTCAAGAATTATTAGAGGACCGTACTGGTGATATTAAAGAACAAAAGGAAACTTATTTACTAGCATATAAGCAGTATCAAAAACTTCCCGAGAAAGTTAAGAAGACTTATTATCCTGACTTAGTTAACTTTAGAGATCAATTAGAACGAGGAAAATCTTCTTAAACACAGAAAAGTATATATAACCAAGGTTATCATAGTTTGCTACAATAGAAGGAGGTAAAAGTGTTATTGTCTTGTTAGTATTAAGACGATGACCTTTTGTAAATATCATATGGAAATTAAAGATTTGAAACCAAATGCAGGAAATGTTGATCTCGTCTTAGAGGTTGTTGATAAAGAAGAACCCCGAACTTTTGAGAAATTCGGTAAAGAAGGAAGAGTTTGCAACGTTAAAGCTAAGGATGGTTCTGGAGAAGTTAAAATGACTCTTTGGAATGAAGACGTTGATAAAGTTAATCAAGGTGACAAAATCCATCTTCAAAATGGTTGGTGTTCAGAATTTAAGGGAGAAATACAAATCTCATCTGGAAAATTTGGTAAGATTGAAGTTGTTGAACAAGGCAATCCAGAAGTTCTTACAAATGATCCTAATTTGTTAAATCCTGGAGCTAGTGAAGGCGGTTCTGAAGACGACGTTGAAGTTGTTGATGAGGAAGAATCAGTAGAATGAACTTTTTATTAATTTTTAATTATTTTTTTGAGGGAAATATAACATGAAACTTTTACCTGCTTTAAGACAAAAGAAACGGTATGTTGTTTTTGAGATTTTAGCAGAAAAAAAGTTTTCTTTTCTTGATATTAAAGATTCGTTAGAATTATCAATGAAAGAGTTTTTTGGGCAGTTAGGATTGTCAAAAGCAGTTCCAATATTGTTAAAAGAAAAATTTTCCCAAGAAAAACAGCGTTTTATAATTAAAGTTAACAATAAACATGTTGATGAATTGATTTCGGCAGTAATTTTGGTTAAAAAAATTAAAAACACGCCAGTAATCATAAAATCAGTGATTACTTCCGGAATATTAAAAAAGGCCGCGGTCTTTTTAGATAAATCTGGATAAAAATTGAGGTGCAATTCAAATGAATAAACAATTAGTTGACAAAATGGGTTATGATAGATCCATTACTATGTTTTCTCCTGATGGTCGATTATTACAGGTAGAATATGCAAAAAAGACAGTTAAACAAGGATCTACTGCTATTGGTATGGCATGTAAAGATGGAATAGTTTTAATTTCTGATAAACGGGTAACTTCAAAGTTAATGGTGCCTGATACAATTGAGAAAACATTTCGGATTGATAATCATATTGCTACGACTGCGTCAGGAATCATTTCTGATGCTCGTGTTTTGGTAGATAGGGCACAACTAAAGGCTCAACAACATGCAGTTACTTATGATTCAATGATTGATGTAATTTCTATCGTTAAAGATATTTGTGATTTAAAACAGATCTGTACTCAATCTGCGGGATTACGTCCTTTTGGAGTATCTATGCTAGTTGGTGGAGTTGAGAATGATGGCTCAATTAAGTTATTTCTAACTGAACCTTATGGGTTATACTTTCAGTATAAAGCAGCAGTCATTGGTGAGGGGGAAGCAGAAATTGAACCAGAGCTACAGAAAAAGTACAAACCAAGTTTAAGTGTTGATGAAGGAATTCAATTGGGTCTTAGTCTATTGAAAGGCTTCTTAAAATCTGACTTTAACTATGATAGAATTGATGCAGTTCAAATTGCAGTTTCTGATAAACGGTTTAAGAAATTAACTGTTGATGAAATGAAGAAATTAATGAAGTAGATTTAATCTACTCCTTTTTTTGTTTTTACTTCTTTTTCAAATAATTCTTCCCATTTAGAGAAATAAGTGTCTAACCTTGGGTCAAAACATTTCTTCCAAAATCTAAACAACCTTTCTTTTGGATAACTAAAATCCCAATAAGGGTTATTTAACACTGGTTTGTCTTTTACTCGAGTTAACATTTCTTGCATTTCTGGTCCATTCCATTCTAACCCCGCTAATCTGAAAAACTCTTTAAACTGGTAACTTCTTTGCATAACCCACAGAGCTTTATTCTTTTCAAACCCTTCTTTCTTATATTTATGAAATTGTTCTACTGCAAATTCTGCCAAATACTTTGTTATCTCTCTTAGTTTTTCTATGTTGTCTTCATCATTCGCTACTAAAATTTCCTTGCCATCAATTACTAATGCTACCTTTACTAAATTATCTACAGTATTGGCACTGTACCATTGGTGATTATAAATATCAACTGTGTAATCCATATCTTTGTAAATACAATAAATTTTAATATCCTTAAACTTAAAGTCTTTTGTTTCTGGCCAAATTTCAACGGGCTGTAGATTTGTCCATGTTTTTACCACGAAAATTTCATTTCCACTGATTTTGTATGGGCCAAAATTCTCAAAACAGTTGTGTGCGAAAATGTCTGAGTAGAGACCATAAGATAGTGAGTTTAAAGACATAGAAATCTTTCCCATCTCTTTTCCAATCTTTTTATCTTTGTGTTCATTCCAGTTTAGTTTTTTCATTAATTCCTTAATTTCTTCTTTTGAATGAATCAGATTTGTTTTATTCTCACAGAGGTAATCATCATTGGCACATTTTTCTCTAATAATGTCCCACCAAAAGTTCACAAATTCTTTACGGTCTTCTTTATTAATGTCTCCAACTTTCAGATCTACGAGAGAGTAAATTAATTCTTTTCTTGGAACTGCAATTCCATTAAACAGTTTAGCAACTTCTTTTGGACTGAACTGAGTCTTAATTATTTTAATTGCTTTGATCATTCTTTTAATCCAAAGATCTCCAAATAATGGGCCAAAGTCGTAATCCCAAAATGGCAGAGCTGTTTTAGGGTCCATGTCATATATACCTTCGCAATAGATCTCTAACAGTTTGTCTAATTCTTCATCTGTAATTGGATTATCATTCATTTTATTCCTCCTTTTGAACATTTCCTGTTGTTCCACAAACATGTATTGTACTTCCTTCCTTTAATGTTTCGGTAGCACTTTCAAAAGCCACTACACAAGGAATTCCTAACTCTCTTGCTACAATTGCTGCGTGGCAAGCCATTCCTCCTGTTTCTGTAATTATTGCATTGGCTTTTCCCATAATTACTGTCATTGTTGGATCAGTCATTTTAGTTACTAGGACATCTCCTTCTTGTACCTTACTAAAGTCTTCAAAGTTTTTAATGATTTTTACTTTTCCAGTGGCTTGTCCTTGACTTACACCTTTTCCTTTTTTGATTATTCTCATTTTTATTCCCTCCTTATAGCATTGAGCGGCCCCTTAGTAGGCCAATCCTTTTAGCGAGTTTAATTCTCTCCAGTTCTATCTCTAATTCTTTGTCTTCTTTTTTTTCTTTAGTTTGTTTATCTTCCATTTTTTTTCTCCTCCTTTTTTTACAAATATTTGTTTGCAACTTTCTCTATTGAAGCTTTTGCGGCTTCAAAGATACTATCTCTTGTTTCTCTCCAAATTTCTATCCCTTTGCCAAAAGGATTTGGTATGTCTCCTTCCAATCCTGCGTATTCTCTTATCGGCACAATTATTTGAGGCCTGTTTGAATCACTTAGTTCTCTAACTCTCGCAGCATTACTATCTTTCATTGGTAAGACTATTTGGACTCCTTCTCTAGGTTGATATTGTTGTTCTGTTCCAATATATCTTAGTCCCACTTCTTCTAATACTAAGTCTCTGAAATCTTCTTCTTCTTCTGTTAAAATCATTTCTGGAATTTTTGCTAAATCCTTTATCACTTCTCTTGTTACCAAGTCTTGTCTGTATTTGCTTTCAAACTGATCCTTATCTTGCAGGATTTTCTCTGCTTCTTTTTTTTGTTCTGAGTTGTAAAAGCCTCTTTTCAAGCCTAACTCCAAGTTTGACATTAAGTAGTCAAAAGGCATTTCCATTTCTTGTAAAACTTCATAATGGCTACCACTTGAGCAAATCATTATTCTGCTTTCTAAGCCCAATTCTTCAATCTGTTTTTTGGCAGCTACTTCTGCCATTGGGCTTCTTCCACCGTTTGCAGTACATACATATTCAATGCCCCATTTTTTATCTTTCATATATACTTTGGGGGAGAATAAGTACTTAATACTATGTCGTACTTCAAAGGACGAAAGTTTTAAATATCACTCTACATTTAGCTTAAATATGTATGAAGAACAGCTCAAAGAGCTAGGATTAACTAATAATGAGATCCAAATTTATCTCTTGCTTTTAAAAGAAGGGACGTTAAATCCTACTAAAATTGCTGAAAAACTGGGCTTACATAGGGGATATATTTACGATGCTTTAGAACGTTTAAGAGAAAAACAAATTGTTAATAGTGTTCTTAAAGATGATAAAAAACATTTCCAAGCAAATAGCCCCGAAAATGTTGCTGAACTACTTGAGTTTCGCTTGCGTAACTTTAAGGATATCATTCCAAATTTGATTCAATTAATGGACTTTAAGAAGGAAGACACTTTTGTTGAATTACATAAGGGAAGAAGAGTTTACCGAACATTGATTAAAGATATTATTGCGACTGTAAAAGACAATGATGAAGTTTTACTAGTTGGGGTAGATGAACAAAATCTTATTGATAATGTTGAACCCATTTATCTTAAGCAGTACTTTAACATTATTGCTTCTAGGAATATTAAAGAAAGGGTAATCATGAAAAATGAAAAGAAGGTTCATAAAATTCCTTACGTAACACATAAGAAACTAGATTCTCAATATATTGGAAATACAGAACAAGTAATTTATGGAGATAAAGTTGCCATATTTATCTTAGGAAATCCCTATCACCTTATTGTTATTAACAATAAAGAAGTTTCTAACACTTATAGAAAACAGTTTGATTTATTGTGGAAAACAGCTAAGAAAGTTTAATCTCAGGGGTAGTGACTACTTTTGAAAGACAACGTACACAAAATTTATATAAATTGTCTCCTCACTTGTTTTTGTGGGGACAAGAATTACAGATAGAAGGACTTTTTTTAGGGATCTTAGTATTGCAATTGCTACCATGACTCTATTACCAAGGTGTAGAGAACCCCGAGAATTCACTTTTGAAGATTTGTCGGATCGGGCAATTTATCTAAGAACAGAAGATAAGGACTTTACTCCTCAAATGTTTGATCCTCTTCATTTGTGGTTCGATCAAACTGATTCTGGTGAGATTACGGGACCTCCGAGTCTATGTGATATTGATCCATTTTTACCTTTAATCAACGCTACTTACTTTGATATTACTGGAGAACAACTCTCTGAAGGTCTAAAACATTTAACATTGTCAGAAGAAGAAATTGATGAGGTCTCCTTTGCAGCAGGTTATTTTAAGAATGGTTATCTTGTCCAAGAATTTGGTTCAATAGGTAGACATTTTTTGAGAGAGCACTTTCATGAACTAGGACATGCTTATGATCATTTAGTTTTAGGAAGAAAATCTAATGAACTGACTTCGGAATTATTTGATCTTGTTGTTAGGATATCTTTAGAAAAGAATCGACCACCAAGAGAACTAATTGTTAATGGTAAGGAAGGTTTTTTAGGTCTTGCGAAAAAGGATATTAATCTTTTATTTGTAGATCAAGAAAGAAATGTAATTGTGGATCTGTGGCAATCTTATCTTGATCTTAATGAACAAGCTAGTGATCCTAAGAGAAGTTATAAAGTGGGAAGGGTTAATGCAGCAATGATGTTGGCAAAAGGAGGAAGTATTGTGGGGGCATTATTTGAGTTATCAAAAAGAGAAGACGTAGACAAGATGTATGAAAAAGCAGAGAAATCTAGAAGTCCAAAAAAGTTTTATGCTATAGTTGATAAAGCATTAGATGTTATGGCAGGGGAGTTAATTTCTAGTGAACATGGAAATAAAGTTTCTAAGTTAATTGACCATGATGGAAATCCAATGGGCGAATATAATAGCGTTGAACGATCAATTGATTATTTAAGAGATTTGAATGTTAAACAAAGAGACCACCTCCTAAATTAAATTCTTATTTCCAAAAAGTAAATAAACTTCTTTATTTTCTATCTCAATATGGCAGATAAATTAAGTTTAGCGAGAATAAAGAAGTTTGGACAAACATTTGAAATTTCTATAGATCCAGAAGCAGCATTAAAGTTCAAAAATGGTGATATTAATAATATCAGAGAAGTTTTACATTCTGAACAAATCTTCTTAGACGCAAAAAAAGGAGAAATTGCTCCCAGCAACAAATTACAAGAAGTTTTCAAAACGGACGATCCATTAAAAGTTGCAGAAATTATAATTAAAGAAGGGGAAATACAAACTACTTCTGAACATAGATCAAAAGAAAGAGAACAGAAATTAAACCAGTTAATTGGAATGATTCATAGAATGGGAATTAATCCCACAAATAATTTACCTCATCCTGCTAATAGAATTGAAGCGGCTTTAGAGGAAGCAAAGTTTAGATTAGATGAACATAAATCTGCTGAAGATCAATTAGAAGATGCTCTGAGTAAAATCAGACCAATTATTCCTATTAAGATTGAACAGAGAATACTAGTGTTAACTATTCCTGGAGCTCATGTTGGCAAAGCTAATGGGTTAGTAAGAGGAAATTGTAAAATTCTTAACGAAGATTGGCGTCAAGATGGGAGTTGGGCAGTAAAAGTTGAAATTCCAGCAGGATTCCAAGAAGAATTAATGGACAAATTGAATGGCATAACTCATGGCGAAGTCCAAGTTGAAGTTTTAAGTGATTAATCGCTCTTTTTCTTTTCTTTTCTTTTCTGACCAACATCTTTATAAAAAATGAGCACAATTTAAGAAAAAGTGAGAGAAAAAAATAAAGGAGATCTGTTAGAATTCTCACGTATGAAAAAACAGATACAAAATAAAAAATGAGTAATATATTAGTAAAAGATAGAGATATAGTTATTCCTGGCGAAACTTTGGCTGAAGGGATGGACTATCTTCCTGGCGATAATACTTATCGTGAAGGAGAAAAGATTTTCTCAAAACTTTTAGGATTAATTGGCGTTAATGGCCGAGTTATTAGAATAACTCCATTAGCAGGACCATACATTCCTACAGTTGGAGACAAAATTATTGCTAAAGTAATTGGCATGACAATGAATGGATTCAGATTTAGTACTGGAACAGCTTATTCAGCAATGTTAAACATTAAAGATGCGTCTTCAAGATTCGTTAGAAACGAAGAAATGTCTTCATTATTGGCTATTGATGATGCTGCAGTTGTTAAAATAACTAAAGTAACATCTCAAAATCTAATTGATTTAACAATGAAGGAACCCGGATTACACAAAATTTCTGGTGGAAGAATTGTTAAAATTAACAGCCAAAAAGTACCAAGAGTTATTGGTAAGCAAGGAAGTATGATTAATTTAATCAAAAACAAAACTGGATGCAACATTACTGTTGGCCAAAATGGTTATGTTTGGATTAAAGGAACACCTGATAATGAAAGAATTGTTGGTGAAGCAATTAAGTTAATTGAGGAAAAATCTCACCAAGAAGGTCTTACTGAAAAGATGGACGTTTTCTTAAGTTCACAGATTAAAACAGCTCCGGCTAAAGTGGAGGAAAAGCAGTAAAATGGTATACACTAAAAGATTAGACGGAAGAAAAATTGATGAGCTAAGACCAATGGAAGCTAAAGCTGGCGTTATTCCTAACGCTGATGGTTCAGCTATGTTTAAAGCTGGAAAAACTACAGCTTACGCAGCAGTTTACGGTCCTAGAGAAATGTATCCTAGATTCTTACAAAATCCTAAAGTTGGAACGCTGAGGTGCCATTATGGTATGATGCCTTTTTCCGGTAGCGGAGAAAGAATTCGTCCTGGAAATAGTAGAAGAGCACAAGAAATTGCTATGGTTATGACTAAGGCATTAAATAATGTGGTTGATTTAAGCGCATTTCCAAATGCTGTTGTGGATGTTCATGTAGATTTACCACAAACAGATGCTGGAACAAGATGTGCAGCAATTTCTGCAGCATCTATGGCTTTAGCAGATGCGGGAATTCCAATGAAAGATATGATTTCTTCAGTTGCTGTAGGGCAAGTTGATGGAACAGTTGTAGCAGATTTATGTTATGATGAAGAAGCTTACGATGCAATAGTTTCAGATGTGCCAGTGGCAATGACTCATAACAGCAGAGAAATTACTTTGTTACAAATGGATGGAGAAATATCTAAAGATGATTTAATTAAATCTTTGAGAATGGCTGATTCCGTTTTAGATAAAGTTTATGACTTACAAAAACATGCTCTTAAAGAGCGTTTTTCAATGGATAAAGGTGCAGAAAAATGATAATTAATAACGAAACAATTGCACATTTAGCTAAGGACAACCAACGTTTAGATGGTCGGTCCTTAATTGAATATAGGCAACCAATTAAGATTGAAACAAACATCTCTTGGACTGCAGAAGGATCTGCTAAAGTTCAAATTGGTGAAACTGTAATCATGGCTGGTGTGAAGTTAAGTTTAGAAAAACCTTACAACGACACTCCTGATCAAGGTGGCATTATGATTAATGCTGAGTTATTACCTTTATCAAGTCCAGATTATGAATCAGGACCTCCTGGAATTAAAGCAATTGAATTAGCTAGAGTTACTGATAGAGGTATCCGAGAGGCTAAGGCAATCGACATGAAGAAACTGTGTGTTACTCCTGGAGAAAAAGCATGGTTTGTTATTGTGGACATTGTTACAATTAACGATGCAGGAAACTTATTTGATGCAGCAAGCTTAGCAGTTTTATCAGCTTTGAAGGCAGCAAAGTTTCCAGTAGTTGATCCTGAAACTGGAGCAATTAACTATAAGAAGAAGACTGAAGAATCTTTACCTTTACTTAAAGAACCTTTAGCTGTAACCGTTTACAAAATCAACGGTTCTTTATTAATTGATCCAACATCTGAAGAAGAGAAGTCTTACGACGCTAGATTAACAGTAGCTTCTGATGATAATGGGACAATTTCAGCAATGCAAAAAGGTGGAAATGAACCTTTAAGTATTGATGAAGTTGAAAAGATCTGCGACATTGCATTAGAGAAAGCAAAGTTCTTAAGAAAAGAGCTAAATGCAGCACTTAAATAGGTTAAAAAATGGCAAAAGAAAAGAAAATGGAAAATCCAGAGATTGAGTTCACTAAGTATGAAAAGGCAAGAATGATCGGTTCTCGTGCTTTACAGTTATCAATGGGAGCTCCGTTTTTAGTTAAACTAAGTGATGAAGAATTGAAGAAGGTTAAGTACAACCCAATCGAAATTGCTATGATTGAACTAAATGAAGGCGTTATACCAATAACCGTAAAACGGCCAGTTGCTTAATTTTTTTCTTTTATTTTTATTTTTATAAAATGAACAATACAATAACTCTTGAAAAACTGAACAAATACTTCTCAATTACAAAAGAAGCTTTAGATATGGCTAAAGACAAGTTTGATAAGTCTAGATTACCTGAAGCAGAAGATTTCTTTGATATGGCTTCTAGATACTATTCTGATGCTGAACATTTCTTTAATGATAAAAAAGACATAGTTTTAGCATTTGCTGCCCTTAATTATGCCCATGGTTGGCTTGATGCGGGAGCAAGAATTGGCTTATTTCAAGTTAAAGACTCTAGATTGTTTACTGTAGATGATTAAGTATATGTTGAATATAATCACTTGAAAGTAACAACCTTTCCGAAACCTTTATAAATAACATTGATTCTTATAAGTATTATCAAAATTATTATCAGTTAAAGGGGTTCTGGTTTGTTTAAGAGATGATGATGTGTCGAGATCATATTTTGGTCACGGGGGAAAATTAAGATGATTGTTCAAAAAGACTTTTTAAACAAATTGAAGGACTTCGGTCTGAACTCTTACGAGAGTAAACTATGGGTTGCTCTATTAAGTAGAGGAGTTTCTACTGCTGGTGAGTTGTCAGACATTTCTAATGTACCTAGATCAAGAGCATATGATGTTTTAGAATCTTTAGAAAAGAAAGGGTTTGTTGTAGTAAAAGTTGGAAAACCAATCAAATATTTAGCTGTTCCTCCTAGTGAAGTTGTTGAGCGTGTAAAGAAAAAAGTTCTTGAAGAAGCTGACCAAAGGCACCAAGTATTGTCACAATTAAAAGATTCAACTATTTTGGACGAGTTATCTACTTTACATAATGAAGGAATTAAATTAGTTGATCCAACTGATAAAAGCGGAGCTTTTAGAGGAAGAGAAAAAGTTCACGAGCATTTATCTTCAATGGTAAAGAATGCTCAAAAATCTATTACTTTAATGAATTCTAAAGATGGATTTGACAGAAAGTATGAATTACTTGTTAACAGTTTTAAGAAAGCTGCGAAAAAAGGAGTAAAAATTAATATTGCTACTCCTAATGGAGCAAACAAAGAAATGGTTGACGTTTTATCTAAGGTTGCAAATGTTAAGGTTGTAAAAAACGCAAGCAGTGCAAGATTCTGTATTGTAGATAATAAAGAGATTTTATTGTACTTAACAGATGATAAAAAAACACATCCAAGTTACGACTCAGCTGTTTGGATAGAAGCACCACATTTTGTTAATTACTTCAATACATTGTTTGATGTTGAAATGAAACAGTAGTTTTTTAAACCCTTTTTCTTTTATCTTCTTTATGACAACATATAAACAAGTAATCTTAGTAAGGCAAGATCTTAAGCTTCCGAAGGGTAAGCTATCAGCTCAGGCAGCGCATGCTTCTGTTGAGGCTGTATTAAAGTCAGATTCTGAATTAGTTAAATCCTGGAGATCAGAAGGTATGGCTAAGATTGTTCTTAAGGTTAAAGATGAGAAAGAGTTAATTAAATACTTTCAATTAGCTAAGGATGAAGGTCTAACTGCTTCTTTAATTACTGATGCTGGAAGAACTGTAATCGCACCAGGAACAAAAACTTGTGTTGGTATTGGTCCTGATGAAGAAGAGAAAATAGACGGAATTACAGGAGAACTAAGCTTACTTTAGATTTTTTATATCAAAACTTTTTAATTCAAATGGGTTTTCTACAACAGCGTATTCTAAGCAGCTAAGACATCTTGCCTCATACAAATCACTTCCTCCTACATTAACTGTTTTTGTTCTGGTTTCACCAGAAGTAAGGGCGAGTTCCTGACTTTCAGTTGCTTGTGAATAACATTGTCCACAAATTGCGTGAGTTATATCTACTTTGTCTGCTAAACAAGCTAGCATTGCAGTTTCTCCAAAAACTTTTCTGTCCGCAGTTCTTAACAAGCCGTCTGCTTGAAGATGATATCCTTTAGAGAGTAATTCTGAAACTAAATTAAAGATTCCTGGGAAAAACTGAACTTCTGAAAAATAAACTTCTCTTTTTTCAGGATGTTCTGCAAGATACTGTGCCATATCTTCAGTGTTTCTAACTAACACAGCACCACCTAATCTTCTTCCATCATTAAGAGTGATGTCATCAAAATCATAAACTTTTTTTCCTCCTTCTTGTCCATACCTTTGATCATTAATCCATTTGAACATAGCAACTCTTTCTTCCCCAATAGTTTTTAGGATCTTAGCAACATCGCCTTCACACTTTACTGTTTTCCCAGAGAACATTTCTCCAGTTCTAAGAGTAAACGAAGCTCCATTTGCTGTTCTTGGAAGGTCCGGAAAATGGAAATGGTGGTGGCAAACGGGAATATATCTGGTATCTTTACCATCGCTTTCCAACATGCTTCTGTTTGCTTGTTTTTTTGTACATATTGTATACTTAGTTTTATTACAAACTGCTTTGGCCAATTCAATATCATCTGCCAAGCCAATGAGTTGTGGCATTACACCGTGTGGTTCTCCACTAGCATCTAAGTTTAATCCAGAAACAATTGCTCTTCTGTTACTTCGTGTTAGAGAATCAGTTAAATCAACAGCATCCTGTCCATAATGAGATGCTCCCACCATAAAAACAATGCCTGTGCTTTCTCTAATTTTTGAGTAAATCTCTGGCACAGAATCTGTAACTAAAACATTATGTTTGCCAATAGTTTCGGGAAGGTTATCATCTTTTGGATGCCTAGCAACTAAAACTTTTCCTTCTCCTAAGAATCCATTTGTATTAAATCCACTACCTACCAATCTGTCTAAACTAATTTGTATGATTCTTTCTTTATCAGACTTAACTGGCCCGGTAACAACCTTTACTCTTCCAAATCTTCCTGGTAAAACATCCATATTTTAAACCTTTTTTTTGAAATTAATGAGTTTAGCTGTCTTTATAATAATTATTATTCTTGAACCTATAATCATTTTTAATGACTTCAATTGGCACTAATATTTTAATTGGAATTGTTAGGATGAAGCCTCCACTACAATAATCTATATAAACCAACTTTGACAACAAATTGTCATGCTTCTTAAGCAACTAAAATTACAGAATATTCGTTCTTATGTAGATCAAACCATAAACTTTTCTTCTGGATCCACTTTACTTTCGGGAGATATTGGTTCAGGAAAATCCACTGTGCTTCTTGCGGCAGAATTTGCCTTGTTTGGAACATCTAGGCCCGAACTTCCGGGGGATATGTTATTAAGGAAAGGTTCTTCTCATGCAAGCGTAGAACTAACTTTGTTTCTAAATAATCAAGAAGTAGTTATTAAAAGAAATTTAAAAAAAGAAACAAACACTGTAAAACAACTACCCGGTTATATTTTATTAAATGGTATCAAAAAAGACCTAACTCCTGTTGAATTAAAAGCAGAGGTGATCTCTTTATTAGGTTATCCTGAAGAGTTTATTACAAAAAACAAAAATTATATTTTTCGTTATACTGTTTACACTCCTCAAGAAGAGATGAAATTTATTTTACATGAGTCTTCTGATGCTCGATTAGATGTGTTGAGGAAAATTTTTAATATTGATAAATACAAAGCTATTAGAGATAATTTACAGAACTATATGAGAAAGATGCGTGGTAGTATCGCAGAATTAAAAACGCGAATAGAGCCAATTGAAGAATTAAATCAAGAATCAAGTAATTTAAATCAAGAAGAACTTAAACTTAAAAAAGAGTTAGAAACAGTAACTCCAAGAATCAGAGAAGTTAAAGAAAAAATTTCTTTTGGGCGTAACAAGCTTGTTAAAATAGAACTTAATCATAAAAAAATGCTTGAAGTTAAACAGCAATATAAGATGGCCTTAACTTTGATTCGCGATAAAAATGAACTGACTCAAAAATTAAAGCAAAAGAAGGAAAAATTAGCTTTAGAGTTAAACACTCAGCAATTTAACATTGAAGAGTTTGAACAGATGAAACAGGAGATTTTAGAACTAGAAAAAGAAAAAAGCCGATTGATTAAAACAAAAAGTTCTTTACAAGAGAAAATTTACCAATTACAAAAAAGAATTCAAGATTATCAAAAAGAAATTGTTAAATCACAAGAGAGTGTTAGTTTAATCGTTGAGAAGGAAAAGTTTAGGGGTCAACTAACTCAAGAACTTGCAGAAACCCCCTTGTTAAAACAGAAAAAGATACAGTTGGGAGAATTGTTTGAAAAAACTTGTGAATTGGTTACAAAAAATGAGACTTTACTCTCTCAATCTAAAGAAATGCAAAATCAGATTAGTGTGTTAAACAATTGTCCTACTTGTTTGCAAATTGTGTCACCAGAACATAAACATAATATTGTTGAACAAGAACAAAGTAAAATTAAGCAAGCTGAAAACCTTCTGTTTGAGTTGAATAAAAGAAAATCTCAGATTTATGATCAAAAAGAAGAGGTCCAGAAGAAATTAGAAGATTTAATCCAAAAAGAGAATCTTTTGACTAGGACTAAATTAGAGTTGATTCAGTTTGGAGAAAGAAAAGAAGATTTAGAACAAAAGAGAGAATCGTTAAAATTAGTTGTACAAGAGAATAATCATCATATGCAAAGTTTGGGTGCTATTGAAAAAGAAGATTCTATTGAGAAATTAGTCACTAGACTTAATTTACTCCAAGATAAAATTAATTCTTATTCAAAGTTTAGTTTAATGAAAAAGCAGTTAGATGAACTTAATGAACAAATTCTTAAGACTGAAGAACAAACTGAACAAATGCAAAAGAACGTGCTTAACTTAGAAGAACAAATAGGGGAAGGTAAAGATTTTAGTTCAGAAATTGAGAAATTAAGAAAAAGTTTAGATGCTCAGTTATTAGTTGAAAAAGAACTTTCAGTTAAGCAAGCTCAGTTGCAAACAAATTTCAATAATATTGTTGCGCAGAAAGAGAAGATTAATAAGAATCTAAGTATACTAAAAGAACAGAAGAACACACTTACTCGCTTAAAAGAATTACACCACTGGCTAGATGCGCATTTCTTAAAATTAACTTACACTATTGAAAAGCAAGTTATGTTAAACATACATAGACTGTTTAATCAGTTATTTCAAGAATGGTTCTCAATATTAATTGACGATGAGAATGTTTATGCTAAATTGGACGATACATTTTCTCCAATAATTGAACAGAACGGTTATGATGTGTCTTTTAATACTCTTAGTGGTGGAGAAAAAACCTCTGCGGCTCTTGCTTATAGGTTAGCATTGAACAGAGTAATTAATGATGTTGTTTCTAAGATTAGAACTAAGGATTTAATTATCTTGGATGAACCAACTGATGGCTTTAGCTCTGAACAATTGGATAAAGTACGGGACGTTTTAGACCGCCTTGGATTAAAACAAATTATTCTTGTTTCTCATGAATCTAAAGTAGAAAGTTTTGTTGAGAACGTTATTAGAATTGTTAAGAATGGTCATGTTAGTGAAGTTTACTAACTTATTTTTCTTTAACCTTAATTTGAATTTTCTGTTTTCCAGAATACTTATCAGCTAATCTTTCTAGACCTTCATAAAAAGCTAACTGTGGACATGCAAGCAATAAGTCCGGGGTGGAATGATTATATCTTGGGTCTCCCGATCGTTTTATATCTGTTCTTAATGAGATAACTAGTCCGAACGTTGGATCAATAACTTCTTCTAACAATGCTTTAGCATAATACTCTAAAACAACTCCCTTAACCTTGCCCAATGCGTCTTCTTCATCTTTAGTAGTTCTTATCCCTGGAACACGTTTTCTTTGATTAAGGGGAGCAGTTAAATGATACGCTAATCCTCTTGAAGTGTCGCTCATTTCTTCAACTTTTTCTTTTTGTTGTGGTGTGAGGTGTGGGCCTAATAAAATCTCATCCAATACACCATAAAGAACACGAAGATTATATTGTGGGATACTAATTTGAAAATCTAACTCTTTAATCTCTTTTTCTGTATTTCTGATTAAGGCTAATCCTCCGACAACTTCTACTTCATCGCCAAAACGACTTTCAATTAATCTCTTTCCTTTCTTTATCTGCTTCTTTTTTTCCTGTCTTCTTATTGGGTCAATAATGCCGTTTGTAACCTCAACTAAAGCAGCAAAGCGATGGTAAAAAATTGCTCTTTCAACAACAGGATCAGAAAAATTAACTTTGCTCATAGATATAACAGAAAAGTCTTGTTTTATAAATGATTATGAGGTGTAAACTATATATTACTACTTCAAAACAGCTTTTAAACTTTGAATACTAACTTCTAACTGTTTATCAGAAGGTTCTTTTGTTGTTATTCTTTGCAACCACAATCCTGGTGCAACAATAATCTTAACAAATGGGCTTTTACGATATTTGCCACTTAACTTAATTAATTCATAACCAATGCCTGCAATTACTGGTAACAAAACAATTCTACCTGCAAATTTCATCCATAATGGTCCTCTTATTAAAGTAAACATGATTATTGATAATATCAATACTACAAATAAGAAAGAAGTTCCGCATCTTGGATGGAATCGAGAATACTTCTTTACATTTTTAACTGTTAATGTTTTTTTATCTTCATAACATGCAATGGTTTTGTGTTCTGCTCCATGATAAGAGAATAATATCTTTACATCTTTAGCTAGAGAAATTACTGCTAAATATCCTAAGAATAACCCTACTCTAATTGCTCCATCTAGAACATCAAACCAAATTCCTTCTGAATGGATGAAGTTTGCTGCAAAGAATGGCAATACAACAAAGAATGCAACCGCAAACAGAAATGAAATTGTGATTGTTCCAATAATTTCTTTCTTAGTTAATTTTTCTTCTACTTCTAATTGTTGATTAGAACTCCAAATTAATGCTTTAACACCATCATAAAGAGTATAACCTAATCCTACAACACCTCTAATGAAAGGTTTTTGAAAGAATTTTGGAAAATTACTACTTTTCTCTTTCTTAACTTTAATCTTACCTTCTTTTGTACGGACAGCAACTGCGAACTTCTCTTTATTCCGCATCATTACTCCTTCAATTACTGCTTGTCCTCCAACTTCCATATAATTTAAAAGGGGGATTTATTATATAAAGTTATTGGATGAGGTGAGAATTATTAAAAGAACTTGCTTAACCCTTCTTGTTTTCCTTCTCCAAGTAAATCTTCTTCTTTATAACCCAGAACTAAAAATATTGAGGAGACTGCTGGAAGTAGTTGATTGTTTAAATAATAATCCACATCATAATTTTTTGCTTCTTCTAATAACTTGGCTTTTTCACGAATCAATCCAGATCCAGAAGTAATGATGTATTGGACAACGGTTCCAGGATGAACTTGTTCTCCTTTATCAACCATTCTCATTGCTACTGCAACATGTGGGCCAATGGAACTATATGAGTTTAGTTCTTTAGTAATTTGAGTCTTTATAATCAACTTTTCTTTAGGAAATTTTCCTTCTTTCAGTTCTTTGATTATAGAACGAACATATTCCAAAGCTGAATCAACTTTATCCTCTAATACTAATTGTAGAACTTTCTCTTGTAATTCTTTAGCAAGTAAAGACCAATTTCTTCGCACTGTTTCAAATCCAGTTATTTTCATCTCGCCTTTTTCATCAATTAAAGCATATTTTTTCTTAGCTCCAACCGAAGAACCTTTAATTGCTACAAAAATTCCTCTGGGATAGAATCCTTCATACTCTAGTTCCATATGTCCAGGAAGATTAGAATTAATACCTCTCATAAATCCCATTGCTTGATCTAATGTTTTATCTTCTAACAATAAGAAACAAGAGTCAGTATCAGCATAAATTGTTTTAAATCCTTTTTCCTCAGCTTTCTTAATAGTTTCTTGGATATAATTCCTAGCATAGGATGTTGTAGATTTTGCACATTCTAAACAATACCATCTTGCTCCAAAGAATCCAGTATACCCATAAAATGAATTTGCTAATGTCTTTAAAGCATAAGATCTGGCATTTAATATGTGCGTTTCTTCATTTTTTTGTTTTGATTCTTTAATCAATTTTTTAAGGTCAATTCTACGTAATACTAATCTTTCTAAAACTTCTGAGATAAACGATTTTTTCTTTGTACAAAACCAGTATTCTTCCTTTCCTGGAACTTTTTTCTCTTTACAACAATCGCATCTTAAACTTTCTGGGCCAATATTGTGGGCAGTAATAATGGTTGGATATAATGATCTAAAGTCAAACACCACAATATCATTATACATTCCTGGCTTGGGCTCAAAAACAAATCCTCCTTGATATGTTTCTTCAAGTCTTCTATCAATTTCGTCTCGAGATGGCCTATTGGGAGCAATGACATTGTATTCCTTAGCTCTTTCCAAGATGTAACTTTCTACTAACTTACTAAACTTCATCCGCGTTAAGTCAAATATTGGTAGGCCTAAAATTTTACAAAATTCAATCATGTCAGGCATTAATTTCTCACATAATTGATATGTTAATCGAGAATCTTGCAAATTGTAAATACAATATTGTTCTAATTTATCTGAGCCAGAATCCCACTCTTCCGCTAATTTTGCAATGTCCACTTCATGCTTATTACTCCCTAATATTTCTGAGGATACTGAGTCAAGAGAATAACTATCTGTCTTTAGGTTTTTACCAAAGATATATTTAATGAACTTGAAAATGTCAATGTGTATGATCCCTCTAATTTTACTTTTACCTTCTCTAAAATCGGTTTTGTTTCCAGCTTCTAATTCTGATCCATCTATCCCTAAATCTAATTTTATTTTATTTTTGGTTGCTCTTATATTGATATATGGGAAATCAAATCCATCCGAGAAATATCCCGTGATGATGTCTGGAGAATAATCATTGATGTAATTTTTGAGTTCTTTTAACAATTCTACTTCATCATCAACTTTAACTAAATAATCTAAGTTGTGGTTAAACTTTTTCCAAGTAATAACTTTTTTAAATTTTTCTTCTTTTCCATTAACTCCATAAAGAGCGACCATTAATATTGGATTTTTTTCTGGAAGAATTTCTTTATTCTTAGAGTAAGTTTCAATATCAATTGCTAAGTACTTTAACTTCTTGATACTCTCTTGACTCTCTTGTTTAATTTTAGTTGCAACAAACTTTTTAATTTTTAATTCATCATCCTTTACAAAATTTCCTTCGACTTTAATCTTAGTCATTGGGATGATCTCTTTATCTCTTAAATAGGAATGAATAAACAGAATGTCTTTCTCAAACGCCTCTAGCCCCCAAGAATTTAGTTCTTTACTGATAATTGGAATTGATTGGGGATAATTAACCTTTATCTTTAGGAACTGCTCTTTCTTTCCTAATAATTCTTTCTCAACAGTTTCCCATGAAACAACTTTGGCAGTAAATTCTCTATTCTTAATTTCTAAATTATGTAATCTTTCAGTTAAGTTTGTTAACTCAACTCCCTCTATTTTGACATAAAAATAAGGGGAGAACTGATCTACTACACAAACCTTTTCTTCATTATCTGATTTACCATACATATAAACCAAAGTAGTTTGATCTTTAGTTTTGTATTCAAAATCTAATGGATAAAAAATAATTTCCATAGTTATATTAGTGGATAATTGTTTTTATAAATGTTCTGCTCATTCCTTGTTTCTTGCCCATTTATCTCAAAAATTTTAAATAATCTGACTACTTTATAACCAAAATGGGTGGTAAAAAGAAATTTTCTTCTAGTACGGTTAAGGATCGCAGGTTAGACCTTTTCTTACAAAGAATTAATTCAGAGCAGCAACAAAAGCAGGAAATGTTAAAAAACGTAGAACATCTAACTTTTAATGTTATAAATTCTCGTGAAGAACCAAAGTTACGTTTAAAGAAACCAGAATAAGTAGATCATCAAGGCATTTTTCTTAATGATTTTAAAATGTAATTATCTTTTTTGGGCTTTTCTTCTTTTTTCTTCTCTTTATCTTTTCCTTCCTCGACTTTATCTATTTTAATTTCTTCTTTTTTATCTAGGGATTCTTTAATTGCAATTAATGTTGCTTCCAATTCATCTTCCATCATCTGTTTTGGTTCCCATTGTAAGTTTATGCCATCCCCTTCTCTTCTTGGAATTACCTCAATACCAAAATGTGGCACTTTTTGTTCTGCTCCCAATCCATTTTGAATAACTACATTTGTACCTTGGGCAGCTAAGCCATCAAAAATTGCCATTCCAACTTTATTTGCCAGAATAGCACATTTTTCTAAAATGTTCTCTGGTACCATTTCTAAGATTGTATGATGTTCTCTTGGAAATACTGTGACTTGGCCAGTAGCAGTAGTCAGATCTTTAATTGCAACAATTATTTCTTCATCTTGGTAAATAATCTCTGGAGCTTTATTCCTTTCAATTATTTCACAGTATTCGCATTTCATCTTTCTTATTGGCTTTATTTTATTTGAATAAATTTGCAATGTCATCTAAACTCGCATTGCTTTCCTCTTTTTCTTTTTGTGTGTTATTAGATTTTTCTTTTTTACTATCTTCTTGATTCTCTTCATCTTTTTTGGTTTCTTTTTCAATACTTTCAGAATTATCCTCTTCAACTGGTTCTTTTATTTTCTTCTTAGATTCAATTGGTTTTTCTGTTTCTTCTTTGATATCCTCATTAATCTCTTCCTTCGTTAAATCTTTTTTAATTGGAACAGACTTTTTCTTAATCTTCATAATCTCATTAAACTTAGTTTCAATTAACTCATGGACTTTTGTTCTCATCTCGTGATCTACTAATTTTTCTTTCATTTCTAATAATCCATCGCCTTCTTTTCTTGGAATGATGTGAAGAATGAAATGTTGGGCTCTTTGACCAGCAGGGAGACCATTTGCAACAAATAAGTTTGTTCCAGAAACTTTTAATCCTTTTAGTAACGCTTGTGATAAGTTTTTTGCTACACCATAAAGATGGCCCAATTCTTTGTCTGGCATTTGTGGCATAATAGCATAATGTTTTTTTGGTAAAAGCAGAATGTGTCCTTTAGCTGCTGGGTTTATATCTAATATTGCAATACATTGTTCATCTTCATAAACTTTTTTCGATGGGATCTTCCCAGAAATTATTTGGCAGAAAATACATTGTTTTGTTTGAAACTCTTTAAGCTCTTCAGGAGACATATTTTTTAATTTTTCTTCTAGTTCCTTACGTTGCTCATCATTCATTTCTGTCATATTGTTTACATTATCCTGAGATTTATAAATCTTCTGTGATTATCAAAAAACAGAAAAAAATAAGAAAAAAAATAAATTAAGCAGATATTTTCTCTAAAGATTTTTCAAATCCTTCTATCTCTTTAAGTATAGCTTCTGTTGCTCCAATCCACTTTATTAACTCATTTACTTCAGATTCTGCACTTTTAAATAAGTGTTGTAAATCTCCTTTTACTTTGTCTCCATTTTCCCCTTCATCAAGACGTTTAAGTAATTGTTCATCAGTTTCAATTGCAAGTAACTCTTTTCTTAAATCACCTGTGTACATTGATGCTGCCCTAACTAATTTTCCGTCCGCAACCACTAACTCCTTTAATAACTCTTCTTCTCTGTCTTTAAGTTTTGCTGGAAGGATATCTCCAAGAGCTTTTAATTCATCAATTATTTTTTCCTCAGATCTGTGGGCGCGTCTTTCTCCTCGGCCAACCCATCTTAAAATCCTTAAACCTTTTTTAGCATCTTTAATCGCAGCTTCAGCACTGTCATTTTCGATTCTTTTCAAATCTTTTTCTAAATCTTTTGCATAACTATATTCTGCTGCAACTCGGCCAATTGCCTGTTCAACATGTTTTTTTAAATTTTCAACTTCTTCAACCATAATTTAATCACCTCATTTGAATAACTTAAACTAAATTTAGAGATATATAAAGATTTCTAATATTTATTATAACTAATTCTTTGATAACAAAGAACATAACGCCCTAATACTCCACACCTCTTCTTGCAGGTAATTTTTTGTTAAAGTAATGTTTGTGCATTTTCATTTCAGTAACGAGATCTGCAACATGAATAATTTCCTCTGGGACGTTTCTTCCAGTTAATATGAGTTCTACATTATCTGGCTTATTGGCAATCATATTTAACACTAACTCTGTATTTAAGAATTCTAAAAACATTGCTACATTAATTTCATCTAAAATTACCACTTGATAATTTCCTGACATAACTACATCTAAAGATTTCTTAAATGCTTCTTCAACATAATCTCTTTGGATATCATCATTAAGAAAACAATATCTACAACTCCCGCATTCAATATCTTCACGAATAAAATCAAATATTTTCTTATCTTGGCTCTTTTCTTGATCAAAACCACTAATTTTTAACTGTTTCTGTTGTTTTATGCAAGGGCGGCCAAATTGCATAATTTCAATGTTTGGCAAGTAATTTTTTGCAGAAATATATTCGCCCGTGTAAGCACCACCTTTCAAGAATTGAATCATGAAGACACTGTACCCTTGTCCAATGGCCCTTAAAGCTAAACCTAATGAAGCAGTAGTTTTACCTTTGCCATCTCCAGTGTACACTTGAACTTGTCCTTTTTTTACCACTTAATGACCTCTTTCAATCATAATAAAAATAAAAGTAAAAATATTTAAACCTCACAAGACCCCTTAAACCCGCATTGGTTAGAACATTCTGTACACCCACCAATCTTTACCATTGTTCCTTCTTTGCATGAAGGGCATCTATTTCCCACTGCAGCACCGTACACTACATTATCTTCCTTTTTTTCTGGTTCAATAATCCTGCTAGATTCTGGAACTTTAATCTCTTCTTTTACCTCGTCTTGACCTTCAGCACTTCTAACATTCTTGTGTTCAGTTTCTGCAGAAGTTGAAAGAATTTGCTCGGTACGAGAATTATCAACATAAACAGTTAACCCTTTACATCCTAAATCATAGCCTAGTTCGTAAACTTTTTTAGTCTGTTCAACTGTAAAATTTGATGGGACATTAACCGTTTTACTAATTGAAGAATCTGTCCATTTTTGTACTGTTGCTTGCACCTTTACATGATTCTCAGGAGTAAGTTCCATTGAAGAAACAAAGTAATTTGGTAAGGATCCATCTTCTTGTTTAGCTTCTTCAGCTATTGGGATCAACACTTTGTGAAAACCTAGTCTTGATTGTTGATAATATTCAAAAGCATAGTATGGTTCAATTCCTGTTGACGTTCCTAACATACTGCCCACAGTTCCTGTTGGGGCTTGTGTAGTTAAAGTTACATTTCTAATCCCATGCTTGTAGATTTCGCTTTGGATTTCTGCAGATAACTGTTTGATGAACTTTGATTCCAAGAATTTGTCTCTATCAAATTTAGGGAATGCTCCTTTTTCTTTAGCAATCTCAACAGATGCGCGATACATTTCTTCAGTAATCGTTTGATAGATTTTTTCAATAAACTTTAAACTTTCTTCTGAGCCATACCGGATTCTTAACTTAATTAACAATTCTGCTAATCCTAATGTCCCGCACCCTACACGCCGTTCAGACTTTTGGTTTTGTTCATTTTCTTTAAAATGATATGGAGTTAAATCAATCACATTGTCTAACAATCTTACTAATACTCTAGCCGATTTTTTCAACTGTTCCCAATCCATTTCATAATTGTTTCCAATTGCATCAGTACTTTTTTGTTTAGCGAATGAAGCTAAATAAAGATGGCCTAAGTTACATACTCCCCAGGGGGGCAATCCCTGTTCTGCACAAGGGTTTGTACAAACGATTGGATTAAAGTACCAAGAGTTACTCATCTTGTTGTAACGCTCCATGAAAACCACTCCTGGCTCAGCACTTGAATGGGCAGAACTAATTATTAAGTCCCAAAGTTCTTTTGCTTTAACCGTTTTGTATACTTTTGTTCCGTATCCTTTTTTCTTCCAGTTTCTAACATCACCATCCCATTCTGTTTTGTATGCCTCTGTATATTTTTCATTTTCATAGTCTGGGTATTCTAAGGTCCACGTGCCATCTGTTTTTAACTTGTCCATGAATTCATCTGATACTTTTACAGAAATGTTAGCGTTTTCAATCATTCCTTTTTTCTTTTTAGAACCAATAAATTCAATAATGTCTGGGTGCCAATCATCTAACATTAACATTAATGCTCCTCTTCTAGATCCGCCTTGTTCAATTAATCCTGTAGCATAGGAGAAAATTCCTCCCCATGATACTGCTCCTGAAGATTTTCCATGAACTCCTTTAACATACGCATATCTTGGTCTTAAAGTAGATAAAGAGATTCCTACACCTCCTCCTCGAGACATAACTTCAATCATTGTTTTTAATGTGTCAATTATTCCTCCTCGAGAATCTGGTGGTGATGGGACCACATAACAATTATATAATGTTAAGTTTGAGATATAGTTCCCTTCTTGGTCTGTATTTGCTCCCGCCATAATTCTTCCAGCTGGCTGAATCCTTTTATGTTTCATTTCTTCAATGAAACTATTTCTCATTTCTTTTTCCTTTTCTTCATCTTTTTCTACTGATGCTACTGCTTTTGCTACTCTTTTATAGCTGTCCATTATGGATTCTTCTGGACGGTCTGCTTTCCAGATTGATTGGGAAAATTCTTTATCTTGACTAATAATGTAAAACTTTCCTAAATCTTTTTCTTCCAGTGATAAAACAATTGCTAACTCTTTTTTTGGATATTTGGCATCTTCTTTAACAATAACAATAACTAAATCTCCAACTCTAATATCACTTTGGGGGGAGTTTAAGGAATACCGGTCTAAGAAAATTAATTTTCCGAGGGGATTAAGGTTGTCAGAATTATTTAATACATGTATTGCTTGGGTACTGAGGTAAATGTCTTTCTTAAGTAAATTGTCTACGGTTTTACAATTGCTAATTTCTGAATCGTTTCTAACTAAACCTCTTCTATATCTATAAATAATGAATTCTTTGGCTAGTTTAACTTGGCCCTCTTCAATAAGTACTTTTTCTACAACATCTTGAATTAACTCAATGTCTGGAACATCAACGTCCATTAATTCTAAATATTCTAGTACTTTGTGAGATAACTCTTTTGCTATAGTTAAGTCTCCAACCCCTATTGATTGTGAAGCTTTAAAGATTGCATTTGATATTCTTGTTGTATCAAACCCAACTATGTCTCCTTGTCTGTTACGTATTTGTTCTATCATTTTTCTTACCTCCGTTAGGATGTTCTGAGAAGGAGTTCACCTTCTATTACTTCCTTATGATCGTATTTAATTCTTTTTTCAATAATTCTGGGTCATCTAAAGACTTGTAAACTGTTGCATATCTTAAATAAGCAATTTTATCAAATTTTCTTAGTTCTTGCAAAACAACTTGTCCAACATCTGTGCTTTTTATTGCATTTAGTTTTTTCTTTAGAATCCTTTGTTCAATCTTCCGGGTTAATTTTTCAATTACTTCAGAACCAATTTTCCCACAAGCTCTTTCTACACTTCTTTCAACTTTCTTTAAATCAAACTCTTGTTCTCTACCATCCCTTTTTAATATCTTGAGGTGGAAAATAGCTTTTTCATAAGTCGTAAATCTGTTTGTGCAATTACCGCATTCCCTTCTTCTTCTTACCGAATCGTTAATGATACGACTTTCCAAAACTCTTGTTTCTGTTTTTGAACAAAATGGACAATTCAATTTACAACACCTTTTTCCTTTTTTTCTAGTAGTTAAACACTAGATGTGGTGTTAAATAGATTTTTAATCACACATCTGGCGTTTAGACTACAAATGAGATTTAACTGGTTTAAATAGTTTTTAGGCTTTTGGAATATATATAATGAAATAGATAATTGAGTTATAGAAAATAATTGATAAGGTAAAGTTTAAATACACTTTTCTTTTACTTCATACTATGTTTTGGTTAACTGTTATAAGTGCATTGTATTTTTTTCTTCCGGCTTACTTGGCAAATATGTTTCCAAGTTTAGCTAAGAACTTACCTTTTCTGAACTATCCTGTTTGGGAAAAGAGACTTGGTAAGAATAAAACTTGGCGGGGAGTTTTAATTGCTACTTTAACAGGTGGATTAATATTCTGGCTACAACAGTTGGCTTATAATAAAGGATTTACTGCTTGGGCAGTAATAGATTACTCTGGCTTTTCTATTGCATTGGGATTCTTGATGGGTTTTGGTGCTATCTTTGGAGACTTAGTAGAAAGTTATTATAAGAGAAAGGCAGACATTATTCCCGGTAAACCATGGGTGCCATTTGACCAATTAGATTTTGTTATTGGTGGTTTGGCATTATCATTTTTTGTTTACGTTCCAAAGGCAAGTATCGTTCTAATTATAATACTAGCAAGTCCATTATTACATATTCTCTTTAACAGAATTGGATATTGGTTAAAACTTCAAAAGAATAAGTTATAATCTTTCTTTAACTTTCTCACTAATATACTGTTTTAGCTGTAACGCTAAAGAAAACGCAGTGAAGGTTCCACCGAATAAATAACAGAATGTTAAGTATTGAGTTAAAGGGAATAAGGGGTACAAAGCCATTAATAATAATCCTACTGATCTATAAAATATCATTGGATAAGTTTTCTTAGAAGCAATATATATCGCTTGATTAATGAGATAAAGTAACAATACAATCAGTACTACATAATCTTTAATAACTAAATATAAGCTAATATATATCAGCACTACAACTAATCTATCACTAAAGTAATCAAAGTAATCTCCAAACTTTGATGTTTTGCTAACTCTGGCAATAACTCCATCTAAACCATCAGCTAATAAATGAAATATTGCTAATATTAAAAATAACCAATAGTTGGTGAACAAGAAATAAACAGATAGGCAACCTAATACTAAAGAAACTCCAGTCATTACATTTGCACTAATACCCAAACGTAAGAATCCTTTCCCAATCTTGCTTAGATTTCTATCTTTAAATCCGTGAAAATTCATTACTATGTTCTGTGAGAAACTTTTCATCAGTAAATTATAAAAAGTAGAGCTATAAAAACCTTACTATGAAGAGATTGTTTATTGAAACTAAATATCATGGAGATATAGAAATTCCCCCTGGAGTTTTAGAGAAACTTCCAAAAAAATTAGCTTTAGCAATGCCTGTTCAGTTTCTAGACTTTCAAAACAAGATTAAAACGCAGTTAGAGCAGGCAGGAAAGAAAGTGGTTTTGTATAAAAGTCACCATGGAAAATATTCAGGTCAAATCTTAGGTTGTGATGTTTTTGAGTTCAAAGAAGAATTTGATGCTTTTTTTTATATTGGAGATGGAAAATTTCATCCAACTGCACTATTATATGAGAATAAGAAAGAAGTTTATTGTTACAATCCTTTTAATGAAGTTTTAGAAATTTTAACTTCTAAAGATATTGAATTTGTCCATAAGCGAAAAATGGGACAGCTTTCTAAGTTCTTAACCAGTAAAGTGATTGGTCTTTTAGTAACTTCGAAGTCTGGCCAGAATAAAACTAAGCTTGCAGAAGAGCTTAAGTCAAAATTAGAATCAAAAGGGAAAATTGTGTTTGTATTTTTAGCAGATGAGATTAATCTCTCTCAGTTAGAAAACTTCAACTTTATTGAATCTTGGATAAATACTGCTTGTCCTAGAATAGTACAAGATTTCAAGTGTTTAAACTTAGAAGATTTAAGCAAAATCGATTTCTAGCAAATTTATCGACTACTACTCGTCGGAAAAAAAGAAAGGTTTAAATACTCTTAAAAAATATCTCCGATTAGGAAAACAGAAGTTTTTCATAATTAAAAAAACAAAAAAAGAGTGGGTGAAAAAAGATGGCAGAAACTGTATCAAAAACTGGAATTAAAAAAGAATCCGGATATCTATACTTTATAGATAAGAACGGAAATGTTGCTTGTGCTGAAATGAGTCGAGCAGGTAGAAAAACTGGAAGAGTTAAGAAAAAAGTAGTGGCTAAAGTAGGCGTTAAGAAGGAATCTGGTTATTTATACTTTATTGACAAAAAAGGTAATGTTTGTAGAGCAAAAATGGCTAGAGGAAGAAAGGCTGGCAAAAAGAAGAAAGCCGTTAAGAAAAAAGTAGCTAAAAAGAAGGTAGCTAAGAAAAAGGCAGTTAAGAAGAAAAAAGCTGTTAAAAAGAAGGCTGTAAAGAAGAAAGCAGTTAAGAAAAAACCAGCTAAGAAGAAAGTTGTTAAGAAAAAAGCTGTTAAAAAGAAGGCTGTAAAGAAGAAAGTAGCTAAAAAGAAGCCAGCTAAAAAGAAAGCAACTAAGAAGAGAAAAAGATAAACTTTTTCTTTATTTTTTCTATTTTTTATTTTTATTGTTTAATTGATTTAATGTTATTAGTTTTGTTCTGTAATTTTAAAATTATTTTATAAATATCTTTACTTTGTAGTTCATTATTAACAATAAATTAAAAAGAAGTGCCCCGGCCGGGATTTGAACCCGAGTCGCTGCCTATCTTCCCTTAAAAGGACGAAAGGGCAGAATGATAGTCCGGGCTACACCACCGGGGCGATAATCATAAAAACAATTGGTTCCTTTAAAAATGTTTTGTTTAGTTTCTGTTTAGATTCATTACTTGGCCTATATCATAAAATTTTTCTGAATCACCAAGACAAACTTACAAAAACCTTATAAAATAACAAGTCAGTATTGGAGGAATGGCAGAAAACAGAACCATATTAGGTTTAACGGAAAAAATCACAATTATTGGTCCTAATGGTAACGAAGAAGTTGTGGCAAGAATTGATTCTGGTGCAACTGCATCTTCAATTGATATTGAGCTTTCAGATAAACTTGGCTTAGGGCCTATTACTAGAACCAAGATTGTTAAATCTGCTTCTGGAACTAAGAGAAGACCAATTATTATAGTAAAAGTTAAAATTGGAAATAAAGAAATTGAAGAAGAGTTTACTCTTGCGGATAGAAGCCATATGACTTATCCTGTTCTTATTGGACAAAATGTACTCAAAGACGGAGATTTTTTAATAGATCCAAATAAAGAGGTAAATAAATGAAAGCGGCCATCATATCATTAGGAAGTAAAAGTTCTGCAATGGTAGCAGATGCTCTTAAAACATATTTTGATACTGTTGACATGATTCAACTTAAAGAAATTGAAGTTGCCATGGGTAAAGATGGTGGAATTCTTTACAATGGTGAACAATTAGGAAACTATGATTGTTTATACATTAAGGGCTCTTTTAGGTATGCACACTTACTAAGGTCTATAGCTTCTTTATCTGAAGGGAAAGTCCCATATATGCCTCTGGCTGCAAATTCTTTTACTGTTGCACATAATAAGTTATTAACTCACTTAGCCTTAGAACAGAAAGGAATTCCGATGCCAAAAACATACGTTTCTTCAACTGTGGAAGCATCAAAGGAATTGTTGAAAAGAGTAAATTATCCAATTGTGATGAAGTTTCCAGAAGGAACCCAGGGCAAAGGAGTTATGTTTGCAGATTCTCTTAGTTCTGCATCTTCGTTATTAGATGCTTTAGGAGTATTAAATCAACCATTTATTATTCAAGAATACATTGAAACTGGTGGTAGTGATGTTAGGGCTATTGTTGTCGGAGATAAAGTATTAGCAGCAATGAGAAGAAAAGCACAGAAAGATGATAAACGTTCCAATTTACACGCGGGGGGAATTAGTGAACCTGTTAAATTAACTAGAGAACTTACTAATATCGCTCTGGATACGGCTAAAGTATTAAATGCTGAGATCTGTGGGGTAGATATTCTTGAAAGTCCTTTAGGTCCTTTAGTTATTGAAGCTAACATCTCTCCTGGATTACAAGGAGTTAGCGAAGTTGTTCCAACCATTGCAGCGGATATTGCAAAGTTTTTGTATCACCAAACTGATAAAATTGTTTCTTGTAAGAAAAAGAAAGAATCTGAGAAGGCAATGAAAGAAATGGCTTTAGAAGATCTTCATGCTAAATGTCCTGCTCAAGAAGTTATTACAGATTTGCAATTTCGTGGAGAAAGAATTCTCTTGCCAGAAATCGCTACGAAAGTTAGCAAATTTAGTGATAGAAAAGAATATATTCTAAAAATAAAAAAAGGAAAAATAGAAATTGAAGAATTTAAAATTTAACTTTTCTTCTTTTTAGTTGTTGCTTTCTTTGAAATATTTTTCTTCACAGCCTTTTTCTTTACAACTCTTTTTGCTGGTTTCTTTTTTTCAACAACTTTTTCTTTAACTTCACATTCTTTACATTCGGGCTTAAACCAAATCAAGTAAATTATTGGCAATAGTCCCATTGTGTTTAGAATAAGAGTTGCAATAAACCATCCTTTTTGTTCATTTTTTGCGGAGTGCCATAACGCAAACCCTTTCCATATTAACGTCCAAATAGAAATTACTAATAATCCTAAAATCATTGTTCCTGGTGCTTCGTACAGCCCAGCCATCATTCCAATACTCATTTGAATCCCCTCATTTGTTATTTTTATTGTTTAAGTAATTAGTTGGTCTTTTTAATTTTTTTGCATGTGTGTATATTGAGAAAGTAAATGTTTCTGAAATTAAATGGGGGTGGGTTGTAATATATAATCTTTCCTTATTAATTAAACAACTTTTATAAAAGTGAAGATTTTACTTGTTTACTAAAGAGGTTGATAAAGAAATGGCAGAATTAAAGAAAGTATTAAGTTTTCCTGCTATTTTATTAATCACAATTAATTCTATTATGGGTACCGGGATATTTTTTCTTCCTGCTGTTGGTGCTGGTGCATCAGGACCAGCATCAATAATTTCATGGATATTTCTTTCATTTATTTCTATTTATATTGCTATGTGTTTTGGTGAGTTGTCCTCTATGTTTCCTAAATCTGGAGGGATTTATGAATTTTGTAAACAGGCTTATGGTCGTTTTTTCTCTTTTATGATTGGTTGGATGACAGTGATGGCGGGAAATATTACCATTGCCATGCTTGTTGTTGGAGCGGTTCAATATCTTCTTCCTGTTGGTTCTGTTTTCATTAAAGTTGGAATCTCATTATTATTCATATTTGCATTTAACTACATTGCTTTCAAAGGTATGCAAACTAGTGCAATCATGTTAGTTGTTTTTGCGTTCATAACAGTTGGAACAATCTTAGCATTAATCATCCCTGGATTGTTCAAGTTTAACCCTGGAAATTTTAAACCATTTTTTGTTTCTCCCGTGTCGAGCTTGCTAATTACCATATTTCTTATTGCTGAAACCTTTTTTGGTTGGGAAACTGCAACGTTTCTTGCAGAAGAAACTAAAGATGGACAAAAAGTTATGCCCAAGGCACTAATTTTGGGAACAGTAATTATTGCAATTATTTGTATTTTCTTTGTTGTCACATCTCTTGGTGTTATTCCTTGGGACATCTTTGGACAATCTGCTACGCCACTAACTGATCTGGGAATTTTACATTATGGTAATTTTGGAGGGAGTGTATTTACTATTCTTGTTTACTTGGCAATTATTGGTTCTGTTGCAGGGTGGGTTGTCTCGGCCCCAAGATTGTTGTTAGCGATGGCAAAAGATAAACTGTTTCTGGAACATTTTGCAAAAATTCATCCTAAAAATTTAACACCACATAGAGCAATACTTTTTCAAACAGTTCTTACAACCATTTTTGTTATTGTTGGGGCTGGTTCATATACCACTATGCTTCATCTTCTTGTTCCAATTGTTTTGGTTGCTTATGCTTTTGTATTGCTAAGTGTAGTTGTTCTAAGATATAAAATGCCAAATGCAAAAAGATATTTTACTGTGCCTTTTGGAAAAGTAGGTCCAATAGTTGTTGCTTTGTTTATGATTTCTTTGATAGTTATGTGGTTAATATATACTCATGGGGCACTTGACATAGTTAAGATTATAATCTCATTAATATTCCTTGGTGTTCCATTATATCTACTTATTGAGATGTACCATGACGGCGCTGCAATTAAAGGTGTTAATGAGAAATTATCATATTTTTTAGTTATATTTGAAAATATTTTTTTCCCTCTCGGTTTAAAGAAAAGAGTTTTTTTAATGTTGGGAGAATTATCTGGAAAGAACGTTTTGGAGTTTGGTTGTTCTGTTGGAACGATAACAAAAAAACTTGCTCAGAAAGTTTTACCTGGAGGAAAAGTATTTGCTTTTGATATTATTGAACGAAATATTAGGGTTGCATCTTCTCATCTGAAAAAACAGACCCACGTTAATTTTTATTATCATAGCAGTCTTGATCATTTTAAAACATCAGTTAAATTACCTCAAATGGACGCATTAATCTCCACTGGAACACTTTCTTATTTACAAAAACCTCAAGTGGTGCTTAAAAATCTTGGAAAGAAAGTTAAGAAAGGTGGAAGGGTAGTTTTCTTAGACTATGATCAATTTTTCTTTTTAATTCCAAACGTACCCTGGATTAGTGATGAAGTTAAGATGACTAGGATGTTTAAACAAGCAGGATTTAAAGTTAAGATGACTAAGAAACGAGGTTTGTTATGGAGATATATATTTATTCACGGAGAGAAGATTTAGGTTTTTTTGATTACTTCTTTTTCTTTTTAGGTGTTCTCTTTTTTACAGCCTTCTTCTTTACTACTTTTTTCTTAACCGTCTTTTTTTTAGCTGGCTTCTTTTTAACAACTTTTTTCTTAACGGCTTTCTTTTTAGCTATTTTTTTTACAATTTTCTTTTTAGCTGGTGTTTTCTCTGGAACTATTTTTGCTTGTACCTCATAATCACTTTTGGCACTTTTATGTATCTTTTCCATGTCTTCTATAATATCAGAAGCAATAAAACTATAGCCTTTTTTCTTCTTTAGAAGTTGATCTCCTGCCCAACCATTAACATAAGATCCTGCTACTGCACTTTTGAATAAATCTTTTGTCTTTGCTAAAAATCCTACGACTAATCCTGCAAGAATGTCTCCAGTTCCGCCTTTAGTCATTCCTTGATTTCCAGTACGGTTAAAGGCCATTTTGTTTCTTGAAAGAATTATGTCTGTCGGTCCTTTAAGCAATAATACGTTGTTATTTTGTAAAAAGTATCTTAAATTGCCTTGTAAAATATCTGCTTTTTCTTTTGCATTAGCATGTTTTAATTTAGGTAATAAGAATTCCTTGCCCGAATTTACTAACATCATCTCTAATTCATTTTCGTGTGGGGTTAGTATAGAATTCTGAAAGTCTTTAAAACACATTGATTTTAATGCATCTGCATCGACTACTTTTAATTTACTGGACTTTTTAATGAAATATTGACAAAATTTGTCTGCTTTTCTAGTGATTCCATTGCCTAAGCAAATGGCATCATATCTATCTGAAAACTTTACCATTTCTTTAGCATTTTTAATATTAAAATTTGCCCCTCTAATTTTATGAGTGATTAAATCAGGGGTGTATCTGTTAATTATCCATGCCACTTTTTCTGGTGCGGCAATTGTTACGGTGTCACAACCACACCTTAATGCTCCTAAACCTGCGAGGGTAGCAGCTCCAACATATTCCTCGGATCCGCCGATAATCAAGGCGTGACCATTCTCTCCTTTGTGAGAAGTTTTCTTTCGATCCATCAATTTTTTGATTTGATTAATATTCATTTTTAAATAACCTACATTTTTTATTATCTTATTTATAAATAGAGCTTGGTTTTTAGCTTTATATACTTTTGTAATAATTGTAGGGTAGGAAAAAGTTAATTTTAACAATTCATTTTAACAAATGAAGAAAGTCTTTTAAATGAGTTTAAGTTATCTTTGGATTATTGGCCCCATAGCTTAGTCTGGTGGAGTGCTGCTCTTATATGACAGTACTGTATACATGTCTTAGGACAAGCAGTGGTCCCGGGTTCAAAACAAATGGTTTGTTAAAATCATGTGAAAGTCCCGGTGGGGCCATATCTTTTATTTCTAACCACAATCTTAATAAATCAGGGGAATTTTGCAGTATCTGTTGCGGGAGTAGTATAGTGGTTAGTATACGGCGTTGCCAATAGCAGAAATCCAGAATTTCTGGAATATTTGCTATGTAAACACGCTGTGACCTGGGTTCAAGTCCCAGCTCTCGCACTCATTTCTAAACTTATAAAAAACATACAAAAAATAAAAGAAAAAGAAATTATTGTTGTGCGTAAACAAACACTGCTTTTAGTGCAACAATAATTGTTGCTGGAACAAACAGAGTTAAGATTCCTTTTAACATGTTTGTTATCGTCGGCGCAACTGCATCAAATATTCCAACTTGAATTCCTAAGAAAGAAACTAACACTAAAATCGTTCCACTTGTTAAGAATCCTGAAATCTCATTAACTGGAATGTTTAATAATCCTACCACTATTCCTAATAAAAACACTGCCCAAAGAATTTCTGTTTGGTATGATCCTGTAAAACCTAATCCTAACACCATTGCTAAGAATATTCCAATTAAGAATGACCAACTACCAATTAAATTTTTATTACTCTTTAAACTTCCATTTTTAGTGGTTCTTTTAATTTTTCTAACCATTGAATAATCACCTCTTTTAAGTTGAATAATAATCTTCTGGTATAAAAACTTTTATAAACAGACTCTTGTTCTGCTAAAATAACCCTTCATAGTTTAGTGGCTAGAACGCCCGGCTGTAGAAATCGTTGGATTTTTGTTCTGAGAACAAAGTATGAAAAACGATCAGCCGATACCGGGAGATCCCCGGTTCAAATCCGGGTGAGGGGACTAAGAAACAGCAAGGCGTGCGTTCTCGCCTTGCTACTTTTATTCTAACTTATTCTAACATATATCTTAAAGAATATACCTTTTCCTTAGAATTTACCAAAAGCTTTATAAACGGCCTGTTTAATTATTACACAAAATGGCCAGGCATCTCTTCTACAATTAAAAAAATCAATTGATAGAGGTTGTGCCGCAAAAATACACGCCCTGGTAGTGTAGCTCGGCCTAGCATGTTGCCCTGTCGAAAACTTTTTACGAAAAGCTTTCAGAAAGGCAACGACTCGGGTTCAAATCCCGGCCAGGGCGCTTACAATAACGGGCCGGTAGCTTAGCTTGGTAGAGCGCCTGACTTTTAATGTCGGGTTTTTCCGAAAAAGCAATCAGGCGGTCGAGGGTTCAAATCCCTTCCGGCCCGTCAGGGGATGGAAGATTTATCATAATCTTCCTCCTCAATCATCTATCGAGGAAGAATAAAATGGTCAATATGCACGAGTTAGTTCCAAAACATACAAAACTTAAAGATTCCGAAAAAAATAAAGTTCTAGAAAAATACAACGTTTCTGCGAATGCTTTACCCCGGATAAGTAAAGATGATCCTGCAATTGAGAAACTTAATGTTACACCAGGGGATGTTATTAAAATTGAAAGGGAAAGTCAAACTGCGGGCGTTTCAATATACTATCGAGTTGTGGTAGAAGGGTGAAAATTATGGATAGATCAATACTAATTAGAAAATATTTTGAAGAGAAAAAGTTTGTTGAGAGTAACATTCAATCATTTAACAACTTTTTAGAAAAGGGAATGCAAGAAGTAATTGAGGAAAACAAAGAAGCTGAACCTGCAATAATCCCACACAACATTGAAAAATTTAGAATTCGTTTTGGCAGAATATCCGTTGGGAAACCAGAAATCACTGAAGCTGATGGTAGTAAGCGACCAATTTTTCCAATGGAAGCTCGTTTAAGAAAAATTTCATATTATGCCCCTATTTATTTAGAAGTTAGCACGTACATTAACGATGTACAAAGAGAAAGTTTTGTTGCTGATGTGGGAAAGATGCCAGTTATGTTAAAAAGTAAATATTGTAACTTAGACGGTCTTAGCCGAGAAGAACTAATTAAGCACGGTGAAGATCCTACTGATCCTGGTGGATATTTCATTATCAATGGAACAGAAAGAGTTATAGTTAATGTTGAAGATTTAGCAGCAAATAATTTCATGGTTGAGAATACTAAGGGTGCCTTTACTGGAAGATTTTTTGCATCATATGGTTCTTATAAAATCCCACATTCTTTTGAACGAAAGAAAGATGGGCTTTATTATATGACTTTTACCAGAATAAAAAACATGCCAATTATTGTAGTCTTAAAAGCTTTGGGTATGGTCAAGGATGAAGAGATTATGCGAGCTATTTCTGATGAAAAAACTTACGAAGAAATAGTTCTTAATTTATTGGAATTTGTTGATATAAAAACTCAAGAAGAGGCAGTTGATTACATTTCAAAGAGAATTGGCATTGCTCAATCTAAAGAAATTAGAATCGAAAGAACAAAAGAGATTCTTGAAAAATACTTATTCCCAAACATTTTGCCTGGGCCTGGAGTTAATATGATTAAGTCCAAGAACTTATGTAAAATGTTGAAGAAACTTATGGATGTTCGATCTGAAGAGCGGGAAAGTGATGATAAAGACCATTATATGAACAAAAGATTGAGGTTAAGTGGAGATCTTTTGATTGAGTTGTTTAGGACAAATTTTAAAATTCTTGTAGGAGACACATTATACAACTTTCAGAGAATTATCAAACGGGGGAAATTACCTTCAATCAGAGTTATTATTCGTGATAAGTTGTTAACGTCAAGATTGTATTCTGCAATGGCTACTGGAGAATGGGTTGGCGGCAGACAGGGAGTTTCTCAAAGAATGGACCGAAATAACTTTTTAGCAATGGTTTCCCATTTACAAAAAGTTGTTAGTCCATTGTCCTCAAGTCAAGAGAACTTTAACGCTAGAGCTTTACATTGTACTCATATTGGAAGACTTTGTCCTTCAGAAACACCAGAAGGTACCAATATTGGTTTGAGAAAAAATTTGGCTATGCTTTGCTCAATTTCACAAAGTGCTGATACGAATGATGTTTTAGAGAAAATTAAAAATATGGGACTGAAGGAGATTTAATAAAATGACAGACGTTTACTTAAATTCAAAATTTGTTGGAACTGTAGAGGATATTGATGCTTTTGTTGATAATATCAAAGATCAAAGAAGAGCCGGAACAATTTCTGAAACAGTTAATGTTATGAAAGATTCTAAAGTTGGGGAAGTTCAAATTTGGTGTGACGGCGGAAGGGCAAGAAGACCTTTAATACTTGTTAAGGAAGGTAAGCCTTTAATTACTGAGAAACACCTTAAACAACTTGCCGATGGCGAAATTGTTTGGTCTGATCTAGTAAGGCAAGGAATTATTGAATACCTTGATGCTGCAGAGGAAGAAGATGCTTTAATTGCTTTTAGAGACGAGCATATTACTTCAGAACATACGCATTTAGAAATAACTCCTGGGTCTATAACTGGAATTACTACTGCTTTGGTTCCTTTTGGAAATTTTAACCAAAGTTCAAGATTAATTATTGGTAGTAAGAATCAAAAACAGTCTCTTGGTTTTTATGCTGCTAATTATCATCTTAGGATGGATATGGATGCTAACTTGTTGCATTATCCTCAATTTCCTCTTATAAAAACTAAGTTACATGATGTTACTGATTATAATGAACATCCTTCTGGACAAAACATGGTTGTTGCCGTTATGTGTTATGATGGATACAACATGGAGGACGGTGTTATTCTTAACAAAGGTTCTGTTGAAAGAGGAATGGCACGAAGTTCATATTTTAGACCAGTTAATGCAGAAGAATTACGTTACTCTGGTGGATTAATTGATGAAGTCTCTATTCCAGACAAAGATGTTAAAGGATATAGAAGCGAAGCAGATTACAAATTTTTAGAAGGCGATGGGATTATCTCTCCAGAATCAAAGGTTGATGAAGGCGACGTTATTATCGGAAGAACTTCTCCTCCTAGGTTCTTGTCTAGTTTAGATGAGTACAATTTATCTGCTGCAATCCGAAGAGAAAGTTCAGTTTCTTTAAAACACGGAGAAAGAGGAATTGCTGATTTTGTAGTTATAACTGAAAACGAAGAAGGAAATAAATTAGTTCAAGTAAGATTAAGAGAAGAAAGAATTCCTGAAATTGGAGACAAGTTTACTTCTCGACACGGACAGAAAGGAGTTACAGGAATTTTAGTTCCTCCTACAGACATTCCATTTTCTGCATCTGGGATTACTCCAGACTTGATATTTACTCCTCATGGAGTTAGTTCTCGTATGACTGTTTCCCATTTATTAGAACTTATTGGTGCTAAAATGGCAGCATTGGCTGGAAGATTTGTTGATTCCACTTTATTTGACGCTGAATCTGAAAAAGATATTCGAGCAGAATTGTTAAAGTTAGGTTTTAGAGAAGATGGAACTGAAGTATTCTATAATGGTAAAACTGGAAAACAAATGTTAGCTAAAGTCTATGTTGGAAATATGTACTATTTACGTTTGAGACATATGGTCGCTAATAAAATGCAATCTAGAGCTCGTGGTCCTATTCAATTATTAACAAGACAACCTACTGAAGGTAAAGCTAAAGAAGGTGGTTTAAGACTGGGAGAGATGGAGAAGGACGTTTTCATTGCTCATGGTGCTTCCTTGTTACTAAAAGAAAGATTTGATTCTGATAAAGCAATCTTGCCGGTTTGTGAGAAATGTGGGCTGGTTGCTGTTGAAGATCAGTATAAAGGAAGAAAATACTGTTTAATGTGTGGTGAAGACGTTAACGTTAGTTACGTTGAGATGAGCTATGCATTTAAGTTGTTACTGGACGAAATTAGAAGTCTAACAATATACCCAAGGTTAAACTTGGTTAACAAATACTAATATGAATATTAATATATGGAGAAGATAAATAAAAATGACGCGTCAAGTTTATAAAAAAGTTGGTAACATCACCTTCGGCATTTTTTCCCCAAAGCAGATCATGGACTTAGCAGCTGTTAAGGTTGTAACTCCTGAGCTTTATGACCGAGAAGGTTACTCCGTTGATGGAGGATTAATGGACATTAGGATGGGAGTTATTGATCCTGGATTACGCTGTAAAACCTGTGGTCAAAAATTAAAGGAATGTCCTGGACATTTTGGTTATATTGAATTGGCTCGTCCGGTAGTTCACATTGATTTTGTTCGACAAATATTTGACATGTTGAGGTCCACTTGTAAATATTGTGGGAGGGTTTTAATTCCGGAAGCTAACATTAAACGTTATTTAGGAGTTTTTGACAATGCTGCTGAAGAAGCTGGCTTTGAAGGTAGAAGAAGAAAAATCAAAGAAGTTATTGCTAAATATAAATTAAAATCTAAATGTCCTCACTGTGAGAAAAAACAAGAAAAAATCAAGTTAGAAAAACCATACAATTATTATGAAAACGAAATCCGATTAAGTCCAATTGAAGTAAGAGCAAGATTAGAGAAAATTCATGACGATGATATTGAAGTGTTTGGTTATGCTAAAGGATTTAGACCAGAAGTGATGATTCTAACTGTAATGCAAATTCCGCCAGTTACTATGAGGCCGAGTATTACTCTTGAGTCTGGTGAAAGAAGTGAAGATGATCTAACTCATAAATTAGGAGACATTGTTAGAATTAATCAACGTTTATTTGAGAATATTAACGCAGGTGCTCCTGAAGTTATTATTGAAGATTTATGGGACTTGTTACAATATCATGTTACCACTTTCTTTAATAATGAGGTGGCACAATTGCCTCCTGCAAGACATAGAGGTGGACAGGTATTAAAAACTGTAGCTTCTAGAATTAAAAGTAAAGAAGGAAGATTAAGACATAACTTGGCGGGTAAAAGAACAGACTTTTCTGCTCGTACAGTTATTAGTCCTGATCCATTTATTCATCTTAACGAAGTGGGTATTCCACAAAGAATGGCAATGCATTTAACTATGCCAGAAAGAGTAACTGAATGGAATAAAGAGTATTTAATTCAGTTTATTGAAAATGGACCTAAGAAGTATCCCGGTGCAAATTATGTTATCAAGGAAGATGGTAGGCGGAAAACTATTACTGAAGAAACTAAAGATGAAATTTTAGAAGAATTGGAAGAAGGGTTTATTGTTGAGAGACATATGATTGATGGGGATGTTGCTTTGTTTAACAGACAACCATCATTGCATAGAATGAGTATGATGTGTCACAAAGTTAAAGTTCTTCCCGGTAGGACTTTCCGTTTGAATCCTGCAGTTTGTAATCCTTACAATGCAGATTTTGATGGGGACGAAATGAACTTACACATCCCTCAGAACGAAGAAGCCAGAGCAGAAGCTCAAATTCTAATGTTGGTAGAAACACAAATAATCTCTCCAAGATACGGATTAAGTGTTGTGGGTTGTATTCAAGATGCAATTACTGGAAATTATTTGTTAACTAAAGAATTAGTTTTTAATCGATCAGAAGCAGCAAGTTTACTTTACAGTTGTGGGGTTGAAGATTTTTCTAAATTACCTAAAAAAGATAAAATTGATGGAAAAGAAGTATTTTCTGTACTCTTACCTGAAGACTTCTCCTTTATTGGAAAAGATAAAAGTGGGAATGTAGTTAAGATTGTTAATGGAAATTTAAAATCTGGTTACATGGATAAATCTAATTTAGGACAAGAGAGCGGGTTAATGTTAAGGAACATTTACGAACAGTACGGCCCGGCTTATACTGCAGAATTGCTTGGGAAGATTTCTAAACTTGGGATTGGAGTGTTGTCCAAGAGAGGATTTTCTATTGGTATCGGAGACTTGGATTTATCTCAAGAATCTGAAGACGAAATTAAGAAGGTCGTTAACAGTGCAGAACAAGAAGCTATAAAGTTAATTGAGAAATTTCATGCTGGAAAACTTGAACCGTTACCTGGAAGAACTGCTGAAGAAACTCTAGAAGTGAGTATCTTGTCTATGTTAAGTCGTCCACGTAATAAGGGCGGGGAAATTGCAGTTAAACAATCTGGTGAGAATTCAGCATTGATTATGGCTAAGAGTGGGGCGCGAGGAAATCCTTTACAAATTGCTCAGATGGTCGCTTTAGTAGGGCAACAAGCTTTACGAGGAAAAAGAATTGATCATGGATTTAAAGACAGAACACTATCTTATTTTAAGAAACATGATCTTGGACCAATGCCACGAGGTTTTATTAAAAATAACTTTAGAAGTGGATTAGAACCAAACGAGTTTTTCTTTGGAGCAATGACTGGTAGGGACGCTTTAATGGATACTGCGTTGAGAACACCTAAGTCTGGTTATCTTTATAGAAGACTTTCTAATGCATTACAGGACTTGAAGGTTGAATACGATGGAACTGTAAGGGACGCAAGTAAGAAAATTGTCCAATTTGATTATGGTGAAGACGGATTAGACGTTTCTAAAACAAAGAACGGTGTTGTTGACATTAAGACAGTTATACAACGGGTTGTTGGAGATCAAAAATGAAAGCAGAACACGAAAAATTAATTGAAAGTTATAATGATCAATTACCCCTTTCTATCTTAAATGAAATTAAGGAAGTTGTTCCTGGAACTATTACTAAAAGTAAACTTACTCAGGTAATGGAAGAAAGTCTTAAGGCTTACAAAGTGGCTAGAGTACATGCTGGTGAATCTGTTGGATTAGTTAGTGCAGAAAGTATTGGGGAACCGGGTACACAAATGACTTTAAACACCTTTCACTTTGCTGGTGTTGCAGAGATGAACGTTACAACTGGTTTGCCTAGAATCATTGAAGTGTTTGATACTCGAAAAGTTATTAAGACTCCAACAATGGAAATTTATCTAAATTCTCCTACTAATAAAGAAATGGAAACAGTTAGGAAATTAGCTGCCCAAATTAAAGCAACTACTTTTGGTGAATTGGTTTCGGAATACTCTTTAAATATTTTTGAACAGAAGTTAGCAATTAAACTTAACGCTGAGTCTTTGGCAGATAAAGATTTAGATGTCAAAGATGTAATTAAGCTAATTAAAGCAAAAGCAAAATTATTTAATTTTGAAAATAAGGATGAAACAATTTTCTTAACTGCAAAAAGTAAAACTGAAGATTTAAAAGATCTTTATGCAATCAAAGAAAAATTAAAAAGTGTAAAAATTAAAGGTAGTAAAGGAATTAATCAAGTTCTTCCTGTTAAACGAGGAGAGGAATATATCATTTTAACTTCTGGTACAAATCTTAAAGATGTTCTTAAAATGGATCTTGTTGATGTAACTAGAACAACTAGTAACGACATTCATGAAATTAGGGCAGTTTTAGGAATTGAAGCAGCAAGACAAGCAGTTATTAATGAAGTTTACAAAGTTGTTGAATCTCAAGGACTTAACATTAACATTCGGCATGTTATGTTAGTAGCCGATTTGATGTGTATCTCAGGGGAAGTTCGAGGAATTACTCGTTATGGTGTAGTCCGTGAGAAGGCAAGTGTATTAGCAAGAGCAAGTTTTGAGACACCTTTAAAACATTTAATTAATGCAGCATTAGAAGGTGAAGTTGATAACTTAACTTCAGTGGTTGAGAATGTAATGATTAACCAACCAGTTCCAATTGGTACAGGATTACCTGGGTTAATTACAAAGATGAAATAATTATGGTGAGTTTATTATGGCAAAGAAAAAAGAATTAAGTGAAGAATTAAAACTTCTTCGGGACAGAGTTAAGGAAGACAAAGCAATTGTAGGTATGGAAAGAGTAATTAAAGCTCTCAAAACTGGCAACCTTAGTAAAGTCTTCTTAGCAAGTAATGTTGCTGAAGATGCAAAAGAAAATGTTGAACATTACACTAAGCTAGCAAATATTTCTTTGGTTGTTCTTGGATTAGACAACGAAGAGTTAGGCGTTTTGTGTAAAAAGAACTTTTTCATTTCTGTCATCGGAATTACAGAAGAATAAATGGAGACTCAATGGGGAGACTAAAGCTTGATCTTGACACCTTAGGCCTAGGAACAATTATGGAAAGAATTACCCGGGCAAGGGTTAAAGATTGTTTTAAAGAAGAAGATACAATTTATTTTGTTGTGGGTTCTGGAGAGTTGGGAAAAGCCGTTGGTAAGGGTGGTTCAAACATTAAAAAAGCTCAAGAGGAATTTGGCAAGAAAATTAAGGTTATTGAATTTCGTAACAATGTTGCGGATTTCGTTAGGAATGTGATTTATCCTCTTAAAGTTGAACAAGTTATTGAAGAGGAAGGGATTGTAAAAATCAAAGAACGTAGTAAAAAAACAAAAAGTTTATTAATAGGGCGAGGTGGAAAGAACCTAAAATTGATTAACAGGGCTGTAAAACGCTTTTTTAATGTTAATGAAGTAATTGTTGAGTAAAAATGGCAAATAAATCACGTGGAATGGGAGCAGCAAGAAAACTGCAAAAAAGAAGAGCAACGTTTAAACAGAAAAACAGAACTGCTGCTAAAAAGAAGTTTGATCCATTAGCTGGAGCTTCTCAAGCGAAAGCAATTGTTCTTGAAAAAATTCAAATTGAAGCTAAGCAACCAAACTCTGCTATGCGTAAGTGTGCTAGAGTTCAACTTGTTAAAAATGGTAAACAAGTAACTGCATTTATGCCTGGGGATGGGGCACAAAAACTTATCAATGAACACGATGAAGTTATTGTGGAGTGTATTGGTGGAAAGATGGGCCGAGCAAAAGGAGATATTCCTGGTGTAAGGTGGCAAGTTTTAAAAGTTAACGATCAAAGTCTAAGTGCCTTGTTGAAGGGTAAATTAGAAAAAGCAAGAAGGTAATGTTAAAATGAGTGAAATTAAATTTTTCAATCGATGGACAGCAGAAGGAGTTAAAGTAAATGATGTTGGTTTACAAAACTACATCACTTTACAACCTCGAATTATGCCGAAAACTGGTGCAAGATATGCTGGAAACAGATTTCATAAATCAAATACATTTATTGTTGAACGGTTAGCAGCAAAGTTGTTAACTGCAGGACATAAAGGTAAGAAACATTTTATGAGTTCTGGCCACAATACAGGTAAGAAAGATAAAGCTTTAACTGTTGTTGAGAAAGCTTTGGCTAAATGTGAACAACAACTTAATGCAAATCCTTTACAAATCTTGGTTAAGGCAATTGAAAACGCTGCACCAAGAGAAGAGGTTATTGCTATTGAGTATGGTGGAGCAAGATATCCAAAAGCTGTGGACGTTGCACCTCAAAGAAGAATTGACCTTGCTTTAAGGTATATGGTTCAAGGTGCTTATGTTAAGTCTTTTAACAAGAAGAAGAAAATCGAAGCGGCTCTTGCTGAAGAGATTATTGCTGCTTACAAACTAAGTCAGTCTAGTAACTCAGTTGCTAAGAAGCGTGATTTAGAAAGACAAGCTGCTTCAAGTAAATAATTTTCTTTTTTTAATATTTTTATTTTTATTTATTTTATTTTTTAGATGTTTGGTAATTACAAATGGCTATAGAAATTGTTGTTGGATCTTTTAATCCAGTATTAATACAGGAAGAACCATTTGGAAAATTAATTGTTGCAAAGGATCCGGAGGAAGGAAGTTCTAAACTTTTAGTTTATGGTCATTGTTTGACTCATAATATAAAAATCCATCCTGCTGTAGCATTACATTTTGGTGTGGATGAATATGATGTTCTCGGAGGTGCTAATATTGCTGTTAAGAAAAAAGGGGAGGTTCAGACATTTGATTTGTATGAGTTTTCTACTTTTTTTGGAGGAATTCCTGATGAAGTTATGAAGGTTTTAAGGACAACTTTAGAGAACCATTTAGTTGGTTTAGATTATCTGGAAGCGGAGAAAGAAAATTATGATACTTGGTTTGAGTTTAGAAAAGCTGACAGAGAAAGAGGTATTTCTAATATAGAACGAAAAAGAAAAACCTTATTGTGGCAATACAAACATGATCAAGAAGTAGCAGATAACCAGTTAGAAGAAATGGTTGGATTTTTTTCTAAAAGAAGAGCAAGAAAAAATGGGATGAATGTTAGAGGTTATTTACAACAAGAGCATCCTGAATTAGTTGTTGCTGAGCCAGAATTACCAGAAGTTCCTGAACCGTTAGCTAATGATTTTGTTTCTCAAGGTCTAAGTGCTGCTAGTTTTAGAATTGGAGAAATTGATGTTCGAGGAGTGTATGGAAGTTCCTTAGATAAATGGAGAAAATATCTGAAAGAAGATCTTTTTAATCCTTTAGCTGAGTAGATTCTAAGTAAACTTTTTTAAATAAACCCATTATTTCTTCTTTTATGATCATTTTAGGAGTCGAATCAACTGCACATACATTTGGAGTAGGTATCGTAAATGATAAAGGAGAAGTGTTAGCTAATGCTTATGATAGTTATACATCTGATGTTGGTATGATTTTAGATGATGTGGCTGAACACCATAACAAAGTTGCTGATGATGTGTTGAAGAAGGCGTTTAAAGAGGCAAATTTGTCTTGGGGACAAGTTGATCTTATTTCTTATTCTGCTGGTCCTGGTTTAGATCCTGTACTTTGGGCAGGTTATCACATTACAAAGAAGTGGGCGAAAGATAATAATAAGAAATTAGTGGGTATAAATCATTGCTGTGCACATTTATCTATTGGTAAAGTGTTTAACAAATTAAAAGATCCTTGTTATTTGTACGTTTCTGGGGTCAACACGCAAGTTATTGTTCAAGAAGGTGGAAAGTATCGAGTAATGGGAGAAACTCTTGATATTGGCTTAGGAAACATGTTAGATAAGCTTGGTAGAATTCTAGGTATGGGATTTCCTGCAGGTCCAAAGATTGAAGAGATGGCAAAGAAAGGTAAGTATATTGAGCTTCCTTACATTGTTAAAGGCATGGATACTTCTTTTTCTGGAATTCTTACGAGATGTGAACAATTATTGGACAAAGGAGTATCCAAAGAGGATTTGTGCTTTTCTGTACAAGAAACTTGTTTTGCTATGTTGGCAGAAGTAACAGAAAGAGCAATGGCCCATAATGATAAAACAGAACTTCTTTTAGTTGGTGGTGTTGGTGCTAACAAACGTTTCTGTGAAATGATGGAGATTATGTGTAAAGAAAGAAGCGCTAAATTCTATAAAGTTCCGATGAGTCTTGCAGGCGACCAAGGAGCAATGATTGCTTGGGAAGGTTTCTTACGTAGAGAAGAAAGTGGAGATATAGAAGTTAGTCCTCATTGGCGAACTGATGAAGTTTGAGTCGTCTTTTACTTTGAGGGTGTAACCTTTTTAAATAGAACTGCAAAATCACTATTTATGTCTCAAAAATCTCCTTGTATTGAAGATGCCCTCAGATTTTTAGACAGTAATAGGGGTGGTCTAGGCCCTGAAAGAAGAAGAGAAGATCTTCTTGATACCCTTTGGCAAAAAACGAGTCTTGCTAAAACTGCGGGCGGAATCTTAAAGATAGTTTTAGATAGTTTAAGTGAAAGAGGATATAAAGGTCCTAGAGTTTGGGCAAGAAATAGAGATTCTTATCAATTAGTTGCAGCCGCAGATCTTCCAGAAGATTTAATACGCCAGGACTTAAGTTTTCAAGTAAATAATAGGCTTTTAGAAGAACTATTGACAAGGGAACATGAATTTGCTTATCTTCCAGATGCTTTGAATTGTGATCCTCTAATCACCGGGCCTTTTGATCCTGTAAATTACGTTTTGGAAAGACATCCAAACGCTAGAACTATGTTAGCTACTAGTTATTCTGGGTTTTCAGAGAATCCTGCCCTTGAAGATTTTAAAGGATTACTTGTTTTAAATTATGACCCCTCAGATTTGGGTGACATTGAAATTGATCATAGTGATGGTTCTATTAGTTTTCGTGAAGAACAGTTTTTGTCCCGTGTTGTTAAGTTTATCATTTCTGGGAAGGTAGTAAACGTAATGGAACAAAATAGAGTACGTAAGACGGGTCTTTATGACCAGTATAAATTCCATAAAGATTTGTCTCGGTTTGTAAATGATTTTTATTGTCCTGGTACTTCGTACGGGTTAATGCTCATTGATATTGATGACTTTGGGAAGTTTAATACTAATCACGGCCATTTTGCGGGGGATCAACTAATTGTTGAAGTTGGAAAAGTTTTAAGGGCAATGGAAAATAGAAATGTTAGGGCATATCATCAAGGTGGGGACGAATTTGCTATTATTGCTAGGGGTGACCAAGGTTATTCTATGGGATTAGCTCAAGAATTTTTAGATTCTATTAGTGGTATACATTTACCATCTTGTGCAAATCCTTTAACTTCAAGTATTGGTCTGGCAATGAATCAAAATGGGCTTCGAAAAGGTGTTGAATGGGGAGAACGAGCAGACATTGCATTATATAGATCTAAAGGCATGGGAAAAAATCAGTTTGCTATTTATAATGCTTAGTTAACCGATATCTTTATAAACCATTATATTCTATTATATTCTATAAATTATCGTCTGTAAAAGGGTGTGGGTAACGCTTATTTTTAATATATAAAATGACTGAAGAAAATCAACCGAAAACAGAACAAAGTTCAGAACCAAATCCAGAGTCTAAATCAGAATATGGTGCTTCACAAATTCAAGTTCTTGAAGGCTTAGAAGCTGTTAGAAAACGACCAGGGATGTATATTGGAGATACTGGCGTTCGTGGATTACACCATTTAGTTTATGAAATTGTAGACAATTCTATTGATGAAGCTCTTGCTGGGCATTGTTCAAAAATCATTGTAAACATTCATCCTGATAACTCCGTAACTGTAATTGACAATGGAAGAGGTATTCCTGTTGCAATGCATCCTCAATTAAAGATGCCTGCAGTTCAAGTAGCTTTAACAAAACTACATGCCGGGGGAAAGTTTGATAAATCTAGTTACAAAGTTTCTGGCGGATTACATGGTGTCGGTTTATCTGTTGTAAACGCTCTTTCAGAAGAGTTAGAAGTTTTTGTTAAGCGTGACGGACAAATACATTATCAAAAATATCATTCTGGAGTGCCCGAAGGAGAGTTAACTGTTAAAGGCAATACTTCTGAAATGGGAACAACTATTCGGTTCAAACCATCTGCAAAAATATTTCCAGAAAATGTTTATCATTATGATGTTTTGGCCAAAAGATTAAGAGAATTAGCTTTCTTGAACAAAGGGATCGAGATTAATCTTACTGATGAAAGAGAGGAAGATAAGAAAGATTCTTTTAAGTATGATGGTGGAATCAAAGAATTTGTAGAGTTTGTAGATCATAATAAAAATCCAATTCATGACACCATTTACATTGAAAAAGAAAAGAATGATGTAATGGTAGAAGTTTCTTTAAGATACAATTCTGGTTATCAAGAAAATGTTTTTGCTTTTGTTAATAACATTAACACTATTGAAGGTGGAACTCATTTAGCTGGTTTTAAAACTGCATTAGTTAGGGTTTTAAACCATTTTATTAAGGCTGTTAATATTAAAGCTGATGTTCGGTTAAGTGGTGATGATATTAAAGAAGGATTAACTGCAGTTATTTCTGTTAAAGTTCCAGAACCACAATTTGAAGGTCAAACTAAAACAAAATTAGGAAATAGTGAAGTTTATGGTATTGTTTCTTCAATTGTTGGAGAAGAACTTAATACTTACTTTGGCGAACATCCACAAGTTGTCAAGATGATCGTTGGTAAGAGTTTAGATGCTGCTAGAGCAAGAGAAGCTGCCCGTAAGGCTAGAGAACTAACTAGAAGAAAAAATGCCTTAGAAGGCGCAGGATTGCCCGGAAAATTAGCAGACTGTTCAAATAAAGATCCTAAAAAATGTGAGATGTACCTTGTTGAGGGAGATTCAGCTGGTGGTTCAGCTAAACAAGGTAGAAACAGAGCATTTCAAGCAATTTTGCCATTACGTGGTAAGATCTTAAATGTTGAGAAAGCAAGATTACATAAGATTATGGAGAATAGAGAAATAATTACTATGATTACTGCTCTTGGTACTGGTATAGGTGAAGAGTTCAATATAGAGAAATTAAGGTATGATAGAGTAATTATTATGACTGACGCGGACGTTGATGGTTCTCATATCATGACTTTATTGTTAACTTTCTTTTATCGTTACATGAAGCCTTTAGTTGAACTGGGCCATATTTATGTTGCTATGCCTCCTTTGTATAAAGTTCAAAAAGGCAAGCAAGTAGCGTATGCTTATAGTGACAATGAAAAAGATAAATTAATTGCAGAATATGGAGAAAATTCTTCAATTCAACGTTATAAGGGACTTGGAGAGATGAATCCAAAACAATTATGGGACACTACAATGGATCCTTCCGTAAGAACACTTAAACAAATTACTGTTGAAGATGCTGTTGCAGCAGACCAGATGTTTACTGTACTAATGGGAGATGAAGTTGAGCCCAGAAGAGAGTTTATTCAGAAATTTGCTAAAGAAGTAGTAAATTTAGATATTTAGCTTTTGGTCGTTTTTTACTGATTTTATTGGAAAGTTTTTTATATTGTAATTAGATATTATATAAATATAATAATTATTTGAGGGGGAAATAAAAATGGCAGGATTTGATAAAAGTTTGGACAAAGAACTATTTGCAGAGTCAGTTGATTTTGAAAAAACTAGAGTTACAGTAGCAGTTTTTTCATACAATGAAGGAACACCTAAATTACAGGTTACTCGGCAAAATAAAAACGCTGAAGGCGAATACTCTTTTACTAAGTTAGGAAGATTAACTAAAGAAGAAGTTGTAGCTATCGTACCAATGATGGAAAAAGCTAAAGACAAATTATAATTTTTTAATTTATTCTTTTATTTATTTTGTTCTATGGTAATCTACGTTCCAACAATGTATACTCGTTACATTCCTTCTGTGAAAGTAGGTAGGTCTTCTGATTTTTTGCATGGGTGTTTTGTATCTTGTCTTGTTGACAGTTCTAAGAATGCTGCAATGGGGCATTGGGGCGCCGGACTTTCTGCATCACATTTAGGTGGTTTAAAAGAAGTTGTCAATCAAAACCTAACACATATTGTTGCGGCAGAAATATTATTTCTTAGGGAAGAAGATAAAGGGGAATTAGTGTGTTCTTATAGGGATTATCTTAATTGGCTTGATAGGTTTAGTAAATCTGTTCGGGAAGAGTTTAATTGCATTGTTAAAACAACTCCTTATAACATCGGCGCAGTTATCAACCTAGATTTGGAACGTAACTTATTGGTCAATTAATCCTTTTGGGAAAAACTTTGCAAGAAATGTTATTTTTTTACAAGATTAAAAGAGTGATGACTTTAAATAAATTTATTCTCTAGGATGTTCTTGTCCTACGTCTTTTCTATCTTTCAAATGTTGGATATGGTCTTCCCTTTCAGTTTTAAGATTTAACTTTTTCCTACGGTGCATTTCAATAATGTTCCCTACATGTTCTCCACCTAAGAAGTGCGGCAATACCACATAATCTGCTCCGTGGTTATACAAACTTAGGGCATCATCAATTTCATTAGCAGTAACGAATATTTTTGCTTTTCTGTTTACTGCTCTAACTTTTCTAATCAAATAAAAATTATCTCGGATTTCTGGGACAGTAGAAATCAACATTGTAATATTCTTTAGATTCATCTTATGAATAATCTCTTCATCTGTAACATTTCCATAGATACAATGGAATCCTTTCTGAACCATCATAGTAATAATCTCAGGATTGTAATCAACTACTAGAACTTTCTTCTTAGCTTTCTTGAGTTTGTTTAAAATACTATATCCTATTCTGTTATGTCCACACAAGATTATCTTTGGCTTAACTTCTGAAGGCAAATATTCTAATCCTTCTGTTGTAAACATGTCAAATATTTTTAACGGTTTTTCAGAAAACTTGTATATCCAATGGTCATATTTGATTAAGTAAGATGTGATTGTGATTGATATTATCGTTAGTATTACAGTTAAAGAAAATAATTCTTGAGAGATGTGTCCTAAAAATAACCCTTGGGCAGCAAGTATTAATGAAAATTCTCCAATCTGAGCTAATGATAATGCTGTTAAGAATGCTGGCTTTTTTGTATACCTGAATAATGAAGTAATGGTCATAATAATGAATGGTTTCAAGAAAATAACAAATAATAATAAGATTAACAAAGGTAACCATAATTCAATTATTACTCCCGGAGATAAAGCCATTCCTAATGAAACAAAGAATAACAAGGCAAAGAAGTCTCTTAAACTTTTAATTTGGCCAATTATTTCGTAACTGTAAGTTAAGTTTCCTAACGTAATACCTGCAATAAATGCTCCAATTGCTACTGAAAATCCTAAAAAGTGAAACGCCAATGAAAAAAGAAAACAAACTGCTACTGAGGAGATTAATAACAACTCTCGGTTTCTTGCAGCGAATGAAAAATATTTTGGGAAGACAAACTTGCTGCATAAATATGCCACCGCAAATACTGATAAAAATTTTAGTAAAGCAAAACCAAATAATGAAATTTCAAACCCATTAATTGAAGTAAGTATAGATAATGCAAAAATAGCAACAATGTCTTGAAGTAATAAAATTCCTACTACAATTCTTCCATGTAATGTACTTAATTCTCTTTTGTCAGAAAGTAATTTCATAACAACCATTGTTGAAGAGAAAGCTAGCATTAGGCCAATGTAAGCGGCTTCTAAACTTAAGAATCCTAATAATACTGCAACTAAATAACCTAAAATAAAAACTAAAACAATTTGTATCATTCCACCAAAACTAGAAACTAATGCAACGCTTTTTAATTTCTTTAAGTCCATCTCAATGCCAACAATAAATAGTAAAAACGCAATTCCAATTGTGGACATAGATTCAATTATGCTCGTATTTGTAACAATTTTAAAAACTGGCGTTATTAAAATTCCGACAACCACATAAGCTAAAACTTGTGGTTGTTTAATCAATCTAAGAATAAAAGCGGCTAATGCTGCAATAATAGTAACTAACCCAATCTGTACAAATATGTCTCCACTAACTATCACCATCTTTTAATATACAAAAGCAATAGAAATTAGTATATAAAGTTAATCTTTTCTTATAGCGAAACAATTGGTCTTCCAAGAGATTCATAAGCAACTTTTCCATCTCTTTCAAGGGCTTTTTCTTTATCTCTCTGTAAATCCTTTGCTTGATATAACATGTCGTCTGCTTTATCTAATAAACTCTCTGCGCTCACTATTTTTCCAGGATATGTTGCGACTCCTATTGATGTAGTTACGTGACTTGGTCCATAAGGATAATAAACGCTTGATCCTTTATCTCTTGCACTTTCTGTTGAAAATGTGTGATCTGCTATGGCATCATACATTCTATCTGCAACAATTCTTGCTCCTTTAGCATCGGTTCCAAATAATACCACTACAAATTCTTCTCCCCCATATCTTACTGCTTCTTCTGTATCTCCACCTAATGGTTTTGAAGGATGTTTTCTTTGATAAATGGTTGCCACATCTGTAGTTCTGTAAATATTTCTATTAACTATCTCTCCTATTTCTGTTAGTACACTATCTCCATGTAAGTGTCCAAACCGATCATTAACTCCTTTAAATCTATTTAAATCAAACATTAAAAATGAAATTGGTGCATCTGGATTCTCTTCAGAATATTGAGTAACTCTAGGCATAACTTCAGTTAAGAAATAACTTTTATTCATTAATCCTGTATGTTTATCAAATCTGGCTTTAATGGTTTCTTCTTGTAAATTCTTTGAAGCAACTATCATTTGTCCTGCAGATTTGCCAACATATTCCATTAATAATCCAATCTTACTTTCTTCTTCTGGTCCGACTTGGAATCCTTCAAGATCAAACAGCATGGCTCCCAAATTTCCATAATCTTGATGTTTTAAAGGCACTACCACATTATGACTTTTTGTTGCAACATCTCCCGTAACCATATATCTAAGATTTTCTTCGGTCAATTGTCCCAAATCCATGTTCCTAAATTCTCTTGGTGTGATTAATTTAGTTGGTATGCCTAAAGCTTTTTCGCTTCTATTAGAAATTTGATCTACTACGTCCTTTGTGTTTGGTAATATTGTAATTCCAGCTAATTCTGTTGCTAAATTCAGTCCTTTATCGACAATTTCATCTAATGCTCTCATTATTTATGTTTAGGTGCCAGACACTTATAAATCTTTCGTTGTTTTCGTAACTTGGCGGTGGTTACACTAAGTGGCACTAAAACCCCACTATAATTAAATATGATTAATCTCATCATTCTTAAATGCTTTTTGAGGTATTAATAGCTCTGATTTTAGGAATTATTTCCGGTGTTATTACAGGCTTAATTCCTGGCATTCATGTTAATTTAATTTCTGTGATTATTATTTCATTATCTCCATTACTTTTAATATTAACGTCTCCATTAGTTCTTGCTGTTTATATTATTAGCCTAGCTTTAACACACACTTTTATTGATTCTATTCCTTCAATATATTTGGGAGCACCAGATGAAGCACAGGCTTTAAACGCTCTTCCAGGGCACAGGTTATTACAACGGGGAGAAGGTCATAATGCTGTTGTTTACACTATTATTGGTTCATTTGGCTGTTTATTACTGGGATTAATTCTTTTTCCAATTTTCATTTTTAGCATGGAACTAATTTATCCTTTAGTTAAAGGAGCGATTGGATACATTTTGATTGTTATTATGATCTTTATGATTCTTAAAGATAAGGGGAAAAGAGTGAAGAGTTTAGCACTATTCTTAATTGCTGGTTGTTTAGGATTAGTTGTTTTTAGCATTCCTAATTTAAACCAACCATTATTTCCACTTCTTTCTGGATTGTTTGGATTTTCAATTTTATTGATTAGTTTATTACAAAATTCTAAAGTACCTCCACAAGATCTTTCTAAACCACTAATCATTTCAAAAAAGAATGTTGTTAAATCTGTAACTGCCGCTTCTGGTGTAGGATTTATTGCTGCTTTCCTTCCTGGATTCGGTTCGTCTCAAGCCGCTATTGTTGCAACTAACATTGTTGGAGACATTGGGGATGAAGGTTTTCTTTCATTAGTTGGTGGGATTAACACAGCCAACATGCTAATTTCAATAGGAACAGCATATGTTTTACATAAAGCTAGGAACGGTGCGATTTTAACAGTGAACAAATTACTTGGAGAAATTGGCTTGCAAGAAGTTATGTTGTTTTTAGCAGTCGCTTTAGTTGTTGGAGGAATCGCTTCGTTATTAGCACTAAGAATTTCTAAAATATTTTCCAAATTGATTGTTAAAGTAAATTATGCTAAGGTGATTTGGAATATTGTTATCTTTATTACTTTGTTAACGATATTATTCGACGGCTTTCTAGGCTTGATTATTTTATCTACTGCAACTGCCATTGGAATATTAGCTTCATCTTGGAATATTGGCAAGAATCACTTAATGGGTTGTTTGATACTGCCTGTAATTTTGTATTTCATTCTTTGAATGAAATGCCACTAACGTAACGAAGTGTAGTGACTGGTATGTTGTATTGTGAGTTGCATATAACATCGCGATTAACCGAAGTTTCAAATGGGTGGCAACTGGGATGAGGCACCCCACAGCCCGTGCAGGTTAGGGTAGAATTAATTAACGAAGTGTAAAATTCTGGATTGAAATTTGGGTGGAGTGGAGTTTGACTACGAGTGAAACGGAGTGGGCAAACGGAACGTAACTGGTTAATCGCTGTTATGTACCCTGACCTACGAACGAAGTGGAGTGGGGAAGGTGCGTAGCGTTAGCGGAGCAAGTTTTTGAGCTTCTGTGCAAGAAAGTGATGCCGTTAAATTACTAATAGATAAATAGAAATTCGGGAGTATGAATATTATCTTTTCTTTCTTCTTTTGATCAACACATATATCAATAAAGATAGAATTAAGAGAACTATAGCAATACTTATTACTAACCACATTAATTGTTTTTCTTGTTTAGCTTCTTTAATTTTAGTATAGTCTGTTTGACTATAGAGATAACCACCACCCACCTCTGAATCAATAAATGCTTGTAAAGTTTTATTATATCCCTCAACCAAAAGGCTTTCACCGAGCCAACTTGGTTGATTTAAAGAAATTACTGAAGGAATCCTATCAGAGTCAGAAGGGATTGATTTTCCATCTAGAACTTTTTTGAAATAAGCTACTTGTTCATCAAAACTAAATTCAAAATATCCCCCATGTTGCCTAAAATCATAATTTAATATTTCATCATCTTCATGAAATACTAATTTTAAATCACTATGGGTTGGATGAGTTATAACAGGTAGCTTATTTAAACTGAGTTGAAAATCTTGGTTGGGATTATCTAAAAGCGTAATTAGATAAAAACTAACTCCCATCCCATCCATTTCAAAAGTATATTCATTATTTTGATCTTTTGATAATTCTACTTCAGTAAATTCTGTTCCTGTTTTTCTAGTAAAAAATTTTAATTCTTTAATTGGATAATTAGTGTCATCCAATTTGAATGTCCAGGAAGTTAATTCTTTAGTGCCAACATGATTGACTTCCCCTCTAGAAGCAATTAAAATTTCATTATCAAGATTGTAAATGTCATATACATTTTGTAGATGTAGTGGAAAATAATCATGTTTGTAATAATAAGGTGGGGGTGGTGCAGCTAATGCAGAATTAAAGCAAGCTATAACGAATATACTAAACAACAATAGACAACAAATTAATCGGAATTTCCTCATGTTTAGTTGTCTTTATTTTATTGTTTATATTAGTTTCGTTTAGTTCAATTTCATTTGAAATTATGATTGATTTAAAAGATAATTAAAGTTTTAAATACTCCCGAATTTCTCATCAGATTAATTTTAATGAAGAGGGCATCACTTTAAAGAGACATTGTATCTGCAAGATTGTTCTCATCTAAGAAGCTCAAAAATTGTACATAACACGTTATATGTAAACTCGGCGATATTTTAAAGCAAGAAGCTTTGAAACTTAAGAATCTTGATTACCACAAATAGACAACTTCATTAAAACAACAACCAATATAAACCTTAAATATTTTATTCTTCTATGGCAACTCCTTGGTTTGTTTACATATTAGAATGTTATGATGATTCTCTTTACACAGGTATTACTAACGATCTAAAGAAACGTATGCTTACACATCAGTCTGGAAAAGGAAGTAAATATGTCCGTGCAAAGCGATTTAAACAAATATTGCACGCAATTCAAGTTGCTGATAAAAGTGAAGCAGCTAAGATAGAATACCACATAAAACAGTTAGAGAGAAACGACAAGATTACTTTTTTCATGAAACACCCATCTTTGCAATTCTAAAAGATCTTCTGTATTTCTATAATTACCATTTTTTATTCTATTCTGAACGTAGCCAGTGAATTAACAACTTTTATATAACTAAAAAGAATAATAAGGCCATGAGTAAAAAAAGTGTGACAGTTATTTTATCAGTTCTTGTTTTAGTTATTTCAATTTCTTTGATTTACAATTTCAACACATCAACTAGTTTAACTGGGAAGGCAGTAGATGGTTATGGTGGCCCGACTGCAAATGAAATGAATTGTATGCAAGATTGTGTAGCTATTGGGTGTGGTGCAGAAGACCAAGAATGTATGGTTGCAAATAGTTTTGGTTGTGGGGAAAAGTGTGGTGTTGAAACAACTGCTCCAGAACCAGAAGATGAAGGAGAAGAGTGCATGCAAGATTGTATATCGGTGGGTTGTGATGAGTATGATGTTGTTTGTGAAGGAAATAATGTTGATCAGTGTGAGCTGGAATGTAATATGAAAGGAGATGCTCCTGATGAAAGTGAAATGGATGAAGAACAATTGTGCATTTCTAAATGTGTGGGAAAAATAGATCCTAGTATTATTTGTGGTAGTAGTCAAGAAGGAGAAACTGGCAACTCTGTTTGTCAAACCTGTGCTGAAGAATGTGTCTACTTATATTCTGGACCTTGCTTAAATGATCAAGAGCTTACTGAAAAGGAAAATATTTGTGCTGGCAACTGCGAGCACTGTTATGGTGAACCAGTAATGGGCCCTTCAGGAGAAGGGTGGGAATGTATTGTAGACATTAGTTGTGAAGATGCTTCTGACGAATTTGGAGACGATTCCGGAGAAGGACCAGGTATTGGAGAAGAAGGTTGGGTTAATGCAGAAGAGGATTTAGGAATTGGAGAAACAATAGGAAATGTTTTTGAAACTATTGGAAATTTCTTTAAAGACTTGTTTAGTTCTGATGAATGATGAGGCATCATGCTTCAAAATATAATTCAATATCCTTAAGTGGGAGTTTTATTTTCTTTTTCTTAAATTCAATATTTGTGAAACGTTTCTTGTTTTTTCTAACTCATACTTAATAATCACCATTTTTTATTGTAAGATTTAAAAACAGCAAGTGTTTTTAGGATAAAATGGGAATATTATTCAAAACATATCAACGAAGACATCAACTCCATGTTTACAATGAAGTTTGGTCAGTACAAGATAAGGAACATTTAGAAGAAGTTCTAAGTATGTTTAAGAAAGAAGAATTGTTGAAAGCAAAAATTGTTCCTGGTGCAAATAATATTGATATTGAATTAAACGGATTAATTATTGATTGTCGTAATCTTAATGATTTAAAGAAGAAATTTGGCCAATTAGCAGAGATTAAAGAGAAGTATCAAAAGATTCTGCCACCAAAGAAAAAGCCAGCACAAAAAGCACCCGCTAAAAAGTCTTCTAAATAAAGAGTGTTTAATTCTCCTTAACATTTAATTAAATTTCATAACCTTTATAACTAAAACACCGGAAAATTAACCGATGGTAACTATAGATTCTCCAAGAGGTTTTGCTAAAGATATTGGTACTGTTGTTAGCGTTTTAGCAGCTGGTGTTTTAACTACTGCTGCTGTTGCTCATTATGGTATGGATGCTAAAGAAACCGGAGATTACATCGCTGTTGGTTTTTCTATGGGTCCGCCAATAACAGTGGCTTGTGGGATGGTGGCAAGTGGACTGAACCAGATAAAACAATCTGCTTATGGGAATTCTCGTTAATTTATCTCTTTTCTCGTTTTAATTCATCTATTAATACAGAAGAAACATCTATCCCGTTAGTCTTATGTTTAATACAGTTTGTTGTAACAATCTTCTTAAAACCAGCTTTTCTCATTTTCTCATAGCCATTCTCTACAAATAATCCATGTACTCCAATTGCAGAGACTGATTTTGCTCCCAATTTCGTTGCGGCCTTTGCTGCTTTAATCATTGTGTTACCCGTAGAAATAATATCGTCAACAATAACAACATTCTTACCTTTGATGTTTATTGGTTTAACCATCTTAACTTCAACGTGTCTATAAGATAATCTTTCTTTCTTAAGAACCGTAGCGTGAACATGAATTTGTTTTGCTATTCTCTCTGCCCATTGGTATGACTCCCAATCTGGACCAATAATAATTTCGTTTTTGAAGTGTTTTTGAATGTAGTCTGCGATTAACAAATTTGATGTTAAGTACTTTGCAGGAATTGTAAATATATCTTTTAAAGATTTGTATCGGTGAACATGTGGATCAATTGTTAAGAGTTTATCGACAGAATTGTTTAACAATTTTGCCATCACTTTACTTGAAACACATTCTCCAGCGTTAAAACGCTTATCTTGTCTCATATAAGCTAAGTAAGGTGCCATTAGAATGACTTTCTTCGCTCCTAAATCTTTTGCAGTCTCGGCAGCAAATACAATATCGAACAAAGACATGTCTGGATGTGGCTGGAAAGATTGAACAATAACGACTTTCTTTCCTTTTAATGGTGTATTAAACTTTAAGAACAAGTCTCCATCTGGAAATGCCCCGATAGTTAAGGGAGAAAACTTACATTTAAGTTTCTTAGCAATACTTTTAGCTAAGGGTATAGAATTGCCACAACTAGTAATAATCATTTTAATTACCTCTTTTTGTTATAGTATTGTAATTTAATTTATAAAAGTAACCATTACGATTACAGAAAGCTTTATAAATAAATCATCTCTCAAGCCAAGTAGATGAAAAGAAGTTCCCGAAGATGGAAAAAGAAAGGCCAAATGCGTTGGAAGTGGCAACGTAAGAAGATGAAAAAGGCCAAAAGAAGAAGAAGAATCCAAGCTAGTTAGTTTTAATCACTTTTTTCTTAATCATTAAGTTCTGAGATAAGTGTAGCAGCTCTATCTGGCCAATTATTCTTTAAAACCATTAAGTTTTTTCTAGCAAGTTCTGTACTTTCTTTGCATTCAGAATTACAGGGGAAATGAGAAATTAAAACTAAATCTTTATCTCTTTTAGAAATGTTTGTATATGGATTATTTCCAACTTGTTGGGGATTTGGATTACTTCCACTAAAACTATTGAGAAAATATTCTACACAACATTTTGGATATCCTAATAATAATCCAAACGCAGAATCGTTGCCAATTAACTCGTAATAAGCAGCAAGCCAAGCTTTTTGTTCGTTTTTTGAAAAATAGAAAAAGTTCATCCCTGATCGAGAATCATTTTCTGGGATTCTTATTCCTTTATTAGAATAATTCCCAGAATAGTCATCTGCAAAAAGTATCTTAAATTTTGATTTTATCATATGGATTTTTTGTTCTTTACAGAATTGTTCTACTTTATACAATTCAGAATCATAAAATCCTTGTCTTACCACTTCTTTAGTTTCATATAGTAATAGAACTATTTCTTGGGCTTTAGTATTGCTCCCAAATATTTTAACTAGTTTTTGTGACATTTGAATTCTATAAATTTAAGAATATAAATTACTTGTGTTACTTAACAGAATTAATTACTTTTCCTTTCCTAAAAGCTTTAATGTTGTCTAACGTAGTTTGTAATATTCTCATCAAAGCTTCATTTGTATTGAAAGCATTGTGAGGAGTTATAATTACATTCTTCATTTTCAATAATGGGTGGTTTTTAACAATTTTATTCAAATCACAATGTCCACCAAATTCTTTTTTTAGCAACTGTGTTTCTTCTAATATCTCACATTCATCTTCCATTACGTCTAACGCAGCACCTGCAATTTGTTTTTTCTTTAAAGCGGAAATTAAAGCTTTAGTATCAATTATACCACCACGAGAGGTGTTAATTAAATATGCAGAACTTTTCATTAGTTTTAATCTTTCTTTGTTAATTAAATGGTGTGTGTGTTTATTCTCTGGTACATGTAATGTTATCACATCAGATTTTTTGAACAATTGTTCTAATGTTACATATTTGAATCCTGTTTCTTTAGCAAACTTTTCATCTTTGTACATATCAAAGACCAGAATATTCATTTCAAATCCTTTAGCAATTCTTGCAACATGCTTACCAATATTGCCACAACCAACTATCCCTAAAGTTTTATCTTTGAGATCAAATCCTCTTAATCCTTGTAATCTAAAACTACCTAAATGGGTTCTATTAACACAATCTACCACTTTTCTGCTTAATGCTAATATTAAAGCAAAGGTGTGTTCTGCAACAGTATTTTCTCCATACGCCGGAACATTACAAATGGTTATGTTTCTCTTTCTACATTCTTCCAAATCAATATGATCAAACCCCGTACTCATGGTTACAATTAATTTTAGTTTCGGAAGCTTATCCAACATCTCTTTGTTTAACTCTGAGTGAACAAAAACAGCAACGACATTAATCTCTTTATACTTGTTAACGTTTCTAGGATTTAATATTTTTTGTGAGAACATCAGTTTGTCTCTAGGAAAAGCTTTCTTAAAATGAGATTCTTCCCATGGTTCTAACTCAAAACATCCAATGTTCATTATTTTATTACCTTTGTTCCTTTTCTTACTCTACTATTACTTTCATTAGTTGTGTAATTGTGATTGCATCTGTAAACACACATTTGGCAGAGTTCTCAAAAGTCCAACTATAAGTTTCTCCTGGCATTAAAATTGCACCTCTTACTTCTGTACACGGACTAGAACCAATAATCATTACTTTATTTAAATTCCCAGACCTAACATTTTCCCATTGAATTGTATCGCCTGCTTTAATAGTAATTGTTGCAGGATCAAATCCTTTTAAGTTAACTTTAACTAAATGTGTTGTTCCAGCTGTGGTTTCTATTGTTGTTGCATCTAATAATTCTTCTGTATTAGCTTTTACTACTGGTTCTTCAATTATACTTTCGTCTACTTTTTGTTCTGTTTCAGTTTCTTCTATTGCTTCCTCTACAACTGCTTGAACTTCATCAATCTGTTCTTCAACAGTTGGTTCTTCTTCAACCACTTCTGTTGAACATCCTAACAAAAACAAGGACAAAATAACTAGTATTGCAATTATTTTCTTCATTTACTTCACCTCTAATTTCATCGTTTCTGTTGTGTAAACTCCGTCTACTATTGTACAAGTTACTGGTTCTTCAAAAGTCCAACTAAATGATTCGCCTGATTCAAAGAAAGTACTTTTTGCTTTACTACACCCTTGTGTTCCAATAATCATGGCTTTTTTAAGGCTACCAGTTCTAACATTACTCCATTCAACAGTTTCTCCTACATTAATTGTTAGTGTTCCAATTTGATCAAAACCATCGTTAGTTAATTTTACAATATGTGTTTTTACTTCTTCTTCTTCTTCTTCAACTTCATCATCGACTTCTTCAGGTTCTACATCTGTTTCTGTAACTTCAAGTTCTTCTTCTTCTTCATCTGTTATCACTTCTTCAGAATCTATTTCTTCAGGGCTTTCTTCTACAACAGGTTCTTCAACCATTTCTTCTTCTCCTGAAAACCATCCGCCAACTGTAATCATTGCATTAATTGCAGCAAATTTTATTTTATTAAAGAATCCAACGGCTTCATATCTAATTCTGCCATCTTTTAGTGCAGATTGTAATACTTCTCCGGGATTATTAGAACTATCTATCTCTGCCATTACATCTTTTGCAACGTAAACATTAAGCGAAGAATCTTCTAATTCTCCTTGCGTTAAACTAGAGAACTTACCATTACTTGTGATTAAGCCCATCACAACTTCCGTATCATCTTCCATAGAAAAATGAACGTTTATTCTTTCATCACTAAATAATTTGTCTAATGGAGCAGGAATTATTTGTCCTTCTAAATCTGCATTAAGGGCTTCCATTTCTGATCCTAAGCTTTCAGCAAAAGCAAGAGAATTGAATAATAATAAGATTAATACAATTGGAATAATTTTTTTCATGTTTTACACCTCTTTGATATAACTGGGATAACGGTGATATATTATTAAATGTTTTCTTTATGCTTTCACTACTTTCAAATGCTAAAACTACCGAAAGCTTTATAAATGGGTTCCTCTTCTAAAGTAGTAAACATCTATCACCTCTTTTTCCCCAGTAAACTGCTTCGGCGGTTTGCAGGGGTTTATATTCTAAGGTATAGTCAATAGACTCATTAATTCATCATTTCCTACGTTTAATCAGAATTATTACAAAGGCAGCTAAAAGTCCAACAAGAATGCCTTCTATAAACAATATCCATTCTTCTTTAATTTCAAAAGGAATTTCTCTAAAAGTATCCTCTGGAAAATAAATGCCTAAATCGCTTAGTTCTAAGGCGTACTCAAGATATATTAATGCAGTGTACTGTTCTTGTTCTTTTAAAGAATCTGCATATTTATAATATGAATAACCCAAAATTGGAAATATTCCTTCTTCGCTGTTTTCAAATATTGTTCTTTCAACGGCTTTCTTTTTACTTTCCACATAACTAAGTATATTCTCTTCATCAACTCCAAAAGAGCTTAAGATTGCGTTAGATTCTGCTTTGGCTTGTGCTGCTTTAATTAAGCAGAGTTCATATTCTTTATTCTCTAAAGAAAATCTACTCAAATCAATTTTATCTTGAATATGTGAGATGGTTATTGGATTTATGAACAAGCTTACGTATTGATGTCTTTCTTCAGCTTCTGCAATCTTACTTATACACGATTCTCTTAAAAGTTGATCATTTACTACAAACTGCTTTCCTTGCATAGAAAAGAATTGCATCCAAGATAAAGCTGAGTAAAATCTTTCTTCCGCATATGCTAGTAAATAATATTGTTCTCCTAGTTCTGTGCTTGAATTAAACTGTTTTATTTGTTCTTTAACATCATTAATTCTTTCTTTAACCACAATCAAAGTTTGTAAATCGGAAATTGTAGTTATTTTCTCATCATTAATTTTATTCTCTAAAGCAATATTTTTCTTTTCTAAAATCATAAACAAATTCTTTATCTCTGAAATCTTTGTTTTACTCTCTGAATAATATCTGTCTCTTAACAAGATGTTATTGCTAAAACAAAAACTTGCTGCAGAATAATAATCTTTATTTTCAATTGCTATTGAAGACTTTTCTTTTCTTTCATTAGAAATATTCAAAATACTTTCATTAAGTACCATTTTTTTGTTTAATATCTCTTGTTCAATTTTTTCTGTTCTCGCACAAAGTAATTCTTGTAAAGATTGCATAATCCTTTGATATTCTGGATCTTGCTCAATTGAAAATTCTTTATGATTTAATTGTTTTCCAGTAAGGTGAAAAATCACTTCATCAATGTCCATAACCTCTTTAACTTCTAAGCTTAGATTCTTTGCAGCAAATTCTATCAAATCTAATCCTGTGTCATTAGCTCCTTTGTTCTTGCTATTTCCAATAGAAATTAATACTTTATTTAACCCAATCTTTGAAGCGGCTTCTAACTTTTCCTTAACTCCTCCAACAGGACCGATAATGCCTCCCGAATTAATTGTTCCAGTAATAGCAATATCTGGATCATAATCTAAATCCATTACTGCAATAGTGGTTAACGCTGCAATTGCTCCTCCTGCACTTGGTCCCCCAATAATGCTTGATTGGGATTTAATAGTATAAATGAAATCATACTTCTCACAATTTAAATCAAAATGATTACATGCTAGCTGTTTAGCGAACCGTGTAGAGATTTGTGTGTCTAATTTTGTTAATGGATAAGTGTCTAAGAAGACTCTTCCAGAACCTTCTTTTAATTCTAAATACAAATCAGCATCGCTTCCAATATGTTTATCTCCTTGTTCCTGTACTGCCAACAACTTAAGATGATATTCTTGATTGTCTTGAGCTGAAACAGAAACTGCTAGAACTAATAATAAAAACAATAAAAGTATAAATTTACTTTTCATATTTCATCAACTGATTACACTCATTATTAAACCTTGCCCTTAAGTGCAATACCAACCACAAGTATTTTATATCCTTAAATTAACATTCCACTGTGGCAAAGAGAAAAAAGAGGTTGAAGGTTGGGCTGGCTTTGGGTGGAGGATCCGCTAGGGGGTTAGCTCATATTGGAATATTAAAAACTTTACACAAACATAAGATTTATCCAGACTATATTGCGGGAACTTCTATTGGTGCTGTTATTGGGGCTTTGTATGCTGCTGGTCATTCTCCAGATGAAATCGAAGAAATTGCAAAAACCACCAACTGGAAAAAGATTATTGACTTTACTGTCCCCAAGTCCGGATTGATTGAAGGTAGGATGATTGAAAATAAAATTAGAAAATTAGTTTCTAATAAAGAATTTTCAGAATTATCAACTCCTTTAAGGGTTGTATCATATAATCTGGATCTACATGAAAAGGCAATAATTTATGAAGGTAATGTTGCTAAAGCTGTAAGGGCCTCTATATCAATTCCCGGAATATTTACTCCTTTAAAGATTGGAAAACACCGATACATTGATGGTGCAGTAATAGATCCCACACCTTTTAATGTTGTAAGACATATGGGAGCAGATATTGTTATTGCTGTTGATTTGTATTCTAATAAAAAAAACGTTCTTGATGTACCTATAGCAAAAGAAACAACTTTCTTTACAGAACTAAGAGAGAAGTTCATCATAGAAGAACTGGTTAACATTAAGAATTATATTATTCCTACACGATGGCCTAAATTCATTAAGTGGTTTATTAAATGGTTCTTTGACAAACTTCTTTATCCTGCAAAAGTTTTGAAAATAATGGCTGGTAAAGAATTGCCAACGATAGCTAAAGTAATGGATGAAACCATGGGGATTCTTTTTGCAAATCTAGCTAGAGAAAGATTAAAACATTCACAGGTGGATATTAAGGTAACTCCTAATTTTGGACATTTGGGGTGGGCAGATTTTAGTAAAGTTGAGGAATTTGTCCAGGTAGGTAAAATTTCTATGGAAAAGAAGTTGAATTTGTTGAATAAGAAGTTGGGTAAGAATTAATCTACTTTTTTAATCTCTTTCATGTCTTTGTATTTAACATGAACTTTTTCCCCAGTTTTTGTATTCTGTAAGAAAATATCTTTACTCAGAATTCTAACTTTATACTCTTCTCCTTGATAAATAACAAGATCATTCTTTTTGAATGGAACTCCTCGAAATAGTACTGTAACTCGATAAACTTCTCTGTCTTTCTTAACTCCCCATAGACTAGATGTTTCTTCTGTTTTACCACCAAACTTTGCTTGTAAATTTCTTCCAATTCTTCTAGTAAGGGTATTGTCAGTTAATAAGTAGTCCACTCCATTCTTTATTATAATGACTTTAGGAACATTCATCTTCAATCTGTCAATTTCACTTTCAGCAAAGTCAATTACTTCTTGAGACACATCTCTTAGTTGTAAAACTGCTTCAAAGTAAGATCCATGTTTGCCTTCTAAGTTTCTTGCCATTGTTCTTAATAAGAAGGAGTTTATTTTAAACTTAACTGAATAACCATACTTGGTTTATGCTCAGCAGTAATCTTATAACTTGTTAATTCTTCAAGTTCTTTTGAGAATTTCTGAACATCTTCCCACTCTGGAACGTTTTCTTCTTTTAATCGTTTTCTTGAATAACCTAAGAAACTATATCCCTTAACTTCAATATGTGTAGGTTGCATTAGTTCTATAAATTTAACAAACTCTTTAGCTTTATCCATATTGTAACCTTTAATTGCACTGATTCTAAGTATAGTTCTTGTTTTTTTATTTACTGTTGATAAAAATCGCATACTCTCTTGAATTTTCTCCCAAGTATCTTTCGTAACTGGATTGTTTAGTTTCTTATGTGATGTCAGATCATAAGCCTCTAATGATAAATAAAGATTTGTTGGGAAATGTTTAGATTCTGTTCCAAATCTTTTTAGCATTTCTGGTTGAGTTCCATTAGTTACTAGAAATACGGTCCTAAAATTAAAATCATCAAAGAATGAATCTACCATTTGTGGTAGCTTAGGATATAATGTTGGCTCTCCTGTAAGGGAGATTGCTGCGTGGTCTGGAATTGTAAAATCTTCAAACTGTTCTTTATCAACGGAATCTAATCCTTTAAACCCAATCAATAATTGTCTCCTTGCCTCAATACATCCTTTAATAATTTCTTTTGGATTATCTACTGGGCCTTCCCAAGAATCTGAGAATACTGAAGTGTCGCGCCAACAATGTAAACATCTTTGATTACATACAATTGCAGGAGACATTTCTAAACAATTTCCACAATGAACATCATAGAAATGTTGCTTATAACAAACTTTATCTTTATATCTAAGGTTCTCCTTAGTCCAATAGCAGATCTTTACAGCAGAATGATTGCCAATTAATCTGTACTGTTGTTTGTACAGCTTTTCTTTCTGTTCTTCAGTAAGCATAGAAGTTCATTTTAGTTAGTGTTTTAAAAAGATTTGGTAAATTAAATCCAATCTCCTTGTCCTCTAGATTTATGTCCCAATCTTTCATGACTTCTTGGTATCATAATATCTAGAAGTCCTGCTTGCAAAATTTTATCAGGAGTTAGATTATCATTTGGATCTTCTCCTCTTTCAACAGCTTTAGCTGCTTCTGCCATGTAGGAATTAATCCACAATACTTGAGTTTTAGTGTTCAACCCAGACATATTTGCCAACGCTCTTGGATCTCCATCTGCTATTAATATATCATCAATAGCAGGCGCTCCTAAGACATCAACAGAACCAGGGGTGAAGTTTGTTCTTGAAGCATAAATCGCAACCTTTGCTGGTGTTCCTTTTATTCTTGGATCTCTAATTACTTTTTTAGAAAAGATTCCTCTCAATGCTTCTAAATTAACTCTCATTGTTCCTCCTGAGCGAATTACATCATCTGGAGCAAATATATATAAACCTTCAACCCCAGTTTCTTTTGAAAGACCTTGAGCATTCACTAATTGGATAGTTTTAACTTTTCCTCCTTCCTTAGATTTGTCCATTGTTGCTCTAATGGCGTTTTCTAATCCAGAAAACTCCTTTACTCTTTCAACAAAACCTCCCTCAGAACTACCTAAATCAACATCAAGTAACAAAACCTTCTTTCCCATTCCAGACATATCAAATCCAAGATGGCTTGCACCAAATTGTTTAAGGTATGTTCCAATAAGTGGTGCTAAATCAACATGGGCAAAGTCCAGGCTATATCTTAACGTGGAATTTTTTTCTCTCGCAGCTAGGTGCATTGGCATAAAATGCTCATTAACTTCTTCAATTAATCTTCTAGTGTCATCAGGACAATGATTATGTGGTGTAATAATTGTATCAACACCAACAGCAGCATATAATTTAGATTGTGTTTGTGAGATAATTCCCTGACCATCATATTTGCCTCTGGCTTTAATGTCTGACATTCTGGGGTGACTTAATTGATGCACACCTCTTTCCTGGGCACTATGGGTTAAGGTGTAGGCAACAAGGACCACTCTCTCTGCCCCATTATATTTGGCGGTATCTGCAATAAATTCTACTCTTTTATCAAGTTCTTGTGGTTTAATTTCATTATCCAAAGTGTGAACAATATAGACCGTCTTTCCTCTTAAACCATGACCCCAAATTCTTTCTCCATCTTCGTTAGTATAGTTTTTCTTAAAACGTACATAATCTTGTCTATCGGTTCCTCTACGAGTATGAAACACAGGGAGATACTCTCCATCATCCCACACTTGATGCGCAATAATTGCTTGGGGATGTTTTTTTGCTAATCCCATTGCACCAGCAAAACGTTGCACTTCTTCACTATTTGATCTTCTTGTTCCAACAACTACTCTATCTTCTGGTTGCAATTCTCTATTTTTTAATCCTATACTTTGATGTTCATGATAAACCATATAATATTAGGGACTATTTTTCTATTTTTAACTTTTTCTAGTGTTTAGAATATTAATAAAATCCAAAAATCTTATAAAAGCTCAATCCAATTTACCTTTAAAATGGAACTTACAAAACAAGAGCTGGAAACTTTAAAATTATTAGTTAAGAAAGAATTGGAAGCTGTTAAGAAGGAAGGAAGTAATTTAATAATCTCAAATTCACCTTTTTTAAACAAAGAAGCATTAGATGATTCAGACTTAGATTTTCTTAAATCTGAAGCTAAGTATCAACAGTTCTTAGATGAACTATTAAAAAAATTGTAAAAATGGCAGAAGAAGAGCAAATGAAAGAAAAGTACATGCAATTTCAGATGTTGCAACAACAAATGGAACAAGTGTCTCAACATTTAGAGATGTTTAACCAGCAACTAGCAGAGTTAGATATATCTATCAGTGCAGTTAAAGAGTTAGAAACTGCTGAGAAAGATAATGAATTACTTGCTCCAATTGCAGATGGTATTTTCTTTAAAGCTAAGTTAATTGATAATCAGAAATTAGTGGTAAATGTTGGTTCTAATGTTACTGTTGAAAGAACTGTTCCAGAAGTGGTTGTTCTTTTGAAGGAACAGAAAGAAGAAACTAGCAAAAGAATGCAAGAAGCTGATGAAGTTATGCAACACATTAGCAAAGAAGCAATGAAAATTTATCAAGAAGTTGAGGAATTACAATAAATGTTCGGAAAACTTAGAGATAAGCTGAAAGGCGCATTAAACGTTTTTTCTAAAAAGGCTGAAGAAGAAGCTGAAGAGATTCCTGCAGAAAAGGTTGAAGAAGTAATTGCTAAAGCAGAGAAGGAAGCAGTTGTAGAAGAGCCAAAGAAAGAAGTTTTTAAAGAGAAGAAGAAAGAACCTAAAGTTGAAAAGAAAGTAGAAAAGCCTACTAAAAAAGAACCCAAGACTGAAGAAAAAGAAGAGATCATAATCAAAGAAACTCCTAAGGAAGAAAAACCAAAAAAGGAGCATCTTTCTAAGAAAGAAGTTGAAAAGGATACTACTGAAGAAAAATTAGAACATCTTGACGAACAGATTAAAAGTGATGAAGGGGAAATTCCAGAAGTTCCGGAAAAGTTTGATATTGGTAAACAAAAGTTTGAACCAGATTTAGAAGAAATTAAAGAAAAACAAAGAACTACTGAAGATTTAATTAAAGAGACTAAAGAAAAATTTGCTGATGATCATTTAACATTTAAAGAGAAGAAAGAGAAGAAAGAAGCCGAGAAAGGCCCAAGTGCAGAAGAATTATTAGAAGAAGTTAAGACTGAAGAACCCGCTAAGAAAAAAGGATTATTTGGTCTATTTAAGAAAAAAGAAAAAGTTACTGAAGAACAAGAAACAAAAGAAGAAGAAAAACCAGAGCCTGTTGAGGAATCTGAAACAAAAGAGAAAGTAAAAGAACCAAAGCTGAAAGAACAACATGAACCTAAAGTAGAAGAAGAACCAGAGAAGAAAGGTTTCTTTGGTAAGGTTAAACAAACTCTAACTACAAAAACAATTACTGCAGATAAGTTTGAAGATTTGTTCTGGGAATTAGAATTGGCCTTACTTGAAAATAATGTTTCAGTTGAAGTTATTGAGAAAATTAAAGTAGATCTGAAAGAAGAGTTAGTTGATAAGCCTCTTCCTAGAGATGTTCTTAAAAAAATTGAAGATACTTTAGCAAGAACTATGAATGAAATCCTAACATTTGATCAAATTGATATTCTTAAGAGATCTGAAAATAAAAAACCATTAGTGGTTGCGTTCTTTGGAATTAATGGCTGTGGGAAAACAACTTCTATTGCAAAACTGGCTAATTATCTTAAGGAAAATGGTAAGTCTGTAGTTTTGGCAGCTTGCGATACTTTTAGAGCAGCAGCAATTCAACAGTTAGAAGAGCATGCTAACAAAATTGGAGTAAAGATGATTAAGCATGATTACGGAAGTGATGCTGCGGCTGTTGCCTATGACGCTGTTAAACATGCTGAGAAAAATGAAATTGATGTTGTGTTAATTGATACTGCTGGTAGATTACACAGCAATACCAATTTAATGGCAGAACTTGAAAAGATTATTAGAGTAACAACTCCTGATTTAAAGATTTTTGTTGGTGAATCAATTACTGGAAATGATTGTATTGAACAAGCTAAGAAATTTAATGAATTAGTAGAAATGGATGGTGCTATTCTTACCAAAGCAGACATTGATGAGAAAGGTGGTGCACCATTAAGTATTGCATACACAATTAAAAAACCAATCTTATTCTTAGGTATGGGTCAAGAGTATAAAGACTTTGAAGTATTTAATAAGAAAGTAATTTTAGATCGATTAGGGTTTTAGGAATCCCAATTCTCTTGTTAAATACATGACTGCTTGGGTAGTATATTCTTCTCTGATGAATGCCGAAAGCATTACTGATCCTCTTGCACGACTATCCATCAAATCATCTATCCCTCTATCATCTAATACATCAAATAGAATTCTTCTTGCTGTTTTGTCTCTGGTTCTTCTAAGCATGTTCATGCCTTCGCCAACTAACGCAATTCGTGATATTCGGTTTATAGTTTCCGTTCGGTGGCCAGCTTTTTCTAAAGCGGTTTGTAATTTCCCTAAATTGCCGTTAGGAAAAACTGCATATGATCTACAAGAGTCTCCGTCCGCTTCACTTTCAATATTAATTTCACAGTCTGAAAAAATGTTGGATACTTTTCTAGCAACACCTTTCTTAGTCATTGACATGTTGTCAACACTAATTACATAATGTCCCGGAACATGAGCAACTGCCTTAACTCCATAATGTTCTAACATCAAGTTTGCAGTAATTAAGGTGCCCCCATTATTTGGTTCAAAGCTGTTCAAAATTCTAACCTTGGTTCCTCGTTCTCTTGATGGCCTAATAGCCACATCATTAATTATTCTTGCCCCTAATCCTGCAAAAGCTTCTGCTTCGCGATAAGTCAATAATCTGATTGGGTCCAGGCCTGGAATTATTGTCGGATCTACTGGGGAGATTCCATTATTATCGCTCCAAATTCTAACCTCGTCTGCATATAGGGCGGCTCCCCAATAAGTTGCGGTGCCATCCGACATGCCTCTTTCTAAAGTAACCATTTCTCCCTTAGGATTTGTACCAACAAAGCCAGGCAAAACTACTATCTTTCCTTTTAATTCCCTTGCTCGGCCAATTTGTGTAATGGTATTTAATGTTCTTTGATGGTCTATTGGAACATCGATATTGTTATCTGTTTGCATTCCAACCATTCCATTTTCATAGTAATCAAGAAACACTGAAGGAATTCCTTGTTGTTGTAAAGCATGGTGTAAAGTTCTCCCTTTAATTCTTTCCGGGGAACCAATAATTCTTGCAGCATGTTCTCCAGAGTAATCTGTTTGTTGTAAATCTTCCAGAACCTGATCTAATCCATTAACAGTATCAAAACTATGCCCCTGTAAATTCCTTCTGAAAATACTTTCCATGACATCTCGTGCACTTTGATTTCCATTAATTAATTCATAACCCCAATCAGTGGCTTTTTTCTCTCTTGCAGTATCTTCGCCAACGCCTGTTCCTGAGCACACTAGAACTAAAGTTGCATCATCTGGTAGTTGAGCTTTTTTGGCAAGAACTCTTTCTAATGCAGAACGATCTAGTTTTGCACTTGACAATGAAGTGCCTCCAAATTTGTCTACTTCTACTGTTTGAATCATCTTAATAACCTATCAATACGAATTTCTCTTTAGTCAGAAATGAATCTGTAGTCATCCTAAAGTGAGACAGCCTCTAATATATAAGTTTTTTGACAAAGTTGTTCTTAAATTGTGTCATTAACTTTATATATTAAATTTATGATTTGATTATGTATGACTTACACTGGAACAAAGCTTAGTATCTTAATTTCTGTAGTTCCAGCGCCGGCTCAGTAAGAGCCTTTCAAAAATTCTTAAAAATTAAATTTATATGGAGGTATAAAAAATGAACTTAGAACAAAGAACGGAAAATTTATATGGGGGAAGCACAGCTTTCGGTAGTACCGATGGTTCAATTCCTTGTTAGAGAACAAACTATTTCTATAATTGGTGCTGGTAGTCTAGGAACTGCAGTTATTGATGCTTTATATTCTAGTGGACATAGAAAAATAATCGCAACTAGAAGAGATGAAGAAGCATTAAAAATTCTTGCACAGAAGTATTCTGGGATAGAAACAACCACAGATAATAAACTTGCAGCAGAACATTCTGACGTTGTAGTTTTAACTGTAAAACCTAAATTGATTGGAGATGTTGCAGAAGAAATTTTTGAATATAGTAAAGACAAGTTGGTGGTTTCCCTAGCTGCGGGAAGATCTTTGGATGTTTTAGAAAATCTTTTTGGTTATTCTAGGATTGCAAGAGTAATGACTGGAATTTTTGTTAAAGATGAAGTTGCAGCATACACTCTCGGTAAGAATTGTGTTGAAGAGGATGAAAACACAGTCAAATACATCTTTGGTTCTGATGCTAGAGAAGTTGATGAAAACCAGCTTGCCGGAAGAACTTGGGTAGCTTGTGATGTGGGATTAATGGCAAAGGAAATTGAAGCCAAGATTTCAGCATTAGTGGGTTCTGGTATGAATGCAAAAGATGCAACGATGTTTTATTCCGGAGTACTAAAGGCATTGGCAACGGGAACTGAATTTGGAACTTCTTGCGATGAGATTTATAATTCAGTTGGCGGTCCAGGAAGTTTTACTAATGATCTTTACGAATCAATGGTTCAAGAAGGTCATTTTGATATGTTGGTAAGGTTTGTTAATGGAACTGTGAAGAAACTAAAATAATCTTTTTTTCTTTTTTTTCTTTTCTCTAATTTCTTCAACAATATTTATAAAGCCTCAAACCTCTGAAATTTTATGACTAAAATCTACATTGAAACAGCAGGATGTTCACACAACTTTGCAGACTCTGAACAGATGGCTGGATTGTTAAAACAGGCTCAGTTTGAAATAACTAAGGATTTAGAAGAAGCAGATGTCATTATATTAAACACTTGCACAGTTAAAACTATTACTGAAAATAACTTTTATAGAAGATTAAAAGAAATTGAGGAAAATCATCCTTACAAAATTATTATCGTTGCAGGATGTATTTCACAAACTGAACCAAAGAAATTAAAGAAATATACTCTGGTGGGAACAAAACAGATTCATAATATTGTTGAGGCAGTTGAAGAAGCTTTAAATGATAATATTATTAAGATGTTAGAGGTTGGAGAAATGCCCCCTTTGAACTTGCCGAGAGTTAGAAAAAATCTTGTGGTTGAGATCATTCCAATTTCTAGAGGTTGCCTAGGAGCATGTACTTTTTGTAAAACTAAACAAGCACGTGGGAATTTACAATCTTATTCCATTGAGGAGATTAAGAAAGAAGTTCAATCAGCGATTAAAGATGATGTTAAAGAAATCTGGTTAACTTCTCAGGATACAGGATGTTATGGTTTTGATATTAAAACTAACTTGGCCAAATTATTAAAAGAGTTGGTTCAAGTTCCAGGTAAATTTAAAATTAGAGTTGGGATGATGAATCCAGATCATTTAGTGAAGTTTAGAGATGAGTTTTTTGAAATCTTTGCGAATGAAAAGATCTTTAAATTTCTACATATCCCTCTACAGTCTGGAAGCAATAAAGTTCTTGAGAATATGAACAGAAATTATGTTGTTGAGGAATTTAATTATTTAGTTAAGTTAATTAAAGATAAATTTCCTCAAACTACTTTTGCTACTGACATTATTGTTGGATTTCCTGGAGAAACTGATGAAGATAATTGGCAAACTGTAACAACTATTCGGCAGAGTTCTTTTGATGTGATTAATCTTTCTAAGTTTTGGTCTAGGCCTGGCACGAAGGCAGCAAGGATGAAACAATTACCAACAGAAGTTATTAAACATCGTTCAAAAGTAATCACAGATATCTGTCATAACATTTTCAGATTACAGAATGAACGTTGGCTGGGCTGGGAAGGTAGTATCATTATTGATGAAGTTGGAAAAGAAGAAAATCAGTTTATTGGGAGAAACTTTTCTTACAAACCAATAATTGTTGAAGGTAGTTTTAAACTTGGCCAAATTGTTAAAGTGAAGATTGTAAAAACAACCACTTGGGATTTACGTGGAGAAGTTGTGTAAATATCTCTCTCATTCTCTCTTTAATTAAATTTTCAGATTTTTAGTGTTCAGATTATAAAGAATATTTATTTTGTGATGTTGAAACACATTTTCAGACAAATATTCTAATACTTTTTTAATTGTTTTACCAGTATAAGAATTTTCATCAAAAACAATTATTTTCTTTCCAATTCCTTGCTTTTTAAGATACTTTATTTCGTCTGGGGTTAATTGGGGGAATTTGTCTTCATATTTTTTAAACTCTGTTCTTGAGAATCTTATTGGATAAAATAATAGGTTTTTTTTAACATTTAGTTTTTGATATCTTAAGAAAACATCCATTCCTACATTTATAGCGCCATGTCCAATAACGATCATTATGGCTTTTTCTGATCCAACGAGTTTATTTAATCTTTCAGCAGATTTCTGAGAGAACTTTGGGTTTGATACTATCAAATTAATAGCATCGCGATATTGTCGTATTTCTGTTTTAAGTACTTTAGTGTGTCCTAATTTAATCATCTCTGTTTTTAACTTTAATATCTCATCTTTTATTTTGGGGTTGTCATATTGTTTGTAGATTTTTAATGCCACATCATTTCCATCTCGAAACAACTTAAGAAGACTTTTATCCTTAGGATGATTATTCTTATAATCAACTAATGCACGAATTATTCTTGGTGCTTGAAATGCTAACTTGCTATAATCTTGTTTAGTCTTATTCTTCTTTTTAAGAATTCTAATGATCTCAGTTAATATCTGATTAAGGCTTCCTTTATATTCCTGAAACTTTTTTGTTAATTCAATGAATTCATATAATGATTTGTACACCATAGTTAGAATTATGTCTCCATTTATTATAACTTAACTTCTTTCTTTGCTTCTGCGATGTCTTTCTCTAACTCTTTTTCAACTTCTTTAATAACATCTTCTTCTCTAACAATTTCTCCTTCTCCACCACGATAAGAGTTTAATTGTTTTTTTATCCTGGCATATATATGGGCAACATCTCCCGCTAATTCTCCGAAAATTTCGTTTTCAATTTTTCCTTTCCATAAATACTTACTGGCCATATTTTTAATGAAGTAAAAGAATGGTTTCATTCCCCATCTGTCTTTATAATCAGTTAATAGCCATCCATCAAAGACAATTGTTAAATCAGAATTTTGAAAAACTCTTTTTTCTCCATTAACAACACCAACTCTTTCTGTAATGTTGTCAGCAATTATTTTAATCTTAATCATCAAAGTTAAGTAGCTCGTAACTTCTTTCCATGGTCTAAGTTCCACATAAACGTTTCTTCCTTCTTCTCTAACAGTTTCTTCACTTTTTTTCTCTCTTTTAGTATAACCTTGTTCTTCAATTGCTCGATTAATTGTACTATACAAATCGTCAATGCTAAAAATCCCTTTATAATTTAGCTCTCTTCCGTTAATAATCAGGAACTTTTCATAGTTAATTTCACTTATCATTTTTATGTTTGGTATACATATTTGTAGGTGTTTGTAAAACTTTTTATTTTGTATAATAATTCATCCATATCATGTTCCATCCACCTTACAAATTTATCATAATGGCTCTTGAAGAAGTATTTGTTGAAAAGAACAGCCAAGAACCAATAAAATGGAGATTTTTCAATCCAAAATCCTTTTCTGTCAAAGAAAATATAACCATCTATAGTTATTTTTACCATCCCTTGATTTAATCTTAATGTTTGTTTATCATGTTCAACTTCTACATCCTTAATGTTTGCAGCAACTAACTTAACTTTAACTTTCAGTTTCCAATAATTTCCTGCGTTCTTCCATGGTTCATATACTACTTGAATTTGCTTTCCTTCTGGGGTTATTAGTTCTTCATTTAATTTTTCTGTAAAGTCCCAATGACGATTATAGAAGAATTCACCAATTAGTTTGTGTAGCTCCGCCATATTAAATAGTCCTTCATAGCTGAACTTTAAGTGATCAATTACTATTGCTCTGTCGGGCATTTACGTCTTCCTCTTTTTGCATTTTTTTTTCAAGTTTCTGTTTTCCAAAGAATAACCAGTATAAAGATAAGTTACCCATAATTATTAAAATTAGTAGTAGTGCATTATTCATACTATAAATCATATTGAAATCACTTATAAATTATTCTGTTAGTTTAATGTTGATTTAAAGTAAAGTATATAAAGGTGAAAAAAATCATTTTAATCAATGGTAAGAAAAAAAGAGGAAAATCATCTTGCTAAGGAACATCATCCTATGTTCCATCAAAAGTTAACTCTTGGACAAAAAGCAGCGGACGTAATAGCCAAATTTGGCGGTAGTTGGACTTTTATAATAATATTCTTTTCTTTTCTATTAGTTTGGATGGCAATTAACAGTTATTTCTTAATTAAAAAGCCATTTGATCCTTATCCTTACATTTTATTGAATTTAACTTTATCATGTTTGGCAGCAATTCAAGCTCCTTTAATTTTGATGACTCAGAACAGGCAAGCTGAAAGAGACAGAATTGATGCTCACTATGATCATGCGATTAACCGAAAGGCTGAGAGAGAAAATCAACAGTTACAAAAAGATATGGATAAGCTTACTAGAAGGTTAAGAGAGATGAAGAAACAGAAAAGATGAGTTCTCAGAAGAGTTTGGGTTTAGAAGTTAATAAAATTAAAGATAGAAATAGAAGAGTTGAAGCAGATAAAGCGTGGGAAACTAGTTTTTTTAGAAGAACCATAATTACTCTAATGACTTATTTTGTTGTTGTTTTATTCTTTTGGATCATTGATGTTCCTTATTATTGGTTAAATGCTTTAGTGCCTACAGGAGGATTTGTATTTTCTACATTAAGTTTACCATTAATTAAGAAATGGTGGGTCCGAAATTTATACAAGAGATAATTCAAAAATTGTTTTCTGGAAATTTCCAATATAACCCACAACCCACTGGTCAAGTTCGGACAAAAGTTATAAACAACTAATTCTATTATTTTTCATAAACTCTTTGTTTAATCATATGAAAACAAAGAGGTGATATGAATGAATAATAAAATTGCAGAATTTTTAGGTTGGTATTTTGGAGATGGGTGTCTTAGTACTAAGGGCGGTCGTAACCAATTTTTCATCACTGGAGATTTAACTGAGGAATTACAATTTTATCAAGAAGTAATTGTTCCAACTTTTAACCAGATTTTTAATAATGAAATTCAACGGAAAGCACAATTAAGGAAATATCCTTCTATTGGAGTTTGTGGGATTTATATTTTTGATAAAAAGTTTGTACAACATCTAATTAAAACATTTCAACTAAAACCTGGCAAAAAACTTTTTGTCACCATCCCTCATTTTGAGACTATTGAAGAAAAGAAATATTTTGTCCGTGGTTTATTTGATACTGATGGAAGCATATACTTTAGTAGAAGCCATTTTAAAACTAAAAATCCTACTTTTTGTAATACCTTCCACTATAAACCTACAATCAAACTGGCAACTATCTCTCATAATCTTATTGATTATGTTTATTTAACTCTTAAAGAAATGGGTTTTTCTCCTAGGCTTTATACTCCTCGAAGGCAAAGAGATCATGAGAATATTATGTATTCTGTTGTTTTAGATCTTAAAAACGATGTAAGTAGATGGATTGAAGAGATTGGTTTTCTAAATCATAAACACAACACAAAAATTGAAGTTTGGAAAAAGTTTAACTTTTGTCCTCCTTATACAACCATTAAAGATAGAATTAAGATTTTAAAGGGTGAAGTAGATCCAAATTCATATTATATTTCAAAAAAAGAGAATAATTTATAAATGGGTTGGAGGTTTTGTTATTTAAACTCACTAAATATTAGGACACCTGTGAAGACCAGGTTTGCCGGGGTAGCAAAGTCTGGTCAAATGCGCAGGCGAGCTTTCAAAGCTCTGCGAAACTTAAGACCAGCGTTCAAAAACCTTTGCGGTTAACGAAGGCAAGATATCCTGTCCTTTAGTGGGTTCGAGGGTTCAAATCCCTTCCCCGGCACTTTTTTTCTATATTTTTATAAACCCTAAATCTTTCTCTTTTAAAATGCAAGAATCTCAAGAATCTCACGAAGAAGAACATTTTGAAGGTCATGACCCTTGGTACAAAGGACCGGCAAAAATTATCATTGGGATATTCTTATTATTATTAATTGTTCTTTGGTTAGTTCCCTTTTATGGGATTAAACAAAATCCAGAGCCAAATTATTTGCCTACTTTAGAGAATTTGAACGTTCCAGAATTAATTATTCCAGAAGTAAATGGTAATGATATGCGTTCTTATATTCAAACAACTTCAGACATAAAACAAATTGCAGATAAAATTGTAACGTTATCATGTAAAGAAACACATAAAGTTTGTAATGCTAAAGCAATGTTTTACTTTGTGCAGCAGAACTTTAATTACCTTAATGATCCATTAGCATTTGAATACTTTAAGACACCACAAGAATCATTTAATGCCCAAGCAGGAGATTGTGACGACGCTTCTATTATGTTATCTTCATTATTACAATCTGTTGGATTTTACACTCGGTTTGTTTTTGTTCCAGGACACGTTTATGTTCAAGTAAAGATACCTGAAGCAAAATCTTCCTACAAAGATGATGATGGGTGGATTAGCATAGATGCTACTTGCCAAAGTTGTAAGTTCGGAGAACTCAGCTATACTTATTCTGATGCAGAGAAACAATATCTTTCTTAATTTCTAATTTTCTTAGAATAATATATTGCTTTATTAATTAATAAAACTAGCCAACTTTTACTCTCCATCAATAAGGTTGCCTTTAACATCTTTCTAAATGAAAAAAAACTGGGGCTCCGTAGAGGGGGTGAGGGTGGTAGAACTCGAGGAGCCCGCCAGTATAAGTTATGTAATGTTGTTAGTAAAGTACTACAGATATATAAATGTTACGTTTTTGTATACTGGTTACGTTTTTGTCCTTTTTAAGCAATTAGTATCTAATTGTCAAAGTGCCTAAAAATGAGCTTATTTATAGTTAATTTACTTAACAATTTGTAAAGATGACTATTTGTAATGCTCTCAATGTGGATAACAGGCCAAAAACTTGTCTTAGTGCTTGTTGTTATGCTTCAGGTAGGGCTGTTTTTTCTGTTGAGATCCATGGGGTCGGTGAAGATAATGTTATGTCTAGGGTCGGAAGATATTATCTAAAAAGTAAACCTAACTCTGCTGGTGCTTGTGTTCTTTTGGATGAAGAAAGTTTGGAGTGTAGATTAGGAGATGACAGACCGTTTAATTGTAAAAATTATTCTTGTTCTCGGATGAGAAGTTATCAAGATCATTGGCAGAATGTTAAACATAACAGAGAGCAACGGGGCTTAGATTAGAAAAAATCAGTAAGATTTATAATCTGCCCCTTGACTTTTTTAAACTATGAATCTTGAAGTAAAACAAGTTCCAATTGTTGAATCTCCAGAGTTAGATTTAGCTTTAAATTTTTCTTATATTATGTTTAGACAGATGTGTGGCTATGATGATAAGGGACATTTTATTGATTATCTGAAAGAATTATTAATCACTTCCCACTCAAAAATGTTCGTTGCTTATTCACCCGTTCAACAGGTTGGTTTTGCTTTTTATTGTGATATTAGTGATGATGCACGTGATGAAGTTTATGTCCCTGCATTAGAATATGCAAGCACGGGAATTACGTTTGCTGAAAGAAGTAAGACTGTAGGCATGATCGGCGTTTCTTCACACCATTGGAGAAGAAATATTGGTTCTTCTTTATTAGATGCTATTTTAACTGATGCTAGAGAAGATAATATCCCTCAACTTTATGCTTCTTGTATTAATGGAACTAATGGACCATCTTGTAATTTATTTAAAAAGAAAGGATTTAGAGAACTGGCAGTTTGTGATAAATTTTATTTTAGTGGATATTCTGCATCTTTTATGATGAGAGAACTTTAGAAAAATTCTTTTAACTTCTTCACAAAATCATTAGATACCATCAATCCTTCTCGAGGTAAACAAGAATAATAATTTTTCCAGGCAAACCTTTCATCTAAGTAAATAATTGCTCCTTTATCAGTTCCTGACCTAATACATCTTCCTGCAGATTGGATACATTTAGACATTGCTGGGAAAATATATCCATAATCCCATCCACAATTGAATTTGTTATCATAATATTTAATAATTTCTTTAGTTTTCAAATCAGGCTTTCCTAACGGTAGTCCAACTACTATAACTCCATTAAGTAAATTTCCTGGTAAATCTACTCCTTCCGCAAAATTAGCTCCTGCTACTCCTAATAATCCACCTCCAATTTCATTCTCTTCTTTAAAGCTATTCAGGAAAACTTCTTTCTCTTCTTTACTCATTTCACTTTTTTCCCAGAATAACTTCTTTTTACTCTCCATAAAATTTCCTACTTTATCTCTTAAGTCATATGATGGAAAAAAGAATGCTACATTTCCTGGAATTAATCTTAATATTTCTGAACAAATGCCGGCCATCTTTTGAAACATTGCTTCACTTCTCATAGTGTACTTTGTTGATGTTTGTGGTACTACCATACTTAATTTATTTTCTGGTGGAAATGGTGAAGGGTACTCTTTTTGTATACTCTCTTTAATTCCAAGTACATCTTTATACATTGAAGTGGGTTTTAATGTTCCACTCATAATAATTCCTGAGTTGATTTGATCAAAAATAGTTTTGGTAATTAAACTAGGATTTAAACAAGAATAACTTAATGAGTTAATTGGGCCATATCGAGAATATTTTTCCGAAATTATCCGAGAAAAACCTTCGTCTTCGCCAGTCCATTGCTGTAAAAACTGAACAATTCCTCCTAAATAACTTTTACGCTGCTTTTTTCTAATTTCTGTGGCAGCACTTTCTATCTCCATAATTAATTCATCATAGTCTAGAAATTGTTTAACTTTGTCCGCAAATTCTTCTTTTGTAACCAATCTTTCTTTGTTAATTTTGTCAAACTCAGCGAGTTCATTAATAATCTTATTTAATTTTTGTAGCCAAGAGATCATACCTTCATAATGAAATTTCTTTGCTTCTAAAATTCCATTTTTTAACATGTTTGTGGTTAAATAAGAACTTAACATTTCCGTAACTCTACCTGGAAGATTGTGTCCTTCATCTATTACTAAAATAACATCTTCTAACTCTAGATCTAACTTTTTAAATATTGTTGATTGAACAAACGGATTAAACAAATAATAATAATCACAAACCACTACTTCACATTCTTTAGCCAATGCTAAAGAAATTTCATAACTGCATATTTTTTTTTCTTTACAAATTTTAATTAATTCTTCATTGTGTAAAGACCCTCTGTTTCTAATTTCTTTAACTAATAGTTTTGCTTCTGGTGTTAATTCATTTTTAATTTTAAAATTATTAAAAAATTCACATTCGCCATTTTCAACAACACCTTTACAATATTCGTTAAAATCAGTTCCAAACAAACTAGCGATGTCTTGGTTACACATCCATCTTTTACCAATCATATCTGAACAAGCAATATTTTTCCCTGTTTTTTTATTAATCAATTTAACAGTGTCAATAGCAATCTTGTGTTGTGTGTGTCTGTTAGTTAGAAAAAAAACTTTCTTTTTTTCATCTAATGCTTTTTCTAATGCTACTGAAAGTGCAGAAGCAGTTTTTCCTAAACCAGTGGGAGCATGAGCAATTAACATTTTCCCCGTCTTTAAAGCAGCCCTTAAATCATCCGTCAACTCTTTTTGGCCATCTCTAATCTCTTCATGTGGGAATAATGTATTTTCATTACTAGAAATCATCATTTTTAAACAGAAATAAAGCCTTTAAAAATGTTTGCCTTAATTACTTTAATAATGTACACAACCTTTAAATATATGTTCTCTAAAATAGACTTTGCAATGAGTAAATGCTTAAATATAACTGTTTCAACCTATCTATCTCTAGGGGTGCAGATGGAAATATTTACAGGGGGTTGGTAAATTGATCAGAAATGAAAAGTCCATCTTTGAGGTTTTCTTTCGCGAGAAACCAGCAATGATGTTGGTGGAATTGAAAAATGCTAATGCTAACATTTACGCATCAGTATTAGCAAAACAAATTGATTGTACATACAGTCATGTTGTAAAGATTTTGCAAGAAATGCAGAAATCCGAGTTAATTCGTTTTAAAAAGGAAGGACGTTTAAAGTTGTTGGAACTTACTAAAAAAGGCCATGACATCGCATCTAACATTGAGAACATCAGAACCCAACTATAGGTTCTTTTCTTTTTTCTTTATTATTTTGATAATCTTCCAATCTTGTTCTAATTAAATATAATTAAGATCTCATTCAATTGGCTTGTTAACACACAAAGAATTCTCTTCTCCTGGATTTTGACAGAAATCTAATGTCTTCTCCTGGTGATCATTACAATCAACGCTATCGTAACAATTAACGTTTTTAATAATTGTTCCACCAGTAAGGCCATCAGTACTAATTGTAACTCCAACTATTAATGTTACTGCCAAAACAGCAACAATTATTAATGATATTTTGATTTTATCCATCTAATTTACCTCAATTAAATAAAGAAAAGAAATAGAAGATAAAAATGTTTCGGAATTTATTTTCAGTTTAGTTACTGAAAATGACAAGAAACTAAGAAAGTTTCTTATTTATTCCATATACATTTTTAATCTTGCTTGGTCAAACTTCCACTCTTGAGGAATCTTTTCCGTTCTTTTATAATATTTGATTAACCTTCTAATCTTTGAAATCGTTAACAATTTTCCTCTATGTCCAGTCTGATCCTGTCTGTTCTTGCCAAGATGTTGGTTAATATCAATCAACTTTCTGATTAAGTTCAACAAATCTTCTGGTAATTCTTTAGTTAACTGGTTTTCTTCTAGAACCGTTGTAATCTTTTTCTCAGTTAATGCTTTAACGCTATTAATTCCATAGCTGTCTCTTAGAATCATACCAATTTCAGAAGTTGTTTTTCCCGCCTTTGAGTACTTGATAATTAACTTTTCAACTTCCTTGCCTTTGTAAGGCGCCCATGATGGTACTTTCTTAACAGGTTTTTCACTTCTACTTTTTCCTTTATCTCTACTATGCATTCGTGCCATTTTATATTTCCAACTTTTAATTTATATTTTCAGAGAAAGAATAATTATATCCCTTTCTCCAGTGTACAGAAGCCTTAACCGCTGTACCTCTCAAAGTTAAGGTTAATTTGTTGTGTTGATTTATAAACATTTCTTAAATTAATCAGGAATTTGGTCATTAGCTTTATATACTATTTTTTAATTCTTGAACTGATATGGTTATGGAGCAACTAAACTTTTTAGAAAAGATCTTAGTTTACTTGGTTGCAACTACCACTACTACTACAGCTTGAGCTAGTTATGGCTTGGCTGATTTCTTAAAATGTTATTTAGAATTTGTCTGAGCATAGCTAGTTATCAAAAAAAACCAAAATCAATTTAAATAAACATAAAATAAGATAAGAATATATCAATGAGGTAATTAAAATGAAAATATTAACAATTCACGCGGATTTTATTGAATTTCAGGCTAAGAAGAAAGCATTCAAGAATGCAGAAGAAGGTATTAATGAAGAAAGACAACGGATAGAAGAATGTCTTGTAATTTTTACTGCTGTTGAAAAAGTAGATGAAGGCAATCCTGAAGCAGTAGTTGAAAGATACTTACAAGAAATTAAAAATGTTGTTCAACAACTTAGTGTCAAAAATATTGTCCTTTATCCTTATGCACACTTGAGTTCTAACCTTTCATCTCCTAAAATCGCTGAGAACATTATGAAGGATGCTGAAAAAAAATTAGCTGCAGAAAACAAACTTAATGTTTATAGGGCACCATTTGGTTGGTATAAAACATTTAATATTCAAACTAAAGGACATCCTATGTCAGAGTTAAGTAGAGAATTTAATGTTGGCAGTGCGGACCAAGAAACAAATGATTCTACTAAAGCCGCAAAGGAGTCTGATAATCTTGTAGAAGAAGTTGATATGGATAATCTATTAAAGAAAATGTCTCGAGTACAAATGACTGCGCCTCGAGGAAAAAACGATCAAAAGAGTAATGTTGAATTGGGAAAAGAGTTGGACTTGTATTTTGTTAGCGAGATTGTTGGCAGTGGTTTGCCTTTGTTTACTCCGAAAGGAACAACAATCAAAAGAGAAATTGAACGATTTGTAACTGATGAAGAATTGAAACGAGGATATTTACATACTTCCACACCAATAATGGCAAAGAGTGATTTGTATAAAGTTTCTGGACATTGGCAACATTATAAGGATGACATGTTCTCTTTAAATGTTGGTGGGGAAACTTTTGCTTTACGTCCAATGACTTGTCCTTTCCAGTTTATAATCTATAAACATAAATCTAGGAGTTATAGGGATCTTCCGATTAAGTATGCAGAATTTGCTGATTTGTTTAGAAATGAAAAGTCTGGAGAACTAAGGGGATTGACAAGAGTAAGGCAATTTACTTTAGCAGATGCTCATGTTATTTGTCAACCAGAGAAATTGGAACAAGAATTTGAGGAAGTACTTGATTTATTGAAGTTTGTTATGGAAAAACTAGGGATCAAAGATATTTGGTATCGCTTTTCTAAATGGGATCCTGAGAACAAAGGGGGAAAATATATTGATAATCCTGAGGCTTGGGAAGAATCTCAAATAACTATGAAGAAAATTCTTGATAAATTAGGTGTAGAATATATTGAGAAAGGGGGAGAAGCTGCTTTTTACGGCCCTAAATTAGATATTCAGTATAAAGATATTTATGGAAAAGAAGATACTTTAATTACTCTTCAAATTGATTTTGCACTTCCAGAAAGATATGACTTAACTTATATGGATAAAGATGGCAAGGAAAAACGGCCGATGGTAATTCATCGTTCATCTTCTGGTGCAACTGAGAGAACTATTTCTTACTTATTAGAAAAGTATCAAGGTAAGTTGCCTTTGTGGCTAAGTCCGGTGCAAGTTCAAATAGTTACTGTAATTGAAGATGTAATTCCTTTTGCGAAAGAGATTGAATCTGAATTAATCAAAAATGGCATTCGTGTTGAATTAGATATTCGTTCAGAGTCTCTTGGTAAAAAGATTAGGGATGCTCAAATGAGTAAGGTTAACTATATTCTTACAATTGGTGAGAAGGAAGTAGAAGCTAAAACCATAGCTGTTAGAGATAGAAACAATGAAAACAAGTTTGGTGTTTCTGTTGAAGATTTTGTTGCTCAATTAAAAGAAGAAGTTGAGAAGAAAGAGATCAAATAATTTTTTTTAAACTTTTTATTTTATTTTATTTTTCTATAACCAATTATTTTTTTAGATTAAATGTTCTGGAAAGAATCGTTTGTGCATTTTAAATACACTTTATCTGCACTAGTGTGATTTTTTTAAATCAATTTGACCAGATACAAACAGCTTTATATATTGGATTAACTATAGTTAATCAAAACAAAGTTTTTGGAAGTAAAAAAATGTTAAATTGGGATGTGCACATGAGCAAAAAACAATTTTTTCTTTTTTTAATTTCAAAAACAAAAAAAATAAACAAACAGGTGATATAAATGCAAGAAACAAATGAAATGAAACAAAACAATAGAAATGTAAGGATGAACAAACATGTTGTACCTAAAGAAGATGGTAATTGGGGAGTAAAAACTGCAGGTACAGAAAAGGCTTCTAAAATTTTTGAGAACAAGAGTGAAGCTTTGGGTTATGCTAAAGGATTGGCTCGGAAACATAATGTTTGTATGGTTGTTCATGACGAAAAAGGAAAATTTAACGATTTTGATTGTGATCTAAAAGTCTCTAATCAACATGTGGTTAAAAGAGGAGATCAGTGGGCAGTAATTTCTGCAGGAGGAAAAGAAGTTACTGGCGTGTTTGACCGAAAAGGTGCTGCTATGGGACATGCTTACGATTTGGCTTCTAATAATGGGGTTTGTATGCTTGTCCATGATAAAAATGGCAAGTTTAGCAGTGTCAAATGTCCTGCAGATGGAGAACCCGGAATCTTAGAAGTTTTTAAGATGAAATTCGGGCTTTAACTTTTTTTCTTTTCTTTCTTTTCTTTCACTTTAACCAATTACTTTTCAATTCAATAAACTTATCTTCTTCAATACTTTCTCTAATTTCGTCCATCATTTTCTTGAAGAAATATAAGTTGTGGTAAGTAATTAATGTGTTAAATAATATTTCTTTTGCTTTGTATAGGTGATGTAAATAACCTTGTGAAAAATTCTTACAAACGTAACACTCGCAATTCTTATCAAGTGGATATTGACTTTCTTTAAACTTTACTTTGCCAATTTGATAGCGAAACTTATTGCCTTCAGTTCCACCAGATTCTGGTCTAAAGAATACAATTCCTTGTCTAGCTAATCTTGTAGGTAGAACACAATCAAAAGTATCTAAGCCAAGTTCTACATAATTAAAAATATCTTCTACTGCTCCTATGCCCAGAAGATGTTTAGTTTTTTCTTCAGGCATATATTTTAAAGCAGCTTTAACTAACTCTAAACTTTCTTCTTTTGGATCTCCAAAAATACTGCCAATACTTAACGCATCAAAGTCTAATGAAGAAATGAACTTTGCACTTTCTTCTCGAAGATCTTTAAATCGGCCACCTTGAACAATACCATAAAGTGCTTGCTTTTTATCGCTATTCAGCTTTTTAAATTCAACTAAACTTCTTTCTTCCCATTTATGGGTCCTAGCTAAAGATTCTTTTGTAGTATCATAATCTGCATTAATGTCTAAACATTGATCAAATGCAAAAATTAAATCTGCTCCTAACTTTCTTTGAATTTGCATACTCTTCTCTGGATTAAAGCGATGTTTGCTTTCATCAATACAAGATCTGAAGTCAACACCTTCATCATCAACCTTACAAAGTTTACCGTTTAGGCTAAAAACTTGAAATCCTCCTGAATCAGTAAACATGGGCTTGTGCCAAGCAGATACTTTTTGCAATCCGCCAAGTTTTTCAATAGTTTCTGCTCCTGGTTGTAAGTACAAGTGATAAGTATTTGAAAGAATTGCATCAAAACCGATGTCTTCTAATTGTTTTGGAGTTAAGGACTTCACAGTCGCTTTAGTTGCCACTGGAATAAATGCTGGAGTTTTGATTTTCCCATGAGCAGTTTCAATAACTCCGGTTCTAGCATTACTGTCCTTATCTTTGTGTAAAATCGTGAATTTGAACATATACTCCTTTTTACAGTAAGCTTTTTAAAAACATTTGCTAATTAATACTAAATAATGGCAGACGATGGCTTAATAAAGAGATTGCGTAAACAAATAGCAACTACTGAAAGAAGAACAGGCCCAGCTCCGGAAGGTGCTGGAGACAAGGTTTTTGATTATTTGAACAGGCAACTTGGATCTTACGATTTAGAAGGTCAAGTGGTTTCTGTTTTAACAAGAAATGACTCTGGAGTAATTTCCTGTTATGGCCAAAGAATTCCTGAAGATAACATTTTTCTTGCATTAAGAGTGAGTATTGGTGCAAGAGGACCGGCAGTAAGCAGTCCTCCCGGAACTCCTTCAGAAGATTTTGTATCCCATGAACCATTAGCACAAACAATTTCTTATAAAGGAATTCATCGTTTAACTTCTTTTAAAGAAGGATTTCTTGTTCCATTAACTGGTCCTGATCAAAAATATGCTGCTCTAATAAATACGAAAGTTGATTTTAATGATCCTGATGTTGTTGCATATCAATTCCCTCGAAGCAGTTAATCTTTTCTTATGAATTAAGCTAGCTTTGCCAAATGAGGCACATAATTGCCTAATTGAAAACAATAAGTAAGCAATTATAATCGTGCCGTGCAAGCTTAGATTAATTCATACATCCTTTCTTAGGTAATATTTTTAAACAACTAAATATTAATATGTATCTAAGAGGCATTAGATGGAAGAAAAAGAGTATGAAAAGTTACTGCGGAAGTACAAAGCAAAAGTACAAAAAGAGTTTGGTGAAGATGCAGTTAAAGTTCCGTCTCAAGTAAGTTCTAAAGAATATTCTCAATTTAAAGAAGAACTTTATCCTACACATTATTCATTATATGAGAAAGCTTGTAACTTTGCTGAAAAGACTTTGAAGTTAGAAGCTGATAAGAAGAAAGCAGTTCAAATGAAGAAAGATATTTCTGCTTGTCATCTTAACGTAACTCCTACTGGGGTAACTTCATTATCCATTATTCTTCCACTAATTGTAATTTTTATTGGAGCATTAGTTTCATTTGCAGTATTTCAAATGATGTTTTTTGTAATTTTTTTCATAGTCGCGGGATTATTAATGATCCCTGCATTACAAAATGTTCCTAAGTTTATGGCCAACACTTGGCGAATGAAAGCTTCCAACCAGATGGTTCAATCTATTTTCTACTTAGTAACTTATATGCGTCATACATCCAACTTAGAACGAGCAATTGAATTCGCTTCTGATCATTTAGAGCCACCATTATCATTAGACTTTAGAAAAATTCTTTGGGGAGTGGAAACTCAACAATATAGCACAATTAGAGATTCTGCTGATTCTTATTTAATAACTTGGAAAGAATGGAACACAGAATTTGTTGAAGCGTTTCATTTAGTTGAATCTTCTTTATTTGAAGGTTCAGAAGACCGAAGGTTAGCTTTATTGGACAAGGCATTAGATGTAATTCTTAACGGCACATATGAGAATATGTTGCATTATGCTCATAATCTAAAATCACCAATGACAATGTTACACATGTTGGGAGTTATCCTGCCAATCTTAGGATTAGTTATCCTTCCTTTAGTTGTAAGCTTTATGGGTGGTGGTCCAGATACAAATCCATTTACTACAGCAATTTACATTTCTATGCTTTATAACGTTACTTTACCAATCGCAGTATTTTATTTGGGAAAAACAATATTGTCTAAACGTCCTGCAGGTTATGGTGCTGCTGATATAAGTAAGAAAGCAGGAGTAAAACGTTTTGCCAATGTTAATCTTTCTTTAGGTAAGGCAATGAATATTAGCGTAAATCCTTTATACTTTGCTATCATGATATTTATGGTTGCAGGATTTATTGGAATCAGTCCTCTTATTATACATTCCTTAGACCATAATTTTGAAATTCAAGACGAAAAGGGACAATTTAAAATGTTAGAATATGTCTGTCCACCAGAAGTTCCTAACTGTGAGCCAGAAAGTAAAATTGGGCCGTTTGGCATTGGTGCTTCATTACTTTCTTTACTCGTCACAATTGCTTTTGGAGTTTCTATTGGATTATTTTATTCCTTGCGTTCTAAAAATGTTATCAAGATAAGAGAACAAACAAAATCGCTTGAAGAAGAATTCTCTTCTGCAATGTTTCAGTTAGGAAATCGTTTAGGTGACGGAATTCCTGCAGAAATTGGTTTTGCCAAAGTTGCAGAAACAATGAAAGGAACAACCTCTGGAGATTTTTTTAATATTGCTGAGAGAAACATAACTAAATTAGGAATGGGGATGGAACAAGCTTTGTTTGATCCTAATGTTGGGGCGGTAAGAAGTTATCCATCTAAAGTAATTGAGAGTTCTATGAAAGTTTTAATTGAAAGTATTAAGAAAGGACCGAGAATCGCTGCCCAGGCTTTGTTATCAATGTCTCGTTACATTAAAGAGATTCATCGGGTTGAAGAACGTTTAAAGGATCTTATGGCCGATGTTACTTCTTCAATGGCTGCACAGGTTAAATTTCTTACTCCTGCAATTGCGGGAATAGTTATTGGAATCACCTCTATGATCTCTACAATCTTAACTCGGTTAAGTGCTCAACTTACTTCTTTTGCTTCTAATGGTGATGCTGTTGGTGGTTGGTCAGACATGTTATCCATATTTGGGGTAGGGTTACCTACTTTTCATTTTCAAATTGTTGTAGGAATTTATATTGTCCAGATAATATTTATTCTTACAGTGTTAAGTAATGGCATTGAAAATGGCGCAGATAAGCTCGGAGAACGATTTGCTTTAGGCAAGAACATGATGAGTGGAACGTTATTATATTGCTTCATCTCTGGAGTTGTAATGTTATTATTCAACCTATTTGCAATGAGTATCATGAAGAATACGTTAGTATAGGGTGGTAGTCTTTTTCTGTATTTGATTGCAAAAACATTTATAAATAGGTGCAAGATTAATTAGATTCTAGTGGGGCTGTAGCTCAATCTGGGAGAGCACTAGACTGAAGATCTAGGTGTTCGGGGTTCAAATCCCCGCAGCCCCACACTTTTTTTAATATCTTAAATTTGCCTGTTAATCTAACTTATTTGGCCAGTTATGTTTCAAATAGAGTATACTACAAAATAGTAACCTTTATAAATCTAAAATAAAAGATTGTTTATTAGAAAAGAGTTGGTTTTAATATGACTAAGATTAATAGAATTAACATTCATGGGTTCAAGAGTTTTGCTCACAAGACAGATGTCCCTTTTGACAATAAGTTTAATTGTATATTAGGCCCTAACGGTTCTGGTAAGAGTAATGTAGGGGACGCAATATGTTTCGTTTTAGGAAGATTATCTGCAAAGTCTATGAGGGCGGAAAAAGCATCTAACCTAATCTTTAACGGCGGTAAGAAAAAACAGCCATCCACTTCTGCTTATGTTGAAATTGCTTTCTGTAACAAAAACAAAGTATTTCCACATGACGACAAAGAAGTTATTGTTAATAGAACGGTTACTAAGAAAGGAAATAGTATCTACAGAATTAATGGAAAGAAAAGAACTAGAAGTGAAGTTTTAGACACATTAGGGGGGGCAAGAATTAATCCTGACGGTTATAATATCATTTTGCAAGGAGATATTACTCGTTTTGTTGATATGTCTCCTGTTGAGAGAAGAAAAGTTATTGAAGAAATTAGCGATGTTTCGGCTTACGAAGAGAAGAAACATAAAGCAAATTTAGAATTAAACAAAGTTGAAGACAGACTAAATAATGCTAATATTATTCTTAAAGAAAGAAAAACTTATCTTAAAGAGCTTAAGAAAGATAGGGATCAAGCTTTAAAGTTTAAAGAAACTAAAGATAAAATAGATTCTTATAAAGCAACAAATTTACATTTACAAATTAAAGAGAAAGAAGAAATTAAAGCTAAGTATGATAAAGAAACAGCTAAACATCAAAGTCAAATTGATTCTGCACAAAAGAAGATTGATGGGTTAAAGATAAAAGTAGAAGATAGTAGAAAAAAGATTGAAGCCATTAACAAAGAGATTGAACAGAAAGGTGAGAAAGAGCAATTAAAATTGCATCGTGAAGTTGAAGAATTAAAAGTTTCTCTGGCTCAAGATAAAACTCGTGTGTCAAATTTGAAAGACGAAATTAATAAAATCAAACTTAGAAAAGATCAGTTTAAAGAAGAGTTAAAAGAATTAAGTGAAAAAGCAACTTCTTATAGTGGTAAGGGTAAAGAATTACAACAACAGATTTCTCAAAGGAATAAAGAAATTGAAACTCTTAATAAGAATATTGAAGCTTTTAAGAAAAAACACAATATTGAGTCTTCTCAAGAATTAGATGAAGATATTGAGAATAAAGATAAACTTATTGAAGAAAAACAAGAAGAAGTTCAAAAAATTCGACAAGAACAACAAGAATTACTGAGAGAAAAAGATAAGATTGAATATCAACTTGAAACAATTGATGAGCGAATTAAGAAGGTAAGGGAAGTTGAAGCTGGTAATAAAGATCAAGTTAAAGATTTACACAAAAAAAAATCTGAGTTTAAGAATGCTACTTTAAGAGTAAACAAATGTATTGAAGAAGATAGTAGTTATGCTTCTCAACTTGCTAATGCTCGTGGGAAATTAACTGATTTACAAGATCAGCAATCTAAACTAAATGCTAAAACTCGTTCTATGCAAGCAACTCTGTCTGGAAATATGGCTGTTGAAGGAATTATGAGTAATAAAACTAAATTTTCTGGAGCTGTTTATGGGACCATTTCAGAATTGGGACAAGTAAAAAAGAAATATTCTTTGCCTTTAGAGTCGACTGCAGGTGGAAGATTACAAAATATTGTTGTTGAAGATGATAAAACTGCTTCTGAATGTATTAAGTATCTTAGAAGTAATAGACTTGGATCAGCATCATTTATTCCTTTAAATAAAATTCGTTATCAAGACATTTCTTCTGATAACAAGAAATTATTATCCAAAAATGGGGTTCATGATTTTGCATTAAACTTAATCTCTTACAAACCACAATTTAAAAAAGCATTTGCTTATGTTTTTGGCAATACTTTAGTTGTTGAAGATATTGATACTGCTAGAAGAGTTGGCATTGGAACAATTAAGATGGCTACGCTTGATGGAAACATGGCTGAAGCTAGTGGAGTTATGCGTGGCGGTTTCATGAATAAAAGATCATCTCTGGGGTTTAAGGAAAAAGATTCTATTGAAGCTTTAGAAAAAGTTGAAGGAGAAATTGCTCAACTGCAAGGGGTTATTTCATCAATTTTTGATAAGCGAGATGCTAATGAAAAAGAAATATTCAGTTTGAGAAACTTAAGGGCAGAGTTAGAAGCTGAAATTATTAAGTTAGAGAAAACTTTACATCTTGAAGATAATGATCTTGCTGCAACATCAAACTTGAAAAAAGAGTTAAAAGAAAAATCAGTTGCAATTGAGAAAAAACTTTTGGAAGTTCAACGTAACGTTTCTGTGTTAAATAAAGGTTTGGCAACATTAAAAGGGGATAAACAAACTTTACGTTCAAAAGTTTCTGAACTTAGAAATCCAAGATTACTTGCTCAGTTGAGTGCTTATGAAGAGTCTAAGCAAAAGACTAAAGAGGACCTTCGTGGTTTGGAATCTGATTTGAAAAATAGTTCTTTACAAGTTGACCAGATGATTCTTCCTGAAAGGGAAAAGATTCAAGAAATTCTTAAACAACATGAAAAAGAAGAAAAAGAATTTAATTTAGAAATTAATGGTTTGTCTAGTAAAATTGCTGTTTCTGATAAAGACTTAGTTAAGAAAGAAGCAGAAAGTAAAGAGTTTTATTCTAAATATCGTGAATTATTTAATAAGAGAGATCAAGAAAGTAAATTGTTTAATAACACTGAAAATGAAATTGAATCTCGACGTGAACAAGTTAGAACTTCGGAAAGGGAAACTAACTTATCTTCTTTAAAGAATGCAGAGATTAAAGCTCGGCTTGCTGCCCTAACAGAAGAGTTTGAGAGATATAAAAATGCAGAAATTATTAAGGGTAGGGAACAAAAAGAACTTCAGCATGAAATTAATAAATTTGAAGTTATGTTGTCACAGATGTCTGCAGTTAATATGAAAGCTTTAGAAATATATGAAGAGATTGAGACAGAATATAATCTGCTTGTTGAAAAGCGAGAAAGTTTAGAAACCGAAAAAATTGATGTTCATGCTTTAATGAACGAGATTGAAACTAAAAAGAAAGATCATTTTATGAAAACATTTGAACAGGCTAATAATAACTTTAAAACAATTTTCTCTAACTTATTCAAGAAAGGCACTGCTTTCTTACATCTTGAGAATGAGAAGAATCCTTTTGAAGAAGGCTTAAGTATTAGAGTTAAGCTAACCGGAAATCGTTACATGGATATTAAATCTTTGTCTGGTGGAGAAAAAACTCTTACTGCTTTATCCTTCATCTTTGCAATCCAAGAATATCAACCAGCTACATTTTATATCTTGGATGAGATTGATGCTGCACTTGATAAACACAATTCTGAGAAACTAGCTAAATTGATTAAAGAGTATTCTGGCAAGGCACAATATGTAGTTATTTCACACAATGATTCACTTATTTCAGAAGCAGATACTCTGTTTGGTGTTAGTATGAATGAGCATGGTATTAGTAAAGTAACTTCGTTGAGAATATAAACTACTTTATTTCAACAATCCTAACACTTTTGGTTGGATTTGCTTTTTTCTAGAAACAACTTTTGGAAGATAAATGATTCCTCCTTTTAATCCTTCAATATGTTCAACCTTCTTTTTGAACAACGGTTTTATTTTAGATTCATCTCCCGCAAAGAATAAGTATGTATTAGTGGCAATGATATCTGTAACCATTAAAAACAGCGCTTCATAATTCCTTTTTTGTAATCTACATAGTTCTTTAAGAAGTTCTTCTTTCCTTTTCATAATCTTATCAAAACCAATAATTGGAGCTTGTCCAATGCCAACTTTTTTTCTTTCTTTTCTGTAGGTTTTGAAATCAGTAAGAATAATTCTGTTAGCTTTATGTTTAACTGCATCGCAACCGGCTTCTAACATTTCTTTTCCATACTTTTGTAAATTAACTTTAGCTATCTTTGCTAGTTTTTTTGCCAAAACTTTATCTTTTGCAGTTGTACTTGGACTTTTTAGTAATAATGTGTCAGAAAGAATTGCACTTAAAGCCAATCCTGCCATTTTTCTTGACATCGGAACTCTAAACCAACTAAATCTGTCTGCAATAATTGCACAAGTGGCTCCCCTTGGTTCATTTTCAAAAGGAATTGGATGAATTGTTTCAACATCACCAATTCGATGGTGGTCAATAATTTCTAGAATGTTTGCTTCTCGAATATTTCTTACAGACTGATCAATTTCATTATGGTCTACAATAATAATATTTTTTCCAGAAGCGTTACTCAATTTCACTGGACTTTTTTCTTTCCATCTCTTAAGAACAAATTTAGTTTCTGAATTTAATTCTCCTGCTCTTGCGGGGATTACATTATGTTTGTGTCTTTCTTTTAAAAATTGGGCATAAACTATCGCTGAACAAACTGAATCTGTATCTGGATTTAAATGTCCAATAATGTAAATTGGTTCCCTCTTTTTCATTTTGATAGTTGGAAGAATATTTATGGGTTTAAATATGTTTTGTGGTTGAATGTAATTACTTTGTACCTGATTTGCTCTTTTGTTTGTCTTTTAAGGTTACTTTTCATAATGTTAGGTAATCGGAATATTTATAAATAAAAGAACATTGTTCTATATTATAAAAAAGAGGTTATTAGGGTGTATAAAAGAGGGCATATTAAATTTTTACTTGTTGCTTTGGCAATTATTGTAATTGGATTTGGATTTTTAACTAGCTTTGACTATTCTGAACCTTTTGATTCTTTTAAACTTGGAGTTAATACATTATCTTCTAGTTCTGGAGATTTCTTAACGGGTGCTGCTATTGGATTAGAAGAAGAAGTTGTTTCCGAAGAAAGTCCTTCAATGGGAACTCAAGAAGATATAACTCCACAAGCTCCTTGTTCATCTTGGCCTTGTAATTGTGGTGATGATATAACTGGTTCTATAACTATGGCGGGCAGTGATTTAGTGTGTACAATTGACGGATTAAATGTTGGTGCATCAAATATTACTATTGATTGTGCTGGTTTTAGTATTATTGGTAATGGTGGTGCTGCTTTTAGTGGTATTAAGAATTCTCCACCTCCTGGTTCCGTGTATTCTAACGTTACTATTAAAAACTGTGTAATTAGAAATTTTGGCACTGGAATTAATTTTGAAAAAAGTGATAATTCTACGATTTGGAATAATACTATTGGCCACATTAACATTAGTGAACCTGCCGGGGGAATATTTTTTGCTAACAGTTCTTATGCAAATATCTCTAATAATATAATTACTAACATTACCTGTGGCATGATAGATAGCCCTTATGGTATTACTTATCTTGAATCTCCGGGTAGTCCTCTTTTTGGGTTTGTAATTTCTGGTAATAATATTTCTAGTATTTATGGTAATAGTACTATTCTTCCTTTTGGAATTGTAATCGGTGACCCGACTTTTAATCTCCTTGATGGTTTGAAGGTGGAGAATAATGTTATCTCTGATATTAATTGTGTAGAAGATGGTTGTGCACCTATTGGGGGGGGTATTGGAATATATGTCAAAGCGGGAACTAATATTAACATTACTGATAATAATATTAGTTCATCAGCCGTTGGAATAATTCCTGATGTCTCTTATTTACGAATTATTGGCAACCGTTTTAGTTCTCTTGCCAGTGTAGGTATTGGGACTAGTTTTTTAGGTTCAACTACTAAATTTAATCATAGTTTAATTGAGAATAATACTTTTGAAACTTGTTTGGTGTCAGCGGTTGATTTACTAGAACCACTTTATAACAATACTTTTTTGAACAATAATTTTTCAAATAATACACTGAATATCGTTGATCGGAGCACGTCTAACAACATATTCGTTTACAATAATTCTTTCGGAGAGGTCAAATGGACTATAAGCAACTTAACTACTGTTGGACCTATAGACTTGGCTATCGGAACTAATATTTTTGTTGAGAACAACACTGTTGGGTTGGCTGACAATGTTTCTCTTGCTAACTTAAACACTTCTGCGCAATTAAAATTTAATAGTTTAAATTGGACAAATGCAACTGCACAGTTTTGTGATGGAGAAAATGGTAATCCTAGCAATTGTCAAACTTGTAACTCTACTATCAATTGTAGTTATAGTAACGTGACTGGTATAATGTTGGTTAATGTAACTCACTTCAGTAACTATACCACTAATGGGACAAACTTGGAACCTGTTGCTGAGACATATTGTGGTGGGGATTATACTTCTGGAAATTGGGTAATTAACACAACTATCAGTTGTTCAAATGAAGTTATTCCAGTTCTTGGTTATATAATAATTCAAGATGCTTCTGAAACTGAAGTGAGTACTTTTAGTAGTTCTACAAACTCTTACTATGATTTAAGGGGGAATTCAACTTCAATTACTTTTGCAATTCCTGATTTGATTAAGGACGAAAGTGCTTATACAAATAATTGGGCGTATGGGGAAAACAATGAATTTTACATTTTAATGAATGAAAGTGAACATGGAATTCAAATTTGGACAGACACTACTGGATTGGCTCTTTATGCAATTGATGTTGACGATTCTTCCACAAGTGGAGAGGAAGGCCCTGATATTATTTTTGGCTATGATGGAAAAGAAGGGATTCATTTGTTTGCGGCTTACAATAGTACTGCAGGAGAAAGCCAACTTCTTCAATTAGGAAACGGTTTTGGTTCTCAAGTTGTTGATACCACTTGGGATAATAATCTGTTACGAAACTATACTGTTTATTGGAATATATCTGGCAACTCCACTGAATTGGTTATTGATTTAACTGGCGATTGGGTGGATAAATTAGCTGTAGATGCAGAGCATGGAAAATACACCACTTTCAAAAATTCTACTGTCAATAGTGAAGGTAAGGGGAATTTAACCTTGAACAATGCAGACTTATCTGTTAATGGTAATTTTACTATTAATGCCAATACTTATTTTAATGCCGATAATTCTAATATCACTTTCAACACTCCTAATGGGAATACTGAATTCAGAATTAATGAAGGTGCAAATGTAGTAATTAATAATAGCAATATGCAATCAAACAATTCTTACAATTATAGTTTTTATGTTTCAGCTTCTGATTTTACTTTAGAAAACACTTTTGTTGATAACCTTTGTAGTGGATGTGGTAGTGCAAGTGGGTGGTCCGGTGGAATTGTATTAGATGGTGCTGGAGGAGTGATCAGTAACCTTTCAGTGGGAGATAATCTAAATTATATGGCAATCTGTTTGAGCGGAAGCTTGGCTTTAATTTCTGACAACAATGTTTCTTCTTATAATATTCTGGTTAAGCCAGGAGGGGCAACAAGTAACACTGTAAGGAATAATTATCTTTCTAATCTTGACGTAGTTGAAGCCCATGATAATCTTTTTTCTAACAACACTATTTATGGGTTCATTGCCGGCCAGGATATAGCACATAAAGGCTATAACAATACTTATCTCAACAACAATTTGGATTCTGCACAGATCTCAGATCTTAATAATACTCTTTATGATTGGTTCATTTACAATAATTCTTTTGGAGAAATTAAATGGTATCGCAGTAATTTCACTACTGCTAGTGTCGATTTAAACATTGGTACAAATGTTTACGTTGAAAATAACACTCTCGGTTTGGTTGATAATACTACTCTTATTAACTTCAACACAACAGCAGAATTAACTTTTAATCTTCTTAGTTGGACAAATGCAACTGCACAGTTTTGTGATGGAGAAAATGGTAATCCTAGCAATTGTCAAACTTGTAACTCTACTATCAATTGTAGTTATAGTAACGTGACTGGTATAATGTTGGTTAATGTAACTCACTTCAGTAACTATACCACTAATGGGACAAACTTGGAACCTGTTGCTGAGACATATTGTGGTGGGGATTATACTTCTGGAAATTGGGTAATTAACACAACTATCAGTTGTTCAAATGAAGTTATTCCAGTTCTTGGTTATATAATAATTCAAGATGCTTCTGAAACTGAAGTGAGTACTTTTAGTAGTTCTACAAACTCTTACTATGATTTAAGGGGAAATTCTACTACTATTGCAAGTGCCATTCCTGATGGAGATAAAACTACTCCTTCACAATATACTGATGATTGGGATTCTGATGCTAACAGAGAATTTTATGTTGTTATGAATGAGACTGAAAACAAATTACATATTTATGCCGTTGATAATGATGCTGGAGGTGATTTTATTTATTCAATTGATGTCGATGGGAGTAGAAGTACTGGCATTTCAGGTATAGATGATAATCTAGATGGTACTGAAGTTATAGTTCGTCCGACCGCGGGCATTGGCTGTTGGAATCTCTCTGCCCCTGGAATTATCACCCTATTAGGTTCTAATGGTGGGATTTGCGATAACACTTTCAATGCTGGAATTACTACAAATACAACTGTTTACTATAATCAATCTGGAAATGATACTGAAACTGTTTTGAACATTGATGGTTCTTGGGGTGGTAGTATTTATGTTGCTGGAGGATATGCTGGTGAGGCATCTGTTGCTTTTACTACTTTTAAAAATTCATCATTAATTACCGCTGGTAAAGGAAATTTGACATTGGACAATGTAACTTTAAGTGTTGGCGGGAATTTTACTGTTAATGATGGTGGGATTTTAACAGTTAATAATTCTAATATCACTATGAACACTCCTGATGATGCCGTTGAATTGAAATTTAAGAGTGGGTCAACTACAAAAATTAACCACACTTATATCCAGTCTAATGGGTCTTATAATTATAGTTTCTATGTGCCTGCTTCTGACTTTATTTTAGAAAATGGAAATATTGATAATCTGTGTCAATTTTGTGGGAGTGAAGCTGGTACCGAAGGGCTTATCATGGCTGGAACCGGCGGAACAATTAATAACATGACCTTTGGCAGTAACATGGAATCAGTGGCGATTGGTGTGTATCACGCAACCAATGTACTAATATCTAATAATAATGCCACTTCCGGGACGGGCGGAATTATCCAAGTTCTGGGTTCTGGTTCTACTGGCAATACAATTAGTAACAATCTTGTTAATTCATTGACCACTAGCAGTGGTGCGTATAGTAATACTTACTCAGATAATATTATTTATAGTGTGCTTAGTATTGGTTTATCTTCCTCAAACGATGCTAATAACACTTTTTTAAATAATAATTTATCCAGCCTTGCTGCCATTGCAGATGCTACTAATACTAGTGTTTCTAACTATTTCATTTACAACAATTCCTTTGGAGAGATTAAATGGTATCAAAGTAATTTTACTATTGCTGGTGTCGCTTTAGAAATTGGAACCAATGTTTATGTTGAAAATAATACCCTCGGATTAGTCGACAATTCTAGTTTTGCTAATTTCAACACTTCTGCTGAATTGAAATTTTATGGTTTGAATTGGTCGGATGCAACCGCACAATTTTGTGATGGAGAAAGCGGTAATCCTAGCAGTTGTAACACTTGTAATTCTACAATCAATTGCAGTTATAGTTCTGGAACTGGAATAATGTTAGCTAACGTAACTAGCTTTAGTAATTATACTACTAATGGTAGTACTGCTGTGGCTGCTACTGACAATTCTCCAAATACAACTTTAGTGTCTCCGGCTGTTAGTTACTCAAACACTACTACGGCCTCATACAACTTAACATTTGAATGTAACGCAACAGATGACAATCAATTACAAAATATTTCCTTGTACTTAACAAATTCAACTAACGAATCATTTGTACTAAATCAAACTACTAGTATTACTGGAACAGCAAACTCAAGTAATTGGGCATTAAACTTAAGCACTGGAAATTACACTTGGAACTGTCTGGCTTTTGATAATGCTTCTCAGTCTGATTGGGATACGAATAGGTCTCTTAGCTTAAATTACACTGCTCCTCTCGCGGACAGTTATCCTTATTGGAGTAGCAAACAAACTGCTATCCAAGCAGGTTATTCTCCAAGTAAATTTTCCTATTTTAATATTACTTGGGAAGATGATAATTCAGTAAGCACAGTTTACTTCGAGAGTAATTATTCTGGTACGCCGGTTAATTATTCAATGAATAATCTTACTGCTACTGTTTACAATTATTCTGTAATCTTACCAGCAGGAACCCACTACTGGAAATCTCATGCTAACGATTCTACTGATCAATGGAATGTTTCAGCCGAGTGGGATATGATAATACCCCGAGCAAGTTCCCAGGCTGAACTTACATTAAATGATTCCGATAGCAATATAACCGTTAATAGTGGTACAACAATTGATCTTAATTGTACTTCCATATCTTCAGAAGGAAGCGTCTATCTGTATAGCAATGGCACCTTAATCAACTCTGGCACTTCTCCAATCGGCAACTCCACTACGTTCAGTTCAGTTGGCCAATACAACATTACTTGCTCATATTTACAAACTCAAAACTATTCAGCAGCTTCAAAAATTTATTGGGTTACCGTTCTTAATAATCTCCCAAATGTAACACAACCAACAATTACTCCTGCGACAGCTTATACTAACGACACTTTAACAGCTAACACCACCTATACAGATGCAGATGCTGCTGGAACAGTTTATTTCCTTTGGTATGTTGATGAGGTAAATGTTTACAATCAGACTAATACTACTATTAGTAATGGAACAACGGTGATTACAACTTTATCTAACAGTTACTTTAATAAAACTCATTTAGTAAACCTTTCAGTTTATTCTAATGATGGAACTAATGATTCTACTACATCATGGTCTTCAAATACTATTACCATTTTAAATCTGGCACCAACATTTGATTCAGACTTGACTGCACAAACAGCTAATTACGGCCAAGCATTTACTTATGATGTTGATTGTTCAGATGCTGACAGTGATACATTAACTTATTATGACAACACTTCATTATTTAACATCAACAGTAGTACTGGAATCATTACAGATACGCCAGTACAAGGAGAAATTGGGGCTTATACTATCAATATTTCTTGTGGTGATGGGACAATAAATACTTCACAAACATTTGTTTATAATATTACGGATGGTATTGCACCAACTGTTAGAATTACAGCTCCAGTAAGTTCAATTAGTGCAACCAGCACTTTATTAAATGCTACTAGTAGTGAAAATGCAACTTGTTATTACAAAAACAGTACTGCAAGTTATGCAGCTATGTCTACTACTGGAAATACTACTCATTCACAGAATATAACTGGATTGGTTTTGGGAAATAATCTTTATTCTGTTCAGTGTAATGATTCTTCTGCTAATAGTGCAACTCAAACAACTTATGTTCTTAGAATCAGTGTTGTTGCTAATGATACAAATACAACTTCCCTAACCTTTGTTGGGAATAGCACCAATACTTCAAATATATTAACAAACTTAAACTTGACTTTAAATATTTCTACTAGTCTTAGTAATGTAGCTATTTCCAGTAGTGAGTTTTCAAGTAATCCTGAACAGGAAACTTTTGCAATTACAAGTTATACTGTGACAGAATTTAAGTTTTATACAATTGATGCTCCTGAAATTGCTGATTTTATTAACAAAATAACTCTGTTGTTTAGCTATAATGAAACTGATGTTCTTGCAGCTGGTATAACAGAAGCTAGCTTGGGAGTATTCTATTACAATACTGCAACCGAGTTGTGGGTAGAAGAATCAGAAGTTTATGTTGATACTACTGCTAATACCATTGAAGCTAATGTTACACACTTAAGTACTTTTGTTTTAGGTCAAGCGACTGTAACTGCAGAAGCTGCTGCTGCTGCAGCATCCTCTAGTAGTAGTTCTGGCGGTGGAAGTGGTTGGGGAACTTGTGGAGATGGTGTTTGTAATGATGGTTTAACTTGTGCTCCTAACACCGAAACTAATAACGACGGTGGGGCTTGTTATGTGGATTGTGGTTTATGTCCTTTGGAAAATGTAGTTGAAGAAGTGGTTGAAGAAGAAACTGTGGCAGAAACTGTGACAGAAGAAGGAGTTAAGGAAGAAATATTGTCTTCTGTAATGAAGAAAGCAACTTCTGTAACAGAAGATTTTAGGAGCTTTATTAACAATAATGCTGACGGTTTTTTAATTGCAGTAGGTGCTATTTTATTATTAATTGTTTTCTCTATTGTTGTTAATAAGATTACTGGTAGAAATAATGCAGTAATTGTTAAGAGTAGTCCAAAGAAAGATTCTCAATTACTAAAAAAATCAGTTTCTAAAGGTTCTCCTAGGCCTGAAGCTAAGCCACTTAAAAGATATAGGCGAGTTACTAAGGGTCGTCATAAAAAGAAAGTAATTAAGAAAAAGCATTCTAAGACAAAAGAGACCCATAAAAGGCACACTTCAAAAAAGCGTATTTCTAAAGTAAAACACAAGAAAAAGTGAGTTCTTAAGAGAAAGGTTTAAAATAGGGGTATTATATTCTAGAGTATATGAATTTTCAGAATATTCCACCTGTAGATAACAGTGCTCATTTCCTAGATTTAGCTTTCCGTAAAGCTAGAGAAAAAGGCAAGATGAAGAAGTTAGGTGGGAATTGGTTACAAATCATCAGGCAGAAGGAATGTTTAAAGTTAGATGTTGTTAAAGACGTTGTGGTGCCAAGATTACAGAAAATTTTAGAATCTTTTCCTGATTCTAATGCTCTGTCTGAATTTTATCTTAAGTTGATGAAATTAACTTTAGAGTATCCTCAATATAAGAAATCTTTGGGAGCAGTAAACTGGGCAATTGGTAAGGTTCGTTTTATTCACAAAGATTATGTTTCTAAGGTTATTAAATGTAAGGAAAGAGACGCTATTAAAGCACTTTCTAAGCAGTTCTATGGTCGTTTGTCTTCAATTTTAAAACAGATTGACATCAATCTTCATTATTTGGAATCTTGCCGTAAAGTGATGCGTTCTTATCCTGACGTCAAGGATATGTTTACTGTTTGTATCTATGGTTTTCCTAATGTGGGCAAAACAACTTTACTAAACAAACTAACTGGAACTAAAGCTAAGGTGGCTGAATATGCCTTTACTACAAAAGGAGTTAACGCTGGTTACTTTAAAGTTAAGAATGAGAAAATTCAAGTTTTAGATGTTCCTGGAACTTTAGCAAGAAAAGAAAAAATGAATGATATTGAACTAATTGCTGAGTTAGTTCTTAAGGAAGTTGCTAATATTGTTATTTATGTTTTTGATTTAAGTGAATATTGTGGCCATTCTGTTAAGAAACAAGAACAGTTGTTTAAGAATTTGGGAAAAAAGAAAGTTTTTGTTTATCTTAGTAAGGCAGATCTGCTTGAAGAAGGTGTAATAGAATCATTCAAACATAAACATCTTTCTGCAGAGGACATTAAAGCTAAGATTCTGAAGTCTATTTGATCTTTTTTTTGTTATTTCAGGTTTCACAGTTGTGAAACTTCACAACCCGTAAACTTTATAAAGGTTAATTGTTTAATAAACTCTATTCCATGGAAATAAATGAAGAGCGTTTAGCAAGAGGTATTAGTGCTTTTTCTAGAAGACAGATTCTTAGACTTGTAGCGGATAAAGAATTAACTGTAAAAGATATCGCTGAGAAGACTAAAATGTCTGTTTCCCTTGCTTCTAGACATTTAAAATTGCTTTATGATTTGGGTTTTTTGAAAGTTAAAGTTAGCCACCCAAACAAATTCTACTCTCTTAAAGTAAAGGAGCTAACTCAATTATTGGAGGTTTATGACAAAGTTATCAAGAAAATATGACTACGAAAAGAAAAAAGGTCTGTAAGAGGAGCGAGAAATGGCTATTGGGAATGTTTGTACTTATAGCTGCTACTTTGTTAATTGGTCTTTCTACACCTGAAGAATCTGTATTCTCTTCATTATCTTTAGGTAGCTTATCTCTTGGAAACGGAATTACTGGAGCTGCTATTGGACTACAAGATCCAATAATTGAAGAACCAATTGAGCAATCTTTGGATCAAAGTGAAGAAGAACCAGAATCGTTTCCTATTGGAATCCAAGTAGAGGCCAATTCTACCGCTTGTGGAGACGTTAGTTCGGGCTTGACTTTAACAGCCGATATTAATTCTGGAAGTACTTGTTTTGTTATTAATGCCAACGATGTTACGTTAGATTGTGCAGGACACTTAGTTGAAGGTGACGGTGGTTCTAGTGATTATGGTGTTTATATTAATGGTTTTGATGGAATAACCATTAAAAATTGTAATTTTACAGATTTTGAGATTCTTATTAATATTGTTGGGGATGCAGATAATGGTGTTATTGAGGATAACATTTTAGATGGAGATGCAGAGAATTATGGGGTTCGTATAGATGATGGTGATAATTGGAATGTCACCTATAATAACTTTACAGGAAACTATAATGCAGATGCGGTTTATTTTGACGCCAATTCAATAGATAATAATTTTTGGGGCAATATCTTTATGGACGATAAAGGATTTGAGTCTGGTTCACAGGACTTGCAAGACTTCTGTGTCAATGGCTATGGGAATTATTACGGTCCAGATGTTCGTGTCGATAGTTCAGGTCATGGTGTTCCTTCTACAGATTGTGGTCCGAGCAGTACCATTTACGTCAATGAAAGTTTGTCTGGCCCGATAATTGACTGGGGTGGGAGTGCTACTTATACCCCTCATATTGGCTCTGCTATCCGGAGTGCTAATCAAAGTGTAGTTATGTTGACTAATGATACCATCGCAGATTATTATGCCAGTTATGGGATGTACACTACTCATAGTAATGTGGATGTTGATTGTCAGGGATTTTCTATTAAGCCAACAAATGGAGGGGACACTAATCAAAGAGGACTATGGGTTTATGATACTAATGTTGATATTCACGATTGTGTTTTTGACAATTTTTATTATGGTTTATACGCCAACTCTGCTAGTAACCAGGCAAATATTTACAATAATAGTTTTGTTGGTGCAAACCAAGTGTATGGATTTAGATTAGATAATGCGGATAATTGGAACGTCCAACATAATAATTTTTCAGGAAGTTATAGTGGAGACGCTGTTTATTTAAGTACGAATTGTAACAACAACGAGTTCTGGGGAAACATCTTTATGGATGATAAAGGATTTGATGCGAGTGCTCAGAACTTACAATCCTTTTGTGTCAATGGATATGGGAATTTTTACGGTCCAGATGTTCGTGTTGATGGTTCAGATAATGGTGTTCCTTCTACAGATTGTGGTCCGAGCAGTACCATTTACGTCAATGAAAGTTTGTCTGGCCCGATAATTGACTGGGGTGGGAGTGCTACTTATACTCCTCATATTGGCTCTGCTATCCGGAGTGCTAATCAAAGTGTAGTTATGTTGACTAATGATACCATCGCAGATTATTATGCCAGTTATGGGATGTACACTACTCATAGTAATGTGGATGTTGATTGTCAGGGATTTTCTATTAAGCCAACAAATGGAGGGGACACTAATCAAAAAGGGATAAACTTTTACGATTCTAATGTTGATATTCACAATTGTGTTTTTGACAATTTTTATGACGCTATAACTGTTATAACTAACGGTGTTTCTGCGGACATTTATAATAACAGTTTTATTGGTGCTAATCAACATCGTGGGATTAATATAGATGACGGTGATAATTGGAATGTTCAACATAATAACTTTTCTGGTAGTTTTTCTGCTGATGCAATTTTTTTTGATGCCAATTCTAACAATAATAATTTTTGGGGAAACATTTTTATGGATGATAAAGGTTTTGAGTCTGGTTCACAGAGCTTACAAGACTTTTGTGTCAATGATTATGGAAACTATTATGGAGATTCGGTTGTTGTTGCTGGTGTTCCAGTTGCAGATTGCGGTCCAGCACCTAATGGACAGATTTATGTGAATGATAGTGCTTCGATAGAAATAAATTGGGGGGCAAATGCAACTACAACAACAGTACGATCTGGGATCTACAACTCAAATAATACTATTGAAGTGGTTGCCGGGTCCGGTTCTTATTCAGAAGCTTCCGAATCATTGAGAGACTCCATAACTTTAGATTGTAATGGTGCGACTTTACAAGGAAGCGGTGCTGATGAAGGACTATATATTAATGGAGAAGATTATTTTACAGTAAACAATTGTACTTTTAATAACTTTAATTATGGTATTAGAACATATCTCTCGGACCATAATACTATTGCCAACTCTACTTTTTTAAATAACGATAATGCTGCAATTTATCTTTATTATGGTTCTGATTACAATGTTATCACCAGAAATAATATTTCTAGTAATGATGATTATGGGATCAGGTTAGATGGTTCATCAACTACAAATAGGGTTATGTACAATAACATTACTTCAAATGATTTTTATTCAAACGTTGATTATGCCATTCATGCCGATGATTATGCCGAGAATAATCTTATTTGGGATAATAACTTTGTCAGTAACATTGGTGGAGGAATTCAAGCATATTCAAATGATGCCACTAATTTATTTAATGTTTCTAGTGGAGGGAATTATTGGGACGACTTTGATTCTGTTGGCGAAGGATGTAACCTTGTTGGCGGATTTTGTGATAGTCCTTACAATGTGTCTGGGGCATTAAGTTTTGATTATCTCCCTAAGACGACTTTAATAATCTTTGGTGCTAACAACATTCCAGTTGTTAGTAACTTAATTGTAAATTCAACTCTTGGAACTAACTTAACAACAGAAAACATCACTGCGTATTGGACTGCTACAGATGGTGATAATGACGACGTTAAGAATATTACCAATTGGAAACTGAATGGTGAGTCTATTACTATCCTAAATGTTCCTTTTGAAACTGATGGGATTAATAACATTACTGATTATGGTAGTAATGCTCCTGGAACTGTTCAGGGGGGAACTTATAGTGCGACTGGTGGTTATGATGGCAATGGCGCATTTGAATTTGATGGTGGTACAGAAGCAGCAGATCAAATCAATTTCAGTAATGTGGATTTGAACCATGTTAATTATTCTATTGAAGTTTGGGCTAAGTTTAACAACAATACTGGCCAACAACCAATTTTAGCATTAAATACTCCTTTCACTTCAGACGATCTTTTAATTGGAATAGATAATACTGATTTCAGCACTGGAAATATTACTTTTGCTATTTATTCTGCTAGTGATTGGCAGGAGGCTAGTTCTACAACACTTCCAGTAGTTGGGCAATGGTATCATATAGTTGCTGTACATAATGATACTAATAAATCAATTTATATTAATGGGCAATGGGAAGGAGCAGATGCAAATGCGGCAACTCCTGTAAAAACTACTCTTTCCATTGGTAAAAGAAAATCTTCAAACATAAACTTTAATGGTTCTGTCGATGAGTTTAAGATATATAACCATTCATTATCTGCTGAACAAATCTCTGCTTTGTACAATAACAGAACAGACTTAATTGTTTCACAAGAAACATCTCTTGGAGAAAATTGGTCTGCTTGTGTTACACCTAATGATGGTACTGAAGATGGTGTTGAAGTTTGTTCTGGGAATTTAACTATTTTAGATGATCCTCTTCCTTTTTGTGATGGTGGATATGGTGTTGGCAATTGGATAATAGACTCAGCGGTAAGTTGTGCAAATGAAACAATTAACATTACTGGAGAATTAATTGTTAATGATGGTGGTTCATTAACCATAGATAACGTTACTTTTAATGTTCAAGGCAATATTACTTTTGGTGGAAACCTTACTATGGATAATTCTGCAATTTACTTTTTAACTAACTTAAGTATACTTACTGTTGCTGGTCCTGGGCCAATAGTATTGATTGATCACACTAATATTACTACCAACACTACTGGAAACTATTATACTACTTTGATTTCGAGTCCATCATCGTTTACTTTAAACAATAGCTATCTTAATGATATTGGTCCAGGAAATGAACCGGCTGATGGATTGTATTTTAATAATGGATTTATGGGTGCTATAGTTAATAATGTGACTTTTGGATCGCAAATTTATGGTAGTTATTGTATTAAGAACTATGGACAATCTGGTACATTTACTAATATAAATTGTACCACTTCTGGTATAATTGATTATAGTCAGGACAATATTATTTCTGGAAGCACATTTGACAACTTTGGAACTCTTGGAGCAATTAATGGTTTGTATCAGAACAATATTTTCTTAAGTATTGTTTCTATTAGTTGTGATGGTTGTGCTTCTTCTGATGATAATACTTATTTAAACAATAATCTTAGTACCGCTTATTTTAGTCAAGCTAACACTTCTTCAAGCAATTATCTAATTTACAACAATTCATTTGGAGAGATTAAATGGTATATTAACAATTATACTACAACGTCTGCAGATTTTTATATTGGAACTAATATTTATGTTGAGAACAACACTCTTGGATTGGCTGACAATGCTTCTCTTGCTAACTTAAATACAACTGCGCAATTAAAGTTTAATAGTTTAAATTGGACTGATGCTACTGCACAATTTTGTAGTGGGAACAATGGTGCTGCTACCAGTTGTAACACTTGTAATTCTACTTTTAATTGTAGTTATAGCAATGCTACTGGAATTATGTTTGCGAATGTAACTAGCTTCAGTAATTATACTACTAATGGAAGTACGGAAGCAGCGGCTGTTACTTATTGTAACGGTAACTATACCTCTGGAAATTGGAACATTACCTTTGCAATTAATTGTTCAAATGAAACCATAGATATTACTGGAGATTTAAACCTTGGAAGCGGAGCAATCTTAACGTTAAACAATATTACACTAAATGCTTATAGCAATATAGATAGTTCAGCAGGAACATTAAATGTTCAGTCTTCAATAATAGAATTCCAATTAACCACCAATGGCAGCTCTAATCTGACTTTAAATGCTGGTAGTGTTGTTAACATAAATAATAGTGTTCTAACTACAAATGCAACAGATCTTTACTGGGGGTTCTCAGTTGACACTGGGGATTATAATGTAACTAATAACAACATTTCATTTAGTGGTACTCCAGAAATTACAAACAGGTTTGATGCAGCAACAGGAGGACTAATCTATAATAATCGTTTCACAAATAGTTCTGGTGCTGTAGCCTACATCTCAGTTCGGAGTAATAGTACTGGGATGAACATCAGTAATAATTATTTTTCTAATAGCAGCAATCAACCAAGTATCTTATTTCAGGGCTCTGAAGTCGCAAATGGTGTAATTGTTGAGAATAATGAATTGGTGGGGATAGTTATTGGTGCTGGAAATTACTCTGTTAACATCACAAACAATACCTTTTACAATAATCCTTCTAACAACAGAGGGGTTAGATTTAATTTGGGAGTTAACGGTATAACTCTAATTAACAATAATCATTCTCAAGAGGACTTAGTTATCCATGGTGATATTAATCTGAATGATTCAAATACCTTAATTTACTCAAATAGTTTTGGGGAGATTAAATGGGAAAATAAAAGCAACCTTACAGTTAGTGTTAGTATTGCATTGGGAAATAAAATATTTGTTGAAAATAATACTTTGGGGATTGCTGATGATTCTGGAATTGCTAATTTAAACACTTCTGCACAGTTAACATTCTATTCATTAGGGTATGACTCCATTCCTTGGTTATTAAAAGATGGGACTAGGTGTGATAATACTAGCTTATGTAACATTAGCTATTCTGCTGGAACACTTTATGCTAACGTTTCTTCATTTAGCAATTATACTACTACTGAATTTGATAGTGGTCCTAATTGGAGTACTAACACAACAAGTATAGTTAGCACTTATTCTTCCACTACAGCATCTGAATTTAACATTACTTGGCAGGATGAAAGAAATGTAAGTACAGTTTACTTAGAATCTAATTATTCTGGTACTGCTACTAATTATAGTATGAATAATATTACTTTAACTGTTTACAATTACTCTGCTATCTTGCCAGTGGGAACATATTACTGGAAATCTTATGCAAACGATTCTATTAATCAGTGGAATGAAACAACACAATGGACATTTACAATTGCTCAAAGTAATGATAATTGTGATGTTGTATTCAATGAAAGCTCACCATTATCATTCCCCTTAGCATTTAATGCATCCACAAATTGTACCACTGCTTTTACGTTATACAGAAATGGAACGGAAATAACCAATAACACTGCTCAGTCATTAGGGGTTGGAACTTATAACTTCACAGTTGTTAGAACAGATCAGAGTAATTATTCAAACTATTATAGTGAAGAAAACTTTGTTATAACTCAAGCCACTTCAGAAGTTAACACCACAATAAACAATTCTGAAGGTAACATTTCTCTGGCTGCGGGTACAACAACTGATCTGAACTGTACTTTGATTTCTGGAGAAAGTAATGTTTATCTTTACAACAACGGCTCGTTAATTAATTCTGGAACCTCACCAATTGGAAACTCTACAACTTTTAGTACAGAAGGGTTGTATAACATTACTTGTTTGTATCAAGCAACTACAAACTACTCTGCAAGCTCAGAAACTTATTGGGTTAATATTACTCAATATCCAATTGTTGAATTAGTTTCTCCTGCAGCTAGTTACGCAAATAGTTCTGCTGCAGTGATTAATGTTACTTTTGAGTGTAATGCTACAGATCTAACAGACTTACAAAACATCTCTCTGTACATAACAGATAATTCTAATAGTAACTTTGTACTAAATCAGACTACAAACATTACTGGAATTTCAAATAGTAGTGACTGGGCTTTAGAACTTGGTGTTGGAACTTATACTTGGAATTGTTTGTCTTATGATGCTCTTTCCGAATCAAACTGGGCAGGTGCAAACAGGACCATCACTCAAAATTATGCTGCTGCAGTTGCTACTCCTGCCGGAGGATCTAGTGGTGGGAGTGGGAGTAGTATAATCTGTGGAGATACAGTATGTAATAGTGGAGAAACATGTGATAGTTGTCCTGATGATTGTGGAATCTGTCCAATAGAAGAAGTTGTTGAAGAAGTAAAAGAAACACCAGAAGAGGAGAAAGAAGACCCAATTGTAGAATCTCCTGAAGGAAAAGCCACTGAAGATAATCTTCCATTAGTTGGTGGTGCAATTGCTTTAATGCCCGAGTTTGATATATATCTAACTTATGGTGGATTTATTGTACTGTTTATACTTTTGATATTGGTTATTATTAAAGTAATCAGTTTGATTAGAAAAAGAAGTAGAATTAGATCTGAAAAGATTCCTAGTAGATTATCTACAGAAGAAAGAATAATTAAAGCTGGAGACAGACCAATTGTTATCCAAAAAGGAAAGCATAAAAAAGTAAAAATAAGTAAACCTTCATTAAAAGAAGAATATGATCTTGTTAATCAGAAATTATTACGATTAGAAGAAGAACGTAACAAGCCGGTAATCAAGAAAGAAGTTAAGAAAAAGCTTAAGGCGGGCCGTTACGGAATTAAAGAACTGGTTTTACAAAGAGGCCTAAGAAAAGTTGATGCTAGGCTACACGGTTATCCTGCTAGAAAGCCAATAGTGATAAAAGCTTCAAAAGAAAATGTTCATTTAAGCAAAGAACTAGATTTTGTTGATAAAGAATTAACTCAAGTAGATAAACGTATACCTAAGAATATTAAAATCATCACAAGAATTCCTGGTCGGAAAAAAACATACGGGAACAAATTACTAGACCGTGAGTTGAATAGAGTAACTAGTACTTTGGCGAACAGTATTAGAAATCCTGGACTATTACTTAGAAATATATTCCCTAAGAAGAAAGTTAAATCTGTAGAGAAATTAGCAGCAGAGAGAAAAGCTCAAGAAGAAGTGATCAGGATATCTAGAAAAACTGAAGGTAAAAACCCCCTCCCAAAGAATGAACTACAAGATGTTGAAGAGAAGTTAGCAAAGTTAAGAAAAAGATTAGAAGAATAAAGTTTATAATAAAAATATTAAAGAAATTAAGGTTCTATTGAACCTTTACCTTACAAGAACAAGGAAACTTTTTAGCTGCTCTTTCTAAAGCAAGTTTGCCTATTTTAATATTGCCTTTATTAAGTCTTAGTTCTATTACTGTTTGTCCTTCTCTAACTCTTGCTGCACAACCAATGGACTTTCCGTAAGACTTCTTCATACCAGTACTCATTCTATCTGCACCTGCACCAGAAGCTAAAGGGTTTTCTCTTAAAACATGAAATGGATAAACTTTAATTCTCAGATGGTATTCTTTACCAAGAGTTTTTTCTAGTAATCTGTTGGAAGTCATTCTTGCAGATTCTAAAGCATTATGTCTAAAATTCATGGCTTTTTTAGAACTTAAATGGATAACTGTATCATATTCCTTTCTTGGATCGCCCATATCAAACTTAATTACTTTCATATGTGGAAATCCTCCTCGTACGTAGTTCTTCTTAGTATACTTACTAATTCTAGTGTAGGGTCTTTCCAGCTTTTGATATGCTGCAAACTTTCTTAGTTTAGCCATGTTTAAGCTAGAATTTGGGGTTATTTATAAAGGTTTCTAGAATGCTCAGGACATTCTTAAACCCCAGAAAATAGTTTATTTTCTGTATGGTTTCTAGAACACATCCCTAATAATTTTAAGCTACAAATAACTTATACTTTTCTTTTCCTTCTAACTCAGCAAGAATTCTTTTAATAATCATTCCTTTTGGATCTGGGATTAACTTTACTCTTTCTTTTATGTCCTCAAAACTTTCAAAAGGTTTGGCTTTTCTAGCAAGAATAACTTCCCACATATGCTTCTTTCCTAGTCCTGGAAGTAACTCTAACTGGTGCATTCTCATTGTTAATGGTTGAGCATTATTGAAGAAAGTAATAAATCTACTTGAATCTTTATTTATCATCTCTTCTATTACATGTTTTAATTCGTTTCTAGCGGTAGATGTTAATTTTTCCATTGGGATCTTCCCTTTAATATGATGGATTTCTTCCCTTTTACCTTCTCCAATGTAAATTTCTTGATAAGGCTGTAGGTGAACACCTTTTTTAGGAATTAGTTCTAGAATTGTTAAATGTGTTAAACCTAAAGCTTGCACTATTGGTGTCTTCATGGTTCCTTGTTCAAAAGGATATCCATGTTCTAGGTAATCAAGCACAATGGCGTTCTCTTCCCTAGTTTGAGGCTTTTCAGTTTGGTTCATTTTAAGTTACTTTTATATCTAAATTATTTTAGAGTTAATAAAAATTACGTTTCCTAAACGTAAATTGGTGTTTATTCTTTAATTAATGCCTTAACAGTTTTAACAATTTCTTCGTGGTCTTTCTTAGGCATACTTAATGGGTATGCTTGTAGTACAACTTTCAGTTCGTCAACTGTTTTTGGTAGAAAATCGCATATTTTAGTAATGTGTTCTTCTTTTAATCTGGTTAAATTAAGATCTTGTAATTTTTTTTCTAATTTTGTTTTTCTTGCTCTATTTAGGGTAACAAACTGATCTAAGTATTCTTTAGTTTTATTAGATAAATAATTTAATTCTTTATCTCTTTTTTCAATAGCTTCTATAGCTTCTTTAGCGTCTAATAAAGAGATTGATTTTTGTTCAATAAATCGTGGGTTTACCATTTTTAATATCCTTAAACCTTTTCGGCAGGTTTTGCCATTTCTGACTTTCTTAAGTGCATTGGATGGACATATAAAGTTTTTTGTTTACCACCATCTTTAATTTGAATATTGTAACAAAAGCCTTTCTTTCCTATAACAGTTCCATTTAATCCGTGGAATCGAGGGAAAAATCTGCCTTCTTGAATGTTTGGATGAATAATCAAAGCAACTTTATCTCCTTCTTTTAAAACTTTAAAATATTGACTTAAAGGGATTTTACCTTTCTTTTTGTAATGCTGAGTAAGTTTATGTCTTGTTTTCCTTTGCTTTGTTCCTATTCTAGTTACCATCTGATTTTACCTATTTATGAAGATGGTTCCAGAAACTCTTGATTTCTGTTACCATTCTGCTTTAAATTTAATAGTTTGTTTATAAAGATATCGGTAAACTTATATTTTATACTGGCCGTTTTCCATGTTCCTTTGAAATCACTCTTTAGTATCTGGTTTATGATCTGTAGGTATGTCATACCATTCACTTCTTCTATCTTCTTCAAGAAAACTAATAAACTCTGGTGAAGTATCTATAATATCTCCAAGATTAATATCTCTCCGACCACTTGGACTCTCATCTTCTTTTAGTCCTGCTTCTACTTGTTCATGGGTAGCTAAAACCAAATCAATCGGGGATGAAAAGAAATGTTTCCATAAGGGAGCAACTGCTTGAATTCTCCAAATTTCTGTTGGTGATAATGATAAATATGTTTGTTCTAAAGGTTTATACTCTTGCGTTACTTGAAATCTAGTTTGACCCAGATCTAAAGGCAACCTTGTTTCAGTTCCAACTAAATTATCTATTTCACGATGTTCTCTTGCTCTTTCATTAATGGCACAATATAATTGTTCGCCAATTGCTCCAATCTGTGGCATTGTACCAACCACTAACAAATCTACATCGCCATATTGTCTTCCATTTCCTTGAAGATTCTGGTCAACAACTCCTGCTGTTAAATAAACGTTTAAATCATTTCTTTGTAACCAATTAACAACATTAACAACATTCTCTCTGTCTGCAAATCTTAACATGTGGGCATAATCAGTTTCAGAATCAAATTTTAATGCTGGGGCATCTGTTTTTAAGTCAATAAGTGTTCTAACTTTATAATCTTGTTTAATCATTTTTTGTATCCTCAATCGTAATATTAATTGTTATATCTATAAAATTGTTGATTTCTTTATAAAGTTTTTTATCAGTTACTCCTCTGAGATGGTTAATTTCTTCCGGAAACTTTAATAAAAACACTTCAAAGTTAAGTTAAAATGGACTTTTACTCAGAAATCATCCAAGAATTGAAGAAATCTACGCCTAATGCTAGTCAGTGGGCTAAATTAAAAAGAGATTTGTCTGTGAAATATAAATTGAAAAGTATTCCAACTAATATTCAAGTTTTATTAAATGCAGATGAGAAAGAAATTTCTGAACTTAAGTCAAAATTAATGACAAAACCCACTAGAACCATTTCTGGTGTTTCTCCTATTGCTATCATGACTAAGCCAATGAAATGTCCTCATGGCAAATGCGCAATGTGTCCTGGCGGCTTAGAATCGGAATTTGGCGATGTTCCTCAATCATATACTGGAAGAGAACCAGCAACTATGCGTGGTATCAGAAACAAATATGATTCTTATTTGCAAGTTTTCAATCGCTTAGAACAATATGTTATTCTTGGCCATAATTTTGAAAAAGTTGAGTTAATTATTATGGGTGGCACATTTCCTAGTTATCCTATTGAATATCAAGATGAGTTCATCAAATTTGCATTTAAAGCAATGAACGATTTTTCTGAAATGTTTTATTCTAATAAAGAGTTTGACTACCTTAAATTTAAAGAGTTCTTTGAGCTTCCAGTTGAAAATCTTGGGGATCCAGAGAGAACAGAAAGAATTCAAAAGAAATTGTTTGAAATGAAGAAAGATTGCGAATTGTTGGATGAACAAAAGAAGAATGAAACAAATAAGGTTAAGTGTGTTGCTTTATGTATAGAAACCCGTCCTGATTATGGGATGTTAAAAGAAGGTAATCAAATGTTAAAGTTGGGTTGTACTAGAGTTGAGTTGGGAATTCAGTCTGTTTATGATTCTGCTTTAGAAAGAATTCAAAGAGGCCATTCAACTAAAGATACAAAAAAATCAATTCAAGTTTTGAAAGATCTTGGTTTTAAAGTTGCTGGGCATTACATGCCTGGATTGCCTGGAACTTCTGTTGAAGAAGATTTAGCAGGAATGAAACAACTGTTCTCAGATCCTGATTACTGTCCAGACATGTTGAAGTTGTATCCTTGTATGGTTACTAAAGGAACTAAGTTATACCAAGAGTTTGAAGCTGGAAAATTCACTCCATTAAATGCAGACCAAGCAGCAAAATTAATTGCAGAATTTAAACCATTTATCCCTGAGTATTGTAGAATTATGAGAATACAGAGAGATATACCAACTTATCAAATCTCTGCTGGTGTTGAAATGACAAATCTACGGCAATACTTGTTTAATAAATTTAATCCTAAATGTAGATGTATCAGATGTAGAGAACCTAAAGGAAAGAAGATTGATTGGGATTCTGTTGAAATTAAAGTTAATGAGTACAATGCTTCTCAGGGTAAAGAATTTTTTATATCGGTTGAAGATACTAAAAATGATTTATTAATTGGTTTTTTAAGATTAAGACTTCCTTCTGAATCCCTTAGAGAAGAGATTACTAAAGATTCTGCTATCGTTCGTGAGTTGCATGTTTATGGGACTTCTATTGGCATTGGTCAGTCTGGAGATGTCCAACACAAGGGTTGGGGAAAGAAGTTAATGGCTAAGGCAGAAGAGATTTGTAACGAACACAATAAAAAGAAGATTATTGTCATTTCTGGTATTGGTGTTCGTGAATATTATTACAAGTTGGGCTATTCTTTAGAAGGTCCTTATGTAGTTAAATCTATAAACTAATTCTCATTTCTTACTAGTATGGATTATTTTGCACATGCTGCTTGGAGTTTTATTTTCTTCAATAAGAAGAAGCCGATATGGGCAGCAATAGCTTTTGGAATTCTTCCAGACACTTTATCTTGGTTTTTGTTTATGGTTTATAATTTACTTTTTAATGGTGCAGATTTAGGAAAGCCAGCATTATTTAAACTTCCTTCTTGGATGATTTCTTTGTATGGGGTTACGCACAGCTTAATTGTGTTCTTAGTTATTGCTGGAATTATTTATTTAATCTTTAAGAAAATTCCTTGGTATGTTTATGCTTGGCCAATTCACATTTTGATGGACATTCCTACGCACTCAAGAGATTTCTTGCCCACCCCATTCTTGTGGCCAATTAGTAATTGGTTCTTTCCTGGATTTAGTTGGGGGCAACCTTGGTTTATGGTTCTAAACTGGAGTTTAATCTTAATCTTTATTGCTTATGTAATTGGAAAAAGGTTAAGGACTAAATCGCTTGGTAAAAAGAAACAAACAATTCTTGGTTAATTTGTAATCCTGCTTCTAAGAAATACTTTGCCAGTAATTGTGCATCTTTCTTAACATCTTTACTTTTCTCAAACTTAAGAATTCTTTCTAAAGTGAAGGTACATAAATAACCTTCATTAAGTTTGAGAATGGCATCTTTACTTGTTCCGGCTTTAGTAGTTTTTCTTAATGTAAAAGATTTAGTCTCAAAAACTAAATTTTTGTTAATTAATTGATTCTTTTTTTCTTTAAATGATCTTACTTTTAACTCCGGAATGATTAGGTTTAGAAGAATTTCTTGTTTATTTTTTCCATTATGGCTATCTTCAACTTCCTTACTCTTCTCTAACTCATGAACCCGACCAAGATATTGTTTAACCTTTTGCCTCGGACCAGAAGAAGTAGAAATATTTTCAACCAAATAAGCGTATAAATATTTGTTAATTTTTTTAACTCTAATGTAAACCATATACAATACATAGATTACCAATATATATAAGCTTTACTTACCTCATAATATGGGGTCTTTAGCTGTTTCAAATCGGTGTGTAGAATGTGATGATATTATTACAAATCCAATCTGTACAGAATGTTTGGCAAAGAAAATGCGTATTGTTGTAAGGGAACATAATCCAAAATTGGCTGAGGACATTATTGAAGCTGATGTTCCTGGAGAAACTTGGTGCATTACTTGTGGAAAAACCATGGGGATTTGCGCCCACTGTTTTAGTAAAGATGTTTATGAAATGTTACAAGCAAGAGGATATACTCATACCAAAGAATTCTTATCTCGCTTTGACTTCTTTTTAAGAACTAAGCTAAGTGATTATTGTTAGAGTATCAATTAAGAAGAACAAAATTAATCTTACTCAGGACACCATTCAAAGATTTTATCTACTTTAAGTGTGAAAGAGGTTGGAACAGTAGGATGAGTAATTACTTTGCTTGTTTCTCCTTGTTTTAAAGCAAAGAGTTCTTGGTTAATAATCTCGCCAACATCTTTACGAATTACTTTAATTGGAACAAAAGCAGGCTCTCCTTTACAATGTGTTGGTCCATCTAATACTTTCCATTCTAAAGCGCCAGCAGAAGTATAACTTCCTTGTCCTGGTTGGAGTGGATAAGTTTCTTCATCGCTGGTGCTTATTTTTACAGCATAAGTATTACATTGTTTAGAACAATCTCCAAACCCTTTGTATTGAGACTCTAAAGTTTGACATGTGCTATCAATACAATATTCTCCTTGTTGGCACTGAAAACTGTCTGAACAAGGGCTGCCAGAAGAAACTTTATCAGTGCTTTGTTCTTTTAATTCGATGTAATCACAATCTCCAGTATTGTCGAAATCTAAACAACATCCATCTTTGTCTGGGTTTAAGGTATGGGGTGCAGTACATTCAAACTCATAACCTACTTCCCCGTCAGTGTTAGTTTTCTGAAAGAATATTGCTTGTCCCGTTGTTCCATTAAGAATCAATAATGCTCCTATGATCAATAATATGCTCACAACAGCGATAGTAATCATTTTGTTCTTATCGCTGCCAACAGATTCTTTTTTATTGCTTTTTTGAGATGAAGGTGATTCAAAAGAAAGTGTTTTTTTTTTGTAAGTGTTGTAATTATTCTTTATCGTTTCTTTGTAAGCCCACTGAATTTCTTGTTCTGACCATCCAGATTTCATTAACTTTTCTTTAATCTGCGGATATTTCCATCCTTGTTTAATATAGCCAGTAATATAAGTAACAATTTTATTATCGACTTTGCCAAAAGGCCTTTTCTTTCCAACCATATAATAAGTTAAAGCTCCAAAAACTAATAACGCTAATAAAATTAAAGAAATTATTCCAATTGTTTTATTTCTGGCTGCCTTTTTGGTTAAGTTAGCTTCAATGGTAGCAATTTCTGATGTGGTATTTTCTAAATCTTGTTGTAATCCTGCTAAGCCTACTGCAATGACGTTTACTTCTCCTTGAACTTGTTTTAAACTATTTAAACTTCCGCTTAAAGATTGTAACTCTGAATTTAAACCAACTAATTGTTGTTCAAAAACGCCGTTGGTATTTTCCAAAGAATTAATGCTTAATTGTAGTTCTGCAATTTCTTTTTTTAGATTTGTTACTTGAGAATTTAATGCTGCTGATTGAACAATAGTTGTTACGTTTGTTGTAACATTAGTCCCATTTGTAATGGGGGGTGTTGCTTGATTAGTTGGTGGAATTGTTTGTGCTGGTGCTGATGTTTCTAAAGTATAACAAGTTTCAGTAGCAACATTACATAATGGATATGGTTTGTCAATTTCTCCAAACTCCATGCCTATTTCTGAAATTTCCTCACAACTAGCATCATCAATACAAGTTGGTCCAAAATATGGCATATCTTCAGCTAAAGAAATTGCAATTAAACCTAATAAAATTATACCAAAAACTAAGATAAATCTGTTAATCTTCATATACTTCCTCTTTTACTATCTAAAAGTATATCCTTTTGATTTATATATTTATTGCTTTGTGCCAAAACGCTTAAATATCTTAACAAATCTCTATAGTGCTATGTTAGACATAAACCTTGTACGGGAAAATCCTGACTTGATTAAGAAGTCAGAAAAAAAACGGGATCATGATCCCAAGAAAGTTGATGAAGTTCTTAAGTTGGATAAAGATTGGAAAAGAGAACTTAAAGTGATGGAAGAACTAAACCATAAAAGAAATGTGGTTAGTAAAGAAATTAATGAAGCGAAAAAGTCCGGAAAATCTAGTCTAGCAGATAAGAAAATTAAAGAAATGCGTCAAGTTATTGATACAATGAAAAAGCAAGAAGATCTTGCTACAACATTATTAAAGAAAAGGAACGCTGTTTTAACTTTAATTGGAAATGTTCTTGATGATTCTGTTCCGAAAGGAAAAGACGATTCTGAGAATGAAGAAATTAAGAAAGTAGGAAAAACTCCTAAGTTTGATTTTAAGATTAAAGACCATATTCAACTTGGTTTGGAATTAGATTTAATTGATTTAGATACAGCTGCAAAAACAACAGGGGCAAGATTTTATTACCTTAAAAATGAAGCTGTTTTGTTATCTCAAGCTTTACAAAGATTTGCAATTGATCGTCTTTTGAAAAAAAAGTATACTTTGATTCAAACACCTTACATGTTAAATCGTGCTGCTCTTGAAGGTGGTGTAAACCTGTCTGAATTTGAAGATACTATTTACAAAATTGAAAATGAAGATTTGTATTTAATTGGAACTTCTGAACATCCTTTAGTTGCTTTAAAGAAAGATCAAATTCTCGATGAAAAAGAATTACCTTTGAAGATTTGTGGAGTTTCAGCTTGCTTTAGAAAAGAGCTGGGAACTCATGGTAGAGACGATAAAGGAATTTTTAGAGTTCATCAATTTAATAAAGTTGAACAGATTGTTTATTGTAAGCCCGAAGAGAGTTCTAAATATTTTAATGAAATGCAATTAAATGCAGAAGAAATGTTTAAAGAACTGGAGATTCCGTTTAGAGTTGTAAGAATTTGTACTGGCGATATTGGGAATAAACAAGCTTTACAGTATGACATCGAAGCATGGATGCCCGGCCAGAAAGATGGAAAAGGTGCATATAGGGAAGTAACTTCTTGTTCAAACTGTACAAATTATCAGGCCGTAACCCTTAACACTAAATTCAAACGTAAAGATGGTAAGAAAGAGTATGTTCATCTGTTGAACAATACTGCAGTTACAGATACTCGTCCGATTGTTGCCATTTTAGAAAACTTTCAGACTAAATCTGGAACTGTAAAGATCCCTAAAGCACTTGTTCCTTATATGAACGGAATTAAAGAGATTAAGAGGAAGTGAATGTTTGTAAAAAACCTTTCTTTAATTATTCTTTTTGATCGTAATGGTAGAATTCTTTTGCAAGATCGTAAATCTATGAGTAAACACGGTGAAGAATGGGGTTACTTTGGTGGCAAAATTGATGCAGGGGAAAGTCCAGAGGAAGCCATTGTTAGAGAGATTAAAGAAGAATTGGAATTTAATCTCAAAGATTTTAAATTCTTAAAAGAGTATGTTGCCTATGCTAAACTTCTTAGGAATGGTGAGATGGCTGAAGTTAAACATCATGTTTTCTTAAAATTAATCAATTTAGATGATTTTGATAAAATGGTTCTTCATGAAGGAGACGGAATGAAATGGTTTTCTATTGAGGAAGCGAAGAAATTAAACATGCTTGGTTTAGATCCAAAAGTTTTAGAGGATTTTGAGATTTATTTTAAGAAAGAAGGAGAGGAAAAATGAATATAATCAAGTACGGTGGAAGTAAAGTTAGTATTGGTAGAGAAGAGTATGATGATCACTTTATTCAAGGTTTAATTGATTTAGTAAAGAAGTATTCTGAGCAGAAATTTATGATTGCTATTGGTGGTGGTGCTTTAAACAAAATTATGAATGAAGAAGCTAGAGAGAAAAATCCCGAAATTACTGGGGAAGAACTTGATTGGGTTGGTATTAAGTCTACTTGGGTTAATGCTGAGTATGTTATTAAAAAATTTAAAGAAGCTAAATTAGATGTTTGTTCGGAAGTGATTAAAGATCCAACCAAAAAAGTTGAAGGTCATAGGATTTACATCGCTGGAGCTTGGAAGCCAGGAAACAGTACCGATTACGTAACTATGATGTTAGCAAAAGTTTACGCTGCAGAAAGAGTTATTAAAATAAGCGATTTTGAAATTGTTAAAGACTTTTCTCCATTAAAAGTTAAAGATTTAAGTAAGACAGAAAGAGATAATATTTTGGCAGAAGCAAAAGATTTACCTAATGCCACTTGGCAGAAGATGATTGATTTGGTTGGAACAGAATGGGTTCCAAGACTAAATACTCCTTTAGATCCTTTGGCGGCTAAGTTAGGATTTGAAAATAAAAACATTACTTTGTACATCTGTAAAGAATCTGAGTTAGATAAGGTTTTGTTTGGGAATCTAGAAACTTTTAGGGGAACTATTGTTAGTGGTTAATTTTTCTTTTTCCTTCCATAACTTGTTAAGTTCCAAATTCTTTCATGGAAATAATAAAAAATTGCTTTTACAAAATTTATACTAAATCCAGAAGCAAGTGCAATCTTCCAGTTTACATAAAATAACATGATTACTGTTGTAATAACTACCGTGATTAATTTCCAAGAAATTGTTTTAATGAAAGTTCTTAAATATGAATCTTGTTTTTTGTGTTGCCAAGCAATTGCAGCCCAAACCCTTTCATGAATATAATAAAATAATGTTTTAATAATATTAATTATAACGCCTGCAATTAAAGCTAAACTCCACGATTCCTCAAACAGATAAATTCCCAAAACTGTAATGACTACCGCTACAATTCTCCAAGTAATTGTTTTTAACAAAGTTCTTACATGCGTGTCCATGTTTATTAATAAAGAAGTTGTTCTTTTTAAACTTTTATTATAGTGCAGTAAATGCAATTAAGTTTTTATATTCATTCAATTTACTAAAGAAAAATGAAAAAGATTGGTGTTTGTTTACTTATCATTATTTTGGTTCTAATAATTGGTTGTTCTTTTATTGAAATAGAAAGTAATGAAACCATAGAAGAAGACAACGAAGCATTGTATGGTCAAGCACTATTAGACTTAAACAACAATAGTCTTACTGATAAAGAAAAAGCTAATTTGGACCAAAGATATAATTATTTGAAAAAGCAAATTGCTACTTATTTGAAAGAAGAACAAGAAATGAGTCTTGTTCAGTTTACAAGAATAAAAATAGAACTAGATTTCTTGCAAATGCAAGGTTATTCATCAATAAAACTTATTGATTTAACCGCTAACTTTACTAGGGCATTTAATGCTGTAGAAAATTCTGTTAAGAAAGAAGATTATAGTGGTTTGAGTTTAGGTGACCGATATTACTCTTTAAATCAGACGATTAGTAAATTCTCAGATGGCAATGAAGAACTTAAGGTTGTAGATTATCTACAAATTGAGAACAGTTTAGTCGAATTAGAATTAGATGGGTATCCTATTCCTAACAAAGTTGGTGGACTTAGAAATCAATTAATTGCTGTTGTTCTTAATGAACTTGAATCTGCTATTGTTAATTATGAAATTCCAGAGATTATAGAAGAACCTGAATTGGTTGAAGATGTTGTTGAAGAAAAACAATTAAATGAAACTGAAGAAATAATTGAAAGAGAAAGCGGTGTTACTGAAGAGATTGTTGAAGAGGAAGTAGAAATTATTGAGATTGGTCCAAAAACACATATTATTAAGCTGATTGACGGTGGTTTTGATATGACCAGTATGAAAGATTTATCTACTGAAGATTTTGGCATTTATGAATTGAATATTAAAGAGGGCGATACTATCGAATGGAAAAATGTTCGGCAAGGTAATTATAAAATTGGGTTGTTAGTTGGAAATAGAAAATGTAGCAATATTAAAAGTGGATTTTTTAATTCTGGGGAATCTTTTAGCTGGACTTTTAATGAGTCCGAAACTTGTTGGGTATCTGATGGGATATTTACCACTCAAGCAATAAAAGTCATTATTTCTTAAAGAAGACAAGTTAATTTTATATAGTTTTAAAATCTACTTAACAACATAATATTAAAGAGGTATTTAGAAAATGATTAAAAAGATTCTTTTATTGCTACTAGTTTTGTCATTATTAACATTAGCTGTTTCTGCTGAAGTTAACACAGACGTTCCTGAAAATGATTTTCCTGAACTTTCAGAAGATATCTATAAAGATATTGGTGATGTTGAAATTGAAGGAACTGCTGGACTAACTCCTGATAGCAGTTTTTATTTCTTAGAAACTTTAGTTGAAGATGTTTTGGTTGGTGATAATCCTGAAACCGCTTTAGAATATAAAGAAGAAAAAATTTTAGAATTAAAAGCAATGGTTGATTCTGGTAATCAAGATGGTGCTGAGAAGGCTTTAGAACGTGTAGAAAAATATAATAATATTTTACAAAAAGAAGTTTCTCCAGAATTAGATCAAAGAGTTCGAGAAAGTAGTAAAGCAGTAAAAGTAATTTTAGAGTCCTTTGATTCTGAACTTGAAGGAAATGAATGGGATAATGTTCGTGAAGCGATTAATCAAAACATGAAAGAAGAGGATAAGATTGCTTTGGCAGCTAAGATTTCTAATAAAATTGCAGGTTTATGTAAAGCATTATCAGCTTTAGATCCTTTAGAATATTCTAATGTTTGTAAGACTGGTGATGATGCTCCTAAATGGAAACGAGATTTAGATCAAGAATTAACCCAAGAACAAGAAGAAGAAGCAAAAGAATTCTTTGAAATAATGTCAGAATGTTTTGATAATCCTAATGAATGTCGATGTGATGACATTTCTGTAAAACCTTTTGCTGATCAATGTAATGTAATTGCTCCTTTAGCAGCTAAGTGTGATTCTGGTGATGAAAATGCATGTGAAGAAATGGAAAAAGCAGGAGATCCAATAGATTTACTTCCAGATTATTTACAAAATGTGATGGAAGATTTAGAAAACCGTTATGGTGATTCAAAGCATGATATGCATATTCCTAAAGAATGTGTTGATGCTGGTGCTATAAGTAAAGATGAATGTATGAAAGTTATGTTTAAGACGCATGCTCCTCCTGAATGTTTGGAAGCTTTAGAATCTGGAAAGATTGATCCTCAGAACGAGAGAGAATCTAGAGAACAATGTGATGCAATTATGTTTAACGCTAATGCTCCTACTGATTGTATTGATGCAGGAATAAAAGATTTTAGAGAATGTGACAAATATATGTTTAAATTAGATGCTCCTCAAGAATGTTTAGATGTAGGATTAAATGGAGAAGGTCGAGATGATTGGAAGAAGTGTGACGTTATTAGGTTTAAATTAGACGCTCCACAAGAATGTTTAGATGCAGGAATTGATGGAACACATAAAGAGGATTGGAAAAAATGTGAAACAATTAGGTTCCAATTAGACTCTCCTCAAGAATGTATTGATGCTGGTTTAACTGGTGAACACAGGGATGATTGGAAGAAGTGTAACAAAATCACCTTCTTATTAGATGCTCCAGAAGAATGTCATCAATTTGCTGAAGATCGAGATCCTTGGAAGAGTTGTGAACCTGTGAAATTTAAATTAGATGCACATCCTGCTTGTCTTGAAGCTGGTTTAGACGGCACTGGAAGAAATGACTGGGATAAATGTAAGATCATTCAGTTTAAAGCTGAAGCACCTCAAGAATGTTTAGATGCTGGTTTAACTGGCAAAGGAAGAAGAGATTGGGACGAATGTCATGATCTTCAGAAAAAGGAAGGTCCAGGAAAAAGTGATTGTGGTCCTGATGAACTTCATATTTGCGATGAAAGTGGTAATTGTTACTGTACTTCAGACTCTAATGATGGTTGTGGTGCAGTAGATTGTCAACAAGGATACCATTGTGAATATGGAAAATGTTTCCCTGATGGCGGAAGCTGTGGAGATTGTCAAAGTAAATGTCCAGGCGCTTCAAGTACTTCTTGTGATGATGGTGAATGTAAATGTGAGTATGGTGACAAAGAACCCGAACAACAACAACCTGAACAACATGAGTCTGAATGTAACGATGGTTGTGAACAAGAGTGTGGCGACGAAAATACCGATTGTGTAGATGGCATGTGTGTATGCTTAGGTTACGGTTCAAATGGTCCACCTGGTTCAAATGATGGTGGTTCTGAACCTGAAAGTTCCGATGGCGGTGGCGACGATACTCCTGATAGTTCTGAAGGTGAAGGTAGTTCTGAACCAGAAGATGAACCTGAACCCGAAGCAGAGCCAGAACCAGAAGATGAACCGGAGGATGGGCCAGAAGTTAATGAATAATTCTAAATTAATTTCTTTTTTCTTTTTATTCTTAACTTACACAATTAATATAAATAACTTCTTTATACATTAACTTATGTCTATGTTTAAAGAGATGTTAAAAAGTGGAGAGACTTTGTTTAGAGATACTGTTGTTTTGGATTATGACTTCCAGCCAAAGATAATGAAATTTCGTGAGAATGAACAAATGCGTTTCGCTACTGCAGTTCGTCCTTTATTACAAGGACATAATGGCAGGAATTTATTTGTTTACGGTGCTCCAGGTGTAGGAAAAACAACTGCTTGTAAGCATGTAATGCGTGAGTTGGAAGAAGAAACGGATGAAGTTGTTCCAGTTTATGTTAATTGTTGGAAAGAGAACACTAGTTACAAAGTATTTTTTAAAATTTGTGAAAACTTAGGATTTAAATTTCTACAAAATAAGAAAACGAGCGAACTATTTTCTTTAATTAAGGGAAAGTTGAACAAAGGGGGCGTTGTATTTATTTTTGATGAGATTGACAAATTAGAAGATACTGATTTTTTGTATACTATCTTGGAAGACATTTATCGCAAGTCAATAATTTTACTAACTAACTATCGTGATACTTATTCTGATATGGATGAAAGAATTAGAAGTCGGTTAAGTCCAGAGTTCTTGTTTTTTAAAGAATATAATGAATCTGAAATTCATGGGATTTTAGAACAAAGAAGAGATTATGCCTTTGCCCAAAATTGTTGGGATGATGAAGCGTTTAAAGAGATTATTGAGAAGTGTACAGAAACCAAAGATGTTCGTATTGGTTTGTATTTAATGAAAGAAGCAGGAAACTTAGCAGAAGAAAGAAGTTCTCGCAAAATTATTTTAAATCATGTGGCAGAAGCTATTAAAAAAGTAGATGAGTTTCATATCAAGCCGAAAGATGGATTAGATGCGGATCTACTACATGTTATGGGTATAATTAAAGAACATTCTGGGAAAAAAATTGGCGATTTGTATGCTACGTATACAGATAAGGGTGGAGAAATGAGTTACAAATCATTTCAAAGAAGAATTGCTAAATTAAATGAATCACGATTCATTTCTACAGAAAAGATTTCTGGTAAAACTGGAAATACAACATTGGTTAATTATTCTTCTGAGAAAAAGCTTACTGAATTTTAGAATATTTTCTTTTAATGCATGTTAATCTCAACAGAGACTACTTCAGGGGGACAAAATGCCCAAACCTTTATAAGCTAAGTTCTATCTTGTTGTTTTATGACCTTTAAAAACAATACTCTTTCAGCAATTCTTTTAGCTGGCGCATTAACTTTACCTGGATGTGTGCCACAAGAGAAACCGGAGTATGTGTTAGAACATGCTGTTGATCAATTTGTTGAACATTCTGACCATTACCTGAAACTTAACAAACTTCTGAGACAAGGAAAATATGATAAAGCAGAAAAGGTTTCAGAAAAATATCTGAGGAAGCAGTTAGTAGAAAGCTCTGAAACTTTAAGTGAATTGAGAGGATCAGATGGATTATCTCCTGTTGTATCTAAAGAAATTATAAAAACTATTGAGAAACAACAAAGAAAAATTCAAGAACGGTTGTATAAATAATATTAGACAAAACTATCCTGAGAAGAAATTAACTAAATTTTATTTAATTGCTCAGTGGTAAAAATGCGAAAAGTTTATATAAAACTAATACTAAAAAATTAATTGAAGGTATAAAAATGCAACAAAATGATACTCGTAAACAGGCAAGAGAGCTACCCGTAAGGAAAGTAGTTGAATCTGGGTTAGCTACTATTGTAGGAGCAGGAATGACTGTAGTGAATGGTCTTTGTCTTAACGAGATGGTTAATAATAATGTGCCTATACAAGACGAGACTGGATGGCTTATGTTGGGAGTAGCGGGCTTGGGTGTATATATGTCTATGGCCGGCTTTGGTGCAGTAGAACTTTATCGTTCTGTAACTGGAAAAACAAGTCCGGATAATTATAGTCCTAGCAGTTTTTATTGAAACAATTAATTCTTCTTCTGAGAAAAAGTTAACAGAATTTAAAGAAAAAATTCAATTGAGGTGGGTGTAAATCCACAAAGCTCATCTGGGACCATCCAAGTTAAATCACTGCTCTCAATTGATTAAGAATAAAATGATTAAGTTATATTTAACCTTATCCATTCAAACTAAGTAAAAACGAAGTGTTCTCTTCAGCCTTTAAAGAATGTTTAGCATTAGCATCCATGAAGATAATCTCACCAGGCATCATTTTAATTTCTTCACCTTCTAAAACAAAAGTTCCATTCCCTTCAATAACATAAACAAAACCTGACTTTGTTGAAGTGTGTTCAGACATGTCAGTTCCTGCAGCCATACAAAACAAAGTTAAATTGTTTCCAGAAGTTTTGTTAATTACTTTACTTAATATTCCTGAAGAAGGATATTCTATAGATTCGTTAATATTCATTCTTCTTCTCCTAAAAAAGATAAACACTTATCTTTAACTTCTTTCATCTCTTCTTCTACTCTTGCAAATTCTTTCGCCATAGATTCTTTATTTTCTAAACTTAAAGCGTCATCTGCCATTGGGTACAGAATATCGTCCTCTTTATGGATGTGGTCTTTTAACAAATAACAATAACTTCTTGCATTTTCAATAACTTTCTTTTTATCACTTGATTCAATTCCTTCTTCCATAGCTTTTACCAATTCTCTGCCCATATCATGTTCATGTAACATCTGTCGCATAGGGTTGCATGGCATTTTTTCTTGAATTTCATCTGTTTCCAAGATTTTAAATAAAATGTCTTCTTCTTTTGTATGGTGAAACTTATCTGCATAATTTCTAATAAAAAAGATTGCATTTTTAATGAATTCTTTGTTTAATTCAGTTCCAGACTCCATTGCATCACATTCCTGTGATAATAAATCAATCGCAGCAAGAATGTTGTTGTGTTCCTCATTTAATATTTTTGTTGGGTTCATTTTTGTTTCTCCTCATAATCTTTAATTGCTGCACGTAAAGCTTGATCTCCAAGAACTGAACAATGAATCTTTCTTGGAGGTAAACCTCCTAGTTCATTAACAATATCTTTTGGAGTTATTTTCTTAGCTTCTTCTAAAGTTTTGCCAATAACCATCACACTTAACATAGAAGTTGAAGCGATTGCTGATGCGCAACCAAAAGTTTGCCATTTGCAGGCAGTAATCTTGCCTTCTTTAACTTTGATGAACATCTTCATTACATCACCACAAGCAGGCGAACCAACTTCACCAATTCCATCGGCTTCTTTCTCATAACTTTTAACTTCTTCAATGCTTTTGAATAAATTCTTAGGATTAAAAAAATGTTCTTTAACCTTATCTGAGTATAACCACCCGCATTTCTTTTTGTATCCTTTAACTTCAAAATCTGACATCTTAATGATCCTCCAATTCGCTTTCTTTACTTTTATCACGAATATCTTTCATTTCTAACTTAATTGGTGAAATTTTTCGCAAATTTTCAATAATTTCTTTCAACTCCTTAACAGTGTAATCAATATCTTTTTTAGTTGTCTTATGGCCTAAAGTAAATCTTATACTCCCATGAGCAGCATCATGGATTAGCCCAATGGCACTTAAAACTGGACTGATCTCTAATTTATGAGAACTACATGCAGAACCAGTGGAAACTTCTATGCCTTTTTGATCTAAGTATAACAAAACAGATTCTCCTTCAACATCTAAGAAAGAAATGTTTACATTATTTGGTAACCTTTTCTTTGGATGACCGTTCAAAAAAGATTTTTCAATTTTATTTAAAACTGAAATGATTAAATAATCTCTTAATTTAATCAAACGAGTGTTTTCCTTTTCCTTATAAACTTGAGCAAGCTCCAAAGCTTTTGCCATGCCAACAATTCCTGGAACGTTCTCAGTTCCACTACGTAAACCAAACTCTTGGCCCCCTCCGTGAATTAAAGGTTCCAATTTAACTTCCTTAGATTTGTATAAAATTCCAACTCCTTTTGGGCCATAAACTTTAGAACCATTTAAAGTCATCAAATCCACATTTAATTGATTAACATCTAAATCTAGAGGTCCAGCAGCTTGACACGCATCTGTATGAAAAATAATTTTATTTCTTCGAGCGATCCGACCAATTTCTTTAATTGGTTGAATAGTTCCAATTTCATTATTAGCGTACATGATGCTAATTAGTATTGTGTCTCTTTTAATGGCCTTCTCAACTTCTTTAGGATTTACTAATCCAAATTTGTCAACATCTAAATATGTTACAGAAAAACCTTTTTTTTCTAAAAATTTACAAGTTTCCATTACAGCAGGATGTTCAACCTTTGAAGTAATTATGTGTCCTTTTTCTTTGCTAAAAGCAATTCCTTTAATTGCTAAATTGATACTTTCAGTTCCACCAGAAGTCAAAATAATTTCATCTGATCTGCAATTTAGTATTTTGGCAATTTTCTCACGAGAATTTTCTACCAATTCATATGCATCTCTTCCAATTGAATGTAAACTACCAGGATTCCCATATGTTTCAGAATAACATTTATCCATTTCTTTTTTAACTCTTAAATCTACATATGTGGTAGCTGCGTGGTCTAAATATATTGTCTTTCCGGAAAAATTATCACCTAATTTTTTGGACATCAAAAAACTATTCTTGTTTTTTTCTTGTTTCATTTTTTTATATTTTTGCAATAATCGCAATTTCCTTTCATTCCTTTAAGTGCACATTTCTCTTTGTATATTTTACAAACAATTCCTTTAGACTTAGCTAAATTATTTAATTTAATAATTTCTTCAGCGAGTTGGTTATTGTCTTTTATAATATTCTTAACCGCAATCTCTAATTTTTTATTCATATCATCATCAAAAAAATCTTCTTTTGCTCTTTTTTCTGTTTTATATTGACAAACTGCTGCAGGTGTAATACCCATAATCATAGCAACTTGTTTTTGTTGTAATCCTTTTTCAACCATTTTTAGAGCAATTTTTCTTCTAATTAAAGGAAGGATATACCATACTTCAATTTCTTGTGGAAAAATTAATTTTTCTGCCATTTTATTATTTACCTCATTTTATCCTGGGCAACTTGTACAGGGTGTGCCAAAGTTTTTTGCTCCGCAACAAGTTGTTTTTTGCCAATCTGTTTTAACGCTGCCATAGCCAGTGTTTCCACCAGTATAACTAACAACTTGATAACTTCCTGCTGTATTTGACCCATATCTTACCATTAAACTTAACTATAGTTAATTTATTTATAAACTTTGTGGAAGAAATGTATAATTGATCAAACAATTGAATTATTGATGTAGTATTTATATATTAATAGCTTCTTTTAATTGTTATGGTTAAACTTGGTAGATTAGGATTATCTGGGAATTTAATATTGGCACCAATGGCAATGTATTCAGATGTTGCTTTAAGAAAAATATGTTATGGCTATGGGTGCAGTTATTCTTTTAGTGAACAAATTCGTGCTACAGAATTTATTGCTAAAGATAAGAAATTATTAAAAAAATTAGATCTGTTTTTGCCAATGGGCATACAGTTCTTGGCAAATGATCCAGAAGTTCTAAGAAAAGCAATTGAAATGGTTAATAATAAAGAATTTTATCCAGGTCTTGAAAATGTTCAGTCTATTGATCTTAACTTAGGTTGTCCGTCTTTAATGAATAAAAATTTAGGTTCTGCTTTGTTAAACCAACCAAATTTAATTAGGGAACTATTTAAAGTGATGAAAGAAACTTCTAAACTTCCAGTTTCTGCTAAAATTCGTTTAGCAATAAATGCTAAACATAAAAAGACAAAACCTTATATGAGAATAGCTAAGATCGCTGAAGAAGAAGGCTTAGACTTTATTATTGTTCATTTGAGAACTACTGGACAAGGTTATGAAGGAAAAATTGATCTAAAGGCATTAAAGGAATTAAGAAGAAATGTTAAGATTCCTTTAGTTGGTAATGGTGATGTTATTGATGTTAAGAGTGCAGATGAAATGAAAAGGTATTGCGATGCTTTAATGATTGGTAGAAAAGCTTTTTCTGATCCTTATGTGTTTAAACAAATAGTTTATCATTTTAAGAATAAAGATTGTAAAATAAACGTAATTAAAGAGAAAGAAAAATGTATTAAACAGTATTTGAGCTATGCTGAACAGTATAAAATTGGTTTTCAACATATAAAGATCCATTTACAAGCTTTATTGCGAGATACTAATCGAGAAGAACTGATTGATAAATTAACTCATACTCATACAACTGAAGAGATTAGAAATTTGGTAAGGTAGAGAAACTGTAGTTTTTGAAGAAATTTGTGTTTGTTATTATTCTCTAATAGTAGCCTTCATAACCTTTAAATATTGAACACTACTTTTAATGAAATAATCAAATCCGTGAGGTAAAATAAAATGAGTGAATATGAAGCTGTAAATAAATTGTATGACGATGTTTTAAGACATCTAAGTCCTAAATTACATGTTGATACTGTAAATACTGCAATTGATGCTGTAAATATTCTTGTGAGATTGCAAATGCCTCCAGAATTAAGAGCAGATAATTCTCCTAGGGCTGTGCTAGGAATGACTGCTGATGGTGAACGAGTGGTTTATGGTGATAATTCTTCAGTAAGTTTTTATCATGCTAAACCATTTGATGACGTACAGGGTATCATTTCTAGTATGGTTGATAGAGCAAAGGTAGACTATGATCGTTCAGCGGGGTCATTCTTACGCCAGGCAGGAGCTAGTAAAGTAGAAGCTCTTGAACAAATGTTACAGAGTTTAGTAGATATAAAACAAGAGTAATTGTTTCAATTTCTTTATTTTTCTATTTTTATGTCTATATCTTTATATATTTCAAGGTTATTCTGCTTAATATGTCTCCAGAAAGAATATCGGAAGTACGTGAAATGCTCTTTAACTTAGAGAGAAAAATAAAACCGCTGGAATGGGATCACTCAAGAAAACAAATAAATGAGTTTAAGAAGAAAACCTTGGAATCTCTGAGGGTAGAACACCAAAATCTGACTCAAGAATTAAATGGACTCGAAAATCAATAATCACAAAATTGAACATTTGATTAATTCTCCCAGCTATTAATAGTTTTAACTATTTTCTATAAAAGAAATCTAATCCCAATCTTGATTTATAATCACAAGCGCGGCAAAATGTATCTGGGTCCATCTTTTTAATATCTTCAATAACAATTTTTGGTTCTGCAATGGCATAAACCATTGGGACAGAAACTATATATTGTTGTCCCACTACAAATCCTTGTTCTTCTAACACTGAATCAAGACCATATCCACCTATAAATGTTAATTCTTCTCCAGACTGAACTTTTGTTGCTCTTTCGAAAGTTAATCTTTTGCCATCTTTAGCAAACCAACCTGAACCAATCCCGTTTTTTGGACTTTCAAAAAGGAAATTTATTAGATGAACTTTTTTTCTTGCTGTTGGATCATAAGTAAAAGCAATTTCTCCGCGTTGTGCTGCTTCAACCCATCCCTTGTATTCTTTTTCTACCCCTACTATCTTCATAATTGTATCTGTTGGGACTTCTTGAGATGGTTCAGAAATTTCTTCTAGGGTGGGTTCTCTAATTTGTGGGCTAGCTGAAGAACAAGCTAACAATAATGCTAATGAAGAGATGGTTAAACTTTTCATATTACTTAAATACAAAAGCAGCTTATAAACCTTTTGCCCCTGTACAGGGACTAAGCAAGAAGGGGGTTTTTTTAAATTATACGCACATGTGTGTACAAAATTCACCTAAACTTTTATAAACAATCAAGCAAAATACATCTAAATACAGCTGAGACAACTCTAAATGAGCGTAAACTGCTAAGTTTTTGAGTCTTGGGGAGATAAAATAAAATGGTAGACTTTAAAATTGTTATTGGAACAAAGGACGGAAAAACTCACCAAAAAGAGATTAAAAGTCCTGAATCAGATAACTTATTGAAACGAAGGATTAATGAAACAATTTCTGGTAATCTAATTGGCTTTGATGGTTATGAATTCTTAATCACTGGTGGATCTGACAAATGTGGATTTCCAATGAGAAAAGGTATTCAAGAACCTAGAAAACGAGTTACTGTTAAAGGAAAAACTGTTGGCTTTTCTGGTAAGAACAGAAATAAGGATAAACAAAGTGGGTTAATTAAGAAGAAAACCGTTTGTGGTGAAATGGTTACTAAGATTATTCATCAAATTAATCTAAAAGTTGTTAAAGAAGGATCTAAGCCTTTGACAGAAGCACCAGCTGAAGAAGCTAAAAAAGAATAAATATTCTTTTTTCTTACTTTTATTTCTCTTATATAATGAAAAGTTATTTAAACATAAATATATTGATTAGTTCTTAATGAGAAAAAGAGTTGGTAATAAAAAGGTAGTTAGTTCTAGGTTCATTAATATTGCTGAACATCATAAACAACTAATTATTGTTATCATCTCTATTGTTGCGATTATCATTCTTTCACTATTTATGTTTTCTAAAGAAACTACTGTTGGTAAGGTCGCTGAGGCACCGGCAGTTGGAGATTGTGTTAAATCTTGCCAATTCAAAAGTTTTCGGGATGGGACTCCTGTACTGGTTAATGTTCCTTTGGGTGAAACAGTTTTTACGCTTAGGGCATCTAGTGGTATCAATATTCATGTGAAGAATATTTCAGATGGTGTTTGTAATTTTGATATTTATCCTAGTTTGGGTTCAGATACTCCGAAGATTAATGTCTCCCTTTCTGTAGGGCAATATGCTTATGCTTATGATAATCCAAATTATGATTTAGAATTAGAAAGTATTGGTTGTGATTCTTGTGTTAATACTCATTTGACAGAATTGGGAAATTATCCTCGTTTTGGTGAATATTATTCCAATTATTCGACTGATGTTTTTGATCGATATGTTCTTATTGATCTGTCATTTAAACCTGATTTTGTGGTGAATGATAGTGGAAAATTTTCTCGAAGTTGTCAAGATAACATTACTATCAATAATTATGTTTGTCAAAATGGGCAACCTGTAAATGAATCAATTATTTGTTCTGAAGGTGATACTTGTTTTAATGGTTATTGTGCAGAACTTTGGGATTATAATGATGGTCGTTCCGGTTGGAATGTGAAAAATTCCGAACCAGATTCTTATTTCTGGCAAGAACTTAGTAGTGTTTGCTTGGGGGAGAATACTCTTGTCAAAGCTACTATGTCTGACAATGGCCCGGTATTTGAAAACAAAAATTGTCCTCAGGGGTGCCATTTTGGTAATAATGGGGGTTGGGGTGCAGATTGTTTTGCTGGATGTACTGATACTGATAATAATGAAATTAATATTCAAGGTAACGTAACTGGTTTAGTTTCAGAAGATTATCCTGGTGGGATTCATTATGGAACTTTAAAAACTCTCTCTGATGCGTGTACTTTAGATGAAACAGAAGTTATAGAACTAAGTTGTGATGGTGATAACATTAAAGAAACAAAGTATGATTGTCCTAATCGGCATATTTGTGTGGGTGGTGCTTGTAAGGAAAGACCTGCCTCTTTAGAAGCAAGTGAAACCGGATCTAGAGACTCAGTTCAAATTAAGGTTCTGGAAGATGTAACTGTGCCTTTTTTTGTAATCATGACCATTTTTGATGAAAATAAATCTTTCTTGGCAAGATCAGAAACAAAAAGTCCTCCCCTTAACAAAAACAATTATCAATATTTTTATGTTTCTAATAATAATTACGATTTAATCAGAAGTAAAGAAGTTATTGTTTATGACACTCCCGATCCTAGCACTTGGAATGTTTATCTTAATGCTACTTATGTTGTTGAGTACAATGAATCAGAATAAAAATGAAGAAATTACTTTACTTGGCTATATTTCTACTTTTGCTTAGTTCTGTTCTTGCTGTTAATTTAGAAATTTCTTATAATAATGAAGATTATGCTAAGTTTAAGATTGAAGGTTGTTCTGGAACTTCTTTATTAATTGTAAAAAATTCTCTTGGGACTTTAAGTTATTTGCAACAAGGGTTTAATGATTGGGACACTAAGTTTTATCATTATTATGGTGAAGGGGTTCACTTAACTGCTAAAGTAAGTTGTTTCGATAGTACGTCTCAAGAAACAACTTTTTGTACTAATACTAATGTTTGTACAGAAGTTATTAGCGTGACTTATGCTACTGAACCAGTAGTACTAACATCTCCCATAAACATTTCATTGTTAAACTACACTTATTTTGATGACCAATATGAAGAGCATTATGATAACTATACAGATCTAAAAGATGATTATGAAGACGCTATTGATGATGAAGATGAAGAAGATGAAGACCAGTATGAAGATTTGCTTAAAGATCTTAGGGATGTAGTTAAGGATTTTCGTTCTGATTTGAAGGATTATATTGATTATTTGGAAGACTTGGACGATTCTGATTACAATATTTCTTTTAAGATTAATCAATCTGAGGATTTAAAAAATAAAACTGAAACGTTGATTGTTAATATTAAAGCAGTATATAGTAATTCCAGTGCATATAATGGAAACAATTGCACTCCTCAATGGACTTGTGCACCATGGTCTGTTTGCATTGCTAATATTCATCAGTTAAGAACATGTACGGATTCAACTGATTGCTTACCTGATAAAAATGAAACTAGATCTTGTGTTTGTGAAGAATCTTGGGTTTGTGGTGGTTGGTCAGCTTGTTCTTCTGGTACACAAAGTAGAACTTGTACTGATAATAATGCTTGTGGTTCTATTACTTTGAAACCAGATGAAACACAAAGTTGTTCTTCTGGAGGGTCATCAGGCGGTTCTTCGGGTGGCTCGTCTGGCAGTTCTTCCTCTACTGAAAAGAAAAATGCCGAGGGTTTAGCAGACATTTATTCTGAGAAGGTTGGGGACAATTCTCAAGACTTATCTGCTGATGTTGAAAATAATGGTGATTCAATAAAAACAACGGTTTCTGGTGGATTTTGGGCAAACAATTGGGGTTATTTAATGTTGGGTTTATTATTAATCTTTATTGTTGGGGGAATTGTGGCTTACTTTATGTTTTACAAAAAGGGTTCTGTTTTGAATAATCGAGAAATTGAACTTTTTGAATATGTTCAAAAAGAACGTAATAAGGGAATTAATAACCAAGATCTAATGAAGGCTTTATTAAAATCTGGTTGGCAGCAAGATGAAATTGATAAAGTTATGAAACAATAGATTTTTAAACACCTTTTCCTTTCCCTATTCTTATAATGGACTTTCAGAGTTTACAATCACAGATTAATGAACGTTTAGAGATTTTCAATAAGAATATTAATCAATTATTTAACTTTGTAGGGTCTAAACTAAAAAATTTTAAGAACTTGACTTTGGGGGAACAAATTTCTTACGCTATAATTGGTTGTGGGTTGTTTTTAATTCTAGTTTCAATAGTCTTGTTCATAATTATGTAAGAGGTCTTTAAAGAATGGGAGAAAAGAAGTTTAAATTGGAAGGTTTTGGAGAAGAATCTAACGACGATGGATTTGAGCCACAATCTGTAAAACGATCAACAAAACATTCTAGAAAACAATCTGCTTTTGATGATTCTGTTACGCTTAAGCTTACAGTCTCACCTAAAAAGTTATTTAAATGGAGTCTTGTAATTTTAATATTGCTTTGTGTATTCTTTTTAGGGCGATATTCTGCGGGTGAGGCTTGCGATGCTATTGTTGGTTCATCAGATGTTGAAATTGCTGCTGTAAGTGATGATGCTGGTGTAGATGATGGATCTGTCTCAAAAGTAGGTGGTTTTTTTAAGTCATTATTTTCAGGATCTGAAACCACTGGGGGAATTACTGCAGAAAACAACACTACTACTGAAGTTGAAGAAGTTGAGGCTGTAGTGGTTGAAGAACCTGTTGAAGAACCCGTTGAAGAAGTTACTGTTGAAGTTGTTGAGGATATGTCAGAACCAATAATAACTACTTATAATAAAGTGGCTCTTTCACTTGGAGATGTTTCAATTGATTGGAAGACCACTTGGGGAAAAATTAAAACTTTTAAATATACTATAAAAAACAATGAGGTTGGAACAATTGAACCGAATTACTTTGTAATGATGGTTGAAGGTTATGATGATCTTGAGAAAATTGTTCCTCTGCCAAAAAGTTCACAAAGTCTTAAATCTGGGGTTGCTGCCAGTTCTTATGCAATGGTTCCAAGTGGATTTTCTTATAATGAGCTAAGTACTGGGGACTTATCGGATGTGGATGTAACTATCATCATGTATGATGGATCTGGTGTAGAAATGGCTCAAGTTAAGAAAACAGTTGATTTGACTGGTTAATTATTTTATTTCTTTTTATTTCATTTCATTTTAAGATCTTTTTCTCGCCAGCATATAATCCCATCTTAGTCATTTGGGCATACTGTTCTTTAGTAAGGGCCATAAAGTTGATCTCAAATCCTTTGTCTTTAATCTCTTTACAAATGATATCTACTTTATCTGCATCAATCTCTGGGCCAATTAATAAAACTGAGGCCTTACCTTTCTTCTTGGCTCCATGCAATACTATATTATTAACTCCTTCCAAATCCTTTACAGAATTAACAAACTCTTGCAATCCATCAAATTGCTCAGAAAAGAGATCCTTAAGAAATTCTACTTTTTCATTTTCTTGGCAAAAGTAAACTTTACTAGTTTTCCATTCTTTTTTGTTAATGATTTCTAAATTAACTAATTCTTTAAGAATTCTGAAAGTTGAAGTAATTGGCACATTGCTTTTTTCAGCAATTTCTTTTAGGTACATTTCTTCTTTTGAATTAAGGATTGTTTGCAATATTGCTGCTTTCTTTTCATCAATTAATTTTGTAAGCACTTCTTTTTTAACCATGCTGAAACTTAAATTGAACTAATTTATATCTGTTTCTATTTTTGGAATTGGATTTCATTTTTGGAATCCCTTACCGCTGGTGGAATCCCTATTCCTTTCAAGCACAAATAATTGGAAATAGAAAAACTAAACTACTTTGTGTATCAATCTCCTCTTGGAATCGGAAACTATAGTTACTTCGTTCGTTAGTTCCCTCCCTAAATCGGAAACTATAAATACTCGAAAATAATCATTTAATCAAAAGATGGCTGAGGATATTTTAGAATTAATAAAATCTAGAAGGAATATTAAGAAGTTCTTACCTAAATATGTTTCTTGGGAAAAGATTGCCAGGATGTTAGATGCGGCAAGACATGCTCCTAGTTGTGGTAATGTTCAAAACTGGAAATTCTTAATAGTTTTCGATCCTGCTCAAAAAGATCAAGTAGCGTCAGCAGCTTATGATCAATATGAGATTGTTAATGCTTCTGTTTTGATTATAGTCTGTGGGGAGCCCGATAAAGCTGAACGTTATTATGGTCTTAGGGGAGAAAGGCTCTATACTGTACAAAATTGTGCTGCTGCCATTCAAAATATGTTATTAGAAGCACAGTCCTTGGGCTTGGGAACAAGGTGGATTGGCGGATTTGATGAAGATGCTATCAGATCTATGTTCAAAATTCCTCCTGATGCTCGGCCTCAAGCTATAATTGCTGTTGGTTATGCTGCAGAGGTTCCAGAAAAACCACCTAAGTATCCTTTAGAAACAATTGTTTATTTTCATCAGTGGCGTTTGAGAATTAGAGATCCTGCAAAATACATGCATGATACTGCTACGATTTTAATGAGGAAAGCAGATGCTGCTAAAGAATCTTTACAAAAAGTTGCTGTGTCTGTCGTCGATAAAGTTAAGGAAAGGGCGCAAGAAGTTAAGAAGAAAATTAAGGAATAAGTTCTATTTTTTTGTTAAATGCAATTTTTTAAAATCAATTCTACAGAATAGAAACATTTAAATACGAAACACACTTTACTAGAAATAGGGTTTGGGTTTTTGAGGCTGGTTACCTCGAATACGATTATCAGTTTGGTTTAAACGTACAAGTTAATTCTACGCTTTCAATTAGGTTTTGGTATTGGTTTGAATTTGGTTAATTCTGGTAGTAGTACTGTTGTACATATATATAATCTTTTGTGTCCTGGAGAATATACTTTCTCCATATACAAATTCACAAGAGGGTGAGAACAACAAAAATTTGAGGTGGTGTAAAATGGATTTTATCGTGGAGAGTGCCTTGGCTAACATGCCAGAGGAGAACAATTTTGAAAACATGAGTCAAGCTAACATTAAGGTAATCGGTGTTGGTGGGGCAGGCAACAACATGGTTGGCTGGTTATACAAGAAAGGAATAAAGGGTGCAGAGATTATTGCAACAAATACTGATCATCAACATCTTGCTATTACTGGTGCTGATAGAAAGTTCTTAATTGGAAAAGATTGCACAAGAGGATTAGGTTGTGGCGGATTTCCAAACAAAGGAGCAGAAGCAGCACAGGAATCGTTAATTTTAGTTAAAGATTCTTTGAAAGGATCTGATATGGTTTTCGTTTGCGCTGGTATGGGTGGCGGAACTGGAACTGGTGCATCTCCTGTAGTAGCACAAGTTGCTAAAGATACTGGAGCAATTGTTATAGGAACGGTTACGATGCCTTTTAATATTGAGCGAGCAAGATGCGACAAAGCTGAATTTGGTCTTCAACAATTAAGACAAGTTTGTGATACCGTAATTGTTATTGATAATAATAGGTTAGTACAAATTGCAGGAAACTTACCTATTCAGCAAGCTTTCTCAGTAGCAAATGAGCTAATCGCAACAATGATCAAAGGTATTGTTGAAACTATTGCAGTTCCTTCATTAGTTAACTTAGATTATGCAGATGTTAAAGCAATCATGACAAATGGTGGAGTAGCAGCTATTGGAGTTGGTAGTAGTGATACTAACAACAGAGTGGAAGAAGCAGTAAAGGGCGCTTTAAGTAATCCATTATTAGATATTAGTTATGAAGGAGCAACTGGAGCTTTAATTCATGTAACTGGTGGACCAGATATGACTTTAGATGATGTAAGTAAGATTGGTGAATTAGTTACTGAATCCTTAGATGATGATGCAAACGTAATCTGGGGAGCTAGAGTTGATGAAGCTATGAAGGGCAAGTTAACAGTAATGACCATCATTACTGGTGTAAACTCACCTTGGATCTTAGGAAAAGTAGAGCAGAAAAAAGCTGAGAGTAGAGCTCATAGCCTAAGCCGAGAATTGGGAATTGAGTTAGTTTAAAGGGAAAAAGAGGTAGGTGTTAGCACACATAGTGTCGTGTGCTTTATATTCATACTAAGAATCTTGTCCCTATTAATTCTCTTACACCACCCCTGTAGGAAACTACTGGGGCAAGATTTCTTTTTTATTTTCTTAAATTTCAGTTTTAATTAGATACAGTAAATTTTATATACTTTTAATATGTTCTTATATTTATGATTAATCCGTTTAAGAAAACACATTGGATTACTAACTTTCCTAAACATTATCCTTTTTACAAAAAGGTTTTTGCTAATTCTATTTATTTCCTTACTGGAATAATTGTTCATGCTAGAAAAAATCTGTTAACACATAAAGATTTAATTAAAGTTAGGGTGAAGCTGAGAAAAGGGGATATTGTTCTTCTTGGCAATCTTAGAGAGACTTCCTCTTTCTTTATTAAGGGGGCAGTAACTCATAGTGCCTTATACTTGGGTAATAAAGAGTTGATACATGCAGTTGGGGATGGGGTGCAGTACGTTTCTTTGCACCATATCTTCACAGAATATGATACTATGGTTGTATTAAGATTGCCTCATCAGATTAAGGGCAGGAGTAATATAATTCGAGATGCAATTAAATATGCTAAGACTCAGTTAGGTAAACCTTACGATTTTGAATTTTCTAAGGGTATTGACAAAATATTTTGTACAGAATTAATTAATGAATCGTTTAAACATGCTGGTCATAATACTCATCTGAGGGTTGTATCTCGAGCAAAGAGTTTTGAAGAAAAAATTATGAAGTTTATTAGTACAGCTTCCTTGGCCTTAAGACCAGAACAGTTCTTAGAAAGTAATTTTGATGTTATTTTTATCTCTCATAATCTTAAGCTTAAACGAAAAGTAGTCTTAAGATTATAAATGGTGTTATTAAGACATTTTTACTTCTTTAGAATTTTTTTAATTTTCTTAACATCTTCCTTATTAATATCTTTTAACTCTTGAAAGAACTTATGCATTTCTAGATTCTCATAGTAAAATGCGTAAGTCAATATTTTTACTATTATTAATAGGATTATTACAGCTATAAATATCGTTATGTCTTCCCAAATCCCTCCATTTATCATAATAAAAGCTAAGGCAGCAGAAATTGCTGGCGGATGAAATATATCAAATAAATATAATCCAATTGTTGTTAACGTTACCACTAACAAAGCAGCTATTGGGAAACTTACTGGAATGTGTGAAACAATTAAACTGATTATTAAAGCAATTAAGTATGATAATATTACTGTTCTTAGAATAGTTAGTTTATGAATTTGTTTTTGAGTAAGAATAGCTGCACTTGCACCTAAAGAAGCAAACATAACTATATTTGAAGCAGTCATTTCAAAAAAAAAAGTAATTATTGCTACTGATATTCCTGCAATTAAGCTGGGAATAAAGCGTTTATGCCAAATTGTCCTCTCTTTTTTTAAGTAGTCTATTAAAGACATTTCAATAAAAGGAATATTTTTATAGTTTTTAAGTTTTTGTTTTAATTATGGTGTCATTTGATAAAGAAACGAGAAAGATAAAGAAACTGGTAGGAAATATTGTTGATTTTACTATTAATGAATTAAAAGATAAAGGTTTGATTTCTCTTTATGTTGCAGGAACAATATTAACTAAAGATAGAACTCCACAAAGTGACATTGATTTATTTGGGATTACTACTGATGATTTTAATTTTAATGATGAAAATAAATTAAACAAGATATTTGAAGAAAGAGTAAATAGTCTTTGTGAGGGAAAAGAAACAAGATTTAGGGCTTTTCCATTATGTGTTCTTGAAGAAGGAAAAAGGGTTGGGGTTTCAAAATATTTGCATCCTAAAAGGATTCTTAGAAGGTTTCCATTTTTTACTTATGTTTATGGAAGGAAATTTGATTTTAAGAAAGATTTTCCATTAAAGACTATGGGGATTAAAGAGGAGGCTTTATTTTTAATTAAAGGATTAAAGCAGAATATTAAAGACTTACGAACTGGGAAGGAAATTTTTCCATACACTAATTTTCCAAAGCATGTTGTTGAGTTAATAAGGGTAGAGGCGGAAAAAGATTATGGGTTTAAGTATGATCCCTCTTATGCAAAGTTAACAAAACATCTAAGAAATGAAGAAGACCACATAATTCATAGAGTGATGGGATTTAGAGGTAAGAAAGCAAAAAGAAGAGAGATTGTTAAGTTCTGTGATGAAGCTGAGAAGTATATTGCTGATTTGAATAAACGGGTTGTAAAATGGAAATAAAACAAGAAATTAAACAATTAGCTGATCCAGTAAGAGCTAAGCATTCTCAAGGATTTTTTAAGACTGGAAAGGGAGAATATGGCGAAGGAGATGTTTTTCTTGGTTTAACAATGCCTCAAATTCGAGTAATTGCTAAGAAACACTTCAAAGAGATCTCATTAGGGGATGTTCAAAAGTTAGTTGAAAATCAATATCATGAGTTTAGGATGTGTGGGTTAGTGATTCTAACCTACAAGTATGAAAAGTTTGAAGAAGAAAGACAAGAGATATATGATTTCTTTCTTAAAAATACTAAATACATTAACAATTGGGATTTGGTTGACGTAACCATTCCAAAAACAGTTGGTTACTATTTAATTGATAAAGACCGATCTATTTTGTATAAGTTAGTTAGGTCTTCAGATCTCTGGGAACGAAGAATAGCAGTTCTGGCAACCTTTCCTTTTATTCGTAATAATGATTTTAAGGATTGCATAGTCCTCTCTGAAATTTTGCTTAAAGACAAACATGATCTTATTCACAAAGCGGTTGGTTGGATGTTAAGAGAGATTGGCAAGAGAGATGAAACTGTTTTAACTAAATTCTTAGACAAACATGTTAAGGAAATGCCAAGAACTATGCTTCGTTATGCTATTGAACGCTTAGAAGAAGAAAAAAGAAAAGGATATTTGAAAAAATGAAGATATATGTAGGGCATTCAAGGAAGTTTAACTTCAAAGAAGAATTGTACGAACCATTAAAGAAGTTAGATCATGATTTTACTTTTCCACATAAAAACTCTGATGAACCGTTTAACTCAAACGAATTCTTAAAAACATGTGATTTAATGATTGCTGAAGTCTCATTTCCATCTACGGGCTTAGGCATTGAAATTGGCTGGGCAGATTTATTAAACATTCCAATAATTTTTATTCACAAGAAAGGTTCTAAAATATCCGGCTCATTGAAAGTAATGAAAGGTAAGTTTATTGAGTATACTACAGAAGATTTAATTGAAAAGATAAAAAAAGAAATAAACTAAGCAATAGTTTCTTCAGTAATTCTTAAAGAGCCCATTTTAAGAACGTCATCAACTAATTTTCCATAATCTTTTGCGCCATTACTTGATTTGGCATAACTAAAGATTGATTTACCATACATCGGTGCTTCTTTTAGTTTAGAATTAACTCTAATTGGGCTTGCAACAACACCATTAAATGTTTCTTCCATGTTTGATAACATTTTTTTACAAATTTTTGTTCTTTTATCAAACAATGTTGGAATTACTTTAGTTATTCTAATGTCATGTTGGTAGTTAGAATTTGTTTTTTCTACAATTATTTTCATTTTCTTCAATGCATCAAATCCTAAGAAGTCAGTTGAAGTTGGTACGAAAGCTTCTTTACAGAATGCTAACACGTTCTGATTTAGTAATCCTAAAGATGGTGGGCAATCTATGATGATAAAGTCATATCCTGTTATTGCTCTAAGTAAATCTCTTAATAACATTCTTGATCCTGGATTATTTGCTAAAAAGTATTCTGTTTTAACCAAATTTTCTTTAGAAACTAATACATCTAAGTTTTTAGCTAAATTTGTAACACACCTGTTTAATGGGATTTTTCCTTCTAAAGTATCATATAAACTATAAGGTGCATCTATCTTTAATGATAATCCAATATTACTTTGTGGGTCTAAATCTATCAATAAAACATTTTTGCCGTTTCTAGATAATCCAGAAGCCAAATTCACTGCAGTAGTTGTTTTGCCAACTCCGCCTTTATGGTTAATAACACAAATACTTCTCATTTAACATCACCTTAATCTTTTATTTTTTAACTTTTAGAATCTTTTGATCCTCTTTTTAATACTAATTACTCCTATTTTGAACTATGTTTTTATATACTTTATGGTGGTGTAGTCATATAATGTGAATAAATGATAATTAATTGTAACAATTACCCCAAATTATCTAAGATTTCATGGGCGTTTGAAGTAGTAAGGTAATCTACCACTTCTTTATTCTCTTTGTTTAATAAGAACTTCATTTTAAGAGAATTTTTTTCAGAATTGCTTACTCTGGCCATTCTGTCTACGAAGATTAGGCCATAAGGGTATCCTAAAAATAAGGCATCGTTACAATTTTCAACTAAAAATGAAAGATATTCTTTCTTGCCTTCATATCTAAAGACATGTTTAGATTTTTCATGCAGTTTAACAAAGTAAGTTTTCCCGTCAACAAAGTAACTCCATTTTCCTGGTTGTAATTTGTTTAACAAAACTACAGGTGAGTTTCCAGAAGAGGTAAATAACGACGAACTTTTAGCTAAGGCAGCAACATTATTATCTAAGTTTGTTAAATATTTTTCTTCATGATTATAACTTGGTTCTAAAGTTCCATCTAAGATGATTATTTCTGCATCAATTTCTGCTGCTAAATTAAGTTCTGCAAATCTTCTGGCTATATTAACAACTTTGTTAATTGGGGCTCTTTCTATTCCAGATTTTATTGTAGAATCGTTTGAAGAGATTAAGAGGTCATTTTCATCAATATTCTTATCACCAAAAATTTTACTTTCATAAACTAGGTCTTCATTTTGATACTTTGCTTTTGTGAATAAATAGAACTCTTTCTTGTAAGATTTCAATTTTTGATTATGCTCGGAAACATTCTGTGTTTCCGGCATGCCGGAAATCTGCGATCTCCCAGCATCCTGAAACACTTGAGCAAAAATTCTTATGAAACTTAAACAAAAATTTCCAGTTGAAATTATTTCAGCTTGACCTCCATCAACAAAAGCAATTGTTTTATTATAATTTGGAACAATTTCATTAAAGTTGTCTTGGTTAATGTTAATGATTTTATTATTAAAAACAATTTGGTCTTCTTTAGAATAATTACTTATCGTTTTTCTAATTTCTTCTGATATTTCTTTGAACATTCTGTTTTTCTGTTAATCCTATTATTTAAGAATTTCTTTACTGTAGTCATGAAACCAATATTGCCCAAGAATAAAGGTGCTTATCCCAAAAGGGTTGCTGTTGTAAAAGTTATCCTCCCGGGCCCATACTGCAGTGAAGACTGCAAGTGGGTAAGTGGAAGCAAAGTGCCCAAAGGGCTAAGCTATACCAAAAGGGATAAGCATTGTATTAAGAAAGGGTGGTATTTATAAAGTTTTATCTCTAAATTATTAATATGTTTTACAAACACACTCAGATTGGGAATCTAATTATTGCAACTTTAGTTGTGTTGATCTTATATTTTGGATTTATTTTAAATAAAGCTGGTTTTGAACAAACAATTCTAATGATCATGGTTTTAGTTTTATCACTTCTTGCTTCTTTTTCTACTCTTAACGTAAGTATTGATGAAACCAATTTGAGAATTAAATTTGGTTATGGAATATTTAAGAAAAGTTTTTTGCTTAATGAAATAGTTTCAGCTAAGTCTGTTAAGAACCATTGGTATTATGGGTGGGGAATTAGATACTGGTTTTGGCCGAAGATGAGAATTTTCAATATTTCTGGCTTTGATGCTGTTGAGATAAAGATGATAGATAATAAGATCTATAGAATTGGAACTGACGAACCCAAAAAGTTAGAACAAGCAATTCTAGAAAATATAAATCTTTAAATATTATTTCTTAACTCTTATTCTTGGTGATTTTTTTATGGACAACGTAATTGGTGATGATTTAGAAGCAGTATTATCTAAGATGTATCAGAAAGCGCAACAAGTATCTGAAGATCAAAGAAGATTAAATCAAGCAGTTGAATTACTAGAAGAACACAGAGAAGAACATCCAGAAAATGATGTTAAATTATCGGTTGATTATGATTCTAGTTTTAATCGATTAAGATCATTAAAATTTGTAACCTCCGACTTCTCATTAGCAGAGAGTGCAGATTTTGATATCTCAGAGGTGGGTTATGGTTTAGGAGCAATAGCGGGCCAGGTGTCTTATACCTTACAATTACTTGCCGGAAAGATTGTTGATCCAGAAGGAAATAGTTTTCCAATCTATTGTGAAGATGAACAAAAGTTTGCTACAAATGTTTTAAGGGAAGTTGGGTACACTATTTCTGGTTGTAATTGTGGTCCAAGGTCTCACACTTATGCTTGTTCACATGAATCTTCCACAGGGTATTCTCAAGGATTAGGTTTAGATATTACTTTGGAACGATTTAGGGCATTAGGTCTTAGTGAAGAATTAATGAAAGAAGTTGAAGGGCATGTACAAACTGCGTATGAAAAAACTGATAAAGAACTTTATGCTCGGATAAGGGAGCTAAGTGATGGATCCACTAAACGACTTAATAAAATGTTAATAGAAGGAGGTACCTGGGTTGGAGAAACTCCTGGTCCAGGAGATTAATTTAAGAAAAGATAAGCCCCGAGAGGGAGTTGAACCCTCGACCTGTCGCTTACTAGGCGACCGCTATAGCCACTAAGCCACCGGGGCAAAGTGTATAGTCTTTTTTGTTAAGTATTTATATTGTTTTCGGAAAAAGTTAAACATATTAGTGGTTTTATAGGATTTTTCCTTTTAGAAACCTATTTATATTACTGAGTTATTATTGTTTTATAAAGAGGTTATAATTATGGATTTAATCAAAACATTTATTTTTCCAGAAAATGAAAGAATCCTAAATGCTGTTAACTTACAGTAAAACAAAAAACATTTTGCCGAAAATAAAAATGAAAAATTTTTTCAACCCAACTTCAGTTGCAATTGTTGGAGCTACTGACACAAAGGGTAAAATTGGAAATATTATTTTGAAGAATATTTCAAGAAACAACTCTATACAAATATATCCAATCAATCAAAAGCATAGTCAAATTGGGGGAGTAAAAGCTTACGCTACTGTTTTAGATATTAAAAACAAAGTTGATTTAGCGATTATTGCTGTGCCTGCTAAATTTGTGAATCAAGTTGTGCGTGAATGTGCATTGAAAAGCATGCCCATTAAAGATATAGTAATTATCTCCTCTGGATTTTCTGAGGAAGGTGAAGAGGGACAAAAGCGTGAAGAGGAGTTGAAGAGTCTTGCAAAAGAATATGAATTAAATATTGTCGGACCAAATTGTTTGGGTGTGATAAATACGACTGAAAAATTTAATGCCTCCTTTGCTGGAGGAGATGTTTCTGTTGGTGGTGTTGGGCTTATAATGCAATCAGGTGCACTAACTACTGCTCTTTTAGATTTAGCAGCTGGAGGTAATTTTGGTTTCTCATTGATAACAACTCTTGGAAACAAGGTTGTTATAAATGAAAACAATCTTCTGGATTATTACGTTAAGGATAATAATACCAAAATTATTGCGTTATATCTTGAAGACATTGCAGATGGGAAAGAGTTTGTAAAAAAATTGAAAGAAACAACAAGAGTAAAACCAGTTATTGTTTTAAAAGCGGGAATTTCTAAGAAAGCCCAAGTTGCAATTCAGTCACATACAGGTGCAATGGCTGGAGATGCGGCTGTTACAAAAGAAGCAATTGAATCAAATGGAGGAACTTATTGTAAAAACTTTCAAGAGTTCGTAGGTGTTATATCTTTATTAAATAGTTCAGCTCTTCCAAAAAATAAAAAAGTGGTAATTGTTTCAAATGCTGGGGGTCCAGGGGTTGTGACCACTGACATTATTGAAAATGAATCAGAATTGGAATTGTTTGAGTTTTCTGAAAAGCAGCAAGAAAAGATTATAAAAAATCTTCCCTCTCAAAGTTCCTCCAAGAATCCAATTGATATTTTGGGCGATGCAATAGAGGATAGGTATTTAAAAACTTTAAAAGTTTTGAAAACTGTCAAGGGGATAGGTTCTATTTTGGTGATTGTAACACCTCAAGCTCAAACGCCTATTGAGAAAATTGTACAAGTGGTTGTTGATATGAACCAAAAGTCTGAAATTCCTATAGTTCCGATTTTTATGGGTGGTTTAGCTTCACAATGTGCAGAAAAATATCTTGCAAAAAAGGGAATGAGTAATTTTCGTTTTGCATATAGTGCTGTACGAGCGTTAGAAAAGGCTTGGAAATTTTCTAGCAGAGAAGATGTTAATGAATCAGTCATAAAAAATGTTGAAAAATCAATAGATGAAGATGCAATTATTCTGAAACTTGAAAAGGAGAATAGAAAAGTATTTTATTATGATGAGGCAACCAAGCTGGGAAACAAATTTAATCTAAATATTCTAAAAGCTACATATCTAATCCAAAATTCTTCTGGATATAAAGGGAAATATCCAGTTGTTTTGAAGTTAGATTGTCCAAATGTTTTGCATAAAAATGTTAAAAATGCCTTATTTTTGAATATTAAAAATGAGCAAGATTTAGAAAAAAAGAGACAAGAGTTAGAAAAATCTTTCCCTTTGGAACGGAAATTGGTTCAACCAATGATAGAACCAGGGCTTGAAGTCATTATAGGAATAAAGGAAAATAAATCTTTTGGACATGTGTTAATGGTTGGTTTAGGTGGTATTTTTACCGAACTTTTTGATACAAAGTTACTTTGGATTTTACCATCTAGCGAAAAAGACATTAGAAGGAAGATAGAAAATTCACTTCTGGGAAGAGTTTTAAAGAAACAGAAAATTGATGTTGGTGTGCTTGTTTCAGAAGCTCAAAAAGTTGCAAAGTTATCAACCCATAATCCTAAAATAAAAGAGCTTGATGTTAATCCCATAATGTTGTACCCAGATCATGGTTCAATTATTGTCGATATTAAAATATTACTTTGATGGTTTTAAAAGGATATATTGAAAAAGATGATTGTTTTAAAAACTCAGAATTTTGTCAAGTGAATTCTTATTATAAAAAGAGCCCCTGCCGAGACTTTCAGAGTCGTAGCGAAGAAAGTTAGGAACGCTAGTGAACTCAATTGAACTCGGGATCTCTGCATCTTTGGAATTTGATTCTTACCAATGCAACGCCATACCGCTAGGCCACAGGAGCAATAGCATTAGAATTCTTATAATTTATATATAAATATTTCTACTTATCTGCGTTGTGGTCCTCTTATTTTGGCAGGAAGGTGATAATCTAATAGTTGTAAGAAATCGTCTAATTTATCTTTTCTAACATAATCTCTAACTTGGGATCCTTTTTCGTCTCTAAAACGGTGAAGGTAAGTACGCAATTCTTCATGATTTTTAGTAAAATTTACTGCTTGTACTAACAATCTCCGGCCCCAGCCACTTTTCGTTCTCATCTTATACACCCATCCAACAGCAGCATTAATTCCAACATATTCTTTACGGTCTCTAAGGACTGGTAATTGCATAATCTTTTCCTTAATAATAGAACCTAATGGGGTTGTCCCTTTTATTGCTCCTCTTAAGTCTTCTGGTGTGAATGACTTAGCTAATTCTGCTTTAAACTGATCCACATTGGAATTTGCAACAAAAGATCTTGGTATCCTATTTCTCTTAGTCGGATCTGCCAACCGACTGATATAGGGAGATAAAGTGGTGTCATCTTGTGCTAAATATCTCATCACTCCTAAAAATTTTTCCCATTCTTCTCGTGAATAACAATGTTCGCCATTTAGTTCTTCTGCACTTGCTCCAATATATTCACCAATAATTTGACGTAATCTGGTATGTTGACTATGGAAACGAACTGCTTCTTCAGAAAGTTTTGGTTTCTCAGAAGCAACAATCTCTGCTAAACCACTATTGGAAGAATCTCTTTCCAATCGATCATCTACAGAATCACTTGACATAATAACCTCAAATCAGGTTTTCTTTTTAAATATTATTTTCTCAAACAAGGAATTTTTACTTAGAACTCATTTTTGGTGGTGGTGGTAATGGCAATTCTTCTTCTAACTCTTGATCCGTCTTAACATCATATTGTGGCCCTGTTCCCATAATCAAATCATCTTTAGTTGTGGCAGAAGTATTATTTCCTAACAAAATAGTGTGTTTAATCTCTTCTTTAACTTCAAGAGGCGATTCTACTACCACATTTTCAACTTCGGCAATTTTATTATGTTCCTTAACTAGTTCCGGATACTTTTCATAATAGTCTTCTAGTTTCTCTTCTAAAATCTTTACTTTGTGCTCAATTACTTCTAATTGACGATTATCTTTAACTTCTAATTCTTCATCAATCTTAATTTGTTGTTTCAAAGCGTGTAATCTTTTGTATATTTGTTCAATTCTATTTTTCTCTTCAGAACTTAAACTACTTTGTCCCATAACAATTTGTTGTTTAATTATTTTTTTGGATTTTACTTTAGATTTTTTAATCTTAACTTTCTTCTCTTTAATCTTTAATTCTGCAATTAATTGTCTACTTAATTCCACGTCAATTTCAGTGCCATGTTTAGCCAGGAATTCGCCAATTAAATGAGAAATCTTTTCTAATCTGCTGTTTAGATCTTGATCTTTACAAGCGTCTAACTTTTTATGTAGGATAGTTACTTGTCTTTTTAATGAGGACATCTTACCCTTTTCTTCTTTCTCTTTTTGATGTAACTTCTTTTCAAACTCAAAAACTCCTTTTAGTCGATTTTCTAAATGAATAATCTCTTTTCTTAAAGTTAATTTCGGAACATTTTTTTTTGCGGACAAATACTTAACTTCATTCATGTTCTTAATAATCTCTTGTCTAGAAAAACTTAGCCTTTCTTGTTCAAGGTGCCTTGCTACTGTTAAAAGCAACTGCATAGATCTTAAAGAACCCATCTTATCTAAATAGACCTACTCGTTTATTTTTAGCTCCTGGTGGAGGTGGCGGGAAATCCATGCTTGGTTCGCCCAATCCTGGTGGTACGTCGTGCATGCTTGGTGGTGGTGCTGTTCTTGGTCCGCTTGAAGGTGGACCCATAGTATGTTGTATTGGCATTTGTGATGGGGGAGAACTAACTGATGGTCCAGAAGGCATACTTATTGGCCTTGAAGGAACAATTGTCGGCCCACTTGGTTTTTGTGATGGTAAGTTCTTTCCCATAAATTCTTCTAATTTGTCAGAAATTGCAATCATTCCCCTTGCAATTGTTTCATTTTGACTCAAAACAGTTTCCATCTTTTCCTTAAGAAGTTTGATCTCTTTGTGTGGATCTTCTCCTTTTGTATCTTCTAATGCACTTTGAAAAACCGTATTTAACTCATGAATTGAATCTTTCATACTTTCAATTTCAAGAACCAGTTCTTGCATTTTGCTATTTGGATTGCTTAATTGTTTCTTTAAAGCCTCAACATCATACTTTAGATCTGCTAACAACTGATGAGGGAGAATTTCATAATCTTCTTCTGCCATTTAATACCACCTTGTTTTTTTATTATAATATATAAGAGAATGATAATGTAATTTTATTTATAAATGTTTCTTTAAACCAACAATTTAATATACCTTAAACATTTCTTCAGGTTTATGTTAGATGTTTTACTTATTATCATAACTTTAACAGTACTTATACTTTCTTCAATTAATGATATTCGAGTTAGAGAAGTTCCTGACTGGTTTAGTTATGGATTAATCTTTGCAGCTTTTGGAGTCAGAATCATTTTCTCACTTTCACAAGGGTGGCAAGTTCTTGCTTCTGGAATATTTGGGTTCTTAGCTTGTTTAGCATTAGCATTCCTTTTTTATTATACTGGACAATGGGGTGGCGGTGATTCAAAATTGTTAATGGGTATGGGTGCAGTTATTGGAATTAGTTTTCCGTTCTCGGCAGCAAGTTTTATTTTATTATGGTTTTTCTTAGGATTACTTTTCTTTGGAGCAATTTATGGACTGATTTGGATGTTTGTTTTAGCTATAATAAGAAGAGAAATATTTTGGAAGAACTTTAAAGGTGCAGTTAGTAAAAAGAAGAAGTTACATTTCATTTTAGCAATTCTAACAATCATTTTCATCATTTTATCTTTAGTCCAACCTTACTTAGTTCCATTGGTTTTCTTTCCTTTAGGTTTTCTTTATTTGTTTCTCTTTGTTAATGTGGTTGAAAAAAGTTGTTTTATTAGAAAGCTTCCTGCTTCTAAGCTTACTGAAGGTGATTGGTTAGCTAAAGATGTTAAACTAAAAAACAAAATTGTTATGGAAGCAAAAACGCTTGAAAGGGATGATGTTTGGAAATTAAAGTATTTAGAAGTGAATGAAAATTTAAAACCTGTAACGATTAAAGAAGGGGTTCCTTTTGTTCCTAGTTTCTTAATTGCTTATTTAGTCACAGTATTTGGAAGTAAATTTGTACTTCCAGCGATAAATGTGCTGTTTTATTAATTAAAACAATAGTAACCTTTTTATACTCAAAAATATTGCTTTAAAGATATATAATTAATATTTAAAAAGAGGTGTATTATAATGAATAAAAAAGGCTCGCTGAATTTATCAATTCAGATGATAGTTATTGTAGTTATTGCATTCGTTGTTCTTGGTTTGGGATTAGGATTTGTAAGGACCCAATTTTCTAGTATTTCAGATACTTCAACCCAAGTACAGAAACAGATTGAACAGCAAGTTTTAGATGATCTGAGGAGAGGAAATCAGAAATTAAGTTTTCCCACTGATGAATTAGTTATGGAAACTGGTGAAGATACAGTTCAAGCAATTGGAATTAAGAATACCAAAGATCAGCCTTTAACATTAAGAATGGGTTTTGCAGTTAAAACTACAGATGAATTTACTGCATTTGAGTCTGAGGTTACTTTCCCCTTTACTACAAAAGGTGGAACTAGCACAGAATCTACTATTATTTGGAATAGTGAGACCCAAAGCTTTCCACCTGGAGAAGCAAGAGTTATTCCTGTTACTCTTACCGCACCAGATAAAATTGGAACTTATTTATACAAAGTTGTTGTTTATGAAGTAAATGCTGGAGTAGATGGTGACGTATTCGACGAACGAACATTCTTCATTAAAACATCATAGAGGTAAAGAAAATGGCAAGAAAAAGATCAAAATCAAACGGAAAAAAACAAATGACTGAGGACCAAGAGTTTGAAGTTATGAAACTCGTCTTAGATAAGTTTCTTTGGCTCGGTTTTATTGTAATGGGTTGGGGAATGTATCAATCATTAAGTCAAGTAAGTATTATGGCTGGAATTTGGTATATGATTGCTGGAGCAGTACTTCTAATCCTGTTCTTAGTGATGATTGTTAAAGAATACGAAATCCTGAAATAAAACTTTTTTTTTAACTTTTTTCTTTTAATCTTTTATACATTTTGGATCTGATTTCCAAGTTTGGTAAATGTCTAAACATTGGGTGCTATAATTCATTTCAAATTCAATAATTGTTCTATCTCCCACATCACATTCTTCTGTTGACCAGGCAGCGTCTATGGAACTAAAGACTGGACTTAAATAAAGTCCGTTTGATTGTTTTGTATCTAATCTTAGTGTAATCAGCTCTTCTGCTGTAGGTAATCGCCAGTTTGCTGAGCCAGCTATACTTAGATCATCACAATAAGTGTTTGCATCCCAGTATAACTTTGCTCCTGGAGAACTTTTTAACCAAACATGCCCTGTTTGTTCATCTAAAACTGTGCCATTGCCCAAATCTTTAAACCACTGTGCGTCCATACTTTGACATGCTCCATCAATACATTCTGCATTATCCTCTTCACAAGATTCAATAACCATAGTATACAAACAACCATCATCCCATTCTAGACATTCTATTACATTATCTCCACCACATGATAATTGTCCTTCAATATAACATTCATCTTGACAAATGGGTGGTTCTGTTTTACATTCTCCGCCAGAACAGTATTTCTCGCTTCCACAATTTTCTTCTACAACTTTGTCTAAACATCCATCATTCTTTTCTTCACAGCCCACGACAGTATTTCCATCACATGATAATTTCCCTTCAATGCTGCATTCATCTTCACAAGTTGTTGTTTTTGGTTTACACTGGGCACCAACACAAATTTCAGTTGAAGTACAGTTATCAGCAATATCTTCAAAATTACCACAACTATTCTGCCAATATACATCACCGTTATGACAAGCTGTATTAGTATGAGAATCGCATCCTGGATCATAAGACATTAAAACTTCTTCATATTGGTAAACCACATCTGAAAAGTTAGCTAAAGATTTCCCAAACGCTTCTACTTTAATCCCTGCAACAACTTCTAATCCTGCAATTAATTTCCACCACATATCTGTTGAATATCCTGCTTCTGCCCTTGCATATCCTTTTATTTCGCCAAATGGTCCGGCAAGCTCATAAAAGTCTAAACCAAAAGTGGGTTTTGCATAAACCGTAAACTCACCTTGTGTCTGTCCTAATTTTGGTAGAGCCCATTCAGAATGATTTTCAATATTAGCAATTTTTTTCCAGATTCCATCTTTCAGTTCTAAACCAAATTCTAAATCTAGGTTTTGTATTACAGTATTTTCCGCACTAATTAATCCATATGTGTCTACACCAAATGTAATGCTTGCATTCGGAGTTACTACAACTGGAAATATTATTGGGCCTATTGGAACGCCAAATACAAAAGGAGATAATTGTACTGGTTCATAGGGGGGAAGTTCTTTATGTAATTCTTGACTAATTTCTCCTTTAATTTTTAATTCTAATACTTCTTCTCCACTAATTGTATAACGCAAATCCTGAATTTTGTTTCCTTTTATTTTTATTGAGAGATTAGAATCTAAGTTTGCATGTAAACTTCCGTCTAAGGTAATGATATTTTGATAAATGTTAGTATTATCAAAATCAACATTTAGAGTATAAACTGTTAATGGGAATTGTGCTGTTTCTGTTCCTGTTAAGGGTGCATATATTGTTTCATTATCATTGGAGAATTGTATTGGTATTGTAAGGTTTGCTTCTTTCACTGCATCTTCTAAAGAAGCATAAGTTGTTTCGATTTCAATCTTTGATCCGTTATTTTGAATTGTTGAAACAGCTCTTAACAATCCTTGTGGTGTTTGTTGATGAATTCCAGTAACAACTATATCTTCAGTTCTTAATCCTAACGCATAATCAGAACCGCCGGTAAAAGTTAATGTTCCAGAAGAAACAGCAAGTAAATCATTACTGTCAGAATCTGTTAATATTTTTGTATTGGGAGATAGAACAATATAATTTTGTGTTGGCGGTGGAATATTCCCAGAATCTCCACAAACATTGTTGTCACAATTATCTCCATTAAAACATTCATTGTCAAATTCACAATATAATCTTCCACTTAGATCTCCACTATTTGCAGTATAATTACACAAGCCGTCATCACATTGTAAAGATACGTTGGGTTTTTCACAATCAGAATCAAAATCACATTCATTACTTTTTCCAAGATCTGCAACACCACAAGCTGCTGAAATGGCCATTGTTGCGAGTAAAGCACCAGTGGCTAACGTTCTTTTCCACCATGAAGTTTTTACTTGAGTTCTTGCTGGTATTTCTTCAACAATAGTTTCTAATGTCATTTGTTTGCGATGGGTTGAATTTATACCCTGAGTAAAAATTAAAAATACAGAAAGGTATTTTTATTTACTGTAACCCATCAATAGTAAGAGAATTTTATAAATCCTTCTACTTATAGTAGAAAGATGCAAAAAAAAGGTGCAATTGGGTTATCAATGAATGTTCTAGTTGTAATTATCATTTCTTTAGTTGTTTTGGGTATGGGTGTAGCTATGTTATACTCTTTTATCGGCGGCGCTTCTGATATAAAAGCTAAATTAGATGCAAAAACCGATGCTGAATTAGAAAGATTATTAGTTAATCAAGGTAAGATGGTTGCTTTGCCTTTACATGTTGCAGATGTTGAAAGAGGAGAATTGCACATCTTTGGTATTGGAATCATGAATGTTGGAGATGTTGGTGAAGAATTCCAAATTAATGTGGAGTTATCTAAAGCATATAATGAGGATGATGTAGAAATTACTAGCACAGTGGGAACTTCTGGTTGGTTTGAGTTTAACAACGAAGCTATACACATTCAAGAGGGTGATCATGTTAAGGAACTGATTGGAGTTAGTGTTCCACCAAATGCACTTAAAGGTCAATATGTTTTTAATGCCAGAGTTTCTGCTAATAATGAACCGTACGGAAACAAACAGAATTTTATTGTAAATGTTATTTGATTTTTTAAGATGACTTAAGTGTGAATTTAATGAGATATACAATTGTTGAAGAAAAATTAAAAACAAGTAAATCTAAAGATTATCTCTGGAATAAGATTAATTCTCCTCAGAAGATTATTAAAATAGAAAATTTTGATAAACATTCTAAAGTCAAGAAGATTTCAACTCACAATTATGAAATCATCTCGAAAAAAAGCATCATTTTAGTGAGCTTTGTCCCCAAAAGGGCAGTTAACCAAACTTTTGTTGGAAAACGTAATTATCCCTTAACTTGGTTTGAAATTAAAGGAGAAAAGAACTGCACCATAATTCATGGTGAGTATAAACGAATGGATAGTGGAATGAGTAAAACCAATCTTAAAAAAGAAATTGAATGGTTAAGAAAACACTTTCTTGAAGAACTTAATGAGATTGCAAGATAAAGATCACTTCTTACATTAATAACAAACAAAAGGTTTATAATACTTCCACTTTATAGTGGTTACATGCCAAAAGAAAACAGGATATTATTTGTAGATGATAAAGCCCCATTACTACGGTTAGCCACAATTATTCTTGGGAAGAAATGCGGTTATGATGTTGTAACTGCAGACAGTGGAAACGCTGCATGGGATTATTTAACTTCAAAGGGTTTAACTTCAGAAGGAAGAATAGACTTAGTTTTTACTGATCATGATATGCCTGATGGAAATGGTTCTGAATTAGTACGAAGAATTCGGGCAGATGATAGATTTATGGGACTTCCTTTAATTATGGCAAGTGGCAGACCTGAAAATGCCAACACTCCTGAAATAACTCATTTTATGGAGAAACCTTATAACATTAAAGATTTAACAAGTTGTGTTCAAAAATATCTCCCTAAAGAACTATAATAACATTCATAAAAATTTCTAATTTTTAGACGTTATTGTTCGCTACGCTTACAATAACATTTCTTCAAGAAACTTCTTAGGATCTTTTGCTTTAGAAACTGCATGACCAATCAGTACACCATTTGCTCCCAGTAATAATGCATGGCCTAAATCTTCTTTAGAATGAATTCCTGCTCCACATAATAATCTGGTTCTAGGATTAATCGCTTTGATAATTTCTGCTGCTCTTAAAATTACTTCTGGCTTGGCTTCAGTTACCGAAATGTTACCACCAATAAACTCTTTTGGTTCATAAGCAAGATAATCTGGATTAAGCTGTAAAATCTTCTTTATTTCGGAAATACTAGAAGCGCAAACAACGGTTTTTATTCTCTTAATTCTACAAATCTCAATTATCTCTTTTAAGTATTTACTTGGAATTTTTCTTTCAGAGTGATTAAGAATTGTTCCTTTAACACCAATTGCTTTAAGTTCGTCTGCGGGAATTCTTCCTGTATTCGGACCTAAGCCAATATTGTCGGTATGTTGTGAGAATACAGTTAAATTTGTTTTTTGAGCAACTTCTTTTATTGTTAATAATGAAGGGGCAACAGCAATAGTATATTTATTACTTTTAATCTTAGCAAGGCTTTTAGCTATCTCTAATGCTTTATTTGCCGCGGCTTCTTTATACGTCTTGAAGTTGATTAATATTAAGTGGTTCATTTTTTCTCCTTAAATTCTATATCTATATAATCTTTTGGTTGACCTTTTTTAACTTTGTTGAGCATTCTAAAGAAGTAACTAAGTATTAACAGTACTATCGCGACTGGAATTAGGAATAAGACTAGTTGAAATATCAATGCAACAATTGTAATTGCTATAACTAAAAATACCAAAATACTGATCCATGCTTTTATTCCTCTAATTCTAAATATCATTCTTTATCCTCCGACTAATAAATATCATTCCTGCTGCAACGATTATAGATATTACCATTACTTTTAAACTAATAGTAATAAAAAACTGTATTGGGAATGTTTGTATTAATAATGAATCTATTGGAAACAACCAATTTCCTTGTGGAAAAAATATTTTGTGAAAATATGTGAACATGCTATTAAAACTTATTAATGAAAACAACATTATTATTCCAAAGAAAACCAAAGAACTAATGCCACTATAATAAAACAGTTTTTTAATAATCTCTTTCTTTTTCTTATGAATTGTAATTATTAAAGTAACAACCAATAATGATAAATAAAACAAATAATCTAATCCCTGCATAACTCCTTTAACATCTTCTAAATGTGATTTCTCACTTGAAGTATAATTCAATTCTAAATTATGATTATCTACAAGGAATTTAATCGTTATATCTTGATTTTCAGTTAGTTCAGTAGTTCCTAAAGCAATTTTGTAACTTAATAATAGAAGTAAGGTAATTATGGAAATACAGAATATAACTAACAGCACTTTATTTTTATCAACTTTCATTTCTTAATTTAGGAAAATAACCTCTTCTTATAATAAATCCAAGTTACCGAGAAAATTAAGAATATTAACGCAAGAATCCAAAACACAAAAGAGTTTTCAACTATTGCTGAATATACTAAAACTAAAATTGCAGAAATACTCCAAATTATCTTCAGAATTAACATAATCTCATAATGTTCTTTTTTCTTACAGAAAAATGAAGCTCCACCAATTCCTAATAATGCTGCCCCCATTAATCGAGCTAAAAATAAGTTCTCAACTGGTAATGATAATAACTCCATAAACCAACCTGGAAAGAATATTAATGGAATTGCAAACATAACATCCACTATAAAATGTAATTTAAACCAGACTTGTAATGATTTAGGTATTTTCATAAAAAGAAGTAAGCTAAGGAAGTATAAAAAAACTACGTTTTTGAACATTCTCTAACTAGTAAATGCTTTTAAGAATTATTTGACATCCATATTATTATCAATCAAATAATCTATGAATCCATCTGCGAAGTTGTCTCTGTGTTTAATTCTATCTTCTTGAGAAACTTCTTCTGTTGGTGGCATTGGTCGAAAGTAAAGTCTTTCATTTGCTCTATCAATAACTAAACAAGCATATCTTTGTGTTGTGTCCCACGTCCCTTTTAGAGGAATCATTCTATTTCCTTCAGAATCATCGCAACAGTCAAATCTTTTTATTTGATACTGATCAGTAAATCTACCAATTACGTCGCCAATATTCATAAAATCAATTCCGTTTGGAGTTAATTCTAAATCGTTTTCTTTTAAGTTTGTTTGTGTCATATTAAAAAAATTAGGAAAAAAAATAAAAGAACTAATTACAGCCGCAGCATGAACTACAGTCGTCAGGTTTACAACTTTCGTCATCTTCTTTCTTGTCTTCCTTTTCTGCTTTTTTGTCTTCTTTTTTATCTTCTGGTTCGTTAACACCAACAACTTTAATTTCAAAAGTTAGGGCTTTTCCAGCTAATGGGTGATTAATATCAATCTTAACTATATCTCCTTTAACTTCTACGATCTTAGCAGGAATTTGTTGTCCCGTAGGTGCTTGCATAATTAGCATCATACCTTCTTTTGGTTCTGGTTTTGCAGGTAGCTTATCTTTTGGAAATTCTTGAACTAACTCTTCCTTAACTGGGCCGTAAGCTTCTTCTACACTAAGTGTGAAGGTTTTTTCTTCATCTTTCTTCATTCCTTCAATAGCGTTATCAAATCCAGGAATTACTTGGCTTGCACCAACTTCGAAGCAAAGTGGTTCCTTACCTTCAGAACTGTCGAAAACATTACCATCTTCTAATTTTCCAGTATATGCAACTTTAACTTTGTCGCCTTTCTTAATTGTGTCTGTCATTTTTATATATCCTCCAATTTACTCTAAAATCTGTATTATTTATATAAAGTTATGGGTATTCTGTTAATTGTGCTGTTCTAATGCACTAGCCTCGCAACTTCATCACTCATTCCTGCTTGTTCTTGCAGATATTCAACATAAACTTTTTCAATCCCTCTGATCTTAGAGACATAATTTAACACTTCATCTGTAGTTTGCCCTTTCTCTAAATCCCAATATGTGTCTGCACCAGCAGTAATCATATTATCGGTCATTCCACTTGGTCCTCGATTGTAACAAGCCATGGTGAAATCCCATAAATCTTCTTCATTCCATTCTTTGTAATCATTATTTCCTTGTCCTCTTTTCTTAAGAATTCTTTCTCCATAAGTATCATGAATAAAACGTAAATAAAACGCTCCCATTTCAACATTTATCTCTGGATCATATAAATCAGAAGTTTTGAAAGTGCTTCTTCCAGTTAGTTCAACAAACTTATCGCCCATCTTTTCAGCAAGATATTTTCCTGTTCTAGGCATAATTTGCATTAAACCACGAGCACCTGCACAACTTTTTGCTCTTTCTTTACCATCACTTTCTTTAATAGTTAAAGCGAACATTGCCGTATATGGGACTTCATATTTCTCAGCAGCAGCTCTTAACAGATCACCATTTTCTTCAGTTCTTTCAATCTTTCTTACAATTCTGTGATAATCTTTACCTGAAAAGTTTTCATAATGTTTCTGTGCTTTTGGATGTAACTCTCTTTCTAACAAAGATTGTCTTTCATAAGTTGCTTCTAATTCTAACCTTAATGTTTCAATATTTTCAATATTCAACATTTGGGTTGGGCTTTCTTCTCTTAAACTTAAAAAATCACTTTCAATTAAATCATGATCTAACATTTGCTCTTGATCATCAAAAAAGGAATCATCATTTTGTTCTGGTTCAAGAATAATTTCTAAATGAACTGTTTCATCTACTGGTTCTTGAACTAAATCTTGATTAACATATTCAACTCTTTGTTCACTTGAGAAAGGAGTTCCTTGTGAATCAGAACTTCCTGCTGCTGTGGAAATTGCTAAACTAGCAGTTCCCGCAAGCAATAAACTTTTTGCCCAATTAAACTCACTTCCAGAAATTTGCCTGGAATTATATTCATTTAATCCACGATTAATTTCAGAAACAACAATTTCGTTCCATTTAACCATTCCAACACCAGCTGCAGAATATAAAGCTGTTTGAATTACTGGTGGTGCTTGAGTTGCTTCAACAAATTCATGAACGCTTGTTAAATATCCCAAATTAGCAGAAGCTCTCATCATGATTGGATCTGCAAATTTAGCAAAGCTAGGTTGATTTTTATTCAACCAACTACTTGCTTGCTTTGTCCATTCAATGACTTCTTCTAATTGTCTTGGATTCATCTTCCTAACCTTCTTTGATACTCGGGAGTATTAGGTAACACGAATTCATTTCTAACTCTTGCAGAATTTCTACGTAAATCTGAATTCATTTCTTCCCAAGTTTGATTATTGTCCATCTCATCAATTACTCTTAACAGTAAATAAGTGTTCATTGGTCCATATCCTGTGGAAGTTGATGCTATTACTGCTCTATTGGGTTGTGCTAAATCATCAATAAACTGAGCAGATCTACATCCGCCTAGGACGTACAATGTTTTTTCAGCTTCATGGCTTTGAGTATCTCTTTGTAAAGGAAGCATATCTTGTACATGTCCACGTAAAGTAATAATGTCGTAATTCCGACTTGGGATTCTTTCTCCTCGAACTTTAATATCTACACTAACAGCATTTCCATGAGCATTAATTATTGTTGCTTGGGTTTCACTATCATTAACATAGATTGACCTAACTTCGTTGTTATTATTCTGAAGAGTTTCAAGGACATAGTCTTTTTCCATTTCATTAGCACAGTAAGCTAACACAGTTCTATTATCAAATTGGGTTAGTGGTGCTATTCTTTCTGGAACTGATCTTGGTGCTTCTATTGTTTGAGGGGTTGGTCTATGTTCTGGTGTGGTTCTGGGTACTTCTGGAATCGTAGGAGTTGTTTCCAATTCTTCAAATAACTCTCTAATACTATCTGTTGGATTTTCATAATGAGTTGGTTGCACTATTGCTGTTGGCTCTATTTCTTCTTCTCCACAACTTCTAACTCCACCGTAAGTTAATGCTAAAGCTGCAACGGACAAACCAACAACTAACGGATCTTTAATTCTTTGTAAGAATCTACCAATCTTCTTTTTAACTGGTCGTGATACTTTGTTTTGAAGATTGTCGTAAGTTTCTTTAACTACTTCAGTAATACTCTTAACAAATCCTAATTTATCATGAGCAAGATCTCCAACTGTTTTTAGTACTTTTCCAGTTCCTCTTACTAAGGATTCAGATCCTCTACAAATAGACTCAGTAACAACATAAGATGTTCCCATAGTACCAATAATTGCACTTGCTCCCATCAATCGTAATACTTTCTCTTTGTCAGACATGTTAGAAGTATCTAAATTACCATATATGTGATCATAAGTCAGATTAACTGCTTTATCTAAAGACCTTTCAAGAGCTCCATTTTCTGCGAAAAGAGCATTGGCAGAAGGATGTGAATCTAGTGCAAATTTACCAACTTTTGTATCTTCTATCAGTCTTTCAAGCATATTATACTAATAGTGGACCTTATTTATAAAGGTTTCGGCACATTTGTCACTCTTTAGTGACACTAGAAACTATCTTCTTCTCATACACAATTGGCTTTCTTTATGATCTTTTATTAATGGACTTTCAGTTGCCTCAATTATATCATAAAATGGGCTGAAAAGTTCTATTACTTTGTTTAATGGCGGAAGCCATAATTCATTGATTTCAGTCATTTCTTCTTCTTCAGTTCCAGGTTCTGCAGAATAACTAACACATGTAGACAAATGAACTGCTCCAGGGCTCATAATTTCTGCTATTTTAGCAACATATTCAGCTCTTTGTTCAGGAGGGAAACAGTGTAAAGTTGACCATTCTAAACAAAAATCAAACTGTCCTAACTGGGATAAATCACCTTGGACGGCATCTATAACTCTAAAGTCAACTCCTGAGGCATTAGACCTAGCTCTATCAATGGCTGGTTCCGAAAAATCAATTCCAGTAACATCAAAACCTTTTTCTGCTAGAAATTTAGAATAAAAGCCTTCTCCACAACCAACGTCAAGAGCACGACCATAAGTAGACATTTGATTTACTAAGTTAACTAAAACTAATGGTGGTTCTTCTTTAGTCCATAGGGCTTGGCCTTCAGTATAACGTCTGTCATAATATTGTTTCATATTTTGGATTTAAGTTTATAATTTATAAGTCTTAGGGTTAGTTTATTATGTGATCTAGAAAAGTTTTTTCAATTCCTCACTTATAACCTTACCAGAAGCTTTTCCCGCCAACGCTTTCATGCACAGTCCCATTAAAGCCCCCATTGGAGCACCTTTATTAGCTGAAACAATTTCTTTTACCTTCTCAGAAATGTCAGAATCAGAAATCTTTTCATAATTCTTTAAATCAAATTTGCCTTTAACCATGTCAATTAAAACATCAATTATAATGTCTTTATGAATTTCTCCTGAATGTAAATATTTGAATAGATTTCTATAATTCTCAGAAGTTAATTTAGAAGGATCTAATTGATATTTTTTACTAATTTCTTTAGGTAGAGAAATTAATGTGTCAGCAATAAAATTAGCTTTGAACTTAGGATATTTCTTAACCAATTCTTCAAATAACTTAACATAATTAGATTTGGCAATGTACTCGGCTAAATCAAAACTTAGGTTAAACTTCTTTTGATACCTTTCAGCTTTTTCTGAAATTAATTCTGGAAGTTTAATAGAATAAGGATCTGGTTTAATTAACGGAACATCTGTTTCAGGATACATTCTTGCTGCTCCAGGCATTGGCCGCATAAATGTTGTTGTTCCATCAGGGTTATCTTTACGAACTTCTTTTGGAACACCTTCAAATAATTCTAATGCTCTTTCATATACTGCAGAAAGTGCAATCTTACACTTTTCTTCAGAAGCAGCTACTAAAACAAAAGCATCCTTTTCAGAACATTTTAATTCTTTTTTTACCAATTTAACTTCTTCTTCAGTAATTCCATAATTTGGCAATTCATCAGAATGAAAGATTCCACGTACGCCAGCTTTTATTTTTGCACGTCCCGCAAACTCTGTACCAACTCGATTACCTGGTTGTAATTCTCTACCAACCATTCCAGAAAATCCTTCTAATTTTAAAGCCATAACCTTTCCTTTATCTTTAAAGGCAGAAACAATTACTTTTGATGTGGATTTAGATAACAATTTAGTCAAGTTATAATTCTCAAAAGAATTTAGCTTTTTCCCAGACAATTCTTCTTTAATTTTTAACAATTCAATTTGTCTTTTCACTTCTAAATCTACTAATTTTGGAATCATTCTCAAATCCTGAAATCCTTTAACCTCTATTCGAGAACCGCCTTTAATGGAAATGTTAACATCTTGTCGGATTGTTCCTAATCCTCTTTTAACTCCAGGTAATGATCTTAATAACATCCCTAATTTTTTTGAGACTTCCTGACATTGTTCCGGCGTCTTAATATCCGGAGCAGTACCAATCTCAATCATGGGAATTCCTAAACGATCTAATTGCCATACCCTTTCACTTGAGGTTTCAGAAATAATCTTACAAGCATCTTCTTCTAAAGAAATATTATCAATTCTCACAATTCCTTCAGAAGTTTCAATGGCTCCATTTCTTGAAACTAACGCTGTTCTTTGAAATCCAGATGTATTACTTCCGTCAACAACAGTTTTTCTCATGACTTGTACAACTGGAGAAACATGAGCATCAACTAATTTAGATAATTGTAATGTGGTGTAAAGAGCATCTTTATTCATTTCATGTGGTGGCTCAGAATCAGTTTCAACTAAACAAGTAGTATTGTGATAACCCTGATAAACAAAAGTTTTATCTCGGATTTGTTCTTGTTTGGCTGCAATATCAATTTTTCCAGATTCACCTGCAACTGCCCTTAATTTTCTTCTAATTGTAAAGTCTGGAGTATCCTCCCTTAATAAAGTGGGACAACCACAAAATAATTTCTTGCCCTCAAGCTGCTGATGAATTTCAATTCCAGATTTTAAGCCTATTTTAGAGTATTCCATAACTACGATTATAAACCAATGATATAAAAAGATTAACCTTCTCTTGTAACTCCTATTTAGTAGTTAAAAACAAAAGATTTATAAGGGTGGCCACTATATTAATCATATGAAAAGAGATGTTGAAATTTTTGATAATGGAGATTTAGCTAGATTGATAAAGAGTGAAAGATTTAGTGATCGAGTTAATAGAATCCAAAGAGCACAATTAAGTGTAGAAGCTCATTTTTTAGTTGATAAAATGTTTGGGTTTGATTCTTACTCTTTTGAACCAATTAAAACTGGATCTCCCAATAGTGTTATTCCAACTTTTGAACATCCCCAAAGAATTCTAGATTTAGATGACGATCATCATGTTTTACCTCTTATGAAAAAAAGAAAGAAAGCTCAAAAATATGGGCTGGTCAATTTACATACTCATCCTAGTGGCCATCCATTTCCTTCACCTGACGATTTGGAAGTTAAAACATATACTTGGTCTGGTCTTCCTGGAGATTCTTTAAACCTAATTTTAACTTTTAGTGAAGATGTTCCTTATTTGACTGCTTTTGAAAAACTAAGCAGGGAGGAACATGCAAGATTAACATGGAAAGATTATGTAGGGGCTCTTTTTGATGAAGTTAAGGCGCTAGGGATTACTCCTGAGAACGGAGTTGATATTATAAATATGGGCATAAGTAATAAACAATGGAAGACAATTGTTAGAAATTCTTTAGAAACAATGGGTACAAGGGGAATATATTTTCCATTATCTGCTCCTGAAGAAGAAGTAAAAGAAGCTTTAGCAGGGTTTAAGGTTTATGGTGATAGGACAAATTTAAATTATAGTTGGATTCCTAACAGGGAAAGATAATTTCTTTTTAAAATTTGTATGTTCTATGATTCTATAAATATGTCTGTCGAGCTCTGACATACTCTTAAAATAGCAAAATTATTTAAATTACTTAGCATTTCCACTTTAAATTGATAGGGTAAGGTGGAAAATATGTTTTGTGAAAAATGTGGTTCAATATTAAGGCCTAAAACAAAGGCAGGTAAACAAATACTTTTTTGTAGTTGTGGTTTCACTAAATCTTTAGATAAAGATGAAACTTCTACAGAATTAAAAGAAAAAGTTGCAGATATTAAGAAAGTTGAGGTTGTTGAACAGCTTGATATGCATCCAAAGATTAAGATTAAATGTGAAAAGTGTAATAATAATGTTGCGTTTTATTGGACTCAGCAAACTAGAGGAGCTGATGAACCAGAAACAAGATTCTTTAAATGCACAAAATGTAATCATACTTGGAGAGAATATGCATGATTTCTCCAACAGAGTTGTTAGAGAATTTGAAGAAGGAAGAACTGTTCTTAAACTGGAATAAGGAACATCCAGAAAGTTTTTTATCTCATTTTTTTGCTCCTTTAAGTTCTAATTTTGAAATGAAGTCTAGGTGGGAGATTGGTTTTTTTAGTAATGAGAAAATCACAGTTTTTGTTCCTATTGACAAAGGTTTTGCAATCAAGCCGGCTGATGATGTTTTTAAAAAACAGGATGCAAAGGTTGAACAACTAAACTTAGAAGAAGTTAAATTAACTTTTGAAGAAGCTTTAAAGATATTTAAAAAAGATTTGCCTGGGAGATTTCCTAATGAAGTACTTGGAGATGGATTTATAATCTTACAAACTTATCAAGGAAAGACTTTATGGAACTTTACTTTCATAACTAAGAAACTGAAGTTTATTAATTTAAAAATTAATTCTTTAAATGGAAAGTTAGAAGATTCTCAAGAAGTTAACTTAGTACAATAATTACTAGTTGGGTTTTTAATATTTTGATAATTCTTTTTTATTAAATCTTTTAATCATTGTTTTGCAATTATGCTTAGTTACTATCTACTTCTTCAAAAGTAGTACCACAACATCATTATTACGACGAGTAAATTGCAATTATACTTTTCAAATGGTATCGGGTTATAGAATATATTTTCTAACTACAGATAATTTATAAACAATCACTCATTCTAAATTATCGATAGATGTAAGAAAACTGAAAGGTTTTCGGCATCCTCGGAAAATATTTTTTTCCGTTGGATGTTTCGGAAAAAGGGGTGATTGATGTCTTCGACAAATACAAATAAAATTTCTTATAAAGCACAAATGGGTTGTAAAAAACTAGATTCTTTCTTTGGTAATAAAAATAAAGAGGAAGAAGAGTAATTTTTTTCTTTTTAATTTAATTTTTTTAAATCTTCCAATATATATACCTTTAATGGTGGAAACCCATTAAATCCTACTGAACTTACTTGATAACTGTATGCACCTGTACTTAAGAAATATATTCTTGATCCTTCTTTAATGTTTGAAGATAATTTGTATCGTTTTTTTTCATACAATATATCATGACTATCACAAGTCGGTCCTGCAATAATGTATTCTGTCTTGTGTAAAGATTTCTTTTCTGTTTCTATTGGATATTTCAAAGATTCTTCAATACATTCATCTAGTCCTTGATAAATCCCAGCATCTACATATAACCATTTATGCGATACCGATTCAGACTTTTTAGAAATTAAAATAGTTTCAGTTACAATAATTCCACTATCCCCAACCATATATCTCCCTGGTTCAATGAAAATCTTGGGAAATTCTTTTCCAAAGTGCTTTTTTAGATATCCCTTAATTTTTTTACAATAATGATTTAAGCTTGGGGTTGGAACCAGGTATTGTGAGGGTAATCCTCCTCCTAAATTAATCATTTTTAAATGAATCTTACTTTTCTGTAAAATTTCAAAAATGGACTTACATTTTGATAAGGCATTATCCCACTGTTCAACATCACGCTGTTGTGAACCAACGTGAAAGGATAACCCATATGGGATTAAATCTAATTCTCTAGCTTCCTTAGCCAGTTTAATTATTAGATCATGATGGGCACCAAATTTTTTAGATAATTCCCAATCTGCTCCAATACCATCCACCAGAAGGCGGAAAAAAACTTTTGATTTTGGTGCATATCTGGCAATCTTCCTTAAATCTGAAGTAGAATCGGTGACGAAAAGTCGTACACCTTTTTTATAAAAGAAAGCAATGTCCTCATGTTTCTTAATTGTGTTACCAAAACTAATTCTGTCTGCAGTAACTCCTAATTTTATTAAATCTTTAAATTCATAAATTGTTGCAACATCAAAGTTTGATCCTTGTTCATTTAATACTGATAAGACTTCTTTATGTGGATTTGCTTTAACTGCGTAATATATTTTGGCGAAAGGTAATTGTCTCTGTAAAGTATCATAATTTTTTTTAACCTGATCTAAATCAAGAACTAAGAATGGAGTTGGTAAATGTGCAGAATATTTCTTAACATCTCTTAATAACTGATTCTTTTTAATTCCCATCTACTTACCTCTTGGGTTAATAAGATATTTAACATATATAAATGTTGTTTTTATCTTGGTCTTATTTTGAACTAAGCAACCTTAACATTTTATCACAATAACCTTTAAATACAATTAGGTTCTATTGATTTTATGGATTTTGAGAAACTTGTTATAGTGTATGAAAAGTTAGAGAATACTGCTTCTGGGAATGCTATGCGAGAGATTTTAGCAGAGTTCTTTAAAACTGTTCCAAAAGATGATATTAAACTAGTTTCTTATCTTACTTTGGGACAATTGTCTTCAGACTTTGAGAACACAGTTTTAGGATTAGCAGAAAAGTCTGTTCTGAAATCTATTATTGTTGCCAGTGGAAAAGAATCTTCTAAAGTTAAGAAGTTAATGCAAACTTCTGGTGATGTTGGATTAGTTGCAGAAGAAGTTCTTAAAAATAAACCAATGACTTTAGTTCCTTTAGGAAAATTAACAATTCACGAACTTGAAGAGAAACTAAAGAAAATTGCTACTTTGTCTGGCTCTGGTTCTTCAGATCAGAAAACAAATATTCTTGCAGGGATGTTACAAAAATCTTCTGCGAAAGGAGCAAAGTACTTAGCAAGAATTTCTTTGGGAACTTTAAGAATGGGAGTGGCAGCAAAGACTGTTATTGACTCTTTAGCAATTGCCTTTACTGGAGACAAATCAAATAAAACAATTCTGGAAACTGCTTATAACATTTGTCCAGATATTGGGATTATTGCTGAAACCTTAGCGAAAAAAGGATTAGAAGAAGTTGAGAAAACTAAGATTCACGTTGGGATTCCAATTCAAATGATGTTGGGACAGAGAGTAAAATCTTTGGAACAGGCGCAAGAGAAAATTCCTGGTAAGTTAACTGTTGAAGCTAAGTATGATGGTGAAAGAGTTCAAGCTCATATGGACAAAACTGGAAAAGTAAAATTATTCTCTAGAAGACTAGAAGAAATTACTAATCAGTTTCCAGATCTTGTTGAACATTTAAAGAAATCAATTAAAGCAAAAGATTACATTTTAGAAGGAGAGATTCTAGCAATTGATAAGAAGAACGGAAAGCCTTTACCCTTTCAAACTTTAATGCAACGTCGTAGAAAATATGATGTTGAACAGTACGTAAAAGATATTCCAATTCAACTTAAAGTTTTTGAGTTACTTTATCTTAACGGAGAAAGCTGGTTAAATCAACCTTATTATAAACGTTCTGAAAAATTATCTGAGATTGTAAAAAAAGATTCTGAAGTCTCTCTAACTGAAAGAATTATCACTGATAATGTTAAAGAGATTGATGTCTTCTTCAAAAAAATGCTTAAGTCTGGCTATGAAGGGATTTTCATGAAATCTCGTGCTGAAGATTCTTATTATCAAGCTGGAGTTCGTGGTTGGAACTGGATTAAGTGGAAAAAAGAGTATGTGCAAGAGATGGTTGATACTTTTGATTTAGCTGTTGTTGGTGGTTTTTATGGTAAGGGAAAGAGAAGCGGTGGTTATGGTGCTTTACTTTGTGCCTCTTATAATCATGATAATGATACCTTTGAAACTTTTTGTAAACTGGGAACAGGATTAACTGATGAGTTGATTGCAGAACTTCCAGAGAAATTAAAGAAGTATAAACTTGATAAAAAGCCTGCTCGTTTGGTTATTAAAAAAGAAATGCATCCGGATGTTTGGTTTGAGCCTGAAATAATTGTAGAAGTGTTTGGAGCAGAGATTACAAAAAGTCCTTTCCATACTTGTGGAAGTGGTTTAGCATTAAGGTTCCCAAGATTTATTCAATTTAGAGATAATAAGAAAGCTGAACAAGCTAATACTAGTGAAGAAATTGAGGGATTAGTTTAAACTTCTAACTTTCTTTTATCAAAAACATTTATATAATATTCATATATTCTAAATTATTGAGGGGCCGAGATAATGAAAAAAATTATTTACTTATTAATAATTTCTATAACTGTACTTTTACTAACTAATAGTGTTCTTGCTGATTGGCAAGAATTTGATCAAAAAGAGTTTAAGAACTCTTGGACCTATGCTCAGAAACAAATAGCTAAGAATAAGTATGTGAAGAATGGCCAAGTGGATAAAGATATCCTTAAGGAAAATATCGAAACTTTTCTTAAAGAGAAATATCAAAGAGCACCAAAAGTTGCTAATTGGAAAATTCGAACCGCAATAAGAAATGAAGTTAATAAGTTAAGAAGTAGCAAAAAAACAATAAATTATAGAGCCAAGGTTAATAATTTTCTAAGTAAATATAAAAATAAATTAGGTTTTTTCAAAAACTTTAATCAAATTACTGGTGGAACCATTTTTGTGCCTAAAGAAATTTTGGGTTGTACTAATAAAAATGCAAATAATTACAATTTTAAGGCGAACAAAGACGATGGTTCTTGTAAACTTAATGTTTTGGGTTGTACTGATGTAAGCGCAAACAACTTTAATTCCTTAGCTAATACTGATGACAGTAGTTGTACTTATGATGTTTTAGGTTGTATGGATTCTGAAGCTACTTTAAACAATGGGGAATGTGATTATTCTACTACTGGAAATTCTGGTGGCGGTGGTTCTTCTGGCGGAGGAAGTACTCCAACTAATGTTCCTGGTTGTACTGACTCAACTTCTTTGAACTTCAATTCTGATGCTAATGTTGATGATGACAGTTGTATTGCAATTGTTGAAGGTTGTACTGATTCAACTTCTTTGAACTTCAATTCCAATGCTAATACTGATGATAACAGTTGTATTGCTGTTGTTGAAGGCTGTACTGATTCAACTTCTTTGAACTTTAATTCCAATGCTAATGTTGATGATGACAGTTGTATTGCAATTGTTGAAGGCTGTACTGATTCAACTTCTTTGAACTTCAATTCTGATGCTAATACTGATGATAACAGTTGTATTGCAATTGTTGAAGGCTGTACTGATTCAACTTCTTTGAACTTCAATTCTGATGCTAATACTGATGATAACAGTTGTATTGCAATTGTTGAAGGTTGTTTAGATAGTAGTTATTTAGAGTATGATGCAAACGCTAATACTAATAATGGAAATCTTTGTGTTACATTAATTTTTGAAGGCTGTACAAATAAAAATGCATTTAATTACAATCCTTTAGCTAATGTCGAAGATAATAGTTGTATTGCTGTTGTTGAAGGTTGTTTAGATTCAGAAGCTAATAATTATAATCTAAATGCTAACACTAACGACAACTCTTGTACTTACGATGTTTTTGGTTGTACCGATTCAAATGCGAATAATTATAATGAAAATGCAAACGTAGATGATGGTTCTTGTGAATACTTAGGTTGCACAGATCCACTTGCATTAAATTATGATGATAAAGCCACTTTAGATGGTGGAAGTTGTGAATACAAATATCCAATACACAAAAACATCTGGACTACTTATTTCTGGATTGGGGAAGATGCTAGTGGAGAAAATAGTTGGGTATCAAACCATCATAGCGCGTGGGATGAAGATTGGGTTAATCATTATGGTGGTATAGATAATCCTGATTGTAGAAATGGTTATTTCCCTTGTGAATTCACTCCAAAAGAAAATCCGTTCTATTGTGCTTTGCCATATTCAGATTATGATGATCAAGGACCAAAAGAAAATATGCAGGCAGTACCTTGGTACGAAGACTACTTTCCAATTGAAGATGATGAGTCTATAATAAAAAATAGGTGGATAAAAATAATCTTTAATGGGAAAGAAGCATATTGTCAATGGGAAGATGCGGGTCCTGGTAGTAATGATGATACAGCTTATGTCTTTGGCAACTCTAACCCTGTACATGATAAACAGATCGGTTTAGATACTAGTCCTGCAGTAAGAGATTATTTAGGAATGGATGGAATGGATCAAGCCGACTGGCAATTTGTAGATGATTTGAATGTTCCAAATGGACCATGGACAGAAATAATTACTTCTTCAGAAACTTGTTGGGGCAGCGGTTGTAAAGAAGAAGTTTATGAAAGTACATTAACAGAACATAAAGTTAACGTTAATTTCAACAACAAAATAAAGGAAAGAAAGTATCTTGTTTACGAACCAAAAGAATGTAAAACTAAAGAATGTCCTTTGTTAATAATGTTTCATGGTTTAGGTGGAAATTATAATCAAGCGGCTGGTAGTAATTATAATTGGCAAGAAACTGCCGATGAAAATGAATTCATTGTTGCTTTCCCTGATTCCTTGTTTTTGGAAGCAAAGAATTATGGTCCTGCGTCAGATCCAGCAGGGAAACATTGGGATATTACTCCTTTATCTTTTTCAGCTACGCAAGATACACAGTTTGTTGAAGAAATGATTTCTGCTGTGGATGAAGAATATGATCTTGACCAATCTAAGATGTTCACAACGGGTCATTCTTATGGTGGATATTTTAGTTATTATATTAACTTTGTTTTAAATGATCAGTTCAAAGCTTTTGCAACACATTCAGCGGGATTGATTTCTTACAAGTACTTTTTCACATTTTATTGGCCGGCTCAACCATCTTCAGTAAGTGCAAAAGGAAACATCCCTGGTATGATCATTTATTCGGATGGAGATAATATTGCTCCAAAAATTTATTCTGATACCTTAGAAAATCAAATGAATGCAAAGGGACATTCACCAGTTATTAAGCAAAAATCTTCAATTACTGGCCATGGGTGGGACATTTCAATGAATCAAGTCCAATGGGATTTTTTCATGACCCACTCTTAATTTTTTTCACTTTCCTATAAAGCAATATTTATATAACCCTGTAGTTTATTACCAATATTAAAAAGATGGCGGATGTTACAGCAATTATACAACAAGTTTGGTTTTTTATTCTAAATATAGGCTCTTTAGGATTCTTAGGAATTGCTGGACCAAGTGTAGTTCTTGCTTTTACTCGGATTTTAATTTGGGTTTTTATCTTTGCTGTTCTTTATGCATTATCAAGTTCTTTGTTAAGTGGTTTCCTTAAAAGACCACAAGCAATAATTATTTCGGGAATTATGGCTACGATTTCAGCAATATTTCTTCCTGATGCTGTTTTAGCGGCTACTGGTGCCGGATGGGCGACTGCAGTTGGTTTATTTTTAATAGGTGCACCAATAGTTTCCTTAGCTTTAATACTATATTACTTACCTAAAGAACCCTGCTTTTGGAATTTTGTTAAAGCATTGTTAGCATTGTTAATATTATGGATAGTTAATGCCATGGAATTTCATTTAAAATCTTTTGGAAAGTATACAGTTTCAGGTGGATTACAACAATTTCTAGATTGGTCATGGTGGATTGCTTTGATTGTTTCCATTTATTATTTGCTTAGAATGCTTTCTTGTTGGATGTCAAGAATGGATCAAGGAGATCCTAGTAACTTTTGGCGTTTTATTAATAACGCATTACAGCCGTTTAGGCGGGACGATGATGATACTCCTCCTAGAGACTCTGATACTGTGGACTTTAGTCCTTCTTCTCCACCAGATGGTGGGCCTTCTCCTCCTCCCAGCCCTGATTTTAAACCAACAGATTTCCATCCGGGACTTCCAGATGAGAAAAAACCTGGCCCTCACATTCCTCCTTATGATCCTAAGAAACCTAGACCACCAAAAGATAAAAGAATTTTTGTTGATCTTTCCCCTTGGTTCTTGGACACTTATTCACAAGGCGGTACTAGTGCATGTGCCGCTTTTTCTGCGGCTTCAATTGTGGAGTATATTATCAATCGAATCAATAGTAGAAAGTGGAAATATTTGTCAACCTTATTTCTTTGGTTTAATGCCCGTACTAATCAAAGAACGAATTCTGGATGTTATTTATATGATGTTTCTTCCAGCTTACTTAATCAAGGAGACTGTACTGATGATTTGTGGTCCTTTGAAAGTATTAATACAAACAAATACCTTACTGCTCCACCAAATGTATGTTATGAAGATGGATTGAAAAAAAGAATTTCTGGAGTTAGGAGATTGTCTTGTACTGATCCTGCTGAATGGATTCAAGCATTAATTGAAGAGAATCCTATATATTTTGGTTGTGGTACTCCTGCAAGCTTCGTTACTTGGAACCATAAAGTGTATGATGTTCCTTTAGTAAATGTTGGTGGTGGTCATGCAATGGTAATTGTTGGTTATGACAGCCATTATGAACATAGAGGTAGGAAGTTTGAAGCATTTAAGATTAGAAACTCTTGGGGACAGAAATGGGGCCATAATGGTTATGTCTGGATGCCGAGAACAACATTAGAACAGTTATTACGTCATCAACAGTATGATCCTCCTTTAGTTTTAACTGGATGGCAGAAACATTTGCCAAAAACTAAATGTCAGATTGTTGGGAGAGCAATCATGGAAGGCCATAATGATGGTGAATTAGGTGAAACTGGTAAGAAAATTTATGACCATTATCGTCAGGGAGTTAGTCATAAATTTAAAGTTGGAGCAATTGCACAGATTAATGGTGGTTTAAGAACATTGCAGGAAATTACTGTTAATGATCCGCAGGGAAGATTTATTTTGAAGTTCGAGGAAGAAGTTTCTAGGTTTGAACACTTGACAGAATTGCCTAAAGAGTTTCCTCAACTTAAAGGGATCGATTTTAAGAAGTTGCCAAGAGGAGTTATTGTTTACAAGAAAAGTTTGGCTGAGGATGACAAATATGTTTATTTCCATATCGTTGATTTTAAACATTCTAAACGCGGCCGAGGTGGAGAAGGAAAAGCCCACCCTGAGAATCTCTGTTCAGCTACAATTAGGAGAGGTATAAACTTTTCTGGAGTTCCAATAGAATTTTCTAATGAACATAGCGATGAAAGAAATGTAATTATCCCTGTTTATCCTGTTTATACTACTATTGATGATGTTGATGGTGTAATTAAGAAATTAAGTGATGCTGCCAAAAAAGAAAAAGAGTGGGTTGATTCTGCTAAGGAATTAACTGAAGAACTTAAAAAACATATTAGTCTTAAGGAAGACGAGGACGAGGGAATCTTGGGAGAGATTAAGACTGTTGACGCAAATTTACAGAATACTAAAGAGTATCTTTCAAGATTTGGAATCCTCGAACGAAAAATTAAGCTATTTCTTGATAGGCGTACGCATACCCTTAAAGAAATAATCTCTCATCTCCCAGAAGACAAGGTTGCTCATTATTTTGAGATTTTGGATCTTCTAATTCGTATTGGTGATCAATTACTTAGGAAGGTTACTGGAAATAAAGAATCTGCAAAAAGCTTATTAGCAGAAATTGGGTTGTGCCATTCTAGAATTAAAAAGGCTGATTCTATTAAAGGTCAGAAACAGTTGTTAAAAATTCAGAAATTAATCTTAGTTCTTGAAAGAACTGTTGATGCTTTTAATGATGACTTAAATCTTTTCTCTACTGAATTAGATAGTTTGATTATTAGTTAAATTTTTAAAGTTCTTATTCTCTTTAATAATTTTGGGCTTGTAGTATAACGGTTATTATTCACGGCTGGCAGCCGTGGGACCCGAGTTCGACCAAATGGTTACGCGCATTTGATTTTGACTGCGAAATCATTCCGAAAGTCTCGGCAAGTCCATATTTTTAATTACTTTTATATATCGCAAACATTTCTATAACAGTTATGAGATACACGATCCTTGACTGTTACACGGATGAAGCATCTGGCCTAGGTGTTCCTCCTTACTTGGGGACTTATCCCAGATACTTATACGGAAAACTTCTTTCTGAAGGACATTCAGTTAATTACCTAACTATAGATGATTTAAGATTGTGGAAACAGTTAAAGGGAGTTAAGAAAGATCCTAAGCCGCATGAAAAGACTAACATTTTTGTTTACAATCTTACTAAGAATGATGCTAAGGAAATTCTTAACAAAACTGAAAAGTTAATTGTTATTGTTGGGGTTCATGTTCCTGGAAAATATCTTACTGCACAACCTGGAACCTTAAAAGAAGTTATTTCTTTAGTTAAAGACCTTAATGTTAAAAAGATTCTCACTGGTCCGGCTGTACTTGGAACACAATTAGAAGGTGGAAAGTTTTCTGAAAAAGTGGATTTAAGTATTTTTGATGAGGTTAAAGATTTTCAGTTTACTTTTAATGATTTAAAGAAAATTGCAGAAATCTCTGCAGACATTCTTTTAGAAATTCCAGATCGTCGTGTAATTGAAATTGAAACTGGTCGTGGTTGTAAAGTTGGAAAATGTTCTTTTTGTACAGAGCCACTAAAAAACAAATTTTCTAATCGTAAAATGAAAGATGTGGTTAATGAAGTAATTGCATATTATCAAAAGGGAGCCAGACTATTTAGATTAGGAAAACAAGCTGATTTTTATGCTTCTGATAATCCAATTGAAATGTTAAAAGAGATTAGAGAAAAATGTCCTAAGATTGAAGTTTTACATATTGATAACGTTAATCCTAACTCTGTTATTAGTAAAGAAGGAGAAGAAATAACTAAGGCAATTGTTGAATATTGTACTGAAGGAAACATTGCTGCTTTTGGTGTTGAAAGTTTTGATCTAGATGTTATTAAAGCAAATAGATTAAATACCTCTCCAGTTGTTGCTAGAAAAGCTGTTGAGATCATTAACAAGTATGGTGCAGAACGTGGGAAAAATGGTATGCCGAAGTTCTTACCTGGAATAAATATTATTTTTGGTTTACTTAATGAGAACAAAGAAACTCATAAAAGAAACATGGAAGCATTACTTTCTATCTTTGACGATGGCTTAATGTTACGTCGTATTAATGTTAGACAAGTTGCTATCTTACCTGGAACTTACATTGAAGAACATGGTGGAAATAAATTCTGGCGTAAGAATAAGAAATATTATTGGAAGTGGCGAAATGAAATTCGGCAGAAAGTGGATTTCCCTTTATTGGAGAGATTAGTTCCTGTTGGCACTGTGTTAAAGGAAGTTTATCCTGAGATGTATGACGGCAAAACAACGTTTTGTAGACAGATTGGAACCTACCCTTTAATTATTGGAATTGAGAAAAGAATTCCTTTAGGTAAGAAAGTTAAAGTTAAAGTTAAAAAACACATGTTGAGAAGTATCGTTGCAGAGGTTGTATAGTCTAATTGTTCTTGTGACTGATTATACTAAACGCACTTTTTATACAGTAATCTTTTTAAATAAATCACTCTTCATTAGTAGTTATGGATTTAAAAGAACTGACTGCTCACTTAATTAGTATAGATCATCTTGGCTCTAATCGTCTGTTTGATGCTTATCAAAGTATCCCTGGTTCCGTTAAAGAGAAAAAAGTATTTTTAGGGAACTCTTCTTCAGATTCCTTATTAAGTCGTTCTTTTGCTCTTAAAGGAATAGCTGCTGTCGAAGAGAATTATAGTGGTAAAACAATTGAAGAACTTGTGAATGATGCTGCAAGTGATCAAGTGCCTTCTGATTTACTTTCATTGGCTTTAGACGAGTCAATAAGAGGTCAAAATGAAATTTGTGCAATCTCAAAAGAGTTTGGCACTTCTTCTCCTGATTGGGACGAACTAAATCTAATAGAACAATATCACCAAGTTGTTGGTAAGGCAAAATTTTATCGTGATATTAGATTAAGGGGGGGAGGAAGACAAGGAGTAGTTGCAGCAATTCTTGATTTGCCTGCTTTCAAGGAACAAGAGGACCTTGATTTTAGAACCGAAACTGCTTTAGAATATGTACGTAGCTGTACTCCAATAGAGTTTGAGAGAATCGCAGAGTTGTATGAACAATTAGATAGTTTGCCAGCGCCTGAGCAAGATTATTTTTTAGGTTTGCATCCAAAGGATAAAGATGTTTTGAATGGTATGTTAATGGATTCATATCAAGTTAAGGCTTCCGAGTTAACTCCAAAAGGTTTAGGTTACTTAGATGCTTTGAGAATAGAACGTATTGGCGTAAGTGATTTTGAACATTAGTTTTTTAAATAATTTCTATTTTTAATATTATATTGGGGCCGTAGTGTAACTTGGTTAGCACCCACGGCTGGGGGTCGTGGAATCGGGGTTCAAACGGTTCTTTCGTCTGCGAGAGAAGTTGAAAGTCCTCGCGGCCCCATATTTTACTTACAATACTGGGCAGCAATCTCTGTTAAGTAAGTTTGGTCTTGTGGAGAAATAGTTAATGTTCTTTGACCAAAATTAGTGTCACAAGAAGGTTCTGGTAAACCCAAATCTGCAAATGAACATTTTATTTCATAACTGAGTTTCATTAAAATATGCCTTCCTTTTGCATTAGTGGATCCACCACCCCAATGATCATGGTCTGCAACCGTTACACAACCCTCTTTAATTAAACTCTCTCTTCTTGCATCTACATGTTCATTTCCAGTATGGAGAAATGTATATTTGTATAATTCAAATTCTGGTTCTGTTATTTCTTCAGTTATTTCTCCTGTGTCTTCACCATTAGCAAAAGGATTAACTTCTTGTTTTAACTCTAAAGCTTTTTCTAAAGATGAATAATCACTTACTTGATAACTAGTAATACCATTTGGTTCAGAATTGGAATCAATAACTGTTAATGCTTTAAGATATTTATTCCATTTATTTTGTTGCATATATGTTAAAACTTCAGGATTATCTTGGATGACAGATAATGCTAATTCATCTCCTAGTTTATCAGATAATTGTCCATAAATAGAGATTAAATCTCCTTGAGACAATTTAGTTGAGTAGTTACTAACAACACTTGTTTCTAACTCCAAGAAGTTTTCTAAAACATCTCTACTTTCTGCAATTTGTTCAGGTGTTGGTCCAGTAAGAATTTCTTCAACAACAACTGGTGCTTTTTCTGGTATTGGTTTTGTATGTGTTTCTATTGTACTATAAATACTCTCAAAAAGTTCGCTTACTGCTGAAGTAACATTGTCTACTTTTCTTCTTTCTAATTTTGCACTAAGTGGGTTTAATAATTGAGTTAATTTTCTTGCTGCTTTTTTAGTGATATAATTGTTTCTTTGTAATTCTTGGATCAAAGTCTTTACGTCATCTTGTCTACTCTCAAAAAAGCTATCAATACTTCCTTTAGGTGGTCCTCTTGGAAATAATCTTTCTTTTAATACATTACAATTTGATAATAATGGTTCATCAGTACGATACGAAAATTCCATTTCATGTAATTCACTGATCATAAATAATTCATTTGCTAATTTAAAATAGAATATTAATTGTCCTTCATTATTGAATTCTTCTAAATCATTCTGATACATTTCCCAACCAATATCAGTTAACTCTGTCAATGATTGTTGTAAATGTGTTCTTAACTCCATTTGTACAACTTCTAAAGTGATTTCTCTTGACAAATCTATTGTATCTAAATCTTCTTGCATATCTATTGTTCTTAATTTAGATTCTAAGGAATCAAGAGCTGTAGTTTGATCATAATTTATTAGTGCTTGTTGTCTCTTTCTTTCTGCAGAGATCATAATCTTTTTAAATTTTTTAGATCCATTAGCAGTTGATTCTGCAGTACGTAATGCATTAACATGAAGAGAAGATATTCTCTGGTGCCATTTTCGGTCATATTCTGTGAACTGATCTGTCATAACTCTATTTTTCTGTGTTTAGTTTATAAAGATTTTGTTTGTTATCACTATGTTGTGGTCAAACCATTAGAAATGTTAATTGGTTTATGAATATAAATATTTCTACCCTTAAATATAATCTCTAACTTTTTTATGAATTTCTTCGTGTATTAACCACACAACTAGGATGATGGCATCAATGCTTTGCATGTAATCTCCAATTCCCCATTGTGGACAAAATGCTAGGTTGTTAACAAAGAAAGGCCACATGAACGATTTATATCCTCCAAACATACAATCTAACACTGAATGGAAGAATAATCCGAATGCAATGACATACATTATCTTTGCCCATTTCTGGTTGTCTTTGTAAAAGTGAAGGAAGAGTCCTACTAATGCGATAATTATTGGGAAAACTATCGAATGAGAAAGTCCACCATGAAAGTTTGCAGATGCTCCGGTAAATAAATTGTAAATCCAGCCAAATGGAATGTCTATATCTGGAGCAAGTCCTGCAATTCCTCCAACAACTAACAGATAACGAGGAAACTTCTTCTTGCCAAATACATAATGTCTTAGTAAATCCAGAACTACAATTGTAAGAATAATGTGTGTTACCGAATAAGCCATACATATAGTTAATAATTTTGATAATATAAACTTAACTATTTGTTAGACAAAACTTTAATAAATCCTCAAGTAATCCTTAGTATTATGAAAGGGGTAATTAAGAAGGAAATAATACGTGATCTTCTTAAAACTAAAGAAATTCTTCAAAAGAAAGATTCTACTGTTTCTTTGTTGCTTAAAGAATTAAGTGATCATGCAATTGAAGATGTTGCTATTCAAAAAAATTTAGATTTAATCTCAGTTACTGTTTTTATTTATTCTCTTGGAAAGGTTATACAAAGAATGCCTGAAGAGGAACAGAAAGATGTTATTGTGGAAATTGATCTTGCTATTAAACAATTAAGTGCGGGTAATCTTGGAATGTATAACAAGTCAATAAAAGAATTGTTTAATATTATTGGAAAGTCTAATGCTAAGGTGAAAATGCATCTTCAAGATGTGATGCAAGCTGCTAGAATTAAGAAAGGAATGATTCTTTTAGGTAAAGGATTATCAATGGGACAAGCAGCCGGATTAATGGGGCTGTCTAACTGGGATTTACAAAGTTATGCTGGTAAAACTACTGCATTAGAAACTAGTAAGGAAACTATATCTGAGAACAAACGATTGAGTTTCGCATTAAGTTTATTTGGTGGTGCATCATGACTAAAGCTTTATTTTTTGACGCTTGGGCGAAGGACAAGCCCAAAAAAGAGGTAATAAAATGGTAAAGGCACTCTTTTTTGACGCTGGACCAATAATCTCATTGGTTATGTCGCGGTTAGATTGGATTCTTCCAGAACTAAAAAAGATTTATGGTGGAAAATTTTATATTACTCCTGCAGTTAAATTAGAGTTAGTTGAAAGGCCAAGTAATATACGTCGTTTTGAGTTCGAAGCTTTACAAGTTATGAAAATGATTCGAGAAGGCACTTTAGAAGTTTATGAAGAACCAATTTCTGTTAGATCTAAACAACTGCAAGTTCTTGCTAATAGCACTTTTAAAGTTAAGAATAAAAGAATGGATATCATCCAAGCAGGAGAAATGGAGTCTGTGGTTGCGGCAATGAAAACTGGTTCAAACACTTTAGTTATGGATGAACGAACTTTAAGACTTTTCATTGAAGATAATAAGCAATTAGAAAAACTATTAGAATATCGTTTTAAGAACCCCATTGAAACAGATCTTTCAAATAGAAATAAATTTAGTGATCAACTGAAAGACATTAAGATTATTCGTTCTATTGAGTTAGTTTCTGTAGCATTTAAATTAGGACTATTAAAAGCTTATCTCCCTCCTGAAAAGGGCGGGAAAGATAAATTATTGGATTCTGTTTTATGGGCAACTAAATACAATGGTTGTGCTGTTACAGAAACAGAAATAAATAAGATCAAAGAGATGTTGTTGTAGTTGTTGTTTTCTATCCTAATTAAATTTAAAAAGTCCACCCCTTTATCCTCTCAGATGGTCACTAATGCGGGTTTAGTTAAAGCAGGAAGAGCTGTTCAAGAAGGTATTGAAGAAAGATTATTAATGATTAATGGGAATGATTCTTTGGATCCAGCAGGAGATTGGTTATTAGATCTATGTGTTGTTAATTATGGTTCTGAGTTCTTTAGACATTATCTGGTCTTATCTACATTAAGAGATTCCTTAAGTTCTCATCGTGGAGAGTTTGCTTATGTTAATTGGAACAGGAGAGAAAGTCAAGAAGCAATTTTTATAGTCCCCAAGGGTCAGGACACTCCTATCATGCGCCCTGGTACTATTAATTGGGATAACGTTACGGAAGAGATTTATATTAACAATAATAATGGTGCTACTATGACTATTTCTGCAGAACACGACATGTGTTCTCCTGGTGGTTTATATTTCTTTGACGAACCAGGAGAAATTTTATTGGTGCGTAGAGACATGAAAAACTTATCTGAATTATCTCTTGGAAAGTTTTCTACTCGTAATCCTAGGGATTATCTCCGTTTACCTGGTGTCTCTGATTGGAGGACTAATTTGATCATCGGAACAGATGAGGTTCTTGAACATTTGGGTCCAAATAGATTCTTACTTCGAGATTATCAACCGGGAATGGATCCTCTGAAGTATATTCAATCTCAGAAAAGAACTTAATTTTCGTTACTTTTTTAAATAAGGATGTTCTATGACCTTAAAGATGGGAAAAAAGTGTATTATTTGTCTTGAAGAGGCGAAATTTAAGATAAAAGATACTTCTGATTACTATTGTCAAGAATGTGCGGAAGAAAACTTTAATGATTTAAATTTATTAGTTACTATGGAAGAAGAGGCTAAACGTCTAAAAAAATATTTAAAATCAAAAATGGATGATTTAGTTGAAAGTGAAAGAGAGTTGGAAGAAAAGCTGTCTCATAGTAAAGAAGAAGACGAGAAAGAAGATATAGAAAGTAAAGAAGATGTACAAAATAATACAACTGGGAAAGATTAAGACTTCTAAGATTGAGTTAGTTGACATTGCGAAAGCGTGGTTAGCTATTTCATTAGCTTTTGCTTTCGTTTTAACAAACACTTCATTAATCAATGGGACAATATCTAATGTGTTATCTCTACAATTCTTCACTTACTTCATAATTGCTTTATTTACTGCGGGATTGGGATTCTTATTACATGAACTGGCTCACAAGTTTGCCGCTCAAAAGTATGGCTGTGTTGCAGAATTTAGAGCATTCGATCAAATGTTGTATATGGCGGTAGGATTAGCAGTTCTGATTGGATTTATCTTTGCTGCTCCTGGTGCAGTAATGATCTCTGGTCAAATTACAAGAAAAGAAAATGGTATAATTAGTATTGCTGGTCCTGCAGTTAATTATGTCTTAGCAGCAATATTTTTAGTTTTAACATCAGTCCTTCCACAATTTGGAACAATATTCTTTATTGGATTTTTCATTAACGCTTGGCTTGGCTTGTTTAATTTAATTCCTTTTGGTAATTTTGATGGATTAAAAATATTTCATTGGAACAGAATTTATTGGGCTATAATGGTTGGACTCGGTTTGATTATGGTGTTCATGCGTTCAGAAATTATTTCTTTAATTGCTTAGATTTTGATGAAAAATAGTTTTAAATCTTCTTTTCTCGAGGGTATTATCCTTTACGTTTGCTTAAAAGATTTAATCTTCTCGTCGTAAAAGTGCGACATCTTTATATACTTGTGGTGATTCCTTTTTAAAAGCGGGTGTTTTTCTAGGCGAAGTGCCATGACACACACCTAAAAAAAGAAGGTGAACAAAAAGAATTTAATTTCTTTTTTGAGCCATCTTTTTTTGTAAACAAAAAAAAAAGAAGGTGATCAAACTGAAACAACACGTTTTTCAAGAAGTTAAAAAATTTAAAATACAACGTTGTTGTAAGGGGTGTGGCAAACGAATTGTAGTTGAAAATGCAAATAGATACTACTGTGAAGGTTGTCGGGGGTACTAATTTTTTCTTTTTTTCTTTTTTTCTTATAAATTTGGATATTTAAGCTCTGAACCATCTCTTACCGATACCTTTATAAACAGATACTCAGAATTAAGCTTAAACTATAATATTTAGAGGTATCTAATAATGTTCTATAAGGTAAAAGCAAAAGATTTCATTCGAGTTCCCCCTAAAATGTTCGATATGCGTAAGAAAGAAGCCGTATTAGAGAACGTAAAAAAGACTTATGAGAGTTTTATCTCTAAAGATCTGGGCTTTGTTATTAATGTGATTGATGTTGGCGACGTTCAAGAAGGTGTTATCGTGCCTGGAGACGGCGCAGCATATTATGATACTGAATTTGAACTTCTTACATTCAAACCAGAAATGAACGAATTAGTTTTCTCTAAAGTAAGAGATATCACTGATTTTGGAGCATTTATGGATCTTGGTGGAGTTGAAGGAATGACTCATATCTCACAAAGTATGGATGATTTCGTTTCATTTAGCAAAGATAAGGTTTTACAAGGTAAAAAATCTGGTCAAAGTTTAAAGGTTGGCGATAAATGTAAAGCAAGAATCATTGCAGTAAGTTATAAAGATTTAAACAATCCTAAGATTGGTTTAACTATGCGACAAGAAGGTTTAGGAAAAATTGAATGGTTAGAACAACAGAATCAGCAAGAGGAAGTTAAGGAATAAAAATGGCAAAAAAGAAAGCTTGTAAAAAATGCAAATTATTCGTTGAAGGCGACACTTGTCCATCATGTGGCTCAACAAACTTTACTACAAGTTGGCAAGGCCGACTTTTTATTAAAGATGTTGAACAATCTATGATTGCCGAGAAAGTTGAAGTTAAAGTTAAGGGCGAGTATGCAATTAAAGTAAGATAAGTGGAGGACACAAGAAATGAAAATTACAATTCAAGAAAAGAAGGAAAATCCTTTATTAAATAGAACTGAGCTTAAAGGGGGCATTGAGTTTAATGATATTACTCCAAGTAATGTTAAATTAGCAGAATCTTTAGCAAAAGAAACTAAGAAAGACATTAATTTAGTTGTTGTAAAAAGTATCTACACTCATTTTGGTCAGAAATTAGCAGACTTTGAAGCAATTGTTTATGATAATAAAGAAGCTAAAGATAAAATTGAAATGTTAACTAAGCACATCAAGAAAAAGATGGAAGAAGATCGTAAATCTGCAGAAGAAGCTAAAACTGCTGCAAAGGAAGCTGCTGAGAAACCAGCTGAAGAAAAGAAAGAAGAAACTCCTGTTGAGGAGACAACAGAATCAAAAGATTCTGAGCCTGCTCCTGAAGAGCAGAAGAAAGAAGAACCTGCAGCAGAAGAAGCTAAAGAAGAACCTGTAAAAGAAACACCAGCAGAAAAACCTGTTGAGAAAGCTGAATAAAGAAATTTAGCTGAAGACTAACAGTCTGAGGAGGCTTAATTAAAATGGCAAAAAAAGGCGGAAAGCCAAAAGATAAAAAAGCAAAAGTAGTAGTAAAGAAAGAAGGCAAGAAACAAAGTGCTCTTTACGAAATTTCTGGTGATACTATCAAACGTAAAAACATGAGTTGTCCAAAATGTGGTCCTGGAGTATTCTTAGGCAAGCATAAAGACCGAGTAGTTTGTGGCAAATGTCAATACGTAGAGTATAGTAAGAAAGAATAAACCTTATATACTATTTCTCTCTTTTTCTTATTTATGTTTGACAAACTAAAACAAGAGTATTCTAACTGTTCTAAGTGTTCAGAGTTATGTAAAAACAGAACTCAAATAGTTTTTGGTTCTGGTAACAAAGAAGCAGACGTTATTTTTATTGGCGAAGCGCCTGGGGCAAATGAAGACAAACAAGGGATTCCTTTCTGTGGGATGTCTGGGAAGATTCTTAACGAACTTCTTGCTTCTGCTGGCTTAAGTAGAGAAGACATCTTCATTACTAATACAGTTCTTTGTAGACCTCCTGAAAATAGAAATCCTAAAAAAGATGAAATTGAGAACTGTAGAGAAAGATTAGACAAATTAATCTCTGTTATGCAACCAAAAGTTATTGTTACTATTGGGAATTTTGCTACAGAAAGAATTATTGGCAAAACTGGTATTAAAACAATTCATGGAATGTTGTTTGATTTCAAACAGAGTATTAAAGTCGTGCCGGTAATACATCCTGCTTCTTATCTTTATTCTGGTAGAAACCCTGAACTGTTTGAACAAATGAAAGCTGATTTTAAAACAATTGCAGAAGTTGTTGATGTTAAAGTTAGACAGAAGAACTTAGGCGATTTCTAAGATTTTCCTCCATCGCTGACTTCCCATCCCCTGTCTTTAATGTCTGCTAACACTGCTTCTCTAGGTCTTTTTGGTGGCTCTTTTGTCGAAACCACTTCTTGTTTTTTCCTTATTCTTTGTTCTTCAAGAAAAGTATCATATTTTGGATGCATCATTACCATCTCTTCATCACAAAATATAAATGCTTCCCTGGATAATTCTAAGCTTGAGAAATCTTCAACTCTGACATCTCTTGCAACTTCATAAGCAATTGGTAAGACAATCAATAAAGCATTTTGATCATATTCTGTTGGTTCTTCAATATCAAGCCCAAAGTCTCGAGAAGCTCTTAAATCTTCTTTTACAATTCTTTCTCTTAATGTTTCAAGATCATAATGTGGTGTTCCATCTTGGTTTAATCTTAATTCAAATCCCCATTGCTTGTAACTGTTTGCAACGAGATCTGCAGGAGAATCATTTTCTGTTTCAATTAATACTTTAAGTGCATCTTTTTTATCACAATTCAAGCCTTCTTCACTTAAATCCACCTGTACTATTTCAAGGCCTAAATAAGTCTCTCCAGCTAAATAACTTTGACTAAACAATTGGCCAACATATTCGTTTCTAAGATATTCTCTAATCCAAGGTTGATCAGAAGCAAGTGCTTGCACTACCTCTGGCTCAAAATCTTTCATTTTGCGAATTAAATCCAAATCATAAGGGTCAGCTTGTTTTAGAATTACTGATTCTGGTTCTTGACTTGCCATAATTGTTACTTTAGCTAATCGAATTATGTGGTCTGCAATTTCTTCCCCTGTTGGTTTATCAACTTGATATGTTTGTACAGTTCTAACGTGATCTTCTAAACATTCCCCTGGCAAACTTTCAGGTAAGATGTATAACATCCCTTCACTTATCTGTTTTAAATCTCCTATTTTTAATTCTTCAGAACTCATTATAATTTCTTCTTAATCTTCCCTTAAATACTTTTATCTTTTGCAAGATATTCTTTCAAGACACTAGATGCTTTTTCAATATTATCGTTATTAATTGTAAATATAAATTCCATTCTATTTAGAGAGTGTTCATACAGTGGGTCGTAGTATTTTGTTAAAAGAATTTCTGCTGCTTTTTCGTACTCTTTCTGTTCCATTAATTGAATCATCTCTTCTTTATTTTTATTGGATATTGTTCTTCTCAATCCCTTACTTATTTCTATAATCTCTTCAGCAATTTTTGGATTTAAGAAGTACTCTTTAACCATGGCAGAACATCTTAATGGGACGGACCTAGTAACCATAATGTTCTTTCCATTTTCCATTGCTTTCCACAAACATTCTGGCATGATGCAATCTCCAATTCTTCTACTTTCTCCTTCTACTAAAATATGATCTTGATCATTTAGTTCTCTTAACTTTGCTAATAATAAATTTTCAAATTTCTTTTGTGAATTTGGTTTTAATCCAATAGCGCCATATAAACTTCCTCTGTGTTGTGCCAATCCTTCTAAGTCTAAAAAGTTATCAAACTTTTTTAACAAATCAGTTTTTCCAGTACAAGTTAGGCCATGCATTACATACACTTTTGGTTTGATTTTAAAGTTATTTAATTGATCTAACAAATAATTTCTAAATAATTTGTAACCCCCTTCAACTTGGTAAACTTTCATACCAATTGATTCTAATAGGGATGCAATAATTCCAGAACGCATTCCTCCTCTAGCACAATAAACAACAATTGTTTTGTCTTTATGTGGTTGGATTGTTTTCACAATATTTGGAATTTTGTTTGAATAGCATTTTAATCCTTTTTCAATAGCTAACTCTTGAGAAATCTGTTTATACATCAAACCAACTTCATGGCGTTCTTGATCATCTAAGATTGGCATACTAATGGCTCCAAGGATATGGTCATTCTCATACTCAGCTGGTGATCTAGTGTCTATAAAAACAGTATTCTCTAACTTAAATGCTTCTGCTACGCTAACCTTATTAACCATTTTAAGCTATAATTTGGGCTGTTTTATAATGGTTCTTAAAAATTTATTATTTTTAGCTAAATTATTAAATACTTTATCTGAAGAAATACCTGTCGTCAGCGTGTTGTAAATAATGAACTAGAATTCTATTTAACTGTCTTTGGCCTGGTGAGCCCTTAATACTATGGGCTACTAATAAATTGGCCCCCATTTTTCCACGAGGAATTCCTGTTAAAACTATTGCTTCTGGATTAAGGTTAGCTTTAACTTCCTCTGGTTTTATTGAATAAGCTAAAGTGGTTTGTATCCCCAAATCTTCATTCTCATGTGTTTCAACTATGCTTCCAGTAGCCAATTTTAATCTTTTCATTTGTTGCTTCAGTTTTTCTCCATTATCCCAACAACCGACCAACAAACAAAGATTAGCTTTTGGTTCGTATAATATCAAATCTACTCTGTTAGAAATGTAATCATTTGGGACTCTGTTCCAATGCTCCATGGCTCTATATACTCCCTCAGAATCACACTTTAAATTTTCACTGTCCTCGTAAGTTGTTGTAAAAGTATGTTTTGTATTTTGGGTGGATCTTCCTATTATTTGGTCAACATAGGATCTTTGTTGTGAAGGGGTTCCTGAAGTTGCATCATCAACAACATCATCAATAGTTGATTCTTGTTGCCCCAATCCTTTTCTACTGTTTCTTCCTGGACGTTTAGGTCCTCTTGGAGCATTAGCATACTTATTCGTATGAACGTTCTTGCTTCCCTTCTTGCCTCCACTTCTTTTTGGTCTTCCCATTAACTACTATCATCTCTCTTCCCTTTAAAAACAATTGTTTGCTAGGAAATATATTCCTGGATGACTAACAAAATATATAAAACAGTACTCTTTTCTATGGTAAAATGAAAGCTAGAGAACTCAAACAGAAATATTTAGACTTTTTCAAGAGCAAAGGACATGTAGTAATTCCTTCGGCATCTTTGATTCCACTTAATGATTCAACTGTACTATTTACAACTGCGGGAATGCAGCCATTAGTCCCTTTCTTAATGGGTCAGAAACATCCTTTAGGAGTAAGGTTAGTAGACATTCAAAAATGTTTACGTACCGTAGATTTTGAAAACATTGGAGATAATACTCACCATACTTTTTTTCAAATGCTTGGTAATTGGTCTTTGGGAGATTATTTCAAGAAAGAATCAATTGCGTGGAGTTTTGAATTTTTAACATCTTCAGATTGGTTAAACCTTCCATTAAACAAATTAGCTTTTACAGTTTATGAAGGTAAGGATAATGTTCCTCGTGATGAAGAATCTGCTTTGCTCTGGAAAGAATTAGGAGTTCCTGAGAAAAGAATTGCTTATCTTGGAGGAGATAATTTCTGGTCAGCGGGAGATACTGGTCCTTGTGGTCCTTCCTCAGAAATATTTTATTGGACTGGTGATGAAGAAGCTCCGGAAAAGTTTGATGAAAATGATGAGCGATGGGTAGAAATTTGGAACAACGTTTTTATTACTTATAATCGTAAAGATGATAGTACACTAGAAGCTTTAGAAACAAAGAATGTTGATACTGGCATGGGCTTTGAAAGAACTTTGGCAGTTCTTGATGGTAAGAAGAGTGCTTACGAAACTGATTTATTTATGCCAGTAATTAAACAGATTGAGAAATTAAGTGGTAAGAAATATTATTTTCAAAAAGGTGATCTTGGATTGGAAGAAATGCCGGAATGTTGGGAAACAGACATGGTGAACATGAGAGTTATTGCAGACCATATTCGAGCAGCTGTTTTCTTAATGGGTGATGAGAATGGCGTTACTCCTTCCAATGTTGATCAAGGTTACATCCTTAGAAGATTAATCCGGAAAGCTATTCGTTTGGGAAAATTGTTAGGTGTTGAAGAAAACTTTACCTCTAAATTAGCAGAAGTAGTTATTAAGAATTATTCTGAATCTTATCCTGAACTTGGGGAGAATAAAGAGAAGATTTTAAACGGTTTGAAACTAGAAGAAGATAAGTTTAAAAGAACTTTAGAGAAAGGTTTAACTAAATTTTCACGAATGGCTGGGAAAGGAGACATCTCTGGAACTGATGCATTCTTATTATTCCAAAGTTATGGGTTTCCAATTGAGATGACTGAAGAGTTAGCAGAAGAAAAAGGAATTAAAGTTGATACTAAAGCGTTTGAAGAAGAATACAATAAACACCAAAAACTCTCTCGTAAAGGGGCAGAACAGAAGTTTAAAGGCGGATTAGCAGACGATTCAGAAGCAACTACTAAATTACATACTGCTACGCATCTATTGAATGAAGCTTTGAAAAAAGTTTTAAAGAATCCAGACGTTGCTCAGCGAGGAAGTAATATCAATCCAGATCGTTTAAGATTCGATTTTAGCTTTGATAGGAAATTAACTCCGGAAGAAAAGCAAGCTGTTGAAGATGAAATTAATAGGGTCATTAACGAAAAAATGGAAGTTGTCCGTGAAGAAATGAAAACTGAAGATGCTTTGAAAGCTGGTGCCCACGGAGAATTTGGTGCAAAGTATCCAGATAAAGTTTCTGTCTATACTATTGGGGATAATTACTCCAAAGAAATTTGTATGGGCCCACATGTTAAGAACACTTCTGAGTTAGGGAAATTTAAAATCAAGAAAGAAGAAAGTTCTTCAGCGGGAGTTCGTAGAATTAAGGCAGTACTATTAAAAGAATAAGTTTTTATAATTCCTAAATAATCTTTAAAATTAATACAATGAAAATAATTAAATTATTTTCAAGCATCAATCATAGATTAATACAATGAAAGATTCAATTAAAAAGGGGTTTAGTTATGGGTTAACATCAGGAGTAATTACTACTCTTGGTTTGATGGTTGGATTAAATTCTAGTACTCACTCAAAGTTTGTAGTTCTTGGCGGTGTTTTAACAATAGCTGTTGCTGATGCTCTTTCAGATGCAATGGGGATTCATGTTTCTGTTGAAACAGAAAATAAATATTCTCACAAAGAAGTCTGGGAAGCTACAATCTCTACATTCTTAACAAAATTTATTTTTGCATTAACATTTTTAGTTCCTATTTTATTGTTTGATCTATCTACTGCAGTTCTTGTTAGTGTTGGTTGGGGAATTCTTTTGTTAAGTATTTTTAATTATAACTTGGCTAAGAAACAGAAAATAGATCCTTGGAAGATTATCCTTGAACATTTGGTTCTTACGTTAGTGGTAATCATTATTACTTATTACCTTGGTGCTTGGATTGGAGCAACTTTCGTTTAGATATTTTATATAGTAAGGTTTATTAACAATTAATGGTATTATTCTCTACAATGACCGCAAAAAGAAAATACATTGAAGAACATACTGCAGATATTTTGTTTCAGGCAGAAGCTTCTACTTTAGGAGAATTGTTCGAACAGTGTGGGATGGCAGTAGAGGAATCTCAAATTGAATTGAAGAATGTTTCTCAAGAAGTTGAAAAAGAAATCACTGGAGAAAATAAAAACGTTGAATATTTGCTTTTTGACTTTCTTGATGACCTACTTTTTCACAAAGATGCAGATCAATTAATCTTTTCCAAGTTTAAAATTAAAGTTGATGAAGTTGATGATCTTTTTGTAATGAATTGTAAAGCTTTTGGTGAAAAAATTGATCGTGGGAAACATGAGCAGTTAGTTGATGTTAAAGCAATTACTATGCATATGTTTGAAGTTAAGAAAGAAAAAGGCATTTGGAAAGCACAGGTGTTAATAGATATTTAAAATGGTTATAAAAATCTCAAATTCAAGAATTCATGGAAAAGGAATATTTGCTAGTCGTAACTTTAATTCTGGAGAAGTCGTTTTACGTTGGGATTCCTGTTCAAGAAAAGTTTCTGGTGAAGAATTTTCAAAATTATCTGAAGGACAGAAGAAAATGGTCTTTCAAGGTAAGCTATATTTCTCTCCTTCACAATTTATGAACCATTCTTGTAACGCTAATGTTAAAAACATTGAGGGTTATGATACTGCTGTTAGAGATATTCAAGAAGGAGAAGAAATAACTTGTAATTATTTGGATGAAGATGTTCCTTTCATTACTATGAATTGTGGATGTGGTTCAAGTAATTGTAGAAAAGTTTTAGAATACAAATTATTTAGTTAGTAAAATGGGATTGATAAGAATTATTTTGTGGGTTGTTGGAATGGTTCTAGTAGCGTACAACTTATTCTGGTATCTGATGTTAAAACTATTTGATGGTATTATTGCAGATGTTCTTGCTGGAACAATGTTAACTATTGGTTTGATTGCCTTAGGCGTGTTTTTAATAATCGCTTTAGCTATCAGATTCATTTTCTGGCCATGGAGAAAACTAAGAGGATGAAAACACTTTATGATTTAGCAGAAGGAATTCGTAGATGTACCTCTTGTCCTTTATGGGAAGGCAGAACTTTAGCAGTTCCTGGCGAAGGTTCTGGGAAGGTAATGTTTATTGGCGATGTTCCTGAAGCAGAAGAAAACCGTATGGGTCGCCCATTTGTGGGGCCTTCTGGAGAAATCTTTGATGAAATGTTAGAAATTGTACATCTTACTCGAGAAACTTGTTTCGTTACCAATGCTTGTAAATGTCATCCTGTTCATGGACATAAGCCCAACCTCGAGGAATTAAAAACCTGTAAAGAAGAGTGGCTAGATGAACAGATTGGCATTATTAAACCAAAACTAATTATTTTAATGGGAGATTTATCCTTAAAATTAATGTTTGGTGGTGGAGATTTTTCTAAATTACGTGGCAAAGTTATTGATCAGAAATTTTTTGTTACTCACTGTCCTCATGAAGCTTACAAACATCCGAATTCTAAAAAACAAATGAAAAAAGACTTTGAGAAACTAGATCTGTTTCTTAGGAAGATTAAAGTTTAGAATTCCTCATAAGTTCTATTTCCTTCTTTATCTTTGCCCATCACTAAAAGAACTTTCTTTTCTTTGTTGTGGTGTGCAGCAACCACTTCTCCAATAAACATTATGTGATCACCAGCATCAACTTCTTTATGCAACTTACATTCAAAGTTTAACGTTGCCTCTTTAATTATTGGAACTTTTATCATTTTTGCATTTTCTGTTTCCAATCCAGTTTCTTTAAATTTGTTTACTTCATGTCCATGTTTACTTCCAAAAAACAAAAGTTCCTTTTCTATCCCTTTATTTGGAACTGCAACGACAAACTCTTTACTTTGGTGTATAAGTTTTTGAGTATGACCTTTCTTAGATAAAGAAACTGCAATTAATGGTGGATTTGAAGAACAACGCGTATACCAAGCAGCAATCATTCCACTCGCTTTGTTGTTTTTATCTGCCGATACTACAAAAACGCATCTTTCCGGCTTAAACATTTGAATTAATTCTGAAATTTCTTTATTCTCCATGTGGTTAATTATGGTTGGGGTTTATTTAAACATTTCTACCCACTGGTCAACTGGACAGGTTCGGACAATGTTTATTAATGATTTATCACATCGTGATCTTAGACCAATGATAAATATTAATTCAAAAATTGCCGAACTTATTGGTGCCCATGTAGGAGATGGAACTTTATACCAAACAAGCTGGTCTATAGTATGGGAATTAAGGGGTGGACTAAATGAGAAGGAGTATTATGTCCATATCCAGAAATTGTTATTTGATATTTTTAATTTAGAATTATACCCAAAATTCAGAAGTGGTGGTGCTAATGGGTGTTGGGGTGTGCAAACTAGTAAGAAGGAAGTAACCAACTTATTCTTAAATTTTGATTTTCTTCCAAAATCAAAAACTCACACTGCATTTGTTCCAGATTATATTTTTAAGGGTAGCCTGACGGTAAAGAGATCTTTTGTCCGTGGTTTATTTGATACGGATGGCTGTTTAAGATTTGGTCGGATAAATAAAAATGAACTTCATACTTATCCTAGAATTGAATTTGGATTTGCATCAGTGAAATTAAGGGATACTTTGTATACACTTCTTTTGGATCTTAAATTTAGAGTATTCGTTTGGAATGATACGGCTAGTTTTAAACTTGCTACTGTTGGAACACGAATGTTAGAACGGTGGATAAATGAAATCAAGCCTAATAATCCGAAACATTTAAAAAAATATCAATTCTGGAAAGAGAATGGCTTCTATAAGCCAAAAAATATGTAATGTTGCCACGGTCGCATAGTCTGGTATTGCGCAAATTCATTGAGTTGCATATTCTCTTTGAGGCGTAGGATTGCTATATCAGCGCCGGTTTAATGTTGTCTATGACAAGAAATGAAAACTGGATCTTGTGAATATCTTGTCCCATCTGGGATCGTCGGTTCAAATCCGGCCCGTGGCGCTCTTTTTTCTATAACATGCGGTAAATATATAAAGTAAAAAAAGTTACTATTCTACTATTAAAAAAAGGTGTACTTAATTAGATGGTAGATTCACATAAAGTTTGGCTTATTGCAAGTATTTCTATAGCCATTCTTATTATTGCGGGATTAGTTTTTGTTCCAATGATGAAAGATAACTTTGCTGGTCAAGCTGTTTTTATTCATGAAGATTCAAATGTTTTAGTTGGAGATCTCAATAGCGGTAGTGCTTGTGCTAATAGAGCAAAAGCAATGGTTGCTGAAGGGGTGTGGTCTATTACCAAAAACGAAAATTGTTTGGGAACTTATTTGGGGATTCCAATAATACAAAATCTTCCCGGGCAAATCTTTTATGGATCTATTCAGTATAATAATCTACTTATGGGTCAATCGAGTTGGGATAATTATTGTGAAGAATATATTGATAATCATCCTAACGATTGGACTTTAGCAACTTCTGGGGCCTACTTACCTAACAACATTAATGAAGCAATGGCTTGTATTGATTATAATTATGACAATGATCTTGATCCACAATTTCAATTCTTAGATCCTACAGATACTGGTGAAGAAGATTGTGATCCTGTAGATGTTGATAACGGTAACGTTGATCCAGAAACTTGCGATATTATTTGTAATGATGGTTATATTGAAGAAGATACAGATGGTGACGGTGCAGGAGATGCTTGTAATGATGATAATGATAATGATGGTGTTGCTGATGATGATGATAATTGTCCTTTAGTAGCTAATGGTTATTTGTGTATAGATTATGAGGGTGATTTCATTAATCCTCCTGTTTCATGTACAAATGATGATGTCTGTTACGAAGTAAATGATGAGTCCGAATGTAACAAAGAACAAACTGATACCGATGATGATGGTTTTGGTGATGTTTGTGATTCTTGTCCTGAGCAAGATGGTCTGGGAAGTTCAAATGGTTGTCCTGTTTGTGAACCAGACTGTACTGATAAAACATGTGGTGATAATGGTTGTGATGGCGATTGTGGTGAATGTGGTGTTGATCAGATTTGTTCAGTTGCAGGTGCTTGTATCTCTTCAGACCCTTGTGATAATGTAGAATGTGATTCATTTGGTTCTTGTACGGATGGTGTTTGTACTTACGATTCTGCTTTGTGTACCGCATTGACATCTGAAGTCACTCCGCCATTATCTGAATCTTTAGTTGAAAATTATTGTAATTGTTTGGGTGTTGATGAGGGTGGATTATATCCTAATAATTTGGATTATTGTAATAACCTGTTGTGTGATTTTGATAATGATGGTCATTGTGCTGTGGATCGTGAAGTAGCCAATCCATTTGAATTGCCTGATGATGATTGTGATGATACTAATGATTTAATTTATCCTGGTGCTCCGGAGATTTGTGATACTCTTGATAACAATTGTGATGATATAATTGATGAAGGTTGTATGGCTTTGAGTAATGATGATTTTGATGGTGATTATATTTTAAATGAAGATGATAATTGTCCTTTAGTGCCTAATGGTTACTTTTGCAAACAATTTGGGGCAGATATTGGAATATTAGAATCTTGTGAGGGATTTACTGATGTCCCTTGTGATGATGAATGTATTGTAGATAATGATCTTCATCAATTGGATACAGACGGCGATACCAATGGAGATGTTTGTGATGACGACGACGATGGCGATGCTGTTCTTGATGTTGATGATAACTGTCCTTTAGTGGCTAATGCTGATCAATTGGATACCGATGGTGATACCCTTGGAGATGTTTGTGATGACGACGATGATGCCGACACTGTTCCTGATGTTGATGACAACTGTCCTTTAATGGCTAATGCTGATCAATTAGATACGGATGCCGATGGTTTTGGTGATGTTTGTGATGACGACGATGATGCCGACACTGTTCCTGATGTTGATGATAACTGTCTTTTAATCCCAAACTTAGATCAAACTGATACGGATGAAGATGGTGTTGGAGATGCTTGTAAGACTTTGTCTGTAACTTTCATCTCTGGACCACTTAATACCTTAACATTCAGAACATATTCTATTTTGGCTCCTGATCCTTTAGTGGGTGGAGAAGAGGAATTTGGATATTCAGATAATAAACTAATTCAAGTTGCCAGGATTGCTAGATCTTTGAGAATGTATTATGGTGATCTTAACACTTGTTCTGATGCTGGAAATTGTGAAATTATGGAACTTAGTCAAGAATCCAGACCAGATGATTTAAAGATTTTTGCAAGTGCAGTGGTTGCTGCTTTAGAACCTGGTACCACTGATAGTTCAGTTACTTCAGTTCAGGATCCCGTAGCAGCAACAAAAACTATCGTGGTTGCGCTAAAATCATATTATGATACTTTAGAAGTACCAGAATGAAATTAAAAAACCATCTCTTGGCATTTTCTAACCTATATTATTTACAAAAACAAATTCAGGATAGATCATAAACTACTCTTATATCTTTTTATAATCGCGATAAATATATAAAGAAAAAAAAGTTACTATTCTACTATTAAAAGAAAGGTGTACTTAATTAGATGGTAGATTCACATAAAGTTTGGCTTATTGCAAGTATTTCTATAGCCATTCTTATCATTGCAGGATTAGTTTTTGTTCCAATGATGCAAGAGAATTTTGCTGGTCAAGCTACTTCATCAACATCTCCACGCTCTACTTCATCAACATCTCCATCCCTTGCTTCCTCAACAGAAGAGTTTAAGTGTCCGACTTGTGCAGTTTTACCTTCTAGTGATCAAAGTTATTTGGGGGGATATACTGATGATTGTTGTAAGATGGTTCCTGGCTGTATGTGGGTAGGAAGTTCTACTGATCGAAATAATCCTGGAAAATGTGTTTCTATAACAAATCAACAACAAGAAGGTCCTGCTAAAGGATGTGCAGATTATTCTAGTTTTTACAAATTTGGTGCTATTCCAGATAAAGCAAGAGTACAATCTTGTGTTGGACCGTGCGAATATTCTGTTATTGATAAAGTTTGTAAGGGAGGAATAGAATTTTCTTGTGATGATGGTAGAGATAATGATGGTGATAGATTAGTTGATTGTATTGATCCTGATTGTACTGAAATTTGTAACACTCCTCCTACTCCTCCTGATTGTACTGCTAATTGTGATGGAAAAGTTTGTGGTGATGATGGGTGTGAAGGCTCTTGTGGAACCTGCGAAATAGGATCTCAATGTTTTAATGGAAGATGTATTACTCACGATGAAACATGTGACAATGGTGTTGATGACGACAATGATTTGGCCATAGACTGTGCGGATTTAGATTGTAAAATGCATGACAATTGCTTGTCTCATGATGCTTGTAATGAAGGAGCATACACCACATTTTCTGATTATCCTTCTAGTATTAAAAAAGGCCAGTCCACTTACCTTTCCCAAATAAATGGATTTTTTGATTCCAACGCCTGTTTTAAGTTAATGGGAGACACTTATGGAAGAACGAGTGTAAGTTTGATTAATTTACCTTACAGTTATCTTTACTCTTGTGAACAGATCTACAAGGGCATACCTGTAGTTAAGGTTCATGGAAAATATGGTGTTCCTGAATTTTATCAAATAATGTACAAGGCCGGAGCAGGAATAAAACATGGCTTGTACGCCCCAAACATTTGTCCAGAAACTCTTAATATTAGTCGAAGTTATTTGGGAACTACCATAGGCAAGAAAGGATTTTGGGATATTCAAGAAGTACGTCAATGTATTGATGAAGGAATTTTTAATCGTAAACTAACTGATTTAAGTGGAAATAATAAATATCCTGTTAACGAAAAATTAACATGTACCTCTCAGGTGTTTGCTCTTGTTTGTGAACCTTCTTGTGATGGAAATAATTGTGGTGATGATGGTTGTGGTGGGGTCTGTGGAACCTGTCCTACTGATCAAACTTGTCAATCAGGAATTTGTACTGCTCAAACTGAAACCTCTTGTACAAATAATTATGATGATGATAAAAATGGCTTGGCGGATTGTGATGATCCTGAATGCTTTGCTGATGAAAATTGTGTTTGTAACGATCCTGATTTAGAAAATGAACTTTATGTTAAAACAACAGTTACTTTAGGAACACAAACAAATACTGATAAATGTCTTGAAGGTGGTCAACTTAGGGAATACCGTTGTTTGAAGAAAACAGGAGAAAAAGATCGAATCTCTTCAGCAATTGTCCATTGTCCTTATGGTGAGGTTTGTCAAGATGATATTTGTGTTTGTGAACCTTCTTGTACCGGAAAAACTTGTGGTGATGATGGTTGTGGCGAAAGTTGTGGAACTTGTGATGCCGATGAATCTTGTACTGGTGGTAATTGTGTTTTCTCACTTGAATCATGTACTGGAATTTGTAATGATGGTGAAGAAGATTGTCTCTTAGATGGATATTTAACTTCTTCACAATGTGCTGAACAAACCAACATCTGTTTAGCTAGTTGTAATCAATGTACTGATGCTGATTCCGACGGTTATTATGATAAAGAAGAATGTCCTAATGCTTTGGATTGCCTTGATAATGATGCTAGCGTTTATCCTGGGGCATCTGAAGTCTGTGATGGTAAACTTAATGATTGTAATGATTGGACTGAAGGTGGAGAAGACAAATTAGACCAAGGTAATCTTTGTGGAAACGGGAAAGTTTGTACTGATGGGGAATGTGCTATTGAAGTTTCTAGTTGTGAAGATCAATGTGGTTTTGTTGGTGAGAAGGGATGTTTGGGTGAAAGCATTCCTTGGACTTGTAAATCTACTAGCTTAAGCGATTGTTTGTTGCAAGTGAATGAGATTGCTTGTACTACTGATGAAGTTTGTACTAATGGAGAATGTGTTAAGAAAGAAACTTGTAACGAAGAATGTTCAACTATCGGTGAATTTACTTGTGAAGGTACTTTAGCAAAAACTTGTATTGTTGATAGCGAAGGTTGTAAGAAATGGAGTCCTCCTCTTGATTGTAATTTAGTGGGAAAGACTTGTCAAGATGGTATTGGTTGTGCTTCCGCAATTGCAGACTTAGACTTTAATCAAGACAATATTATTGACGAGAAAGATGTTCAAATTATTAAGAAAGATTTAGTTGGTTTTCGAAGTAAATTTAGTAATCTTAAAGAAATCAACAAATTCTTGGGGAGAATGAGGGATAACTGGAAAAAATAATGGAAATAAATAACCCGACAATGGAAGATGTTATCAGAACTAGTGGTCCTAGTTCAGACGGGACTGGAAAGAAAAAAGTTGTTGTAATTGCATCCATTACTATCATCACTTTAATACTTTTATCTTCGTTAATTTTCTTCAGCGATCAGTTTGTTGGGCAGGCTACTCACGAGGGAGCTAATTCGTTTGCTTCAGTTGGTTCTGCTGGCTTTCCAGAACTAAGTTATGCTTTTGATAGGGATGGTGTTGCAACTCTTCCATTAGTAGTTAATGTAGGGACTAATGGTGGTCAAGCTTTTAGTTTCAAACTTAGTTATGATTCTTCCTTAATTCAGTATGATGGAATTACTCCCAGTGAGAATGTAATAATATTACCAAACGAAATTGAAACTCCTGGTGTGGTTAATGTGATGGGAGCTTTAGAATCCCCTAACAATTTTTTTGATTTGTCATTGCAACAAAAGACTAGTGTAATTCAATTAGTAGAATTAAGTTTTAGTGAAACAGCCCATAGCTTAGGTGGGGGAGCTACTCTTGCCATTGAAGATTTTATTATACTTGATGAAAAAGATGAAAACTTTTTTTTAGAGAGCTTTGACACAGTTGTTGGTGCAACATCGGATCTAAGATCTTCTTGTTATGACTCTTCTGAAAAATTAATTAAAGATTTAAGTGCAGAAAATTCAGACACTCCATACGGGCTTGTGGCTTATTGGTCCTTTGATTCTTTAAATAATAACATTGGAAACTATATGTATTCTTCTAAAGATAATTGGTGGGGAGATTACTCTTTGCCTATAACTCAGGGGGTGTACACCAGTTCCCCTATGGGTTACTCTTTATTCTTTAATCACTATGTTTTTGGAAGTGGATCAGCTACTCTTCCAAATAGTGGTGATCTGTTGGATTATTCTGATGAGGTTGTCTTAGAATTCTGGTTTAACGCTCAAGAGTCTGGTAAGTATGAATCTCCTTTTGATAACTTCTGGTTAGATTTAGTTTCCAAACGTGCAGAAAATATAGAAGGTGGAGCAAATTATGGTGTTAGAATTAGGAATGGGAAATTAGAACTTTATTTTGCTCAACCAAAAGAATGGATTCAGCCAGAGGGGCCAGACTGTGATAATCCTGTTCCAACTTACAAACAAAAAGAATGCTCTTATGATTCTGATTGTAGTGGGCAGAACATTTGTAAGTCTGGAAAATGTTATAGTTTTTATCAACCCTTAATGGGGCCAGATTTATGTATATCAAATAGTGGATGTTCTGAGGGTTACAAATGTGAATGGCTTACTATTCCTGGGACCGTAACTTTAAACCAGGTTTGTGTAAGTGAGGTTTGTGTAGGTGGATCTTGTAATGATATTAAGACAGATAATGTTCTTTGTGAAGATACTTATGACAATGGTGTGGTGTGGGATACAAACTCTTGTCCAGAAGGCACAGCTTGCTATGGTGGAGAGGTGTGCTACACCTTAAAACCAGAACTAACTGAGGAAGTAGAAAATTATAACCTTCCTAGTGGTTGTGATTGTAACTTGGACAATGAATGTGCAACTGGTTATTGTGAACCCAAAAATGGAAATGTGCCTGATTGGGCAGGTATTTGTGTGGATTATTGTGATGAAACAAGCTGTCAAGACATTCCCTCTCCTTTGGATACTGGGGAGCCATATACTTGTGAGGGAATTGGTTTCTTGACTGGACTTTGCTTACCTCCGAAACCCTTAGAGTATCATACGTTTGACCTTGGAGAAATTGATGAAGGTCAATGGTATCACTTTGTTGGACGGATATCACAAGAACAGGACAACCTTAATGTTTATGTTTTTCTGAATGGGGAATCCAAAATAAAATCATTCCCCAATCTTGACTTTTCAGATATGTCTGTTGGAGAAGATTTTAAACTAGGTGGTGGTAGTGGATGGAAGTTCATTAATGATGATAGTTCGAGTATTCTTCAGGAATTTGTTGGAAGAATTGATGAGGTGGCAATTTATAATCAACCGTTATCTCCTACTGTTATCTTAGATCATTACAATAACGGACAGGGGAAATATTATGGTGACAAATACTATGATTCTTGTGATAACTGTTTTGAAATTGCTAATCCTGACCAATTAGATAGTGATGGTGATGGTGTTGGAGATGTTTGTGATAATTGTCCAAATGATAAGAATCCACTTCAAGAAGACACTGACAATAATGGTTTGGGTGATGGCCTCGGTGATGAATGTGATCTTTTTGATGATATTTGTCCGTTAGATTCTATTGGTTCTCCTGATTGTGCTGATCCTGATTGTGTGGGAGACATTAATAATGAAGGGTATAAATGCTGTGTAGCTGACATTAGTTGTGGCACTTGGGTTGATACTTATTATCTCATTGGGAAATGTGTCAACAACATTTGTTTATCTTCAAATTCTGTAGTTCCTTCTGATAGTGATGATGAATCTGAACATTGCCTTGCTTTAGGGTATGATGATTACACCACCTTTGGTGGCCTTACTATTTGTATTAATAATGAAATAAATACTCTTTGTAATGATGGAATTGATAATGATTTGGATGGCCAAGCTGATTGTTCGGATCCAGATTGTTTTGATTATGCTACTTGTTCTTGTATTAACAACTGTGAGGATTTGGAATGTTATTACGATGAGTTTGGTTCTTTTCAGATGCCCGGTCCTTTAGTTGATAATTGTGGACTTATTAAAGAAGGGTGTCTTGCTAATTGTAAAGATTCTGATAATGATGGTGTTGTTGATGGTGAAGATGCATTTGATGATAACCCTTTAGAAACTCTTGATACTGATGGTGATGGTAAGGGTAATGTGTTGGATAGGGACGACGATAACGACGGTGTTAATGATAATCTTGACAATTGTCCGTTAGTTGTTAATAATCAACTAGATACTGATGGAGATGGGTTAGGGGATGCTTGTGATGATGACATTGATGGTGATCTTATCCTTAATTGGAATGATAACTGTCCTTTAATATCTAATAAATTCCAAAATAATCATGATGGTGATGATAAAGGAGATGTTTGTGATTTTGATATAGGGGAAGATTGTATTCATGATGGGCAATGCGATAGTGAATATTGTTCTTCTTCAAATACTTGTGGTGTTTATTGTCAAGGTAATGAGGCGTGTCAAATAGAAATTTGTAGTGATTCTGTTTGTAATTTTGGAGAGTGTAATATTCCTGATTCCTGTGCAGATGATGATGGAGACGGATTATTTAATGATGAAGATAACTGCCCAGACTTATTTGGTCCAGAAGATTATTTTGGCTGTCCATTAGAAATTACTGGGGGTTCTTTAGGCGACCCTTGTACTAATAATGATGAATGTGCCTCCGGACTTTGTCATGGTGATGAAGATCTTTGTTGGGGATATGGTGATGGTCATTCTTGTACTTCCAATGAACAATGTGCTTCTGGAACTTGTGATTCTGGTTTTTGTACTTACCCTCAGAATCCAGAGGGTGGTTTTTGTTCTGGTAATGAGGATTGTCAAGAAGGAACTTGTGTAGACTTCGTTTGTGGTGCTGCTGAAGATTCTGATGGTGATGGTATTGCTGATGATGATGATAATTGTATGGATATGTATGACCAATCTAACCAGTGTAAAGATTCTGATAATGATGGTTATAGTGATGATCATGAACTCTCTGTTGGTTCAAATCCTAACAATTCTTTCATTACCCCTGATGATTCAGATGGTGATGGCTATAGTAATGATGAAGAAATCGCTGCTGAATCTGACCCTAATGATTACTACAGTACTCCTGGCTCTTCAGATACTGATGAAGATGGTATTGCAGATGACTTGGATAACTGTCCTGATGTTCCTAATTCCGGCCAATTAGATTCTGATGGCGATGGTTCTGGAAATAGTTGTGATTCAGACAATGATAATGATGGTATTATTGATGAAGATGATAACTGTCCTTTAGTTTCTAATACAGATCAACTTAATTCAGATGATGATACATTAGGAAATGCTTGTGATGGTGATGATGATAATGATGGTGTTAGTGATGCAGATGAACTAAATGCTGGAACTGATCCTAATAATCCTGATTCTGATGGTGACACTTATACTGATGCAGAAGAAGCTATTGCTGGTTCTGATCCAAATGATCCTAATAGTACTCCTGATTCCTCTGGTGATGATACAGATAGTGATGGGATTGCTGATGAATTGGAGGGAACTTATACAACTGTTGGAGGGGAAACATTAAGTTGTGTTAATCCTAATTTCCTAACTGTTTATACTGCTTACGATTTTGATGATACTCTTGGAGTTGTTTACTCCTCTTCAAATTTTGAGAATCTAGGAAATGATAATTATTTGGGTTGTTTGAAAGGAGATGTTAATCATGATGGAATGGTTGATGGTGGTGATTTTACTCCTTTGGTTTCACTTTATCTGAAAAACAAAGGTCATACTGATCCTTTATTATCAACAGCTGATGTTAATCAAGATGGTTTTATTGACGGGGGAGATTTTACTCCTTTAGTCTCTGAATATCTTAAAAATAAGTGATATTTGCGGGCAAAAAGAGCAATATTTATAAACAAAAAAAGAATAACATAATGAAGATGAGAAAAGCGGTGATGGTTTTACTACTATTTTTAATACTATTAACTATTGCTAGGGTTAGTGCCGATGATTCAGATCTCTCACCAGCAGTGATTACTTTTGAAGCTGATCATGATGACTTAGTTTATTATATTGATGATGATGTTTACATTGATGTTTTTATTGAAGCAACAGATGCTGATTTATCCTTGCTTGCTAGTGCTTATGCTTTACGTATTCTGAGCGATGATGTGAACACAGAAATATTCACTTTTTCAACACATTCTCCTACTAACAAAGAAACTGACTTTTTCTCTGGAAGCTTAGAATTTAATAATCCTCATTCAGATCATGTAAATGGAGACAACTTTTATGGTTGGCATATTAGTGATACTATTTCTCCAGCAGAATCCTTACCAATAAGTCCAAACAAAGTTAAAGTTGGAACAATAAAAGGAAAGGCTCTTAATGCTGGTTCAGTAAATTTATATTTAGAAATGGATTCAGATAATTGGGGAGATAGTTTAAGTGGTGTTCGTTACGGCCCTGGTGGTCCCTCAGTATCATATCATCCTCTGTCTACTGAACCCGAAATGTTTTTACTTACTATCCAAGGCCACGTTTGTGGTGATGGAGTAATGACTGGAACTGAAGATTCAGAAAGCTGTTGTGCAGATGCTGGTTGTCTTGATGGGTTTGCTTGTAGTGCTATCACAGATAGTTGTTCATTAGATAGCGATGGTGACGAAATTGCTGATGATGAAGATAATTGTCCTGATGTCTCTAATCCAGATCAAGCAGATTCTGATGATGATTTATTAGGAAATGCTTGTGATGATGATGGTGATAATGATGGTGTTGCTGATGATGATGATAATTGTCCTTTAGTAGCTAATGGTTATTTGTGTATAGATTATGAGGGTGATTTCATTAATCCTCCTGTTTCATGTACAAATAATGATGTCTGTTACGAAGTAAATGATGAGTCCGAATGTAACAAAGAACAAACTGATACCGATGGTGATGGTGTTGGTGATATTTGTGATGATGATGGTGACAATGATGGTGTTGATGATGGTGATGATAATTGTCCTTTAGTTTCTAATGCGGATCAAGCAGATTCTGATGATGATTTATTAGGAAATGTTTGTGATGACGATGATGATAATGATGGTGTTTTAGATGCTGATGAAGATCCAGAATGTCAACTTCTTGCAGATTGTGATGTTGATGGTGTCTTAGATGGTTCTGACAATTGTCCTTTAACTCCTAATGCGGATCAAGCAGATGGTGATGGTGATGGAGTAGGGGATGCTTGTGGTGATACAGATACTGATGGTGTTGCTGATGAATTAGAGGGAACTTATACCCCTGCTGATGGAAACCCATTAAGTTGTGTTAATCCTAATTTCCTAACTGTTTATACTGCTTACGATTTTGATGATACTATTGGAGTTGTTTACTCTTCTTCAAATTTTGAGAATTTAGGAGATGATAATTATTTGGGTTGTTTGAAAGGAGATGTTAATCGGGATGGAATGGTTGATGGTGGTGATTTTACACCTTTAGTTTCACTTTACCTAAAAAACAAAGGTCATATTGATCCTTTATTATCAACAGCTGATGTTAACCAAGATGGCTTTATTGACGGGGGAGATTTTACTCCTTTAGTCTCTGAATATCTTAAAAATAAATGAAATTTATAAAAAGAGGTAAGAAAATGTCAAAAAAAATAGATTCAAAATATTCTGGTATGACCAAACCTATTGTTATTGCGATTATAACAATTGTTATCCTTGTAGTTTTAATTACCTTTCTGTTGCTACGTCCTGTGGGAGAAACTACTGCAGGTAAAGCAGTTCATATACAGAAAAGCACTGCAGTCCCTTCTGCTGCAAACGCAGTCTTCCTTCAGTATGAAGAAGCAACTGCTGCTCCGAATGACTATGTAAAAGTGCCTATTAAGTTCAAGACAGACGGAATTAATAAGGTTGCTACTGCAGAATTCTCTGTAAATTTTAATAAACAAGTTTTTTCTATTGATTCATCTATTGTCGGTGTGAATAATAAGTTGCCAGTATCAGGAGTGCTTCCTTGGGCGGGGACCGCTGCAGAAAATGCTGATTTTTTACAAAATGATGGCAGTGCGGTTCTAACAACTTCTAGTGTAATGTCTCCAACTTCTGGCACAGAGTATACCTTAGCAACATTATACTTTAAAGTAATTGGGGATTATAATCCCGCAGAAACGCCTTATACTTTTACCGTAAACTTTGTTCGTTTAGAAGGGGTAGATGCTCTGAATGATGTTGTTGATATTATTGCTCCTGGAGATTTTGTTCCGCTTCAATATAGTGTTGTTATTGTTCCAGAATGTGCTGATGGGGATAATGATGGTTGGGGTACTGGAACTGAATTAAGAGGTTGTGGTGGCAATTCTGGTGAAAATTTGGCTGCAACCTTAGCCGCGGATTGTGATGATAATGATAACGAGAGGAATCCAGAATTTAATGAGAAGTGTGATGGTAAAGATAACGATTGTAATGACCAGGAGGATGACGGTTTAACTCATTCTGCTAATGTCCAAAAGTTTTTAGGGGTTTGTAGTGGGAAACAAATTTGTATTCTTGATGCAGCAGATAATACTTGGAAAATGGAAGACTCTTATCTTATTAATCCAAATGATGTTAGTGCGGGCCAGAGTCAATTTGTAATTAAACTTACTAGTCCTGAAGGAATAGAATATCAACAATACGATCTGTATAGTACTGATGAAACGAATTGTGGCGATGAGTGCTGTGATCTCTTTGATAATGATTGCGATGGACAAATCAACGAAGGTTTGAGTAACTGTGATTTGGGTGGAGAGTCAGGTCCAGCAATTGTTGCAGATTTATCTGGAAATACTTTTATTGATCCTTTTAGTTGGGTTGATGGAGGACAAATTCTATCGGACAGTCAGGTTATAGATCCTCTAGATCAATCATTGTTAGCACAGATGAAAGTTGCTCATACCATGGGTGGCTGTGGTAATGCTGGAGAGTCTTTATGTGGGATCATTTCACCACAGGACGTTGATGGTATACCTGTTTGGCTTTGTTATGATGGGCTTTATTATTTAGATTATCCAGATTTTGGTTTAACTAGATTTTCTCCAAATGAGGACTTAGTTGTTCTTAATGGGGCGAACAGAGACAATGCCATTAATGATATAATCTCTGGAGTGATTACTTGTGCGGGTGAATAAAAGAATGAAAACAACTAAAAAGTTTTTCTTAATCTTGCCAGTACTTTTTTTATTAACATTTTTCTGTGTTTCCGCAACATTAACTGGGAAAAATGTTGAAGTTACTTTAGAAAGTTCTAGTACGTATGAAAAAGATCAACCAATTTTGATTGACGTTTATTTTCAATCTACTGAGCCTATTTTAATAACTTCAAGTGATCTTTATTTTATTAGTGATGATGTAAATACAGAAAAATTCACTTTTACTTCGAACTCAGATAAATCAAGTGATCTTTTTGGCACACTTGACTTTAGTTCAGCTCATTCTAATTATGCGGTTGGGGAGAATTTTTATGGTTGGTTAATGAGCGCTTGGGTTGATGGCGGAGTAACCTTACCAGCTAACGAGAAAACTAAAGTAACAACAATTAAAGCGGAAGGATTATCTCCCGGTACAATTAATATTGCGCTATTAAATGAAGATAATGATTTTGATAATGAGGAGAGTTCTTTTGTTAAAGAAGGTGGAAGTGGTCCTCCTCATTTAATAAAATATCATCCTATCCTCTCTACTTCCCTTGCTTTAACAATTACAGAAGCTTCTGGTTCTCCAGACACTGATGGAGATGGTGTTAATGATAATGTTGATAACTGTCCTTCAACTCCTAACTCTGATCAAGCAGATTTAGATGTAGATGAAGTTGGGGATGCTTGTGATGGAGACATTGATGGAGATCTTTCTTTAAATGCTGATGATAATTGCCCTAATACTTATAACCCTGATCAAGCCGATACAGATGGAGACGGCACTGGCGATGCTTGTGATACTGGTGATGCTGATAGTGATGGGATTGATGATGCTGGTGACAACTGTCCTTTAGTTTCCAATCC
>Ga0233428_1000010_pt1 | contig 299219 bp, 292 predicted proteins | sample SI_118_April2016_4_FD_179890 | JGI IMG/M metagenome (GOLD analysis project Ga0233428, IMG submission 179890) | Seawater microbial communities from Saanich Inlet, British Columbia, Canada - SI_118_April2016_120_MG | ecosystem: Environmental > Aquatic > Marine > Inlet | place: Canada: British... | reverse complement strand
CCTGGGCAATGCCGCGCCCCATGGCGCCGGCGCCTATGACGCCAACCACAAGGCCCTCTTGATTGTGGTCCAAAGTCATCGCGAATCCTCCTTTAACTCATACCTTGGGTGGCGATGGCCGAATTTTGTTTTGTGTCATTGCTTATATCAGGTAGCTGCCTGTTCCATCTTCCATTTATTGATGAAGTGTTCGACGATAGCATTATCCGCATGGGCGATTTCGCCGGGGGGGGGCGAGGCGACCTCGTCGTCGCGCGGCAAAGACGGTTTTGATAGGCAATCTTGTTGTTTGACGCGATGGACGGTGCCGTCGCACTCAGTTCGCGCATTGCGGACGATCAGATCCGCGATGACGTTGGTCATGAAAGGATTCGAGGAGTCGGCAGGTTCGTCCAGCAGGATAATTCCAGGCAATGCCGGCGCAATTTTGCATTCGACCCGACAGCTCGACGGGCAACAAATCTGCGACCGCCTGTCCCACACCAATCGAACCAGAGCGCTTGACCGCGACGCAATTTAGCCATCTGCGCCGCTATCCTTTGCCCTGCGTCCTGTACAATGTGACTTCGCGCCAGGTGCAGGCCTTCAAACAGGGTGGTTGTCGAAGTCGCCTAGTGATGCGGTTAAAGGTTCACTTCGCCAACGAACCGCTTCAAGTAGGCAATTCGGACATCCATGGTGTCACCAGTTGGATCAATTTGGGCGACGTCCCAAGTTTCTATTTGCCAGTTTTCTGCCAAGATGATCCGTGGCATGGACATGTTAATATAGTTCGCTATGAACGCTGCCTGATCGGTAAAACCCGTCCCGAAGTTATATGTTCGATATTCACTTGCCGCTTGCGTCACCGGAGACGATCCCCGTGCCACCTCGAAAGCAGTGGGAGGTCTGGCGATACAGACCACCCGTCGATTGCCAGCGGTGGCTGACGCGAGAAGATTCACGTTGACCGACAACACCTCCCAAACTTCGCCCGCCGGCACCGTGTAAACCTTTTGAGAACCTGTTGCCGCGGTATCAACCAGAGAATGCAGGAACTCCCTTATCGCCACACTGGTTACCATGATTTTGCCCTTCCCAGATATTAGAAGATATATAATTCACGACGAATACAACCAAAAAGGATTATTATATTTTCTATTTCTACACGCAACTTTTTAATTATTAGATTTATACTTTTTCTTCTTTAAAAATTTTGCAAACCGGAAACTGGTGTCACAGTCGTTGTAGAGCCTTGTCCAATTTCGCGCCGATTTTAGTTCACGTCAGCGCACTCCCGCAAGAAAGGAGCCCCAACCACTATTGACCGAATTCGGTAAACAACCCAATCTTCCTCAACAGAAATTCTGACCCTAATTTACTGATGATTGCTGCTTATCCGAAGCCTGCGTCAGGCTTCCCATTTCAGATAAACGTTTCGATCTCCGCATCCGAATAGAAATGGCGGACATAGTTAGAATTGTACTGCATGTGGAGGACCTGGGTCGGAAACTTCCAACCCACAACCGATCAGGCCGCCGCCTGCTCCATCTTCCATTTATGGATGAAACGTTCGACGATGGCGTTGCCGGTAAGGGCGATTTCGTCCGGCGGGCCGGACCAGGCGACCTTGCCTTCGTGCAGCAACACGATTTGATCGGCGATTTTGATCGCGGTGTTGATATCGGAGGTGATGGATAGCGCCGTCGCACCCAGTTCGCGCACATTGCGCACGATCAAACTGGCGATCACGTTGGACATGATCGGATCCAGGCCCGCGGTCGGTTCATCGAGCAGGATAATCTCCGGCTCGGAGGCGATGGCGCGGGCGATGCCGACACGTTTTTGCATGCCCCCCGACAGCTCGGACGGCAGCAAATCCGCCACCGCCGGTCCCAGACCGACCGAGCCCAGGCGTTTCACCGCCATTGCATGCGCCTCAGCCGCGTTTAGTTCCTTACGCTCCATTTGCCGGAAGGCGACGTTGCGCCAGACCGGCAAACTGTCGAACAGGGCGGATTGCTGAAACAGCATGCCGCAGCGGCCCAGCAGTTGAGCCCGCTCCCGCCCGCGCAGGCCCACCGTATCCTGGCCATCAATGCGGATCGAGCCGCTATCGGGATGCACCAGGCCCATGATGCATTTCAAGGTCAGGGTCTTGCCGGAACCGGACTCGCCCAACAACACAACCGAGCCGCCATCAGGAATGGCAAAATCGATGCCGTCCAAAACCCGCTCCCCATCGAACGACTTGCACAAGCCTTCAACGGCAATCTTTGGCGCTGTTTTCTCGGCTACGGGATCGTTCATGATGCCTCTATCTCAGGCCGCCCGGTAGACCGTATCCGGGCCGGGCTCGCCATCGCAAAAGGCCCGGTCCGTGGCCACCATATGCACTAGGTGGGAGAGAACAGAACGCGCGGCGGCGGAATGTAGATGCTCGGGCACATCTTGGTACATAGCCTTGACCATGTCTGGGATACCGCCGATCTGCTGGCTTAAACACCGGGCGATCTGCTCCTCGCGTTCTTCCCGGTGCTTGATTAATTCGGTGACAAAGGCCTTTGGCTGTTCAATCCTGGGGCCGTGCGTGGGCCAATAGTGATCGTCCGAGCGCAGCAGCAGCTTTTTCAGGCTTTGCATATATTGACGCATGTCGCCATCGGGCGGCGAGACGATGGTGGTGGACCAGCCCATCACATGATCGCCCGTAAACAGCGCATTTTCCTCGCGCAAATGAAAACAGGTATGGTTCGAAGTATGGCCCGGTGTATGCACCGCCTGCAGCGACCAATGCTTGGTATCAAGGAGATCGGCATCGTTGGCCAGGCTGTCGGGCATATAGTCCGTGTCCGCGCCTTCGTCGGACGCCACACCGCCGCCGTCGGCTTTCTTAATACGGCCATGGCCGTGCGGGCCACAGCCCCAGATTTCAGCGTCCGTCTCCGCCTTCAACGGCGCCGCGCCCGGGGAATGGTCCCGATGGGTATGGGTGATGATGATATGGCTGACCGTTTCGCCCTTTACAGCATCCAGAATGGCCTGAATATGAACCGGATCGTCGGGACCGGGGTCGATCACGCCGACCTGGCCCTGGCCGATGATATAGGTGCCGGTGCCGTGCAGGGTGAAGGATGATGGATTGGGCGCGATGACCCGGCGGATCATGGGCGAGATCTGATCGACCACGCCATACTCAAAGGTTACGTCTTTCTTGAACGGGATGTTGGCCATCCATGGCCCTCCAGGATCTATTCCGGTGCGAAATATCAGCGAATCAGCCGACGACTTGTCACAGGATCACGAATACAAGCAGTATACAAACTGGGGGATCAAGGATAATGCGCGCCAAGGGCGGCGCCCCGATCCCCAGTAGCCGCATTATTGCCTAAATCAAGGCACGATACCATGATGGCGGCCACACTGGTGCTGCTGCAATTCCTTGCCTATGGCAACGCCATTGGCTATGCACCAAGACCATGCAGACTGGCGACAAACCAAGCGGCGACGCTGATAGCTTATCCCCACAGCCCGAATACGTCGAACCAGGCGCCCGACGGGCCGAATGGTTCCGCTATTATTCCGACAAACGGATCGGCCAGCAATGGTTCCAACTGCACCTACTTGATGGTCTGGAGGTACAATCGGTCTTGGAAGTGGGTCCCAACCTGGGCTTGGTCACGGCTCTGCTGGCCAACGCCGGCTTTGACGTCACGACCTTTGATATGCTGTCCAGCCAGGACCCGCGCGCCGACGTCAAACATATCCAGGGCGAGTTGACCGCCATCGATAGCGGCAGCCTCTCGGGCTACGACGCCATTCTGTGCTGCGAGACCCTGGAACATCTGCCCTGGGATCAGGTGCAAGGGGTATTGGCCAAATTTGACGCCGCCGGGCCGAAATATCTGGTGATCTCGGTACCCTACATGGGCTTTCAGATCGATTGGCGGCTGTATCTGAACAGGCTCACCTGGCGGAGCAAGTTGTCCTTCAAGAAGCTAAATTTTCTGCGCCGTTTCCGGATCGACCAAACAGACCCCTGGGGCCATAAGTGGGAGGCTGGCTATCGCGGTCATTCCCTGGCCGCGTTGGAGGCCAAAATCGGCGCGGCGGGCTGGCAAATCGAACGGCGCGACTTCACCTCGCCCACGCGCTCGGTTTTCTACCTGCTCAGCCCGAAATAGGCCGGCAGCCACCGCCGCATTCTTGCTATCATGATCGCCACACACGGGCCCGTAATTGAGCCCGCAACGGGGACTTTGGCGACAATGCGCATATACCGCAACGATATCTGGCGACGCTTGGGTGGCGCCCTGGTCGGCATCGGGCTCTCGGCATTTGGCATCTACAGCCTGACAATGGTGGCCCAGGCCCCCGACGCCACCTTGGCCGACCGCGCCTGGTGGTGGGGCATTACCCTGAACATAGCAGGTGTCGCCGCGTTTCTGCTCTCATGGCTGGCCCCGGACCTCTCCGGCATCTGGTGCCGCTCGCCCCGTTTCCGGCCAAAGAAATAGAAGCGCATTTTCATTTGGCGCTTTCATCCCCCTCCGCGCTATACCCCTAGGCAACAATTTTTGATCCACGAGGAAACATTGTCATGAGTGCGTATACCCCGGAAAAAATCGCGGCCATGCAGGCGCGGATGTTGGGCAAGGGCTTTGGCGAGGTGCTTGGCGCCAAGATCGAGGCGATGGAGGAAGGTTACTGCCGCATGCTGCTGCCCTGGCGCGAGGACTTGTCGCGCGGCGATGACCGGTTCCATGGCGGTGTGATCGCGGCCCTGATCGACAAGGCGGGCACCGCCGCTGCCTGGTCCTATCTCGATATTCCCGAAGGGACCCTGGGCGCCACGGTGGGGATGAACGTCAATTTCCTCGCCGCCGCCTGGAGCGACATGGTGGCCGAGGCGCGCACGGTGCGGCGCGGCGGCTCCATCGTGGTAATCGATATTGACGTCAAGGGTGTCGAAAACGGCGAAATCTTCGCCAAGGGCATGGTGACGTACAAACTGTCCCGGCCAAGGAACGCTTGATTTTATACTTTAACTAATTATCTCAACTCGTTGGGTTTTATATCAATCCAGCCAAGGGCGATGACGGATCGGCATACATTTTCTTGGGCATGCGCCCAGCCAGATAGGAATCCCGCCCGGCCTTGACCGCGTACTTCATCGCGCGCGCCATGCGGATCGGGTCCTTGGCCTCGGCAATCGCCGTGTTCATCAAGACGCCGGCGCAGCCCAACTCCATGGCCACGGTGGCGTCCGAGGCGGTACCCACGCCGGCATCCACAATGACCGGCACCTTGGCGTTTTCGATAATGACCCGGATATTGACCGGGTTCTGCACGCCCAGGCCGGAACCGATCGGTGCCCCAAGCGGCATGATGGCGCAACAGCCGATCTCCTCCAATACCCGGGCCTGGATCGGATCATCGGAGCAGTAGACCATCACCTCGAATCCCTCCTTGATCAACAATTCCGCCGCACGGATCGTTTCGGGCATGTTTGGATACAGGGTTTGTTGATCACCCAGTACTTCCAGCTTAACCAGATCCCAACCGCCGGCTTCCCGCGCCAGGCGCAGGGTGCGGACCGCGTCTTCGCCGGTGAAACAGCCCGCCGTGTTGGGCAGGTAGAGGTATTTCTTGGGATCGATATGATCCACCAGCATTTCCTTGTCCGGGTCCGTGACGTTGACCCGGCGCACGGCGACAGTGACGATCTCGGCGCCGGCGGCCTCTACCGCACGGCGGTTTTCGTCGTAGGATTTGTACTTGCCAGTGCCCACGATCAGGCGCGATTTCAGCTTCCGCCCCGCGACCATCCAGCCGTCATCGACCGAATCGTCAACCCCGTCGCCCGCAGCGTCGCCCCCATCATCACCTGTGGCATCACCACCGCCGATGAAATGTACGATTTCCAAGCGGTCACCGTCCGAGACCATGGTCTGTTCGTACGCGGAGCGGGGCACGATTTCCAGGTTATGCTCCAACGCGATCTTGCGCGCGTCCAACCCTAGGTCGGCCAGCAACGCGGCGACGGTCAGAGAGGCGGGAATTTCCCGATTTTCGCCATTAATAACAACGCGCATTGAGCGTTCCTTGCTTGATAGATTTGCTTGTTAATCGCAAATTGAACATTCAATTTGGATTATGGGGAGGAAGCACGAAGCTTTCAACCAGGGCTCACGAAAAAGCCGCCGCCTTGGTGATATTTGTGCCTTTGCTCACTGGCTTCCCTACCCGTTAGCGTGGGAGTATAAGGGTGGCGGTCTCCTTGTCATTGGTGAATTTTCATGCCCGCAAAAATACTGGTCCTCAACGGCCCCAATCTGAACATGCTGGGCACCCGCGAGCCGTCGGTTTATGGCCACGAAACCCTGGCCGATGTGAACGCCCTGATCCAGGCACGGGCGGCGGAACTTGGTGTCAGCGTCGATTGCCGGCAAAGCAATAGCGAAGGCGAGTTGGTAACCTGGATTCAACAAGCCAGGGGTGAGTGTACGGCGATGATCATCAATGCCGGGGCCTATTCCCACACTTCGATCGCCATTCCCGACGCCCTGCGTGCCGCCGAACTGCCGGTATACGAGGTACATCTGTCGAATATCTACCAGCGGGAAAGCTTCCGCCATCACTCTTACATCTCCGCCGTCGCCATCGCCGTACTTTGCGGCCTGGGACCCGATGGTTATTTATATGCCCTGACAGCGGCGGCAAAAGCCGCTGATTAGTGCGAAAAAAGGCAAATTAGCATGACGAAAACAGAGGTCGATAAAGACCTGATCCGCGAACTGGCCGCCTTGATGGAGGAGACCGGATTAAGCGAGATCGAGATTGAGAACGATGACGACCGCATGCGCCTGGTCCGCGCCGGGACGGCACCGGCGGCCACGGTCGCCATTCCCGCCGCCGCTGCCGCCGCAGCCGCCCCAACGCCCGCCGCTGCCGCCGCGCCAGCCGCAGGGGAAGGTGATTTGTCGGGCCATCCGGGCGCCGTTGTCTCGCCCATTGTGGGCACCGCCTATAATGCGCCCTCGCCCGATGATGCGCCCTTTGTGCAGATCGGCGATAAAGTCACCGCTGGCCAAACCATCTTGGTCATAGAGGCCATGAAAACCTTCAACGAGATCCCCTCGCCCCACGGCGGCACCGTGCGCCAGATCCTGTTCGAGAACGCCTCGCCCATCGAATACGGCGATGTTCTGATGATTATTGACTGACGGCATCATGTTCGAAAAGGTTCTTATCGCCAATCGCGGGGAAATCGCCCTTCGCCTGCACCGGGCCTGCCGGGAAATGGGCATCCGCACCGTGGCGGTGCATTCCACCGCCGACACTGACGCCATGCACGTACGTCTGGCCGATGAAAGCGTCTGTATCGGGCCACCGCCGGCAATGGAAAGCTATCTCAACATGCCGTCGATTTTAGCGGCCGCCGAGATTACCGGCAGCGAAGGCATTCACCCCGGCTATGGCTTCCTCTCCGAGAACGCGGATTTCGCCAATATTGTCGAGGAACACGGCTATACTTTCATCGGCCCCAGTGCCGAGCATATCCGCACCATGGGCGATAAAATAACGGCAAAACAAACGGTTAGGGAACTAGGGATCCCGGTCGTACCAGGTAGTGATGGCGCTGTGAATGATGCCGACGAGGCCCGGGCCCTGGCCGATGACATCGGCTATCCGGTATTGATCAAGGCCGCCTCGGGTGGTGGAGGCCGGGGCATGAAACTGGTCCGCCAGGCTGCTGAATTCGAGACCGCCCTGGCGGCCGCGAAGACAGAAAGCAAGGCTGCCTTCAACGACGATGCGGTCTATATCGAAAAGTATCTCGAACGGCCCCGCCATATCGAGGTTCAAGTGATCGGCGATGGCACGGGCAAGGTGGTGCATTTGGGCGAGCGGGATTGCTCGTTACAGCGCAATAATCAAAAAGTTCTGGAGGAGGCGCCTTCTCCGGCCCTGAACGATGCCGCCCGCAAGAAGATCGGCCAGACCGTGGTCGATGCCCTGTCCAGGATCAATTACACCTCGTTGGGAACCGTGGAGTTCCTGTATGAGGATGGTGAATTCTATTTCATTGAAATGAACACCCGCCTACAGGTGGAGCATCCAATTACCGAGGCCATTACCGGCATCGATTTGGTGCGCGAACAGATCCGCATCGCCGCCGGCGCGCCGTTATCCTTTTCCCAGGAAGATATCCGCTTTTCCGGCCATGCCATCGAATGCCGGGTCAACGCCGAGCACCCCACGACATTTGTCCCCTCGCCCGGCATTGTTGGTGATTTCCATGCCCCGGGCGGTTTGGGCGTGCGGGTAGACTCGGCACTTTACGCCGGCTACCGCATCCCCCCCAATTATGACAGCCTGATCGCCAAGCTGGTCGTGCATGGCAGCAACCGCAACGATTGCCTGATGCGCCTGAACCGCGCCCTGGGCGAATTCGTCGTCGGCGGTATCGAGGTCAATATCCCCCTGCATGAACAGATGATCCAGCAACAGGACTTCATCGACGGCGACTATCATATCCATTGGCTGGAAGAATTTCTCGGCCGCCATAACTGATCGTAAACAATAGGGAATTGTCATCATGAGCGAGGCTTATACGGACGCCACCTTCAGCATCGATGACAATGGCATCGCCCTGTTCACCATGAACCGGCCCGATATTCTGAATGCCCTGACGGACGAGTTGAAAGCCGATTACGTGCGAATGCTGGATACGGTGCAGGGCAACGACGACGTCAAGGTGCTGATTATCGCCGGCAATGGCCGTGCCTTTAGCGCCGGTGGCAACGTTAAGGCCATGGGTGACCCAAAACGGGCGCAGCCGGTTAATGGCCGTAGCCGGCTTTTGAAGCTGCATGATTGGTTCGAACGCCTGCACAATCTTGATTGTCCGGTAATCGCCGCCGTGGATGGCATGGCCTATGGCGGCGGCTTTGCCCTTGCCCTGCAGGCTGATTTCATTCTTGCCAGCGAGCGGACCAAATTTTGCTCGGTCTTTGGCCGCATTGGGCTGGTGCCGGACATGGCCGTGTTCTATGCCCTGCCCCGCGCCGTGGGCATGCAAAACGCCAAGGACTTGATGTTCACGGCGCGCTCCATCGACGTGGCGGAAGCCGACGCCATGGACCTGGTTTATGCCATTCACCCCGAGGCCGAATTGCTGGCCGCCGCCCACGCCCTGGCGACCCGTCTGGCGCAAGGTTCGAAACATGCCATCGGGGTGACGAAGAAGATCGTCAACCGCAGCTTCCAATCCGACTATTCGACCATGGCGCAGATGGAAGCGGACGGCCAGGCCATCATGGCCACCACGGATTTCCACAAGGAAGCGGTACGCCGCTTTCAAGGCAAGGAAACACCGTTGTACAACTGGGACGCCATGGACAAGGCGCAGGATTAGCCTTTCCGCAAAGCGCCTCGCGGTGTTCTAACGATGCAGATTACCCCCGATATCGTACTGAAGGCCTATGCGACCGGGATTTTTCCCATGTCGGAAGGGCGGGACGAGCCGGAGATGTTCTGGGTCGATCCGGAAAAGCGGGGAATTTTACCCCTGGATGAGTTTCATTTATCCCGCCGCCTACGCCGAACCGTACGCCAGTCACCTTTCACGATTCGTATCGATAGTGCCTTTGAACAGGTCATGATCGCCTGCGCCGCACCGGCATCCGGACGCTGGACAACTTGGATTAACAACGAGATACAAGAACTTTTTACGACACTGCATCATCGCGGTTTCGCCCACAGCGTTGAAGCCTGGGAGGGCGAGGAACTGGTCGGCGGCCTTTATGGTATTGCGTTGGGCGCGGCGTTTTTTGGTGAAAGCATGTTCAGCCGACGGACCGATGCCTCGAAAATCGTCCTGGTGCATCTGGTGGCGCGGTTACAGGCGGCATCTTTCGTTTTGCTGGATACGCAATTCATCACCGATCATTTGCGCCAGTTTGGCGCCGTCGAAATCAGCCGGGCCGAATATCATTCCCGGCTGTCCCTTGCCCTGTCTGAATATTCCGACTTCAGCCTGTCAGGCAGGTCGCTATCCTCGGCGGCGGTGCTGCAATCGATCACCCAGACATCATAGACCGGGTGTTCCAGTGCCGAGAGTGCGGGCGACGAAGCGAACATCCATCCCGAAAACAGCGGCAAGCGCCCCTTTTCGCCCGGCCGTTCTTCATCAATTTCCAAAAATACGGCAACCTCCGGGGTTTCCTCCGGCGGCCGCTTGCGGCAGGTCTGGGCCCGAATACGCAGGGTGCCAAAACGCACTTCCTCGCCCAGCGGTGCCGAGAAGGTCGTAATCCGTGCCGTGATCTTGTCCAGGCCGCGCAAAAGCACGCCGGTCGCCGCCGCGCGCTGCGCCCAGGTTGGATTGGACTGTAGTGTCAGGAATGCAAAGACACAGACCAGCGCGGCGATCGCCGTTGTTTTCATGACAGCCGGCGTTATTGCGCCGGCTTGCCGCCGCCGCCGCTGTAGATCGCCTTGCCGATCAATTCGGTCAGATCCACCGCGCCTTGGGTAAAGCGGATTTCATCGCCGGCTTCCAAGTAATCTTCCGAGCCGCCGGGATCAATGGAAAGATATTTTCCGCCCAAAAGTCCGTCGGAGGCGATTTTGATGGCCGAATCGTCAGGCAGTTTGACATTCGTCGCCAAGGACAACTGAAGCACGGCAAGATATTCTTTCGTATCCAGGCTTTCGTCCGTGACCGTGCCGACCTTAATTCCCGCCAGCATGACGTCACTGCCGACCTTGACCCCATCAACCTTGTCGAATTTTGCGGTCAGGGAATAACCCTGCACCGCGCCCACATCCGCCTTTTCATAGGAAAAATAGAGGAAAAAGCCGGCGACCACGAGTACCACCGCGCCGATCAGGGTTTCCACCACATTACCGCTCATTACCCTTGCCCTTCCGCCATGACTGAGATCACTGAATTATTCCGCGGGCCATAAACTTGGTCGAATCGTCGTAGGCTTCAATTATAGCCTTATTCCGGTGTCCAAGCCTGGTAATCGCCGCCGCTCTTCTGCCTTTCCTGGTCCGACAAAACGCTGCCGCCCGGTCGATAGGCCCCGGAGGTGCCAGTCTGGTTGGCCAAATGCGGCTTTTCCCACGGAATTTCAGGCCGCGCACCCAGGGGCGGTTCCTCGCAGGTATGGTGCAGCCAGGCATGCCATTCCGCCGGCACCTTGGAGGCCTCGGGACTGCCCTCATAGATCACCCAGCGCCGATTCCCGCCAGACTTCTCCGTGAAATAGCGGTTGCCGAAGCTGTCCTTGCCGACTTCCGCGCCCTTCCACCAGGTCATCAATCGTGTGCCAACAGTCGCGCCCATAACTTACCACCTAAATCTCACACCAATCCGCGCCGGACTATTGCATTGCCGGGGCGTCGGGTCCAGTACCATTCAGCCTGTAAGTTATCCACAGGTGCTAGATCTTGGGTACATTTCAGCGGCAAACACTAAAAACAGTTGCCGTAATCACCAGATACTGATTACCATATGATCGAGTCGGCGCCCGCAAATCAGCTTGTTAACGAATTGATTTTGCTTGCGAATGAAGCCAGAGACGGCGTTTACGCCACATCGGACCGCGGCCCGGCAAATATTTATCCACAACCACTTTAACCGCTTGACCCTGGTTGCACCGCTATATATGGTGTGCCTCCCGTTGTCGGACACAATATGTACCATTTTCATTAAGGGTTCTCGGCGGGACCAACAAACCAAAAAATGAGGGGCAAGAGGGGCAGATGCGAATTTCACGACGCTTTACGGAACAAGGTCAATCTCCATACGCGAATATCGAATTCCGCACGGCGAGCAGTGAAATTAGAAATCCTGACGGCTCGGTCGTATTTAAACTCGACGGTATCGAAGTGCCGGCGGAATGGTCCCAGGTCGCCTGTGATATTCTGGCTCAAAAGTACTTCCGCAAGGCCGGCATCCCCGCCGCCCGCAAGCGGGTGCACGAGGACGACGTGCCGATCTGGCTGTGGCGGGAAGAGGTGGATGAAGAGGCCCTGGCCGCCCTGCCCGAGAACCAGCGTGATGATCATGAAACCAAGGCGCGGCAGGTTTTTGACCGTCTGGCCCGAACCTGGACCTATTGGGGTTGGAAAGGCGGTTATTTCGATACGGAAGAAGACGCCATCGCCTTTTGCGACGAATTGAGTTTCATGCTGGCCAAACAGATGGCCGCGCCGAATTCGCCGCAATGGTTCAATACCGGCATGCATTGGGCCTATGGCATCGACGGTCCTAGCCAGGGGCATTTTTTCGTTGATCATAAAAACGGCGAACTGCAGGCGGCAACCTCCGCCTACGAGCGGCCGCAGCCGCACGCCTGCTTTATCCAGTCCGTGGCCGATGACCTGGTCAACGAAGGCGGCATCATGGATTTGTGGGTGCGCGAAGCGCGCCTGTTTAAGTACGGCTCGGGCACAGGCTCCAACTTCTCCTATATCCGCGGCGAAAACGAAGGTTTGTCAGGGGGCGGCAAGTCGTCGGGACTAATGAGCTTCCTGAAAATCGGCGACCGGGCGGCGGGCGCCATTAAATCAGGCGGCACCACGCGGCGCGCCGCCAAGATGGTCGTGGTCGATGCCGATCACCCGGATATTATCGATTACGTCAACTGGAAGGCCCTGGAAGAGCAAAAGGTCGCGGCCCTGGTCGCCGGCTCCCGCGTCACCGCGAAAAATCTACAGGCCGTCATCGCGGCCTGCGCCATCGGCGCCGGCGAGAACGAGCCTGGCATCGATAAAGACGGCGCCGAGCATGACGGCAGGTTCGATCCGGCCCGCAACCCGGCCCTGAAGACTGCCCTGCGTGGCGCCCGCCAAGCCATGATCCCGGAAAGCTATGTCCGCCGTACTATCGATTTTGCCCGTCAGGGATATACTGAAATCGAATTCCCCACCTTTGACACCGACTGGGATTCCGATGCCTATCTGACCGTATCCGGCCAGAATTCCAACAACTCCGTCCGTGTCACCAACGATTTCCTGCGTGCGGTCGAGGATGATAGCGATTGGCCTCTGATCCGGCGCACGGATGGCAAAGTGCAGGAAACCATCAAGGCGCAGGAGCTTTGGGAAGCGATTGGTAATGCCGCCTGGGCCAGCGCCGATCCGGGCCTGCAATACCATTCCACAATCAACGAATGGCATACCTGCCCCGAGGGCGGCGAGATCAGGGCATCCAACCCCTGCTCGGAGTACATGTTCCTCGACGATACCGCCTGCAACCTGGCCTCCATCAATCTGATGAACTTCCTGAACGAGGACGGCAGCTTTGATGTGGCCGGCTTCCGTCACGCCTCGCGGCTGTGGACCATCGTGCTGGAAATCTCTGTCTTGATGGCGCAGTTCCCTTCCCGCGAGATCGCACAGCTGTCCTACGATTACCGCACCTTGGGCCTGGGCTTTGCCAATATCGGCGGCTTGTTGATGGCCAAGGGCTTGTCCTATGACAGTGAGGAAGGCCGCTCTCTCTGCGCCGCGATCACGGCCCTGATGACGGGCACGGCCTATGCCACCTCGGCCGAGATGGCCAAGGAAATGGGTGCCTTCGCACGCTATGAGGAGAACGCACCGCATATGCTGCGGGTGATCGCCAATCATCGCCGCGCCGCCATGGGTGCGCGCAAGGGTTATGATGATCTGGAAGTTGCCCCCGTGCCCCTGACCGCGGCCGATTGCCCCGATGCGCCCCTGGCCCAAGCTGCCGCCGACGCCTGGGATCAAGCCTTGGAGCTGGGCGAGAAATATGGCTACCGCAATGCCCAGGCCACGGTAATCGCGCCCACGGGCACCATTGGCTTGGTGATGGATTGCGACACCACCGGGATCGAGCCGGATTTTGCCTTGGTCAAGTTCAAGAAACTGGCGGGCGGCGGCTATTTCAAGATCATCAACCGTATGGTCCCGACCGCGCTGCGGACCTTGGGCTATGATGACAGCCAGATCACCGCGATCATCAACTACGCGGTCGGCCACGCCACCTTGCAGGGGGCGGAAGGCCTGAACCACGAAAGCCTCGCCGCCAAAGGCTTTGGCGTCAGCGAAATAGATAAGGTCGAGGGCGCCCTGGAAAGCGCCTTCGATATCCGCTTTGTCTTTAACAAATATACCCTAGGCGAGGAATTCTGCCGCGACACCCTGGGCTTCAGTGACGATCAGCTGAACGATTTGTCTTTCTCCATGTTGGCGGCACTGGGTTTCTCGGACGAGCAAATTGATGCCGCGAATATCCATTGCTGTGGCGCCATGACGCTGGAAGGCGCGCCGGGCATGCGGAATGAAGATCTATCGGTATTTGATTGCGCCAATCCTTGTGGACGCATCGGCAAGCGCTATTTGTCCGTGGACAGTCACATCCGCATGATGGCAGCATCCCAGCCGTTTATCTCGGGCGCCATTTCGAAGACCATAAATATGCCGAATTCTGCCTCGGTTGAAGACTGCAAAGCCGCCTACCGGGACTCCTGGCGCCTTGGCCTGAAAGCGAATGCTTTGTACCGGGACGGCTCGAAGCTATCGCAACCGCTGTCTTCGGCCCTGTTCGACGATATCAGCGATGACGATGAGGCCACGGAAAGCATGGCGCCGGCCGCCGAGAATCGGCTCGAGCCCCGCGTGGTGGCCGAGCGCGTGGTCGAGCGGATCATTGCCGAGCGGCGCAAACTGCCGCAACGGCGCAAGGGCTATACGCAAAAAGCAGTGGTTGGCGGCCACAAGGTTTATCTGCGCACGGGCGAGTACGAAGACGGCTCCCTGGGCGAAATCTTCATCGATATGCACAAGGAAGGTTCCGCCTTCCGTTCGTTGATGGACAGTTTCGCCATTGCCATTTCCCTGGGCCTGCAACATGGCGTGCCGCTGGACAATTATGTTGATGCATTTACCTTCACGCGCTTCGAGCCGAACGGCATGGTGGAAGGCAATGATGTCATCAAAATGTCCACATCCGTGCTGGACTATCTGTTCCGGGAACTGGCGATTTCCTATCTGGGCCGCAATGAATTGGCCCATGTGGACCCGGAGGATCTGCGTCCCGACACCCTGGGCTCTGGCCTGACACAGGCGGAAGCCGAAGCCGATACGGAGCAGGAAAATCTGGTTGCGGCCCACAGCGTCGCCTCACATGGCTATGTCCGGGGCCGTAATCTTCTGGTCCTCACGGGTGGGAAGAATGCTGGCCAGGCCGGTGGCGATAGCGAAAGTGGCGGCAGCATTGCCATGGCGTCGGCAGGCAATGGCGCGGCGGTCGCGGTCGCCGTCAGCCCACAAGTTCGCGATGAAGTCGATCAACGCCTGGACCGCATCCGTGAAGCCCGCATGAAGGGTTATGAGGGCGATGCTTGCGGCGAGTGCGGCAATTTCACCTTATTGCGCAACGGCACCTGCATGAAATGCGACACTTGCGGGGGCACATCAGGTTGTAGCTAGCGGGCTGTAGTTGGATTGCGGTATTCGGGTCTGGCCTTTGGGCCCAACGGTTGTCTTGTAGCGTAGCGTATAGTCCTCCCTGTTATGACTCGGGCGCGGCCTTCCGCCGCGCCCGCTTTTTTCCTGATTTTTCAATGCCTTCGGGCAATTAATACCTCGTTTAGGTCAATCGCCTATGCTGCCCCCATGGCGAAATTGGCAAGCAAACCGGCGACCAAACCTGGCAACAAAAAGGCGATCAATAATCGCCTGCAGGTGCATGAGGCCGCCAACACCGAACAGCGCCGGCAAGTCTTGAAATTCCGCAATCAGGTGATGGTCGATGAACTGGGCATCTGTCCTGTATCAAGCTATGGCCAGCAGCGGCTTGACCATGCCGCACGGGACAAGGCGGCGCGGCATCTTTTTTTGACATCCAACGGCGCCGTGGCCGGCTGCCTGCGCCTCTATACATCGGACATGATCGCGCCAAGCCCGGAGATGACTTCGATCTACGGCCTTGATGCCTTTGCCGATTTCGGGCCGGAATACCTCTCCTTCAGCGACCATATGGTGATCGGTGAGCGCTGGCGCGGCAGTCAGGCACCGGCCCTGATGACAGCAGCCGCCTTCAAACTCGCACGCAGCGCTGGCGCCCATTTCGATTTCACCTACTGCCCGCCGGCCCTGGTAGGACTGTACGAGAAAATCGGCTATCGCAGCTACAGCGGCAAGTACCTTGAGGTCGACGAGGGCCTGCAAGTGCCGATGGTCCTGGTGATGGACGATGTCCAGCATTTGCAGTCGATCAATTCGCCTTTCGCCCCTTTGGCATTGTTGAAAAAGCCCGACCCGACCATTGTGCGCTGGTTCGGCGGCAAATTCCCCGAGGCTGCAAGCCGTCCGGTCAAGGCGTTGCGGGACGAGCAAAATCTTTGGCAATACCTGACCCGGCAGCTACATCAAAACCCTCTAAACGGCGTGCCGCTGTTCGACAGCCTGAGCTATGACGAAGCACAGCGATTCCTAAAGAATTCCACTACCCTGGTCTTGCGCGGCGGCGACCGCCTGGCCAAGGCCGGCGATATCAGCGACGAGGCCTTTGTACTATTGTCGGGCAATGCGGAAATTCGTAACCGCCGCGGTTTAGTGCTGGCGCATTTCGACAAAGGCGCGGTGATCGGCGAGATCGCCTATCTGGCCGCCACGCCGCGTACCGCAGACATGGTGGTGACCCAGGATGCCGAGGTCCTTGTGCTGACGCAGGAGAGCTTGAAAAAGAACATGCGAACCGAACCGGCGATCGCCAACAAGGTTCTGTTCAATCTGACCTTGATCCTGGCCGAACGCCTGAAGGCGACCTCGGAGCAACTTTCAAGATTGAGCCCGGATTATTAATCCGAGGACTTATTCTTGCGCCGGTTTCGCTGTCTCCGGCACTACTGGTTTCGGCGCCTCCGGCATCACCGTACGAATATGCAACTCGCGCAGATGTTTACTGTCCGCCGGCGCCGGGGCGCCCATCATCAGGTCCTGAGCCTGTTGGTTCATGGGGAACATGATGACTTCACGGATGTTCGGCTCGTTGGCCAGCAACATGACCATGCGGTCAATGCCCGGCGCGATGCCGCCATGGGGCGGGGCGCCGAATTTCAGCGCGCTGAGCATACCGCCAAAGCGATTCTCGACCTCGTCGGCGCCATAGCCGGCGATTTCAAAAGCCCGGTACATGATGTCCGGCAAATGATTCCGAATAGCGCCAGAAGCCAACTCGTCGCCGTTACAGACAATATCGTACTGATAGCCAAGGACATCCAACGGCTCCTCACCGTTTAGTGCCTCCAGGCCACCTTGCGGCATGGAAAATGGATTGTGCGAGAAGTCCAGTTTCTGCTCGGTCTCGCTCCATTCATACATGGGGTAATCGACGATCCAGCAGAACCGGAAGGCGTTCGGCTCGACGATCTCCAGGTCGCGGCCGACCTTCAGACGCGCCTGCCCGGCCAGGGCCGCGGCCTCCGCCTCCTTGCCGGCGGCGAAAAACAGGCCATCGCCATCACCAGTGCCCGTCAGTGCCTTTAGCTTCGCCATGCGGTCGTCGTCCAGGCGGTTGGCGATGGGGCCCTTGCCGGCCCCATCCGCGAAGCTGATCCAGCCCATGCCGGCGGCACCTTCCTCTCGGGCCCAATCATTCATCTTGTCAAAGAAACTGCGCGCTTTCGATGCTGCGCCCGGGGCCGGAATGGCGCGCACGACGCCGCCGCCCGCGACCATTTTTGCAAACAGCTGAAAATCGGAGCCCTCGAAGATTTCCGAGACATCGGCGATTTCCGTCGGGATCCGCAAATCCGGTTTGTCGCAGCCGTATTTCAGCATCGCTTCGGCGTACGGTATGCGCGGAAACGGCATGGGCGTGACCTCGCCGCCATTGGCGAATTCCTCGAACACGCCATGCATGACGGGTTCCACCGCCTGGAAGACGTCTTCCTGTTCCACGAAACTCATTTCCAGATCGAGTTGGTAGAACTCGCCCGGACTACGGTCGGCGCGGGCGTCCTCGTCGCGGAAGCAGGGCGCGATCTGATAATAGCGATCAAAGCCGGCGATCATGGCCAATTGCTTGAACTGCTGCGGGGCCTGCGGCAGGGCATAGAACTGACCCGGATGCAGACGCGAGGGGACCAGGAAATCACGGGCGCCTTCAGGTGAGGAGGCGGTCAGGATCGGGGTTTGAAAATCGATAAAGCCCTGCGCCTCCATACGCCGGCGGATTGACGAAATGATCTTGCTACGCAGCAGGATATTGTCATGCATGACCGGGCGGCGCAGATCCAGGAAGCGATAGCGCAGGCGGGTTTCCTCCGGATAGATCTGGTCGCCAAAGACCTGCAGGGGCAGCTCTTCCGCCGCCGAAAGCAACTCCAGATCGGCGATCCGGATTTCGACCTCCCCCGTGGGTAGCTCCGTGTTGATGGTCTCGTCGTCGCGGGCAATGACCTCGCCGTCGATGCGCAGAACGCATTCGGGGCGGGCCGCCTCGGCGGCCGCGAAATGTACGCTGTCAGGCTCGATGACGCACTGGGTAACGCCGTAATTATCCCGCAGATCGATGAACAACAGGCCTCCATGGTCCCGCTTTCGGTGCACCCAGCCGGAAATTCGGGCTGTCTGCCCCACATCCGCGGTACGAAGGGCGCCACAGGTATGGCTACGATAAATATGCATGTCGACGATCCTTGGAATGGTCTTTTACGAATGCCCAGTACAGCTTTGGCTTTTTACTTCGGGCGGCGGCGTTAAACCGCACGGAACGTGCCGCCCTGTCAAGTCGCTAGCGCCGCTTTTAAGCCAAAATTCGACGCCTGAAAACAGCAGGGGCGACGGCGGGTCATAAATTGTGTATAGCTCTCATCATGTCACCCCAGCGTATTGCCGAATTAATCGATGATAGCGAGACATTGGCCGCATTTTGCAGCCAATTGTCCGCCTCACCCTATATTACAATCGATACGGAGTTCATCCGTGATCGAACCTATTGGCCACGCCTGTGTCTGGTGCAATTAGCCAATCATGATATCGCCCGCGCGGTTGATCCGCTGGCCGAGGGTCTCGACCTTTCACCCTTGGCCGAGTTGCTGGCCAATCAGAATGTCATCAAGGTGTTTCATGCCGCCCGTCAGGACGTGGAAATCTTCGTCCAGCAAAATGACGTGGTTCCCTCGCCCATGTTCGACACACAAATCGCGGCCATGGTTTGCGGCTTTGGCGATTCGGTGGGCTATGACCGTTTGGTGGAAAAACTGGCCGGAGCCCGCGTCGATAAGGGCTCCCGTTTCACGGATTGGAGCCGGCGTCCGTTAAGCGACAAGCAGATCGGCTATGCCTTGGACGATGTGACGCATTTGCTTTCGGTTTACGAGGCCTTATGCCGGCAGTTGGAAGAATCGGACCGCGCCCATTGGCTGGCCGAGGAAATGGCCGTGCTGACCAATACCGCGACCTATATCCAATCGCCCGAGGATGTCTGGCGGCGCCTGAAAATCCGCAGCCGTAATCCACAATACCTTGGTGTGGCAAAGGAAATCGCGGCCTGGCGCGAGCGCGAAGCACAACGGCGCAACATGCCCCGCGGCCATATCCTAAAGGACGAGGCAATCCAGGAAATCGCCGCTGAAATGCCGGAAAGGGTTGAAACCCTAGCCCGCCTGCGCGCCGTCTCCAAGGGTCTGGCGGAGGGGCCGGCGGGAGAGGAAATACTGGCGGCGGTGCATCGAGGGCAGAACCTGCCCAGGGACGAGGTGCCCAAACCGGCGGCACAAATCATTTTGCCGCGCGGCCTGGGCCCCTTGGTTGATCTGCTGAAAGTACTGCTGAAAACCAAATGCGAAGCCAACGACGTGGCGCAAAAACTGGTTGCCACGGTTTCTGACCTGGAACGTATTGCCGCTGACGACGATGCGGACGTGGCGGCGTTGCGCGGCTGGCGGCGGGAAATTTTTGGCAACGATGCCCTGGATCTGAAACATGGCCGCCTGGCCATGACCGCCAAGGGCAAGCGGGTGGAGTTGATCCCTACCCCTTAAAGCATGTTTCTTCAAAACATGCGTTAGTCCGTCAAAATGCGGCTTTGCAGCTCGAAACTGCGGGCCATTGCGCTAAGGCGCTTGTTCGCGGCTTCGCCGACTAAATGTGCGGTTCCCGGCCGGCAATGCAAAGTGACATAGCCCTCATCCAGGCTCAGACGGTACTGCGCCAATAGCTCCATGACCCCGCCGGACAGGGTGTGCGCCAGACGCAGTGCCTGACCAACCTGGCGTGACCAGATCCCGCCCTCGTCCTCGATCAAATGTCTGTAGCGGTCAACCCAACGGCTGTTGCGCTTGTGGGTGTAGCGGAAGCGAATGGCGAGCGCCAATTTGATACGCTGGGTATGATCCAGTCCAATCAAGGGTGCGCGCAGGACATCGGCCATGGCATGATCGGGGCGTTCGTCGGGATGAATACGCCAGCCAATATCGCTGAGCAAACCCGCGGCCAGACGCATACGGCCCTCATCCCTGCTTTCACTGGAAAACAACGGCGCCAGCCAATCAGTCAGCTTGGCGCCGTCTCCGTGCCCGTGGCCCAGGCCGTTCTCGGCATCCCGTGTCGCAGCCAGAGCGGTCAGGCGGCAGGACGCAAGTAAGGGATCAACGGACGCCTGTTCCGGCGATAGATGCTCCAGCAACATCCCTTCCCGCAAGCCATGAGCCGAAAATACAACCCGCTTTGCGCCACAGCGCGTGAGCAGGCGGCCCAAGATCCGAGCCGCCAGAGACAGGGTATCAAGACGGTCCTTTGGCGCCGCCTCAATCCTTTGCAGGCTCTCCAGCGAAAGGCCGGCAAACAGCTGGCACATGGAGGCGATCCGCGCCGCGGGCAAGGCATAGCCATGCAAAACCCGTAACGGATAGCGGTTTCGCGCCATTTCCAGGCGGCCAAGGCTGCGCCACGCCCCACCGACGATATACAGATCGCCGTCCCTGATCTGATCCAGCCATTCGACATCCGCCAGGGCGGCATCAATATGCTGGTCCAAAAGGACGCCATCACGGCCATTGGCGGACGCCAGACGCAGGGTCCCCAATGCCAGGCTGACACTTTGCGCCAGACCGTCGTGTTGGCTAGGGTCCAGTTGGCTCAACTCCAGACTGCCGCCACCCAGATCTCCAACCAAGCCGCTGGCGCCCGGAGAGGCGGCCAGAACACCACGGGCCGACAAGCGCGCCTCTTCCTTGCCGCTCAGGATACGCACCGCTATCCCGGCTTCCGCTTGTATCCGGCGCAGAAATTCGTCTCGATTGGACGCTTCGCGCACGGCGGCGGTCGCGGCGGCGTCAATCACACCGACCCCCATGGCGGTGGCCACATGGGCAAATCGGGCGATGGTGTCCGTGGCCCGGTCCATGGCCTCTTCCGCCAGCGCTCCGCCCGGTGTCTGGCCCCGGCCCAGGCCGCACATGGCCTTTTCATTGAACAATGGTGGTGACGCCAGGGCGGTCGAGGGATAGACCACCATGCGAACGGAGTTCGAGCCGACGTCGATAACCGCCAGGCGGTCTTTCATCATGGATCTGACGTGCAAGGTCTTGTTCCGGGCTATTCGCGTTCCAGGGTCAAATGCAAAGCCGACTTACCGGCCTGCAAGGCGCTGCCTCGGCCGGACAGAGACGGGTTGGTCATGAAATAGCGGTGTGCCGAGAATTCCTCGCCCTCCGCCGTCACGCGTTCGTAATGGTCATCGGAATGCAATACCCAACTTTGATCGCGGTCGTTGTAGTTCGCCACCATGATCTGATCCATGATCTGTTCGTGCACCGTGGGATTTTCAATCGGCACCATGGTTTCAACCCGGCGGTCAAAGTTCCGCGGCATCCAATCAGCGGACGAGATATATATCTTTGCCTCGACCGACGGCAGGCCATGGCCATTGCCAAAACAGGCGATCCTGCAATGCTCCAGAAAGCGGCCTACGATAGACTTTACTTTGATATGCTCGGACATGCCCGGCACTCCGGGCCGCAGGCAGCAAATGCCGCGCACCACCAAGTCGATTTCGACGCCCGCATTGGAGGCCGCATAAAGGGCGTCAATAATCTGGCTATCAACCAAGGAATTCAATTTGGCCCAGATCGCGCCGGGCCGTCCTGCCTTGACGTGGCCGACCTCCTGTTCGATCAACGACAGGATAGAATCCCGCATGCCAAACGGAGACACCATCAACCGGTCGAAATATTCCGGCTGGGCATAGCCGGTCAGATAATTGAACAGCCGCGCGGCATCGGCACCAAGATCCGGATCGGCGGTAAAAAATGACAGGTCCGTATACGATTTCGCCGTCACGGGATGATAATTGCCAGTGCCGAAATGCACATAGGTCAATAGTTCATCGCCCTCGCGCCGGGCCACATAGGAGACCTTGGCATGGGTTTTCAGGTCCATGAAACCATAGACCACATGCACGCCGGCACGTTCCAGATCACGGGCCCATTTGATATTGGCTTCCTCGTCGAAGCGGGCTTTCAATTCGACCAGGGCGGTTACGGATTTGCCGCTTTCGGCGGCGGCGACCAAGGCCTTGACGATGGGCGAATCGTCGGAGGTACGGTACAGGGTCTGCTTGATGGCGATGACGTCGGGGTCGTCGGCGGCCTGGCTCAAAAATTGCGCAACCACGTCGAAGCTTTCATAGGGATGATGAACCAAAATGTCCTTCGCCCGAATGGCGGCAAAGCAATCACCGCCCAATTCGCGGATGCGTTCGGGAAAACGCGGATTATACGGTTCGAACTTTAGATCGGGGCGGTCATCGACAATCAACTGATTGATGTCGGCAAGGCCCAACGCGCCATCGACCGCCATCACCTCGCGTTGGCTGACGGCAAGGTTGCGGGCCACGAAACGGCGCAAATCATCAGGCATGGCAGCGTCCACCCATAGGCTGATGACGCTGCCCCGACGCCGCCGTTTCAGGGCGGTTTGGAAGAACCGGACCAGATCCTCGGCCTCTTCCTCAACCTCGATATCGCTGTCGCGGATGACCCGGAACAGGCCGCGTCCCTCGGTGGTGTAACCTGGAAAGAGTTGATCCAAGAACAGACCGATCAGATTCTCCAAACTGATGAAACGGATCGCCTCGCCCGGCAGTCGTATGAAGCGCTCGACCATTTGCGGCAGGGGCACCAGGGCGTTCATGAAGGTATCATCGCTATCCCGGCGCAATTGCAAAACCATGGCAAAACCAAGATTTTGGATAAACGGAAACGGATGCGCGGGATCAATCGCCAGGGGGGTGAGCACGGGAAAAATCCGTTGCAAAAAATGTACCGCCAGGAAATCGCGTTCAGCCTCGGACAAGTCATCGGGTGCCGCAAGGGCAATCCCGGCCGTTTGTAATTCGCCAACCAATTCAATCCAGTAGCGGCCCTGTTCGGCCATGATCTGCCCCGCCAGATCATTGATGGCGGCGAGTTGCTGCGCCGGCGTGCGACCATCATCACTAACCTGATCGATGCCGGCACGCACCTGGCCATGTAGCCCGGCCACGCGGACCATATAAAATTCATCCAGGTTGGTGGCTGAAATGGAGAGAAAACGCAGCCGTTCCAAAAGCGGATGGGCGGGATTGCGCGCCTCTTCCATAACGCGTTGATTAAACGCCAACCAGGAAAGTTCGCGATTGATATAGCGTTTTCCCGGCTCCGTCGGTTCGGCGGGCGCCACGGCCGCCTGGCCGTCAATTCGTTCCGTCTGCGCCACTGCTTGCTCCTCCAGAAAACCAGGACCAGGTTCAGTTTACCCGTGTCCAAACCTGTGTCTTGCCGAACAACGGTAAACCCACATAACCCCGCACCTTCAAGGTAGCATTATCCAAAAGGGTCATGGTGCAGGAATAGGTTTCGCCATCTTCCGGATTATAGATGGTGCCGTCGTCCCAAACATTGGCTTCCGTACTGGCGATGAAATTGGCCAATAGGGGCAGACCGATGATGGGGCGGGTTTGCAACTGAGTATCAGGGTTATTGGCGTCATGTTTGGGCATGCCGTCATCATCCATGGGTTCCTTCAACCAGATAATGCGGCCGCAAAGCTTTTCGCCACAGGGTGCGATTTCGACGTGCGATTTGCCCCCCTCCGTCGCCCAGGTTCCCAAGGCGCCATTGTTAGAACCAACCGCCGCAAACGCGGCCGACCCCAGTGCCAACAAAGCACCGAGCAAAACCGCTGTTCCTAACCGCCATTTCCCCATGTTCCGTCTCCTTCATTAGACCATGTGGCGCGCTACATGGTGCCTGAAAATGCGCCACCATCCATCATGATCTGCTGTCCAGTCATATAGCCCGTATGAACACTGCACATAAAGGCACAGGTCGCACCGAACTCCTCAACCGTGCCAAATCGGCCGGCTGGATTGTTAGCCGCCGAAATCTCCCGCATCTCGGCGATTTCCTTGCCTGCCGCTTCGGCCCGATGCGCGATATTGCCGCGCAGACGGTCAGTATCGAACGGACCAGGCAATAAATTGTTAATGGTGACGTTGCGCCGAATGGTTTTGCGCGACAAACCGGCGACAAAGCCGGTCAGGCCGCAACGAGCACCGTTGGAGAGGCACAATTCGTCAATCGGCGAACGCACGGAGGAAGAGGTAATGTTAACGATCCGGCCAAAGCCGCGTTCCAGCATGCCATCCACCGTGGCTTTGATCATCTCGATGGGGCTCAACATGTTGGCGTTCACCGCCCGTTGCCAATCTTCCATGGTGAAGTCGCGAAAGTCACCGGCTGGCGGGCCGCCCGCGTTGTTGATCAAAATGTCGGGTTGGGGACAGGCCGCCAGTATTTCCGAGCGGCCCAAAGAGGTCGTGACATCGCAGACCACCGCCCGGACCGTTACGCCGGTTTCTGAACGGATTTCCTCGGCCGTGGCCGCCAGGGCTTCTTCGCCACGGGCCGAAATGGTGACCGCCACACCCTCCTGCGCCAAGGCAAGCGCACAGCCCTTGCCTAAACCTTTTGAAGCGGCACAGACGATGGCGGCCTTCCCAGCAATTCCCAATTTCATGATGTCACCTCCTCGAATTCTGAAACTATCTAATCCAGCCCGGCCTGATCATCGGCGATTGCGGCGCGTGCCAAGGGCACGGTGATGGGCCGTTGTCCCGACAATGACGCCTGATCCAGGCGCGCCACGGCGTCTTCAGCGGCGGCAAAGGACCGCTCGATCCGGGCCATCAGGTAGGATAGCACATCATCACCGACACGCACCTGACGGTCGGCGAACATTTTGGCCATGACCGCGGCAAGCAATTGGTCGTCGGGTGGATGTATCCCCACGGCGGGTGCTGCCAAAAGGCGGGAGCGCAAATCCGCCAACGGCACCTGCCATTGTTTGGGCGGCGTGCGGGCGGCGAGCAATAAATGCCCTCCCTGCTCGGCCAATAGATTGTAAAGATGCAGCAAAGGCGCCGCCATGGCGGCGCTATCCGCGCCGTCAAGCGCCACGGCACCGCCGGCGGCCAAATCCGGCACCGTGGCGGTATCCAGTTGTTCGGGCGTGATCCGCCGCCCTTTCGCCCGTTCGCACCAAAGATGCAGCAGATGGCTTTTACCACTGCCAGGCGGGCCGTACAGACAGAGCGCGGGCGCAGGCCAATTGGGCCATTGGTCAAGCCAGGCAACGGCATCGGCGTTACTGTCCGTGACCAGAAAATCCGCGCTTTGCCGCGCCGTACGTACGGGTAGATCCAGGGTCATTTGCCCCGTTGCGCTTATTGTGGCGCTCATGGCGCGGGTCCATCAGGCGGCCGTCCATCAGCACCAAGATAAAGCCGGCTGCCCATATAGCGGTCATGGCCAAACCGCACCATGACGCCGATCGCGGCAGCGGCCGGTACGGAAATCAGCACGCCGACAAAACCGAACAGGGCGCCGCCCGCCAACAATGCGAACATCACCCAAACCGGATGCAGTCCAATTCGGTTGCCCAACAGCCGTGGCGTCAGGACATAGCCCTCCATCACCTGCCCGACCGCGAAGATCGCCGCGATGATGACGATATGCAGAAAATCGCCCTCGGGCAGAAACTGGGTCAACGCCGTCAACATGGACAGGATCAGGCCCAGCAATGCGCCGACAAACGGCACGAACGAGACCAAGCCACTAAACAAACCAATGATCAGGCCGAATTCCAGTCCGGCAAGGGTCAGCGACAGACCATAGAAGCTGGCCAAAATCAGACACACCGTGCCTTGGCCGCGAATAAACCCGGCCATCACGTCATCGATATCGGAAAGCAGCCCGCGGACCGTTCCGGCGTGCTCGCGGGGCAGCCAATCATTCAGCGCCGCGATCATATGGTCAAAATCGCGCAGCAGATAAAATGCCACGACGGGCGTAATGACCAACAGTGACAGGATGTTAAAGATCGCCAAGCCACCGCTCCAGGCTTGGCGCAACAGTGAAATGCCGAAACCAACGGCATCGGCGGCGATCTCCTTCAGGGCATCGCCGGCCGAGGCGCCGACATCAATACCGATGCGGGTGCCGAGATCAATCACCAAAGGCAGGGCGGTATCGCGCAAACCGGCGATGTAGCCTGGCAGACGCTCGGCGAAACCGGCGATTTGCGATTGCAGGATCGGCACCAGCAACAAGGCGGCCAACACCACCAGGACAAAGAAGACCACCACGACAATGGTTGCCGACAGGCCCCTGGATAGGCCCCTCTCCTCCAACTTGTCGGTTGGCGGATCGAGGAAATAAGCCACCGCCATGCCGGCCACGAAAGGCAGCAAAATCGAACTCAACAACCAGATCAGGACAAGCAAAACGGCCAAGGCCAAAAGCCAATACCGTGCCTGCAGCTGTGCGGTCATAATTTGGTATGCTCCAACTTGTTCATGCGCCGCCACCAATCAATCAAATATTCGGTCCCCGAGACCACCGTCGTCACCGCCGCCGTCAAAATCAGTAGATGGACATAGACCGCCGATGGATCGAGTGCAAATGCCATGGTCGCGATCACCGTGGCGGCCAAAATTATCTGCGCCGCAGTATTGATCTTTGATAACAGAAACGGCCTTGGCTCGTAGGGCTGATCAAAAATGAATAACAGGAACAGGCCGCCAACGATCAGGATATCCCGGGATACCACCAGGATGACAAGCCATAGGGGTAAATGCTGCTGCACTCCAAGGACAATAAAAATACTGACCAGCAGCGTCTTATCAGCGATCGGATCAAGATATTGCCCCAGTCTGGACTCCATGCCGAAACGCTTGGCCAGAAATCCATCCACCGCATCTGACAACCCGGCAAGGCAGAAGATCACCAGTGCCATGCGCCATTGATCAATCATGATCAGCCAGACCGTGAAGGGTACTGACAGCAGCCGGGCCAGGGATATCATGTTGGGCAGGGTCATTGCGCTTTGTCCTTGGCCAGCCGCAACATCCAAAAACCGTCGATCAGCGCAAGATCCAGATCACGCTGAGCCAGCGACACCACCAGACTATCGGTATCGCCAAGATAGTCGATCACGACCTGGGCATCCTGGCGCGAAATACCCTGTAGTTTTATCGACCGTACCATGGCCGATGCACCCAGCCGCTGACGTACCGTCAGCCAATCCGCCAAGCCGGAGAGCGGCACCAGCGCGCTGAGGGAGGTGTCCGCACCAAAAGTCAATTGGGTTCGCCGTTTCCACTGTTCTTCCTGATCCACGGCAACCCGCAGCGCCAGGTTTTTTAGGGCCTGTTCCAGGCCGCCGCTGACGCTGGCCGTATAATCAAGCACTTCGGTGCTTTTACCCCGTGGACCATAGCGCAGCAGATTGACCTGCACCTGAGGCACCCCGCCCGAGGCCAGATCAATGCGCAGCACGGCATGGGCCACCATTACTTTCTCAACACCGTGGCGCTGGGCAATGGCACGTAGCTGCTTGGACTTGCCGGCCAGGGCGGCAGCCGCCGTCAGCGTGGTTATATCCTGCAAATCACCCATGGGCAGACGCAATGGCAACAGACTGGTGGCGGGCAAATCCAACCGCTGCCAAGCGCCGCGCCAGACGTTACCAGCCTCGAACAGGGATAGGACCGCGCCTTTTTCGAATATCGGCAATACCAGGATTGGTTTGGCGCGGGTCTCGGAGAAGCTGATGCCAACACCGCGCAACAAGCCACGCACCGCATTGCGGCGAAAGCGTACGGTCAATTCCGCCAAATAGCGGATCGTCGAGGTTTTTTCCTTGGCAACTTCGACCGTGGCAACAATCTGCGTGATGGCATCGTCACTGGGATCGGGCAAAGATAAATGATCGGTGCGCAAGGTGATCCGGCGCAAAAGTATGTTCAAGGCCTGGCGCTGGCCCTCACGCATGGCCTGCCGGCGCGCGGCCACGGCCGATTCGGCGGTGACATCCACCGCCAGGCCTTGCACCGTGAAGATGTCAGCACTGACCTCAGAGCCAGCCGCCGCATCCGAGCCCGCAACGACCGCCCCCGCCGGCCCGCTTTGCGCCAGGGCCAGACCCGGGCTCCACAGACAGAGCAAAAACAAAATTCGAAAAGTACGATGCCACATTACAAGCCTGACCAGATGCAGTATCTTCGCCGTAGCCACCACGGCAGTGAATTACCCATTAGTTATAGCCTAGCGAGGGCGTCATCAACAGTTACACCTATAAAAATGCTGGCGTGGACATCGATGCCGGCGACCGTCTGGTCGAGGCCATCAAGCCGCTGGCCGCCTCCACCCGGCGCCCGGGCGCGAACGCCGATCTGGGCGGATTTTCCGGCCTGTTTGATTTACGCGCGGCGGGTTACGACGATCCCCTGCTGCTGGCCGCCACCGATGGCGTCGGTACCAAGTTGAAAGTCGCCATCGCCGCCGATTGTCACGACTACGTGGGCATCGACCTGGTCGCCATGTGCGTCAATGATCTGGTCGTCCAAGGGGCCGAACCTTTATTGTTCCTGGATTACTACGCTACCGGCCAGCTTTCGGTGGAAGCGGGCACGGCCATTGTCGGCGGCATCGCCGAGGGTTGCCGCCAGGCCGGGTGCGCCCTGATCGGCGGCGAGACAGCCGAAATGCCCGGCATGTACAGTGATGGCGATTACGATCTCGCGGGCTTTTCCGTTGGCGCGGTGGAACGCGACAAAATACTGCAGCCCGCCGCGATCGAGCCCGGCGACGTACTGCTGGGCCTGGCCTCGACGGGACTGCATGCCAATGGCTTTTCCCTGGTCCGGCGCCTGGTCAAAGATCTGGGTCATGACTACGGCGCACCGGCGCCCTTCTCGGCGGACGAAACCCTGGCGGAGGTATTGCTGCGGCCTACCAGGATCTATGTGCCATCGTGCCTGGCCGCCATCCGCGCCGGTCTGATCAAGGGCTTGAGCCATATAACGGGCGGCGGCCTGATTGAGAATCCGCCGCGCATTCTGCCGGACAACACCTTGGCCCGTATCGATGGCGGCGCCTGGCCGGTGCCGCCGCTGTTCAAATGGTTGGCCAAAAGCGGCGGGGTCGAGGCAATGGAAATGGCCCGGACGTTTAATTGCGGCATCGGCATGATCGCCATCGTGGCCGCAAACGACGCCGCCGATGCGACGGCTCAGTTTGAGGCGGCGGGCGAAACCGTCTGGACCATTGGCGCGGTCGAAGCGGCCGAAGGCGCCGCGCGGGTGGAGTTGAACGGATTGGAGTTTTGACATGGCCCGCCTGAAAGTCGCCATTCTGATTTCCGGACGCGGCAGCAATATGGCCGCTTTGATTGAAGCCATGCAGGAGCCGGACTTCCCCGCCGAAGTCGCGTTGGTCATATCCAACCGGCCCAAGGCCGCCGGGTTAGAATTTGCGCGGGCGGCGAACATTCCCACCCAGGTCCTCCAGCATCGCGACTATGACAGCCGTGAAGCCTTTGATGCCGCCATGACCGAAGTTCTGGCGGCGGCGGGCGTGAGATTGATCTGCCTGGCGGGTTTCATGCGTCTGCTTAGCGCCGAATTCTGCCAGCGCTGGCATGACCGCGTCATTAATATTCATCCCTCCCTGCTGCCCGCCTTCAAGGGCCTGCATGTGCACGAACGGATGCTGGAAGCTGGCGTACGCATCGCGGGATGTACGGTGCATTTCGTCCGCCCGGCCATGGATGAAGGCCCAATACTGGTGCAGGCCGCCGTGCCCATTGCCGCCGCTGATACCGCCGACAGCCTGTCGGCCCGAATATTAGAGCAAGAACATCGGATCTATCCCCTGGCCGTGCGCCTGATCGCCGAGGGGCGGGCGCGGGCTGCGGGCGGCGCCGTCACCTTGGAAAATTTCGAGCTGCCGGAACAACGTCTGATCAATCCGCCACCACGGTAATGGCACGCAATTGGGCACCGAAATGTGCTAGGCTGGGCCATGAGCAAGAGACAGATTTTACATATCACCGATTATAAAAGTCCGTACGCCTATCTGGCCAAGGATCCGGCCTATGCGTTGGAGGATGAGTTCGACGTCAGCGTCGAATGGCGGCATTTCACCCTTGATATCCCATCTTTTCTGGGCGCGGTCGATACCCGGACGGAAACCGAATGGCGCAAGGTGCGATACGCCTACATGGATATGCGCCGCTGGGCCAACAAACGCGGTTTGATCGTGCGGGGACCGCGGCGGATTTACGATTCATCCCCCGCCGGGATCGGCATGCAGTATGCCCAGGACCAGGGCGTTTTCCGCCCCTATAACGATCGCGTCTTCCACGGCTTTTGGAACCATGAATTGGAAGTCGATGATGTCGATGCCCTGACTAACGTGTTGGACGAGGTCGGCGCCAATGCGGCCGGCTTCGCGGGTTACCTGGTGGGTGAAGGGCGCCGCCGCCATGACGAAATGCGCCTGGAAACTGAAAAGCTGGGGGTTTTTGGCGTTCCCAGCTTCGTCCTGGATGGTGAAATTTTCTGGGGTTATGACCGCATTGAGCTGCTGCGGGAACGTCTGCGGGAAGAATAATAGTTTGAAGGATTGAGTTTATGAAACTGGCATCGTTAAAGGCCGGCCGAGATGGCCAACTGCTCGTCGTCAGCAATGATCTTGACCGGGGCGTCGCGGCCTATGGCATCGCCCAGAGCTTGCAGGAAGCGCTTGATGATTGGTCCAATATGGCGCCTCGAATAGCAGAGGTGGCTGAAAATTTGGCGACGGGCAAGGCGCCGGGTGCGTTCGATCTGGACCCCGACGATCTGGCCTCACCCCTGCCCCGTGCCTATCAGTGGGCCGATGGCAGCGCCTATGTCAATCATGTGGAGCTTGTACGCCGGGCCCGCGGGGTCGAGATGCCGGCAAGTTTCTGGAGCGATCCGTTGATGTATCAGGGTGGCTCCGACAGTTTTCTAGGGCCCTATGACCCGATCACCGCTGTCTCCGAGGATTGGGGAATTGATTTCGAGGCAGAGGTCGCGGTTATCGTCGATGATGTACCCATGGGCGTTAGCGTCGAAGACGCGGGTCAGCACATCCAATTGCTGATGCTGGTCAACGATGTCTCTCTACGTGGCCTAATCCCCGATGAACTCGGCAAGGGTTTTGGTTTCTTTCATGGCAAACCGTCTACCGCCTTTTCGCCCGTCGCCGTGACGCCCGATGAACTGGGCGATGCCTGGGACGGCTGCCGCCTGCATCTGCCGATCTATTGCGATCTAAATGGAGAACCCTTCGGCCGCGCCAACGCGGGTGTCGATATGACCTTTGATTTCCCAACGCTGATTGCCCATGCGGCGAAAACACGTTCCCTGTGCGCCGGCACGATCATTGGCTCGGGCACGGTATCGAACAAGCAGGACGACGGTCATGGTTCCGCGCTGGCGGACGGCGGTGTCGGTTATTCCTGTCTGGCCGAATTGCGGATGTTGGAAACCATCCAGGAAGGTGCGCCAAAGACGCCCTTCATGTCGTTTGGCGACCATATCCATATTGAAATGCCCGATAAAGACGGCAACACGATCTTTGGCGCCATCGATCAGGAAGTCGTGCCTTGTGACGGGGCATGAATGAAAGGAAGAGAATGATTGGTTACGTAACGCTGGGCACCAACAATATCGAAACTGCCCGCGCGTTCTACGATGCCCTGTTAGAAGACATTGGCGCCTCTCGCATCGTGGACAGTAACCATCTGACAATCTGGGGAACAAAGTCGAGCAGCGGCATGCTTGGAGTGATCAAACCGTTTAATGGCGACAAAGCCACCGTTGGCAATGGTTCAATGGCCGCCATACCGGTTGCAAGCAAGGAAATGGTCGGGCAGATGCATGCCAAGGCACTGTTGCTTGGCGGCAGCGACGAAGGCGCCCCAGGCCCGCGCGGTACGCGCAAGACGGAATTTGCCTATTGCCGTGATCCGGAAGGCCATAAACTGGCATTTTTTTGCATGGAATAGATATTATACAACAATTGCTTATAGTTAAAACTTCAAGCCATAGGTGAGAAATATACCAAAAGAATTGGTGTTTTCACCGCCCTCATCCAAGGTCTTCCAACCAAGATTGAGGGCCATGCCAGTGTCGAATTCATGGCCTGCCGAAATCTGCAGTATTTGGTCGTCGCTGTCGCCGTCGGTGCGGCGGCTGGTTCCGAAGACCGCTCCATGCAACGATTCCCAGCCCAATTGCAGGCCAACGGTAAAATAGTCACGGTCCACATCACGCTCGCCGCCGTAATCGCTGAACCTGACGGCCTCGGCCAGGCCGGTCAGTGAAATTGGCCCGACCCCGGTTCGGTACTGGCCACCGATGGCGACGGCCCGCTCGTCCGTTGCATCGCCCCTTCCCGCCGCACGATGCAGATGGGCCAGATGATAGCTAAAGCCCGGCGCCGCCGCCAAGCCACCGCCATCAAGCGCAATCGTGAAGGAATTTAAGCTCTCGGTATTGCCAACGCCACCGACGGACTTTCTGGTTCGCACATGGCTATCGACGCCAGTCGCGCCGAGATAGGTCGTATCGACAAAGAAGGTACTGAGGGTTAGGCGATGTGCACCGGCAAGCAAATCGTCGAACTTCATCGCGCCTTGCAGGCCGATTTGCTCGGTGATCTGATAGTCGGCGGTAAAATCCGTGTCATAGACCCCTGAGGCCTGTTTCGACGCGAAGCCGAAAATTGGCGAGAACTTCCCACCCAAAAAGAGGAAACGGCCGCTATCGTAGCTGAGATTCATCGCCTCGACGTGAAAGCCTTGATCCTCGAATGTAAGGCCATTTCCCGCAGCCTCGAGCGACTCTAATTCACCCCGCATCAAGAATGTCAGGCCGGGCTGGAATTCCACCGCGACTTCCGGTTCGGTCGTGGTGTAAAGGCCGTTCAATCTCCGCGCCACGTCATCGCCATCAATGGTATCGTCGTATTGCATGTCGATATCAATGGTGCCGGTAAATTTTGGGTAAGTCACGTCCGCCATTGCGTTCTGTGCGATTAGCAATGTGCTGAAAGCCGCGGTTCGAGCGGCAGCCTGGGCAATACAAATGATCGATGTCCTAAAGCAGAGTGACATCAGAAACTCTCTCACATATGGGATCAAGGTATCGAAAAGCGCGGGGCCATCACTACGTTGATCAATTTGAAATCAGCCCATGCACGATCTCAGAATTCGTTTAATTAACAGTGAAGATGGGAGCAATAATTTGCTTACAAACATCCGCCCATGCAGGCACGGATTCTCTGTGATGGGAGCTAAATCTCAGGCTCTGGGCCAGACCCGGGGAAACATTTCGCAATCCATGGGATCGCCGGGTTTCAGGCCATGCCCCTCAAGGGGTGGCGAGATCTGCCCGCTACGCGCCGCATAACGGGTATCCTCACCCAGCCAGCGCGTGGCATAGGCGCGGCGGCGGCCTTGGGGCGATGGATTGCCCGAGGCGCCATGGACCACCAAGCCATGGAAGAAGATGCAGTCGCCGACCTCCAGCTCCCAGGAAAGTAATTCGTGTTGGCCGCGCTCGGCCTCGAAATCGGGAATGATTTCGAAACGCGGGTCCTGGACCTGCAATTCAGGATTACCCGTCTTAAAGAATTGCGGTGCGAACCAACGGTCCCAGCGGTGGGAGCCGGGGATAAATTCAACGCAGACCTCTTTCGCCACCGGGTCCAGAGGTAGCCAGATCGAACCCACCATCCAGCCTTCGACAGGATAGTAGGGCTGGTCATGGTGCCAAGGCGTCCGCTCCTGGGTGCCGGGCTCCTTCACCAGCAGATGGTCGTGGTAATAATTGACGGTTGTCGCGCCCATCATGCGCGCCGCTATGGCCCCGCCCGGGCCGTCAAAGGCGAAACGCCGGGATTGCTCCCAGCGTTGCCATAACTGAAAATCCACAAAGAATTCGCCGGCGCCCCCTGGTGGCGTGTTGTAACGCACCATGGGCCCCGGCGTTTTCTTATCCGCCTCGACCGCATCCCGCAGCAATTCGATCCATTCCAGATCGAACAGTCCTTTAAGCAATACCGCGCCGTCGCGTTCATAGGCGGCGACTTCGGCATCGGTTATGGGACGCAACGGCTCGGTATGGGACATGATGGATAGACGGGGTTAGCCGACGATTTCGGTCGCGGCGAACCAGTAGGCGATTTCCTCCGCCGCCGTCTCGGGCGCGTCGGAACCGTGCACGGAATTAGCCTCGATATTCTCGGCAAAATCTTTGCGGATGGTACCCGCGGCGGCTTCCTCGGGGTTCGTTGCGCCCATAACTTCACGGTTCTTGGCGATGGCGTCCTCACCTTCCAGAACCTGAACCACCACCGGGCCCGAGGTCATGAAATTGCACAGATCGTTAAAGAAAGGGCGTTCCTTGTGCACGCCATAAAAGCCCTCGGCTTCGCCACGGCTCATCCACAGCCGCTTGGAGGCGACGATGCGCAGGCCGGCGTCTTCGAAACGGGCGGTGATCTGACCAGTCAGGTTGCGGCGGGTGGCATCGGGCTTGATGATCGAAAAGGTACGTTGGATGGCCATGAGGGTGAATATTCCTTGTCTCGGATGGGGCATAAAAAAAGTAATTGCGGGCGGTTTATATCGGCTTCGCATCTTACCCGCAACCGTGCTAGACAGCGCCCATGCTGCACATCAACGATCTGACATACCGCATTGGCGGGCGGGATATTCTCTCCAATGCCTCGGCCCATATACCCGCCGGCCACAAGGTCGGCGTGGTTGGCCGCAATGGCGCCGGCAAAAGTACCTTGTTAAAGCTGATTACCGGCGATTTGCATGGCGATGGCGGCTCTATACGCCGGGCCCGGCGGGCGCGCCTGGGCATGGTCTCGCAAGAAGCGCCGGGCGGCCCACAGACTTTGCTGGACAATGTCCTGGAGGCGGATACCGAACGCACCGCCTTGCTGGCGGAGGCGGAGACGGCGAGCGATCCCGACCGGATTGGTGAAATTCACCAACGGCTGCTGGATATAGAGGCACATTCCGCGCCATCGCGGGCGGCCTCCATCCTAGCCGGCCTGGGTTTTAGCGAGGCCGAGCAGGCCAGGCCGCTGTCGGAATTTTCCGGCGGCTGGCGCATGCGCGTGGCCCTGGCCGCCATTTTGTTTGCAGCACCCGATCTGTTGCTACTTGATGAGCCGACCAACTATTTGGATCTCGAAGGTACTCTCTGGCTGGAAGACTATCTGCGCCGCTATCCCCATACGGTGCTGTTGGTCAGCCACGACCGGGATTTGTTGAACAATGCCGTAACCGCCATTCTGCATGTGGATCAAGGTGATCTGACGCTGTATCGGGGCGGTTATGACACGTTCGAGGCGACCCGGCGCGAGCGGCAGGAGCAGCAGGAGCGCCTGCGGGTACGGCAGGAGGCCTCGCGCAAACATATGCAGGCCTTTGTCGACCGATTTCGTTATCAGGCCAACAAGGCGCGCCAGGCACAAAGCCGCCTGAAGGCCCTGGCCCGGATGCAACCCATTGCCGAGGCCGCCGTGGACCCATCGGTAAACTTCCGTTTTCCCGAGCCCGACGAATTGCGCTCCCCCATCGTCAACGTGGATCGCGCGGCGGTTGGTTACGAGGCTGGCGTGCCGATCCTGAAGGGCGTCGAACTGCGCATTGACGGCAAGGACCGCATCGCTCTGCTGGGCCGCAACGGCAATGGCAAATCCACTCTGGCGAAATTGATTGAAGGGCGGCTGCATGCCATGTCGGGCGAGGTCAGGCGCAGCGGCAAACTACGTACGGGCTTTTTCGCCCAACACTTGATCGAGGACCTGGAGCCCGAGGATACCCCGGTGGCGCATCTGCAACGTATCCTGCCGGATCTGAAGGAAGCCGCGCTGCGCGCCCGTTTGGGCACTTTCGGACTGATCCAGGATAAGGCGGAGACCCAGGTGCGCCATCTTTCTGGCGGCGAGCGGGCCCGCCTGGTCCTGGCCCTGATCACTGCCAAGGCGCCGCATCTGTTGATTTTGGATGAGCCCACCAACCATCTGGACGTGGATGCCCGCCAGGCCTTGGTTCAGGCCCTGAACGATTTTTCGGGCGCGGTACTGTTGATCAGCCATGACCGCCATTTGCTGGAATTGACCACCGACCGTCTGGTGCTGGTCGCGGACGGCCAGGTGACGCCATGGGACGGTGATATCGACGAATACCGGCGCATGTCCTTGCGCAACGAAACGCCCAAGGACGCCGGCCAGGGTTCGGAAAAAGACCGCCGCGCGGCCAGAAAAGCCAACGCCCAGAACCGCCAGCGCCTGGCCCCGCTGCGCAAACAGGTCAAGGCGACGGAACAAAAGTTAAGTAGATTGCAGACCGAACAGGCCCGCATTGCCCAGGCCTTGGCCGATCCTAAACTATACCAGGACAGTTCCGACAAGGTGACGGCATTGAACCAGCAACGGGTGCAAACCGACAAAGCGGTCGCCGAGGCCGAGGCCGCCTGGCTGGCGGCGGAAGAAGAGCTTGAGACGGCCTCCGGCGAAGCAGCTTAGGGCGCCCGCTCCATCGGCGTTAGGTCAAGTATATCCACGAAGGCTTCGCCCGCATTGATGCGACGTTCCCATTCGTCCTCGGCTTTCAAGGTCGCCTGACAGGCGGCGAGGACCTCGGCCATGCGCGCTTTCGGCACAATGGTGATGCCGTCGTCATCACCGATCACCAGGTCACCAGTCTTAACCTGCACCCCGCCACATGAAATCGGCGCGCCGACGTCACCGATCTGGCTAAAATTCGGACCCGCTGGCGTCACCGCGCGGGTAAAACATGGAATATCCAGATCGCGGATTTCAGCAACGTCGCGGATGGCGCCATCAATAATCAAGCCGGCCATGCCCCGGCGCACCGCCTCGTTGGTCATATTGCCGCCCAGCACCGCATTGTCGGCATAGCCGCCCGCATCCACCACCAATACGTCACCCGCCTGGGCCACGGACAAGGCATGCAACAGGGGTGTAATATCGCCCGCCATGGCGCGCACGGTCAGGGCCTGGCCCAGCATCTCATAGCCCGCCTTGATGGGCCGGATGGCCGCATCCAGGGCGTTCGCCTTGTTCATGGCGTCGGTGGCGATGGGGCTGCGGATTGCGGCCCATGGGGCAAGCGCCTTGGCGCCCAGGCGCCGTTTCGGCAGGGCGTGCAAATAGACTGTCATGCCGGGTACTCCTTAAATGGGTTACATACCCAGGATGCGTTTGGCGACGATCTCGTGCTGCACCTCGTTGGAGCCACCATAGATCGTGGCTTTACGTTGATTGAAATAACGCCCGGCGGCAGCGGGGGCATAGGCCGGGCCGATGGGTTCCACGTTGGCGCCGGGATCCAGCACGCCCCGATCGAACGGCGAGGCATAATATGCCGTGGCCTCCACCGTCAGCTCGCCAATCTCCTGCACCATGGAAGAGCCCTGGCATTTCAGGATCGAGGACGAGGCGCCAACCCTTTGGCCCGCGCCCAGCGCACTTAGGGTCCGCAGTTCGGTGAACTGCACGGCCTCGGTGGTGACTTCCAACTGTGCCAGCTTGGCGGCGAAGGCCGGATCGTCGATTAGGCGGCCACCGTCGGCGCGTTCCTGCTTGGCGATATCGCGGATCTTTGCCACGCCGCCTTGCAGGCCGCCGGCATAGGCGTTGCCGCGTTCAAATTCCAACAGATACTTGGCCACGGTCCAGCCATCGTTCTCTTTGCCGATACGGTTGGCTTGCGGTACGCGCACGTCCTGGAAGAAAACCTGATTGACCTCCTGGTTCGGCGCTTCCGTCTGATCCATCAGCACGATGGGCTCCACCTTGATGCCCGGCGTCTTCATGTCGATCAGCAGGAACGAGATCCCCTCCTGGCGCTTGCCTTCGGTCGAGGTACGGACGAGGCAGAAAATCAGGTCGGCCCGTTGCGCCATGGTGGTCCAGATTTTCGAGCCATTGACGATATAGTCATCACCATCGGGAATGGCGCGGGTCTGCAACGAGGCCAGATCGGAACCCGAACCCGGCTCTGAATAGCCCTGGCACCACCAGACGTTGGTGGCCAGGATATCAGGCAGATATTTCGCCTTTTGCTCCTCGGTACCGAATTCCATGATCACCGGCGCGACCATTTTCAGACCAAACGCCACCGGGCGCAGGGTGCCCGCGCGCATCATCTCGGTCTCGTAGATGTATTTCTGCGTCGCACTCCAACCGGGACCGCCATGCTCCACCGGCCAGTTCGGTGCGATCCAGCCCTTTTTGTAGAGAGCCTTTTGCCAGGCTATGTGGTCTTCTTTATCAATATAGCCGGTCATGGATTTGGCGGATTTCGCCTTTACTTCCGCCGTATGGTTTTCGGCGATAAAGGCCCGGACTTCGTCCCGGAAGGCAATTTCCTCGGCGGTATAATCAATATCCACGTCATATACTCTCTTGCTGGTGATGCACTCTGTTACGCCCTTTATAGCGCAACAATGACATCGTTGTCAGCGCCTGCCATAGCCTATTTTGAGAGCCTGCCCAGAATCGTTTCGCGGTAGGTGATATAGGCCCCGCAGGCGATGATGATGGCGCTGCCGACCCAGGTCCACAGATCGGGGAATTCACCAAATATGAAGAAGCCCAAAATTACCGCTCCCACCAATTGACCGTAGGCAAAGGGTGATATCACCGAGGCCTCGGCGAATTGAAACGCCTTGACCACGAAGAAATGCCCCAGGCCGCCAATCAGGCCAGTCGCCGCCAGCATCGCCCAATGGATCTCCACCACCGGCGTGACCCAATAGATCGGCCCGACCAGCGAGGTTAGGATAGCCCCGAAAATGGCGGTATAGGTAATAGTGGTCGCTGGATTGTCCCGGCCCGCCAGGCGCCGGGTCATGATCTGATACAGGGAATAAAATACCGCGTTGGCGACCACCAACAATTCAGCGCCGTGAAAGCCGTCCCCGCCCGGCCGAATGATAATAAGCGCGCCTACGAAACCAACAGCGACAGCGGCCCAGCGGCGCGGGCCCACACGCTCCCCCAAAAAAGGCACCGACAGTGCCGTGACCATGAAGGGCGAGGTAAAACTGATCGCCGCGGCGGTGGTCAGGGGCAGATAGGTCAAAGCCAGGAAATAGCAGCTGGTCGAGCCCAGCAATAGCAACGAGCGGATCAGTTGCGCAACGAGATTGTCCGTGCGGAACAGATTTAGGCCATGAAAGGGCAGAAAAATCAGCAGCATCAACACGAAATGCCCCAGATAGCGGACCCAGAGAATCTGTTGTACGGCGTAATCCGCGCCCAGCATCTTGACGGTGGCATTGAGAAACGGGAACAGCGACACGGCCAGGCACATAAAGGCAATACCGCGTGCGGTTTGGTTCGCTAGCATTCAGCTGGGCAATCTTTGTGGCGGGGTTGTCGCGGCGCAGCATATAGCATACGCCGCGACAAGGGAGAGATTTTTGGCCGAGTTTTCTAGGCGGGCTTAACCCTCTGGCCAGACCGCCTGCCGTTTCTCGACAAATGCCCGGCCGCCTTCCTTGCGGTCCTCGGAGTTCATCACGCGGGTTTGCACATCGCCGGTGATCCGGTCGATTTGGCCATAGTCCAGGGAATTGCCCCGTACCATCAATTCCTTCATGCCCTGCACGGCGACGGGGCTTAGCTCGACAATCCGGTTGGCCTGCTTTTCCGCTTCCGCCATCAACTGATCTTTCGGCACGATCTTGTTGATCATGCCCACGTCGTAGGCGCGCTGGGCGCTGACCCGATCTGCGAACAGCAATACCTCGGCCGCAATGGCCCATGGCATGGCCTTGGGGAACCAGCCGGCGGGAATGGTGGCGATCCCCCATTGCGGCTCTGGCAACCAGAAGGTCACGTCCTCGGTGGCGATACGGTAATCGGTATCCAGGGCGATCCACATGCCGTAACCGACCACATGGCTGTGCAGGGCCGAGATGACCGGCTTGTACAAGCCCTGGGTCTGGCTGATGTCAGGATACCTGCCATCGTAACGATAGGGCGCGTCGGGCGCCCCGCCCGACAAATCCGCGCCGGCGGAAAAACAGCGGCCATTGCCCGACAGAATCGCCACTCTTAACGTCGGATCATCGCGCACATCGGCCCAGATCCAAGCCAATTCGTCATGCACCTGCTGGTTCATGGCGTTCAGCTTGTCAGGCCGGTTCAGGGTGACATAGGCGATGTGGCCTTTTTTCTCATACTCGACGGTGCTCAATTCCATTTTACTCAGGACCTCTATTTGTTGCTCTGATGACATCTAACAACGAAACAGCCGAGGTGCGAAAGGCCAAACACTAATCACCGACATGATTCTCAATCGCCGGCAGGGAATTGAGATAGACGGCGATGGCGTCGCGGTCGGCATCCGTCAGATGTTTGTAGCCATCCTGCACCGCTTCGGCCATCAGGCCTTCGGCTTTCTCCCAATCGGGCTTGGTGCCGGTCTTGAGGAAAAAGCTTAGCTGATCCAGGGGCCAGCCCAAGCCCGTGTTGTGCGCCGGTGTAATGTTGGGAACAGCGTCGCCCTCAGGGCCATCCTTGGTACCGGCCATCCATAATGTGCGGTCCAGGGCGCCGGCGGCATTGCGCGGGGTGTGGCATTCCCCGCAATGGGCCAAGGCATTGACCAGATAGGCGCCCCGGTTCCATTGCGCGTCCTGTTTGTCGTCGGCGATGAACTCGCCCGCGTCAAAGTACAGCTGTTTCCAAGCCCCCATGGACCAGCGCCAGCTGAACGGCGGGCCGACATCATGCGCCCGGTTTTGCCGGGCCACGGGGGTTAGAGAAAACATATAGGCCTTGATGGCCAGGACATCCTCGGCCCGCAGCAGGGTGTAGGAGGTATAGGGGAAGACCGGGAAATAGTGGGCGCCATCGGGCCGGATGCCCTGTTTCACGGCGGCCAGAAAGTCGCCGTCGCTCCACGCCCCGATCCCCGTTTGTTTATGGGCGGTGATATTGGGGCTGTAGAATATGCCAAACGGTGTCTTCAAGGCCCGACCGCCAGCAAACGGCGCACCCTTGCCCGCCCTGTCCGTGTGGCAGCCCATGCAGCCGGCGGCCCGGGTCAGATAGGCGCCGCGCTCGACTAAATTATCGGCCAGCGCCTGGCCCATGCAGAACACCAGCCAGGCAAGCGCCAGCATGCCGCTCCGGGCCATGAGGCGCTATTTCTTCTTTAGTTTCTTGCGCCGCTCCGCATCCCGGCGTTCGAAATGACAGACGTTACAGGCTCGCATAACCTCGCCCAGGGCAACCGCCATTTGTTGCTCCTCCCCCGCCTCTGCGGCGGCGACCAGCTTGGCGGCGGCAGTGGCGACCACGCCGTGGCCCTTGCGCACGGTCTCGGGTAGCTGTTCCATCTTCGAGATATAGGCTTCCCGGGCCTGCAATTCCTTGGCGGACTGCAGCGCCCGCTTCATATCGAAAACCATCATGGCGGCGGTAATGCTCTGAATATCGCTCAAGCCGCCAATCATCGCCCGCCAAACATGCTTGGGCGCATGTTTTTTCTGCGCCATGGCGGCGCCGGAAAATCCAAGCGTGACACACATCGCCACGGCCAATGACAGCAAAACAAACTTCCGCATCCTCAATCTCCCTAAAAAAACACCTCTGGCTTGGCGCATCCTGTCCCAGCGGCGCCCCTGAGGCAACATTGGCGAGGCAACATTGGCGATCCAATGTGGCGATGCAATGTTCCACCCGGCCTTGGGGCTTGCTACAGTGGCGGCATTGAGGACCAAGCTTTTTAGTGAGGCGGAAAAATGTTTCAAGATCTGATCGCACGCAGGGGTGAGCATCCGAATATTGCCTGGCGCGGACGTTTCGCCGATGCCTGCATCGAATTGCGTAGTGATGAGCAGAGCCATTTTCTGCACCTGGACAGTAGCGGCATCTCGCTCAGCGCTAGCCAGCCAGACCGCACCATCACCCTGACCCTGGCGGCCAGCGAAGCTGCCTGGGCCGAATTGCTAGGTCCCGAACCCGGCCCCGGCCTGCAATCTGTTTCTGCCATGCGCCGCATGGGCCATTTGCGCGTCAGCGGCGATTTTCTGGCCTATTACCAAAATCTCATGGCGTTGGAGATGTTGTTTTCCATGAGCCGCCCCCGACCCGAGAAAGCCCCCGAAAAAACGGTCGCCGCTCCGCTTGAGGCTACGTTTGACCCCATCGTGGGCCGCTACATCAACATGGCATTCCAGGGCCGGCCCCACCGTATTTATTTCGAGGAAGCGGGCAGCGGCATTCCCCTGATCTGCCTGCACACCGCCGGTGCCGATGGCCGGCAGTACCGCGAGATCTTGAATGACCCCGATATCACCGCGAACTACCGCGTGGTGGTGTTCGATCTGCCCTGGCATGGCAAGTCATCACCCCCCGCCGGTTTTCAGGACGAAGTCTATCAATTGACCACGGACAGCTATGTGGCCATCACCATGGCGGTGAAGGCGGCCCTGGGCCTGGACAATCCGGTGATCATGGGCTGCTCCATCGGCGGGCGGGCGGTGTTACATCTAGCATTGCGTCATGGCGCCGATCTGCGCGCGGTGATCGGCCTGCAATCGGCGCTGTTCGCGGAAAACAAGATCGATGGTGAGCCCGAGGGCCTGCGTTCAATCCACCGTCCCGACGTACATGGCGGCGAAGTTTCCGCCGCCCTGATGACCGGCCTGATCGCGCCGCAATCACCCGGTGCGGATGCCTGGGAGACTTTGTGGCATTACATGCAGGGCGGGCCCGGCATTTTCATGGGTGATCTGAATTACTATTTCACCGATGGCGACATGCGCAACGGCCTGGCCAGCGGCATCGATACCACGCAATGCCCGGTGCATCTGCTGACCGGCGAATACGATACCTCCGCCACGCCGGAGTTGAGCCGCCAGCTGGCCGAGGAAATCAACGCCACCTCATTCAAGGTGATGCAGGGCATGGGCCATTTCCCCATGTCGGAAAACCCGGCGGGATTTCGCGGCTACCTGTTGCCGGTGCTGGACAAGATCATTGCGACGCCAGCATGAGGCAAGCCAGCTGCAATCGCGATGCAAATGACTGACCGCGAAGATCTCGCGGCGCTGGACCAGGCCGACCCGCTCGCCAACCTGCGTGACCGGTTCGAATTGCCTGCTGGCGTGATCTATCTGGACGGCAATTCCCTTGGCCCCCTGCCCAAGAACGTGCCCGCACGTATAACCGAGGTGGTGGAGCGGCAATGGCGCGATGATCTGATCCGTTCCTGGAATATCCATGACTGGGACAGGCTGCCGCTTAGTGTCGGCGACCGTATCGCGCCGTTGATTGGCGCCGGGCCGGGCGAGGTCCTGGTGGGCGACAGTACGTCCGTTAATCTGTTCAAGCTGATGGCGGCGGGGTTGGAGCTGCGCCCGAAGCGCAAGGTGATCGTCTCACAAAGCGGCAACTTCCCCACGGACATCTATCTGGCCGAGGGCTTGATCCGGCAACTGGGAGCCGGCCATGAATTACGCCTGGTGGACGGCGATGATGTGCTGGGCGCCATTGACGACGATGTGGCCCTGGTTTCCCTGACCCAGGTGGATTACCGCAGCGGCTATGTCCAGGATCTGGCCGCCGTCACCGCTGCCGCCCACGATGCGGGCGCATTGATGTTGTGGGATCTGTCCCACAGCGCCGGCGTCATGGCGGTGGATCTGGCAGGTGTGGGCGCGGATTTCGCCGTCGGCTGCAGCTATAAATATCTGAACGGCGGGCCCGGCGCCCCGGCCTATCTTTACGTTGCCCAGCATTTGCAGGACCAGGTGCGCCAACCCCTGTCAGGCTGGCACGGTCATGCGGCGCCATTCGAGTTCGAGACCCACTACCGCCCCGCCCCCGGCATCGTGCGCCAGCGCTGTGGCACGCCATCTGTGTTGGGCATGAGCGTGCTGGACGCGGCGCTCGATGTCTTTGAAGGCCTGGACATGGCCGCCGTGCGGGCCAAATCCCAGGCGCTGACGGGACAGTTCATCGATCTTACGGAACAACGCTGCGGCGGCCACGGTTTCACCCTGGCCACGCCACGGGAGCCGGCGCGGCGGGGCAGTCAGGTCTCCTGGCATCACGAAAACGGTTATCCCATCATGCAGGCGTTGATCGCCGACGGCGTGATCGGCGATTTCCGCAGCCCGGATATTCTGCGCTTCGGCTTCGCGCCTTTGTATCTGCGCTATGTGGATGTCTGGGATGCGGTTACGGTCTTGGAGCGGGTGCTGGCAGAAGGCCTATGGGATAGGCCCGAATACCATGCGCGCGCAGCGGTGACGTAAAGCGGTTATCTCTATCCGTAGCGCCCTATAATGCTTAACAATTGATCTTGCGATTTTGGGAGGAGACAAGAAAATGACTGAACTGGTGCTGCGAACCGATGTGGACGGGGTTACGACCCTGACCTTGAACCGGCCTGATGCCCTGAATGCCTTGAGCCCTAATTTATTCGTGGAACTGCGCGGCCATGTGGAAAGCATCGCCAATGACCCGGAGAATGTCGGCTGTGTCGTGCTGCGCGGAGCGGGCCGATCATTCTGCGCCGGCAATGATCTAAAGGCAATTCAGAACGGCGAGGCAACGCCCTCGCCCACTTTCCAGTCCGATACCATTAATATGATCGAGAACCTGGCGCAGCCCGTTATCGCGGAAGTACGCGGCCATTGTTATACCGGCGGGCTGGAGCTGGCGCTGGCATGCGATTTACTGATCGCTTCTGAAACGGCGAAATTCGCCGACACTCATGGCAAATGGGGCATGACCCCGCGCTGGGGCATGAGCCAACGTCTGCCCCGCCGCATCGGGCCGCTGAAGGCCAAGGAAATGAGCTTTACCGCGCGGAGCTATAATGGCGCGGAAGCCGCCGCCATGGGCCTCGCCAATCAATGCGTCGTGGACAGTGAATTAGAGGCAGTCGTCGGCGCCATGGCGGCCGACATCGTGGCCAATTCCTGGCACTCCGCGCGCGGCAACAAGATGCTGTACAATCGGGGCCAGGATTACACCTTTCACGACGGCCTGGCATTCGAGATGGCGGAAAGCCCCGGTCGCAGCGCGGATACCGAAGAACGCGTGAAGGCCTTTTCCAAAGGTTGATGGAGAGCAGCATGACAGCACCCGTCTGGCAATGGAGCGCGATTGCTACCGCCGCCGCCATTCGTAACGGCAAGATCACGGCCCAGGAGGCGGTGGAAGCCGCCCTCGAACGCATGGCCGCATGTAACGCGACGGTCAACGCCGTTACCGTTGATCTGTCTGACGAGGCCCGGCAGGCAGCTCGCCGTGCCGATGACACCGTAGCATCCGGCACCATCTTAGGTCCCCTGCATGGCGTGCCTGTAACGATCAAGGAAAACGTCGATCAGGTCGGGCAGGCAACCACCAACGGCGTACCGGCCTTCGCCGAAGTTATAGCGAAGACGGACTCTCCCGTGGTCGCCAACCTACGCAAGGCCGGCGCCATCATCATCGGACGTACCAATACGCCGGAATTCAGTCTGCGCTGGTTCACTGATAATCCCCTGCGCGGCGAGACCCAGAACCCGTGGAAAGAGGGTATCACGCCGGGCGGCTCGTCAGGTGGCGCGGCGGCGGCGGTCGCATTGGGGATCGGCGATATTGCCCACGGCAATGATCTTGGCGGCTCCCTGCGCTATCCTGCTTATGCCTGCGGTCTGGCCACGATCCGCCCCTCGTTCGGACGCATACCTGCCTACAACCCCACGGGCAGCGAAGAACGGCCACCCTCACTGCAATTGATGTCCGTACAGGGCCCCATTGCCCGCGAAGTTCGTGATGTACGGCTGGCTCTGGCTGTCATGGCGCAAAGGGATGCCCGGGATCCCTGGTGGGTACCCGCGCCCTTGGAAGGCCCGCGTCTGGATGCGCCAATCAAGGTTGCGGTCTGCAAGACACCTGCCGGCATCGCCTGTCACGAGGCGGTATCCCAGGCTATTGATGCGGCGGCCAATTCTCTTGCCAATGCCGGCTATAGTGTCGAGGCCAAGGATCCACCGCTAATGGCGGAGATCGCGGAGAACTGGCGGACACTGCTATTCACCGACACCAAGGTGATGTCGGAAGCCGCCTTCCAGCAATATGGTTCAGACGATATCAATCAGGTTCTCGGTGATTATTTGGCCGCCTCCAACGTACGCGACCTAGATGAGTACATTCGCGCGCTCGCGGATCGCACCCGTTTGCTGCGGTCCTGGAGTATGTTCATGGAGGATTACCCACTGGTCCTGGCACCGGTCAGCCAAGTACCGCCGTTTCTTCAGGGTGAGGACTTGCAGGGGCCTGCACGCGTTAAGGAGATGCTTGATGAACAAAGCATGTTGTATGGTATCAACCTATTGGGCCTGCCTGCCGCCGCCGTTCCGACCGGATTACACGACGGCGTGCCAATGGGTGTACAAATAATCGGCCCGCGTCTGCGGGAAGATCTGTGTCTTGATGCCGCCGAGGCCGTCGAACGCGGCACGGGCATTCTGAGCCAACAACTATGGAGTCGAACATGAGTGATACCTGGCCGGAGGAAATCTATGGCCTGCTGCGGGAAAACGGCATAGAGCAGATTGGCTATGTCCCTGACGCGGGCCATGATCATCTGATCAAACGGGCAATCGCGGACCCGGATGTCCATGCCGTCGCCCTGACCACCGAGGAAGAGGGCGTGGGCCTGTTGGCCGGCGCCCATCTGGGCGGCAGCCGGGGTGTGTTGTTGATGCAAAGTAGCGGCGTGGGCAACTGCATCAATCTGCTCTCGCTACCCAGGGCCGGGCGCTTTCCGTTTTTAACCCTGGTTACCATGCGCGGTGATTTCGGCGAGGGTAATCCCTGGCAGATGCCCATGGGGCAATCGACCCAACCGGTGTTGGAGGCCTGCGATGTAACCTGCTTTTGCCTCGACGATCCTGGCGAGGTCAGCCGAACCATCAGTGCGGCCATCACCACGGCCTTCGTTAGCGAATTGCCCGTTGCCGTCCTGCTGGGACAGCGGTTGATCGGCGCCAAAGTATTTGAAAAGAGGTAAACAATGGCAGATCCGAATGAGGGCGGCCGCGCCGCCGGCAAGACAGCCACAGGCACCCTGGACCGGCGTGTCGCGGTAAAACAACTCTTGGACAGCATGGGCGACGATGTCCTGATCGTGGCCGGACTGGCAGGCGCCAAGGGCGATGTCACGGCTGCCGTGGGTGATGATCCGCGCGTCTTTGGCTTCGGCGGCGCCATGGGCGCGGCGGCTTCCATGGGTCTTGGTCTGGCCCTGGCGCAACCCGACAAACGGGTGCTGGTGGTTACCGGTGACGGTGAATTGCTGATGAACGTCGGCACCTTGGCCACCATCGCCATCGCCAACCCGCCCAACTTGGGCATTATCTGTGTCGATAACGAGCATTATGGCGAGACCGGTTTTCAACGCAGCCATACGGGGCTCGGCACGGACCTCGCAGTCATGGCCCAAGGCGGCGGCATCGGTGCCGTGCGTACGGTGCGTGAAATCGATGAGTTGGACGAGGCCGGCGAAATGTTGCGCAACACCAACGGCGCCGCCTTTGTCTTGTTGAAAGTGGCCGTCAACGATCCGCCGAAAATGCCAACCGTGTGGGATGCATCCTGGCACAAGAGCCGTTTCCGCCAGGCTTTGTTGGGACATCCCTAAACCGCCATCTTCGATCCAACTGTAAGAGTCTGAAATCATGAACCGTTACGCGATGGGCATCGATATCGGCGGCACGTTCACTGACGTGGTGCTGTACGATATGGCGGAGGGCCGCCGCCTGACCCGCAAGACCCTGACCACGCCCGGCGACCCGGCCGAGGCGGTGCTCAGTGCGGTGGATCAAGTGCTTGCGGAAGAAGCCGTGTCGGCGCGGGAGATCGAGCGCGTGGTCCACGCCACGACCTTGTTCACCAATGCCCTGATCGAACGCAAAGGCGCACGTACCGCCTTGCTGACCACGGAAGGTTTCCGCGACTCTCTCGAAATCGGACGGGAGCGGAAATACGATCTCTACGATCTGGCCGCCAAGAAACCACGGGCCTTGGTACCCCGCGACCTGCGTTTCGAGGCGGGCGAACGAATTCTGGCCGACGGCAGCATCCACCAGGCTCTCGACGATAACAGCCTGGCCAAAGCCGCCGAGGCGCTGCGAGAGGCGCAGGTAGGGTCTTTGGCGATTGTCTTTCTGCACAGCTACCGCAATGACAGCCACGAACGGACCGCCGGTGACCGCATGGCCGAACTATTGCCCGACATTGCAATCAGCCTGTCCAGCGACGTAGCACCGGAGATCAGGGAATTCGAACGCGCCTCGACCACTGTCGCGAACGCCTATATCAAACCATTGGCGCGGGATTATCTGGATGCCTTGGGCAGCCGCCTGGGCGACCGTGCAATCACCGCGCCGTTGTTGTTGATGCTGTCCAGCGGCGGCTTGACCCACGTGGGTGAGGTGCGCCGCTCACCCGTGCAAATGCTGGAATCCGGCCCCGCCGCCGGCGCCTTAGCGGCAGCTGACATTGGCCGTGCCGAGGGCCTGGAACATGTGCTGGCGTTCGATATGGGCGGCACCACCGCCAAACTATGTCTGATCGATGGCGATGAACCCGATATTGCCTACCGCTTTGAGGCAGCTCGTGAACGCCGCTTCGCCGAGGGCAGCGGCCTGCCGATCCGCATTTCCACCGTGGAGTTGATTGAGATCGGCGCGGGCGGCGGTTCCATCGCCCGCATCGACGCCCTGGGCCTATTGAAGGCCGGGCCCGATAGCGCCGGCGCAGTACCGGGGCCGGTCGCCTATGGCCGCGGCGGCACCGCACCGACGGTCACGGATGCGGACTTCGCCTTGGGATTTCTGGGCGCGGAAGGCTTCGCCGGTGGTGCTATCGAGGTCGATTTAGCCGCCACCCGCGACGCCCTGGAAAAACTGGCGGAACAGGCGGATTTATCAGCGGAAAAAATCGCCTGGGGTGTGCACGATCTGGTCAATGAAAACATGGCCTCCGCCGCCCGAGTGCATATCGCCGAAAAGGGCCGTGACCCCCGCGCCTATACCCTGGTTGCCACGGGGGGCGCGGGACCGGTACATGCCTATTACATGGCCCGCAAGCTGGGCATCAAACGCATTGTCTGTCCGCGCAATGCTGGCGTCGCCTCCGCCTTTGGACTGTTATTGGCGCCGGCCCGCGTTGACCGCACCGCCGCCTTTGCCTCCTCCCTGGACGAGATGGACTGGAGCACCCTGGAAAGCACCTACCAGGAATTGGAGGCGGCGGCCCGCCAGGTCATTGCCGACACCGGCATGGACGCGGACGCGGCCAAGGTGCAAAGGCTGGCCGATATGCGCAATGTTGGTCAGGGTTTTGAGCTGGTGGTCAATTTGCCCAGCGGTCCGTATTCCGGCGATAGCCGCGACAGTCTGCTGGATGCCTATGCCCAGGCCTATCAAGCTCATTTTACCCGGCCACCGCCCAACGTACCCACCGCAATCGCGGCTATCCGCGTCCGCCTGACAGCCCCGATTGACGCCTCCGCCGACGGCTTAAGCGGGCAGGCCGATGATGCCTCGGCGCAAACTGGGCAACGGCCGGTCTATTTTCCGGAGACTGACGGTATGGTGACAACGCCAATTTATGATCGCACGGCTTTGGCCATTGATCAGAAATTTGAAGGTCCAGCGGTGGTCGAGGAAGCGGAGTCCACGATGGTCATTGGACCTGGCGGCCGCTTTCATGTCTCGAACAGCGGCAATTTGATTATTGATCTGCCGGAGGATGAGGCATGAGCGCGTTCGATGCCGTGACCCTGGAAGTGATCTGGAACCGCATGATCGCCTCGGTCGACGAGGCGGCCAAGGCCATCGTGCGGACTTCGTTTTCAACCCTGTCGAACGAGGCCAACGATTTCGCCTGTGTTTTAACCGATGCCGACGGCCAGCTGTTGGCCCAGAACAGCGGCTCCATCCCCTCGTTCATTGGCACCCTGCCCGCCACGGTTCGTCATACCTTGGAACGCTTTGGCCGCGACGGGCTGGAGCCGGGCGACGTGATCTGCACCAACGATCCATGGCTTGGAACTGGCCATTTGAATGATTGCAGTATTGTTCGGCCCATATTCAAGGACGGGACCTTGATTGCCTTTGCCGCGACGGCGTCGCACATGCCTGATATCGGCGGCCGCATCCGCTCGGTCGAGGCGCGGGAAATATTCGAGGAAGGTTTCCATATCCCGTTGTTAAGAATCTTCCGCGCCGGCGTGCCGGACGAAACCTTCTTTGAATTGCTGCGCACCCAGGTCCGCACCCCGGATCAGACCGAGGGCGACATCCACGCCCAGATCACCGCCAATTATCTGATCGAGGACAGGGTTCTGGCCATTACCAGCGAATATGGCCTGGAAAACCTGGTGGAGCTGAGCCGCGAGCTGAACGGACGAACGGAGACCGCCATGCGGGCCGCCATTAGAAAGGTCCCCGACGGCGTCTACGACTACCAGATGTTGACCGATGGTCTGCGGGCCGATGCGCCGTTTACCTTTGCTTTGCGTTTGGAGCTCAAGGACGACACCATTCATTTTGACTTCGCCGGTACTTCGCCGGTTCAGCCCAGGGCCATCAACTGTCCGTTTTGTTACACCTATGCCATGTCCGCCTATGCCATTAAATGCGCCTTGCTGCCGGACGTGCCCAACAACTCTGGTATGTTGCGCCCAATAACAGTGACCGCGCCGGAAAACACCCTGCTCAACCCCCTGCCCCCCGCATCCGTCGGCGCGCGGGCCAGCACCGGTCATTATGTGCCGGTTCTTGCGTTCGGCGCACTGGCCGATGTTTTGCCCGACAGGGTGATGGCGGCGGCGGGTTCGCCATTGTGGAATTGCACACAATCCGGCGTGCGGCCCAACGGCCAGCCTTATGCCACCAATTTGTTCTTTAACGGCGGCATGGGCGCGACCCATGGCTCGGATGGCGAGCATGCCATCTCCTGGCCCTCCAATCTGTCCTGCACGCCGGTCGAGGTGGCGGAACAATCCGCGCCGCTTTTGTTTCATTACAAGCGGCTGCGGCCCAATTCCGGCGGCGTGGGACAATACCGCGGCGGCCTGGGCGAGGACATGCTGCTCGAAAGCCTGTCGGAAAGCCCCATCGCCGTGACCTTCATGGCCGAACGTACCCGCCATGCCGCACCCGGATTGGCGGGGGGTGGCGATGGCGAGGTTGGCGCCGTGGAAATAAATGGTGAGGAAGCCGACAACCGGGCGCAGCATCTGCTGCAAAAAGGCGACCGTATATTAATCGCCACACCTGGCGGCGGCGGCTATGGTTCGCGTAATTCCCGCGACGAAGCCCGGATTTCCGAAGATATCCAACATGGCTATGTGACGAAAGGTGACTGAGATGAGCACGGATGGTCTTGACGATGAAGCCCTGGGACAACTTGCGAGGCAATTGGGTTTGGCGCAAATCTACGCGGACAACCCGGCTCTGATCCGCAAGGCCTACGATGCCGCACGTTTGATGGCGGAGCGCCTGCCCCGCCCCGATAACATCGCGGACGAGCCGAGCCATATCTTCAAGGCCGACAATAATGTCTAGGCAAAGCCATGACCTCGCCTTTCTGAGCCTGACCGAGGCCGCCGCGCTGATCCGTGCGGGCGAACTTACATCCGTTGCCTATACCCAAGGCCTGCTGGATCATATCGCGGCCCATGACGGGCAATTCGATAGTTTCCTGCGCGTCCTGACCGACAGTGCGTTGAGCGACGCCGAAGGGGCGGACAGCGCCGTCACGGCGGGAGAGACCCTTGGACCCCTGCACGGCGTGCCATTCGGCCTGAAGGACATTGTCGATGTGGCTGGGCTGCCGACAACGGCGCATAGCCAAATTCTTGCCCAGCAGCCGCCCAGGACCGAGGATGCCACGGTCACCAAACACCTGCGTGCGGCGGGCGGCATTCTATTGGGCAAGACGGCCACCCATGAATTCGCCATCGGCGGGCCGTCTTTTGATCTGCCCTGGCCCCCCGCCCGCAATCCCTGGAACCGGGCGCATTCGCCGGGCGGCTCCTCGTCGGGCTCCGGTGCGGCGGTGGCGGCCGGCTTCGTGCCCATGGCCATTGGAACGGATACGGGCGGGTCCGTGCGCAATCCCGCGACCTCGTGCGGCATCGTCGGGATGAAGGCGACTTATGGCCGGGTCAGCCGCCGGGGCGTGGTACCGCTGTCATATTCCCTCGATCATGTAGGGCCCATGACCCGTACCGTGGCGGACAACGCCTTGATGCTGAATGTACTGGCCGGCCACGACCCGGATGATCCGGCCTCCGCCGATGTCTCCACCACTGATTATACCGCCCAGCTTGACCAGGGCGTCAAAGGCCTGCGCATCGGGGTGATCCGGCATTTCCATAACCGTGACCTGATCGCCGACCCGGTGATGGCGGAAGCCTTGGAAGAGGCCCTGCGGGTGCTGCAAGGACTGGGCGCCGAAGTGGTCGAGATCGAGACCGCGCCACTGGCCGAATTCGCCACCTGCAACCGGGTTATTCTGCTCTCGGAGGCCTATGCCATTCATCGCCGCTGGTTGGCTGAACGTCCCGGCGACTATGGTGAGCTGTTTTTGCAACGGGTCCTGCCGGGCGCCTTTCTGGGCGGTGGTGATTATGTGGATGCCCTGCGTTTGCGCCGAAAACTGACCACCGGCTTTAACCGCACCATCAGTGGCCTGGACGGGGTCATCGCCATCTCGTCCATGGATGCGGCCTTCGCTATCGAGGACCCGGACGAAAACGCCTCAAAATATCCCCGCCAGGCCCGCACGCCCTTCAATCTTACCGGCAATCCGGCCCTGGCCATGCCCAACGGCTTCGATGCTGACGGCCTGCCGCTTGCCATGCAGATCATTGGCAAGAACTTCGACGAAGCGACGATCTACCGCATCGCCAACGCCTATGAAGGGGCCACGAAGTGGCACCAGCGCCGCCCGCCCCTATAGTCAAAGGAGGAACAAGCAATGTTATCGCATCACGGACGCTATGATTTTTCCCCGATCAGCCAACGGCCGGATTATTCCTGGCCCGAGGGTAAACGCCTGGCCGTCTATATTGCCCTGAACGTGGAACAATTCGCCTGGGATAAAAGCGTCGAATCCGCTATTGCCCCATCGGGCATGCACAACAAGCAGAGCGTTTACTCCTGGCGCGACTATGGCAACCGGGTCGGTTTCTGGCGCCTGATGGATTTGTTCGATGAACTGGATATTCCTATTCAGGCACAGTTGAACAGCTCGATCTACGAGCATGCCCCTCAGGTGGCCGAACGGCTGCGTCAACGCGGCGACGAGTTTCTGGGCCACGGCATCACAAATTCAGAAGAGCAAGGCGGACGTAGCGAGGACGAGGAACGCGGGCTTATCAAGGAGGTCACGGATGCCATCGTCGAACACGAGGGCGAACAGCCCACGGGCTGGATGTCGCCATGGCTGTCGCAGAGCGAGACGACCCTGGATTTGTTGAGCGAGGCTGGCTACCACTACAACATGGACTGGTGCTGTGATGATCAGCCGATCTGGATGAAGACCCGCAACGGACGTATCCTCGGGATGCCTTATCCGGTGGAACTGAACGACAATCGGGCCATCGTCCTGCACAAGATGACACCAAGCCAATATGCCGATTGCATCATTGATAATTTCGACGAGATGCTGGAGCAGTCGGTGCATCAGCCTTTGGTTTTCCCAATCTCGCTGCATACCTTCGTGGTGGGCCAACCGTTCCGCATCCGGCAACTACGCCGCGCCTTGAAATACATCACCGATCAGCGAGATAAAATCTGGCTGACCCGGCCCGGCGATATCTGCCGCCACATTGAAAGTCTAGAGCCGGGCATCGTTCCGGGAAGCTGAGGAAACATGAGCGAAGTTAAGCGTGGCCGGGAGTTCCTGCACACCCCCGGGCCGACCAACATCCCCGAACGTGTCCTGAACGCCATGCATCAACCGGCGGTCGATTTCACCGCGCCGCCGTTCGTTGAAATGACCCGAACTTGTTTCGAGGACATCAAAGACGTCTTTCAGACCGAGGGTCCGGTCTTCATGTATGCCGCCAATGGCCATGGTGCGTGGGAAGCCGCCATGACTAATACCCTCTCGCCTGGCGATCATATCCTGGTGCCCGAGACCGGCAATTTCTCGATGAAATGGGGCATGATGGCGGAATCCCTGGGTCTGGTGATCGAGCATCTGCCGGGCGATTGGCGCCACGGCATTGACCCAGCAGCGGTAGAACAACATTTGCGGGACGATGACGAGGGCCGGATCAAGGCGGTGTTGATGGTGCATGTGGATACCGCCAGTGGCGTCATCTCGGATGTTCCGGCCATCCGTGGGGCCATGGACAATGCCAAGCATGCGGCGCTGTTCATGGTCGATACCATTGCCTCGCTGGCCACTGTCGAATTCCAGATGGACGATTGGGGGGTCGATGTTGCACTGGCAGCCTCGCAAAAAGGCCTGATGTGCCCGCCCGGTATCGGCTTTACCGCGTGCAGTGAAAAAGCCATGCATGCCACGCAAAGTGCGAGACTACCGCGCAATTACTGGGATTGGCGGGAACGCATGACCGATGCGCAGTATATCCGCTTTTGCGGCACCGCCCCGATCCATATGCTCTACGGTCTGCGCGAGGCCCTGGATATGCTGGCCGAAGAAGGTCTGCCAGCGGTCGTGGCCCGCCATCACCGCTTGGCCAGCACGATCCGAGCGGCGGTCGACGTTTGGTGCTCCGACGGCGGCATGGCCTATAACGCGGTCATTCCCGAGCAGCGCTCAAATTCCATCACCGCCATTCGTGTACCGCCCGGTTACGATGCCGAGGAAGTCCGTACCGTGGCGCGGGAGCGTTATCAGATCGCCATGGGCGGCGGTCTGGAGCAGCTTAAGGGCGATGTCTTTCGTATCGGTCACATGGGTGATCTGAACGAACCCATGGTCCTGGGCGCCCTGGCAGGGATTGAGGCGACCTTGCAATATCTCGATGTCCCCCATGGCCGGGGTGGTGTCGCCGCCGCCATCGATTATCTGGCCGAGACCTGAAACCATGGCGCGCACCAGTACGGCCGAGGACTGGCGGGTTTATTACCAGCGCACCGGTGAGCGCCCGCCGCGCGAAACCCTGCTACAGGCATTGGCTAGTTTCGAGGCGGAAGATGCCGTCGGCACCGCCGTCGATCTAGGCTGTGGCGGCGGACGGGACAGTATCGAGTTGCTGCGCCGGGGCTGGTCTGTCCTGGCCATTGATGCCCAGGACTCGGCCATCGAGACATTGTTGGCACGGCCCGAATTAAACCAATTCGGCTGCCGGCCCCGAACGGAGGTCTCGCGTTTTGAAGCGGCACGGTGGGAGACGGCGGATCTGGTAAATTCTTCATTTGCCCTGCCGCTCTGCCCGAAAGCGGATTTCCTTGCCATGTGGCAACGCATCTTCGACAGCCTGCGGCCAGGCGGACGTTTCGCCGGGCAGGTTTACGGCGTGCGCGATCAATGGTTCGGCGACCCGACAAACACCCATTTCACACAGAGCGAAATTGATGATTTGCTGCTGCCCTACGAGGTGGAATTATGCCGGGAGGAGGAAACGGATTCCGTCACCCCGCGCGGTACCGCCAAGCATTGGCATATCTATCACATCGTCGCGCGCAAGCCGGCTGCTATGTAGTACTCTGGCTTTTCCGCCAGCGCTCCGGCGACGGCGCCATCAGGATCACCGCCAGGGCCAGAAAGGCGGCGGAAGCGGAAACCGCGATGGGCAAAGCGTAGTCGCCGGTCAAATCAAAAGCAAAACCAGCCACCACCGGACCTATCAATATGCCTAGCGCGGTGCCTGAATATAACACGCCCAGAATACCGCCCACATTCTTGGCGCCGAAATAATCCGCGATCAGAGCCGGCGCCAGGGCCACATAGCCGCCGTAACTCAAACCAAACAGCACCGCATAAAGCGCCAGGGCCCAAAAGTCAGTGGAAAGAAACCACCAGGCCTGCACCAGGGCCATGCCAAGATACATCACCACGACGGCGTGGTACCTGCCGTATCGGTCGGCCACGCCGCCCAAGGTGAGGCGCCCAAACATCGAACCAACACCAATCAGGCTGATCAACAGGATAGACCAGCTTTCATCGTGACCATGATCGACCGAGAATTTCACCAGATGCACGAACGGTACAAATAAACTCAATGAAACAATCGTGGAGGCGGTGAACATCAACACGAACGGCCGCGAGGATAATGACGCGCCCAGCGCCAGACCCGACAATGACGCCCCTTCCCCCACCGCTGTTGCATCACCGTCGGGATAGAGCCCGCGCGCGGCGGGTGAAGGATGCAGCATCCAGGCCGCCAGCAGACCCAACACCAGGGTCAAAGCCGCCAATACCTGAAAGGTCTCGCGCCAACCCAGGGTTTCGACCAAAAAACGGCTGAAAGGCGGGGCAAGCAGTGTACCGACGCCGATGCCCGCCACCGCTAGGCCCGTGGCAAAGCCGCGCCGACGCACGAACCAACGCTGCAGGACGCCCACGGATGGCACATAGGAAAAACCAATGCCAACACCCACCGCCACGCCATAGCTCAAATAGATATGCCACAGGCTCTGCGCAAAACTGGAGGCGAGCAGTCCAACGGCGATCAGGACGATGCCGAAGGCCACGACAGGGCGGGAACCTAAACGGTCACTCAACGGACCGCTGACGGCACCCAGGGAGAAATACAGAAACCCGGCAATGGAGAAGATCAGCGATATATCGCCACGGGATGCCGCGAAGTCAGCTTCCAGACCGTCGAAAAAGGAGGCGAATGAATAGGCAACCCCAAAACCCAGCAACAATACCATGAAGGCCGCCGCCACCACGAACCAGCCGAAAAAGAACCTCTGGTCCATGAACGCCGTTACCCTCAGTCGCGTGCCACTACAAGAAACCTGTCTTATTGTAGAGCAAATAAGGGATCGTGATGGGGATTTTCGTCTTCGTGATTATGCGGAAATGTGGCGCAGGCGATCGATTAACGGGGCAACCTTGCCGCCATTGGCCTTCAAGATGGCGGCGAACTCCTGACGTTTGGTCAGGGCCAGGCTGATACCTTCGGCAACCACATCAATAACCCGGTACTGGCCGTTGCGTTGCCGCATGCGCCAGACCAATTTCAGAACCTGGCCATTACCCTGGGCAATACGGCTTTGCACCATGACATCGCGTTTACCCGCGCGACGGGCCGAAATCACATCGAAGCTGGCTACCTTGGCGCCGGCGATTTTCGAGGCATAGCTGTGCTGCAGGAATTTGGTAAATGCATCCACGTATGCCGTGCGCAGGTTAGCGTCGGCACGTTTCCAATGCCGGCCCAGGGCAAAACGCGCCATTAGGGGAATATCGAACTCCCGCGCCATCAAGCCATGAAATTTTGCGGCCTTGTGGGCTTGGTTCAATTGGCCGTCATTAAGGATGTTGACCGCTTCGTTGCTCAACTGCTTTAGGGCCAATATGGCGTCTTCGGGATTAACCGTCTCGGGCCCTGCCGCGGGTGCAATCTCCGCCAGCCGCGCCAATGCCTCGCCGCTAAGGGCGTCGGACGAATTCAAAATTAGATCGAGATGAGCGTTGTTGTCGATTATGGCGCTGGGCCAGATTTCATCCGCGATTTTGGCGGATGCGATACCGTTCCAAGCTGCCGGACCAGCCTGCGCGCCAATAATTGACAACATGCCCAATGCGGCTATGGCCAACATACCCAACATGGCCAGTCTGCTGGCCGATAAACCCCGTTTGCGCATCTTTCGTACTCCCGTCGAAAGCCCTCTAAGGACAATCTGACGGCAATCTCTTAAGTTCCCGTTAGGAAGTTTGGTAAATTGAAAATTAATAATGAAGGCTTTGTGACGCTGGTCACTGTGGAAACTGGCTTTCAACCTCATATTGGCATCGAGGTCATCAGAAAACGCATGAGGCAAAAGGATGCGACAGCGCATCAGCAACCGACAGAAGGTCGTAGTCGCGGTCTGGAGCCTATTATGGCTAATTTCAGCCTCCGCGCTGCTACGGCTGTTTTTTGAAGTCAGCGGCTAGACAAAAACCTCATCCATCCACCAGACAGCCATCTTGAAGCCGCACGACACGGTCCAGACGGTCAGCTACCAGGGGATCATGGGTCGCCACAAGCATACCCAGGCCGCGTCCCCGTACGATTGAGAGCAATTCCGAGAGAACCATTTCCGCCGTCGCCTGGTCAAGATTGCCCGTAGGCTCGTCCGCCAACAACAAAACAGGCTGGTTCGCTAGGGCCCGGGCAATGGCAACGCGTTGTTGTTCACCGCCCGACAATTGCCCCGGCGCGTGTCCCAGCCGATCCGCCAGGCCCAGTTCCGCCAATAACTGTTCGGCCCGCGCGCTTGCCTCATCCGCCGGCAGCTTGGCCAGACGCATGGGCATCAGGACGTTTTCCAGAGCGGTGAATTCCGGCAGCAAGTGGTGAAACTGATAGACGAAGCCCACATGGTCCCGGCGCATGGCCGTGCGTTGGCCGTCATTCATGGCGGCGCAGTTTTGCCCGGCTATCATGATATCGCCGGCATCAGGCTCCTCCAACAAACCGGCGGCATGTAACAGCGTGGACTTGCCCGAACCCGACGGGCCCATCAGGGCCACTGCCTCGCCCACCTCAATCGTCAGATCAAGACCGCGCAAAACCTCTAACCGCCTGCCGCCCTGCACGAAGGCGCGTGCCAACCCTGTGATCCGCAACACCCCGTCATCACTCATAGCGCAGCGCCTCGACCGGATCGACGCGGGCCGCCCGCCAAGCTGGATACAACGTCGCCAGGAACGACAGCGCCAAGGCCATCAACACGACAGAGACAACTTCGCCATTGTTCACCTCTGCCGGTATCCGGCTTAAAAAGCGGACCTCGGGCGACCATAACTCGGTGCCCATAAGACTTTCCAGCCAGCGCCGGATGCTGTCGATGTTCAGACAAAACGCCAGCCCAAGGGCAAACCCAGCCAGAGTGCCGATGACGCCGATCGAGGTGCCGGAGATCACGAAAATCCGCATGATCATGCCCCTGCTCGCCCCCATGGTGCGCAGAATGGCGATTGCCTTGCCCTTGTCGTTCACCAGCATGATCAGGGAGGAGACAATATTAAACGCCGCAATCAGGATAATCAGGGTCAGGATCAGGAACATGACGTTACGTTCGACCTGCAGGGCCTGAAAAAAATGGCTGTTGACCTGCTGCCAATCCACCACTCTGGCCACCCCCGGCACGGACTGGATGGCGGCACGCAAACGGTGGACGTCGTCGGGATTGTGCAGAAACATTTCGATGCCATTGACCGCGCCCTTCAGGCGGAAGAACACCTGCGCCGCCGGCAGGGGCATATAGATAAATGTCGAGTCGTATTCATACATGCCCACCATGAACGTGGCGGCGATACGGTATGATTTCATCCGCGGCACGGAGCCAAAAGCGGTGCTCGTAACCTGGGGCGAAACCAGCCTTATGTCATCACCCACGCGCAAACCCAGTTTCGCCGCCAACCGCTGTCCGATCACCACCGCATGTTTGCCTTTGAAATCGGCCAGCGAGCCGCTGTAGAGGTTGTCCGCGATGATCGCCCGGCCTGCCACATCCTTGGGCCACATGCCGCGTACCAGGGCGCCGGAGGCCTGTTTGTTTGCCGTCGCCATGACCTGTCCCTCTATCAAGGGGGCGGCGACGCGGATGCCGTCGATTTTACCGAGAGCATCGGCGAGCGGGTCAAAATCCCGCAACCTTGCATCCAGACCCCGGGCCATCATGTGGCCGTTAAGGCCCAACACCCGGTCCAGCAATTCGGTGCGAAAACCATTCATCACGCTCATCACGATAATCAGCGTGGCAACGCCAAGGGCTATGCCGACCAGAGAAAACCAGGCAATGATGGAGATGAAACCCTCGTGCCGGCGGGCGCGCAGATAGCGCGCGGCGATGGCCCATTCCAGGGATCCAAACATCAGCCTGCCTTAGTTATCGGTCAGGGTGGTGATGGCGGCCTCGATGGAAAGCTCCTGACGTTCGCCAGTGGCCCGCTGCTTAACCTCGACCACACCGGATTTAAGGCCGCGCGGACCGACGATTAACTGCCAGGGCAGGCCGATCAGATCCATGGTGGCGAATTTGCCCCCCGCCCGGCCGTCGCTATCATCCAGCAGCACATCAACGCCGGCGCGGCGCAGTTTTTCGTAGATATCGGCCACCGCTTTATCACAGGCCTCGTCGCCAACCTTCAAATTGATTAGACCAACCTGAAACGGCGCCACGGAGGCAGGCCAGATGATGCCGTCATCATCATGGCTGGCCTCGATTATGGCACCAACCAGGCGCGAGACACCGATACCATAACAGCCCATTTCCACCGGCACCTCGGCGCCGTCGGCTCCCATTACGGTCGCGCCCATGGCTTTCGAATATTTGGTACCAAGATAGAAAATATGCCCAACCTCGATGCCGCGGGTGGCGATACGGCGATCCTCGGGCACGTCGGCCTCGAACTGTGCGGCGTCATGCTTCTCGTCCGTGGCGGCATAGCGCGACGTCCAGTGTTCGATCACCGGAGACAGATCGCTGCCGTAGTCGACGCCGGCTTCGGGCGCCGCAAAATCCAGATAGTCGGCATGGCAATAAACTTCACTCTCGCCGGTATCAGCGAGGATAATGAATTCGTGGCTCATATCGCCGCCGATGGGTCCGGTATCGGCCTGCATGGGAATAGCTTTCAGGCCAAGGCGTTCATACGTGCGCAAATAGGCCACGAACATCCGGTTATAGGAATGACGGGCGGCTTCGGGGTCCAGATCAAACGAGTAGTTATCCTTCATCAGGAATTCCCGGCCGCGCATGATGCCAAAGCGCGGACGGACTTCGTCGCGGAACTTCCACTGGATATGATAGAGGTTCAAAGGCAGTTGCTTGTAGCTGCGCACCGAGCCGCGGAATATATCGGTGATCAATTCTTCATTGGTGGGACCAAACAGCATATCGCGCTCGTGGCGATCGGTGATGCGCAGCATCTCCAGGCCATAGTCGTCGTAACGGCCGCTTTCCCGCCAAAGATCCGCTGGCTGAATGGTCGGCATCAACAATTCCTGAGCACCGGCGGCATCCTGCTCCTCGCGCACGATCTGCTCGATCCTTTTCAAGACGCGAAAGCCCAAGGGCAGCCAGGAATAGATCCCGGCGGATGATTGCCGGATCATGCCCGCCCGCAACATCAAACGGTGCGAGACGATCTGCGCCTCGGCCGGGGTGTCTTTCAACACGGGAAGAAAAAACTGCGACATACGCATGGAAGGCCCTCAAATCCTGAAACTGCCGGAACGTTTTAGATCATAGCTGGATAGAGGGCGATATGTAGGGAAAACAACCCTATAAGGCAATGCCAAGCTCTGGGGGCGGGCCTGCGGCTAGGGAAATGCTACTTCCCGCGCAGCAATTTGCGGCAGGCAGCGACCATCTGCTGGGTTTCGGCGTTACCCAGGGATTTCCCCTCGTACATAACTTCGCCGGTTTTGCGGTCGACAGTAACGACCCCGACGCCCACTTCTGATGCATCCACGGGCGTGCTGGAACCTTTTTTCAACAAGTTGCCCAAGGGCACATGCAAGGGAATGGCGATGACAGCGGGCAAATCGATCTGCTTGTCACCATCCAGGTTGGCTGATTTCACCGGGCGGCCACGAACATCGACGCCGGGCTTGTAGGCGACGTCCGCGGCGGGGCGGTGGCGAACCATGCGCCGGCAATCCTTTTTTGAAACCGTGACTTTTTCTTTCAACACGCCAGCCGACACCGGTGCCACGGCAAAGCCGGCCGCCAAAAATGCCAAAATGATATAATGAGCCTTCATGAACCTAATTTGTGCCAGGTCCCCTTAAACATCTCTTAACATTCGGCTGCGGAAAAAAAGAGGCCGCACCTGTGAGGGTGCGGCCTAAATAGGAGGAAACGCCATCGAGCGTTTTGTCGGGAGTCGAGCCTCCAACGACATTTATGATAATGGTTCTTAATTGATATAAATCAAGTGCTCATTTGGAATTGTTTCAATCAATACAAACATGGTACATAAAAACCACAGCCGAGGTTTCAGTTCGACGGCGCGAAATAGGCCCTGAAATCGAGCCAGCCAACCTCCGACGCAACAATGATCAAGCCCATAAGAGCAGCCGAAATTAAGGTCGTGATCACCATCTTGGTGAAGATACGCGGCTTCGCCGGTGCCGACGTGGCTTCGCCCTCGGTCACCTCGCCGCCTTCTTCACGTACCGTGCGCACGCCAAAGGGTAGCACCATGAACAGCACCAGCCACCAGATAACAGCGTAAATCAGAATTCCGGTAACCGGGTTCATATCGCGGCCTTAAAGCTGTTCAATTTCGATCAAGGTTCCGCAGAAATCCTTGGGATGCAGGAATAAAACCGGCTTGCCGTGGGCACCGATCCGGGGCTCACCGTCACCCAGAACCCGGGCCCCATCGGCCCGTAATTGGTCACGGGCGGCGATGATATCCTCGACCTCGAAGCAGATATGATGAATGCCGCCGTCGGGGGTGCGATCGAGGTATTTGGCCACCGTCGAACCTTCACCGAGGGGATGGAGCAGTTCGATCTTGGAATTTTCCAGCTCCACGAAAACCGTGGTGACGCCATGATCGGGTAACTCCAACGGCTCGGATACCGTCGCCCCCAAGGTGTCGCGGTAAAGCGCCGTGGCCGCGGCCAGATCAGGCACCGCGATGGCAAGGTGGTTCAATCGTCCAATCATCGAATTATCCTCATAATGCGCATTCGTCTCAATCCAGACGAATGATTCGCGCCTCAACAACCGCCCGCTTGCCTAACCGGTCACGGATCAGACGCCGTAATGCGACCCGCGCGGTCTCCGTCATGCGGCCATCGTCACGTCGGGCACTATCGGGCAGTTCGTCCAAGGCCGCCTCGACCGCGCTGCCGGCGGCAGCCATTAGATCGGTGGTACCCGCCGCGCCCTCGCTCGCCAGGCCCTGCAACACCAGCTCGGGATCGGCTAGCAACTCACCGTCTGGATCAGCCACCAAAATGACCACGGCACCGCCGCTGAACATCAATTTGCGCCGGGTACGCACACCATCATCGTTGGCCGGCACCAGCACATCGCCATCAACATAACAGCGCCCGCTTTGCACTTCCGCCACCACCTCCGTGGCACCGGGAGACAGACGCAAAGCCTGGCCGTTTTCGATCACCACCGCCTCGGGCACCTGCAATGACCGTGCCAGCTCCGCATGGGCCAGCATATGTTGATATTCACCATGCACCGGCACCGCGATCTTGGGCCGGACAAGGCGGTACATTTCCGCCAATTCATCCCGGCACGGATGGCCCGAGACATGCACGCCAGGTTCTTTTTCGCCGATCACCTCGACGCCGTTCCAAAGCAAACGGTTTCGCACCCGGCTAATGGCCATCTCGTTGCCAGGAATGACCCGGGACGAGAAGATCACCAGATCGTCCTTTTCAAAAGTTACATGACGGTGATTGCCGGAGGCGATGCGCGCCAGGGCCGCCCGGCTTTCCCCTTGGCAGCCGGTACACATGAACATCACCTTTTCGGGCGGTAGATAGGCGCCCTCATCGTCGGTCAGGAAAGGCGGTAGATCGTTGAGATAGCCGCATTCCTGGGCCGCGGCGACAATACGCCAAAGCGAGCGGCCCACCAGCACCAAGTGGCGGTCATGGGCAGCCGCGACCCGGGCCACCGTATCGATGCGCGCCACATTGGAGGCAAAGGAGGCAACCGCGATACGGCCGGTACGATTGGCGCAGATCCGCATCAAGGATTCGAGCACATCGCCCTCGGACCCGGAGGTGCCTTCGTTCAAGGCATTGGTGCTATCACCGATCAATGCCATGACGCCTTCATCGCCCAAACGCCGGAGAGCCTCTTCATCACTTTTTGGGCCGACCAGGGGATTTGGGTCCAATTTCCAATCACCCGTATGCAGCACCAGACCGGCATCGGTCCGAATGGCCAGGGCATTCATCTCCAAGGTCGAATGGGTCAAAGCGATAAAATCGATGCCAAAGGGACCAATTTGTAGCTGCTCGCCCGGTTCGATAATGTGCAGCGGCACCTCCAGCAACAAGCCGGCTTCCTCCAACTTATTGCGTAGCAGGGCGGCGGCGAAGGGCGTGGCCCAGACGGGACAACGCAGGCGCGGCCACAAATGCGCCACGGCGCCTAGATGATCCTCGTGGGCATGGGTCAAGATTAGACCGGCCAGATCATCTCGGCGTTCTTCAATGTAGGTAGGATCGGGGGTAATCACCTCGATGCCCGGCTGCTCCCCGTCGGCGAAGGTAATGCCGAGATCGACCAGCAACCATTTGCCGGCAAAGCCGTACAGATTCATATTCATGCCGATCTCGCCAGACCCACCCAGGGGCAGGAAGATCAACTCGTCCTCAGCAAACTCTGTCACAAACTATTCCAATCCTGGGATCTAGACGCCCCGGCTGCGCCGGTAAATTTCCCGCATCCCCCGCGGGGTAATGTCGGGAACGATGGCTTCTATCACATCCGTGGCGTCTTGGAATACCGGTGCCAGACCGCCGGTCGAAATAATTTTCATGGGCTTGCCGAATTCGGCCTTGATGCGGCCCACGATACCTTCGATCAGGCCTACATAACCCCAAAAGACGCCGGAATGCATGCAAGCAACGGTGTTCGTGCCGATAATCTTCTCTGGTTTTGCCACCACGATACGCGGGAGCAGTGCCGTCGCGTTATGCAGAGCCTCGAGGCTGAGATTGATGCCTGGTGCGATCACGCCGCCGCAATAATTGCCGTCTTCATCGACCACGTCGAATGTGGTCGCCGTGCCAAAATCCACCACCACCGCCGGCTGGTTGGGAAACAACATCCCCGCGCCCACGGTATTGCAGATCCGGTCGGCGCCCACGGGCGGCGTCGCATGAATTTCCACGCCAAAATTCGTTTCATCATCGCCCAATACCAGAGGCTCCGACTTAAAATAATAGCTGCACAAACGGCGTAGATTGAACAATGCCTGGGGCACCACGGAAGCAATCGCCGTATCGGTAACCACCTCACGGTCAAAGCCATTCAAGTCAAATAGCTGGGAGAGCCAGACCGCATGTTCATCCGCCGTTCGGGAGGCGGAAGTGTGCTGACGCCATTCCCCGACGATGGTATCCCCATCAAACAGGGCGAATTTGACATTTGTGTTGTTGGCGTTGATCGCAAGCAACATGGCGATGGTCCTTAGGTCGATGGCAGGAAAACTTCACCGGCGGTGATGCGGCGCAATGTGCCGTCGGTTTGTTCTACAAGCAGGCTACCATCACCATCCAGATCCCGAAAGGTGCCGGTAAATTCTTCTTTTGCCAGGCGTACCCGCAGCGGCCCGCCAAGGCCGGCGGCACGTTCCAACCAAGCCAGGCGTAGCGGCGCGAAACCCTCCCTGCGCCAAGTCTCCAGCCACTGCTGCAAGGCTGGTGCCAAGGCATGAAGAACCGAATTAGCGGTACAATCAGCCGCCCCCAGCGCATGCAAGGATGTCACGGATTGCCCGGTATCGTCGGGGTGGTGGGCCACGTTGACGCCCATGCCCAGGACCAGCCATTCCACACCGCCAGCCATCCGCGCGGAAGACTCCAACAGGATGCCCGATATCTTGCCGCCGTTAATCAGCACATCATTGGGCCATTTATGCTGTGGTTTCAGTGCCGGTGCAATTTCCACGATGGCGGTGGAGAGCGCCAAGGCAGCCAGAAACGAGATCTGCGCCGCCTGCCCCGCATCACACTGGGGGCGCAAAAGCAGCGACATATAGAGATTGCCCGGCTTGGAGGTCCATTGCCGTCCGCTGCGCCCACGGCCCGACAGCTGTTCGCCCGCGACCACCAATGTGCCTTCGGGCGCGCCGTCGCGGGCCCGTTGTTTCACCTCGTCATTGGTGGAGCCGACGCTTTGCAGATAGAGGGGGTGGAAAAATCCCGGCAGCTTGAGCGTCGGGTCGGTTCTTTTGCCGGTCACGGCACCAGGGCGGACGCCGCGATCTGGGCCGAGGCCACGAAGGGCGCGGTATAGAAGGCGAAGAACACCACGAAGATAGCGCAGAGCCCGATAATGGCCCGCATCTCCAAAGCCATGGGTGTCTCGAACGGCTCCGCCGGCTCGTCGAAGTACATGACCTTGATAATCCGCAGGTAATAGAACGCGCCCACGACGCTGGCCAGAACGCCGATCACGGCGAGGGCATAAAGTTCGGCATTCACGGCGGCGACGAAGACATAGAATTTACCGAAGAAACCACCCAGTGGCGGGATCCCGGCCATGGAGAACATGAAGATTGCCAAGGCCAGGGCCATCAGCGGATTACTCTTCGACAGGCCGGACAGATCGGAAATCCCCTCGACCATGCCGGTCTTGCGCCGCATGCATAGAATACAGGCGAAGGTGCCCAGGTTCATGGCAACGTAGATCGCCAAATAGACCAATACACCGCGCACCCCTTCGGCACTGCCCGCAGCCAGGCCGATCAGGGCATAGCCGACGTGGCCGATCGAGGAATAGGCCATCAGACGCTTGAGGTTGTTCTGCCAAATAGCGGCAAAAGCACCCAGCAGCATGGAGGCAACGGAGATAACAACGATGATCTGCTGCCAATCGGCGCTGATCGCCACGAATGGCACGATCAAGGCCCGCATGAACAGCGCCAGAGCAGCAATTTTTGGCGCCACAGCGAAAAAGGCCGTGACCGGCGTCGGTGCGCCTTCATAGACATCCGGTGTCCACATATGGAACGGCACGGCGGAGACCTTGAAGGCCAGGCCGGCGCAAAGGAAAACAATGCCTACGATCAGGCCGATGGAGGCATGCTCCTGCCCCTTCATGGCAGTGGCAATGGCATCGAAACCAGTGGCGCCCGTGAAGCCGTAAATCAAGGAACAGCCGTACAGCAGCATGCCGGAGGACAGCGCGCCCAGAACGAAATATTTCAGCCCCGCCTCGGTCGAGCGCAGACTATCCCGTTTGAAAGCGGCAATGACATAGAGCGCCAGGCTTTGCAGCTCGATCCCCATGTACAGCGCGATGAGATCATTGGCGGAGACCATCATCATCATGCCCAAGGTGGCCAGGACGAATAGCACCGGGTATTCGAACCGGTTCATCCCTTCCTCCTTGATATAGCCAAGCGACATGATCAGGCCGCCCGCCGCCGCAATCAACACCATGATTTTGACAAAGGCCGTAAAACCGTCGGCGACATACATGCCCGCGAAGCTGACACTACTTTCCGCCGGCGCGCGCAGAACCATCACTAAGGTAACGGCGAATACCGCCACCGCCAGCCAAGACAGCAGCTTGGTTGATTGATTGCCCCGGAAAACCCCGAGCATCAAAAGCACCATGACCGAAATCGCCAGAAAAATTTCCGGCGCCGCCGTGGCGTAATCGTGTGCGTTGGCCATGCTACGGCTTCCCTATTTCGCGGCCAGTAGCGAAGGGCCGGCGCCATCCGCCGCGGCCTGTATCGCCGTCTGGTACTGTTGGATCAAATGGTCGACCGAAACATGCATGACATCCAGGAACGGTCCAGGATAGACACCCATGACAATGGCCAGGATCACTAGCGGCGCGAAGAAGGCGATTTCGCGGCTGTTCATATCCAGGATCTGCTTCAGGTCGTCTTTTTCAAGCTCGCCAAAGACCGTGCGGCGATAGAGCCACAACATGTAAGCGGCCCCTAGGATCACACCCAAGGCAGCCAGGGCGGCAACCCAGGTGTTAACCTGATAGACCCCGACCAGGATCAAGATTTCGCCGACAAACCCAGCCGTGCCCGGCAAACCAACCGAGGCCAGCATGAAAATCATGAAGGTGAAGGCATAAACCGGCATCCGGTTGACCAGGCCGCCATAGCGGGCGATCTCGCGGGAATGAATGCGGTCGTAGATGACCCCAACGCATAGGAACAGCGCGGCGGAAACAATGCCGTGGCTGAGCATCTGGAAGATGCCGCCCTCGATACCTTGGGTATTGAAGGTGAAAATGCCGATGGTGACAAAGCCCATGTGGGCGACGGAGGAATAGGCAATCAGCTTCTTCATATCCTCCTGCATCAGGGCGACCAGGGAGGTATAGATCACCGCCACCACGGACAGGGTGAAAACCAGCGGCACGAATTGGTCCGAGGCCAATGGCAGCATGGGTAGCGAGAAGCGGAGGAAGCCATAACCGCCCATTTTCAACAGCACGCCGGCCAGGATCACCGAACCGGCGGTTGGTGCCTCAACATGGGCGTCGGGCAACCAGGTATGCACCGGCCACATGGGCATCTTCACCGCGAAGGAGGCAAAAAATGCCAGCCACAGCCAGGTCTGCGCCTCGGCCGTGAAACCATGTGCCATCAGGGTCGGGATATCCGTCGTCCCGGCCTCGAAATACATATAGATCAGGGCGAGCAGCAACAGTACCGAACCCAGCAGGGTATAAAGGAAGAACTTGAACGAGGAATACACCCGCCGCGCCCCGCCCCAGACCCCGATGATCAGGAACATGGGGATCAGACCGCCTTCGAAGAACAGATAGAACAGCACGAAATCCAAGGCGCAGAAGACGCCGATCATCATGCATTCCAGCATCAGGAAGGCGATCATATACTCCCGCACCCGCATGGTGATGGAGCGCCAGGAGGCGAGAATGCAGATCGGCATCAGGAAGGCGGTCAGCACCACGAACAGCATGGAAATACCATCCACGCCCATGGAATAGTCAATATTGCCGCCCATCCAGGCATGGCGTTCGACGAACTGGAAATCCGCCGTGCCGTTCTCGAAATTGGCCCAGATCACCAGGGAGATCAGGAACGTCAGCACCGTCGTCATCAAGGCAACGCCCTTGGCGTTACGGTCCGCCGCCTCGCCGCCGCCCTGGGCAAAGAGGAAAATAAAGCCCGCGCCCACCAATGGCAGGAAGGTTACCAGACTTAGAAGTGGCCAGTCACTCATGCTCAGTGCCCCCCGCCGCTGGAGAGATAGTACCAAGAGACAAGGACCGCAACGCCGATCAGCATTGCAAAGGCGTAATGATAGAGATAGCCGCTTTGCAAGGCGGAGGCCCGGCGCGCCACGCGCATCACCGTGGCTGCGATGCCATCGGGGCCAAAGCCGTCAATGATCCGACCATCGCCCCCCTTCCATAACACTCTACCAAGCCATTTGGCGGGGTTGACGAAAATCAGATCATAGAGCTCGTCAAAATACCATTTGTTGAGCAGGAACAAATACAGCTCGTGATGCATCTTGGCCAGTTTGACCGGGATATCGGTGCGGCGGATATAAAACTGCCACGCCAACAGAATACCGATAACGCCGGCCGCGATGGGGGCGATCTTCACCCACATGGGCACATGGTGCATGGCTTCGAGTATATTGTTTCCTTCGGCCATGAAAATCGCCTGACCCCAGAATGCCTCTGCGCCGTCGCCGACGAAATAATGCACGAACAAGATGCCCGAGAGGATCGAGCCTGCGGCCAGGAAATACAGCGGGATCAACATGACCAGAGGTGATTCATGAACGTGGCTCATCACTTCCTGGCTGGCCCGTGGCGTACCGTTAAAGGTCATGAACAACAGGCGCCAAGAATAGAACGCGGTCATCACCGCCGCCGCCAGGCCCAGATAGAAGGCATAATCGCCGGCGCCCGTGTGCGCGGCAAAGGCGGATTCCAAAATAGCGTCCTTGGAATAGAAACCGGCAAATATCGGCAAGCCGGCAAGGGCGAGGGAACCAATCCACATCAGAATGGCGGTCTGCGGCACATATTTGAAAATGCCGCCCATGCGCCGCATGTCCTGCTCATCCGACATGGCGTGAATGACCGAACCGGAACCAAGGAACAACAGCGCCTTGAAAAAGGCATGGGTGAAAAGATGGAAGATCGCCACTGGATAGGCGCCGACACCGAGCGCGAAGAACATATAGCCCAACTGGCTGCAGGTGGAGTAGGCAATCACCCGTTTGATATCGGTTTGCACCAACCCGACCGTGGCCGCGAAAAAGGCCGTCGTCCCACCAACTATGGTCACCACGACCAGGGCGGTGGGCGAGAATTCAAACATCGGCGAACAGCGCGCCACCAGGAACACACCGGCGGTAACCATGGTCGCGGCGTGGATCAGGGCACTGACCGGGGTCGGGCCCTCCATGGCGTCTGGCAGCCAGGTATGCAGGGGCACCTGCGCCGATTTACCCATGGCGCCAATGAACAGCAGGATGCAGATGGTGGTCATCACATCCCATTCCCAGCTTAGGAAAAGGAAGGTCTTGCCAACCTGGTCCGGCGAGGCGGCGAATACGGTGTCGAAATCGAGGGAACCAAAGACCATGAAGGTCGCCATGATGCCCAGACCAAAGCCAAAGTCGCCGACCCGGTTGACCAGAAAAGCCTTGATCGCGGCGGCGTTGGCGGACGGCTTGTGATACCAAAAGCCGATCAACAGATACGATGCCAACCCGACGCCTTCCCAGCCGAAGAACATCTGCAGGAAATTATCCGAGGTGATCAGCATCAACATGGCGAAGGTGAACAACGACAGATAGGCCATGAAGCGCGGCTTGTGCGGATCGTGGGACATGTAGCCGACGGAGTACACATGCACCAGGGCAGAGACGCCGTTGACCACCACTAACATCACGGCGGTCAGGGCATCAATACGCAGGGCCCAGGAAACATCGAAGGTGCCAGAAACGATCCAGCTGGCGATTTCGACCTTGACCGGCTGGCCGCCGAGCGCCACCTGCCAGAAGGCCACCAGCGACAGAATGGCGGAGGTAATGACCGCGCCGCAGGTAATCCATTGCGATGGCCTGTCACCAAGAACACGCCCGAACGTGCCAACGATCAGGAACGCCAGAAGCGGAAGAAAGACGATGGCGTGATACATCTAACGCTCAGCCCTTCATTAGGTTGATATCTTCGACTTCGATGTTGCCGCGGTTGCGGAAATACACCACCAGGATGGCCAAACCGATAGCCGCCTCGCCGGCCGCCACGGTTAATACGAACATGGCGAAAATCTGCCCCACCAGATCGTTCAGGAAGGCCGAGAAAGCAATCAGGTTGATATTCACCGCCAGCAGCATCAGCTCGATCGACATCAGAATGATGATGACGTTCTTGCGGTTCAGAAAAATTCCAAAAACGCCAATGGTGAACAACACCGCCGCCAGGGTCAGGTAATGGCCGAGGCCTATTTCAAGAAATGCCATCATATACCTTGCCCCGGCTGTACTTTCTTTAACTCCACCGACTCTTCACGCGTACGGGCCAACTGCTTGGAGATGACCTGTTTCCTAACGCCCGGGCGCTGGCGATGGGTCAGCACGATGGCGCCGATCATGGCGATCAACAGGATCATCCCCGCAGCCTGGAAGAGGTAGATATATTTGGTATAGATCACATCACCCAGGGCCGCCGTGTTCTGCCGATCAGCAAGATCGGGGATCGGCTCCGTCCCCGCCGCCATGACTTCCGGCGACATGGACGCGGTGCCCAGAACCATCAGCAATTCGACCAGCAGGATAATGCCGACCAAAACACCAACGGGCATGTATTGCAGAAAACCTTCGCGCATTTCGACGAAGTTAATGTCCAGCATCATCACCACGAACATGAACAGCACGGCGACGGCACCCACATAGACCACGACCAAAACCATGGCCAGGAACTCCGCCCCGATCAGCACGAACAGGCCGGCGGTGGTGAAAAAGGTCAGGATCAGGAACAGCACTGAATGCACTGGATTGCGCGCGGAGACCACCATCACGCCCGCACCGACGGCGATCGCCGCGAATAAATAGAATGTCAGGCCCTGCACAATCATGACCGCTTATCCATTTTTCTCATTTGGGCTTCTCATCTCGAACTTCTTTTCCCGGGCCTAGCGGTAGGGCGCATCGGCGACAATATTGGCCGCGATCTCGCGCTCCCAACGTTCGCCGTTGGCCAGCAGCTTGGCCTTGTCATAGTACAATTCTTCGCGGCTTTCCGTGGCGAACTCGAAATTCGGGCCCTCCACGATGGCATCCACCGGGCAGGCTTCCTGGCAATAGCCGCAATAGATGCATTTGGTCATATCGATGTCATAGCGGGTGGTCCGCCGGGAGCCATCATCGCGCGGTTCCGCCTCGATCGTGATCGCCTGGGCCGGGCAGATCGCCTCGCATAGTTTGCAGGCGATGCAGCGTTCTTCGCCATTGGCATAGCGGCGCAGCGCATGTTCACCGCGAAAACGCGGGCTGAGCGGACCCTTTTCGTAAGGGTAGTTGATCGTTACCCGCTTGCGGAACATGTAGCTGAAGGTCAGCGCCATGCCCTCGACAATTTCCCACAGCAGCAGGGCGCGGATATGTTGTTTCATGAAGCTCATGTGTTCGGCACCAAATCAAAGGCCACCAATACGCCCGCCGTCAGCGCCACCCAGAACAGCGAGATCGGCAGGAACACCTTCCAGCCCAGGCGCATCAATTGGTCATAACGGTAGCGCGGCAAGGTCGCCCGCACCCAGACGAAGACAAACAGCAAGGCCGCGATTTTCAGGAAGAACCAAATCGGTCCGGGGATCCAGTTAAACGGTGCAATATCAAAGGGTGGCAGCCAACCGCCCAGAAACAGGATAGCCGTCAGGCCCGACATCAGGATCATGTTGGCGTATTCGCCCAGGAAGAACAGCGCAAACGCCATGGCCGAATATTCCACCTGATAGCCGGCCACCAGTTCCGCCTCCGCCTCCGGCAAATCGAAGGGATGGCGGTTGGTTTCGGCCAGGGCCGAGATGAAAAAGATCACGAACATCGGGAACAGCGGAATGAAGAACCAAACGCCTTCTTCTTGCGCGCGGACCACGTCCGAAACGTTCAATGACCCGACGCACAACAAAACGGTGATGATCACAAAGCCGATGGAAACTTCATAGCTGACCATCTGCGCCGCCGAACGCAGGGCCGAGAGGAACGGATATTTCGAGTTCGAGGCCCAGCCCGCCATGACGATGCCATAGACACCAAGCGAAGAAATGGCGAACAGATACAGGATGCCCACATTGATGTCTGAAACAACGACGCCGTCATCGAACGGGATCACCGCCCATGCCACCAGGGACAGCAGGAAGGTGATCATCGGCGCGATTAGGAAGACGCCCTTGTTGGCCGATGTGGGTATCACGGTTTCCTTGAAGAACAGTTTGGCGCCGTCCGCGAAGGCCTGCAACAGACCGAACGGGCCGACCACGTTGGGGCCCATGCGCATTTGCATCGCCGCCATGATCTTGCGCTCGTAATAAGTCACCATCGCCACACACAGCAACAATGGCACGATGATCGCCAGGATTTGTGCCAGGATGATAATGCCCGGCAGCAGATATATGGACCAGAACTCAGCCATCGGTACCCGTCGCCTCTCCCGTGCCGCCCGCGCCAGTATAGAGCCGGCTGCATTCCGCCATCACGGCGGAGGCCCGGCAGATCGCGTTGGCCATATAATAATCGTTAATCGGACTTTCGAAGCCGTCCGCGCCCAAATCACCGGGCATGCCAAAGCTTCCCATTTCGCCGGGGCCGACTTCGTCAATGACGCCCAGGCCCGGTACGACTTCGACCATGTGATCGCGCAGTTGCGCCAAGTTGTCATAGGCCAACGGCTGCCCCATCACCGCCGAGAAGGCCCGCAATATGGTCCAGTCTTCCCGCGCATCGCCTGGTGGATAGGCGGCCCGGCGGCCATGTTGCACCCGGCCCTCGGTATTGACCCAGGTCGCATCTTTCTCGGTATAGGCCGCGCCCGGCAGGATGACGTCGGCGCGATGGGCGCCCGCATCACCGTGATGGCCCTGATAGACCACAAAGGCCTTGCCCAAGGTGGCCATATCGATTTCGTCGGCGCCCAGCAGCCAGAGCAAATCAATCTCGCCTTTGCCCGCGCCCGCCACGATGCCCGCCACGTCACGGCCGCCTTCGCCCGGCAGGAAGCCCAGATCCAGGCCGCCGACGCGCGAAGCCGCCCGCTGCAGCACGTTGAAGCCGTTCCATTCGGCCGCAATCATGCCAGTGCTTTCAGCGGCCTTGCGGGCCAAATCCAGCACCGCCGCGCCGTCATCGCGGGCCAGCGCGCCGCTGCCCACAATAATCATTGGCCGTTCGGCATCCGCCAACACCTTGGCAAAGGCGTTGCTGCCGTCGGCAACCTCGGCCAGGGTCGCGGGACCGGCGCCCAGGTAATCGTATTTATATGTCAGGTCCGTGCCGGGACCGTCCACGCCGCCAATCACGCCAACCGGAAAACCTCCCGCCGACCAACGCTTGCGAATACGGGCGTTGACCAGGGTAGCTTCCGTGCGCGGATTGCAGCCCACCAGCAACAAAGCATCCGCATCCTCTATCCCCGCGATGGAGCTGTTGAAGATATAGCCGCCACGGTGCCGCCCCTCGATCTTGGCGCCGTCCTGACGGCAATCCAGATTGGTCGAGCCCAGGGCCGTGAACAATTCCTTCAGGGCCAACATGGCTTCTACATCCGCCATGTCGCCGGCGATGGCGGCGATACGTCCACCGGCATCATCGCCCAGGCCGTCAAGCTTCGTCTTGATGGCGGCGAAAGCGGTTTCCCAACTGGCCGGCGTCAACTTGCCATCGACCCGGACGTAAGGTTGGTCCAGGCGTTGCAGAGCCAGGCCATCAGAGGCATAGCGGGAGCGGTCAGACAGCCACTCCTCGTTAATGCCTTCATGCAGGCGGGGCAGGATGCGCATGATCTCCGCGCCCCGGCAATCAATGCGGATATTGCTGCCGACCGCATCGTGTACATCGACGCTCTCGGTCTTGATTAATTCCCAGGGCCGGGAACTGTAGGCATAAGCCCGATGGGTCAAGGCGCCAACCGGGCAGACGTCGGCCAGATTGCCCGACAACTCCGAGGTCAAGGCCTCTTCGACATAGGTGCCGATCTCGGTCTCTTCGCCCCGGAAGGTCGCGCCGATTTCTTCCACGCCGGCGATCTCGGTGGCGAAACGGACACAACGTGTACAGGTAATGCACCGCGTCATCGAGGTAGCGATCAAGGGTCCGAGGTATTTGTCCTTTACCGAAAGCTTGTGCTCGGTGAAGCGGCTGTCGCCCTTGCCATAGGCCACGGCCTGGTCTTGCAAGTCGCATTCCCCGCCCTGATCGCAGATCGGGCAATCGAGGGGATGGTTGATCAAGAGGAATTCCATGGCGCCCTTGCGGGCCTTTTCCGCTACCGGTGAATTGGTATGGATCACCATGCCCTCGCCCACGGGCATGGCACAGGATGCGACGGGCTTGGGCGCCCTCTCCATCTCGACCAGACACATGCGGCAGTTGCCGGCAATGGATAGGCGGTCGTGATAGCAAAAGCGCGGGATTTCAATTCCCAGTTCCTCGGCCGCTTGCAGCACCGTGGTATTGGCTTCGACCGTGATTTCCTGGCCGTCGATGGTCAGCGTGGGCATGTTCTAGACGTCCTTACCTGTCGCTTCCGCTAGGCCGCAGCCGGCTGTTTGTTTTTACGCTGCATGATGCGTTCCTCGACCATGGGCCGGAAATGCCGCATCAAGCCTTGAATGGGCCATGCCGCCGCATCGCCCAGGGCGCAAATGGTGTGCCCCTCGATCTGGGTACTGACTTCCAGCAGCATGTCGATTTCGGCTACATCCGCCTCGCCCGTGGCCAGGCGTTCCATGATCCGCCACATCCAGCCGGTACCTTCCCGGCACGGCGTACACTGGCCGCAGGATTCGTGGGCATAAAATTGCGACAGCCGGGCAATGGCCCGTATCAGATCGGTGGATTTGTCCATTACGATCACCGCCGCCGTGCCCAAACCAGATTTCTCGGCACTCAGCGAATCGAAATCCATCAACACCGTGTCGCATATGGATTTAGGCAGCATCCTAACCGAGGAACCACCGGGGATGATCGCCAGCAGGTTATCCCAGCCGCCACGGACACCGCCCGCATGTTTCTCGATCAGCTCTTTGAGTGGAATGGACATTTCCTCTTCCACATTGCAGGGGTTCTCCACATGGCCGGAGATGGAAAAGACCTTGGTGCCGGTGTTGTTCTCGCGCCCCAGGCCGGCGAACCAACTGGCCCCGCGCCGCATGATGGTGGGCGAGACGGCAATTGATTCCACGTTGTTCACGGTGGTTGGACGGCCCCAGACGCCCACGCCCGCCGGGAACGGCGGCTTCAAACGCGGCTGGCCCTTCTTGCCTTCCAGGCTTTCGATCAGCGCGGTTTCCTCGCCGCAGATATAGGCGCCCGCGCCACGGTGCACGAAGACATCGAACGAATAACCGGAACCACAGGCATTGGGGCCGATTAGCCCCGCGTCATAGGCTTCCTGAACGGCGGCTTCGAGATTGTTGGCTTCTATGAAGAACTCGCCACGAATATAAATATAGGCAGCCGAGGCGCGCATGGCGAAACCGGCAATCAGGCAGCCTTCGACCAATTTATGGGGATCGTGGCGCATCATTTCCCGGTCCTTGCAGGTACCGGGTTCGCCCTCGTCGGCGTTGACCACCAGATAGGTCGGCTTGCCATCGGATTCCTTGGGCATGAAGGACCATTTCAGGCCAGTGGGAAAACCGGCTCCGCCCCTGCCACGAAGACCGGAGGCCTTGATTTCGTCCACGATGGCATCGGGACCTTTGTCCAGAATGGCCTTGGTGTTATCCCAATCACCGCGCTTGCGCGCGCCCTCCAACCGCCAATCCTGAAAGCCATAAAGATTGGTGAAAATACGATCTTCGTCGCGCAGCATTAGCCGTCCCCCCGCGAATCTTGCAAGGTAAAGTCTTGCAGGGTGGTCGGCCCGCCGGCCGGTTCCGAGCCACGGCGTCCACTTTGCGGTCCGGCCTTGGGTTTGTCGCCCTTGGCCAGAGCGTCCAGTACCGCGGCCGTATTATCGGCCGTCAGATCTTCGTAATAGTCGTCGTTGACCTGCATCATCGGCGCGTTGGCGCAGGCGCCCAGGCATTCCACCTCGATCACGGTGAACTTGCCGTCCGCCGTGGTCTCGCCCAATTCAACGCCCAGCTTGGACTTGCAAGCGGAGACGACGTCATCCGAGCCGCGCAGCCAGCATGGCGTCGTCGTGCAAATCTGTACGAAATGCTCACCCACAGGGGCGAGGTTATACATGGTATAAAAGGTGGCGACCTCGTAAACCCGGATGCGCGGCATCTCCAACATCTCGGCCACCGCATCCATGGCGGCGCGCGGCAGCCAATTTTGGTGTTGACGCTGGGCCAGATCCAGCAGCGGCATCACGGCGGAGGCTTGCCGCCGCGGCGGATACTTGGCGATATGCTGCTTGGCTTTTTCCAGATTTTCCGGCGTGAAGGTAAAGCTGTCAGGCTGAATTTCGTTGGGTGCGGGTACGCGCTTCATCGATCAATCTCACCAAACACAATATCTAGGCTGCCGATAACGGCCACGGAATCGGCCAGCAAATGACCTTTGCATAGATGATCCAAGGCTGCCAGATGGACATATCCCGGCGAGCGGATCTTGCAGCGATAGGGCATGTTGGAGCCGTCGGACACCAAATAAACGCCAAACTCGCCCTTGGGCGCCTCGATCGCCGTATAGGTCTCGCCGGGCGGCACCTTGAAACCTTCGGTATAAAGCTTGAAGTGATGGATCAAGGCTTCCATGGATTGCTTCATTTCGCCACGGGCCGGTGCAACGACCTTTCGATCCGTGCTGGCAACGGGGCCGTCGGGCAGGGTTTCAATGACCTGCCTGATAATCCGAACCGATTGGCGCATTTCCTCGACCCGGCAGAGGTAGCGGTCGTAACAGTCGCCATTCTTGCCCACGGGAATATCAAAATCGTATTTCTCATAGCCGTCATAGGGCTGTGATTTACGCAGGTCCCACGGCAGCCCGGTACAACGCAGCATGACACCGGAAAAACCCCAGTCCATGGCTTCGTCCGGGCTGATCACCGAGATATCGATATTGCGCTGCTTGAAGATACGGTTTTCCGTCAACAAGGTTTCCATATCATCAAGATACTTGAGCAGTTCGTCCATGTATGCGTCGATATCCGCCGGCATGCCCGCCGGCATGTCCTGGTGCACCCCGCCAACCCGGAAATAGTTGGCATGCATGCGCGCGCCGCAAACGCCCTCATAAAACTCCATCATCCGCTCGCGCTCTTCATAGCCCCAAAGCGCCGGCGTCACGGCACCAACGTCCATGGCATGAGAGGTCACGTTCAGAATATGATTCATGATGCGGGTGATTTCCGAGAACAGCACCCGAACCGCCTGGCCACGGGCCGGCACTTCCAAACCCAGCAGCTTTTCAATGGCCAGCACATAAGCGTGCTCCATTGACATGGGCGAGACATAGTCCAGGCGGTCAAAGTAGGGGATCGCCTGTTGATAGGTTTTGTATTCGATTAGCTTTTCCGTGCCGCGGTGCAGCAGGCCGATGTGCGGATCACAACGGTCTATGACTTCGCCGTCCAGTTCCATCACCAGACGCAGCACCCCATGGGCCGCCGGATGCTGGGGCCCGAAATTCAGGGTCATATTCTTGATATCGACTTCAGCCATTAGTTAGGCTCCTGCCCGTCTGCTTTTTCGTCGCCGGGCAAAACGGTGGGCACGGCGGCCGCGCCCTCCCAAGGCGAGAGGAAATCAAATTTGCGGAATTCCTGGGGCAGCTTGACCGGATCGTAGACCACCCGCTTGCGCTCGTCGTCATAGCGCACCTCGACAAAGCCGGTCAGCGGGAAATCCTTGCGCAGGGGATGCCCTTCAAAACCATAGTCGGTCAGCAGTCGGCGCAGATCCGGGTGACCATCGAACATCACGCCGTACATGTCCCAGACCTCCCGCTCGAACCAATTGGCGGAATTATGCAGGCCGGTGATTGAGGGCACGGGGGTTTGGTCATCGGCCTCGACCTTGACCCGGACGCGCTGGTTATGGACCATGCTCAGGAAATTGTAGATCACCTCGAAACGTTTTGGGCGTTCGGGAAAATCGGCGCCGCAAATATCCACCATCACCTTGAACAGACATTGTGGATCATCGCGCAGGAACGTCACGACCTTGATAATCTGCTCTGCCCTGGCCGTGATCATCAACTCGCCATGGGCCACGGAGGCCTCGATGACCTGATCCGCCAATACAGCCGCGATATGCTGACCTAAATCCTGCAATGCGCCGTCGTCCGCCATATCTTTGTCCGCTCTCGTCCCAGTCGCCGTTACTATATCTTCGTTACTGTCGTCTAATGCCGTCGTTCGTTATCAAGCGTCTATCGCAAAAATGTTCCGGTCCGGCGGATTTTCTTCTGCAATTGCAGAATACCGTAGACCAGCGCCTCCGCCGTCGGTGGGCAACCCGGGACATAGATATCGACCGGAATGATTCGGTCACAGCCACGCACCACGGAATAGGAATAATGGTAGTAGCCACCGCCATTGGCACAGCTGCCCATGGAAATGACATAACGCGGCTCCGGCATCTGGTCATAGACCTTGCGCAGGGCGGGCGCCATTTTGTTGGTCAAGGTGCCCGCCACGATGATCACATCGGATTGCCTTGGTGAGGCGCGGGGCACCACGCCCATGCGGTCCAGATCATAGCGGGGCATATAGGCGTGGATCATCTCTACCGCGCAACAGGCCAGACCAAAGGTCATGGGCCAGAGCGAGCCGGTACGGGCCCAGTTAACCACCTTGTCCAATTGTGCGGTGACGAAACCACGATCCGCCAGTTCATCGGAAAATTCCGCGAAAGACGGGTTTTGGCCCTCAACCACAAGGCCGGTTTGAGAAGACCCCGGTGTGGCCATGCCGGATTCGTTTATTCCCATTCCAGCGCGCCTTTTTTCCACTCATAAATGAAGCCGATGGTCAGGATGCCCAGGAAAATCATCATGGACCAAAAGCCCAGCAAGCCGATTTTTCCAAGCGAGACCGCCCAGGGAAACAGGAACGCGACTTCCAGATCGAAAATGATAAAAAGAATGGCGACGAGGTAGAACCGCACATCAAAGCGGCCACGCGCGTCATCGAAAGCTTCGAACCCGCATTCATAGGCCGACAGCTTTTCAGCGTCGGGGTGACTGGGCACAACCACCATTGAAGCAATCACAATAACCACCGCAAGACCTACGGCCACGGCTAAAAACATCAGGATCGGCAGGTATTCTCTTAAAAGATCATCCACGGCTGAAAGCCTCCTAAGCGTCTCCGGCGATACTGTTGCCGCGAGGCACCCAACCCTATAACGGCTTCTCTCCCCGGCTGCAATGGCGCGGAGGGGTTTTCTGTGCCAATTGGTGCAATTGCTGACCAAAGGCGAATATGTCGCAGGTTTCCTGAGCCGTTAATTGGCGTTGGAAATAGAGAAATCCCCAACGATTCTAGATAGCTTTTAAGGGTATTTGGAGGGAAAAAAGGCTTCGTGGCGGGAGTGACGGGACTCGAACCCGCGACCTCTGGCGTGACAGGCCAGCGCTCTAACCAGCTGAGCTACACCCCCCACGAAGCGGGCACCATGTACCTCCCCGCCAGCCTCAGTGTCAAGTCCAGTGTGCCCGGGAATCGGAGGGTAGCGGGCCTATTTTCCAACAACTGGCGATAACCCGGTTGTTGCCTAGCTACCACTCAGCTTTTGGGCTTCGCCGGTTTGCTCCGTTTCTGGGGCTTTTGCGGCTTTCGGCAACTTTCGAACATGGCGAAGGGGAACAATTTCGCCGCCGGTTCGTGCCAGCGCTCCGGATTTTCCTGCAGCCACTTGGAGAACATGGCCGTCAATTGCTGGGCCTGGCGCCCATAGACGCAGGGCACCAGCCATTTCATGCGCTCGAAACCGGCGACATAGCTCCAATTGTAGGCATCATTAACGCCGGTGACATAAACCTCGCGGTCATACTCCGCCAATTCAAGATAATCCTGACCGCTGAGCAATTGCCACGATCGGCCCGAGCCGGGGGTCTGGGCAGGTTCGGCCGCGGCCATGGGTACGGGCGCCAATCGCACCAGCAGAGCCAGGGCCGTTATCACTATTAATATGGTAAGCGCGCGCATCGCCCCGAATCCTACTTCTCATTGCCGCACTTGTCGCGCCATAAAGATAATAGTGTCCGGGGCGACGGATCGCGTTGATCAGACGGAGAGGTCGACGTTTTGACCAGTATCCGAATCTACAGCCGATTTTCTTGGCTGCTCCTCTTCACCGTCCTTGGGGGCAACCGCCACCTTCAAGGATTCCGCCTCGAGCGAGGCTTCTTTACCACCGCTTTCCTCGGACTTCTCGACCGTACGTGATGCTTTCGCGTCAACCGGTCGAATTTTGTCGCTGACTTGCGTCGACGACGGCGAAAGGTTGAGTTCCATTCTGCACTCCTTTCGGCAGCTCCGCTATCCAATCCGCCGGGATTGACGGTTGGACCGGTAGCTTTGCGTCCCGCCGTTACCGGCGGTTTGCCGTTGCAAACCCCAGCATGAACACATGCACAGGTCCGCACCTTGGAAGTTATCCACAAGAAGTTAAAAATTCGTTGTAAGGAGGCCGCTAATTCATAGTCCCCCACATGCGTCCCCACCGTGCCGTACCCGACAATTGGCGCATGCATAAGTTCGCCTTAGGGTTTTTTATATTCGATCTTAGAAACGTTTTAATCTATCCAGCTTTTCAATTAATGCCATCTAAATTCGATTTTTCTTGACAATCGTCAAGGCAGCCCACCGGGCAAGGTGACAATTTCCCTGCATGGTTCGTTTAGTAGGTCAAGTATCATGGTTTCGACCATCTCCAGAGCCGGTTTTCTAAGAGGACAATTCCAGCCCCAGGGCACAGCTTTACGCCCCCCTTGGGCAATCCCCGAAACTGACTTCACAGAGCAATGCAGCCGCACCCTGGATTGCGCCGCCGCCTGCCCGGAAGACATCATCGTCAAAGGGCGCAGCGGATTTCCGGAAATCTCATTTACGGGCGGCGAATGTACTTTTTGTGGCGAATGCGTCGCCGCTTGTAGGACCAACGCCCTCGGTCCACTGCTTGATAGGAATGGCCGGAAGCTGCCGCCCTGGAACCTGGAGCCAAGCATTTCCAGCGCCTGCCTGTCCACCAACGGCATCGTCTGCCGGGTCTGCCCGGAAAAATGCGACGCCCGCGCGATCCGCTTCGAGCATCCCGCCGGACACGGCAAGCCCGCTATTGATCCAGACGCCTGCACCGGTTGCGGCGCCTGCATCGCGCCCTGTCCGGTCGGCGCGATCACCCTATCACCTCGTCAACGAGATAACCTGCAAACTGGGGCAGCATGACCATGCCAACAAAATCCGAAGCACAATCCGAATTCAACATCTGCGGCGTTTTCGTTCAGACCACGCCCGACCGCCTGAGCCATGTCGAGCGCACACTCGCCGACACACCGGGCATTGATATTCACCAGACCGAAGAGGACGGCCGCATGGTCGTCACCATTGAAGATACACCGGACAAATACGCCAGTGAAACGCTGACGGATCTGCGTTCGGTGGACGGGGTGCTGTCGGCATCTCTCGTTTATCACCATTGCGATACCGAATCCAAAATGTTGGAGGACATTACATCATGAAGATGAACAGACGCGATTTCGTGAAAACCAATGCGGCCGCCGCGACCGCCGTGGCCGCCGGGATGACCCTGCCCGCCACATTGAAAGAGGCCAAGGCCGCTGATGATGGCATCCGCTGGGACAAGGGCGCCTGCCGCTTTTGCGGCACCGGCTGCGGCGTGCTGGTCGGCACCAAGGATGGCCGCGTGGTGGCCACCCAGGGTGACCCGGACGCACCAGTCAACAAGGGCCTGAACTGCATCAAGGGCTATTTCCTGTCCAAGATCATGTACGGCAAGGACCGCTTGACCAAACCGCTGTTGCGCGGCGCGGGCGGCAAGTTCGACAAGAGCTCGAACGAGTTTTCGGAAATATCCTGGGATCAGGCGTTCGATATCATGGCCGAAAAATTCAAGGCCGCGATTGATCCCCAAGACCCAAAAGGCGCCACCAAGGTCGGCATGTTTGGTTCCGGCCAGTGGACGGTATGGGAAGGCTATGCCGCCTCCAAGTTGATGAAGGCCGGCCTACGCTCCAACAACATCGATCCAAATGCCCGGCACTGTATGGCATCCGCCGTGGGTGCCTTCATGCGCGGCTTTGGCATTGACGAGCCCATGGGCTGTTATGACGATCTGGAGCACGCCGACGCCTTCGTGCTGTGGGGCGCCAACATGGCAGAGATGCATCCGATCCTGTGGTCCCGGTTGACCAACACCCGCCTGACCAAAAAGGGTTCGGAAGTGCATGTGCTGTCAACATTCGAGCATCGTTGTTTCGAGCTGGCGGACAACGGCATGATCTTTACGCCGCAAACCGATCTGGCGATCCTGAACTACATCGCCAACTACATCATCGAGACCAAGGCCTATGACAAAGACTTCCTCGACAAGCACGTCAACATCACCAAGACCGTGACCGACATCGGCTATGGCCTGCGGCCCAATCACCCGCTGGAAAAGAAGAAAACCGGCAAGGGCGGCAAGCTGACCAAGATCGCCTTCGCGGACTACGCCAAAGCGGTCAGCAAATACACCCTGGACTACGCCTCTGAAATATCCGGCGTGCCCAAGGACAAGTTGCTGAAACTGGCCAAGCTGTATGCCGATCCCAAAAAGAAGGTCACCTCTTATTGGACCATGGGCTTCAACCAGCATACCCGCGGCGTCTGGGTCAACGGCCTGATGTATAACGTGCATCTGTTGATGGGCAAGATTTCTGAACCCGGCAACAGCCCCTTCTCGTTGACCGGACAGCCGTCGGCCTGCGGTACGGCGCGCGAGGTCGGCACATTCGCCCATCGTCTGCCCGCCGATCTGGTGGTCAAGAACGCCAAACACCGGGCGGCGGCGGAAAAGATCTGGAAAATTCCCCCGGGCGTAATTCCGCCCAAACCGGGTTACCACGCGGTGTTGCAAAACCGCATGCTTAAGGATGGCAAGCTCAACGCCTATTGGGTGATGTGCAACAACAACATGCAGGCAGCAGCCAACATGAACGAGGAAGGGCTGCCGGGTTACCGCAACCCGAAGAACTTCATCGTCGTCTCGGATCCCTATTTCACCGTTACCGCGCAAGCCTCCGACCTGGTTCTGCCCACCTCCATGTGGATGGAAAAAGAAGGCGCCTACGGTAATGCCGAACGCCGCACCCAGTTCTGGCGACAGCAGGTGAAAGGACCGGGCGAGTCAAAGTCCGATCTGTGGCAGTTGGTGGAATTCTCCAAACGCTTCACCCTGGCGGAAGTTTGGGCCAAGGACGTGATCGCGAAAAGCGGCTACGCGGCGGACAAATCGCTCTATGAGGTGTTGTTCAAGAACGGTCAGGTCGACAAGTTCCCCGCCGACCCGGTCAAGGACGCTGCCGGAAATGTCTATGACAATGATGAATCCGCGGATTTCGGGTTCTATCTGCAAAAGGGCATTTTCGAAGAGTACCGGCGCTTCCAGTTCGAAGGTCCGAAAAAGGGCCACGAAATGGCCGAGTTCGATGCCTATCACAATGCCCGCGGCCTGCGTTGGCCGGTCATCGACGGCAAAGAGACCTTGTGGCGGTTCCGGGAAGGTTATGACCCGCACGTGCCGAAAGGTGCCGGCGTGCAGTTCTATGGCAAGCCTGACGGCAAGGCGAATATCATCTTCGCGCCATACGAACCCGCTGCCGAAAGCCCGGACAAGGAGTATGATCTGTGGCTATCGACGGGCCGTGTGCTGGAGCATTGGCATTCAGGCTCAATGACCCGGCGGGTGCCTGAGCTGTACCGGGCGTTTCCCAACGCCAAGATCTATATGCATCCCGATGACGCCAAGACTCGTGGCCTTAAACGGGGTCAGGAGGTCAAGGTACAGACGCGGCGCGGCGAGGTGCTGACCCGGGTCGAGACCCGGGGCCGCAACAAACCACCCATGGGCCTAATCTTCATGCCCTGGTTTGATGCCTCGCAGCTGGTCAATAAACTGACCCTGGACGCAACGGATCCGCTTTCAAAAGAGACGGATTTCAAGAAGTGCGCCTGCCGGGTGGTTAATGCCTAGCGGTAAACTGTTCGGGCGGCCGGCGGTTCCGCCGCCGGCCGCCGGAGCAAATCCCGAATTCGCAAGCACGGATGAATTCCAGTGAAACAGCACGGCACCAAGAACGCTGGCGCGCGCAATCGCAGAAAGTTTCTGGCTGATACGGCCAGGACCGCCTGCGGCGTGGGCTTGACGGGTCTGGCACTGGCTCATCTGGCGACGGCGGCCAAGTCCCGCCCCGTTGCCGCCCTGCGCCCGCCGGGCGCCGGTGCGGAGAACGCTTTCCTGTCCGCCTGTATCCGCTGCGGCCTTTGCGTCAACGACTGCCCCTACCCCACGCTTGGTCTCGCCCGGATCGAAGACGACGTCGCCGTCGGCACGCCTTATTTCGTGGCCCGCGATGTTCCCTGCGAGATGTGCGACGACATCCCCTGTGTCGCGGCCTGTCCCACCGGCGCGCTTGATAAAGGCCTAACCAATATCGATAACGCGCGCATGGGCCTGGCGGTTTTGACCGATGAAGAAACCTGCTTGAATTTCCAAGGCCTGCGTTGCGATGTCTGCTACCGGGTCTGCCCGGTGATGGGCAAGGCGATCACGCTTGAATACCAGCCAAATACGCGGACCGGCAAACATGCGTCGTTTATTCCCACCGTGCACAGTGAAGCCTGCACCGGTTGCGGTAAGTGCGAACACGCCTGCGTTCTGGAAGACGCCGCCATCAAGGTCCTGCCCAGTCATATCGCCAAGGGCAAACTTGGCAAGCACTACCGCCTGGGCTGGAAAGAAAAAGAAAAGAAGGGCGAAGCCCTTGTCAAAGGTATCACCGACCTGCCCGACCGTATGCCCGATAGTGCAGCGGAGGCCAAACCATGAGCACGAAACGTTATCCGGGCCGCGACGCCATCAAGACCAAGGGCTGGTTTGCCGCGCATCGATGGTTGCTCCTGCGCCGGCTATCCCAATTCGGCTTTTTGGCTCTGTTCATGATCGGCCCGATGAGCGGCTACTACCTGGTCAAGGGTTCCATCGCCTCGAGCCTGACTTTGGATACGCTGCCCCTGACCGATCCTTACATCCTGCTGCAGACCCTGGCGGCCGGCAATGTTCCCGAGATGACCGCGCTGATTGGCGCCTTGATCGTGGTGGCGGTTTATCTGGTGGTCGGCGGACGCGTTTACTGCGCCTGGGTCTGTCCGATAAACATCATCACTGATGCAGCCCATTGGCTCCGCGTCCGGCTCGATATCCACGGCGGCCTCAAGTTCACCAAAGCGGCGCGCTATTGGGTCTTGGGTATGACCCTGGTGGTCGCCTTCCTAACAGGCGTGGTCGCCTGGGAGCTGGTCAACCCCGTCACCATGATTTACCGCGGTCTGATCTTTGGCCTTGGCTGGGCCTGGGGCGCGGCGCTGGCACTGTTCCTGTTCGATCTATTGATCAGCGAACGCGGCTGGTGCGGCCATCTCTGCCCCGTGGGTGCCTTCTATGGCACCTTGGGCAAGGCTGCGGTGTTTCGGGTTAGCGCCATTCACCGCGACGACTGCGACGATTGCATGGACTGTTATGCGGTCTGTCCGGAACAACAAGTCCTACCACCCGCCCTCAAGGGGGCAAGAAGCGGCACCGGCCCGGTAATTGATGCCGGTGCCTGCACCAACTGTGGGCGCTGCATAGATGTTTGCGCCCTAGATATTTTTCAATTCGGTTCGCGCTTTGCCGGGCCAACGGCCACCACCTCTCGATCAGCAACTGACCATGATCTGAAAAAGGCCGCTTGATTGGCGGGGCCAAACAATGGAGTTCAAAATGAAAAATTCAACTTTGCGTTATCATTTAGGAGGATTTGTAATGAAACGCCTAATCGCCAAATTGTCGGGTTTTATACCAGCAACATTGGTTGTCGCCCTGCTCGCCCTGGCCCCAACCGGCCTGGCCAATGCCGATACCGTATCTTCGCTACGCGGCTCGCTTGCGCTAGAGGGCCAAAAATCTCCGGCGCCTGTTTACAAGCTTAAGCTTGACCTGGAAAAATTCGACCGGAACTTCAAGTCCCAACCGCCACTGATTCCCCATAAGGTGGCAAAATACAGGATCAACCTGAAGGCCAACCGTTGCGTAAAATGCCACGGCAAGGCCAATTACAAGGAAGAGGAAGCGCCAATGATCGGCGTTAGCCATTTCAAGGACAAGAACGGCAAAGAGGGCAAAAAAATCAATATGTCACGCTATTTCTGCACTCAGTGCCACGTCGCCCAGGTGGATGCCAAGCCGCTGGTCGCCAATACCTTTAAAGGCACGAAGTAGCCGCCGCCACGTAGCTCGAATATTTTCTGGCCGGTGCCTGGTTGACTAACCAGGTGCCGGCCAGTTCTATGCGCAATATATAATATTATTTGAAAGAAGAGCCAGACCCATGGACCAGAACCCGCAACAACAAAGTTTGTGGCGTAAATTGACCTCTCCCAGCCGGACGCTATCGCTTGCTAGCCTGCTCGCTATTGGCATTGCCATTGGCGTCATTGGCTGGGGCGGATTTAACTGGTCCATGGAACTGACCAACACCGAAACCTTCTGCGTCTCCTGTCACGAGATGCGTGACAACGTGTATCAGGAGTACAAGGAGACCGTTCACTACAACAACCGGACCGGCGTCCGCGCCACCTGCCCCGATTGCCATGTGCCAAAGGAATGGATCCATAAAGTCATCCGCAAGGTCCAGGCTTCCAACGAGCTGTATCACAAGGTGATGGGCACCATTGATACCCGTGAGAAATTCGAGGCCAAGCGCCTGCAATTGGCCAAAAACGTCTGGGCGACAATGGAGGCGACGGATTCACGGGAATGCCGCAATTGCCACAGCTTTGAATTCATGGACCTGACAAAGCAGGAGCGGCGTTCGCAGAAACGTCACAACAAGGCGCGCAACAAAGGCATTACCTGCATCAATTGCCACAAGGGATTGGCCCACGAACTGCCCGAAGGTTGGGATGACGAGGGTTGATGCCAACATACTGATGGCCAATAATCAGGCCAACTTGAGATATTAAAGGGGAGGTTACCAAGACCATGCGCATCAGCTCTATCGTCAACCGGGCGGCACAGATGAATGGGTCTGGGTTAGCCTCTAACTTTCAAGACCGGCAACAAAATTGGGGTCAGTTTGCCTCCCGCGTCTCGCGTCTGGCTGCGGGCCTGCAAGGCCTTGACGTCGGCGTCGGTGACCGGGTCGCCATGCTGGCCCTGAACAGCGACCGCTATTTGGAGTATTTTTTCGCGGTGCCTTGGGCCGGTGGGGTTTTCGTGCCCATCAATACCCGCCTTGCCCCGCCTGAAGTCGAGCATTGGCTAAACGATTCCGGCGCCACTGTTTTATTGGTCGACGACAATTTCACCGCAATGCTACCCAAGCTTCAGGGCCGCTTGGAAAGTGTTAGGACGATCGTTCATGTCGGCGATGGTACCGCGCCCGAGGGCATGTTGTCCTATGAAGGCCTGATCAATGGCGCCGGCGAGATCGCCCCGCTGGATGCGGGCGGCGATGAAATGGCGGGTTTGTTCTATACCGGCGGCACCACGGGACGTTCCAAAGGCGTGATGTTAAGCCACCGGAACCTGCTGTTGAACTCTCTGCAGATCGCCGGCGAGACCGGCTTCACCGCCGAGTCACATTATCTGCACGCCGCGCCCATGTTCCATCTGGCGAACGGCGCGGCAATGTTCGCCATCACCTCGATGGCCGGCGCATCGACGATTATTCCAGGCTTTGAACCGGTTGCCGCATTGCAGGCTATTCAAGACAACAAGATTGATCTGGCCCTGATGGTTCCAACCATGATCAATATGGCGGTCAATCACCCGGACGTCGGCAACTATGATCTAAGCAGCATCCGCCATGTCCTCTTCGGCGCCTCTCCCATGCCCGAGGCGGTCTTGAAGACAGCTCTGCAGGTCATCCCCAACGCCCAGTTCCATCATGTTTATGGCCAAACCGAGGCCGGTCCGGTGCTGACCGCGCTGCCGCCCAACCGTATGGTCGAGGAAGGACCGCTGGCCGGCAAAATCAAATCCGCCGGCGTCGCCATCCCCGGTGTCGAGATCAAGATCGTTGACGAAGACGATATCGAAGTTCCCCGTGGCACGGTTGGTGAAATCTGCGGCCAGGGCGAGAACGTCATGCTGGGCTATTGGAATCAGCCCGAGATGACCGCCCATACTCTGCGCAACGGCTGGCTGCATACGGGCGATGGCGGCCGCATGGACGAAGACGGCTTCGTCTACGTCGTCGACCGGGTCAAGGACATGATTATTTCGGGCGGCGAAAACGTCTACTCGGCCGAGGTCGAGAACGCCATCTATCAACACCCAGGCATCGTTGAATGCGCCGTGATCGGCATCCCGCACGAAAAGTGGGGCGAGCAGGTGCATGCCATTGTCCGCTTGGCCGAGGGCGAGGCGCTGGACGAGGCAGCCGTCATCGCCCATTGCCACGAATGGATCGCCAACTATAAATGCCCGCGCAGCGTCTCGTTCGTGACGCCCCCCCTGCCCCTCTCGGGCGCCGGCAAAATCCTAAAGACCGATCTGCGCAAGCCCTATTGGGAAGGCCACGAGAAGCAAGTTAACTAATTTATGACGTCATCAGTAGAAGCGGACTCCGGAACCGAGCCGGAGGGCGACCCGGTCCAAGGCTGGGTCATGGTTGGGGTCTGCTTTGTTCTGGGCGGCCTCGCCTTTGGTGTCCTCGGCTCGGTCGGGGTGTTCCTGAAACCTTTGGTGGCCGAATTCGGCTGGTCCCGTGGCCAGACCGCCTTTGGCTATTCCATGCTGTCCTTCGCGTCCGCCATCATGGGAGTGGCCTGGGGTTACGTCGCGGACCGGTATGGCAGCGAGCGCCTGATCATGGCGGGCGCTTTTTCAATGGTCGTTGCGCTATTGGGGTTAAGCCATCTGAGCCAGCTTTGGCATTTTTATGCCGCTTATTTTCTGTTCGGCGCGGTTGGCTTTTCCACTTTCATGGGGCCGCTATTCGGCAATGTTGGGCATTGGTTCAAACATAATCCCGGCCTAGCCCTGGGTATTGCCGCCGCCGGCGGCGCCTTGGGACAAGGGGTGATCCCTTTCATCGTCCGCCTGATGATCAGCGAATACGATTGGCGCACGGCCTATTTCGTCCTGGCCGTGGCGTATCTGATTATCGCCGTGCCGTTGGCCCTGGCGGTCAAGGATCCGCCTAGCCGGAAAGCGGTGCAGACAAATGTGCGGGTGCAAACCGATCCACGCTATTCCCTGCCCCCGATTGAGATCATGACCTGGGTTTGTGCGGCGGTGATATTCTGCTGCATCACCATGTCGATGCCCATCGTCCATGTCGTGCCGCTTATTTCCGACCGCGGCATCGCGCCGGAAACCGCGGCCTCGGTGCTTTTAGTACTCATGCTGTCAGGCGCGGCGGGCCGCATCGCGGGCGGCAAATTCGCCGACCTGTTGGGACCGCTGCCGACCTTCATGCTGGCCTCTGCCGGACAAACCATTCTGGTCATCTGGTTTCCCCACATCGACAGCATGATCGGTATTTACATCCTGGCGGTGGCTTTCGGTTTCGCCTATTCCGCCGACATGGTCTCGATCATCACCTGCATGCGCCTGATGATCCCGGTTCACCTGGCCGGCCGGGCCATTGGCTTGGGCACCGCATTCGGCATGGTCGGCATGGGGCTGGGCGGTTACCTGGGCGGTGCGCTGTATGACCTGCACGGCGACTACGTCTGGGCCTTCGCCGCCGCCGCTCTGTCAGGCGGGATCAATCTGTTGATCCTAAGCGGCCTCGTCCTGCGCCTGGGCATGGCACGGCGCAACGCGCTCCTACCCGAAAACCCTCGTAATGCGTCTATATGAGTCTTTATTACCGCACGTCGGTATTATTCGTTAACCGTACGCTCTGATTGGAAAAATGACCAAATAAGGCCAACACCGGCGCCATAGGTCAGGTCTTCGCGAAACAATGGGCTATCCTCGTTCGCCGCACCGTGGTGCGAATTGATGTCGCCGGCAAAAAACAGCCTCAAACGCTTGCCAAGCGGATGCTGCATCAAAAGGCGCAGCCTGCTGCCCAAATAGCCCCCCTGGCCGTCATAGGCCCCTCGTGTCGTGGTTACGAAAGGCGCCTGCACTTCATAAAAATAGTCCTGCAAATCCTCGTCCGCGAAGACGGTGGATAGGCCCAGCTTCAACTTGGTGCCGCTGCCGAGGAAATTACCATGTTGATAGGCCAGTTGCGGTTCGATCAGGAAACCACGATGTTCCACGCTTGAGAAGTCAGTCGAGAAAACCGCCCTAACTGGTAATTCTAAATCAAACTTTGCCCATCGTGCGGCCCTGGCGAAAGTCCACTGCAGGCGCGGTCCTACTTCTGCCATGTGATCGAGATCGGGCATGCCGCGGCGGGCATCGTTGTCATCGGAATCGGCATCCAACGACCCACCCAACGAGATATCCAATTCGAAATCACGGCTATGGACAAGGCGCCCCCGCAACAACCCCTTGCTGTCAGAACGGATAAACTCGCCGCGGTAAATGGGCAGCGGCAGTGCAATGCCGTTAAAGTGGTTTTGTCCCGCCGCCGGATAATCGGGCAAATAGCCCGCACCGCCCGCCACTCCAAGCTCAAACAACGGTTTTTCCGCCGCCAGAACAGGTACGGACAGGCAGGCACACAGCAGGCCAAGGGCCAGGGCGCGACGAACAACGGCTTGCGGCATCGGAGTACTTCCAGACTGCGAAAAGGGCGCTAACCTTCTAGCAATAAAGAGCCGGCATTTGCAAAGGCGTACTGCCAGCAACGGGGTTATTGGGCATGTGACAGCTTGTCGCTTGACTTCATTTCACATTCCGCTATGTAAACAGTACCAATTTAGTCCTGATTGCAGGGGTGAGTGATGATCCGCCTAAATAAGATGACCGATTACGCCGTTGTCATGCTGAGCCATATGGCCAATATCGAAGGCAGTGACACTGGCAGAATGGTGACGGCCGTACAGATGGCGCAGGATTCTGGCGTGCCCCTGCCCTCGGTCTCGAAACTGATGCAACAGTTGAGCAAGGCCGGTATCCTAACCTCCCATCGCGGCGCCGGCGGCGGTTACAGTCTGGATCGGGCGGCGGGCCAGGTTACCGTGGCCGACATCGTAACCGCCCTGGAGGGGCCAATTGCGCTGACCTCGTGCATTGATGGCGCGGATACCTCGTGCGGTTCCATGCCCTTGTGTTCCATGAGCGGCAACTGGAACCAGGTCAATCATGCCATTCAGGCGGCTTTGGAAAGCGTCAGCCTGGCCGAAATGATGCCCCGGCCTTTTGCCTTTGAACCGACCCCGGAAGAGCTGGCTAAATGAGTTATACATCCGAAACGGCGGAGCAAGTCTCCTCGATTGCCGGTGACAAGTACAAATACGGCTTTGTCACTGACATCGAGACGGAAATGGCGCCCAAGGGCCTGAATGAAGACATTGTCCGCTTCATCTCGGCCAAGAAGAACGAACCGGAATGGATGCTGCAATGGCGTCTCCGAGCCTATGAACGTTGGCTGGGGATGGACGAGCCGGTCTGGGCCAAGGTTGACTATCCGGAGATCGATTTTCAGGACGCCTATTATTATTCCGCGCCAAAATCCATGGAAGACGGCCCGCAAAGCCTGGATGAGGTTGACCCCGAGCTGCTGCGTACCTACGAAAAGCTGGGCATTCCCCTGCACGAACAGGCCATGTTGGCTGGTGTCGCGGTGGATGCGGTATTCGACAGCGTTTCCGTCGCCACCACCTTTCGCAAGGAACTGGCCAAGGCCGGGGTGATCTTCTGCCCGATTTCGGAGGCGGTGCAAGAGCACCCTGAATTGGTGCAGAAGTACATGGGCTCCGTCGTGCCCTATTCCGATAATTATTATGCGACGCTGAATTCAGCCGTCTTTACTGACGGTTCCTTCGTCTACATCCCCAAGGGCGTGCGCTGTCCCATGGAACTGTCGACCTATTTCCGCATAAATCAGGCCAACACCGGGCAGTTTGAACGCACCCTGATCATTGCCGACGAGGGCAGTTATGTCTCGTACCTGGAGGGCTGCACGGCGCCACAGCGGGACGAGCACCAGCTTCACGCCGCCGTGGTCGAACTGGTCTTGATGGATGATGCCGAGATCAAATATTCCACCGTGCAAAACTGGTATCCCGGCGATGAGAACGGCAAGGGCGGGATCTACAATTTCGTGACCAAGCGGGCGGCCTGTCGGGGGCGAAATTCAAAAGTCTCCTGGACCCAGGTCGAGACCGGCTCCGCCGTTACCTGGAAGTATCCCAGCTGCATTCTGCAAGGCGACAATTCGGTGGGCGAATTCTATTCCGTCGCCATCACCAACAACCTGCAGCAAGCCGATACAGGCACCAAGATGATCCATATTGGCGAGAACACCTCTTCGACCATCATCGCCAAGGGCATTTCGGCCGGACGCAGCCAGAGCACCTATCGCGGCCTGGTGCGGATGCAACCGGGCGCCAAGGGCGGGCGCAATTATACTCAGTGCGACAGCCTGCTGATCGGCGACAAATGCGGCGCCCACACGGTGCCCTACATTGAAAACCGCAACCGCACGGCGCAGATCGAACACGAAGCGACGACGGCGAAGATTTCCGAGGATCAGCTGTTCTATTGCCGCCAGCGGGGTCTGTCCGATGAAGAGGCGTTGTCCATGATCGTCAATGGTTTCTGCAAACAAGTTTTACAGGAATTGCCCATGGAATTCGCCGTGGAAGCGCAGAAATTGGTTGGTATCTCACTTGAAGGCAGTGTGGGTTAGGGAAATGGGTAACATGTTGGAAATTAAGGGCCTGCACGCGGATGTGGATGGCACGGAAATCCTCAAGGGCATTGATCTGAGCATTGGCGAGGGCGAGGTGCATGCCATCATGGGGCCCAATGGTTCCGGCAAGAGCACGCTGTCCTATGTCCTCTCCGGGCGCGACGGCTATAACGTCACCGCCGGCTCGATTACCTATCGGGGCCGGGATTTAAGCGAATTGAATACCGAGGAGCGCGCCGCCGAAGGCATCTTCCTGGGCTTTCAGTACCCGGTCGAGCTGCCGGGTGTGTCTTCCACCACTTTCCTGAAGACCGCCCTGAATGCGGTGCGCCGGCACCGGGGCGAGGAAGAGCTGGACGCGGTGCAATTCATGAAGCGCCTGCGGGTCCATACCAAGGCGCTCAACATCAGTGATGACATGCTGCGCCGTGGCGTCAATGTGGGCTTTTCAGGCGGCGAGAAAAAGCGCAACGAGATCCTGCAGATGGCCTTGCTGGAGCCGTATTTCGCAGTCCTGGACGAAACCGACAGCGGCCTGGATATTGATGCCTTGAAGGTCGTGGCCGAAGGCGTCAACGCGCTGCGCGGACCAAAACGCTCGATGCTGGTGATCACCCATTATCAGCGCCTGCTGGATTACATCGTACCCGACTATGTGCATGTCCTGGCCCATGGCCGGATCGCCAGATCTGGCGGCAAGGAATTGGCGCTGGAGTTGGAGGAAAAGGGCTACGGCGAGTTTGTCGCCGGGACGGAGGCGGCCTAGGCCATGGGGATGGAAGCCTATCAAGCGCAGTTCGCCGATCATCTGCCGGGCGGTGGTCCGGCTTGGCTGTCGGATTTGCGCCAGGCGGCGGCCACCCGGTTTTCTAGCCAGGGTCTGCCCGACCGCAAGGTCGAGGAATGGCGCTACACCAATCTGAAGCCGGTGCAGGCACAGCTATTCGCGCTGGATGCGGTGTCTGCTGGTGCTGCGCCACCGGCTCTGCTGGAAAGCAGTTATCGGCTGGTCTTCAGCAACGGCGTCCTGCAAAGCGGCGCCAATGATCTTCCCACCGGCGTCAGGCTGGCAGGCATGGCGGAGACCTTGAGCGAGAGCCCTGGTTCGCTGGCGGCGCATATGGGTCAAATCAACGCCGGACAGGATTTGCCGCTACCGGCTCTGAACCAGGCTTTGAGCCGAGATGGTTACATTTTGTCCATCGATCCCGGCGTTATGGTGGAGCGGCCCATGGAGGTCCTGTTCCTATCCGATGCGGGTACCTGCTATCCCCGTAATCTGGTGTTGGCCGGTGCCGGCTCTGAGGCGACGGTGGTAGAACATTATCTGGGCCGGGGTGACGGCGAATATTTCGTCAATGCGGTGACGGAGATCCATGCTGCGCTAGGGGCAAAGTTGCGGCGTTATAAGATCCAGCAGGATGCATTCGGCGCCTCTCATGTCGCAACCCTGGCCGGGCAGCTGGGCGACGATGCCCACTTCGAAAATTTTGACCTGAATTTGGGCGGCCAATTGGTGCGCAGTGAAATCCATATGGCGCTGGCTGGACAAGGCGCGGAAGCGGCCCTGAATGGCGTCTATCTGCTGCGCGGCAAACAGCATTGCGACAACGCCATTCAGATGGATCACGTCGTGGGTGCCACCAACAGCCATCAGGATTATCGCGGCATCCTTGACGACAAGGCGCATGCCGTCTTTCAGGGCAAGATCACCGTGCGGCCCGATGCCCAGGGCATTGAAGGCCATCAATTGAACAAGACCCTGTTGTTGTCCGATGATGCGGAAATCGACAGCAAACCGGAATTAGAAATCCTGGCTGACGATGTGAAATGCAGCCATGGCGCCACCGCCGGCGAACTGGACGAAACCGGCCTGTTCTATCTCCGCTCCCGCGGCATACCCGAGGCCGAGGCCCGGCAATTGCTGATGACCGCTTTTATTGCCGAGACCGTGGCCCACATTGGCCATGATGACGTACGCGCGGTCATGGAACGGCTGGTCGGCGAATGGATGGCGCAATGAACGAACTCGCACAAAGCAGCGGTTTCAGCGGCCATAACGTGGAAGGCGGCTTCGACGTTGATCGTGTCCGCCAGGATTTCCCCATTCTTGGCCGCCAGGTTCATGGCAAGCCTCTGGTCTATTTCGACAGTGGCGCCTCGGCGCAAAAACCACGCGCCGTAATTGATGCCATGACCGAAGTGCTGGAAGCGCAATACACCAACGTCCACCGCGGCGCCCACTATCTAAGCCAGACCCTGACCGACCGCTACGAAGGCGTGCGCGAGAAAATCGCCGCCTTTTTGAACGCGCCGTCGGAAAACGAAATCGTCATCACCCGCAACACGACCGAGGCCATCAACCTTGTCGCCGCCACCTATGGCCGCAAGTTCCTGAACAAAGGCGACGGCGTGCTGATTTCCGATATGGAGCATCACGCCAACATCGTGCCCTGGCAGCTGTTGCGTGATGAGATCGGCATTGAATTGAAAGTCGCGCCCATAGACGACCGTGGCGTGCTGGACATGGACGCCTATGCCGCCCTGCTGGACGGGAACACCAAGCTGGTGGCCATGACCCATTGCTCCAACGTCCTAGGCACCATGTTGCCGGGCAAGGAAATCGTGCGCCTGGCCCATGAACGCGGCATTCCCGTGTTGTTGGACGGCAGCCAGGCGGTGGTTCACAGTGCCGTCGATGTGCAAGACCTGAACGCGGACTTCTATGTCTTTACCGGGCATAAGCTATATGGTCCGACGGCCATCGGCGTGCTGTACGGCAAGGCTGATCTATTGGCGCAAATGCCGCCCTATCAGGGTGGCGGCGACATGATCGCCACGGTGACGTACGAGAAAACCACCTATCAGGAACCGCCCTACCGGTTCGAGGCCGGCACCCCGCCAATTGTCGAGGCAATCGGCCTGGGCGCGGCCATTGACTATGTCTCGGCCATCGGCATGGATGCCATCGCGGCGCATGAAAAGGCGCTGTTGGCCTATGCCACCGAACGTCTGACCGCCATGCCCGATATCCGTCTGTTCGGTAGCGCGCCTGAAAAGGCGGCCATATTGTCGTTCGTGCAAGACGGCATTCATCCCTTCGATACCGCCGCGACACTGGACCGGGCCGGGGTCGCCGTGCGCGTGGGCCAGCATTGCGCCGAGCCTCTCATGGCGCGCCTGGGCGTTGACGGCACCGTGCGGGCATCCTTGGCGATGTACAACACCAGTGGCGAAATCGATACCATGATCACCGCCCTGGAGAGAGCCCGGAGCTTGTTTGGCTAATGACGATCGCACCTGAAAAATTGGCTCAATATGACGAGTACGTTGAGGCGCTGGATCTGCTCGATGAAGAAAGCCGCTTTGAATACATCATCGATATCGGCAAGCGGGCCGACAAAACCCCCTTCCCGGCTGAATGCATGGATGACGCGCATCTGATGCATGGCTGCATGTCCAAGGTCTGGATCGTCCATGACCCGAATGGTGACAGCCACATTTTTCGTGGTCAGAGCGATGCCATAATCGTTAAAGGTTTGGTCTCTATGATGACCGGATCGTTCAGCGGTCTGACCAGTGAGGAGCTGGCCGAGGTAACCCTGGATCATGTGCGCGGGTTGAACCTGGGCGCCCTGACCATGCAGCGCCAGGTGGGGATGATGGCGATGTTGAAACATATGCAGAAACTAAGTCAGCGGTCCGACAGGACCGCGGAGACTTTAAGAGCCGCGGATTAGGAGTATAGAAATGGATATGTCGGATATGGATCCGCATGGGATGTTCAATCCCTTTGGCCACTTGCACGGACCGGAACTGGACGATGACGGCAAGGCGCGCGCCGGCGAAGCGTTGGCGGACGGCGTTGCCGCAGCCTCGGAATCAGCGGTAATTGATGCCATGCGGGAAGTTTATGATCCGGAAATCCCGGTCAATATTTTCGAACTGGGCCTGATCTATGACTACAAACTCGATCCCGCCGGCAATGTGGACATCCAAATGACCCTGACGGCACCCGGCTGTCCCGTCGCCGGTATCCTGCCGGGCCATTTAGCCCGCACGGTATCCGAGGCCGAAGGGGTGGCCCAGGTCGTGGTCGAACTGGTTTGGGATCCGCCGTGGGATATGTCCATGATGTCAGAAGCCGCCCGCGTCGAATTGGATATGTTTTAAGATTATGGCAAGATGATGCTGCCTAGTTTGGGGAAACTGGGTCTGTTTGGGGAACAGGAAGTATGAATATGCAAAGACCAGCAGTTATTACGATGACGGAAGCAGCCGTAGCCCGCGCCAAGGAATTGATGGCGCGCAGCCAGGGCGACGTTTTAGCCTTGCGCGTGGGGGTCAAGACAGGCGGCTGTTCCGGCCTGATGTACGAGGTGGAATACGCCAAGGAAAAGAAACAGTTCGAGGAAGAAGTCGAAATCGACGGCGTCAAGGTGTTCATCGATCCGACCGCGATCATGTTCCTGATCGGGGCGGAGATGGATTACGTCACGGACAAGTTTCAATCCACCTTCGTCTTCAACAATCCCAATGAGTCCGATCGCTGCGGCTGCGGTGAAAGCTTCCGCGTCGCCTGAAGCAAACTCGGTAAAATCACGGACGGGACAAGGCGCAAGTTCCACAAAAAAAGTGCCGTGCGGGACTTTCCGCACAAAATTTATTGCGCGCTTTGCCCGCCGCCGCACTACAATCAAAAAAAACCTATAGAGGGAATATCTGCACATGGCGGATCTTGATGACATCAAGGAAGGCAAGGAATTTGGCCTGGACACACCGGCCCGGAACGAGCCGTTCTTCCTGAAAGGCTCCAACGCCCTGGATTGGGGCATGCAGAACCGCCTCTCACGAATATTCAATCCCATCTCGGGCCGCACGGTGATGCTGGCCTTTGATCACGGCTATTTTCAAGGTCCGACCACGGGCATCGAACGCATGGATCTGGCCATCCCGCCCTTGATCCCGCATGCCGATGTCTTGATGTGCACACGCGGCGCCCTGCGCAGCTGTATTTCACCAACCGCCAACAAGCCGGTGGTGTTGCGCTCCTCGGCGGGACAAAGCATCCTGAGCGAATTGTCCAACGAACTGGTCGCGGTGGATATCGAAGACGCCATCCGCCTGAACGCCGCCGCCATCACGGCACAGGTCTATATCGGGGCGGAGTACGAACATAAGTCCATCGCCAATGTGGTCAAATTGATCGATACCGGCGCGCGCTATGGCATTCCCACCCTGGCAGTAACGGGTGTCGGCGCGGATATGGTGCGCGACGCCCGCTATTTCGGTCTGGCCACCCGCATTGCCGCCGAAATCGGCGCCCATTATGTGAAAAGTTATTTTATCGAGGATGGCTTCGAAAAAGTGGTTGCGGGCTGTCCGGTCCCCATCGTCATCGCAGGCGGCAAGAAACTGCCAGAGGGCGAGGCCCTGGACATGGCCTATCGGGCCGTGGATCAAGGTGCCGCCGGCGTCGATATGGGCCGCAATATTTTCCAGTCCGACAGTCCCGTCGCCATGATCCAGGCGGTGGGCGCCGTGGTTCACCGCAACGAAAGCGCGGCCAACGCCTTGCAGATGTATCAGGATTTAAAGAGCGATCTGGAGGCATAGATCATGGCTGATAAAGCCGCGGCCGATTGGAAGAAGACCGCCTGCGTCCTGTGTGGCAGTAACTGCGGCGTCCTGGTTCAGTTGGGCGGCAGGGACGGCCGGGAGATCGTCCGCGTGCGCGGCGACAAGGCACACCCCGGCACCAAGGGCTATACCTGCAACAAAGCCTTGCAGCTGAATTATTATCAATCCGCCAAGGGCCGCCTGACCTCGCCACTGCGCCGCCGCGATGACGGCAGCTTCGAGGAAATTGACTGGGCTACCGCGATATCCGAGATCGCCGAGAAATTCATCGCCATCCGCGATGAACTTGGCGGCGACAAGATCGTCTATTACGGCGGCGGCGGACAAGGCAATCACTTGGGCGGCGGCTATTCCCCGCCATTGCGCCGGGCCCTGGGCAGCCGCTATCGCGGCAATGCCCTGGCCCAGGAAAAGACCGGCCTGTCCTGGGTCTTCGACCGCATGGTCGGCGGCTTTTATCACGGCGATTTCGAACATTGCGAAACGGCTCTTCTGGTGGGCAAGAACCCGTGGCATTCGAACGGCTTTCCCCGCGCCCGCGTGGTGCTGCGTCAGCTGGCAAAAGACCCGAACCGCAAACTGATCGTGATCGACCCGCGGGTGACGGAAACGGCGGAACTGGCGGATATCCACCTCCGCGTTCAGCCCGGACGGGATGCCTGGCTGCTGGCCGCGATCCTAGGGCAACTGGTACAGGCGGACCTGATCGATCATGCTTGGCTGGCCGCCCATGCCCAGGGCCACGAGGAAGTGATCGATGCCCTGTCCACAATACCTGTTGCCCAATATGCCGCCTTTGCCGGCATTGAAATGCCCCAGATCGAAGAGGTGGCGGACATCCTTGGCCGCACCAACAGTCTCTCGGTGCTGGAAGATCTAGGCATCGAAATGGCGCCCAATTCAACGGTGAACAGCTATCATTGCATCCTGCTGTTCCTATTGACCGGCAATTTCGCCAAGGCCGGCGCGGTTAATCTGCCGGCCCAGTTGGTGACGATATTCACGCCCGATAGAATCAGCGAAAGCCGAGACGAACGCGGCCATGAAACCGGCTACAAGACCACGCCCGTCACCCAGTCGCGAATCATCTCCGGCTTGATCCCCTGCAATTTGCTGCCGGACGAAATTATTACCGATCATCCGGACCGCTTCCGCGCCATGCTGATCGAAAGCGCCAACCCGGTGCATTCCCTGGCGGATGCCAAACGCATGCGCGAGGCGCTCGCCACCCTGGATCTGGTCGTGGTGATCGATGTTGCCATGACCGAGACCGCGAAAGCGGCGGATTACGTGCTGCCGGCTTCCAGCCAGTACGAAAAACCGGAGATGACGTTCTTCAATTTCGAGTTTCCGGAAAACTGCGCCCAACTGCGCGCGCCATTGATGCCACCTCTGCCCGGCACCCTGTCCGAGCCGGAGATCCATGCCCGTTTGCTGGAGGCCATTGATCCTTTCAATGCTAGCGAATTGGAACCATTGCGGGCAGCAGCACAGGACGGATTGGAAGCCTACGCCATGGCCTATGGCGCGGCGGCCAAGGCTAATCCCAAGATCAACCACTATGGCGCCTATATCCTTTACCGCACCCTGGGCCCCAGCCTGGCAACGGGTATGTCGGAAGGTGCGGCCCTTTTGGGGGTGGCACAGATGTTCGCGGCCACCGAGACGGCATCATTGGCGCGGGCCGGTTTCGAGGGCACGCCAATGCAGGCCGGCAACAAACTGTTCGAGGCGTTGCTGGCGGCACAGTCGGGGTTGGTCTTTTCCATCGACGCGCCCGAGGATAGTTTTCGCCGCAACAGACTGGCGGGCGGTACCGTCAACCTGCACCTGCCCGAGATGCTGGATAAAGTCAGGGAGCTCGACGATTATGCCGCTGCCGAGACCACGGCTGAATTTCCCCTGGTCCTGGCGGCGGGGGAGCGGCGCTCCTACACCGCCAATACCGTCGTCCGTGATCCGGCCTGGGCCAAATCGAACAACGCGCTAACGCTTGCCGTTAATCCCACCGATGCCGCCAGCCTTGGTATTAACGATGGCGGCACCGCGCGGTTGACCACGGTACGGGATTCGGTCGAGGTGGTGGTGGAGCTGGACAAGCGCATGCTGCCTGGCACCATTTCACTGCCCAATGGCTTCGGCCTCTCCTACCCCGATGCCCAGGGCAACGAAGTCGTCACGGGGATTTCACCGAACGAATTAACGGCCGTGGAAGACCGCGACGATTTCGCTTACACGCCCTGGCACAAGTTCGTGCTGGCGCGTCTGGAAACGCCCTAGATATCAGGCCTTGTCCGGATGGGGCACACCCTGGTCCTCGATTACCTCCGCCGTGCCTTTTTCTTCATCAAAGCGCAGGCGTTCCACATGGTTTAAATCCGTGCCCGTGACGCGCACGAAGCTGGCGCCCTTGGGGTGATCAATGGCGTGGATCTCACCAACATCGAACAGGCCGGCCTGACCGGGATTAAGGCGGAATTCCTGGGTTACTTCCAGCTTCGCTTCACCGGCGCCACTGGCGCCACCAATTCTGTTGTAAACCTTCATGTCAGTATGTTTGCCGGCCTGGCCATAGATTGCCCAGGATGCGCCATGATCGTGCGGCGGCGAGGTACGGTCGCCACCTGCGATATAGGCCAGGACGCAGAATTCAAGATCGGGGTCTTCGTAAATTGTACGCACGCCTGGTTCCTGATCATCGCCCAGGGTGGCCGCCAGGAAATCCTGATCAAGCAATAATTTTTCCAGATTGCCGCGTGTCATATCCCGGCCCTCGTGGCCAGGGTTTGCCGATAACGTCTCACGCGTGTCTTGACAGAATTGCTCCAGTGAGTAGCCCATGATTTTTCCCCTTTAAGCTTTATTCGGAAATGCCTTGCGTAGTTCCGCGACTTGATCATCCGTAAGGTAGCGGGTTCTCTGCCCTTGTAAAAGCATGAAAAGACGCGCCGTTTCCTCCAATTCTTCCGCCGCGTCCAATGCCGCCGAAAGATCCGTACCCGCCACCACAGGGCCATGATTGGCCAGCAGCATGGCATGATGGTCCTGTGCTGTCTGACGCACCGCCTCCGCCAACTTCATATCACCGGGCGCATGGAACGGTACCAGAGGCAGCCTGCCCACGCGCATGACATAATAGGCGGTGATCGGCGGCAACAAATCGGCAGGGTCCAGATCGGCCAGGACCGAGACGGCCACGGAATGGGTGGCATGCAGATGCACCACCGCGCCGCTGCCCGGACGCTGATCATAGACCGCCAGATGCAGAAAGCTCTCCTTGGTCGGCCTATCGCCGCTGACATGTTCGCCGCTTTCGTCCAGGCGCGAGAGCCGGTCAGGATCAAGATTACCAAGGTTCGATCCGGTCGGCGTCAGCAACCAGCCGTCATCGAGCCGCACCGAGATATTACCCGTGGCACCGTGGGTGAGACCACGGCCATGGATCGAGGCACCCACATCACAAATTTCCTGGCGCAGTCGCTCCTCATTCATGGTGCACAGTCCAGAGCCTTGAGAAAGAAATTCTCGACGCCGAAATTGCCCGATTTCAGGGCCAGGGCCAATTCAGGCCCTCCTAAAGTCGTCGTCCATGGCACGCCGGGATCGATCTGCGGCCCGATACGGATGCCGTTCACGCCCAGGGCCTGCACCACGGCGCCCGAGGTTTCGCCGCCCGCCACCACCAGACGCCGCACCCCGGCCGCCACCAGTCCCGTGGCGATTCTAGCCATTGCCGCCTCGATCAACGCGCCCGCCTCGGCCCGGCCCAATCTATCCTGGGCCGCGCGGACATCATCGGGTGCGGCGGAGGCATAGATCAAGGGCGGTCCGTCATCCAGTTGCGCCATAGCCCAGGCCAGAGCCTCGGTGGCCTGATCCTCGCCGGCAGCCAATTTCAGGGGGTCGAGTTGAAACGACGGCCGGCTTTTTTGCATGGCCGCTACCTGTGCCAGGGTCGCCTCGGAACAGGACCCCGACAGCACCGCGCCCAGGCCCGGCACGCTTGGCAGGCCATCCGCCACGGTATCCGAGGATAGCTTACCCGCGCGGCGGAAGTTGTCCGGCAAACCGAGGGCCACGCCGGAACCGCCCGTGATCAGTTTCAGATCGGCACAGGCCGCCCCGATGGACAGCAGGTCGGCATCGCTCAAGGCATCGACGATCGCATGCTGCTTGCCTTCCGCCCGCAACGCCTTGAAGGCGGCATGGACTTGATCGGTACCAGCCGCGACGGTGCGGTGATCAACCAAGCCAACCGGATGCCGGCACTGGGCCGCCAGCACGCGGACCAGGGAAGAATCGGTCATCGGCGTCAGGGGATGGTTCTGCATCCCCGATTCCGATAGCAACTGATCGCCGACAAACAGATAGCCGTAACAAATCGTCCGGCCGTTTTCCGGAAAGGCCGGGCAGGCAATGGTAAAATCCTGATCCAGGGCCGCCAGCAAGGCCTCGGCCACGGGACCGATGTTTCCCTGCGGTGTGGAGTCGAATGTGGAGCAATATTTGAAGAAAAACTGTTCCGCCCCGGCCCCTTGCAGCCATTGCAAGGCCTCCAAGGATTGCTGAATAGCCTCGTCCACCGGATTTGTGCGGGACTTCAGCGCGATGACAACCGCCTCCGCCTCAGGCACGGTAACATCGGCGCCCGGTGGGCCGAAAAACTGCACCGTGCGCATGCCCTGGCGCACCAGGGTATTCGCCAGATCCGTCGCACCGGTGAAATCATCGGCGATACAGCCAAGCAAAATCGACATTCTTGAATTCCCAATCTGGACGCAAGCTTCATTTTGCATGACAGTAGCACGCCAGCACTGATGCCGCAGTAGTGGGCTGGAGGGGGAGATTGCATGACTTGGTCGATTATAGCCCTTGATCGGGACAGCGGCGCGCTGGGTATCGCCGTTGCCTCGCGTTTCTTCGCCGTGGGCGCCATCGTGCCCTGGATCAGGAGCGGTGTCGGCGCCGTCGCCAGCCAGGCCATGGCCAATCCAACCCTGGGCCCCGCCATCCTGGATCGGCTGCAAGACGGAGAATCGGTGCAATCCGCCCTGGATAATGCCTGGGGCGGGGACGACGGCAGCGCGGTACGGCAGGTCCATGTCCTGGACCGTCACGGCAACCGGGCGGCTCATACTGGCAGCGACTGCATTGACTGGTGTGGCGATATGGGCGGTAAGTATCTCTCCGTCGCCGGTAATATGCTGGTCGGCAAAGAGGTGCTACAGGCCTGTCTGGATGAATATGGCGACAAAAGCCCCCTGCCCTTTGCCGAACGCCTGCTGGCGGGTTTGCTGGCCGGAGACGCGGCGGGCGGTGACAAGCGGGGCAAACAGGCAGCCGCCCTGAAGATATATACCACCGAGGACTATCCGGACTGGGACATCCGGGTCGACGATCATCCTGACGCACCGGCGGAACTGGCCCGTGTTTTCAGCGTTGGCCAAGGTGCCTACGCGGCCTACAAACCCTTCATTCCAACCCGCGCCAATCCCGCCGGCGTAACGGATAGGGCAAAAATGGCGGCGGTGCGGGCGAAAGCGGAACAACAGTGAGGAAGCATGGGTAAAGTCAAAAACATTCTGTTCATCATGTATGACCAATTGCGGGCCGATTATCTGGGCTGCGAGGGCCATCCGACAATCAAGACGCCGCACATGGATGCCCTGGCGGCGCGCGGCGTGCGCTTTAACCGGGCCTATTCTCAGGCACCAGTCTGCGGGCCTTCGCGCGTCTCGTTCTATACTGGGCGCTATATGTCCAGCCATGGGGCGGGTTACAACAATGTGCCGTTTTCCCTGGATCAATGGACCATGGGAGATTATTTGCGCGAAGTCGGCATGCGTTCCGTGCTGGTAGGCAAAACCCATATGGTGCCCGATCAAAGCGGCATGAAGCGGCTGCAAATCAATCCGGTCTCGGAATTGGGCGTTTGGATCAGCCAGTCGGGCTTCGAAGCGTTCGAGCGTGATGACGGCCTGCATCCCAACCAGGCGGTGGACCCGATGCTCACCTACAACGAATACTTACGCGGCAAGGGCTATGACGGCGACAATCCCTGGCACGACCATGCCAATTCAGCCGAGGGGCCCAATGGCGAAATATTAAGCGGCTGGCACATGCGCTACGCCCGCCTGCCCGCCAGGGTGGCGGAGGAAGATTCCGAAACGCCGTATATGACCAGTCGCGCCGTGGAATTTATTGACCAGGCTGGTGACGAACCCTGGTGTCTGCATTTCTCTCTGATCAAGCCCCATTGGCCCTATGTAGCGCCCGCGCCCTATCACGAAATGTATGGCCCCAACCAGATCATCCCCGCCAATATAAGTCGCGAGGAAGTCGACAACCCCCATCCCGTGGTGGGCGCCTTTCAAGGCCATGAGGGCAGCGAGAATTTTCGCCGCGAAGAAGTCCGCCAAACCGTGATCCCCACCTACATGGGCCTGATCACGCAATGCGATGACCAACTGGGCCGCTTGATCGCGTTCCTTGAAGAACGCGGACGCCTGGATGACACCATGATCGTATTGACGTCCGACCATGGCGACTACCTTGGCGACCACGGCCTGGCCGAAAAGGATCTCCTGCATGAAGAAGTGGCCCGCATTCCCATGATTATCTACGATCCTGATGCAGAGGCGGACAGCCGCCGTGGCAGCGTGGATGACCGCCTGGTGGAGGCGATTGACCTGATCCCCACCTTCCTGGACAGCCAGGGCGGTGATTTGCATAACCACCGACTGGAGGGACGCTCCCTATTGCCCCTGTTGCGCGCCAGCGGCGAAGTGGCTGAATGGCGTGACGCGGTATTCTCGGAGACGGATTACACCTTCCATCCGGCCCGTCAGGCCCTTGGACTGGGGCCCAACGAAGGCCGGGCCTATATGATCCGGACGGCGGAATGGAAGTATATTTTCTACGAAGGCTTCCGCCCGCAATTGTTCCATCTGGCCGAAGATCCCATGGAGCAAAATGATCTCGGCGAAGACCCGGCGCACGCGGCACAGAGTGCGCTGCTGCATGAAAAGCTATTCCAATGGCTGCGCAATCGGCGCATGGGGGTGATGCCCGATGCGGTGGCCGATCAGCGCACAGGCAAGGCCAAGGAACGGGGTTTTGTATTCGGAGTATGGTGATGAGCAAGTTGACGGGCGGCTGCCTCTGCGGCGCCATAAGGTTCGAGATCACCGGCGAGCCCATGGTGATCAGCCATTGCCATTGCGCCACCTGCCGCAAGGCGACGGGGGCGCCGTTCATAACCTGGATCACGCTGGCGCCGGATGGTTTCGCCTATACCCAAGGCAGGCCCGCGATTTATCGCTCGACACCCAGTATACGACGGAGTTTTTGCGCCGAATGCGGCACCACCCTGGGCTATGCCTCGGACGACTACGATGACGAGTTGGATATTGCCGCCGCCGCGTTGGACGATCCGGCCCAGGTTAGGCCCGATGACCACATCTGGGTTGACGGCATGCTGCCCTGGCTGAAGTTCGACGACGGCCTGCCCCGCCTGCCGGGCTCCCACTGGGAACATGGTTATCCGGACCGCTCAAACTAACGCTACGCGGCGTCCACCAAAATAAAGGCGATTTGGCAGGGTTCGGTTCCCCGGTTCGACCAGGCATGATTTGTGCCCTGTTGCACCACCGTATCGCCGGCCTTTAACAGATAATCTTCGTCGTCCATCATCATGTAGATTTCGCCGGTCAGAATCACGGCATAGTCCACGCTATCGGTGCGGTGCATGAAGGGATGGCGTGCGCCCTCGACAACATTGGCACCCGCGCCCATCTCGGCAAAAGCCGCCTTGCCGTCCAGATTGGCCAGGACTTCAGGGTCTTCCGGGTCGAATTGCACGATACGAAAGATTGAGCCATTTTTTGGCGGATGCAGGACCAGCGGCCCGGTGACGGGATCGTCATGCCGCTCCATCACCGCCGGGCTTTCGCTCACCTGCCACAGGTTGGTCAAGGTCACGCCAGGGCGGTTGGGCCGTTGCAAGATGCATTCAGCCGTATCGTCCATGATAACCGTCGCAACACCGTTTTCGTCGTGGCCGGTGACCACGCGCCGGATCGGACGCCCCATGTGGTTCTCCTAAAGTATCGCGACGGGTCGGACCGGGCAGCCAGTGGCGCCCTTGAACTTCACGGGCAAGACGACGAAACAGAAAGTATCGACAGCCATGCCGGCCAGCTCGCCCAGGGCCATATTCTCAATGATATGAACACCGGCTTCGGCCAGACAGTGTTGATGCACGGGCATCATGATCTCGGGATGATTAGTGCCGGGCAGAACTTCCAACGCCATGTTGTCAGCGCCAATGGCAACCACGCCCTGTTCGGTCAGCCATTTCGCGGCACCTTCATCAATGCCCGGCTCGCCTTCCAGATAGATTTCATTGTCGGTCATGAAATAGCGGCCCCAGCCGGTGTTGATCATCACCACGTCGCCGGCTTGCGGTGCCACGTCCCTGGCTTCACAAACCCGCTTGAGATCATCCGCCGTCACCGCCCGGCCCGCCGCCAGATGGTCGCCGTCATCCAGGCCCGAGACATCCAGACAAAGGCCTCTGGTGATCATGGGGGGAATATTTTCGATACCCAGATCCTTGAGGCCGAAATCACCGACACTGTCGTCGATGTTATGGCCGCCATAGAGATGCTCGCCGATACTGAAGTGGCCCAAGGCATCAATGTGGGTGCCCACATGCATGGTCATGCCGACCCGTTCCAGATTGGCGCCGACCTGGTTGGTGGCGCCCAGCTCGGCCCGCACCTTCATGCTGTTGCGGGCCGTGGCGCCGGAATGGATCACATACGGCGTTTGGTTCGGCGCCATGTACGGCGCGCCATTTTCGATGACGAAGCTCAAATCTAGGATCTGTCCGGACTTGGCCATGGCGAGCGCCGCCAAGGTGCTTTCGGGCGTCAGCTGGTTGGCGGCGCCAAGCTGGTCGCCCGCCCCCCAACGGCTATGATCATGCGCACAGCTAACCATTCCAGTGCCTCCTGCTAATGGCTATCGCGGGACTCGCCCCGCTCCTCGATCACATTGACGAACATGGTGGCCGGTTCCAAACAGGCGCCGGTTTCCAACTGCCCGACCATGGAACGATAGATCTCCTCCCACGGGGTTTGCGAGCCGGGGAAGTTTGCCTTCCAGGCCGCCTTGCGCTTCTCGATCTCCTCAGTGGGCAACATTACATCCACCGTGCGCTTATTGAGATCGACGCGGACCTGATCACCGGTCTCCAAGATCGCCAGACCGCCGCCCACCGCGCTTTCCGGTGAGGCATTGAGAATTGACGGACTGCCCGAGGTGCCGCTTTGCCGGCCATCGCCCATACAGGCCAGATCTTCGATACCTTCGGCGGCCAGGGCATCGGGGGGCGTCATATTCACCACCTCGGCCGAGCCCGGATAACCCACCGGGCCGTTGCCCCGAATCACCAAAATGCTCTGCGCGGTAATCTCCAGAGAGGGATCGTTGATGCGGGCGTGATAATCTTCCGGTCCCTCAAAGACAATGGCGCGGGCCTCGAACGCATCCTCGTCACCGGGGGTGGAGAGGTAACGGCCGCGGAATTTCTCATCGATGACCGAGGTCTTCATCACCGCGCTGTCGAACAGATTGCCGGAAAGAACCACGAAGCCAGCCTTGGCCATCATGGGATTGTTGTAGGCCCGAATGACGTCGCGGTTGACGTAGGGCGCGGCGGCACGGTCGGCTTCCAGGTTTTCACCCATGGTTTTGCCGGTGACGGTCATCGCACTGTTGTTCAATTTGCCCGCGTCCATCAGTTCCTGCATCACCTTGGGCACGCCGCCGGCACGATAGTAATCCTCACCCAAATACTCACCGGCGGGCTGCAGGTTGACCAACAGCGGAATATCGTGGCCGTGGGACTGCCAATCTTCCAGGGACAGCTCCACCCCCATGTGGCGCGAAATGGCAGCCAAATGGATCGGGCAGTTGGATGAACCGCCAATGGCCGACGAGGTGACAATGGCGTTAAGGAAGGCATCGCGGGTCATGACATCCGATGGCCGCAGGTTTTCGTGCACCATATCGACAATCCGCAGGCCGGTGCGATAGGCCATTTGGCCACGCTCCCTGTAAGGTCCGGGGATGGCGGCGCTACCTGGCAGCGTCATGCCCAGGGCCTCGGCCAGCGAATTCATCGAGGTCGCCGTGCCCATGGTATTGCAATGGCCAACGCTTTGCGCCGAGGAGGCCACCAGTTCAACGAATTTGTCGATATCAATCTCGCCCGCTGCCAACTTCACACGGGCATCCCACACGATGGTGCCCGAACCTGTACGCTCGCCCTCGTGATGGCCGTTCAGCATCGGGCCGCCCGGCAGCGCGATGGCGGGAATATTTACCGTCGCCGCCCCCATCAACATCGCAGGCGTGGTCTTATCGCAGCCCGTGGTCAAAACCACGCCATCAATGGGATAGCCGTGCAGGACTTCGACCAGGGAGAGATATTGCAGATTGCGGTCCAGCGCCGCCGTCGGCCGCTTGCCCGTCTCCTGGATGGGATGTACGGGGAATTCGATGGGTACGCCGCCGGCGCTGATAATGCCGTCTCGCACCCGCTTGGCCAGTTCAATATGATGGCGGTTGCAGGGTGAGAGATCGCTGCCCGTTTGCGCAATACCAATGATGGGCCGGCCCGAGCGCAGCTCCTCCGGCGTCAGGCCAAAGTTTAAATAACGCTCCAGATATAGCGCTGACATCTCCCGATTGTTCGGATCATTGAACCAGCGCTGGCTGCGCAATTTCACTTTGATTTCACCGTCCGACATGGCCCCGCTCCCTGCTATTTTTGGCGACAATTCTTTCACAGCCACCGCTTATAGCAGATTGCCAGACCGAGGGGCGACTATTACAGGCCCGGCTACTACTGCCCTCTAAATATCCTCGGCGGCCTCGCGCTCGGCGCGTTTTTTCTCGACCATACGGGCGCCCAGGATGGAGATTTCGTAAAGCAGCAGGATCGGCACGCCGAGGCCGACTTGGCTGATCACATCGGGGGGCGTCAAAATCGCGGCGGCGGCAAAGGTAATGACAACGGCGTACTTGCGTTTCGCGGCCAGACCCTTGGACGTCACCATCCCGGCCCGTGCCATCAGCATCAGGACCACCGGCAGTTGGAAAGACAGGCCGAAGGCGAAGATCAACTTCATCACCAACGAGAGATATTCGTTGACCTTAGGCTCCATCTGAATGGCCAGGGTGCCAAGGCCGCCGGCGGTTTCAAAGCCTTTGAAGAACTGGAACGCCAGTGGAAAAATCAGGTAATAAACCAGCGAGGCGCCCAACAGGAACAGCACCGGCGTCGCCATCAAAAAGGGCAGGAAGGCCCGGCGCTCATGCTTGTATAAACCCGGCGCAACGAAGGCCCAGATCTGTCCCGCCACGATGGGGAAGGTCATGCAGACGGAGCCGAAAAAGGCCACTTTCAGATATGTGAAAAAAGCTTCATGCAGACCGGTATAGATCAGGCGCCGGCCTTCTTCCCCTTCCATCACATCGGCCAGGGGCTGGACCAGAAACTCGTAGATCTCCTCGGCCACCACATAACAAAGCACAAAACCGATAACCAACGCGCCAATGGACCAAAGCAGACGGTTGCGCAGCTCCACCAGGTGCTGGATCAGGGGCATTTTTTCGGCTTCGACCTCATCCTCGGCAAGCTCGCCGTCAACGCTTTCGAGGTCCGTTTCAATTTGCTCCTGGGACACGGCTCAGGCGTCCGTGCTTTTGGTTGCGGCCTCGCCGTTCACGTCTTCGGTTGCCGCAACATCGGGCTCGCTATCCAGCAGATTGCCGCTCATATCCAGGCCTAAATCGGCAAGCTCTTCGTCGCTGGCATCTATCTCGTCATCGGGGGGCCATTTCAATGGCGTCGCGGGCGGCGTGGAATAACCGCTGTCCGTGCTGTCGGACTTGGATTGATCCGTCAGGTCGTCAATTTTGAAGTCGTCAGGTCCCATCATTTCGGCGGAACCGAATTCGCCAAGGCTTTCACCGGCCTTGCGCAGCTCATCAATTTCCGACTCGGCGATCATGTCGTTGACGCTGTTTTGCAGATCGCGGGTGATGCCCCGGGCCTTGGCAATCCATTGACCCACCGTTCGCAGGGTGCGCGGCAGATCCTTGGGTCCGATGACCACGATCGCCACCACGGCGATCACCAATATTTCGGTCCAACCTATGTCCAGCATGGCGCTAGATTCCGTTCCGCCGCCTCAGGCGATCCCGCCGCGCGCGGCGCGGCAACGGAAACCTTAACTCTTTGCCGTCTCGTCCTTGGCGGCGCTGGATTGCACTGGCTTGGCATCATCGCCATCAAGGTTTTCTTGCGGGGCGGAGACAACCTTTTCTTCCTCGGCCATACCAGCCTTGAAGCTTTTGATACCCTTTGCCATGTCGCCCATCAGCGCCGACAGTTTGCCGCGGCCAAATAACAGAACGACCAGCAGAACGACGATCGCGATTTGCCAAAAACTCAAGCCCATGAGTGTAACTCCGTATATTGGGGCGCAATCTCACGCCCACCAAATTCGCCGGCAATATGGCAGAAGCACCGCGCCGACGCAACGTAGGCAACATATGGCCCTTGCGCCGCCGTTCGTCGAGCAAAATCGTCCAATTAATGCCGCACCTAAAGCATCGTGCCCGGAGAGATTCAGCCCTGAATATCGATGATTTCCGCCGTTTGCACCGGCTCGCTATCTCCGCTCTGGGGGGACTTGTCGGTTTCAGCTGCTTGGGAGCTACCAAGTTTGGGCAAAGTGGCCTGACTGCCATCGTCACCATCTTCCAACGGGTCTTCGGGCTCTCTATGCGAGAGGGGCAAAAGATCGGTGCGCGCCTGTCCTTCCAACAACCCCGACGCCTTCAATTCGTCAAGCCCTGGCAGGTCCTTGACGTGTTGAAAGCCGAAATGCTCCAAAAAGCCATCGGTGGTGCCATAGGTCACGGGCCGGCCCGGTGTGCGGCGGCGGCCACGAATACGCACCCAACCCAGTTCCATCAACAAATCCAGCGTGCCTTTCGACAGGCTGACGCCGCGCACATCCTCAATCTCGGCCCGGGTCACGGGCTGATGGTAGGCGGTGATAGCCAGGGTTTCCAAGCCGGCGCGGGACAGTTTGCGCATCTGCTGGCGGTGTTCCTGTAACAGGAAATGCAGATCGGGAGCCGTCCGCATGGCCCATTTTCCCGCTACTTGCAGCAAATTGACGCCCCGGTTGGCATAGTGCGCCGACAACTCCGCCAAAAGGCTGGGCACATCCGCGCCCTCGGGCAGGCGCGCTGACAGGCTGGCCTCGTCCAGGGGTTCGGTGGCCGCGAACAACAAAGCCTCGACCATCCGCAGGTGAGCCGCTTCGTCTTCTTGTGCGGGCCTCTCCACCTCGTTTTCGACATGGTTTTCCACATGGTTTTCCACTGGGCTCCCGCTGGGGTCCTGAGTGGATGCATTATCAGCCGTCATCGGCCTTCGGCCTCCTTGATATAGATGGGTCCGAACGTCTGGCCTTGGCGCAGGTTCAGGCGCCCTTGTTTGGCAAGCTCCAGCGAGGCGGTAAAGGTCGACGCCAGGGCCGAGCGCAGCTCCATCCCGACTTTCAAATCGGCGGGTAGAAAGGCCTCCAGGCTGGCCCAGTCCGGCATATTACCCAGAAACAGGGATAATCGGCGTACCGCTTCCTCGATCGAAAGAATGGCCGGCGGCCGCGGCGTTATCGAGGTTACGACGGATCGGTCAACCTGGCCCACATAGGCCATCAACAAATCATAGACACTGCAATCATAGTGGGATTTGCGGATCACCGTGATGCCTTCGGGTGCGCCACGGGGAAAGATATCGACGCCCAGTCGTTCACGCTGCATCAGGGTATCGGCCGCCTCGCGCATGGCTTCCAGGCGCTGCAGCTGGTGTTGCAGGCGGGCCGCCAATTCCTCGCCGGTTGGTTCCTCGTCACCGGGCTGTGGCGGCAGCAGCAAGCGCGATTTCAAATAGGCCAGCCAGGCCGCCATGACCAGATAGTCCGCCGCCACCTCCAGGCGCAGAAGCCGGGCCTCGGCGATGAACGTCAAATACTGCTCCGCCAAATCCAGAATGGAAATTCCGGTCAAATCCAGTTTTTGCTGCCGCGACAGGGTCAGCAGTACATCCAACGGCCCCTCATAGCCATCCAAGCTGACCAGGAAGCTTTCACCCGTACCCGCCGCCAAGTCCGGGTTCGGCGGTGGCCCCTCGAAAGCTTCGTTGGTATCCGCCGACACACCCTCGCCCGCATTTTCAGCGGCATTTTTTATATTGGGTTCATTGCTCTGCACCATGGCGGGATTATACCCATTCCACGCCTCTGGCCAAGCTGATTAACGCAATATCTTGTGGGCAACTTTTCCCACACCCCAAAATAGATACAGCTTAACGCGCAACCAACAGCGCCTCCAGTTTCGCCAAAAGTTCATTATACGAGGGCATTTCGGCGGTATGGCGCCAGCTTTGGGCCCGCCGCCAGCGGTTTTGCCCAGCTTCTGAAAGCGGCCGGCAAGCGGCGGCCACGGCCTGCATTTCGGCCATCTTGCCATTGCAGTGCAGGGCTACATCACAGCCCGCCGCCAAGGCGGCCGCGGCCCGTTGGCCGATCTCCCCGCCCAGGGCCTGCATGGATAAATCGTCGGTGAATAACAGGCCGTCAAAGCCAATTTGTCCCCGGATCACCTGGGCAATAATGCGCTTCGATAAGGTCGCCGGGTGCGCGGTGTCCAGGGCTGGGAAAAGTATATGCCCGGTCATGCCCAAGGGCAGATCGGCCAGTTCGGCAAACGGTTGGAAATCATGCGCGGACAGGGCCGCGCGGCTGGCCGTTACCACCGGCAGTTCCAGGTGGCTATCCACGGTGGCCCGGCCGTGGCCCGGCATATGCTTGACCACCGGCAAAACGCCGCCCCGCGCCAAGCCGTCCGCCTGGGCCCGGCCCAGGCGTGCCACCACCGCCGCATCGGCGGAAAAGGCCCGGTCACCGATCACCTGATGACCGGCGGGATCGGTAATATCCAGACAGGGCACGCAATTGACATCAACACCCAGCGGCGCCAATTCCAACGCCATCAATTGACCGTTCAGGCTCGCGGCATCAATAGCGGCGGCTAGATTGCCCTCGGCCAGGCGGCCAATGGTGGCCGCGGCGGGGACCTTGCGCCATTGCGGCGGCGCCAGACGCTGCACGCGCCCGCCTTCATGATCCATCAACACCGGCGCATCATCCCGCCCCACGGCAGTGCGCAGGTCAGCCGTTAGCCGGCGGATCTGTTCGGGACTTTCGCAGTTGCGGGCAAACAGGATAAAGCCCAAAGGTCCGCATTCGCGGAAGAAAGCTGCCTCGTCAGCCAGCAGATTTGGCCCCGCACAGCCAAACACCGCTGCCATTGGTCCTGATAATGGCATCAAAAGGCCGGGTTATTTTTTCGGCGGCACAATGATGCAGTCCTGCTTTTTAGCCTTCAACTTGGCACAAGCCGCTCTGGCGCTGGCCGCGTTGTTAAAAAAGCCCGCCTGTAAACGGTAATAGACGCCGCGTTTGCCCAGATCGGCCCGCGCCGTATGGCCCGATAACGCGCCCAGTATGCCGTCATGGGTCTTTTGCAAACGTTGCCAGGCTTTCTCGGCCAAGGCCGCCCGACGGTAGGAGGCCAGTTGGATGCGATAGCCGGAAGCGGCAGTCTTTGCCGCAGAAGCCTTTTTCACGGTAGCCTTTTTGACGGCGGCCTTGGCGACAGGTGGGGTTTTCTTTACAGCCATGGCCGGCGCGGTGGCTTTGGTCGCCGGCACAGCCTCTTTCGCCTCCGCCTTGGACGGCTTATCCAAAGCCGGCAATAAACTCTCGGTCTTTGCACCCTCTACCTTGGGCGCCGCGCTGGAAATGGCCGGCGGGGCGGCGTGCTTTTCCGCCGTGGCAATTGCCGTCTTGGGCCGCGGCATAGATTTCATATCCGGTTTCGCCGCAGGTTTTTCTACCGCTGCCGATTGCACCACTTCTTTCGCCATCTTTGCCGCCGGCGTGGCGATGTTCGGCGCTGCCGGCGCACTTGAACCAGCTGTGGAACTGGTTGGCTTTGGCAGCTCCACCGTCTTGACGATGGGTTCCTCGGGCGCCGGTGCCAATTTCTCCGCCACGGGGCTCTGGGGTTTGGGCGTAATACGCTCGTAGACCAATTTATCCTGGTTTGGGATTTTCAGGCCGCCTGGATCTTCCGGCTTTTCCTTTACCGGGCCCTGCTCCGCCTTCACCAGGGGGACGTCAACAGCCGCCTCCGGCTGCATATCGTCGCGTTGCAAGGCGTACCAGGCCGCCACCGCAAAGACCGCCGACATGCCCAAAGCCGCGCCGATGCCGCCCAACCGGCCCCAATGGCGGACCGAACCGCCGCCATCACCGCTGCCATCGCCACCATCCCTACTGCGGGCAGTAGCAGATTCGGTATTCTGATTAGGCCAATCTCCGTTTGGCTCCGCAGCCGACATGGGACCTATCCCTTTTCTCATTCCGGTTTGGAAACGTCCCGGATACCTTTATCCAGGTTCGCCTCGCCAATTACATCCCGCCAAGTACATCCCAATTGTGCCGCTAAATGGTAACGACGACATGGCATCCACTACATGGAGTCGACCGGCTCGACACCGATGATTGCCAGCCCGGACGCCAGCACAAACGCCACGCCTTGGATCAAGGCCAGGCGCGCCTGGGTTGTCCCAGCATCTTCCGGCATGATAAAGCGCAGTCCCGGCTCGGCGTTACCTTTGTTCCACAGTGCATGAAAGTCCGACGCTAACTCATTCAAATAAAAGGCTATTCTGTGCGGCTCGCGGGCTTGAGCGGCGATTTCCACGGCCCGTGGCCATGTCGCCATATGCTTGATCAGGTCCATTTCCGCCGAATCAGTCAGGCGACCAAGGTCGGACTTCGCCAAACTTTCCGGATCAACCGCCAGATCAGGCAGCTCGTCGCCGACCCGGCGCAGCACGGAATGGATGCGGGCATGGGCGTATTGCACGTAAAAGACCGGATTATCCTTGGATTGTTCCATGGCCACTTGGAAATCAAAATCCAGGGGCGCATCGTTCTTGCGGGTCAGCATCATGAAGCGCACCACATCGCGGCCAACTTCGTCCACCAGCTCACGCAGGGTAACGAAATTGCCGGCCCGTTTCGACATCCGCACCACCTCGCCGCCACGCAGCAGGCGCACCATCTGGCACAGGCGCACATCCAAATGTCCCTGATCGTTGCTAAGCGCCCGCACCGCCGCGTTCATGCGCTTGATATAGCCGCCATGATCAGCGCCCCAGACATCAACCATCTGCTTGTAGCCGCGTTCCACCTTGTCGTGATGATAGGCGATATCGGCGGCAAAATAGGTCCAGGCGCCGTCGGATTTCTGTAACGGGCGATCCACGTCGTCGCCGAACTGGCTGGCCTTGAACAGGGTCTGGGGCCGGGGTTCCCAATCATCGGGGGTCTTGCCCTTGGGTGGCTCCAGCACGCCGGTATAGATCAATCCCTTGTCCCGCAATGCTGCGAGGGCGCTATCGATACCGCCTTCCAGGTGCAGGCTCTGTTCCGAGAAAAACACCTCCTGCTCAATCCCCAGCGAGGCCAGATCGGCCCGCACCAAATCCATCATGGCATCAACCGAAAGGCGGCGGAATTCTCCCAGCCATTCGGCCTCCGCCAAGCCAAGCCATTTATCACCATCGCGTTTCGCGATGTCCTGGCCCACGGGGATCAGATAGTCGCCGGGATACATGCCCTCCGGAATTTCGCCGACATCCTCCCGCAATGCCTCGCGGTAACGCAAATGCACGGACCGGGCCAGCACATCGACCTGTGCGCCGGCATCGTTGATGTAGTATTCCTTGCAGACATCATAGCCAACCTTGGCCAGCAAGGTCGCCAAGGCATCGCCGTAAACCGCGCCGCGCACATGGCCGATATGCAAGGGCCCGGTGGGGTTGGCGGAGACATATTCGACGTTAATTTTCTCCCCCGCCGCCAGTTGGCTGTCGCCATACGCAGTGCCCGTGCCGAGCACATCTTTCAAGCGCTCCCGCCAGAAATCATCCGCAAGACGCAGATTGATGAAACCAGGGCCGGCGATCTCGGCCGCCTCCACCACCTCAAGTCCGGCCAGACGTCCGGCCAGGGGCGCGGCTATATCGCGGGGCTTCATTTTGGCCTGCTTGGTCAGCACCAGGGCGGCGTTGGTCGCCACATCGCCGTGCGATGGATCACGCGGCGCCTCGACGGCCAGATTGGCAAAATCCATGCCCGCGGGCAGGATACCGTCATCAGCCAAAACGTCGATCATGGCGACAACCTGTTCACGGATATAAGCGTAGGGGTTCATCTGTTTCGTTGTGTCCTCAGGTCGTGTCGCCGAAATGGCGGCGGTGTTCTTCCAGGGCAAAGCGGTCGGTCATGCCGGCGATAAAATCCGCCACCCGGCGCGGCGTATCGGGTGGGTTCGGACCGCGGTGACGGGGTAAATGCTCTGGTTGCGCCGTATACAGCCCGAACAAATCCCTGACAACCCGGCCGGCCCGTTCGGTCATGCGATTGACCCGCGGGTGGCGGTACATCTGCTCAAATAGAAACTGCTTCAACTCACTCTGCGCCGTCGTCATGGCTTGGGAAAATGCAATAACCGCACCAGGCAAAGCGCGGATTTCCTCGACCCGCGCCGCATTCGCGCGCGCCAATCTGGCCCTGCTTTCACCGATTACATCATCGACCATGCCACCGATCAGGCGGCGCACGGTTTCATGCGCCAACTGCTCCCGGCTCAAATTTTTGTAACGTTCCCGCAATTCCGCCAGAACCGGCGCCACCTGTGGCACCTGGGCCAGAGCATCGGCGGGAAACAGCTCCGCCCGCAGGCCGTCATCAATGTCGTGATTGTCATAGGCAATATCATCGGCCAGGGCCGCGACCTGAGCCTCCGGCCCGGCGTAGGTCGACAGCTCCAGATCATGCCCCGCGATATATTCCGCCGTCGCCAGTGGCAGCGGATCATCCAGCACCGGGCCATTATGCTTGACCGTGCCCTCCAGAGTTTCCCAAGTCAGATTCAAACCGGGAAAATCCGCATAGCGGTGTTCCAACAGGGTAATAACGCGAAGAGCTTGCGCATTGTGGTCGAAGCCACCGTGGGGCGCCATCAGCTCGTTCAGCACGTCCTCGCCGGCATGTCCGAACGGGGTGTGGCCAAGATCATGGGCCAGGGCCAGGGCCTCGGCCAGATCCTCGTTTAGGCCCAGGGCCCGGCAGATTGATCGGGCGATCTGTGCCACTTCGAGAGAATGGGTCAAACGGGTCCGATAATGGTCGCCCTCGTGATAGACGAAAACCTGCGTCTTGTATTGCAGGCGGCGAAAGGCGGCGGAATGGATAATCCGGTCCCGGTCGCGCTGAAACGCGGTACGGGTCAGGCTTTCCGGCTCGGCAAACAGCCGTCCCCGACTCTTGTCAGGGTCGGTGGCATAGGGCGCAAGCATCTTGAGGCTAGTCATCGCCGGCAAACTAGCGGTATTTCCCGCCGGTTGGAACCTGTTGGAAGAGATTGACTTTTCGTTCCCTAATCTTACATTCAGTTAACCAATTGGGGATACGGTCTAAAAATGACAGATATTACGCAAAATGACGCAGCAGCGGGTGGCGTGACCGTCACCGGGGACGCCGCCAAGCGTATTGCTTTTTTGATGCAGCAGGAAGGCGCGGACGCAAAACTACGCATCGAAGTTCAGGGCGGCGGCTGTTCAGGCTTCAGCTATGGCTTCCGTTTCGATTCCGAGGTGCATGCCGATGACCTGATCATCGAACAGGATGACGCGGTGGTGCTGATCGACGAAACCTCCCTGCAGTTCCTGGGCGGCGCGAAAATCGACTATGTCGAGGATCTGATGGCCGCCGCCTTCCGCATCGATAATCCAAACGCATCCTCGGCCTGCGGCTGCGGCACCTCTTTCGCCATTTAGAGGGCGGCCTATATTGGCCATGAAAATTGCCACCTGGAACGTGAACTCGATCAAGGCACGGCTGCCCCGTGTCCTGGAATGGCTGGCCGAGGCGCAACCGGATGTGGCCCTGCTGCAGGAGCTGAAGGTCACGGACGAGGCCTTCCCTTATGAACCGATCGAGGATTTGGGCTACAACACCGCCGTGCATGGACAAAAGACTTATAACGGCGTGGCCATCCTGTCGAAACGGCCGATCGAAGACGTGCAACGGGGTCTGCCCGGCGACGACGGCGACGAGCAGGCCCGCTATATCGAGGCGACCATCGATACGGTTCGTGTCGCCTCCATTTATCTGCCCAACGGCAATCCCACCGACAGCGAGAAATATCCCTATAAATTGGCCTGGATGGACCGCCTGATTGCCCACGCGCGTGGACTGCTGGACTACGAGGAAGCCCTGGTTCTGGGCGGCGATTACAACATCATTCCCGAGGACCGGGATTGCCACGACCCCATCGGCTTTGCCACCGATGCGCTCTGCCTGCCCGAAAGCCGCGCCAGATGGCGGCAACTGCTATACCTGGGCCTGACCGAGGCGTTCCGGGCCCGGCACCCGGATATCACCGCCTACAGCTATTGGGACTACCAGGCCGGCGCCTGGCAGAAGGATAACGGCGTGCGCATCGATCATCTGTTGTTAAGCCCGCAAGCCGCCGACCGTTTGGGCGCCGTGGAAATTGACCGCAGCCCACGCGGCAAGGAACGCCCCTCCGACCACACCCCGGTGTGGTGCGAGATCGAGGCATAATCGCACCTCGGCGGCAGTTTTCACTGTTAGCCAATATTAACCAGTATTAACCACGTATTTCAGGGTTTCATTATGCTGTTACCAGTAGCATGCCTCTAACCATCATGGGATTGCGGCAGACAGGGCTGTAATCAGGATGGCGGGAACAATGCTTATGGTTTCGATTAACAGCAATAGCGGTCCGGTTTTTCCGCCGCAATATCAACAATTTAGAAATCCAGGAGCGGACGGTGATGCGACCGCGCCGGGAGCTGGGGCCAATGTATCGCCACCGGCGTCAAGCCCGCGCGTCGAGCCCGTTACACAGACAAAACCAAGCCGGCCTGCCCTGTCAGACGCACCAGGAACCCGGAATCAGATAGACGGCCTTGCCGCACTGGGAATGAGTTTTGCCAAGCTGATCGTCTCGCTCGGCCATCGTCTGAAATTGCGCTCGCTTTTGCCGCCACCGGAACCGAAGCCGGCGGATCGGAAAGAACCGCCAAAGGCCATTGATGAGCAAGAGTTTCCAGCGCCAACGGTGGCGGCCATGGCGCCGCCGATAGCCGAGGCGGCAAAGCCGGGACAGCGGCGCGATGACGCCAGGCGGCCGCGTCCTCAGGATCCCGCAGCGAAAATAGGCAAATAAAAAGGCCGGCCCGCAGCAAAGCAGGCCGGCCCCATTTTTTTGCCTGTTAGGGCGCTACAGATCCGCGTAGCGTTTCAGGTGATGATCCTTGTTGCCGAACATGGTGTCGATCATGGTCAGGCGTTTGAAATAATGACCAACGTGCAATTCGTCCGTCATGCCCATGCCGCCGTGCAATTGCACTGACTGCTGACCCACATAACGGCCTGAATTGCCAATCTGCACCTTGGCGGCAGAGACCGCCTTGGCGCGCTCGGTCGGATCTTCATCGGCAATCTTCAGATTGACCATGTAGCACATGGAGCGGGCTTGCTCGCACTCCATGAACATATCGACCATACGGTGCTGAAGAACCTGGAACTTCGACAGCGGCACGCCGAACTGCACCCGGGTCTTGAGGTATTCGTTGGTGGTTTCCTGCAAGACATCCATGCAGCCCACGGCCTCGGCGCAGATGGCGGCGATGGCTTGTCCCACGACCTCGTCCATCAGCGCGGCGCCGCCGCCGACCTTGCCCAAGACAGTGCCGGCGACACCATCCATTTCCAGTTCCGAGGCGCGCAGGCCATCCACGGTGGGATAATCACGGCGGGTCAAACCGGAGGAATTATTATCGATCAGGAACAGCGTGATGCCAGCCGCATCCCGGCTGCCGCCCGAGGTCCGCGCGGAAACGACGATCTTATCCGCCGTGGCGGCGTGGAAGACCACGCCCTTGTGGCCGGAGATACTATAGCCGTCACCGCTTTTCTCGGCCTTGCATTCCACATCATTGAGGTCGAAACGCGATTGCCGTTCGGCATAGGCGAAGGCCAGTTTCAACTCGCCCGCCGCCAATTTGGGCAGCAATTCGGTTTTTTGTTCCTTGCTGCCACCCGCCACCAGGAAGCCGCCGCCGATTACGATGGACGACATATAGGGCTCGACCACCAGGCCACGGCCGAATTCTTCCATCAACACCATGGTTTCGACCGCTCCGCCGCCGATGCCGCCGAATTCTTCCGGCAGGGGCATCGCCAGCCAGCCCAGCTCGGCCATCTTGGCCCAATTGTCTTCGCTATAGCCCGTGTCCGAGGCGACGAGTTTCCGCCTCGATTCCAGCACGTACTCATCACGTACGAACCGTTGCACGCTGTCCTTCAGCAGTTGTTGTTCTTCGCTGAGGGAAAAATCCATGACGCTCTCCTACTAATATTTTCTATCTATCAACTAACACGATCCGCGCAGGCGGAAAAGCACCCATTGCCGCATGTACGAACATTGGGCCCTACATTCCCAAGACAGCCTTGGACAAAATATTACGCTGGATCTCGTTCGAGCCGGCATAAATCGCTGTCTTGCGATAATTGAAATACTGCGGTGCCGCCGGCGCCGCATAGTCGGGACCTACCGCCGGCTGGTTGTAGCCATGTACCAGGGCATCGCGGATATAGGGATTGCCGTAGTGAGCGACCGCCCGCAACGTCAACTCCGAAGCCAATTGCTGTAGATCCGTACCGATTATTTTCAAGTACGAGGCCTCGGCACCGGGATTTGGATTGCCCAGAGTACGCAGCTCTAAAAACTCGTAGGTTCGCAGCTGCACTTCATAGTCCGCCAACTGCGCCGCAAAGCCCGGATCGGCGCTCAACGCCGCACCGTTGGCACGCTCCTGATCAGCGATTGTACGCAAACGGTGCAACTGTTGCTTCAAACCGCCCGTCAGGCTGTTGGAACGCTCGAACAGCAGCAGGAACTTGGCATAGGTCCAGCCATCGTTCTCTTCGCCGATCAGATTTTCCACCGGCACCCGAACGTCGGTAAAAAAGACGCTGTTGACCTCGTGGCTGCCATCAATGGTGATGATCGGCGTCACCTCGATGCCGGGGCTTTTCATATCGATCAACAGGAACGAGATGCCTTCCTGGGGCTTGCCCTGGTTCGAGGTGCGGACCAGGCAAAAAATCCAATCGGAGAATTGCGCCAAAGTGGTCCAGGTCTTGGTCCCGTTGACGATGTAGTGATCGCCTTCCCGCACCGCCTTGGTCTGCAACGAGGCCAGATCAGAGCCCGAGCCCGGTTCGGAATAGCCCTGACACCACCAGGCGGTGCTATCCAGAATACCAGGCAGGAAACGCTGTTTTTGCTCGGCACTGCCATAGGTGAAGATCACCGGGGCCACCATGCGCACGCCAAACGGCATGACCGGCGGGCAATAGCCTTCAACCAGTTCGTTCTGAAAGATGTAATGCTGGGTCGGGCGCCATTCCACACCGCCCAGCTCTACCGGCCAATGCGGGGCAAACCAGCCCCGTTCGTTCAGTTTTCTTTGCCAGAAAACATAGTCTTCCTTGTCCAGGTGCAAACCGTGCTGGACCTTATCACGCAGATCGGCTGGCAGGTTTTCACCGATGAATTGGCGCACTTCAGCCTGGAAAGCCAGGTCTCCGTCGCGAAATTGTATATCCATGGCTGAGCTTCCAATCTTGCCGGTCTAAAGTCCCAGCACCATCTTGGCGATGATATTGCGCTGGATCTCGTTACTGCCGCCATAAATGGTCGCCGCTCGGCTGAACAGATATTGCGGCATCTGCGCCGCTGCATATTCGGGCCCAATGGACGGTTCATTCCAGCCATCGGTCAATTGTTCCAATTCAAACGGGGCGGCGTAATATCCCAGGGCCTCGATGGTCAATTCCGTCAACTGCTGGCGAATTTCAGTGCCACGGATTTTTAACAACGAAACCTCGGCCCCTATGGGGCGCCCGGCAGCTTCCTCGGCCAGGAAGCGCAAGTTGAGATATTCATGAGAGGTCAGCAGCACCTCGGCCTCCGCCACTTTTTTGGCGAAGGATTTATCATCCATCAGGCTTTCACCATCCGAACGTTCCTCGCCCGCGATGCTTTTCAGCCGGCGCAGGCGTTGCTTCGATAGGCCGACTTCGGAGATCGATTGACGCTCATGCCCAAGCAGGTATTTGGCATAGGTCCAGCCCTTGTTCTCCTCGCCGATGCGGTTCTCCACCGGCACCTGAACATCCGTATAATAGGTCATGTTGAAGTGATGACCGCCATCGATGGAGACAATCGGATTGGGATCTATGCCCGGCGTTTTCATGTCGATCAGCAGGAACGAGATGCCCTCCTGCTGCTTGCCCTCGCTTGAGGTGCGGACCAGGGTAAAGGTCCAATCCGCGATATGGGCCGACGAATTCCAGGTCTTGGTGCCGTTGACCACGTAATGGTCGCCATCCAGCACCGCCTTGGTTTGCAGCGAGGCCAGATCAGAGCCCGCCCCCGGCTCGGAATAGCCCTGGCACCACCATTCCTCGCCATTCAGAATTTTTGGCAGAAAGCGTTCCTTTTGCGCGTCGGTCCCGAAGGTATAGATCAGCGGGCCGACCATCAGCAGACCAAAGGGCACGGTTTCCGGCGTATCGAACTCGGACATTGCTTCGTCAAAGATGTAGCGCTTGGTGGCGTCCCACCCGGTACCGCCATATTCCACCGGCCAGCCCGGCGCGGCCCAGCCCTGGTCAAACAGGATACGTTGCCAACGCTGGATATCCGGCTTGTCGATGGCACGGCCCTGACGTACCGATTCGGCAATATCCGCCGGCAAATTGTCCTTAACAAAAACCCGAACCTCATCCCGAAAGGCCAGATCGTCATCGCTGAAAGCCAAATCCATTACGAGTCACCCAAATTGATATTGCCAAATTTGGCGGAATGCTAGTGCTTGAGGGCCTCGAAAACAAGTGAACACGACGTCGCACCATCGACCGCAATATGGTTAACAAAAAAGCCCTGTCCGAAAGCTTGGAGTCAGAGGAAAAAAATGCTAACCAATTAGGACCTATTTGGGTTGAAGTATTCAGCTCGTGGTCGAAGAAGTTGTGCCGTAATTGCTTTTTTTGTCCCGATTGCTCGTGAGTTTGCCACCATGATAAGCCCATATTTGCAACGACCGCTACGCTCTCTCTCCGAGGCCGAGGATGATAGGTTGTTCAAGGAACTCCGCAATCGGCACAAGACGATCAAACTCGCCAATAAAAAGGTCGAATTGGTCCAGGCGGAAAATGTCTATCGTTTTGGCGCGCGTCTGCTCACTAAATACGGCCCGCAATCCTCCTAAGTCCTTATCTTGATTATCGTCTTTGGTTCTATCGGACTGGATATCGTCCAGACCGTGTGTCATTTGCCGCGCCCTGGTGAAACGGTTTTAACGGCGAATTACGTCATGCTGCCCGGCGGCAAAGGCGCCAACCAGGCCTTGGCGGCGGCCCGAGCCGGTGGGGAGGTCTGCTTTTCGGCTTCGATTGGTGATGATGATTTTGGGCAAAGGGCGCTGTCCAATCTGGCAGAGGCAGGTGTTGATCTGTCAGCGGTCGCGCGCCGCTCGCGGCCGACCGCGTGCGCCACGATTTCCGTTGACGGTGATGGCGAAAATCAAATCGTCGTCTCGTCCGGAGCCAATCTTGAGACCACAGCGGCACAGCTGAAGGCAGCACCAGGCGATCTGGTTCTGCAGCAAATGGAAATTCCACTATCTGAAATTTGCGCTGGCGTGGACCTGGCCCAGCAGCAAGGCGCGCAAATCATATTGAACGCGGCACCGTTTCACCCCATCCCGCCTGCAATCTTGGCCAAGTTGGATATTCTGATCGTCAACGAGGTCGAAGCGCGGATGCTGGCCGATGATCTTGGCCTCGGTGCCTCGGACCTGTCGAAAGTCTGCGCGGCGGCGCAACGGCGCTTTGCCATGACGGTCATCCTGACCCTGGGTGCGAACGGCGCCATGGCGTTTGCCCCCGATCAAACCCTGCGAGCGGGCACTCTGTCGTTGCAGGCTTTGGATACCGTTGGCGCCGGCGACGCTTTTGTCGGCGCCTTCGTCGCGGCCATGGCAAATGATGCCAGCCTGGCGGACTGCCTGCGCTGGGGCAGCGTGGCGGGCGGTCTGGCCTGTCTGAAACCGGGCGCCCAGGATGGCGTACCCGATCGTGCGGCGATCGAGGCACGTCAGGACGAGATCAGTATTTCCGGCCTCTAACGCAGCGCGGCGGCAATATTGCCGCCGTCGACCGTCAGCACCGCGCCCGTGGTTTTTTCCGCCTTGGCCAGACTTAGGAATGCCTGGGCCACATCCTCTGCCGTGACTTCTTGGCGCAACAGATTTCCAGCCATGTAGTCCGCCTCGCTCACCCCCCGCGCGGTTGAGCGGGCCGCGACCATATCCCCGGTCAAAAGGCCGCTGCGAATACGGTCCGCGTTAACGGCATTGGAGCGGATACCCTGGTCGCCGTAATCCACCGCGTACTGCCGCATCAGGAACATGGTCGCCGCCTTGGGCAGGCCATAGGGGCCGAAATCCGGGCCTGGATTGACCGCCTGCTTCGAAGCGTTGAACAACAACACCCCGCCCGTGCCCTGGCGCGCCATAACAGCCACGGCGGATTTGGCGATCAGTTGATGGGCGAAAAAATTTAATTCGAAACTGCGGCGCAGCAGGGCATCCTCGACCTCGCCAATCTTGCCCTGCCAGGCGGCGCCGGCGTTGGAGACGACGATATCGATGCCGCCGTGACGATTGCAGATCTGATCGAAGGCTGCCTGGACAGCATCGGCATCGGTGACGTCGCAGCCAATACCCATGCCACCAAATGCCGCAGCAGCAGCCGTCGCCTGGCCGCCATCCAGATCCAGCACCGCGACCGCGGCGCCCTCAGCGGCGAATGCCTCCGCCGTGGCGGCACCGATGGCGCCCGCGCCGCCTGTTACGGCGACCACGTGGCCGGCCAGCGGCGGCGGGTTCGCGCGGCCCAACTTGGCCTGCTCCAGGGACCAGTATTCGATCGCAAACAAGTCCGGCTCGGCAATAGAGGCGAAGCTACCATGCGCCTCGGCCGCCGAGATCACGGCAATGGCGTTTTCGGCGATATCGCCCACGATGGCGGCATCAGCAGCCGTACGATCAGCCGTAAACAAGCCCACACCCGGCATCAGGATGACCTTGGGCAAAGGATTTGCCATGACCTTGTCAGGGCCGGCATGGCGCTTGAAATAGTTCGTATAGGCGGCCACATAATCGGCCACCGCCGTCTTCGCCTGCCCGGCGAACCCTTCAAGATCGTCGGCATCGGGTGCGGCGAGAACAAGCGGTTGGCCCTTGGTTCGAATGGCATGGTCGGGTGTCACCACGCCGGCCTGGCTATAGCGCACCAAATCTTGGCCGTTAACGTAATTCATCACCTCTTCATTACCGCGATGCTGCAACACGACGCGCCGATAGCCGCCGGGCATGGTTTCGTCCGTTTGTGCCAACGCAGCCCGTAAAAGCGGGCCGACCTGGGCGGCTGCCGGCATGTTTTTCGGCAAGGCGGCGGCAGGAAAGATCTTTCGCCGGCCCCATTGCAGATGGTCCTCGGCCTGACTGACCAAATCTATCATGGCATGGTAGGATTCCGCCGCCGTTCCGGCAAAACTAACCAGGCCATGCTTGGACAAGATAAGCCCCTTGCAATTCGATTGCCCGGCATGGGTCTCCGCCGCCGCCTTGGCCAAGGCCAGGCCCGACATATGGTAAGGCACGACGGCAGCCTTATCCCCGAAAAGTTCGGCGCAAATGGCATCGCCATCGGGTTGGTCCGAGAGGGCCAGAATTGCCGAAGCATGGCTGTGATCCACATAGGCCTGGGGTAGAAAAGCATGCAGCAGGGTTTCCACGGACGGGTCCGGTGCCTGCGCATCCAGCAAATTGCCCCGTAGCAGGTTGACCATGGCCAGATCATCCAGGCTGTCCAGGTATTGTAAACGGCGTAAAGGTTCCAGCCGCACCGCCGGCATGCCTGCGGCCTCCAGCGCGGCCATGTCCCAACCGCTGCCCTTGATGAATAGAACCTCACCGTCATCACCGTAGGCATCCCTGGCGCGGGCCTTTAACGAAGCGTTGCCGCCACCATGCAGAACCAGATCCCGGTCGCTTCCCAACAGCCGGGCGCTATACAGCCGCAGGGCCAGTTCTTCGCCGATACCCCTATCGCCACAAACTTCGACATAGGCCTGTGCCTGTTTATCGGACCAAAGGTTTTTCATTCCACTACGCTGCGTTGGCGGCTTGCTCGGGGTATAAGCCGACCAACCCTTCCCGGCTGGCCGGGCAGACGCCCCGTTCGGTAATCAGGCCGGTGACCAGGCGGGCCGGCGTTACATCGAAGGCATAGTTGCCAACGCCCGAGCCTTCCGGGATCAGGCGGACCGTGGCCCCCTGCCCGGTTTCGGTAACACCATGAATATGAGAGACTTCCGCACCATCGCGCTGTTCGATAGGAATGCCGGCCACGCCGTCGCCCAACGTCCAATCAATAGTGGAGTGCGGCAGGCCGACATAAAACGCCACCCCGTTGTCATGGGCGGCCAGCGCCTTCAGGTAGGTGCCGATCTTGTTGCAGACATCGCCGTGGGCGGTGGTGCGGTCGGTACCGGTGATACACAGATCAACCATGCCATGCTGCATCAAGTGGCCGCCGGCATTGTCGACAATCACCGTATGAGGCACACCATGGCTGCCCAGTTCGTAGGCCGTCAAGGCGGCGCCCTGGTTACGGGGCCGGGTTTCATCGACCCAGACATGTACCGGAATGCCCGCGTCATGGGCGGTGTAGATGGGTGCCAGCGCCGTGCCCCAATCCACCGTGGCAAGCCAACCAGCGTTGCAATGGGTCAGAACGTTGACCGGGCCCTGCTTGCCCGTGCGCTCGTATGCCGCCGCGATCAGAGCGGCGCCATGGGTGCCGATACCTTGACAGGTCGCCACGTCATCGTCGCAGATCTCGGCCGCCCTGGCATAGGCCAACTCACGGCGCTGCCCTTGTGAAACCGCCAGCAGCCGCCCCCGCATATCATCAAGCGCCCAACGCAAATTGACCGCCGTGGGCCGGGTCGCCAATAGTTCATCATAGGCCGTCTGCAACCCACCGTCCGAGGCATCCGCCTGGGCCGCCAAGGCCATGCCGTAGGCGGCGGTGGCACCAATCAACGGCGCGCCGCGCACGACCATGGTTGATATTGCCGAAGCCGCCTCCGCTACATTTGTCAGGCGCATGATTTCGAAGACGTGCGGCAGCAGGGTTTGATCGATCACTTCCACGGACCAGCCATCCGCGCCAAGCCAAATGGTGCGGTAGTGCTTACCGGCAATGTTCATGATCGGCGTCCTCTAAATAATCGTCAAATAATCGTCGCATCAGCCTACAAATAACCCGCCATTGACGTCGAGGATAGAGCCGGAAAAATAAGTCGCGGCAGGTGAGCATAAAAAGGCGGCGGGCCAGGCGATTTCCTCGGGCTCGCCGATCCGGCCCAGGGGATAGCGTTCCTTGGGATAGGGCGTGGTGGCGGTCATGGCCGAGGCGATGGGCCCCGGCGCGATTCCGTTGACCAGCACGCCCTGGGGGGCGGCCCGTTGCGCCAGCCACCAGATCAGCGCATGCACGCCGCCTTTGGAGGCAATGTAATGGGGCTGCACGATGGGCGAGGTACCGCCCATACGCCCACCGATAGAGCCGATCATGACAATCTGGCCGGCGCCGCGTACCGCCATGCGCGGGATCAACTCCCGCGCCAGATGGATCGGCCCCAGCAGATTAACATCCATGACCCGGTGAAAAACCTCGTCCCAGTCCGGGTCATCGGCCCAGTCTTCCTCCAACGGGCAGATCCCGGCACAGGCCACGGCGGCATCCAGATCGCCTGCGGCGGCCACCAGATCCGCGTTGTCCTGGCGCCGGCTGACGTCACATTGATGGCCACTGGCATCAACCCCCTGATCCCGCAGTTCCTGGCACAAGGCATCCAGCGCCTCTTGCGGCCCCGCATCCGCCAGTACCAACTTTTCAACACCCAAGCTGGCACAGGCCCGCGCCGTGGCGGCACCAATGCCGCCCGCCGCACCCGTCAACAATATGCTCCTACCGGTCAAGTCGATGGCATTCTTGAGAGACATTGGCATTTCCTTTTTTGATCCTGATCAAGGTGATTGTTGGCAAGACTGCATTAATATGGCTTATTGTATGCTAGACAACGAAATGGCTATGAAAACCAATCTTACAACGGAACAACAACACCACAAAATCAGACCCATGACTGTACAAACCGAACTTCCAGAATATGAAACGCATGAAACGGCGGAACGCAATGTCGGCTTCCTTCTAAACGACACCGCACGCCAAATGCGCACGATCTTTGACCGACGCATGCGCGATCTGGGTCTAACCCGATCACAATGGTGGGTACTCAATCATCTGTATTTCAACGAAGGCCTGTCGCAGACCAGCCTCTCTGAAATACTCGAAATCGAAAGGGCTACCCTGGGCCGCCTGCTCGACAGACTCGAAGCAAAAGGCTGGATCGAACGGCGTTCCGTCGAAGCTGACCGTCGCGTGAAACTCGTATTTCTGGCTGGTGCGGTAGATCCTCTGCTGCAAACCATGCGGGCCGTCGCGGCGAATTTACGCTCCGAGGCTCTGGCGGATTTGCCGGTTGACGAACAAGAAAGGTTCATCTCCACTTTGATTAAGATTAAGAATAATCTCTCCAACATGGTAGAGAACGGAAACGGGGTTGTAGGTAGTACGATTATGAAGGATCACCAGAATGGCTGAACCCGCGGTCAAAGACGATGCCATGGATACGGGTGCGCCCGCGGGCGCCACGGTTTCGGAACTGCCAAGCTCCACCCCACGCCTACGCCGGCGCTGGATACAGGGTTTAATTCGCTTTTTCCTGATGCTTGTCGTGCCAATTGTCGGCATTCTGTATGGTGCCGGTCTGTGGGCCGAAAGTCTGCGTTATATCGGCACGGAAAATGCCTACGTAAAATCCCATGTGGTCGCGGTTAGCGCCGATATCTCGGGCCGTGTGGTGGAAATCAATGCCCGCGACAATCAGGCCATTAAAAAGGGCGATGTTCTTTTTCGTATCGATCCACATCCCTTCCAACTCGAGGTCGATGCGGTGTTGGCACAGCTGGATGGTGTACGCCTAGAGATCCAGTCGAAACGGATGGCCTATCGCGCCGGATTACAGGGAGTCGAGGAAGATCGTGAGTCCGTCCGCTATATGAAACAGGAATACGGCCGCGCCACCGAACTGACGAAACGTGGCGTGGGCACCACGGCTAGGCGGGATGCGGCCAGGCATGATTTGGAAATGGCCAAGCAGCAATTAAAGACCCGCAAGGATAATAACCAGATGGTCCTGGCGGAATTGGGCGGCAACCCTAAACGCCCGGCCGAGGACGATCCCGAATACCAAAAACTTGTAGCCGACTATGGCGCAGCGCAACTCGATCTCGAACGGACGGTCATCAGGGCGCCCACGGACGGTACGGCATCCAACGTCAAACTGCGGCTTGGTGAATACGTTCGGGCCGGCACGCCGGTCTTCGCCATGGTTGAAAGCGGCGATACCTGGGTCGAGGCGAACCTGAAGGAAACCCAGCTTACCCATGTGCTGTTGGGACAAAAGGCAACGGTTGTCGCGGACGCCTTTCCCGATAATACCTATAACGGGGTTATTGAGAGCATTTCGCCCGCGACGGGGGCCGAATTCGCCCTGCTGCCGCCGCAAAATGCTTCCGGCAACTGGGTCAAGGTGGTGCAACGGATACCCGTCAGGTTACGGGTCACCGGTGAAGAGGGGCGCAAGACATTGCGCGCCGGCATGACAGTCACCGTCACCATTGATAGCGAGCGGGAGCGCAGCCTTGGTCTGGTCATCCATGATGGCCTGAGAGGCACCGCCGTTGCGGGCGTCATCCCCGACTTTATCCTTGGTTGGTTGGCCGAAGATTAGCCGCGACCTATTCTAAGCGAGCGTTAAGCCGCCGCGCCGCCGCGCAATAACTGGCCCGGCAAAGGCGCCCCGTCGGGAACGGCATCGGCGCCATGTTCGCGGATGACCGTTCCGTTGACGATGACGTTGGAGATACCCCTAGCCTCGCTGATCAGCCGGTCGGCGCCGGCGGGGAAATCGTATACCCGTTGCAGGGGCTGGTCGCCCACGGTATCGGGATCGAAGACAACCACGTCGGCGGGTTTGCCCAGCGCCAGGCGGCCCCGGTCCGTAAGCCCCATAACGTCAGCTGTACGCGACGTCAGCATGCGGATGGCTTCCTCAAGCGTGAACGCCTGCTTCTCGCGCACCCAACGGCCCAGGAAATAGGTTGGCAGACAGGCGTCGCAAAGCTGGCTGGCATGCGCACCGGCGTCGGACAATCCCAACACCGTGCAAGCGCTTTTCAACAGCGGCTCAACCTCGTCTTCGTCGTGGTTAGCAACGGGCATCCGGAAGCGGGCCTCCAGATCAGAAGACAGTGCCAGATCCAGAGCCAGGTCGATGGCATCCATATCGCGCTCCGCCGCCACCTCGAACAGGCGCCGTTCGGCCAATTCCGGTTCAGGCAGATATTGCGAAATCACCGTCAGGGAGAACGAACTTTGGAACGAGGTGCGGATATTCTTCATCCGCTCCTTGAAGGCGGCGCGAAACTCCGGATCTTTGTAAAGGCGGCACTTACCATCGAAATCGGCGGCCGAGACCGGCTTGAACATCGAGATTGCCTCGAACGGAAATGGTGCCTTGAACTGATACTCAAAATTCAACGGCCGTGGCGTGACCTGCGGTGTGATCTGCAAGCCACGCGCCGCCAGTTTTTCCGATTGCACCAGTTGCTCTTCGTGACCGCCCTTGCCAAGCGACAGGCCCGCCAGCAACGCCGTCCAGGTGATCGGGCGCCCGGTGCGTTCGGCGATCTGTTCGAACTCATCAAGGAACATCTCGCGCCCGACCGTAACCTGGATGACGCCTTTGTCCAGATCGCCCAGCACATCGCACAGAGCATGCATTTCATCCATCGCCGCCGCCCGGCTGGGCACGGGGCGGCCTTCATAACCAACATGGGTGCTGGCCTTGGAGGTGGCAAAGCCCAGAGCGCCGGCCTTGATGCCCTGCTCCAACAGCTCGCACATCCGCGCAAGTTCCTCCGGTGTGGCGGCACGTTCCATGGCCGCCTCGCCCATGACATAAAGGCGCAGCGGCGTGTGGCCCATCAAGACACCAACATTGATGGAGGGGCCAACAGCATCAATGGTATCAAGGTATTCGGGAAAGGTTTCAAACGGCCATTCTTCGCCCAGGCCGGCCTTTAGGGCATCGACGCTCATGCCCTCGACCTTTTCCAGGGTGCGCATGATCAGCTCCCGGTCAGCCGCCTTGGTGGGGGCGACGCCAAAGCCGCAATTGCCAATCACCGCCGTGGTCACCCCATGCCAGGGCGAGACGGTTAGATTACGGTCCCACAACACCTGGGCATCGTAGTGCGTGTGAATATCGACAAAACCGGGACAAACCACCTGGCCTTGGGCATCGATTTCCCTGGTGGCCGCATCCGGCGCCTCGCCCATGGCAACCACCTTGCCGTCCTTGATGCCCAGATCGCCTTGTATGGCCGGCGCGCCGGTGCCATCGATAATAGTACCGTTGCTGATTTTCAGATCGTACATGTGTGTTCCCCTGCCTATCCCCTGCCGCCGGCCTAGACGATCGTCAGACCGTATAATTCGGCGACATTGTCGTGCAAGACCCAATCGCGCTCCTGCTCGGTCATATCCGCGGTGTGCTCGGCCAGCATTTCCTGGCTCCACGGCCAGGTCGCATCCGAGTGGGGAAAGTCGTTGGCCCACATCAGACGGCGGATATTACAGCTGTCGCGAAACCGAAATGCGGTCCAGTCATCCTGGAATGTCATGAAGACATTCTCCTTGAAATATTCGCTGGGCAGCCGCTCCAGCTCTTCACATTTCAGCCAGTAGCGGTGGCGCTTGTAGGCATGATCCATGCGGTACATATAGTGCGGCGCCCAGCCGGCGTCTGCCTCGACACAGACCAGCTTCAGGCCTGGGTGGCGCTGGAAGACGCCGCCGAAAATGAACATCGAAATGATATCCTGGCAGCCACGGATGATGCTGCAAAAGGCGCCAATGCGCGGACCGCGTTGGGCGCCAAGCTGATCCGAACTCGACGTCAGAATGTGAAACGATAGCGGCACGTCCAAATCCACCGCAGCCTCGTAAAACGGGTCATAGTCCGGGTGATCATAGTCCGCGAACTGGGGATTGCCGGGCATCATGACGCCGCGAAAGCCCATTTCCCTGGCCCGGCGCAATTCCTCGATCCCCTCCTCGACCGAGGCCATGGTGATCTGGGCCATGCCGTACAGACGGTTGGGGGCGGTGGCGCAATATTCCTGCAGCCAACGGTTATAAGCGGTGAAACAGGCGCGCTTATAGTCAAAGTCAGGATGATTGCAGAGTACCATGCCGACGGATGGATAAATTATCTCGGCACAGACGCCATCCTTGTCCTGATCCGCCAAACGATAAGCCGGGTCCCAGCCACTGCGGTGCATTTCATCAAATTTTCCGCCACTCCAACGCAAATCCTTGGGGTCGCGCCCGGCGGCCGCCACCAAACCGATAGGAATGGTTTTTTCCATGCCGTCGATGACGTAGACATCGCCAAATTTTTCCTTTTTGGCGACATGGGGTGCCCGCTCGCGAAAGCTGGGATCGATATAGTCGATATAGCAATTAGGTGGCTCGGTGATGTGTGAATCAGCCGATATTGGCGTCTTCGCCATTTTTGGTTTCCTCCCCAAATTTCCCCAGATGTCCTGGCCCTGTATCGTCGCCCATTATCCTTGGTGCGAAGGCCGGCATCATTATCCGCTCAAATTATCTCCCGTCCCCGCTCACTTCGTCAACACACGCAATGCCTCCTCGCGCAAATCGACCTTGCGGATCTTGCCAGACGCGGTCATCGGGAAATCATCAACGAAGATCACGTGCCGGGGAATTTTAAAGCTGGCAACCTTGCCGCGGCAAAGCTCTATTACCGCATCCCCCGTGATATCGCTACCCGGCGCACGCTGGACGAAAGCGACGGCGACCTCGGATAGCTTTTCGTCTGGATAGCCGACAATGGCAATCTGGAAAACTTCCGGATGCGCCAGCAACAAACCTTCGGTTTCCATTGGGTCAACATTCTCGCCGCCAACCTTGAGCATATCCTTGTAGCGGCCGAGAAAACGCAGGTAGCCGTCTTCGGTCCATTCCGAGGTATCGCCGGTGTGAAACCAGCCGTCGTCATCGAAGGCGGCCGCCGTTTCTTCGGGCTTTTTGTAGTAACCCAGCATCAAGCTATAGCCGCGGATCAACAATTCGCCCGGCACGCCCGGCGGCTGGCCGGCGCCGGTCTCGGGATCAATCACTTGGATCTCGTAACCCAGACCGGTCTTGCCGGAGGTTTCACAGCGGTGGGTCTCGTCATCATCGAGGGAATTCAACGCCGCACCCAGCCAGGTTTCCGTCATGCCGAAACCTGACAAATTCTTCAATGGCGCCAGGGCCCGGGCGCCGGCCCGCGTCACCGGCGTCGCGCTGTGCATGCCGGCGGCGAAAATACCCGTGCGCAGGGTGGAGATATCCCTTGGCCGGGCATCCTGCGCCTCCGTCAGGCCTTTCATATGCGCTTCAAAGCCATGCATGATGCTGACGCCTTCGGAGGCAACCAAATCCAGGCTTTCATCCGGCACAAATGTCTCGGTGACGATCTGTTTGGCACCGGTCAAAAGAGACATCAGCGCCCCTTCCGAATAACCGAAGGCGTGGAACAGGGGCAGATAGTTCAGGATCACATCCCCCTCCCAAATGCCCATGCGAAAGGCGCGTTCCTCGATATTGCGGATCAGCTTGTGGCTATGCATCGCACCTTTTGGAAAACCCGTCGTGCCAGAGGTGTACATTATGAAGACCGGGTCGTCCGGATCGACCGCGCCTGCCCGCGCCGCCAGATCGCCATTGCCGACCCCATCGCCGCCGCGCAATGTATCGGCATAGGAGGCAACACCTGGATACTCATCCCGGCCCAGAATAATGACGCGCCGCATCTCGGGAAAGTTACCGTCATCAATGTCGTTGCCCATCTCTGGCAGGGCGAAGACCTGACGCACCATGTCCAGATAATCAATGGGACCGGAGGTGTCATGGGTAATCAAAAAAGCGCTATCCGATTGCCGGATGACATATTCCAGATCCGTGGTCCGAAAGCGGGTGTTGATGGGCACCTGCACCGCACCGATCTTGGCCAGGGCGACGGAGATAAAAATCCACTCGGCACAATTGTTAAGCCAAAGCGCCACATGATCACCGGACACCACGCCTTGTGTCATCAGGCCCTTGGCGGCGCGGTCGACTTCCACCTGCATATCGCCGAAGGAATAGCGTTGATCTTGAAAAACCAAGCCCTCGCGATCACCGAAACGCGCGGCGGCCTCGTCGGCCAAATCACCGAACCGCCGTTTACCGTACCACTCCATTACCCAACGCCCCTTGCTCTTGCATTATGTTTCAGAGGTATTTTCCACCAAATTTGGCAAAACCGTCAAACACTTCACGGCGTAATCTGATCACAGGGACAAACCAGAGCCGGGCCGCCAGGTGCAATGAAGTCGGCCCAGATGGCATTGTGATGGCCAATGATCTGTTGTGCGCGCAAATGCGGCCGGTCCGCCGTTGTGTGGCCGTCACTGGGCGCCGTCGTGCGATAACCCCGCGCCAGGGCGCTGCGCACGGTGGTATCGACACAATAATCCGTGGCGCAGCCGGTGATGATCAAATGGTCGATAGCGTGTGCCACTAGGACGTCTCCTAAATCCGTATCGAGGAAGCTGTCACAGGCGGTCTTGGCGATGATCCTATCGTCCGCATGCACCGCCAACGCCGGTAATAGATGCCAGCCCGGCTGCGTCGGATGGTGCGGATCGCCAACCGGGCCGTCATGGCGGATAAAAATCACCTGGCCGCCGCTCCGCCGCACCCGCGCCGCCAAGCTATTCAGGCGGACCACCAGGCCGTCGGCGTCGTGACGCAGGCTGGCATCCGTGAAAGACCCGAGCTGCATATCTATAACGATCAGAGCGCTGGCCGTCATGGCTAGACACCATCAGGCCAAAGGTGGGCCCAGGGGTGGGCCCGTTCCACCATCGCAGCGAGGTGGATTATGCCGGCATCGGCCATCATCGGCCCAACGATCTGCAAACCTGCCGGCAAGCCATCGGCCATGATACCGCACGGAACGGTGATGGCCGGGTGCCCCGTCATATTGAAGGGATGAGTGTATGGATACCAGGTCTGCCGAATGCCGCCGGCGGTCTGATTGCCAATGGTGATGGGCTGATAGAAATCATGATCGGCATTTATCGCGGTGCGGCTCAAGGTTGGCATCATCAGGAAGTCCACCCGTTCGAACCAGGATTGAATGCGCCGGTAAAGCTGGGTGCGGAAGGTGATCGCGCGCTGCAACTCCACCGCCGAATAGGTCTTTCCTTCCTCGATCCCGCGCAGCAATGTCGGCGTCATGCGCGCGCCGAATTCGGCCAGCTTATCTTCGAACCGGGCCACCCAAAGCGATTGCGTGATAACCAGCCAATAGGGTTCGGTATTCTCGAAAGGTTCATCGAACGGGATAATTTCGGCCCCCGCCGCCGCCAAGGCATCCCGGCGTAAGGTGCAGGCCTCAAGGACTTCGGGATCAATCAACTCGTTACCCATATGGCTGATCCAGCCAATTTTGATACCGGACAAATCACCGTCGCCCGATGCGGCAGCGACATAGTCGTCGATGGGCAGGCCGTGGGAATGAGGGTCATTGGGGTGCGGTCCCGCCATTACCGACAGCATCAGGGCGGCATCGGATACGGTACGCGCCATGGGTCCAAGGTTGGAGAAATTTCCGAAACCATCCGGCGCCGTATCATGCGGCACCAGGCCCATGGTGCCCTTCATCCCGACAACACCGCAGCAAGCCGCCGGAATACGGATCGAACCACCGGCGTCGGTACCGATGGAAAGTGGCGCCATGCCCGAGGCCAGCGCCGCCGCCGAACCGCCGGAGGAGCCGCCGGACGTACGCGTCAAATCCCAGGGATTTAGCGTCCGGCCAAACAAGGGCGACTCGTTCATCGGTTTGTGGCCGAACTCCGGTGTCGAAACCTTACCCACCAGAACCGCGCCGGCATTCTTCATACGGGTCACGGCAATGGCATCCCGTGCCGGTACATTATGCTCCAATATCGCCGAGGCATAGGTGGTGCGCACACCGGCGGTATCGACTAGATCCTTTACCGTGTAGGGCACACCCAGCAGTGGCGGCAACGCCGACGCGGTATTGCCGGCGGCAAGCATTGTTTCCGCCGCCGCCGCTTCTTCCCGCGCCCGTTCCGCACTAATCGTGATGAAGGCATTCAAAGGCGGATTGGTCTTTTCAATGTGCGCCAGCGTGGCGTCCAGGGCCTCGGTTGGCGAAATCCGCCCGGCCCGGATTTCACCGGCCAGATCCGTGGCGGATAACCGAACGATATCGCGCATGACTAGCCGCCGCGTGCCTTCTTATATAAGGGCCGGCCCAGGCAGCGGTCCAGCCAGGCCGTCAAATTCGGCCAGGCGGACAGGTCCAATTTGGCGATCTTGGCCCAACCGGCAACGGCGGAGGTGTTCAGGTCGGCCACGGTAAAGCGGCCACCCATCAGGTATTCCTTGTCGGCCAAGGCAGCATTCAAGACCGTGAGTGGTTTGGCCAGTCTTGCCTCCGCCGCCGCCACGACGGCTTCATCCCGCTCTGCCTCGGGAAGCAGCAAACGGTTTTTCAGCGCCTCCAATGCCGTCGATTCCACCTCCGTCGCCGCCCAGAAGCTCCATTGCGTGGCTAGCCCCATTTCGGCGTCATCCCGAGGCCCCATATCGCCGCCGTGCTTGTTGGCCAGGTACAGATTGATGGCAAGAGATTCGAAAAGACACAAATCGCCATCCTGAATAGCCGGCAAGGTGCCATTCGGATTGATGGCCAGAAACTCCGGCGTTTGCGTACCGCCGGTGCTGTAATGAAAATTGTTGTGTTCAAAATCCAGTCCCAGTTCCAGGGCCATCCAAATGACACGGCTGGTCCGGGTATTGTGGGCGCCGTGTATGATCAATTTGCTCATGGTTCTATTCCACTACTTTTCTAAAATCAGGTTTGCGCTTTTCCATGAAGGCGTTCACCGCCTCCTTGTGCTCAGGTGACTTGTAGGCCAGCTCCAACGCCGTGGTCTCCCGCGCCAGGATCGTGTCCAAGTCGGCTTCGCTGCCGTTTTGGGTCAGCAATTCCTTGACCATGCGCAGCTGCCGGCTGGGGTTCTGGGCCATTACGTCGGCCAGGGCCACGGCCTCGTCCACCAGACTATCATGGCCGACCAGGCGGTCCGCCAGGCCCAGTTGGACCGCTTCGGCACCTTCGATGGTGCGGGCGGTCAAGGCTGCTTCCGAGGCATTGCCCCAGCCCATGCGCTGCACCAGATAATGCGAGGATGCCAATTCCGTCACCACGCCCATTTTAACGAAAGCGCAACTGAACTTGGCCTTGTCCGACGCCATGATGAAATCACAGGGCAGAATCTGGGTCAGGCCGACGCCGACGCAGGCGCCGTTGATGGCCGCGATCATTGGTTTGGCGGCGCGCACCGCCTTGACCCAACTGGCCGAGGTCGACGGACGCTTGGGCCCGTCATCGTCCAGCCGCGTCTTGAACATGGCGCCAATGTCCGCACCGGCGCAAAAGCCGCGCCCGGCACCTGTTATGACCATGGCACCCATATTGGGGTCGTTGTTGACCTGGTCCATGGCATCGAGGAGCTCGTCGCGCATTTCGTAGGTCCAGGCATTCAGCTTCTCGGGCCGGTTCAGGGTCAGCAGACCAACGGCGCCGTCCGTGCCGGTTTTCTCGAACAGGATTGTTTGATAATCCATGTGGTGTCATCCTCCCAACTGTGTACACAGCTACCAATAAAGCGAAACCACCGCCTTGTCAGCGGTGGTTTCTCTTAACGGAACCGCCGGCGCGGCTTCATGGGATCAAAATGAGGCCTAGGCGCTGTCGCCCAGCTTCTCTCTAACCCGTGGCATCACTTCCTTAGCGAACAGTTTCATGGAGCGCATGGTGTCTTCATGGTTCATGCCGCCGAACTTCATTTCCGCCATCCAATGGTTGACATTGGCTTCCTTGGCGTAGGTCACGATCCGGTCCGCCACGTGCTCAGGGTCGCCGAAGGCACTGCCCCATTCAGCCAGATCGTCATAGGTGACCTTGGCATGGGCTTTGCGCACGGTATCGTAAATCTCATAGCCTTTATGGATCTTCTTGCCGGGCGCGCCGGGCAACACCACTTGGAACAGGTCGTGGTACCACATGGCATGTTTTTCAGCGACTTTCTTGGCGTCGGCGCTGCTTTCGGCGACAAAAGTCTGCATCAACATAGGCTGATCAATGGCCATGGGATCACGGCCCGCCTCACGCATGTATTTGCTGTATTCACCGAATTGTTGCTGCACCAACTCCAACGAAGTAAAGCGTGGTGCCCGCAGGATCGAAAGGCCATGCTCGGCTGCCAGCTTATAGGACGGCGGCGAAACGGCGGCCATATAGATGGGCGGATGGGGGTCTTGCACTGGCGACGGATATAACTGCACATCTTTGACCTGCCAGAAGTCGCCTTCATGGGAGAAACGCGCGCCGGAGAAGCATTTCAACAGAATATCCATGGACTCGAAAAACATCTCGCGGGAAACATCCGGGTTCTCGCCAAAGCCGGCGAATTCGCCCGGCTGATAGGCTCGACCGACGCCCAGCAGCAAACGGCCCTCGCTCAAGCAATCCACCAGGGCGGCCTGCTCGGCGACCCGAACGGGGTGCTGCAACGGCAACAGAACTACCGCCGTGCCAATTTTGATTTTCTTGGTCCGTTGCGCGATGGCGGCCGCCATGGTCAGGGTGTCGCCAAGCATGCCATAGACCGAGAAATGATGCTCCGGCAACCAGATGGAGTCGAAGCCCAATTCTTCGGCTAATTCCACTTCTTCCAGAAAATCTTTAAAAACTTGGGCCTGGGGAATTTCGCCGTATTCGCTGAACAGATACATCATTCCGAATTTCATTGCGTTCCTCCAATTTGAATTTTTTTATTCTAACAATCGTTAGATTATTGTTGGGAAATTCTTATTCGTCAATATCCAGCCACACTTCTTTCCATAACGAGAAGCGGCTATAAACATGTCCGTTGTAGTTACCTGTCGACAATGCATATTCGGATTGGTTGTCCCGCTCATAACCCAGATCGGCAGACACAAATGCAAGACTCAATGGTTGTAGTGACTGGCGCCAGCGATGGCATCGGCTATATCTGCGCCCAACAATTGGCGGCAATGGGCGCCCAAATCGTTCTGGTCGGCCGCGATGATGGAAAATGCTCCGATGCGGTCGTGGCTCTGCAAAATACCACGGGCAACACCAATATCTCTTTTGAAATTGCCGATCTGTCGTTGCTGCACGACGTCAGGGCATTGGCGCAAAGGCTATTGGACAGCCACGCCCATATTGATGTCTTGTTGAACAATGCCGGCGGATATTTTCAACAATCCAGTCTTACCCTCGAAGGGTTGGAACACACGTTTGCCCTAAATCACATGGCCTACTTTTTGCTGACCGATCTACTGCTGCCCAGTCTTGCCAAGGCCAAACAGGGACGCATCATCAACGTGGCCTCGCGGGCACATCGACACGCCAGCCTGAATTTCGAGGATCTGCAGGGCAAAGCGGATTATGACGGCTGGCCGGCCTATTGCCGCTCCAAACTGATGAATATCATGTCCACCTATGCCTTGGCCCGCCGCCTTGAAGGTACGGCGATCACCGCCAACAGCCTGCATCCGGGTTTCGTGCGCAGCAAATTCGGACACAATAATCCAGGCTTCACCGGACTGTTGGTCCGCGCCAGCCAGCTATTGTTGGCGATTTCACTTCAGGCGGGTGCCAAAACATCCGTTTACGCGGCCTCCGCGCCCGAATTGGTGGCGACGAGCGGCCTGTATTTCAACAAATGCAAGGCTGCGGCGTCTTCACCCGCAAGCATGGACGTGGCGGCGCAGGAACGGCTGTGGCAGATCAGCACGGAACTGGCAGCCAGCATTCCCTAAACCGTATTCCCTAAATGGTATTTCTTAGTTGGCACCATTGGCGTGGGGCATCAGGGCACCGAGGACAACGCGATGAAACGGCGTGTCGATGCCGTGTTTTTCGCCAAGACGGCAGATCGTTCCGTGCAGCCACTCGACCTCCAGCCGCCTGCCGGCTTCCAAATCCAGCACCAGGGAACCGCGCCAGGTAGGCGGCATCATGTCCCGAATTCCCCGCACACCGATTTGCTTATCCGCCTCGCCCAGGCCAACCCCTTCGGCCTGGCCCACCGCGATCAGTTCATCCATGGCTTCCTCGATCAGGCGCCAAGACGGCGGCGTCTCGCGAATTCGGCCCATGGGCAGGCGCGTCAGGCAGCTCATCCCCGAAGCTGGCGTTAGGACCAGAAACTTACGCCAGAGCTCCAGCTCAATATCCGCACTAATGCTAACATCAAGCACCGCCTTTCGGCCCAGTTCCTCCAACGCCGCCAGACGCGCGCTGGCACGCCCGTTCGGCTCGCCGGCAACAAAGCCATTCATGGCGTTGTGCTGGATCACGCCGGGCGCGGCGATTTCGCCATTGATCATCGCAACGCCGGGCACATTGTGTTGCGGCCCCGCGATCTTGGAAATGATTGACGGCGTTTCGATACCGTTTTGCAGCGAAACTACGCCGGTTTCGGGACCCAGCATGGGCAGAAGGTCCCTGACAGCGGTTTCCACATCATAAAGTTTGACGCCAAGGAAAATCAGATCCATCGGCCCGGCCGCGCTTGGGTCATCGGTCGCCGTGGCCGGATTGATATGGACATCGCCTTCGGGGCTGGTCATCTTCAGACCATTCTGGCGGATCGCCGCCAGATGCGCGCCACGGGCAATGAACGTCACATCGGCTCCCGCCTCGGCCAACCGGGCGCCGATATAACCGCCCATGGCCCCCGTTCCCATTATCGCAATTTTCATTTGAACCCCTCCCCTTTGAGGAAAGCAGTGTAATGGTCAATTCGTCTGGTTCAAAACTTCAATCTGTTCAGGATGGGTGGCCTCGATCGATGGTCCGTTGAAATGCTTCAACCATCCCCGCACGCGCACCCGTTGACCGACCATGGCGGCGTGCGCAAAGCCGGTCCGCTCGAACAGCCTGCGGTCCCGTGGCGAGACGGTGATGGTGAAGTCCTGGCGCCAGTCTTCGCCAAAATTAAGATAGATCCGCCCCCTTATCTGGGCCGATTTGAGGACAATGCCTTCGATTAGAAAAAACCCATCCAGACCGCCGTGCAGCTCTTCCTGTTGCCAGATCCGGTACCAGCCATGGCCCCAGATGCCTACCTTGTCTATCCGTGCGGCACGCTCGGCCGCCAGCAACTCCGCCACCACGGCGCGGTTATCGCGAAAGCTATAGACCCTGGCCATGCCAAGGCGCAGCAGTTCCTGCTGTATCCAGACACCATCGTCACGATGCAGATGGGCCAGGGCACGGCCATAACGATCCGTGCGGCGCCCGCCATAGGACAGTTTAACCACCCGGCCCAGGCTCAAGGCCTCCAAAGCCCGCTTGGCCTCGCCCGCCAACGGCCAGGTCTTGAAATTGCGTCGGCCCAGGGGCAGTTTTGGCGCCTGGATACCAACAAGACGGACCTGCACGCCGTCGTCCAGAAACAAGGTATCGCCGTCAACCACTTCCACCACCCGGCCTTGGCCGCTGTTGACCAACGGGCCGGCCACGGCGGCGCCCGGGTAAAGCAGAATTATGATGATCAATAACCGTGTAACCATGCCGGTTTATAGCATCCCCTGGCGCGATATGCTTCTCGACACGCTTCCCCCGGCGCCACGGCTCCTTTAAACTGCCGCAAAACGTGGGAGGAGACGCGGTATGAGATTGCACCAGTTACGTCAAATTGCCTGGATCGGCGCGGCTGTTGTGCTGTTGCTGGGTCAGCCGGCACGGGCGGACGAGCCGGACTTCATCGCGTTCAGTGCCGGTGCATTTGATATCGGCAAGGACCAGACAGCCGCCGAGGGCCGGCTGGAATACCGTTCCGACATCCGATTGTGGATTTTCAAGCCCTTCGCCGGCGTCATGGGCACCTCGGATGGCGGCGCCTATGGTTATGCCGGCGTGCTGGTGGATGTGTTTTTCGGCAAGCGCATGGTCACCACGCTCAGCTTCGCGCCCGGCGCCTACGCCAAGGGTGACGGCAAGGACCTGGGCCATGACCTGGAATTCCGCAGCCAGCTCGAGGTCGCCTACCGTTTCGACGACCGCTCCCGCCTTGGGCTGTCCCTGTCGCACATGTCCAACGCCTCCATCGGCGACAAAAACCCCGGCACGGAAAGCCTGATGCTGACCTACGCCCTGCCCGTGCGAAAGATATTTGGCAATTAGGAGACAATTGTGCGCGTATATACCGAACTTGTGTTGGGCAAGACGGACCCCGGTCTGCGTGCCCCCGAGATGCCCATCGATATCACCAAGGCCTACGATTCCGCCGCCCTGATCGATACCCTTGGCTTTGACGGCATTGTCTCGACGGAAACCAAGGAAGATCCATTCATGGTGCTGGCGCTTGCCGCCCAGGCGAGCAAGGCCGTATCGCTGGCAACCTCCGTCGCCATCGCGTTTCCCCGCAGCCCGGCGGTCACCGCCATGTCGGCGTGGAATTTGCAGCGGCTGTCGGCGGGGCGCTTCACCCTGGGTCTTGGACCCCAAGTCCGGGGCCATATCAAACGCCGCTTTGGGCTGGAGCCGCACCCCATGGGTCCCTGGATGCGTGATTATGTCCGCGCCGTACGCGCCGTATGGGATTGCTGGCAAAACGGCACGCCGTTGGATTTTGACAGCGATCATTACAAGCTGAACCTGATGGTACCGCTGTTTGATCCCGGCCCCATCAAGCATCCCGATATTCCCATCCACCTAGCCGCCTTGAACACCTATATGTGCCGGGTCGCGGGCGAGGTTGGCGACGGGATGCGGCCGCATCCCGTCTGCACGCCGAAATATATTCAGGAGGTCATGAAACCGGCCTTCGCCAAGGGTGCGGAAATTGCCGGCCGGGACCCAGGCGCCATGGCCATCGCCATGAAACCCCTGGTCGCCACCGCACCCGATGAAGACAGTCTGCAAGCCCGGATCCGGGAGGTCCGCGCGCGCGTATCTTTCTATGCCTCGACGCCGGCCTACCGCAAAGCCTTTGATATATTTGGCCTGGGCGAGCTGGCGGAAAAGCTGAGCCATCTTTCAAGGGCGCAAAAGTGGGATGAAATGCCGGGCTTCATCGATGATGATGTGCTAAACACTTATGCCGTTGTCGGCACATACGAGGAAATTGGCCAAAAAATCGTCGACCGCTTTGACGGCATTCTGACCGACGTCGGTTTCTCCATCCAGGTCAATGGTCCCGGCGACAAGGAAATCTTAATGGATATGGTTCGTAAGATACAGGCGGGTAGCGGTTCGGATTAGACCGATTGCGCCTGTGTTGTCCGCGACCCCATGTCACACAGTCAAGCTGACTGCATTGCGCTAGTCAGTGACTTGGTGTTTCCGCATAACTGGCATTTTGTCTAATGGATATTACGCATATGAATATTACATATGCTCAAGGAATGAAGATGCAAAAGAACAACGAATTGGCGATTTGGAGCATGGTAGCCGGAGGCTTGGTGCTCTATGTGTTCACGTTTATCATGGTCTGGAACGCCACCGCCGACTACCGTGATAATGTCAGCCGGCCCATGGCCTCCAACTCGGCGACGATCAAGAGCAGCCTTAACTGATAACAACCATCATGGCGACGGAGCCCGGCACGAAGGCCGGGCCCCAAGCCTGTTAAAACACCTAATTCAAAGAGCGCAATTCCAGCTTCGCGATGGCTTCCCGGTGGACTTCATCCGGGCCGTCGCCAATGCGCAGGTAACGAGCTTCGGAAAAGTCGTGGGCCAGGCCGAAATCGTCGGAAACACCACCGCCGCCATGGATCTGAATAGCCCGGTCCAAGACACCTTGCGCCATTAGCGGCACCACAACCTTGATCATGGCGATTTCCTTGCGGGCGCCCTTATTGCCTTCCTTGTCCATCTTCCAGGCGGCGTTCAGGACCAGCAACCGGGCCTGATCGATTTCACAACGGGAATTGGCGATATCGGCCCGTACCGTGTCACGCTCCGCCAGGGGCTTGCCAAAGGCAACCCGCGCCTTGGCCCGGCGCATCATTTCCTCCAAGGCGCGCTCGGCCTTGCCGATCAGGCGCATGCAATGGTGAATTCGTCCAGGCCCTAGACGGCCCTGGGCAATCTCGAAACCACGCCCCTCGCCCAACAGCATGTTGGCTACTGGTACCCGGACATCCTTGAAGACCACCTCGCCATGGCCATGGGGGGCATGTTCGTAACCGAACACGGGCAGCATGCGGACCACTTCCAGGCCCGGCGTATTGGTCGGCACCAGGACCATGGATTGCTGTTTGTGGCGCTCGGCGTTGGGATCGTTCTTGCCCATGACAATAGCGATCTCGCAGGCCGGATGGCCGATGCCGCTGCTCCACCATTTGCGCCCGTTGATGACATATTCGTCACCATCCCGGTCAATACTGGTTTCAATATTGGTGGCATCGGAGGAGGCGACATTAGGTTCCGTCATACAAAAGACCGAGCGGATCTCGCCATCCAACAATGGTGTCAGCCAGCGTTCCTGCTGGGCTTCGTTGCCGAATTGCGCCAACACCTCCATGTTGCCCACGTCCGGCGCAGCGCAATTGAAGACTTCCGGCGCCATCGGTGTGCGGCCCAGAATTTCCATGATCGGGGCAAATTCAAAATTCGAGAGCCCGGGGCCGAATTTCTCCTCGGCGATAAACATGTTCCACAGACCCTCGGCCTTGGCCTTGGCCTTCAGTTCCTGCAGGATCGGCGGAAATCCGTTCCATTGGGTCTCTGGCACATGGGTCTGTTCCGCATAAATCTTCTCCGCCGGATAAACGTCGCGATCCATGAAGACCTGCACTCGTTCGAGGTAGTCCTTGCAGCGATCCGTAAACTCGTACATTTGCTTTCTCCACAGTATGCTTGGGGTATGCTGGCGGTCAGTATAGACGAAGTATGGGAGTGGCGTCATGGGAAGCTTTGATCAGACTATCTTTGACCACGGGGCGCTAAATGCCGAAGTTGCGGAATTTGCCCGAACCCAGATCGCGGTGCGCGAGGGGCTGGGTGAACAGCATGATTTTCCAGCCGATCTGTGGGCGGCCATGGGAGAGGCAGGCCTGATGGCAATCGGCCTGCCGGAACAATACGGCGGCCGGGGCGGAGACTACCGGGCCCTGGCCATGGCTTTGGAGACCCTGGCGGACGTTGGCGGCTATCAGGGTGTGGCCATATCCTGGATGGGCCAGGCCTTGAACGCGCGCTTGCACATCCTGGGCCTGGGAACGGAAGCGCAAAAGCAACAATATCTGCCGGGCATGGCCCTGGGCCGGCATACCGCCTGTATGGCGATCTCGGAACCGGGCGCCGGGGCGCACCCGAAGAAGCTCTCGACCAGAGCTGAATTCGTCGGCGACGACGTAATCCTGAACGGGGAAAAAGCCTACCTGACCAATGGCCCCCTGGCGGATCTGTTTCTGGTGCTGGCGATCACGGATGAAGTCGATGGCCGCCGTTCCTTCAGCACATTCATGGTACCGAAAGAGAGCGAGGGTTTGGAGATCACCCCAGGGGTGGAAGTCGATTTTCTACACCCCTCGCCCCATTGCGGCCTAAAACTAACCAATGTGCGCATTCCCGCCGCCAACCGCCTGGGCCCCCTGGGCGATGCTTTTAACGCCATATCCCTGCCCATGCGACGGGTCGAGGATGCCTTGGGGGCGGCCAAGACCGCCGGCGCCATGCGCCACCGTTTTCGCCTCCTTTGCCGCGCGGCGGCGGAAAAACCGCTGGATGCGGATATAGAATTGACCTTGGGGCGCCTTGTCGCCATGCCCGAGGCGCTGTCCGCGATCGCCTTGAGGGCGGCGGACCTGCTAGACAGTGGCCGCGATGATGTTGATGAAACCCTGTCATTGCTGGCTGCCGCCGCACGGGAAACCGCCAAAAAGGTGGAGTGGGAGGTTGAGGCATTCATCAACACGTGGGATATAGAGATGTCCGATGCGCTTTCCATCGCCAATCGAGACCTCGTGAAATCCCTGGGCATTGCCGCCACGGCACGAGACCTGCAGGCCCGCAAGCGTGGACAGACATTGCTGAGTGGTTGATTTATAACCGCGATGCCGTGAGCAAAGACCGTAAACGAAGACCGTAAAAAAGTGATTGAAAAGAGACCATGACAGAACCCAGCGCCGCCAAATTTGACAACGTGGAAAACATCGTCGCCGGTCTTGGCGATCAGGGCTATATCGCCTCCCGACAGATCGCCACCGCCATCTTTGTGGCCGAAAATCTGACCAAACCAATCCTGGTCGAAGGCTCCGCCGGCGTCGGCAAGACGGAATTGGCCTTGGCCAGCGCGGCCTGGCTGGGCCTGCCGCTGATCCGCATGCAATGCTACGAGGGTTTGGATGAATCCAAGGCATTGTACGAGTGGAAATACGGCAAGCAGCTGCTCTATACCCAGATCCTGAAGGATAAAATGGGCGATGTGCTGGGCGATGCGCCGGGCTTGGATGCGGCCATGCAGAAATTGCACGGTTTTGGCGATATGTTCTTTTCCGAGCAATTTCTCGAACCCCGCCCCTTGTTGAAGGCCCTGCGCCAAGAACATGGCGCGGTGCTGTTGATCGATGAAATCGACAAGTCCGACGAGGAATTCGAGGCTTTCCTGCTGGAAATCCTCTCCGCCTATCAAGTTACCATTCCTGAAATCGGCACCATCAAATCCACCGTGCCGCCCTTGGTATTCCTAACCTCCAACAACATGCGCGAGATGGGCGATGCCTTGAAACGCCGTTGTCTGCATCTCTATATCCCTCTACCCGATGCCAAGCTGGAAGAGCAGATCGTAGCCGCCCGCGTGCCTGATATCGAGGCCAAGCTGCGGCGCAAACTGGTCTCCTTCGTACAACAGCTGCGGGAACAGGATCTGAAAAAGCTACCCTCCATTTCCGAGACCTTGGATTGGGCCCGTGTCCTGATGCTGCTGCATGCCGATGACCTGGCCCCTGACATGGTGCGCGACACCTTGAATGTGTTACTGAAATTCGAAACGGATATCAACGCAGTGCGCCCGCAAATTGCCGAATTGACCCGCAAGGCACGTCAGGACGGAGACCGAGGCTATGCAACGACCACTTGAGAATTTTTTCCGCGCCCTCCGCGCCGTTGATATCCGCGTCTCGCCGGCGGAAAGCATTGATGCCCACCGTACGGTCGATGTCGTCGGCTATAGTGATCGGCAGCTGTTCAAGGACGCGCTTTGCGTTGCCTTGGCCAAGACGCCGGATGAAGTGGCCAATTTCGATGAATGCTTCGAGATGTTTTTCCAGCGCGATGAATTCAGCGACCGCGATGACAGCGATGATGAAGACGGCGGCAGCCAGGCGCCCGAAAGTGCCGAGAGTGACGCGGACTTTGCCGATCAACTTGGCAATGTGCCCCTAGCGGAAATGGTTATGGATGCCGACGGCGGCGAGCTGGCGGCGGCCATGGAGCAATCCGCCAACCGGGTTGGCGCGACGGAGATCCGTTATTTCTCGCAACGGGGCTATTTTGCCCGGCGCATTCTGGACGACATGGGCCTGCGCGATCTGGAACGGCTGATCGCGGCACTGCGACGTAGCGGCGAAGGGCCAGGCGACGACGGGGGGGACGGCGAAGGCGGTGCGGCCCAGGATCTGGCCAACCGGCTGGAACAGGGCCGGCGTTATCTGCTGGATGAATCCCGGCAATATGTGGAACGGCAGTACGAACTATATGCGCGGGCCAACGGTGAAAACCTGCGCGAGGAATTCCTCATGGAAACCCGCATGTCGAACCTGGAACACCGGGATTTCGACCGCATGCACCGCATCGTCCGCCGCATGGCTAAACGCCTGGCGTCGCGCTATAGCCGGCGGCGCAAGCACACCAAGCGGGGCCAGTTGGATATTCGCCGCACAATGCGCCGCAACATGCCCCACGACGGCATCCCGTTTGAAGTTCTGTGGAAGCAGATCAAGATCGAACGGCCCAAGATCGTGGTGATCTGTGATGTTTCCAAATCCGTCGCCGCCGCCGCGCGGTTCCTGCTTTTGTTCCTCTATTCCATGCATGAAGTAATCGCCCATCTGGAGGCCTATGCCTTTTCCGACAGCCTGGTCAGTGTCGGCGACATTCTGGAAAACAATGACGTGGAACAGGCCATACCGGAGATTATGAACGCCATCGGTTTCCGCTCCACCGACTATGGCCAGTCCCTGCTCGATTACGAAGAAGGCTTCATGGATGATCTGGATCGGCAAACCACGGTCATTATCCTCGGCGATGGCCGCTCCAACTTTACCGACCCACGCATCGATATCATGCGCCGCATCCACGACCGCTCGCGCAGCGTCATTTGGCTGAACCCGGAACCGGAAACATTTTGGGGCACGGGCGACAGCGAAATGCCCCGCTACCGCCAGTTCTGCCACGTCGCCAAGACATGCAGCACGGTGATGCATCTGGAACGCGTGGTCGATGACATCCTAAAAAGTTACGCGCGGGCCTGATAGCCGATCCATTCCTCTGCGGCGTAACGTCTCATGGCATTGCCGGCGGCGGGCCGCATGCTCATCTGTATCATGACATTAGCACCAACTAGATGTGGAGATGGGTCATGGTAGAAACCACAGCGCAACCGTTATCCAATTGGTGGCCGAATATTGCGGACCCCCTGCGCCGTTTTGGCGCGCAGGTTGCGGATTACTTCAGCCCCGCATCCGATGCGGCAGTCACGGACGATGCCTATATCGTTGAGGTCGAGCTGCCGGGCGTCAAGGACGAGGATATTACCATTGAACAGCATGGTAATATGCTCGTCGTGAAGGGCCACAAGCATTCGTCGCACGAGGAAGAAGACAAGAATTATTACTTCTCCGAACGGACCTACGGTGCCTTTCAACGGACATTCAGACTGCCGGCTGATGTTGAAGAGGGCAGCATCAAGGCCTCGGCCGAAGACGGTGTGCTGACCTTGCACCTGCCCAAACGCAAGGATGTGGAGCCGGCGAAACGTACGATCTCCGTACAGAAAAAATAGCTCGCGGTAGGTCTATGCAGCTCGACCGGGCATCATCTCGGCCTGGACGCGGTTGCGGCCGGCATCCTTGGCGCGGTAAAGAGCGGCGTCGCTTCGCGCGATCAGCTCGCTTAGGGGTTCACCTGAACGATAACGTGCCACGCCGGCCGATATGGTAATAGCGGCAATTTGTTCGCCCGTGCTTTTGCGAATAATGCGGCGCTTGGCCACCAAAGCACGGATACCGTCACCGACCTTCATCGCATCCTCCAACCCAGCACCGGACAGCACAACCGCGAACTCTTCGCCACCATAACGGGCCACGACATCGCGGCCCTTTACGCTCTCTTTCAGCGTGCGGGCAACCAGGCGTAAAACCTGGTCACCGAGCTGATGGCCATGGCTATCATTGAAGTCCTTGAAATTATCCACATCGAACAGCAGTAGAGATACCGGCTCGCCCTCGGTCATGGCCTTGTCGGCCAACTCTCGTAGCTTGATATCAAAATATTTTCGATTGCCGATATCGGTTAAAACATCGGTCATGGCCTCGCGCTTAACCGATTCAAGATTGCCGCGCAGCTCTTTCACCTCGTCGGATGAATGCGCCAACTGATCACGGAGCATGTTGTTCTGTTGCTGCATTTCCTGGGTTTGCTGCATCATTTTGGCGATCAGCGCCTGGACTTCCTTGCCGTCGTCAAGCGAGATGGCGCCGCTGAATGCTTCAAGGGCATTGCTGTAGGCGTCCGCGCCCACATTCGCCGTTTGCAGCATCTCTTCGATTTTGCCGACGGACACGGCTATTTTGTCGCCGACGGCAATCACCTGCCCGGCTGTTTCCAGATCTTCAAGTTCGTCAGGTTGATCGCCCGATGCCATGGTTCGCCTCTACACACAAATGTCGTATGCAATTCATACCCTTCAGCGTATTTAGATATGCATGGAAGAAGCTAATTTCTGATTAATACAAATATTACAATTAGCCGATGTTTATTGCATTTTCGGCTCTTAGTGCCGCCGCCGATACCACCCGCGGCAAACCAAATCCCGCAAAATACTGGAAATGGTCTTCGGCCATCCCATTGTTAGTAAGCAATCAGAAGCGAAGTTTCAAAAAGGTGCCCAAGACTAGAAGGCCGAAAATCGACGTGCTTATCGCCGATCTCATTCTGTCCAGTGATAAGGATGGCCGCCTCGATGAACATGTACAACTGCTGGCAAAACCTTTCCGCAAGGAGGATTTTGGCATGAAGATCCGACAAATTATCGACGGCACGCATTAAGTCTGGTTAGTTTTTTGCCAGGCCCTCGATGGACGCCGCTGCGATTTGCAGACCCCGTTCGAGGATCTGCGTCTCCCAGTTTCGGTCATCACGGCAAAAGGCCGCTTTGAATGCCGCCTTGATAGCGCTGCCGTCACGGTCGCGGTGATGCCACCACCAGGCATGCTCGTCCTGCAAGGCCACCAGAATTTCATCAAAAGGCAGGGTACCGAATTCCAGTGTCAGGCAGATGACCCGCGCACCCAATAACGCCTCCATGGCGCCAATCCCGGTCTTACCATGGTTGATCTTGGCGGCGGCGGCGGTGACATCCTGGCCCCACCAGGCCTTGGCAAGATTATAATCATCCGACTTCGGCACGTGGTAGCACATGGGGCTGCCGTACCCGGATGGTCCTAAACCGGTATGAATGTCCACATAGGCCGCCAACTTCACATTCGGCAGCATTTTCGGCAAATATTCCCGCAGGGCCCGGTTCGACCACACCGGCACCCGGCCGCCATAAAACATCCCCTCGGCATCGTCGTACTGGCCACCGATGGCGCGCATGACATTCATCTGGCCCATTTCTTCGCCCAGGCGGGTCAATTCCGTGTCGGCGGCCTGCCTTTCCGGGCCATCCAGGCTGTTGACCGCCAGCACATGGGCCACCTTGGCATAACCTTCGTTGTGCGGGTGGTCAGCCTCGTGATCAATGAAATTGCGGTTCAGGTCCACATTGTTTTCGTTGACCCGGCGCAAATGGGCGAAGCCGAAAGCATTCAGGCCATGCACCATGACCACCGCCAGATTATCAGGCAATTGCCCGCCATGAGCCTTCAGCCAGGCGCATTGGATGGCCGAGCCCGCAAAACCTTCCGCCCCGTGGGTACCAGAAACCAGGATCAGGGCGCGTTCGGCATCCGCCGGGCCAAGGCGCAGAAACTCCGTGCTCAGCTCCAGCCCATCAGGGCCAGGGGCCGGATTGGCCGCGCGCATCAAATCGCCGCCCGAAGCCGCGGCCAAATCCAGGAAATAGGCCCGGCAAGCGGCATAATCAGGTTGGAAATGGTTATCGCGGATCATACTCAGCTATCCTTCAGGCCATGAATGGTCTTGCGTGCGATTTCCAGACCACGCTGCCAGACCATGGTGCTCCATTCGCTATCCTCGCCATAGAACGCGGCGCGGATCTGCCGTTTGATGGCCTGGCCTTCGTCAGAAGCAAGGTCACCATGCAGATACAACCAATTGTCCGCCTGCAACGCGCCCAAAACCTGATCCGGCGGCAAGGTACCAAATTCAATGGCGATGGTGGTGCTTTCGGTATTTTGCAACAGGGCATGATAGCCGGTCTCGATGGTGCCGTTGACCTTGGCCGAAACACTGTCGCCGGAGCCAGGCGTACGGACCTCGTCACCGTACCAGGCCACGGCGCGCAGATGCTCGGCCCCGCCCGGCACATCGACCGAGATCAATTCACCGAAACCCCTGGGTCCCAGGCCGGTATGGAAATCAATCAACGCCACATGGCTACGCCCGCTCAGATGTTGTTGAGCCAAGGTTTCAATTATGCGCCGTGACCAGGTTGGCGCCTGCCCGCCATAAAACAAACCGTCGGGATGGCCGTGCTGACCGCCGCTGACCGCCGCCTGATAGGCAAACATGCCGTGTTCGGCAATGTATGCCTGGATTGCCGTATCGGCCGTCTGGCGCGCCGGGCCGTCCCAGTCACTGGGCACCAACCAGGGGTGAACTTCGTCATAGGCGGAATTCTCCGTCAATGGCGCTTCAAAATTGACAAAATTTCGGTTCAAATCGACGTTGTCTTCGGTCACCCGCCGTTCATGGGCAAAGCCATGGGGGTTGTGCGCATGCACATGCAGTAGCGCCATATCATCGGGCAGCTCGCTATGCAGACCGCTTTGCAAAAAGCCGACCTGACAGCCCGAGCCGCAAAAGCCTTCGACACCATGGGTGGCCGATGACGTCACCAACACCCTGGCGGCATCCGCCGGCCCCAAAAAAGCTAGGTCCATGGCCAGATCACCGCCGTCGGGACCTTTCAGCGGATGCGCATAGCTGTGCTGCACCGCGCCCGCGGCTTGGGCCGCCGCCTGAAACTTTGCCCGTGCCTCGCCATAACTGGCCGAGAACCAATCATCAATCGCCATTACGTCTCTTTTCATTCCCAAAAAAGAAAGGGCGGAACCGGATCAACCGGCCCCGCCCAACTTTAGTACGTCACGTACGCCTAGTTCCAGCGGCGCAATTCCAAACGGCCGATCTGTGCGCGATGCACCTCATCGGGTCCGTCGGCAAAGCGCAGGGTGCGCGAATGGGCATAGGCATGGGCCAGATTAAAGACCTGACTGACACCACCGCCGCCATGCACCTGCATGGCCATGTCAACGACACGGCAGGTCATGTTCGGCACCGCCACCTTGATCATGGCGATTTCCTTACGGGCTTCCTTATTGCCAACCGTGTCCATCTTGTGGGCCGCGTACAGCACCAACAGGCGGGACTGATCGATGGCGATCCGCGCTTCGGCGATCCGTTCGGTGGTGACCGACTGTTCGGAAACCAGCTTGCCAAACGCGAACCGCGATTTCGCCCGCTTGCACATACTCTCCAAGGCCCGCTCGGCAACGCCAATCTGACGCATGCAGTGATGGATCCGTCCAGGCCCGAGGCGGCCCTGAGCAATCTCGAAGCCACGGCCCTCGCCCAGCAGAATATGATCAGCCGGCACACGGACGTTTTCGAACAGCACCTGGCCATGGCCATGCGGGGCATCGTCATAGCCAAAGACGTGCAGCATCTTTTCGACCGTAATGCCCGGTGTGTTGCGGGGCACGACGATCATTGATTGCTGACGGTAACGGTCGGCATTGTCCGGGTCCGTCTTGCCCATCAGGATCAGCACTTCGCAACGGGGATCACCGATGCCGGATGTCCACCATTTGCGGCCGTTGATGACATACTCATCACCCTCGCGCACGATGGCGGTTTCGATGTTGGTGGCATCGGAGGAAGCCACGGCGGGCTCGGTCATGGCGAAGGCGGAGCGGATCTTGCCGTCCAGCAGTTGCGTCAGCCAGCGCTCCTTGAGCTCGGCATTGGCATAGCGCGTGAACACTTCCATGTTGCCGGTATCAGGCGCCGAGCAATTGGTGGTTTCCGCCGCGATGGGCGAACGGCCCATGATCTCGCACAGAGGGGAATAATCGAGGTTGGACATGGGCTCCACCTCTTCACTCTCCGGCAGGAAAAGGTTCCATAAGCCCTTTTCACGGGCCTTGGCTTTCATTTCCTCCAATACTGGCGGTACGCTCCACCGTTCAGCGCTTTGATCGAGCTGCTCGTGGTAGAGATCCTCGTTTGGATACACCACATCGTCCATGAATTTCAGCAGCCGCTCCTGCAAATCCTTCGAGCGGTCGGAAAATTCTGGGATCATCTCTTACCTATCCTTCCTTACGGGCACATACACGCCCGGATCTTCATCACTTGGTTTCTCGTATCCGGCCAATGTAGCGCCAGAGGCCGACAGAGTCTCCTATCAGTTTACGCCGCGGTATGTGCTATGGTGTCGCGGTAATGATTTTTCCGAAAGGATGTTCCAATGGCAGAACGAAACGACGAGGACGCAACCCTGGGCTTCGCCGCCGCGCATGATTTGCCGGTGCCTTACATGCAGCGTTTGCGGGATTATTACCTGGCCCTGGGCTATGGCAATCCCTACCGCTGGGCACAATACACGGATGTGCCCTTCACACCCCTGGCCAAGCCGTTGCGCGAGACCAAGGTCGGCCTGGTGGTCACCTCGGCGCCGTATCAGCCCGACCGGGGCGATCAGGGACCGGGTGCGGCCTATAACGCCTCCGCCAAGTTCTATCAGGTCTATACCGGCGAGATCGCCGACGAGCCGGATGTGCGCATCTCTCATCTTGGCTATGACCGGAAGTACACCACGGCCGCCGATATCAACACCTACTTCCCCCTGGCGCAGCTGAAGACGGCCGCCAACGAGGGCCGGATCGGCGCCTTGGCACCGCATTTCCAAGGCACGCCGACCAACCGCAGCCAGGTCACGACCCTGGAACAGGATTGCCCGGAAGTGCTTAGACGTCTACGGGAGGACGGGGTTGAAGCGGCGGTCATTGTCGCGGCTTGACCGGTGTGCCATCAGACCGTGGGTCTGACCGCACGTTATCTGGAAGCAAACGGCATCCCCACCGTCATCATGGGCTGCGCCAAGGACATTGTTGAACTTTGCGGCGTGCCGCGTTTTCTGTTCAGCGACTTTCCCTTGGGCAATGCCGGCGGCAAGCCTGGCGACCTGGACTCCCAACGCGAAACCATGGCCCTGGCCCTGGATCTGTTGGAAAGCGCCACCGGTCCCCGCACCACGCGGCAATCACCACAGCGTTGGAACGAGGATGCGGAATGGAAACTCAATTTCCAAAATATTGAGCGCATCCCAGCTGAGGAAATTGCCCGCCTGCGCGCGCAAAACGATGTGGTCAAGGAAATCGCCAAGGGCCAGCGGGAAGCTGCCGGACTGAAAACCAAGCAATCTGACGCGGCGGAGTAAGTAATAATATGAGTGAAGCATCCGCGAAACCGTTCGAGGGCGTTCGCGTCCTCGACTTCACCCAGGTTTTCGCCGGGCCATTCGGCAGCTACCAGTTGGCTGTCCTGGGCGCCGACGTGATCAAGGTCGAGCGGCCGGGCGGCGAGGAAATGCGCAACGGACCTCTGTCCAGGGAATGGAGCGACCGGGGCATGGCGCCGGGCTGGCTGGCGATCAATGCCAACAAGCGGAATATCGCCCTGGATCTGAAAGACCCGAAGGCGCTGGAAATCGTCAGGCGTCTGGTCAAGGATGTGGACGTGGTGACGGAAAACTTTCGTCCCGGCGTCATGGAACGTCTGGGCATTGGTTACGAGGCGCTTTCCGCCATTAACCCGCAATTGATCTATTGTGCCGTCTCGGGCTTTGGCCAGAATGGGCCGGAGCGGAACACGCCATCATATGACGGCCGCATTCAGGCCGTCTCGGGTATCATGTCCATTACCGGGCACGAAGGCACGGGGCCGACGCGGGCCGGTTTCGCCGTGTGCGACGCCATCGGGGGCATGACCTCCGCCTTTGCCATCGCCTCCGCGCTGTTTCAACGCACGCACACGGGCCAGGGACAATGCATCGATGTGGCAATGCTGGATTCCACCCTGGCCTTCCTGTCTCCCCTGATCAGTGAGCACACCACCACGGGGCACGTCCATGGCCAATACGGCAACCAGGCCATCAGCCGGCGTCCCACCGCCAATCTGTTCAAGGTGGGCGATGACAACCTACTCCTCGCGGTGAACACCGAGAAGCAGTTCCAGGCCCTGATGGACGCGATCGGCCGGCCGGAATTGATGGATGATCCGCGCTTTGCCGATTGGCATGGCCGCACCGAGCATGAACCGGCCCTGCGGGAAATTATCGAAAGCGCCTTTGCCACCGATGACATCACCACCTGGGAAGACCGCCTGGCAGAGGCCGGTGCGCCCGCGTCTCAAGTGCGCAATTTAAAAGAGGCCGTCAATCATCCTCAATTGCAACACCGGGACGTGTTGCAAACAGTGGAAAGCCCCTTTGGCACCCTGAAACTGGTGGCCAATGGCTTTCGCCTGGCCCATGGCGGCGCCTCCATTGACCGCGCCCCGGTAGCCCCCGGCGCCGATGCCGAGGAAATTCTGGGCGAGGCCGGCTACAGCACGGACGAGATCGAAGCTTTCCGGGCAGATGGTGTGATTTAGCCGCCGTCGGTGCGCCGCAGATACATGTTGGTGCCTTTTGCCGACTGCACCACTTCGTCGCGTTGATTACGGATCTCGCGGTCGAATTCGACGATACCCTTGTCGGGTTTGGAGGTCTCCCGCTTGCCGGCAACCCGTTGCACCACATGGATGGTGTCGCCGTGCTTGACTGGTAGATGGATACGCCAGGCATCGACCCCCAGCATGGCAACGATCGTGCCGTCATTGATGCCCGAGGCATAGCTGAGACCACCCGCCACGGCCCAAACCAAAGGACCATGGGCGATGGGTTCGCCATAGGGCTGGGTTTTGCAGAATTCGTGATCGCAATGAGGGGCGTTAAAATCGCCGGAAAGAGACGCGAAGTTAACGATATCGGTCAGGGTAATGGTTCGGCGCGGCGTAATCAGTTCCATGCCGACCTCGAAATCCTCGAAATACATCCCCCGCGGCTCTGCTTGTGCTGTCATGTTTCCTTGCACTCCCGATAAAGTCGCGCCAAATGGCGCGTTCCTGCTGGTTATCACCGCAACTCGGTATTACCCGACCGTGGCCAGATCCTTGTCCGAGGTAATGATATGATTGATCACCCAGGCCTGTAACTGAAATTCCAGATTATCCCGTCGCTCGGGATCGGGATCATGAAGAATGCTCTGGGCAAGCTCGACGATGACCTCCAGGAAATCATCGTGCTCCTCTTTGTGGATGGCGTAATAGGCGAATTTATTGGCCCGCATGTATTGTTCTTCCAGCGCGAAATGAGATGCCACACGGGCATGAATTTCGCCCAGGCAATTTTCAATGGCTTCGGGATCATCGCTTTCCGCCAAGAATTCATGCAATTCATTGAGACGGTCAAAAAGGTCCTGATGCTCCCAATCCAGTTCCTCAACACCGATTAAATATTCGTCGCGCCATATCAGCCGTTGGGTCGCCATTACTCACTCCCGCTATCGTTTGCGAATGCGCCGCCCCATGCTCCCCAGCCTTTCCCGAATGCTAGCCGATTATCGCCGCTCCTGGAAGAAGACCCGCAGCAATGCTGCTGCTTGGTCCTCGCCAATACCGGGATAAAGATCGGGTCGATGGTGGCAGGTCGGCTGATGAAAAATTCTGGGGCCGTGCTCGACACCACCGCCCTTGGCGTCAGGGGCGGCGTAATACAGCCGCGCCAAACGGGCGAAGGAAATCGCCGTCGCACACATGGGGCACGGCTCCAATGTCACATATAGGGCGCAATCCGGCAGGCGGGCTTCGCCGCGCAAGGCACAGGCCTGGCGGATCACCTCGATCTCCGCATGGGCCGTGGGATCCGATCCCGCCTCGGTCCGGTTGCCGGCCTGGGCCAGAATTTTTCCCTCACCATCGACCAGCACGGCACCGATCGGCACCTCGTTGCGGGCCGCCGCCGCGCGGGCCTCGTCCAGGGCCAGGTTCATGAAGGTTGATTTCGTCGGCTGAATGGGCATGTTGGCCACCATGAGCAGCAACATGAAATCGGTCAAGCCTGAAGACGGTGCCAAGTCGGAAGATGGCGAACGCATCGCCAAGCGCCTGGCGCGCGCGGGACTATGTTCCCGGCGCGAGGCGGAGCGCTGGATCACCGCCGGCCGGGTCAAAGTCGATGGCAAGATACTGGAGACGCCGGCCTGCGTCGTCACGGCAAAAAGCCGCATCGAAGTGGACGGCAATCCCCTGGCAGGCGCGGAACCCACCAAGCTGTGGCGTTACCACAAACCCAAGGGATTGCTGACGACCAACAATGATCCCGAAGGCAGGGACACGGTATTCGAGAAGCTGCCCGATGACCTGCCCCGTGTGTTGTCCGTCGGGCGCCTGGATTTGAATACCGAGGGTCTATTGCTGTTGACCAACGATGGCGATCTGGCGCGCTTTCTGGAACTGCCTAGCACTGGCTGGCGGCGGCGTTACCGGGTCCGCGTGCATGGTTCCGTCAATGAAAAGGCGCTGGCCCGGCTGGCCGATGGGGTACGGATCGACGGCATTTCCTACGGTGGCATCGAGGCCACGCTGGATAGCACCCAGCGCGGCAATTCATGGCTTAGCCTATCCTTGAAAGAGGGCAAGAACCGGGAGATCCGCCGGGTCATGGAGCATCTTGATCTCCAGGTCACGCGGCTGATCCGCCTCTCCTACGGCCCGTTCCAACTTGGCGATCTTCCCCGTGGCGAGGTTGCACCCGTGCCTAGGCGCATTCTACGCGATCAGTTGGGCAGCAACGCAGCCCGCTTTGGCCTGGCCGCCGGCGAGGGCGATGCCAAACGGCCTGCTAAGAAGCAGCCGGCAAAAAAACCGGCACAAAAGAAGAAAAAATAACTCAGCTCTCAATCCGGCCCGTCACGGGTGGACTGCCAATCCAACGACCGGGTCTGCCGCGTCATCAACATCGGCGTACCGGCCGCATCCCCGGCACTGATGGCAAGTGCTGTATCCTTGGCGATCATGGATATAAAATGCGGCCACATGCCGGGATCGGAGAAGAACTCCCAGTTCTCGCCCATGAACGTATTGCCCGTCGAGGTCCGCAATATTTCCATCAACGCCTCGGGCGCCATGCCGTGGGCCTTGGCCAGCTTTCGCGCTTCCCAAAGCAGGCCGGCACAGCCAAAAAGTATGCTGTTGTTGGCCAGCTTGGCCACCTGCCCCATGCCGATGTCACCGCAGTGAAATATCCGTCCCATGGCCTCCAAAGCCTGGCGGCATTGTGCGACCGCCGCCGCGCTGCCGCCTGTTAGCAATGACAGGGTTCCTTGCTCCGCGCCCATGGTGCCGCCGCTGACCGGACAGTCCAGTACGGCGATATTCTTGTTTGCGGCTTCCTCGGCCAGGCCTTGGCAATATTTCGGTGCCAAGGTGCTCATGACGATCACGGCGCCACCCGGTGCCATTGCCGCCAAGGCGCCGTCCGGGCCACGCAGAACCGTATCCGTCTGTGCCGCGTCAGTCACGATGGTCATTATGATATTGGCCCGGGTGCCTACCGCGTGGGCATTGGCGACCTCTTCCAGACCCGTGCGCCTCAAAGCCTCGATCGCCTGCCGGCGCCGATGGGCATAGCTGAGCACCGGATAGCCGGCACCGAGCAAGCGGGCCGCCATGGGCCTGCCCATGTCACCCAGCCCGATGAAACCAATTGTTTGCTTTGTCACCACGAGAACTCCACTTCCAACCCGGCCAATGGGCGTTAGGATAGCCAACACAATCTGCGGCGAATAGGAAAAGAACACGAACATGCGAATTGTTGGCGGCAAACACCGGGGGCGGCGCCTGAACGGACCGGCGGGCATGGATATTCGCCCGACCTCGGACCGGGCGCGGGAGGCCTTGTTCAATATTCTTTCGCACGGCGATTACGCCGGCCCGGACGGGGCAATGCCAGAGAATATGAGCGTTATCGACGTCTTCGCTGGCACCGGCGCCCTGGGGCTGGAGGCTCTGTCCAGGGGCGCGGCAACAATCTGCTTCATGGAACAGAACCGTACGGCGGCCCGCGCGATCCAGGATACCGCCAGGGAAATGGATGCGGCAGATCAGGTCAACGTTCTGACCCGCGATGCCACCCGGCCCGGACAGGCACGCGACAGTTTTGATCTGGTCTTGATGGATGCGCCGTACCGTACCGGGCAGTCCGAACCATCTCTGCGCGCCCTGGCCGACCTGGGTTGGCTTCATGAAGGCACGATTTGCTGTATCGAGTTGGCCAAAAAAGAAGCATTCGAGGCGGGCGCCGACTTCAGCGTCCTGGATGAACGCACCTATGGCGCCGCGCGTATCGTATTATTGCGCTGGGATGGCGCCGACTAGCACCTTCCCTAGCGGCGGCCAAACAGACTTTCGATATCGCCTAACTGCAATTCCACATAAGTCGGCCGGCCATGGCTGCATTGCCCTGAACGCGGCGTGCGTTCCATTTCCCGCAACAGCGCGTTCATCTCCTCGACCGTCAGGCGGCGGCCGGCCCGGACACTGCCGTGACAGGCCATGGAGGCGCAAACCTGGTCCAGACGTTCACGCAAGGCTAGGGCCTGGTCCATTTCGGCCAATTCGTCCGCCAGGTCGCGGATCAGACCCTGCACGTCGCTTTCCCCCAATAGCGCCGGAACCTCGCGCACCACGATAGCGCCAGTGCCAAAGGCTTCGATAACCAAACCCAGCTCGGCCAGCTCGTCGGCGCGGGCGGCCAGGCGCTGGGCGCCGTCCTCATCCAATTCGACCACTTCGGGCAGCAACAACAGCTGCCCGGCGACGCCATTGGCCGCCAGTTGGGCCTGCATGCGTTCCATCACCAGACGTTCATGGGCGGCATGCTGATCCACGATGACGATACCGTTGGCGGTTTGCGCCACGATATAGGTCTCGTGCAATTGCCCCCGCGCCACCCCCAAGGGGTAGTCATTGACGGCAACCACGTTATCCGCCGCAGGCTCCATCCGTGCCGAGGGTTCCGCGGCATGGGCGAACGGCGCCTGGAAGCTCGCGGCGGCCTCCATCAGGCCCGCATTGCCGTGCCCCATGGGTTGGCGATAGGGTAGATTGTAACCGCCCTCATGCACCCGGCCGAGGGCCGCCATGCTAACGGTAGAGGAACTGCGGTGCCCGGCACCGGCCAGGGCATGGCGCAAGGCCGAGACCAGCAAACCGCGCACCAGGCCGGGATCGCGAAAGCGAACCTCCGCCTTCATGGGATGCACATTGACGTCTACCTCTTCCGCCGGAATGTCGAGAAACAGCGCCGCCATGGCATGCCGGTCATGGGCCAACACATCCATATAACCGGCCCGCAAGGCACCGGCCAACAGGCGGTCACGCACCGGGCGGCCATTGACGAACAGATACTGCATACGGTTATTGGCGCGGTTCAGGGTCGGCAGGCCGGCATAGCCGGTCAGGCGCAGACCTTCCCGTTCGGCATCGATCGCCAGGGCATTGTCGGCGAATTCCCGGCCCATGACCGCGCCCAGGCGGGCCAGGCGGGCATCGAACAGATCGCCACCGCTGACGTTCAAATCCAGGCTGCGCCGCTCTCCATCGGATAGGGTAAAGGCAATATCAGGCCGTACCATAGCCAGGCGTTTCACCGTATCGACGGCATGTTGGAATTCAGTACGCGGCGTCTTAAGAAATTTCAACCGCGCCGGCGTGGCAAAGAACAAATCCCGCACCTCGACCCGGCTGCCCGGCGCCTGGGCCGCCGGCGTGACTTCGCTTACCTGCCCGCCATCAACATTGATACGCCAGGCCTCGTCCGCATCATGGGTCCGCGAGATGATACTCAGCCGGGCGACAGCGCCAATGGAAGGCAAGGCTTCGCCACGAAAACCCAGCCATTCAATATGCAGCAAATCCTCGTCGGGTAATTTCGAAGTGGCATGGCGCTCCACCGCCAAGGCCAGGTCGCCGGGAGCCATGCCCGCGCCATTGTCGGTGACGGAGATCAATTCCCGTCCACCATCAAGCAGAACAATATCGATCTGCGTCGCGCCCGCGTCGATGGCGTTTTCCACCAGTTCCTTCAGCGCGGAGGCGGGCCGTTCCACCACTTCGCCGGCGGCAATGCGGTTGACGGTGACTTCCGGCAGGCGGCGTAAATGGCTCATGTCGCACTATCCGCCAGGTACTGCCTGGCCAGGACCTTGCCTTCCTCGACCGCCGGCTGGCCAAAGGGATTAACCCCCATCAGATCTGCGGCAAACAGAGTCTCCAACATTAAATGCATCAACAGGGCGCCCAAGGTCCGTTCGTCCAGCTGTTCCGCCATCAGTCGGCGTACGGGAAGGCCGTTCCCAACGAGGGTATCCACCGTGGCGGACTGCATGGCCCCGACCAGATCGCCGATGCTCCGCCCCGCCAGATAATCCTGCCCCAAACCAATGGCCAAGGCCGCATCGACCACCGGGCCTCGTCCGTCCCGCTTTAGTGTCAGTATCGTAAATTGTTTGTCGCGCGGGCCATCTAGATACAACTGTAACTGGCTATGTTGATCCACCGGGCCCAGGGCATCGATGGGCGTGGTGCCCTGACCCTGCTTGCCCAGGCTCTCGGCCCAAAGCTGGCGATACCATTTGACGAACGGTTTGAAGCGCTCGCCATAGGCCAGCAACACGGACTGGCCCAAGCCCTTGCGTTGTAGACCAACTTGCAGGGCAGCACCCATCGCCGGCGGACTATCGGTCGTGTTTAAGGCAAGTTCCAGGACCTCGCTGGCGCCATCCCGCACGGCGGCGCCGTCCAAACCCACGATCATTGCGGGCAGTAGCCCAACCAGGGACAGCACGGAAAACCGTCCGTCAATATTCGGATCATGATCAAGAACCGGCGCGCCAATATCACCAGCAAGCCGCCGCAGGGCGCCACCACCCGGTTCGCTAATGGCCAGGAAATGACGCGCCGTCGCATCAGTGCCCAGATGCCGGCGCACGGCGGAAACCGCCGTCAGGGCCTGTGCCATGGTCTCGCCGGTAGCACCAGATTTGGAAACCACCAGAAATCCCGTATCGGCCAACTCGCCGGGTGCCAATACAGCCGTCATTTGGTCAGGATCCAAATTGTCAGGCACGCACAGCTCCGGTCCATCGCCAGTGGCAAGGGCGGCCAGGGTGCGCGCGCCTAGTGACGAGCCGCCAACACCGAACAAAACCACCCGGCGAAAGCGCTTGCGCCAATCTTGTGCCACCTGCCTCAACTCTGCCAAATCATCCCGCTGCCGGGCAATCGCAATCGGGGCAAGAGGGCCGGGCCCAGCCGCCAGATCATCGCGCAGGCGCTGCCGCATGGCCTCGCATTGCCGCAACAATGGCGCCAGATCGTCCTGGCTCAATCCCCCTGGCTGCAAACAGCCGGCAACATCCTGGCTAATCGAAAGCTTGTCCATGCCGCACGCTAACAGAGGCCGTTGCAGGCTGAAAGCGCTGCCGCCAGCCTATTCGCTGCTGCTCAGGCCCGCTGGTTGGCCAACCACGACGATCAACAGATTTTCCGGGCGCAACAGCCGTTTTGCGACCCGGCGGATGTCCTCCAGGGTAACGGAATTGATCAAAACAGCACGGCGTTCCAGATAGTCCAAACCAAGGTTTTCCCGCTGTATGGCGCGCAAAAGTCGGGCGATTCGCCCAGACGACGTCAGCCGCAGGGGAAACGATCCATTCAGGAAGGTTTTGGCATTGGCCAGTTCATCCACCGTTATGCCCGCTTCGCCGGCGCGGGCGATCTGTTCCTTGATCACTTTCAAGGCTTCTTCCACACGCTGGTTCTGGGTGCCGACACCGCCCAGATGGATGGCGGCATGATCGAGCGGATAGAGGTAGCTGTAGACCGAATAGGCCAGGCCGCGTTTTTCACGCACTTCTTCGTTCAAGCGCGAGGAAAAGCCACCGCCCCCCAAAACATAGTTCAGCACATAGGCCGCATACCAATCAGGATCGTCCCGTTTCAGGCCCGGGGCGCCAAACATCACCCGGCTTTGCGGGATGGATTTTTCCACCACTTTCAAAAGTCCCGCTCCCTTCGGCATGGTTTCAGGCACCGTGGCAATCTTGGTACTGGCCGGCAGGGCGCCGAACGTTTTGTCCAACAACGGTCCCAGATCGGCGGCCGAAATATCACCAACAACGCCGATGGTCAGACGGTCGCGGGCCAAGGCCTTGGCCATGAAGCCGCGCAGATCTTCGGTCGTGATCGCCTTGACGGTTTCGATGCTGCCACGGCTGGGCAGGCCATAGGGATGATCGGGAAAAGCCGTGGCAAACCAGGTCTTGGCGACGATGGCGTTAGGATCTTCCTGGGCCTCGATCAGACCCGTCAGGATCTGCCGGCGAATGCGCGCCACCGCCTCGGCTTCGAAATGCGGTTCATTCAGAGCCAGGCGCAACAGCTCGAAGGCGGCATCCCGATTGGCACTCAAGGTCCGCAGGCTGCCGGAAAAACTGTCACGGTCGGCATCGAAATTCATCCGCACGGCTAGTTCCTCAAGCCGCGTTTGGAAGGCCAGGGAGTTATACGGCCCGGCCCCTTCGTCCAGCAGTCCACTCACCAGATTGCCGGTACCCTTGCGCGATGGCTGATCCAGAGAGGCACCGCCGGCGAACGAAAAGCTGACACTCAACAGCGGAATGGAGGGTTCCTGCACCAGCCAGGCCGTAATGCCGCCCGCACTGCGGACAACCTGTATCTCCGTCGCCATTGCCGCATGCGGCAGCCAAAGGATGACAGCCAGCCAAACCAGCGGGGCGCGGCATAGTCTTGCCAGGATGCGCATCATTTCCCCTCCCCGTCTTCGGGCATTAACAGTCCGGTCACCGAATGGCGCATATCCAAAACCGCGCGTCCGGCCGCCATGACCTGCTCCATGCTGACCCCCCGGACATCGTCCGGCCAGGCTTCGACCTGCGCGACACTAAGGCCGGAGGTCAGCGCATCGCCAAAGATCCGCGGCGAGGTAAAAAGATTATCCCGCGCATAGACCGCCGCCGCCAAAAGACCGGTGCGTGAACGTTCCAATGCCTTGGCCGTGAAGCCGTCCTTCAAGGCCGCCGCCAGGGCCTGCTCCATGGCCATTTCCAGCTTTGCCAGGCTTACCCCGGGCGACGGCGTCGCATAGAGCATGAAACGGCCCTGATCCAAACCAGTGGAGCTGTAATAGGCGCCCGCATTGGCCGCCAGTTTCTGCTTCACCACCAATTCCCGATACAGCAGCGAGGTGGTGCCGCCGCCAAGCAAATCGGCGAACAGGCTCAAGGGAACGGCGTGTTTGACCTCGCCCGCGCTGCGGGTTGGCGCCAAATAACCACGCCGCCAATCGGCCTGACTAACCCTGGCGTCCTTGAAGATCACACGTCGCGCGGCCAATTGCGGCGGTTCCTGGGGGCGGCTGCGCGGGGGCGTACCGGTCCGCGCCAAAGGGCCAAAATGCTTCTCTGCCAGAGCAATGACCACTTCCGCGTCCACATCGCCGGCAACCACCAGGATGGCATTGTTGGGAGCGTAATAGCGCTTATAGAAGGCCAAGGCATCGGCGTGGTTCAACGCCTCTATCTCATGTTTCCAGCCGATAACCGGAATCCCATAGGGATGGGCCATATACTGCGCCGCGCTCATGGCCTCGCGGAGCTGTGCGGCCGGACTATTGTCGGTGCGCGAGCGGCGCTCCTCCAAGACCACGTCGCGCTCTGTTTTCACATCTTCAACCGTCAGCACCAGATTGACCATGCGGTCGGCTTCCATGCCCATGACCAAGTCCAGCTTGTCCTTGGCAACATTTTGGAAATAGCCGGTATAGTCATAGGAGGTGAAGGCATTGTCGCGTCCGCCATTGCGGGCCACGATCTTGGAGAACTGTCCCGAGGCAACGGTAGGCGTACCCTTGAACATCAAATGTTCCAGAAAATGCGCGATGCCGGATTTACCCGCCGGCTCGTCCGCCGCCCCAACCTTGTACCAGACCATGTGCGCCACGACTGGCGCCCGATGATCCTCGATCACGACAACCTGCATGCCGTTGGCCAGGGTGTGCGTCTTGGGGTGAAATAGCGCCGCCTGGGCCGTAGGCATATATGCAGCGGCAATAGTCAACAGAATGACGAACGCAGCTATGATACGAGACATGATTTAACGCGGCCTCCCCAAAATCCAAACACGGGCATCAACCTGATATGACCTCGGGAAGGCATAGCGCAAGCCTTCAATGCAAAATACCGCTCAAGCTCTTGTGATGTGAGCTAGAAAACGCCTTCCAGCCAGCCGCGTTTGCGCCGCTTGATGATGGGCGTCTCGCCCTTATTCGGAGGATCACCCGCCGCCGCCGCCTCGCGCAGGCGCTTGGCTTCCTTGCCCGCATCGACGGCGGCGCCATAGGCTGGTTTGTCCTGCCAGAATAACAGGCGGTCGGCGAAAGATTTATCCTTTTCCGCCAATACGGAGGTCTCCCGGTTAACAATTTGCCGGATCGAGGCATCAGACTCCTTTGCGCCCGCCTTCTGCAGCAGGGCAAGTTCGCCACCGGTGGGTTGGGCGGCCGTGCCTTTATCCGTGGCACCAGTTGAGGCTTTATCAGTTTGCCCAGCCCCCTTGCTCGCCGCCAGGATAGCCGCCTTGGCGGTCTCTTGTGGCTGCACTTCCTGCGGCCGTTTGGCACCCCGGCGCGGTGGCCGCAAGGAAAAGTCCGGCGGCATCACCAAGGGCGCCTTGGTCAGGACGGTGAATTCGTCCGGCGCCTTTTTCGTCATGCCAACCTGCTCCTTGAAGGTATCGCAGGCCGCAAGGCCCGACAGCAACGCCACCGACCCGATGATTGTCAGCAGTATACTCTTGCACTTTGCCATGATCTTAAGCGTCCTTCGTTCCAACGTCGTCACTGCTGCCACCGTTCCCATCGCGCCCGGTATGAAAACTATCGTATAATAGCATGGCAACACCAATGGTAATGGCGCTATCGGCAATATTAAAAGCCGGCCAATGATAACCCAGCAGGTGGAAATCAAAAAAGTCCGCGACGGCGCCGCGCCAAACACGATCGATAATATTGCCCAACGCCCCGCCAATCACCGCACCCAGTGCATAACTGGGCCAGCGCCTGGACTGCCGCCGCAACCAAAACCCCAGACCAAGGCAGACGAGCGAAGAAAACAGCACCAACAACCAGCGCCCGGTATCACCCGATTGCAGCATGCCAAAGCTGATACCGCGGTTCCAGACCATCACCAGATTGAAAAACCCGGTGATCTGCTGCCAGCCCCCTTGATCCTGCACCCAGCCGATCAGCCAGGCTTTGCTTGCCTGATCCAGAATCACGATCACCACGGAGAGGGTCAGGGCCGGTCGCATTCTCAGGCAGCGGCGTGGGCCGCAACGGCGGTGTCGCAACGCTGGCAGACAGCGTCTTCATCATCCGCCGCGACCTCAGGCAGGATTTGCCAGCAACGGGCGCATTTGCCGCCATCCGCCAGTTCAATCACGACACCAATGTCGGCGACATCTTCAACCGTGAAGGCACCCTCGGGCGCGGCGCCTTCCGTCAAGGTAACGCTGGAAGTAATGCAGATCTCGGCAGCATCCAAGCCATCCATGGCGGCGAGATATTCACCAGGGGCATAGACAGACGGATGGCCCTGCAGCGAGGCACCGATACGTTTTTCCCTTCGCTCCACCTCCAAGGCGCCGGTTACCACACGGCGCAGGGTCCGCACCTTGGACCAGCGCGCGGCCAAGGCATCGTTGCGCCAATCAACCGGAATTTCCGGGAACTGGCGCAGATGCACACTGTCATCTTCGGGGAAGCGGGCGCGCCAGGCTTCTTCCGCCGTAAAGCAGAGGATTGGCGCCAACCACGCGGTCAAACAGGAGAACACATGATCCAGCACCGTGCGCGCGGCCCGGCGGCGGATGGAGGCGCGGTCATCGCAATACAGCGCGTCCTTGCGGATATCGAGGTAGAAGGCTGACAGATCGTTGGTGCAGAAGTTGCCCAAAGCGACATAGAGGCGATGGAAATCAAAATCATCACAGCATTGGCGCACCAGTTGATCCAGTTCGGAAACCCGGTGCAGGGCCCATTGGTCCAGCTCCGGCATATCCTTCACGTCCAGACGCTCGCCGGCATCGAATTCAGCCAGATTACCAAGCAGGAAACGCAAGGTATTGCGCAGGCGGCGATAAGCATCAGCCTGGGCCTTGACGATCTCGTTGCCGATCCGCTGATCCACCGCATAGTCCGAACTGACCACCCAGAGGCGCAGGATGTCAGCGCCGTACTGGTCACAGATTTTCTGCGGCGCGGTCACATTGCCCAGGGACTTGGACATTTTGCGGCCCTTGTCATCCAGGGTAAAACCGTGCGTCAGAACCGCGTCGTAGGGTGGACGGCCACGGGTACCGCAAGCCTCCAGCAATGAGGAATGGAACCAGCCGCGATGCTGGTCCGAACCTTCCAGATATAGCGACGCCGGCCACTGCAATTCCGGCCGCTGCTCCAGCACATAGCTATGGGTGGAGCCGCTGTCGAACCAGACATCGAGAATATCCTCGATCTTCTCGAAATTGTCCGGATCACGATCGGGACCAAGCAGCTCCGCCATATCGGCATTGAACCAGGCATCGGCGCCGTCTTTCTTCACGGCCGCGACGATCCGCTCGTTTACAGCCGCATCCTTCAATGGTTCACCCGTTCGCTTGTCCACGAACAAGGTGATAGGCACGCCCCAGGCCCGCTGCCGGGACAGCACCCAATCGGGACGGTCGGCGATCATGGCATGAATACGGTTGCGCCCGGTCCTGGGCACCCAACGCACATTGTCGATGCCTCTCAGGGCCGTTTCCCGCAAATCCGTCGTGCTCATGGAGATAAACCATTGCGGCGTATTGCGAAAGATTAGCGGCGCTTTCGAGCGCCAGGAATGGGGATAGCTGTGTACCAGCTTGCCCGATGCCAACAGGGCGTCAACGGCGGTCAATTCCTCAACCACCGGCCCATCGGCCTTGAAGACATGCTGGCCGGCGAAGATCGGCACATGTTCGAAGAACAGGCCGTCGCCATTGACCGTTTGCGGCACTTCGAGGCCATGTTCCATGCCGACTTCGAAATCCTCGGCGCCGTGACCGGGCGCGGTATGGACAAAGCCGGTGCCGGTGTCGTCGGTGACATGGTCGCCGGGAAACAGAGGCACATCGAAATCAAAGCCCTTGCCGCGCCAGGGATGGGCGCACACGGTCTTGGACAGCGCCGCGTGATCCACATCGCCCAAGACCTTATGCGCGGTGATCCCGGCCTCGGTGCAAATTTCTTCCAGCAGGCTGTCGGCGACAACCATTTTCTCGCCCACACGGGCCAACGATCCCTCTCCTACCGCCTCGACCTCGATCAGGCGATAAGCCAGACGCGGGCCATAACAGATCGCCCGGTTGCCCGGCATGGTCCACGGCGTGGTGGTCCAGATGACGATGCTGGCATCGTCCAGGCGTTCATCGGGAGACGAAATCACGGGAAAGCGCACATGAATGGTGGTCGAGGTATGGTCGTGATATTCCACCTCGGCCTCGGCCAGCGCAGTCTTTTCCACCACCGACCACATCACCGGTTTAGAGCCACGATACAGCGCCCCGTTCATGAGGAATTTCAGGCACTCGGCAACGATCTGCGCCTCCGCCCCATAGGCCATGGTGGTATAAGGATCTTTCCAATTGCCAATCACGCCCAGGCGCTTGAATTCCTCCGTCTGCACGGCGATCCATTTTTCGGCGAAGGTGCGGCATTCCTTGCGGAACTCGTCGATGGGAATGTCGTCCTTGTTCTTACCGGCCTTGCGGTATTTTTCCTCGATCTGCCACTCAATGGGCAGGCCGTGGCAATCCCAGCCGGGCACATAATTGGCATCCTTGCCAAGCATCTGCTGGCTGCGGTTGATGATATCCTTGAGGATCTTGTTCAGGGCATGGCCGATATGAATGTTGCCGTTGGCATAAGGCGGGCCGTCATGAAGGATGAATTTTTCCCGCCCCTTTGCATCCGCCCGTTGGCGTTCAAACAGGTCGATCCTGTCCCAGTGCTCGAGCAATTTTGGCTCCAGCTTGGGCAGGCCGCCGCGCATGGGAAAGTCGGTTTGCGGCAGGAACAAGGTTGCTTTGTAATCGGTGGTCATATCACTCGCCATATTGGTCGCTGTATCAATTTTGGGGTTCAGATCCCCAAATGTCTCATACAGAAATTGCTGATGCGCCCGTTATGCGACGCGACAGGATAGCGCGCCAACAGGGCCGTCGAAAATCCGCCCGGCCCTAGAAACAGGCCGGGCCGATAATTCGTACTATTCGGCCCATGAAGCGGTCGCCAATATGGCGATTGGAAACATCATTAAACATGGCGGCTATGTAGCAGGGGCCAACTCGGCTGTCCATAGAAGCGGCAGTTACGCGCCAAGCTCCTTGCCGCGTTTTTCCGCCGCCTCTACCGCCGTCGTCATCAGGGGCTGCAAGCCGCCGTCCGCCATCAGGACCTGCAACGCGGCCTGTGTGGTACCGCCCGGCGAGGTGACATTGATGCGTAGCTGCGCCGCGTCATCATCCGACAACCGGGCCAGCTCGCCCGAACCCGCCACTGTCTGCAATGCCAGGCGTGCCGACAGCTCGGGATCAAGGCCGACCTCCACACCGGCTTGCGCCAGGCATTCGATCAGGTAAAAGACATAGGCCGGGCCGCTGCCGCTAACGGCGGTGACCGCATCCATCAGGCTTTCATCGTCCAACCAGGCCGTATCACCCACCGCTGCCATCAGGCCGCCGCATAGCTCCTGTTGCGCCGCGCTGGCGTGGCTATTGGCGCAAAGCACGGACATGCCCCGGCGTACCGCCGCCGGCGTGTTCGGCATCACGCGGACCACGGCGGCGCCATCGCCCAAGTTCGCTTCGAAAAAACTGATCAGCGTACCGGCGGCAATGGACAGAAATACCGCACCGCCCGCCACGAAACGGCCATAGCTGGGCACCACATCGCCCATAACCTGGGGTTTGACCGCGAAAATCACCACGGCAGGTGTGAAATCCGCCGCGATACCGGCCGCATCCGCCAATACGGTGACGCCCGGTGGCACCGCGCTGCGGTCCGCATCCAGGGCCGGTTCCACCACCACGACCTGATCCGCCGCGATGCCTTGATCCAGCCAGCCGCCCAACAGGGCGCCGCCCATCTTGCCGCAACCCACCAAAAGGACGGGTCCGGATAACGCGCTCATGTCCGACATGATTTAGGCTTCTCCCATGGTCTCCAACATGGCGGCGGCAATGGCTTCAGCCGGCGCCTTACCCCCCCATATAACAAATTGGAAAGCAGGATAGAAACGTTCACATTCAGTAATGGCGATCTCGATCAACTCTTCCATCTGGCTGGCATGCATACCGCCGCCGCCGCGGGTCAATACCGCATGGCGGAACATGGGTACGCCGTCCTCGATCCACAGATCGAAATGACCCAGCCACATACGCTCGTTGACCATGGCTAACAGACCATGCACATCGGCCTGCCGCTTGCCCGGCACCCGCATATCATAGGCGCAGGCCAGTTGCAGCCCGCCCTGGGAGGAATTGAAGGAAAAGCCAAGATGATAATCGCACCAGGTGCCAGCCACGGTGACCGATAATTCCTCGTCGCAATTACGCTCGAACGGCCATTGATGGGCAGCAACAATATCCTCGACCAGATCCAATGGATTTCCCACTGCCGTGACGAAGTCTTCCGCGCCCATGCTCATAATTTTAAAGCCCCACATATTGTGGTGTCGATACAACAATACACCATGTAAGGTAATCTTGCAGAAGGGCACTAGGGGTGCAAGGAGACTCTCCGGGGCCTCATGATCAAGGCGGATCGGGCTGGCGAAAAATCTACTTTTTGGCGGTTTTTCGGACTGTTTTCGGCTTCGCGGCAGGTTTCGCCTTGGCCTTCGCGGCAGCCTTTGGCTTGGCGGCGGCGGCGGCTTTTGGCTTGCTCTTGGCATTGAGGCTCTGAATCACCTCTTCCATGGCCACCAAGCGCTTGTTTAACGCCGCGTTCTCTGACCGCGCCTTGGCCGCCATGGCCTTGACCGCGTCGAACTCTTCCCGGGTAACAAGGTCCATGCCGTCCAGCAAACGTTCCAGGCGTTGGCGCACCAGCGTTTCGGCCTCTTTACCCGCGCCCTGTACCAGACCGGCAGCGGAGGTCGCGAGGCGGGAAACATCATCGAGCAGGCGGCGGTTTACGGACATAACATCACTCTCCAGAAAAGCTGCGCCACTATGGCCGGGCGCGAAGCGCGACGCAAGCCGCCTTGCGGTCCATTGACGCCACCTTTATATCGGAACCATGATAATTGATGCACCTCTGGCCGCCCTAGCCTTTCCCCAGATCGATCCGGTTCTCGTACAACTGGGCCCGTTCGCCATTCGTTGGTATGCCCTGGCCTATATCGCGGGGTTGCTGTCGGGCTGGCGCTACATGCTGCGCCTGAACCTGGCACGGGCCAAAATGGCAGCGCCCGAAGTGATTGATGACCTATTGGTCTGGACGATCATCGGCGTCATCCTCGGTGGCCGCCTGGGCTATGTGCTGTTCTATAATTTGCCCTATTACATCGACAATCCCTTGCGTGCCTTGGCCGTTTGGCAAGGGGGCATGTCCTTCCACGGCGGCCTGTTGGGGGTCACGGTGGCAATGATTTGGTTTGCCAGGCGGCGGGGCCTGGAATTGTTGCGCCTTAGCGATCTGATGTCCTGCGCGGTGCCTCTGGGATTGTTCTTCGGCCGCATCGCCAATTTCATCAATGGCGAGCTTTATGGCCGCGCCTCGGACCTGCCGTGGGCGGTGCTGTTTCCTCATGCCGGCCCCCTGCCCCGCCATCCCAGCCAGCTTTATGAAGCAGTCCTGGAGGGCGCGGTGCTGTTCACGGTCCTAGCCTGGTTGGCCTGGCGGCGCCATGCCCTACAACGCCCTGGTTTGTTGACCGGGGTCTATCTCTGCGGCTATTCCCTGGCCCGCGCCCTGGTCGAACTGGTGCGTCAACCCGATAGCCAGATCGGCTTATTGCCCCTGGGCACGACGATGGGACAATGGCTGTCGGTTCCGATGCTGTTGGGTGGGCTGTACTTGATCTGGCGCGCCCGGCGCCCGGCTTCATGAATGATCTGGCGTCATGAATAATTTGCAGACCCATCTGGCCGATTGCATCCGGCTGAATGGTCCAATGTCCATCGCCCGCTTCATGGCCGAGGCGCTGGGCCATCCCGAATGGGGCTACTACATCAGCCGCGACCCATTGGGCCGCGCCGGCGATTTCATCACGGCGCCGGAAGTCAGCCAGATGTTCGGCGAGTTGATCGGTCTGTGGTGTGCCGATCGCTGGCAGGCCTTAGGGGCGCCCGATCCCTTTAATTTTGTTGAATTGGGTCCTGGCCGGGGCACCCTGATGGCAGATGCCTTGCGGGCCGCCGCCGCCATGCCCGGTTTTAGCCGGGCCGCGCACATTCATCTGGTGGAAACCAGCCCCGTTTTGCGCGCCGCCCAGCAACGGGCCCTGGCAAACAAAGAGGTCGCATGGCACGACCATATCGCCGATTTGCCCGCCGGCCCCACAATTGCCGTCGCCAACGAATTTTTCGACGCCCTGCCTATTCGACAGTTCCAGCGCAAGGATGACGGTTGGCACGAACGCATGGTGGCACTGCGCGGGGAGCAATTATGCCTGCAGCTTAATCCGGCCGTTGTCCCCAGTGCACCATTGCCCAAGGCTGTGCAGGCCGCACCAAGTGATGCCATTTTCGAGGTTTCGCCGGCGCGGTCGGCGGCAATGTCGGAATTGAGCCAGCATCTGCTTGGCCACGGCGGCGCCGGACTGATCATCGATTATGGGCACGGGCATAGCGCGCCGGGCGATACCCTGCAGGCCATGCGGGCCCATGAATATGTCGATCCCCTGGCGCATCCGGGCCAGGCGGATTTGACCGCACATGTTGATTTTCAGGCCCTTGTGGAGGCCGCATCGGGGGCGGTTACCCACGGCCCGGCGGGCCAGGGCGCTTTTTTGAAGCAGCTGGGTATCGCCACGCGGGCAGAGATCTTGCAACGGCGCGCGACGGCAGCGCAACGGGAGGCCATTACCGCGGCCTTGCATCGCCTGACCGGCCAGGATCAAATGGGGCAGCTATTCAAGGTTATGGCCGTCACCTCTCCTGGCCAAACAGCACCTCCTGGATTTGCGCTTCCTGGTTTTGAGGAAACATGATGCAACCACGCCCGATCATCCTGCAACAGCTGGACAGCGATAAAATCGCGCATGGTTTTTTTACCCGCGAGGGCGGCCTGTCGGGCGGTATTCATGCGGGCCTTAATTGCGGTTACGGTTCCGACGACGACGGGGTGGCGGTGCGGCAAAACCGGGCCCGCGTCTCGGATACCCTTGGCGTGGAAGCGGATAAATTAATTACCGTACATCAGATCCACAGCGCCGACGTCATCGTGGCGGAACAAGCCTGGCAACCGGGCGAGGCACCTCGCGGTGATGCCATGGTCTGCACCACGCCGGGCCTGGCCCTTGGCATTCTGACAGCCGATTGCGCGCCGGTCTTGTTTGCCGACGCCGAAGCCGGCGTCATTGGTGCAGCGCACGCGGGCTGGAAAGGTGCCTTGGCCGGTGTCTTGGAGGCGACGGTACGGAAAATGGAAGCACACGGCGCACACCGAGGACGGATTGCGGCTGTCCTTGGCCCCTGTATCGCGCAGACCTCTTATCAGGTCGGACCGGAATTTAGGGCAGCGTTTACAGCCCAGGATTCCAGCCACGAACAATACTTCGCACCATCGGATAAAGCAGAGCATCATCAGTTTGATTTGGCGGGCTTCGTCATGTCGCGCCTGCAGCGTCTTGGCCTGGGCCAAAGCCACGATACCGCCCTTGATACCTACGCCGATGATCGCCGCTTCTACAGCTATCGCCGCTCCTGCCACCGCGATGAGAGCGATTATGGCCGCCAGATTGCCGCCATAACCCTGTTGCCACGCTAATACTCGGAGTCCCCATGACCATTGCCACGGTCCAAGCTGAACGCTTTTCCATACCCCTGCCCGAAACCCTGTCGGATTCGACCCATGGGGAGATGAGCCATTTCGAACTGGTTACCGTGCGTATCCGAGATCACGAAGGCGTCGAGGGCCTGGGCTATACCTACACCGTCGGCAATGCCGCCAACGCTATTCTCAGCTTGATCCGCGATGACATAACGCCCCTGTTGTTGGAAGAGGAAGCGAGCCGGATTGAAAATTTATGGCAGAAAATGTGGTGGCACCTGCATTATGCCGGGCGCGGCGGTCCAACTACCTTCGCGATCTCGGCCGTCGATATTGCCTTGTGGGACCTGAAGGCCAAACGTGCCGGCCAGCCGCTGTGGCGCCTATTGGGCGGCCATGAGGCAAATGTTTTGGCCTACGCCGGCGGCATTGATTTGTTCTTCCCCTTGGAAAAACTGCTGGCCCAGACCCAGGACAATTTGGACAAGGGCTTCAAGGCCATCAAAATGAAGGTCGGGCGCGACAATTTGAGTGATGATCTGGAACGGGTCGCCGCCATGCGCGATTTTCTGGGCGCTGATTTTCCTTTGATGGTGGACGCCAACATGCGCTGGCGGGTGGATCAGGCGATCCGTGCCGCCAAGGCATTGTCCGAGTACCGCCTGGTCTGGCTGGAAGAACCCACCATTCCCGACGATCCTATCGGCCATGGCCGCATTGCCCAGTTGGGCGGCCTGCCTATCGCGGCGGGGGAAAACCTGCATTCGCTATACGAATTCCGTAATTTGATCGCGGCGGGCGGCGTTGATTTTCCGGAACCCGACGTCTCCAACTGCGGCGGCATCACGGTGTGGATGAAAGTTGCGCACTTGGCCGAGGCCCATAACCTGCCCGTGACCTCGCACGGCGTGCATGATCTGCATGTCCATCTGCTGGCTGCCGTGCCGAACAAATCCTATCTGGAGGTGCATGGCTTTGGCCTGGAGCGCTTCATCGCCAACCCAATGGTCTTGAACGATACCGGCCACGCCATAGCCCCAGAACGCCCCGGCCACGGCGTCGAATTCGATTGGGCCGGTCTGATGGTTTATAGCGCATGACGCCGCGCCGCGCATGGCGTTACAACGTCGCGGGCTGGCTTCTTTTCACCGCCTCGGCGGCTTTTTTCATGTGGGCTGCAATTCGTGCGGATGATTGGATAAATCTAATCGCAGCGCTGCTGTTTTTGGTGGCCTGCCTGGTGTTCCTGGTGCCGGTTTGGCGGCTACGGCCGCCACGCGATTAGAGCACATTGCCACGAAAAAGGGCGGCTCGGTGAGAGCCGCCCCTAATCTTCAGCAGATCATTCCTAGGATCTGAAATTTTCTAGCCGCCGCCAATTTTGGGCAGGATAAAAATCTCGCTATCCTCGTCAACCTTTTCCAGGAACGCGTCGGGCAGGATCACGCCATCTAGGGCGATGGACATGGTCTGATCGATCGCGGTGCCAAGCCCCGGAAACTTGGCCTCCAACGCCTTGACCATCTGGTCTGCATTGCGGGCCTCTACATGGACATCGGTCGCGCCATCGGTGAACTGCTGGGCAGTCCCCGTCGTCAGCGTGACCTTGACCATCGCCATATTAAGATCCTGGCGTTTCCGGTTCCCAGCTTCCGTGCGCTAGCCCTTTGCCAAACCGGCCAGAATGGTCGGTGGCGAAAGCGGCAGTTGCGTGAAGCGGACACCCGTCGCGGCCGCAACCGCGTTGGAGACCGCCGCCAATGGCGGAATGATCGGCACCTCGCCCACGCCACGGACCCCAAAGGGGTGCGTCGGGTTTGGAACTTCCACGATTACCGCATCAATCATCGGCAGGTCGGAGGCCACGGGAATGCGGTAGTCCAGGAAACCGGCATTATCCAAATTGCCGTTGTCATCATAGATGTACTCTTCATTCAGAGCCCACCCGATGCCTTGGGCCGCACCGCCCTGCAACTGACCTTCAACATAGCCCGGGTGAATGGCCCGGCCCACGTCCTGTACCGCCGTGTAGCGCAACACCGTCACATGACCGGTTTCGGGATCGACTTCCACGTCACAGATGTGGGTGCCGAAGGCCGGACCAGCGTTCTTGGCGTTGATATCGGCATGGCCAGAGATCGGCCCGCCGGTCTTGTTAGCGATGGCGGCAATGTCCTTGATGGACATAGGTTCGAAATCACCAACGTTCGACGATGCCGGCTTGGCGTGGCCGTCTTCCCAAACCACGCCGTCCACGTCCACTTCCCAGACCTGGGCGACACGGGCGCGCATTTCGTCAATGGCCAGCTTGGCTGCATCCACCACGGCCATGCCGGTGGCGAAGGTGACCCGGCTACCTCCTGTTACGAAGTGATAGCCCGTGGCATCGGTATCGACCACGTTCGGCCTCACCTTGTCCACATCGGTGCCCAGAACCTCAGCCGCCATGATCGCCATGGAAGCACGCGAGCCGCCGATATCGGGGCTGCCTTCGGTCAGACCGATGGTGCCGTCCTCGTTAATCCGGATACCAGCGCAGGATTCAGCGCCAATATTGAACCAGAAGCCAGACGCCACGCCCCGGCCTTGATTGGGGCCCAGCGGGATCTTGTAATGCTCGGTCGCCTTGGCGGCCTCCAGGCCCTCGACCATGCCGATGGCACCAAAGGTCACGCCATAGGCTGCCTTGGTACCTTCCTTGGCGGCGTTCTTTTCCCGCAATTCGATGGGATCCATGCCCAATTCCGAGGCCAGTTCATCGACCACGGATTCAACCGCATATTCCGAAATTGGCGCACCGGGAGCCCGGTATGCCACCACTTTTGGTCGGTTGGAGACGACGTCGAAGCCAACGATACGGACATTTTCGATCGAGTAAGGCGTGAAGGCCGTCATGCAGCCCGGCCCCACGGGCGAGCCCGGAAAGGCGCCTGCCTGGAAACACAAAGTGGCATCACCGGCCACGATCGTGCCATCCTTTTTGGCACCGATCTTGACCGTCATCGCCGCGCCCGAAGTCGGACCGGAGGCACGGAAGACATCCTGGCGGGACATGGTCATGCGGACGGGACGGCCCGCCTTGCGCGACAGCATGATCGCCAGAGGCTCCAGATACACGGTCGTCTTGCCACCAAAGCCGCCGCCGATCTCGGCCGCGGTCACCTTGATTTTTGACAAATCGAACTGCAGCAGACCGGCGCAAAAACCCCGCACCATGAAATGGCCCTGGCTCGACGTCCATAGATCAACCTTGCCGTCCTGGCCAGCATCGGCCACGGAGGCATGCGGTTCGATATAGCCCTGATGCACCGGCGCGGTGGTAAACTCGCGTTCAATCACCACATCGGCGCCGGCGAAACCGGCATCCACATCGCCCATGCCAAATTCAACCCGGCTGGCGATATTCGACGCCTTCTCCGGCTTTGGCTTGACGCCAGCGGTGAAGATATGATCGTGCAATACCGGCGCATCATCCTTCATCGCCTCCCTGACGTCGATGACGTGCGGCAGCACCTCATATTCAACTTTGATCAGGGCAGCGGCTTGTTCGGCTATCTCGTTGCTCATCGCAGCGACCGCAGCCACCGGGTGGCCATCGTAAAAGACTTTGTCTTTGGCGATGACATTGGCGGCCAGATCCCTGAAATTGATCATCGCCTCGCCGGCAGCGACCAATTTTGACTCGGCCTCCGGCATATCCGCCCCCGTAATCACGGCCTTGACGCCCTTCAGCGCCTCGGCCTTCGAGGTGTCGATGGATTTGATGCGGGCATGAGCATGAGGGCTGCGGACAACCTTCCCCTCCAGCATACCGGGTAGCATCAGATCGGCGCCAAACTTGGCCCGCCCCGTTACCTTGTCCACCCCATCGGGACGTATGGTACGGGTACCCACCCATTTAAACTGTTTCGGTTGTTCGTTCATGCCCTAGGCTCCCCGCATATCTGCAGCGGTATCCATGACGGCGCGGATGATCTTGTCGTAGCCCGTGCAACGGCACAGGTTTCCGGCCAGCCAATAGCGCACTTCCGTCTCGGTCGGGTTGTCGTTTGTTTCCAATAAAGCCTTGGCGGCGATTAAAACGCCCGGTGTGCAGTAGCCGCATTGCAGGGCGGCCTCTTCCAGGAATTTCTGCTGCAAGGGATGCAGCTCTTCACCGTTCGCCATGCCCTCGATGGTTTCGACCGTCTTGCCTTCGGCCTCGACACCGAGAACCAGGCAGGAACAGACCAAACGGCCATCCAGCATGACCGAGCAAGCCCCGCAGTCGCCCGAGGAACAACCTTCCTTGGTGCCCGTCAAGCCAACTTGGTCGCGCAGTACATCGAGCAAGGTTTCCTGCGGCTCGCACAGGTACTCAGCTTCCTCGCCGTTGAGTGTCGTCGTAATATGATGTTTCGCCATTATCTAGCTCCCTACGCTTTTTGGGCGCGTTCGGCCGCGATGGCGGCGGCCCGTGAGGCCATGACGCCAGCGACCTTGGTACGGTATTCGACCGTGCCGCGTTTATCACTGATGGGTGTGGCGGCGGCACTTGCCGCTGCAGCGACGGCTGCCAACGCGGCATCGTCTACCTTACTACCGACCAGAGCCGCGCCGGCATCAGCCACTGTTATCGTCTTCGGCCCCACGGCGCCCAAAACGACGGTGGCCGCGGTGCAGGTGCCGCTGTCATCGAGAACCAGGTTAACTCCGGCGCCGACAATGGCGATATCCATCTCCGTCCGCGGGATCATCCGCAGATAGGCGTCCCCGGAATTAGCAGGGCGCGCCGGCAGCTTAATGTTGACGATGAACTCGCCATTCGCCAACGAAGTTTGGCCCGGCCCGGTGGGAATATCCCCAACCGCAACCTCACGCTGCCCATTGGGTCCGGCCACGGTGCAGGTGGCACCGGCGGCGATCAAGGCAGGCACGCTATCGGCGGCTGGCGAGGCATTGCACAGATTGCCGGCCATGGTGGCCCGCCCCTGTACCTGCGTGGAGCCAATCAGCTCCGCCCCTTCGACGACACCTGGGTAAGCCGCTTTCAATTCAGCGTTCTCGCCCAGTTCCGCACCAGACACCGAGGCGCCAATGCAGAAGCCGCCGCCATCGGCGGTGATGCCCTGCGTCTCGGCTATTTTTTTGATGTCCACGACCACATCCGGGCTGATCATGCCGAGACGAAGTTGCACTAAAAGATCGGTCCCGCCCGCTAGTACGCGCGCGGCTCCGTTTGCGTCGGCCAAAAGCGCTACCGCTTCATCGACCGAGCCAGGGGCTTGGTATCGCATCCCGCTCATATTGCTCCCTATGAATAGCGCCGGAGTTTCCGCCCATGATTAGGCAACCGGCGCCAAGACAAATTGTTTACGTCCACCAAAGCGCATTAAAAGAAAATGCGCTGAGATTCTTGAAACTCGAGCAATTGAACCGATCACTTAAGTCGCGCCAATATGTCTGTGGCGACCGCAGCTATTTGTAAATTGCTCTAAACCCGTACACACGCCAACCACATAGCCAAACCTAACGCATATGAGCAAACGCAAAACATGCTTACCCTATGAGTTTCCGCCATGGCAAGTGTTTCGGCTAAATCAGCCTTGTGGACCAGCACGCGCCGGGTTATTGCCACCATCTTACACCGCAAGACGCAGAAGCGCCAAGCCGCCAAAGCATACCATGGGCAACAAATATACGATTTTTCACGAACCGTGGCGCCCATCGACCGTCCGAAATAAGCTGTATTACCCAGCTTGGGGCCCGGCTGTTATAAAGCGCTAACGGCGGCATTGATCACGACGAGGATGAAATGAACGATATCAACCCCACCACGGCGATCCGCTGGGCCAATGCCAGCGATGTCGGCGAGATTGTGCGCTTGATCAAGGCATTGGCGGAATTCGAGAACGAGCCGGCAAGCTCGGTCAAGGTCACGGAGGCGGATCTGCTACGCGACGGCTTTGGCGATCCGGGCGACGGTGCCGGTAATTTCATCCCGCGTTTTGAATGCCTGATCGCCGAACATGATGGCAAGGCCGTGGGCATCTGCCTGTTCTTCCATAACTATTCCACATGGGAAGGTCGGGCTGGATTGTATATCGAAGATTTGTTCGTGGAGGACCATGTCCGCGGTCTCGGATTGGGGCGGGCCTTAATGGCGGCCGTCGCGCGCACTGCATTGGAGCGGAACTGCGCCAGACTGGATCTATCTGTATTGGATTGGAATCCAACGCGGGCATTTTATGACCAGATCAACATGGCGCATATGGCAACCTGGCGCCCCTACCGCATGGCGCATGCAGACATTGCCGCACTAGCTCAGGGGACACCGGAAATCGCGCACTAGATTCTAGAGCAAAAAAAATACCGGCCGCGGTGCGACCGGTATTTCTTTCGTTTCCGTTGACTGCCCGAGATTATCGGGCCGCAACGTACCGGCCGCTAGGTGTTAACAGCGTCCTTGAGACCCTTGCCCGCCTTGAACTTCGGCTGCCTCGTCTCCGGTATTTGGATGCTCTCGCCAGTTCGTGGATTTCGACCAGTACTGGCTTTGCGCGTTGAAACACTGAAAGTACCAAAACCTACGAGGCGAACTTCACCTCCGTCTTTCAGCGCTGTTGAGATTGTATTGAAGACACCTTCCACCGCTTGAGTTGCGTCAACCTTTGATAGGCTGGCAGATGCAGCGACGGCGGCAATCAGATCATTTTTATTCACGTGCGCCCCCTTGTTACCCTGTTGTCACAATTAGTATGAAAATAAACCGCTCAGATGAGAGAAGTCTAGGCGCGCAAAGAGGCCCGGTCAAAAGGAAAAACCGGGTCAAGCCCGGTTTTTCACATTATTTGTGATTGCAATCACGATCCCGTCGATGTGCGGCAAAGCTGCAATAGCGCCGACGCAGGGCCGACTCGACACATACCAATCCCGTTAATGGGTGACGATACTTTCAGCATCCTTGCTCTCGGATACCTTGATCTCATCATCATCATCCTCGTCGGGCCATTCGATAGGCACAGGAAGGGTTACCAGGGCATGCTCCATCACCTCATCAGCGTTGGTAACGGCAATGATCTCCAACTCACTTGTAACGTTGTCGGGTATATCAGCGAGGTCTTTTTCATTTTCCTTCGGGATCAGAACGGTTTTGATACCGCCGCGCAACGCCGCCAGCAATTTTTCCTTTAGGCCGCCGATGGGCAGAACCCGTCCGCGCAAGGTGATTTCGCCGGTCATGGCAATGTCGCGCCGAATCGGTATGCGGGTCAGGGTGGAGACAATTGACACACACATCGCCACACCGGCGGACGGACCGTCCTTTGGCGTCGCGCCTTCGGGCACGTGGACATGGATATCGCGTTTCTCGAATATCGTTGGCTTGATACCAAAATCCGCGCCGCGGGAACGCACGTAGGAGGCAGCGGCCTGGATCGATTCTTGCATCACATCGCCCAGTTTGCCGGTGTATTTCATATTGCCCTTGCCCGGCAGGACCAGGGATTCAATCGTCAATAATTCGCCGCCGACTTCTGTCCAGGCAAGACCGGTAACGACACCGATCATATCCTCCGCCTCGATCTCGCCATAACGGAAGCGCTTGATGCCGGCATATTTGCCCAGATTGCGACGGTCGAGTTTTACCGTCTCGAACTTGTTCTGGACAATATCGCGCACCGCCTTGCGGGCCAGGCTGGCCAGTTCCCGTTCCAGATTACGGACACCGGCTTCCCTGGTGTAGTAACGGATCAAATCGCGCAGGGCGCCGTCGGAAATCGACCACTCGCCGTCTTTCAGACCGGAATCCTTCAACACCTTGCTAATCAGATGACGCCGTGCGATTTCGACCTTCTCGTCCTCGGTGTAACCCGAAATACGAATGACCTCCATCCGGTCAAGCAGCGGCTGCGGCAGGCGCAGGGTGTTGGCCGTGGTCACGAACATCACATCGGATAGATCGTAATCGACCTCCAAGTAATGGTCGTTGAAGGTATTGTTCTGCTCAGGATCCAGCACTTCCAAAAGTGCCGAAGCGGGATCGCCCCTGAAATCGGCACCCATTTTGTCGATTTCATCCAGCAGATAAAGCGGATTGCTGCGCTTGGCCTTTTTCATCCCCTGCAGGATCTTGCCGGGCATGGAGCCTATATATGTTCTACGGTGCCCGCGGATTTCAGCCTCGTCCCGCACGCCGCCCAGGGACATACGGACAAATTCGCGCCCCGTGGCCCGGCCAATGGATTTGCCCAATGATGTCTTGCCGACACCGGGCGGTCCCACCAGGCATAGGATGGCACCCTTGACCTTGCTCGTGCGCTGTTGCACGGCGAGGTATTCCAGGATCCGCTCCTTGACCTTTTCAAGACCATAATGATCTTCGTCCAGGACCTTTTGCGCATGATCCAGATCCTTGGAGATACGTGAACGTTTCTTCCATGGAATCGACAGCATCCAATCAAGGTAATTGCGCACAACGGTTGCTTCCGCCGACATGGGCGACATGTTCCGTAGTTTCTTCAACTCGGCCGAGGCTTTTTCCCGCGCTTCCTTGGTAAGCTTGGTTTCCTTGATCTTGTCTTCAAGTTCCTGTAGCTCGTCGCGCCCGTCCTCGGTCTCGCCCAACTCCTTCTGGATCGCCTTCATCTGTTCGTTCAGATAATATTCGCGCTGGGTCTTTTCCATCTGCCGCTTGACCCGGCTGCGGATCTTGCGTTCCACCTGCATCACGCCGATTTCGGCTTCCATCAGGGAGTAGACCCGCTCCAACCGCTCAAGTACCGAGGCGATTTCCAACAGGTCCTGCTTCTCGGGAATTTTCAATGCCAAGTGCGAGGCGACCGTATCGGCAAGTTTCGAAGGCTCTTCAATCTGATTGACCGAGACCAGCACCTCGGGTGGAATTTTCCGGTTCAGCTTGACGTATTGTTCGAATTGCGAGGTGACCGTGCGGGCCAATGCCTCGACGTCCTCACCCTCTTCCCCGGTCTCGCCAACCAGTTCGCCATGGGCTTCGAAAAATTCCTTGTTCTGGGTATAGGCCGCGATCCGCGCCCGGGCACCGCCTTCCACCAGGACCTTCACCGTGCCATCGGGCAGCTTCAGCAATTGCAGAACCGAGGCCACGGTTCCAACTTCATAAATATCTTCAGGATCGGGATCATCCTGCGCGGCATTTTTTTGCGTCACCAAGAGGATCTGCTTATCGTCCCGCATGACGTCTTCAAGCGCGCGGACGGATTTTTCACGGCCAACAAACAACGGCACGATCATATGAGGAAACACCACGATGTCCCGCAGCGGTAAAACCGGGTAAGTGGCAATCTTGGAAAAATCGTTCATGCTTAAACCTTATACCTGCTTGGCCTGAAGAAACCGGGCCATACTATGTAGGTTGGACGTCACTAGAATAGCGTACGTTGTAACCGTCCCCGGATGGTTAGTGAGGAACCGCGGCGCCGGGACACCAGGGCCAATATCCAACCATATTAGAGATGGCGGTTGACCGTCCAAAGATCAAGGGTTGGAGACCTGTGATCCTTGTTTCGCCGCCGTCATGGACAGGCCGGATGCACCACCGGATTGCCCAAGGCTTACCTACGCCCCGGCTTATGCGCCGGTACCGACGTCTTCCTGACGATCGGCGTAGATGTACAGCGGCTGTGCCCGTCCTTCGACGACTTCGCCATTGATCACGACTTCCTCGGCACCTTCCTCGGACGGCAGGTCGTACATGGTATCCAGCAAAATGCTCTCCATGATCGAACGCAGGCCCCGGGCACCGGTTTTTCTGGTGATCGCCTTACGGGCGATGGCATGCAAGGCATCCTCGGAAAACGCCAGTTTGGTGTCTTCCATCTCGAACAGGCGCTGGTATTGCTTGACCAGAGCGTTCTTTGGCGCCGTCAGAATTTGCACCAGAGCTTCCTCGTCCAGATCCTCCAAGGTGGCGACCACCGGCAGGCGGCCGACGAATTCCGGTATCAGGCCGAATTTCAATAGATCCTCGGGCTCCACCTCGCGCAGGATTTCGCCGGTCATGCGGTCGTCGGGATCTCGCACATCGGCGCCGAAACCAATCGACGTACCCTGGCCTCGGTTGGCGATAAGTTTTTCCAGGCCCGCGAAAGCACCACCGCAGATGAAGAGGATATTCGTGGTATCCACCTGCAGGAATTCCTGCTGCGGATGCTTGCGTCCGCCCTGCGGCGGCACGGAGGCCACGGTGCCTTCCATGATCTTCAACAAAGCCTGCTGCACACCCTCGCCCGAAACATCGCGGGTGATCGAGGGGTTGTCGGATTTGCGGCTGATTTTATCGACCTCGTCAATGTAGACGATGCCGCGCTGGGCCCGTTCCACATTATAGTCCGCCGCCTGCAGTAGCTTCAGGATGATGTTCTCGACGTCCTCGCCCACATAGCCGGCTTCAGTCAGCGTCGTGGCATCGGCCATGGTGAAGGGGACATCGATAATGCGGGCCAAGGTCTGGGCCAGCAGAGTCTTGCCGCAACCGGTGGGTCCCGCCAGCAGAATGTTCGATTTGGCAATTTCTACATCGTTGCTCTTGGTGCCGTGGTTCAGGCGCTTGTAGTGGTTATGCACCGCCACCGCCAGCACCCTCTTGGCATGCGTCTGTCCGATCACATAATCATCAAGAACATCGCAAATTTCCTGCGGGGTCGGCACGCCGTCATCGGCCTTGACCAAAGTAGATTTATTCTCTTCACGAATAATGTCCATGCACAGCTCAACGCATTCATCACAGATGAATACGGTGGGGCCGGCAATCAGCTTGCGCACTTCATGTTGGCTCTTGCCGCAGAAGGAACAATACAGCGTATTTTTGGAATCGCCGCCGCTAAGCTTCGTCATCTTAACCCCTGCTCAACTTTGCCGTACGGATCGGAATTTTCTGCCAATCCGGCGGCGTTAAAGATTTGGCCAAATCCACGTTAACCATAAACCACGCCTACCAACGCAGTAACAGAGACCCGCTCAAGGGTCAATGCATGGTCATCTCGAGCCATGGAGACAGCCCAAACATGCCCTTTCGATTCCGGACATATTATCATATAGGATCAACATAGCCGTGGTGCGATCAACAATTCGTTAAAAACATCGCAACATTTCCGGCCTGAAACCGGTACGCGCCGGCTTTATGTCCCATTAACTTTTTTCCCCTTCGGCATCCTTGGAACCGTCCGCGGAACCGTCATCACCGCCATCATCATCAGGGACAATGCGTTTTTGCACGACTTCGTCGATCAGGCCGAAATCCTTGGCCTTGTCCGCCGTCAGGAAGGTGTCGCGATCCATGGCTTTTTCAATGACTTTCAGGTCCTGCCCCGTATGCTCGACATAGATCTGATTCAAACGGGCGCGCAACTCGATGATTTCCCGGGCCTGAATTTCGATATCGGTGGCTTGGCCCTGAAAACCGCCAGAGGGTTGATGCACCATGATCCGGCTGTTGGGCAGACTATAGCGTTTGCCTTCAGCGCCGGCGGTCAATAGCAACGAACCCATGGAAGCCGCCTGCCCCGTGCATAAGGTCGATACGTCGGGCCGGATGTAACCCATGGTGTCATAAATCGCCAGGCCCGACGTCACCACCCCGCCAGGCGAGTTGATGTACATATAGATATCTTTCTTGGGGTTTTCGGCCTCCAGAAACAGCAATTGTGCCGTTATCAGGCTGGCCATGGTGTCATGCACCTGACCCACCACGAAGATGATGCGTTCCTTCAACAAACGGGAATAGATGTCATAGGAACGTTCGCCCCGGTTGGTCTGCTCCACCACCATGGGCACCAGGGTATTCATATAGATATCGTTAGGGTCGCTCATCAGGGTCTACCGCCTTGGCTACACGTTATGTCAGCGAATCATTTTCCAAAAGATAATGATATTCTAGAAAGTGATTATTTATTTTCCGTATCCGCCGAGGCTTTTTCCGCCGCGCCGTCGGCGCCAGCCCCACCAGTCAGATCTTTGTCGGCCTCATCTTCATCAGGCTCGGCCAGCAATTCCTCGATACTTACCTTGCTTTCGCTGATCTGGGCCATTTCAACGATGAAGTCGACAACTTTGTCTTCCATGATCGGCGCTTCCAACTGAGCCCGCATTTCCGGGTTCGATTGATAAAATTCAAAGATCTGCTGCTCCTGACCGGGAAAGCGCTGCGCCTGTTCCGCCATGGCCCGGTTCACTTCATCCTGATTGACGGTCAGGTTATTGCGCTGGCCGACCTCGGACAGCAATAGGCCAAGGCGCACCCGGCGAATTGCGATGTCACGGAATTCCGCCCGGGATTCCTCCTCCGGCTTGTCCATGTCTTCCACCGTCTTGTCCTGGCGCTTCAGATCCTCGACCACCTGGTTCCAGATCTGTTCAAACTCGCCATCCACCAATGACGGCGGCACTTCGAAATCGTGGTTTTCCGCCAGGGCATCTAACAGCACCCGTTTCAACTTCGCGCGCGACAAATCGGAATATTCTTTCTCGCTCTGCTCGCGCACGGCATCCTTCAGGGCGGCGAGATTTTCCAGGCCCAGTTTTTCGGCCAGGGCATCGTCGACCGTCACCGGCAGCGGCACCTTCACTTCTTGCACATTGACCTTGAACTCGGCCTCCTTGCCGGCCAGATGTTCGGCCTGATATTCCTCGGGAAAGGTGACCTTTACCACGGTCTCGTCGCCCTTCTTGACACCGGCCAACTGTTCCTCGAAGCCGGGAATGAAACTGTTAGAACCAATCTCCAGGCTATGGCCCTCCGCCGCGCCGCCTTCGAACAGCTCGCCATCGACACTGCCTTCAAAGTCGATCACCACCGTATCGCCGTCCTTGGCCGCCTGGCCCTCGTCGGCTTCGGTAAACTCCTTGAACTGCTGGGCCAACGAATCGACCCGCTCGTCCAATTCCGCGTCACCGATTTCAGCAACTTTCCTTTCAAGGGTCAAAGTGGAGAAATCCATCGGTTCGAACACAGGCATGACCTCGACTTCGATGGTGTATTCCAGATCCTTGCCCTCGTCGAACGAGACGACCTCGATCTTCGGCTGCATGGCCGGTTTCAGTTCGTGTTTTTCAAGGGTTTCGGTGGTGGCCTCGTTGACCGCCTGCTCCAAAACTTCGCCCAAAAGCTGGCGGCCATAGGTGCGGCGTAAAATTGTCATGGGCACCTTACCTGGGCGGAAACCCGGCATCTGTGCCTCTTTGCCAATCTCCGTCAACCGATTGGTGACCTTGGCCTCCATATCGGCGGCTTCCACCACGACTTTATATTCCCGCTTCAAGCCCTCGGACAGGGTTTCGCTAACCTGCATGAATTTTCCCAGCTAATCTGTCAGTTCGGCCCCAATGGCCAAGCCATAAAATAAGGTCAGCATAGCTGCCAACCGACTAAAATTTGGTGCGGGCGAAGGGACTCGAACCCCCACGGCCGTTAAGCCACCAGGACCTAAACCTGGCGCGTCTACCAGTTCCGCCACGCCCGCAATTGACGCTAAACTTCTAACCCCGGTTGCCAGGGGCGGCACTCTATAGCACAGAAGATTCTTCCTGCGAAGACCGCATTCTGGTGCTTTTTTCAGCCCCTATTTGCCGCCCTTGGTCGCCATATTGATCTTGGCCAGAACCTCCGGCGGCTCGACCTCCACCTCAAAATTCTCCAGCAAGGCGGAAGTCATGATGTAGAACCCAATGCACATGATCAGCTCGACCAATTCCTGATGGCTGAAAATGGCGGCGGCGGCGTTGAACGTCTGTTCCGAGGCCTTGGTGTTTTCGAACACTTCGTCGGTCAGGCGCAGCACAATCTTTTCGGCCTCGTCAAAGATCGGGTCGTCGGCGCCAACTTTCATGGCCTGGACTTTTTCCTCCGACATGCCCACATCGCGGCTGATCTGTTCATGTTGAAAGACCTCGTAAGAGGCACCGCACAGAATGCCCGCGCGGGTGATGGCCAGCTCTCTGAGAATTGGATCGATCTTGCTTTTGTACAGCAAAGCAGTCGCCAGACGGGTGTAGGCGCCAAAGGCCGGGCCGCCATGGGCCAGGATCTTGAAGATGTTCAAGGGCTGCATCTTGCCCAAAAGCATCGCCGCCTCCGGCACCAGGTTAGGGTTATCGGTCGTGGCGTAGGGTATGCGGGGCATGACGTGTCCTCGTACGGATTCATGTTATTGCCTTCATAAATCCCGGCACGGCAAAGGTTGCAACAATAAACTGCTGTTTAGCCGGCGTGACGCCCCTTCATCCGTCGGTTATAAGAGGGTAGTGCAAGCGCGGGAGATGGAGCATGACAGTTGAGGTATCCGAACTAGAGGCTGCGCCTATGTTGCTGCGCCAAGACAGGGGAACCCATGGGGGCATCGTGCACCTGACCTTGAACAGGCCCAATGCTTTCAACAGCCTGTCCAGCGGCCTGATGCGCCTGTTGCAGGTTGAGATCGATGCCATCGCGTCTGATCCGGCGGCCCGCGTGGTTATCATCGAAGGCGCCGGGCGCGGTTTCTGTGCCGGCCATGACCTTAAAGAAGTCACCTCCCTTGAAACGGTGTCGGCACGGCGGGCGCTGATGGCGCAATGCTGTGAATTGATGCTGGCAATCGTACATTGTCCAAAACCGGTGATCGCCAAGGTGCATGGCGTTGCCTCCGCCGCCGGCTGCCAGCTGGTCGCCAGCTGCGATCTGGCCGTGGCCGACGATGACACACGCTTCGCCACGCCCGGTGTGAACATCGGCCTGTTCTGTTCCACACCGATGGTTGCCCTGGGCCGCAATGTGGGGCGCAAGCATGCCATGGAGATGCTGTTGACCGGCGAGGCCATGGATGCGCCCACCGCCTATCGCTTTGGCCTGATCAACCGCCATGTACCCAACGCCGAATTGGACGCGGCGGCGATGCATTTCGCGGAACTGATCGCCCAAAAATCCAGCTATACCCTGCGCGTGGGTAAGGAAGCCTTTTACCGCCAGCAGGAGATGGAGCTGGAAGACGCCTACAAAATGGCGGCGGAGGTCATGGTCGAGAACATGCTGGCCGCTGATGCCATGGAAGGCATGACCGCCTTTATCGAAAAACGTAAACCAGTTTGGAGTGATCGCTAATGCATGCGGATGTACTAGAACCACTGAATTACAGCGACAGCTTGTTGCGCCATATCCTCTCCACCGTGCGCACCATTGCCCTGGTCGGCGCCAGTGGGGATTGGAAGCGGCCCAGCTTTTTTGCCATGAAGTATCTGCAAAGACGGGGCTATCGGGTCATTCCCGTCAACCCGGGCCGGGCCGGCAGCGAAATCCTGGGCGAAACCGTCTATGCCAGCCTGGCTGATATACCAGGTGAGATTGACATGGTGGATGTCTTCCGCGCCTCGGATGCCGCCCTTGGCGTGGCCGAGGAAACGGTGGCGCTCAAGGCTGAAAAAAACATCAAGGTCCTCTGGCTGCAACTCGGCGTCCGCAACGATGCCGCCGCCGAACTGGCCGAGGCGGCCGGGTTGCAAGTGATCATGGACCGTTGCCCGAAGATCGAATTCGCCCGCCTGTCCGGTGAATTATCGTGGAGCGGCATTAACACCGGCATTATCACCTCCAAGGTTCTAAAGGCGCCCAGAGCATGAGTAGTCAAAGCAAATCCAACGATCCGCAATCCAATATTCCGGCCTACGGCTTCGAAACCCTGGCCGTACATGCCGGCGCCCGCCCTGATCCGACCACCGGTGCTAGGTCGACGCCGATTTTTCAGAGCAACGCCTTTGTCTTTCATGACGCCGAACACGCCGCCGAGCTGTTCAATCTGCAAACATTCGGCTTTATCTATTCCCGCCTGACCAACCCGACCGTGTCGGTGCTGGAAGAGCGTGTCTGTGCCCTGGAGAATGGCCGCGGTGCAGTGGCCTGCGCCACCGGGCATGCGGCGCAATTTCTGCTTGCCGCCACCTTGTTGGAGACCGGCGATGAATTCATCGCCTCGAAAAACCTCTATGGCGGCTCCATCACCCAGTTCGGAGTCTCTTTCGCCAAGCTGGGCTGGACCTGCAATTTCGTCGATATGACCAACGCGGACGAATTGCGCGCGGCGATGAACGATAAGATCAAGTTCATCTTCTGCGAAGTTCTGGCCAATCCCGGAGGCGTGGTGCTGGACCTGGAAGAATTGGCGGCGATCGCCAAGGAATGGGGCGTGCCCCTGGTGGTCGATAATACGCTTGCCTCGCCCTATCTGTGCCGGCCGTTTGATTGGGGCGCCGATATCGTGGTGCATTCCGCGACCAAATACATTGGCGGTCACGGCAACACCATGGGTGGGGTGGTGGCTGAGTCCGGACGTTTCGATTGGAACCAGAACGACAAGTTCCCCTCCATGGCCAAGCCTGACCCGGCTTATCACGGCCTGACCTTCGCAGAGACGTTTGGCGATTTTGGCTTTTCCATGAAAATGCGCGCCGTGGCCTTGCGTGACTATGGCCCCACCCTGTCGGCGCAATCGGCCTGGAACTTGTTGCAGGGCGTGGAGACATTGCCCCTGCGCATGGAACGGCATTGCGCCAATGCCCAGGCCGTGGCCGAATTCCTCGACAGTCATCCGAAAGTCGCCTGGGTCTCCTTCGCCGGCCTGCCATCCAGCCCGTATCATGAACTGGCCAACAAATACCTGCCCAAGGGCGCCGGCGCGGTTTTCACATTCGGCGTCAAGGGCGGCTTCGCCGCCGGCGAGACCGTGGTCAACGCGGTGGAGATTTTCTCTCACCTGGCCAACGTCGGCGATACTCGTAGCCTGATCATCCATCCCGCATCCACCACGCACCGGCAATTAACGCCGGAGCAGCAGGAGGCGGCGGGTGCCGGCGCGGATGTCATCCGCCTCTCCATCGGCATCGAGACGGCAGAGGATATTATCGCCGATCTGGACCAGGCCCTGGCCAAGACCTAGGCGGGACGCGGACCATGTTCAGTCACATCACAGTCGGCACCAACGACTTCGAACGCGCCACCAAATTTTACGACGCCGTCATGGCCATATTGGGTCATGAATGCTTCATCAATGGCGAGGGCTATCGGGGTTATGGCCAGCCCAGCGACAACCAGTTCTGGGTTCTGTCGCCGTTCGATAAGGCCGCCGCCGTCCCCGGCAACGGCAGCCATGTCGCCTTTCTGGCACCCGACCGCGCCACCGTCCGTGCCTTTCACGAAACAGCGTTGGCCAATGGCGGCAGCGACGAGGGCGTGCCGGGTTTACGGCCCCATTATCATCCCAATTACTACGGCGCCTATGTGCGTGATCCAGACGGCAACAAACTGCAAGCGGTCTGCCATCGTACGGAAGGCTGACCGTCAGCATGGCCAAGTCCGCCGAGTACCGCAGCATCGCCCGGCTCTATGACATTCTTGATTTGCCATTCGAATACGCCCGCTACCGCCCGCTGCGGCCGAAAATCTGGATTGGCCTATCGGGCCGCATTCTGGATGCCGGCGTCGGGACCGGGCGCAACATGGCCTACTACCCGGACGGTGCCGAAATGGTTGGCCTTGATCTGAGCGGCCCTATGTTGAAGCGGGCGGCGGCATGCAAGCGGCGCACGGCGACGGCAGTGGATCTGGTCGAGGCCGACATCACCGCCACTTCGTTTCCCGACGATTCCTTTGATGCGGTTGTCTCGACCTTTCTGTTTTGCGTGCTGGCACCAGAGCTGCAATTGCCGGCCTTGGTCGAACTGGCTCGGATCTGCAAGCCGGACGGCGAGATCCGCATTCTGGAATACGCCATCTCCGCCAACCCAATCCGCCGCGCCATCATGCGCCTGTGGGCGCCATGGGTACGTTTCGCCTACGGTGCCGCGTTTGATCGGAACACGGAACAATACCTGCCCGCCGCCGGGCTGGAATTGATTGAAACCCGATATCTACACAGCGATATCATCAAGCTGCTGGTCATCCGGCACGCCTGATCGGCGTTGCTCTATTTAAAGACGTAAATCGGGCTGCTCCAGGCCTGAAAGCCGTCTTCGGTGTTGACGCAAATCCATAGAGGATTGTCCCGGCCCGCGGTAATTGGAATTTCAATCTCCGCCGTGATTTCACGGCAATCGTTGTCGTCAGGCAGACGAAAGGCCTTGATCCGCCGTTCCAGACCGCCAGCTTCCACCACCTGATCTTCCATGCCGATATCAGCCAGGGCTATGTTCATCGCGGCCAGATTGGTCGCGATGGACATCTCGCCATTTTGATCAGCATCCAGCCAGGCATCAAAGCCGCCGAAATTGCCGGTGGTGATAGCGTCAAAGATAATGGTGTCATCACTTTGCTGTTCAAACAGCCGTTCGTGGTTCCAGGCGTTGATCTTTTCAAAACGGCGAATATTGGCGCCGCCAAAGGAAACCTTGCCCTTCCAGTTGGTGTCACGGCCCCTGCCCCGATATTCCGCGCCGCTCCATAAGACACGGATGCGGTTGCCAAGGTCATCCGCGCCGTAGCCACGCAGAGTTTGGATAACCTCCGCTCCGTTGCGCACTTCAATGCGCTCAATCGGTGCCTGGGTCACGGCCCGGACCGTCAGGGTGATTGTATCGCCGGTGGTTCGGACGATATCGCCCATCATCACCTCCCCCACTTCACGGCTCGTAGTATCTGGGAACAAATTTGGATCCTGATCGAACAGGGTCGCGGCCCCGGCAAAGCGCGCCTTGACGTCCAGATGCATGCGGGTGCCCGTGGTGCCGTAGTGGTGGCGGCGGCGCAGACAGTCGAAAAAGCTGTCGCGGGTCAGCTCCTCCGTAAGGAAACAGGTCAAACCGCCATAGGCGCCAAAGGTCGAGACACCGGGATAGGAGGCGCCAGGCCGGCCCTTGTGGCCGTCACTGTTACAGACCACGCCACAGCGGTGGCCCAGGGGAAAGCCATCGGTCAGCAGCCATTCGAAGGTGCCCCAGGCGGAATGGATCTCCATCGACATTTCCTTGGTGCCGTCATGGGCATAGGCGATATCGGCATAGCGGCCACCCACATGGGCATAGACCACGCAATCCTCGTCGGCCAGCCGCTCAAACAGTGCGTTGGCGTCGTTGGCATCCATGTCCAGATCGGAGCGGTCGGTCAGCAGGGCGTGGGAGGAGCGGTAGATCGGCCGGCCCTCGGTCCGGTAATAGACATTGCGGTCGCCGCCCACCGCCGTATTGCCCGACCATTCATAGCCTGGAAAGGTCACGAAGCGGCCATCCTCGTGATACTCGGCGGTCAATTGATTGAGGTAGGCCCAAAAGGCATTGTTGACCTGGAAATCGTTGGCCTGATGGCTCAGCGCATCAAGGAAGGCATATTTGCGCCCAAAATCAAAATAATCTCTTGAAGTTCCGATGCCGATGGACTCGCCGCTTTGCCCATGTAAATCGGCCCAATAGCCGCCATGAGGCCCATCCTCGACGACCAGCGGATGCGAGCGCGCCACCACCTCGCCAGTTTCATCACGAACCGTGATCCGCAAGGTACCCGGTTCCGCCACGCTCAACCCCTCGAACAGCATGGCGCGCTCGCCCAGGGCATAGTCGACCGTTGCCGGCAGACCGTCGACCGCCAGAGTGCTTTCCAGGGTAAACTTACCCTCTGCCTTGTGGGTTGGATTGCCCCATTTATCCTCCGCCTTCAGGCCAAAGTGGAAACGCTCGCCAGGCCGGCGCAGGCTGGGCAGCACGGCACGCCAAAGCGCGGCTTCACCCGGTACAATGGCAATGTTGGGCGTATTTGGGATGGGCGTATATTGTCCGACGGCGCAGACATCCGCCGCCACCTTGAATTCGAAACGCGGCTCGACCATGGACTGCATGCGCAGACCGGGGGAGCCATGCGAGGTGTCGCCCAGTACAATTTTAATCCGGTCGCCTTCACGCAAAAAACCGCCCGCAACGCGGATGGTTAGGCATTTCCAGCGTGGCCTTGCCGCACCCCGGCCTGCGTAGTTGACCAGTAGCGGTACGCCGGAGGATGAGGTCGCGGTGACATAATTATCGCCGGTGGGATTGGTCGTCTGCAAGGTGCCGCTGTCTCCCATGGCGCGCAGCATGACCTGGATCGCCCCGGTATCATCCAGACCAAAGCGGCCAACCGTGTAGGTCAGGCGAAAGGTTTGCAGACTGCGGGCGGGGAATTTGCCTTTCGGCGCGATCTCCACATGGCCGTACAGCACTGGGTCGGTACCCGGCTGCGCGGTGGTCCAAACCTCACCCACCAGGTCTGAATCGACTAATATGCCGGTTTCCTGTCTGTCCGTGTCTTGCTCGGTCATGCGTGCGCCCCTGTTTTTCATTTTGCGGCCGAATACTATCAACGATGTTGGGAAACTGCATCATTGAGCTTTTCCAAGTAGCAATCCGCCATGCCCAAGTCGCGCAATTTCAACACCGTATTCGCCAGATAATCCCGGCACGATCCCCGCTCGCCACAAGCCAGGGCGATATGTTCAACAATATACTCTTGGCGCAAATCGCCCGCATATTGACGGCTGGCTTTGTTGCTCACGAATGTCAGTGCAGGTGTTTCGATGCCGTTGATCTCCATGCCAATCCAGGTCGGCACATAGACATCCGTCCACATTTCCCTCCGCCAGATCATGGGCAATGCCTCGTCACGATCAGCCGCGCCAATTTGAAATGCCATGCCCTGGCAGCTCCCACCCGGCATCAGGCCCAACGACAGGCCCGGTACCTCCGGTGTGCCGCGTGCCAGGGCGGTCCAGACGCACATCGCCCTACGCCAACCCACCAGCCGTGCCGCAACCGCCGCGCGATGGGGAAACGGCGCATCCCACAATAAACTGCCATAACCGAAGAGCCACAGATCGTCCTGCCCTTCCGGCGCCTGCGCCAGTGTGTCGATGCATGATTGTAGGCGCGCCTGTTCACCGAGGGTGGCAAATGGTTTGTCAAAGCTATGCATGGTATTCACGGATATAATGCCGATGCCCTGGTGAAAGATTATCAAAGCTGGCCGGAAATCAAGCCCGGTCTATAATGGCATTTCCTGTCCAAGATCGAGAGTCCCCCATGCCCATCACTAAATTACTGATCGCCAATCGGGGCGAAATCGCCATTCGCATCCAACGCGCCGCCGCCGCCCTGGATATCTCGACCGTGGCCATTTTTTCCACGGATGATACACAAAGCCTGCATGTCTTCCGCGCCGACGAGGCCCACGCCCTGACGGGCGCGGGCGCGCCCAGCTATCTGGATATAGATCAGGTCATCGCTGCCGCAAAGGCAACCAGCTGTGACGGGGTGCATCCGGGCTATGGCTTTTTGAGCGAAAACGCCGCCTTTGCCCGTGCCTGCGAGGCTGCCGGATTGATTTTTGTCGGCCCACGGGCGGAGGTTCTGGACAAGCTTGGCGACAAGGTCAAGGGACGCAACATTGCCGCCGCCGCCGGGGTGCCGGTTTTGGCGGGCTCCACCGGGCCGGTGGATCTAGCCGGGGCCCAGGCGTTCCTGACCTCTCTGGACGGCGCGCCGATGATCATCAAGGCAGTGTCAGGCGGTGGCGGCCGGGGCGTGCGCGTTATTCACACCGCTGACGAGTTGGCCGAAGGATTTGAACGCGCGGCATCGGAAGCTGCCGCTGCCTTTGGCGATGGCGCGCTGTATGTAGAACGTTATCTGGCAAGCGCCCGCCATATCGAAGTACAGATCCTGGGCGATGGCCGTGGCGAGGTACGGCATCTGGGGGAACGGGACTGCAGCATTCAACGGCGGCATCAAAAGATCCTGGAAATCGCACCGGCGCCGGGACTGGATCCGGTGCTGCGCGAGAGTATTCTGGCCGCCGCCGTCACCCTGGCGCAAACACTTGAATACAGCAATGTGGGCACCTTTGAATTTCTGGTCGATGGCGCGAATAACGACTTCATCTTCATGGAGGCCAACCCCCGCCTGCAGGTGGAACACACCATCACCGAGGAGGTAACCGGCGTCGATCTGGTGCGGGCGCAACTGCGCATCGCCAATGGCGCCAGCCTTGATGATCTGGGCATCGTGGCCGGTAGCCCCGTCATGCACGGCTATGCGGTGCAGGCCCGGGTGAATATGGAACGAATTGATCAGAGCGGCGCGGCGATGCCGGCGGGCGGTCGATTGAAGGCCTTTGATCCGCCGACCGGGCCCGGCATCCGCACCGACACCTTTGGTTATGCCGGCTATACCACAACGCCGCGATTTGATTCCCTGCTGGCCAAGGTCATCACCCACAGCACCGAGGGCTATGAAAGCGCCATCAAGGCCAGCTACCGTGCCCTGTGCGAATTCCGGATAGAAGGCGTCAGCACAAACATCGGCTTCCTGCAGAATTTGCTACGTCACGGCGACATCGCCAAAGGCAATCTCTATACCCGCTTTCTCGACGACCACATCGCCGCCTTGGTCAACGGCGCTGAGCACAAGGCAGGCTACCTCACCACGGCACCCGTGGCCTCGCAGGATCGACAGCTGGCCGGCGCCCAGGTCAGCGCCGATGATCCCCTGGCGGTACTAAGTTTCGGCCAATCCGGCAGCACCGGCATGGCCGGCGCGGCGGCGGCCCCCGCGGCATCAATGTCTGGTGAAAGCGTCGTTGGCCCCGATGGCTCCGTCCCCGTGCTCTCACCGCTGCAAGGCACCATTGTCGCCATCAACGTGACTGAAGGCGATGGTGTTACCATTGGCGCCGCGCTGCTGGTCATGGAGTCCATGAAGATGGAACATGTCATCAGTGCCGAAATTTCCGGCATCGTACGCGCCATCGCCGTGGCGGTGGGCGATACCATCTATGACGGCTCGCCGTTGCTGTTCGTTGAAGAGGCCGATATCGCCGCCGGCGAGGCGGAAGCGGTCGCCGAGATCGACTTGGACGAAATCCGCCCCGATTTACGCGAAGTGCTGGACCGGCGCTTCTTGCACAGTGACGCGGGCCGCCCCAAGGCAACGGCGCGGCGCCACGACAAGGGCCAGCGCACGGCACGGGAAAACATCGCACAATTGTGCAACATGGACACCTTCGTTGAATACGCCCCCCTGGTACTGGCCGCCCAGCGCCAGCGTCACGATGTGGCAACCTTGATCGAAAAAAGCCCCGCCGACGGTCTGATCACCGCCCTGGCCGCCGTCAACGATGACCTGTTTGGCGAGCCTAATAACCGCTGCGCCATCATGTTCTATGACTACACGGTGTTCGCCGGTACCCAAGGGGTACAGAACCACCGCAAGACCGACCGTATCATTGATCTGGCCGAAGAAGGCCGCCTGCCTTTCATCCTTTTTGCCGAGGGCGGCGGCGGCCGGCCCGGCGACACCGACCGCACGGGCGGCGACGGCAGCCGGACCTTTTCGCGGTTCGCCCAATTATCAGGCCTGGTCCCCATGGTCGGCATCACCACCGGACGCTGTTTCGCGGGCAATGCCTCGCTGCTGGGCTGTTGCGATGTGATCATTGCCACCAAGGACGCCAATATCGGCATGGGCGGCCCGGCCATGATCGAGGGCGGCGGCCTGGGCGTCTATGCGCCCGAGGACATTGGCCCCATGAGCATCCAGGTACCCTCAGGCGTGGTCGATATTCTGGTCGAGGATGAGGCCGAGGCCATCGATGTGGCGAAAAAATATCTCTCCTACTTCCAAGGCCCGATCGGGGCATGGGCGGCACCGGATCAGCGTTTGATGCGGCGCATCGTACCGGAAAACCGTCTGCGGGTTTACGAGATCCGCGAAGTGATCGAGACCCTGGCGGATGTAGACACGGTACTGGAGCTGCGCAGCGGTTTCGGTTTCGGCTCGGTCACCTGCCTGATCCGGGTCGAGGGCCGTCCCGTCGGCGTGCTGGCCAACAACCCCAAGCATCTGGGCGGCGCCATCGACAGTGATTCCGCCGACAAAGCGGCACGCTTCATGCAGCTTTGCGACGCCTTTGATATCCCTCTGCTGAACCTGTGCGACACACCCGGCATCATGGTCGGGCCCGAGATCGAGAAGACCGCCCTGGTGCGCCATTCCTCACGCATGTTCGTGATCGGGGCCAATCTACAGGTGCCGTTCTTCACCATCGTGCTGCGCAAGGGCTATGGCCTGGGCGCCATCGCCATGGCGGGCGGATCGTACAAGGCGGCCTATTTCACCGTCGCCTGGCCGACCGGAGAATTCTACGGCATGGGGATCGAGGGCGCGGTCAAACTCGGCTACCGCAACGATCTGGCGGCAATTAGAGATCCCAAGGAACGCCTGGAGACCTATCAGAAAATGGTCGATGACGCCTACGAGGGCGCCAAGGCTTTGAACTATTCCTCATACTTTGGTATCGACGATACCATTGATCCGGCGGAAAGCCGTCATTGGTTGATCAATTGTCTGAAATCGATCCGGCGCAAAACCAAGGGCGACGGCAAAATCCGCCCCTCGGTCGATGCCTGGTAAATTCGGGCGGGTTGCAAGCAACGCTGGCCATTTCACAGTAGGGCTATTATGACGGCGGGAACGGAATGCCCGGGAACAATTCATTGAATGTTTGGCCGGGTGACTTTGAGTGAAGGAAAACCAGACAATGCGTGAATGCCCCTGCGGCAGCGGCAAGCAGCTTGATGCCTGTTGCGGCCTCTATATTGACGGCGTCCCGGCCCCCACGGCGGAGGCCACCATGCGCTCGCGCTATAGCGCGCATGTCTTGGACAACGTCGATTATCTGGTCTCAACCTTGTCCAATGATCAACGTGCCGACTATAGCAAGGAGGAGGCGGAACGATCCTTCGCCGATACCAAATGGCTCGGCCTGGATATCCGCAAGACCGACAAGGGCAACGAAGGCGACGAAACCGGTACGGTGGAATTCGTCGCCCGTTACCGTTCAGGCGGGCAGACAACAGCGCATCATGAATTGTCGTTTTTCACCCGCGAGGATGGCCGCTGGGTCTTCTCCGGATGCGAAATGAATCCAAAGGCGACGACGGTGCGGGTCGAAAAAGTCGGGCGCAACGCCCCCTGCCCCTGCGGTTCGGGCAAGAAATACAAGAAATGCTGCGGCGCGTAATTGAAAACCGTTCGAACTCGGGCTATTTACAGGCCAGGGCACAACAATCACAAATTTCATGAAGGAACTGATCCATGGCTCAAGCCACTGCACGACATATTCTGGTTGATACCGAGGCACAATGCGACGAACTGAAGACGAAGATCGCCGGCGGTGAAGATTTCGCCGATCTGGCCCGCGCGCATTCCTCCTGCCCATCAGGCGCCAGCGGTGGCGACCTGGGTTCGTTTGGCCCCGGCCAGATGGTCCCGGAATTCGATCAGGTGGTGTTCTCCGCCAATGTCAACGAAGTGCAGGGCCCGGTGAAAACCCAGTTCGGCTATCACCTGCTCGAGGTCACCTCCCGCACCGACTAAGATGATATCAGGCGGCACCAGCGCCTTGAGGCAGGACTAAGTCTTGGGGCGGTGGTGCCGGCACTGCCAAATTTTTGCGGCTTGCGGACATTTCGCGCCGCTACGATAATGTCGACCTCAAGAAACCACTGGCGGACGCATGGCACCCGTGCCCAAGAAAAGCGTTGCTGGGACAGCGAGGAGCACGACATTGACGCAATACGAAACATTGAATGTTTCCCAGGAAGACGGTCTGCTTTGGATCACCCTGAATAGACCGCAGGTTTTGAATGCATTCAACCTTGCGCAATGGCGCGACGTCAAGGCGGCGCTGGACTGCGCGGCCACCGACGACGACGTGCGGGCGGTTGCAATTCGTGGCGAGGGCGGCAATTTTTCCGCCGGTTATGATCTTACCGCCGCACTGGGTGGCGACCTGTCCGAACCCTCGCCCAATGCTTTCAAGGACTATGCCGATGTGGGCAATGCCACCTGCTGGGCGGTTTGGAACCTGAAGAAGCCAGTGTTCTCGGCGATCAGGGGCTATTGCCTGGGCGGTGCATTCGAGTTGGCCATGGCATGCGATTTCTCCTACGCCGATACCTCTGCCCAGGTCGGCGAGCCGGAAATTCTGCTGTCCGATGCGCCACCGTTCCTGATCAGCCCTTGGATCATGGGGATGCGCCAAGTCAAACATCTTCTGTTGTCGGGGGAAATCATATCGGCGGAAACGGCCATGGGCTATGGTATTTTCAATCAGCTGTGCGAGCCTGACGAGCTCGAGCCGGCCATCACGCGCATGGCCAAACGGCTGATGGGCTTCGCGCCGGAGACCTGGCACCAAAATAAGGCAGCGGTGAACCGCTCCTATGAGATCATGGGTTTCCAATCCTGCGTCGAGATGGGCAAGGAGGCCTTCGTCACGGCAAATGTGACACCCAATGCGGTCAAGACCGAATTCCTCGAGCGTTTCAACCGAGAGGGTTTCGCCTCGGCGATCAAATGGGTGCAGAGCCTCTACGTAGTCTGAAGCTGAGATTGGCAGGGTTACCTTGGATAATCTCGCAGCTTACAGCATTCCCGCCCTCGTACAGGCCGCCGCCAATGGTTATGGCGATAAGATCTGTGCCATGGCGCCGGAACGCACGGTTACCTTCCGACAATTCGCGGCCGATGTAACCGCGATCGCAAAGCATCTCGAAACCCTAGGCATCGCGCCGGGCGAGAGGGTGGCGATCCTTGACGTCAACAGCCTGAATTTTCTTGAAAGCCTGTGCGCGCTTGGTGTTCTAGGGGCCATAGCGGTACCACTAAATTACCGCCAACGGGTGCCTGAATACCGCTTTCAGATAGAGGATTCAGGCGCCCGGTTGCTGCTCGTGAACTCCCGGTACAGGGCGGAGGCCGAGGAACTGGCACCGTCCCTGGAGCTGGGTTGGCGGACGATTGATGATCCAGTCCAAATTGGGCTTCCGGCCACCGCTGGGGGCAAAGTTGGCGGCAGGCCGATCCGGCTGAGCGATCTGGATCCGGCAACGCCGCTGGCCATCTGTTATACCTCCGGTACCACGGGCCGGCCCAAGGGCGCCGTGATAGATCAATTCACCGCCAATCTGCGCGCCTTCAAGCTGATGTACGATCTGCGCCTTGGCCCGGACGATGTCATGCACATGACCACGCCCATGTTCCATATCTCCTGCCTGATGCTCAGCCTGGCAGCACTGCAACGAGGTGCGGCACAGTTGATCCTGCCGCAGTTCGACTACGAAACAACTTTTGCCGCGGTGCAGGAGCACAAGGTCAGCTTTATCAACACTGTTCCAACAATATTGAGTATGGCCTTGAACCGTGATGACTTCACGCCGGACGTCCTGGCGGGGCTGCGCATGATCATGTACACCGCCGCGCCCATGAGCCTGCCCCTGCTGCGCCAGCTGATGTCCGTCTACAAGGGCGGCTTGGTGCAGTTCCTCGGCCAAACCGAGGACCTTCCCCAAACAGTTCTGACGCCGGAGGATCACCGCAACGCCCTGGCCGGCATTGCCGTTGGCCGGCTGGAATCCATTGGCCTGCCAAGCGCCGGCGTTGATCTGAAGATCTGCAACGATGCCGGTGCTCGGGTGCCGGCTGGCGAAATCGGTGAAATCGTCACCCGTGCCGGCACCGCCATGTCCGGCTATTGGAATATGCCAGATGAAACGGCGGCGACGCTGCAGGATGGTTGGATCAATACCGGCGATCTGGGTCACCAGGACCCGGACGGATATATCTATCTGGCTGGACGCAAGAAGCACATGATCATCCGCGGCGGCGAGAATGTATATCCATCCGAGGTGGAGCCGGTATTGCTAGAAGCGCCCGGCGTGCGTGATGCGGTAATCCTTGGGCTGCCCGACGAGACCTGGGGCGAGATTGTCGTCGCGGCGGTGACATCTGATGGCAGTGCGGCTGATGGCGATGCCATCATCGCGCACTGCAAACAGTATCTCGCCAGCTACCGTTGCCCGGAAAAAATCTACTTCGTAGCTGAAATGCCACTCAATGCGGCCGGAAAGGTCCTTCGCCACGCTTTGTTGGATATGATTGTCGAGATGCAATAACGGTCTATCTCAAATGTTGGCAAAACCAATCCAGCGCCGCCTGCCGCGATGGTTCCAGCAACAACGTGTAGGGGTCGTAATGCCGGCCTGATAGTGTGAGCAATTGCTTGGGCTCGCCCGCCAGTTCGAACGCTTCACGCTGCCAATCGACAGGCGTCTGGGTATCCTGATCGGCAATGATCATCAGCAACGGCGTCGGCGCGATACGGTCCATGAAGGCTATCGGTTCGTAGCTGCGCAGCAGATCCAGGCTACGCACGGTGATCTCGTTGCCATAGCTGCCGTCCTTGTCCACGGCCTCGGCCCATTCCGCGGTTTCCGAGCCGGGAATGGCGGCCACCGTAACCGCCGCTGGTTCGCCGCGCGCCCGCCCGTCACGGTCCGCTGCCAGTCGTTCAAGGAAACGCGGGCGGCTTTTTTCCGGCACCCAGGCCTCGAATGTGCGCCGGCCAGAGACCAGCGGCACCTGACTGACCGTGCATTTCACCCGGTCATCCAATGCCGTCACCACCAGGGCATGGCCGCCCGAATACGAGGTACCCCAAAGACCGATGCGTTCAGGATCAACACAAGCCAGATTGCGGCCATGCGAGATGACCGCGCGCATATCCTCCACCTGCCGCCAGGGGTCGGTCTCGTGCCGGGGCCAGCCCGAGGAAGCACCGTAGTTGCGGTGGTCATAGACCAGCACCGCGAAACCGGCTGCGGCGAAGCTGGCGGCATAGTCATCCAGCCCCATGGCCATGATGGCGGAGAAACCATGGCTCATGACGATCAGGGGATGCCTGTCACCTTCGTTGGGCTGGTAGAGCCAGGCGGCTAATTTTTCGCCATTGGCCTCGATCACGATATCGCGGCGGTTACTCATAGGGCGAGGGTGTCACGAACCTGTGCCAAGGGCACCGGATCGTCCTGCAACAGCAATGTCGCCGCCGCCTTGGCAAAGCGGTTTTCACCCGCCGCCAAGGGATCCTGCGGCAACAGCCGATTATCGACCACCATGCGCGAGAGTAACAGCCGCCGGGCATCACCCCCTGCCGCACCTACCGTGGCACCCTCCCAAGCCAGCAGAACGGCGGAGGCGGCATGGTACAGCGCATTGGTCGCCATGCGGGCCTTGTCCTCCTGGGCCGGGTCGCCGGCGACTTCGTCGGCAAACGCAAAGGCGCGCTCTACCTGCGCCGACAGTAGGCCCTGGAACTGACCGGGAATATCGGGCGCATCGTCAATCTTGTCCTGCAAGGTACCGGCAAGCGTGTAGTGGGCGCGGACCTTGGCAATGGCGCGCGTAATGACGTCCAGGGCATTGATATTCGATGTGCCCTCCCACAGCAGACCCACCTGGGCATCGCGGATCAGCCGGGCGTTGACCCAATCCTCCACATAGCCGTTGCCGCCCCGCACTTCCATGGCACCGGTGGCGACGGGCACGTTGTCGCGGCAAGCGCGGAATTTTAACAGTGGCGTCAGAATACGAACCAGGCTTTCCGCCGTGGCATCGCCCTGGTTGGCCTGGGCCATGATATGGCCGGTGAAGAGAAACATGCTCAGCGCCTGTTCCGTGGGCAGCATCTGTTTCATCAGCTGCCGGCGCATCAACGGAAACTCCACGATGTTCTGGCCGAACTGGCGGCGGTTGCGTGCCACCTGCAGGGATTCGTTCAAACAGCGGCGCATCATCGCCGCTGCCCGCACACCGTGCGAGAGCCGCGAGAGACTGACCGTCTTCATGATCTGCTTGATGCCGGTATTCAATTCACCGATCAAATAACCCACCGCGCCATCAAGCGTGACCTCGCCCGAGGCCATGGAACAAGTACCCAATTTATCCTTCAGACGCACAATGCGATAGTGATTGCGATTGCCATCATCCAGTTCGCGAGGCACCAGAAACATGCTCAGGCCACGGCTGCCCGCCACCGCGCCCTCAGTCCGGGCGAGCAATAAAATGACCTCCGCATCCGCATTGGAGCAGAACCATTTATCGCCGTCGATAAGCCAATGGTCGCCCTCGGCCCTGGCCATGACCTCAATATTGCCAACGTCGGAACCTGCGCCCTGCTCCGTCAGGAACTGTGCGCAGCGCCACAATTCGTCCATGTCATTGGACAACATGCGCGGCAGATAGCGTTCTTTTAGTTCATCGCTGGCCTGATTGCGCATCAGGGTCAGGCCCGTATCAGCCATCGAGACCGGGCATATCAAACCAAATTCGCCTTGTACGAACAGATACTGAAAGATGTAGCGCACCAGGGGCGGCATGGCTTCCGGCCAGCCGAATACGCCCTCCACATGGCACATGCGATGCATGGAGAATTCGCCATAGGCCAGTTGTTCCATCTCCCGGTAGGCTGGATGATGTTCGATGGTTTCCAGATCACGCCCGGCGGCATCGCGCGGATGCAGCACGGGCGGATGACGGTCCGCGATCCGGGACAATTCATCCAACCGTCCGCCGCCCAGGGCGCCGAGCCGATCCATTTGTGGTTCGACGACGGCCCGCAGATCAGCCGGCAGATAGGCGGCAATGCCGCTTTGCAAGCCCCTATCGACGGCGTAGAAATTCATCCCCGCGCAGTCTGGCGCGACCCAATCCGCGCCCTTCGTTGAATTGCTCATGCCGCCTGCACTACTTTCAGGATCGGGGCCCAATCCTCGACCATGTCTTCCTGGCCGGGATTGTATTGCACGGCGATCTGGCTATAGCCAGCCTTCTTCAGATTGCTCAGCCGCTCCACCAACTCGTCGCGGGTTCCGGTGAAGGTTTTTTCGCGGATCAGATCGCCCGTGACTAGGTGCCTTTCGTCATCACGCACGAACATCATATGGCCCCGGTGCAAAGACAAATATTTCGCATCGTCTGGCTTATAAGATTGATAGAGCGCGTGGTATTGATCCATCAGGTCACGCTGCCAGTCCGGCAGCTTGACCTTGTCGGCGCCCTTGGCCTCGGCCTCGACGATGGCATGCATGAAGATCGCCGCCCCCGGTCCGGCATGGGCGATGGCGCGGTCGCTGTCATAGGCTTCGCCCGGTTCCAGGACACAGCCCAGGGTCAGCATGGTGGCATAAAGATCTTCCGGCGCATTGCCTGCCTCCGCCCAAGAGGCCTGCATCCGTTGCAGATCTCGCAGGCCCGTGCGTTCGGTGAAAACGATATCGATCCAGGCCGCCTTCAGCTTCGCCGTCAGGGCCCGGCTGCGCGGACCAAAGGCGGACAGGTGCAGAGGCACCGGAGTTTCAATATCAATCAGGCCGAATTCCGGATTGAGAAAATTAGCCTTGGGGTATTTGCCCTCGAACGGCACCTCGACGATCCCGCCCGACAGCATGCCATAGACGGCCTCGATATATTCCTCCATATCGTCCATCTTCATGGCGCCATAGCCCATGGTGCGCCGGCCGGTGAAACCGGTACCAACCCCAAAATGCGCCCGCCCCGGTGCCATGGCGTTCAGCGTCGCAAAGGCATTGGCCGTCACCGGCGCGATACGGTTGGAGGGGATCAGCACGCCCGTGGCCAGTTTGATTTTCTTGGTCCGCATGGCAGCCGCGGCCATGGCCATGAAGACATCGCCACACAGCTGTTGGGTGTCATAGAACCAGGCATAGTCGAAACCCAGTTCCTCGGCCCGTTCAACGATCTTCCAACTATCGCCGCCCGAAGGCACGCCTAGTCCAATATCCATTTCATGAGACTCCCTACATTACGATGCGGCCAGCACTTCGTCCGCCGGTCGGTAAGCTAAATTCAAATCATTCGCCACGGCCTCGTACGTCACCTTGCCGCCATGCACGTTCAGGCCCGCCTTCAAGTGCGGATCGTCGCGCATGGCCTGGGCAAAGCCCTTGTCCGCTAGCGCCAGCATGAATGGCAAGGTGGCGTTGTTCAAGGCAAAGGTGGAGGTCCGCGCCACCGCGCCCGGCATATTGGCGACACAATAATGCACCACGTCATGCACCCGGTAGGTGGGATTATCATGGGTGGTCGCCTTGGCGGTCTCGATACAGCCGCCCTGGTCGATGGCCACATCGACGATTACCGCGCCCCGGCGCATGCCCTTGATCATATCCTCGGTCACCAGACGGGGGGCGGCGGCACCGGGCACCAGCACAGCACCGATCACCAAATCAGAATTCATCACATGTTTTTCGATGGCATCGACGGTGGAATAGATCGTGTTCAACGACGATGAGAATTGATCGTCAAGCTCTTTCAGACGGCGCAAATTCAGGTCGATCACCGTCACCCGCGCCTCGCAGCCAATGGCGATACGGGCCGCGTTGGAACCAACCACGCCGCCGCCCAGGATCAACACGTCCGCCGCCGGCACGCCCGCGACGCCGCCCAGCAACGCACCGCGCCCGCCCTGATACATTTCCAAACAATGCGCGCCGGCCTGGATCGACATACGGCCCGCAACCTCTGACATCGGCGCCAACAGCGGCAGGCCGCCGAAATTGTCGGTCACGGTTTCGTAGGCAATCGCCGTCACGCCTGATGCCAGCAGGCCCTTGGTTTGATCAGGGTCGGGCGCCAGATGCAGATAGGTGAACAGCACCTGGCCTTCGCGCAGCATGGCGATCTCTTCTGGCTGCGGTTCCTTCACCTTGACGATCATGTCGGCGCGCTCAAAAACCTCCGCCGCCGAGCCGACCACTTCGGCCCCGGCGGCGGTATAATCTTCGTCCAGCAAGCCAATAGCGGCGCCCGCGTTGCTTTCCACCACCGCCCCGTGGCCATGATGGACCGCCTCCCGGACAGAGGTGGGCGTCAGTCCGACGCGGTATTCGTGATTCTTTATTTCCTTCGGAACACCGATCAGCATGGCTCGCTCCCTTTTTATCGCGCCGGATAAAATACCCAAGTTAACTCGTCCCAGGTCAATCCGTCATTGCCGGGCCTGACCCGGCAATCCATGGCGGCAACCAGTGCCTCATTGACACTGCCGCCTCTGGATGCCCGGACCAAGGCCGGGCATAACGGCGTCGCGAAAATTAATCCAGCTCCTTGATAACGTTGGAGGTGATCTCCACCATTTCGTCTATATGGCTCTTTTCCAGGATCAAAGGCGGTGACAGGGCGATGATATCGCCAGTCACCCGAACCATCAGGCCGGCTTCATAGGCCTTGATGCAGGCCTCCATGCCGCGCTTGCCCGGGGCGCCTTCACGGGCTGATAATTCGATCCCCGCGACCAAGCCGATGTTGCGGACGTCAATCACGTTGGGCAGGCCCTTCATGGCATGGACGGCTTCTTCCCAATAGGGCGCCAAATCGGCGGCACGCTGGAACAGGCCTTCTTCCTCGTAAACTTGCAACGTGGCCATGGCCGCGGCGCAAGCCAGGGGATGGGCCGAATAGGTATAGCCGTGGAACAGCTCGATCCCTTCCGGGCTGCCCTCCATGAAGGCATCATAGATCTTGTTGTCGGCGGCCACCGCGCCCATGGGCACATAGCCCGAGGTCAGGCCCTTGGCCATGGTGAACAGATCTGGTTTGACGCCGAAATATTCCGAGGCAAACGACGTGCCCAGCCGGCCAAAGCCGGTGATCACTTCATCAAAGATCAACAGGATGCCATGTTTTTCGGTAATCGCACGCAGCCGCTCCAGATAGCCCTTGGGCGGCACCAGGACGCCGGTGGAACCCGCCATGGGCTCGACAATAACGGCGGCGATGGTCGAGGCATCATGCAGGGCGACAAGATTTTCCAGCTCGTCGGCCAGATGCGCGCCCCATTCCGGCTGCCCCTTGGTGAAGGCCTGTTCCGCCAGATTGTGCGTATGGGGCAGATGATCAACGCCATTCATCAACGGGCCAAAAAACTTGCGATTAGCCGGAATACCCCCCACCGAAATGCCGCCAAAACCAACGCCGTGATAGCCCCGGGCCCGCCCGATCAACCTCGTACGGGAAGCCTCGCCGCGAACCCGGTGATAGGCCAGCGCGATCTTCAATGCCGTATCCACCGCCTCCGAACCTGAATTGGTGTAGAAGATCCGATCCATGCCCTCGGGCGTCATGCCGGACAGCTTTTGGGCCAGCTCAAAAGACAGCGGCTGGCTGAACTGGAACGAGGGGGTAAATTCCAAGGTTTCGGTCTGGGCTTTGATCGCCTCCACCACCTTCGGGTGCCCGTGCCCGATATTGACGCACCACAGACCGGCGGAACCATCCAGGATGTCGCGACCGTCATGGCTTCTATAATGCATGCCCTTGGCCGAGACCAACAGACGCGGCGCCGCCTTGAACTCTCGGTTCGATGTAAACGGCATCCAAAATTGCGACAGATCGTTGGGCTGTACGTTGGCGGTGGTAATGGGCTTGTTCATGACGCGCTCCAAAAAATTTCATCGCGACCCTATCAGGATGCCCAGGGCAGAAAAACTCTAATCGTGGTCCGGTAGCAGATCCATGATCTGTTCCAGATGCGCAATGCGCTGGCTGATTTCCAGGTTGGCATCCATGCGCAGGGTCAAGGAATTGATGCCCGCATCGCGGTAGGTTTCGAAACGCTTGCGCACCATATCCTCGGTGCCGACGGCGCCAAACTCGGTGACCATCTCATCCGGCACCCGGTCGATCGCCTCCTGGCGCTTGCCATCCTTCCATAAACGCTGAATGGCCACGGCATCATCGGTATAACCGGCGCGTTTGAAGGCATCGTTATAGAAATTAGTCTTTTCCGAACCCATGGCACCCATGGAAAAAGCCACGCCTGGCTTATAGGCATCAATTAACTCCTGCACATTCTCACCGACCGCGACAGAGCAGGAGGAATGCAGATCCATATCCTGCAAACTGCGGCCCGCATCCGCAGCACCTTTTTTCAGATGATCCATATGGGCGCCGGCATGATCCGGCGAAAACGAGGTGCCCAACCAGCCATCGGCGGAGGCACCGGTATATTCCAGCGATTTCGGCCCCAGCGTGGCGAGGTAGATGGGAATATCCCTGGGCGGATGATCCAGGCGGATGGCCTTGCCCTCGCCGCCGGGCAGCGGCAGGGTGAAATGCTTGCCTTCGTAGCGGATTTTATCGCCCCGGAAGCCCATGCGGATGATATCCACGGTTTCCTTCAAACGACCCAAGGGTGCCTTGTAGGAAACCCCTTGCAGGCCCTCCACCACCTGAGGTCCGCTGACGCCCAGGCCCAAAATAAAACGGCCATTGGTCAGATTATCCAGGGATAGCGCCGTCATCGCCGTCATGGATGGGGTGCGAGCGCTGATCTGCATGATGCCCGTACCCAGCTTAATCGTGCTGGTCTTGGCGCCCAGATAGCCAATGGTGGTGACCGCGTCATGGCCCCATGCTTCCGCCGACCAGGCATAAGTGACGCCCAGTTTTTCCGCCTGCTGGATGTAGTCAACCAGGCCCAAAACATCGACCCGGTTATAGGCGCCAATGGAAATCGATACTTTCATTTTGCTGTCTCTTTTGTTGAGAATTGAGCTACGCTCATCACGGTTGAAATTTCGCCTGGATGTCTCGGGCGGAATAGTAGCGTCATTCGATGGCACGGCTCAATATTCGAGACAGCCCGGCGGTACCCTGCCGCCGGGCATTTCTTCATCAACCGCCGAATTCCGGGCCCTCGGGGCACAGGCGTACGCCGGGGCGCAGGTTTTCGTAAGGCAGGCTTTCGGGGCGGTCGATACTGGCACCGGGCGCTTCCACCACCAAGATCTGTTCGGCGATATCGGTAAAATCGGCCCGGAAATGCACGCTGCTTTTCAGGCCGAGAATCTTCTGCTGGTCGGGCTCTACACCGAGATGGCGAAAGATTTCCTTATCCGCGGCCTGCATGCGGTGGGAGGACACCACCACCGACACGCCGCCAATCCGCAGCAATGCCATAGGTCCCAGATTGGGCGTGGCGCCTTTATAAAACGGCCCCGTGCAGGTGAAGCTGCCATTGCCCAGCGCCGCCACCTTGAAGCGGCCCTCGAACGGCGGATCGCCGTCGGTATAGATCTTACCGCCCAGGGCGACGTCGATTTCGGCCCCCTGCCCCGCCGCATGGGCCTGTGCGGCAACATCGGGATCAACCAAGGCGCCAACGACGGCGCGGTCGGCGCCTTGCTCCACCAACGCCCGGAGCAGCCCGGTGGTATCCGACGTGGCCCCGGCACCGCAATTGTCCTGCACATCGGCCAGCACATAGGGTTTATGGGAATTGGAGACGATCGCCTGGGATACCGCATCGCCCGGCGTCAAACGCGGCACCTGAAAGGCGGCTTCGTTGGACAATATCGCATCATACAACGCATCGGCCGCGCGGTCGGCGGCCGCCTGATCGTCGCCATAGGCCACAACCACGGGTCCGCAATCCCAGATGTCGGCGGGCGGAAACCCCGGCGTGAACGAGATTGAGCGGACGCCGGCCTCATCCTCCAACGCCGCCAATTTGGCGTAGGTCCCACGCGCCGGCTCGGCCATGGTGCATTGGCCCGTCAGGGGCATCAGAAACGGCACGGCGCGATGGGCCTTGGCCGGTAGTTGGCCCGGATCGGCCAGCAAGGCATCAAGATAGCGGGCGGCGCGGCTGCCCGTATCCGCCATATCCACATGAGGATAAGTGCGATAGGCGATCAGGCCGTCGCAATTGTCGAACATGGTCCGCGTGGTATTGGAATGCAGATCAAGACTGACGACCAGGGGTATGTCAGGCCCCAAATGCGCCCGCACACGGCGCAGCAATTCGCCTTCACCGTCTTCGGTATGCTCGCAAACCATGGCGCCGTGCAGATCAAGATAGACCGCATCGTACGGCGCCGCATCTTCCAGCCCCTGCAGCAACATGGTCATGTAGGTTTCATAGGCATGCTCGGTCACATGCGCCGACGGTACGGCACAGCACCAGGCGATGGGCGCCAATTCATGGCCCCGGCTTTGCGCCTCAGCAATAAAACCGGCGATGGAAATATTTTTACCGGGCATCACCTCCAAGACATCTTCACCCAATGTCAGACCGGGAAAGCTCTCGGCCCGGACGAAATCATCCCAGTCCGCCTTTTGCGGCGCAAAGGTGTTGGTCTCGTGCAAAAAACCCGCAATAGCGATCCGGCTCATGAATAATTCCTTCTATAGTGATATCGCATCTCGCAACACGCTCACTCCGTTTGCAGCTGAGCAATTAATTTTTCGGTAATCTCACCGATCCGGGTACGAATGGTATTAATGGCGGATGCGCCCAGATTGTCCCAATGAATGCCCGCCGTGACAACGACGTTGGTATTGCAGGCGGCCGACAGCGCCTCGGCCACTGGCTTGACAATCTCGTCCTCTTTATGGCCGGGATAGGTCAGCACTGACGCCGTAGCAGAGGTTTTGGCCGGATCCGCCAGGGACGGCCGCGGCTGTGCCGCCGCGACCGCGCCTATGTGCGGTTTCTCGCCACCCCAGATATAAACTAGAACATCGGCGCCGATCACCACCGCGCGCGCCTGCACCAGAAAATCGTCCGCATCCGTCCGCACATGGACAGAGCGTGGTAATTCCGGTACCGGATTCATTTTTCGACATACATAGCTGGACGCTAACGGTTCTTGCCGAGGAAGCCGAACAGATGGCCGGCGATCTTGCGGATCTGGATTTCCTCCGCCCCTTCCGTAATGCGATAGCGGCGGTGATGGCGGTAGATGTGCTCAAACGGCTGATTGCGCGTATAGCCCTCGCCGCCAAACACTTGCATGGCCCGGTCCGAAGCCTCCCAAACCAGCCGATTGGCGCGATAATTAGCCATGGAGACCTGATCGGTGACGGCCATATGGTTCTTCTGGTCCAGGTTCCAGGCAGTCTTGTACACCAGATTGCGGACCATCTCGGCCTCGGTATGCAGTTCCGTCAGGGGGAACTGAATGGCCTGGTTGGTCGACAACGGCTTGCCCCAGGTGGTGCGCTGTTTCGAATAGGCCACCGCCTCGTCAACACAGAACTGTGCCGCGCCCAGGGATGAAGCCGCCTGGCGGATACGGTTTTCATGCAGAAAGGTCTGCGCCACGATCAGGCCATCGCCCTCGTCGCCAAGATAGGATTCCGTATCGATGGGCAGGCGCACATCCTTGATGGCGACGATGCCATGGTCCGTGGGCATGTTGAAGGTCCAGTCCATCTTCACCACTTCAAAGCCCGGCGCCGTTACCGGCACCAGAAAGGCCGTGATGCCCAGGCCCTCGCCCGGTTTGCCCGAGGTACGGGCGAAGACCAGATCGTGGGTCGCCTCGTGAATACCGGAATTGAAGCGCTTGTTGCCGTTGATCACCCAATGGTCGCCATCCCTGACGGCGGAGGATTCCATATATGTCGCGTCCGAGCCGTGGTTCAGCTCCGTCAGGCCAAAGCCGACCCGGCGCCCGCCGGTGATCAGGGCGGGCAGGAATTCTTCCTTTTGCGCATCGGTGCCAAAGCGCCACATCATAATGACCAGCGGGAAATTGCCCACGATGGAGGATTCATTCTGCAAATCGTTGTGCAGACCCAGACCCTTATGCGCCAAATGTTCCCGGATCATCGCCATAGCCAGGTTGGAGCCGTCCTGGCCGCCAATCTCCTTGGGCAGGCCAAAGCGCAAATGCCCCGCCGCATCGGCCCGATCTTTCATTTCGCGCAGCAGTTTTTCCCATTCCTTGGTGGGCTGGCCATCGTTATCCCAATCCGTACGGGCATTCTCCCGCCGGTGATCAAAGAACTGCATATTGTCTTTTTCAAGCGGCTTGATTTCCCGCTCAATAAATTCATCCAATTCCTCAATTTTATCTTGTATGTCCTTGGGAATACTGAAGTCCATGGTACTCAACCCTCTTCCTTAATACAATCCTGCAACAAATCCAACGCCGCCTTGGCGAAGACCCACATATTGGCTTCCCGGTCGTCATCACCGGTTTCCAGTGTAATAACCCGCTCCACCGGCCCGCTGACGGCCAGGCAGGTATGTCCTGCGGCATCGCCATAGCGATTGCCCGTCGGTCCCGAGGCGCCGGTCTCGGCCAGGCCCCAGGTCGCGCCCATTTTTTCCCGCATGGTGCGGGCACAAAGCATGGCATAGGGTTCCGACGACGAGCGCAAGCCCTTCATCGCCTCGTCCGATACGCCCAGTATGCGTTCGCGGGCGGGATAGGTGTAGATTACGCCGCCGCCCAGATAATACTTCGAGGCGCCGGAGATGCTCAATAAACTGGCGGAAATCAATCCCCCGGCGGATGATTCAGAGACGGCGACGGTTTCGCCGCGTTCTTTCAGTAATGCGCCCAATTCGGCCGCCATGTCTAATTTGCTCATCGGTGTTCTCCTGCTTTTGCCCTATTGTGACGGCAATTCCGTTGGTGCGCTAGTTTGGTTAGGGCTTTCATGCAAAATAACCCCCTCCCCATGAATCCAATCAGGGGGATCCTTCTGATGAATTTGGCCATGTTTCTGTTGGCCGGCATGGATAGCATCACCAAGACCCTGGCGACGGAGTATGCGGTACCGCAGATCCTGTCGGTGCGCTTTCTGATCTTTTGCGTCTTTGCCCTGGCCATCGCCCGGCCCAAAAGTCTGCGCGCGGCCTTTTCCTCAAAGCATCCCTATCTGCAAATCGCCCGCAGCCTGATCATTGTTGTCGAGGTTGGGGTTTTCATTGTCGCCTTCCGATACCTCCCCCTGGCCGATGCCCACGCCATCTCCGGCATCGCACCCTTGCTGGTCACCGCGCTGGCGGTGCCGTTCCTGGGCGAAAAAGTAGGCCTGCGCCGGTGGAGTGCGATTGCCATTGGCTTCATCGGCCTGTTGGTGATCGTCCGGCCCGGTCTGGGTGTCTTTAACCCCGCCGCCCTGATCCCCCTGGCCGGCGCCTGCCTGTGGGCGGTCTATCAGATCCTGGTGCGCAAAGTTTCCGACGACAGCGCGGCGACATCGCTGCTTTACATGGCCTTTATCGGCGCCATCGTCATGACCTGTCTGGCGCCATTTTTCTGGCGAGCGCCTGATGCCACCGGCTGGCTGCTGTTGTTTGCGCTGGGCGTGGTTGGCAGCCTGGGTCATTACATCCTGATCAAGGCTTTCCAGTTCGCCCCCGTCTCCACCCTGCAGCCGTTTCATTACATCGTGCTGCTGTGGGCCACAGTGTTCGGATACACGGTTTTTGGCGATTTGCCCGATATGTGGACCATCCTGGGCGCCGCCATCATTGCCGGCAGCGGCCTGTATGCCTTCTATCGGGAGCAGCGCGCAAAACACTGATACTTGCGGAAATGGCTACCGCCCTTGGCCTCAGTTGTTTAACATCGCCATCGGGGACTATCGCTTAGACACAAAAGATCAAGCAGGGGAGTGTGCACGACGAGGAGGATACGGCATGGCCAAACGGGCCTACGAGATTTCCATCGATGAAACACTTTGCCGATCCTGCGCTGTTTGTTGGGAGATTTGCGCGCCTGACGTGCTTGGCTTCCAACCTCCGCTGAACAAGGCCATCGTGCTGACGCAAACAGACTGTACCGGCTGCCGCCTGTGTGAATGGCTCTGTCCCGACTGGGCCATCGTGGTCCGCCCTCTAGCGTCTGAGGTGGCGGCATGACCCGGCAGCTATTATTCGGCAATCATGCGTTTTGCGAGGGCGCGATCGCGGCGGGCGTACGCTTCTATGCCGGCTATCCGATCACGCCGGCGACAGAGATCGCGGAATTCATGTCCCGGCGCATGTTCGAAGTCGATGGTACCTATATCCAGATGGAGGACGAGTTGGCCTCGCTGAACGCGGTCATGGGCGCCTCGGTAACCGGGGTGAAGAGCGTTACCGCCTCCGCCGGGCCGGGCATGGCGCTGATCCAGAACGAATTGGGCCAGGCGGTCGTGGCGGAAATTCCGGCGGTGGTGATCAACGTGGGGCGCGCCGGACCGGGCATCGGCAACGCAACTCGTTCTGGCCAGATGGAGGTGATGCAGGCGCGCTATGGCCCGAACGGCGAATGCCCCGCCGTCGCGATCAGCCCGGCAACCGTGGAAGAAGCCTTCTGGCTGACCATTAAGGCGGTCAACCTGTCGGAAACCCTGCGCACCGTGGTCATCGTTCTGGCCGAGGGCCTGTTGGGCCTGCAGCGCGCCGTCGTCGATTTGCCGGATTATTCCACCATAGAGCAGACCGAGCGGCCGCGTCCCACCATGCCGCCCAGCGAATACAGCGGCGCCTATATTGCCAACGAGTTGACGGATGTACCACCCGTGGCCGACTTCGGTACCGGCTACAAGACCATTCTCAATACGGTTGGTATTCAGCCCCGTGGCGGCGGTGACGGCAGCACGCAGGGTGGGCGCCTGGAAAACCAGGACTTCACCATCCGCCGCCTGCACGAAAAGATCCTCTCCCGCAAGGACGAGGTGATCATGACAGAGCGGCACCAGACCGAGGATGCCGAGGTGGTCTACATCGCCTTCGGCACCCAGGCACAATCGGCCTATCTGGCCATGCAGCAGGCCCGTGCCAAGAGCGTCAAGGCTGGCATGTTGCGCCTGATCACGATTTGGCCATTCCCCGAAGATGCCGTGCGCGAATGCTGCGCCAAGGCCCGATTGGTGGTGGTCCCGGAAATGAACCTCGGACAAGTGCGTATGCTGGTGGTCAACGCTCTGGCTGATACCGAAGCTAAGGTTGTCGGGGTCAACCACGTGGACAGCACCTATATCTTGCCGGAGGAAATTTTGGCCAAGACCGAGGAGTTTCTGCCATGAGCGCGGACGCGAAGAAAAACAGGCCGGATCCGATGACGCCGCTGGATGATTTGATCGGGCAATACGCCGACATGCCACCGGGGAACTTCCGCTACTGCCCCGGCTGTGGCCTTGGCATGGCGCAGAGCGCGCTGATGCGGGCCTTCCACCGCCTCGATCTGGATATCAGCCAGGTCGCCTCGGCGGGCGGCAGCGGCTGTTACGCGGTGATGGCGCATTATTTCAAATCGAACCATGTGCATGGCTCCCACGGGCGCGCCTGCGCCGTCGCCACGGGCATGAAGCTGGCGAACCCGGAATTGACCGTCCTGACACTGCAGGGCGATGGCGATTGCCTGGCCATCGGCGGCAATCATTTCATTCATGCGGCCCGGCGCAATATCGATATAACGGTGATCTGCTTCAATAATTTCGGCTTTGGCGATACCGGCGGACAGCTGGCGCCAACCACGCCCAAGGGCAGCGTGACCGAGACTTCGCCCTTTGGCATGCCGGAGGAAGCCTTTGATCCATGCAAGCTGGCGATCGGGGCCGGTGCCTCGTTCGTTGCCCGCTCTACCGTGGCCCATCCGGTGCATCTGACCAAGACCCTGGCCGAGGCCATCGCCTGGAAGGGCTTTGCCTTTGTCGAGGTGCTGCAGCATTGTCATGTGCTGTGGGGCCGGCGCAACGGCATGCCCGAGGCCATGGATATGCTGAATTTCTACCGCGAAAAATCCGCCTTCAACACCGCCGCCATATCCGAAGAAGAGTGTTTCGGCTCACCGATCTATGAGCCGGATGGGGAACAGGACATAAACTTCGTCCTCGGCGTGTTGCACAAAGAGCAACGTCCCGAATTAGGCGAGGAATTGGCCAAGCTGCGGCAACGCGTCAAGGGGGACGCCTCATGAAGTCTGAAATCAGAATAGCCGGTATCGGCGGTCAGGGCCTGGTTTCAGCCAGCGTCGTCCTGGCCGAGGCGCTTGGCGTGGTGCGCGATTTTCAGGTCGTGCAGACGCAGTTTTATGCCTCCAACATTACCGGCGGGGCTTCGTGCGGCGACGTCGTCGTAGCTGACGAAAACATCACCTTCCCCTGGGTGCTGGAACCGGATCTGTTGATCGCCCTGGCGCAAGATGCCGTGGACGGACACGGCGCCAAGATGCGGCCCGGAACAACCGTCATCGCCGACGATATCATGGTCACGAACCTATCGCTGTTCGGCGAAGATGTAACGGTGCATTGGGCGCCGTTGACGCGCACCGCCGATGAGGTCGGCTCGCGCAGATGCGCCAACATCGTGGCCCTCGGCGCCCTGTCCCAGCTCACTGGCCTGCTTGATTTGGCGCAGGTATCAAAAGCCGTGGCAAGCCGCGCCCCCGGCAAGCCCGAAACCAACCGTAGGGCGGTCGAAGCCGGCTACGCCCTGCAGCTGACCCCGGCGGAAGGCCGGGCGGCCTGACAATCCTTCACGCCTGAATAGAAAGCCCCCCATGCAACCGGAAGCCATACCCACGACCCAGGATGCCGCCCGTTTCAGATGCGAGGGCCATTGGACTGACCGTTCACTGGTCGAATTCTTTGATGCCGCGGTTGCCCGTCATCCCGACAAGATTGCTGTAATCGACCCCCTTGGCCGTCGCTTGAGTTATGGCGAGATGGCCAAAATGGTGGATGTCCTGGCAGCAAACCTGGCGGCGCGCGGCATTGGCGCGGGCGATGTCATCGCGATCCAGCTGCCGAATTGGGCAGAAACGGCGACCATCCACATGGCCGCCAGCCGGCTTGGCGCGATCACCAATCCACTGTTGCCAATCTACCGGCAAAAAGAACTTTCCTACATCCTGAAATTCGCCAAAACCGCTGCTGTTTTCATTCCCAATATGTATCGCAACTTCGATTTCCCCGCGATGTATGGCGAGATGCGGTCGAAACTACCCGATCTGCGGCACGTCTTCGTGGTCGACGATAACCCACCGCCTGATTGCGAGGCATTTTCCGAACTTGAAAAACCCTGCGCCAAGGTCGCCGATCATGCCGCGCGGGGTGATGATGTGACGGCCTTGATTTTCACCTCCGGCACCGAATCCACGCCAAAGGGCGTGATGCACAGCCACAACACCTCGATGTATTCCACCCTGACCATGGCGAAACTGGTTGGCTTGAACGCCGACGATGTTATCTGGATGGCCTCGCCGGTGGGCCATGGCACGGGCTTTATCTGGGGTATCCGGCAGGCCATCACCCTGGGCGCCACGCTGGTTTTGCAGGATATCTGGGATGTTGAAGAGGCCCTGCGCCTGATCGAGGCGGAACACTGCAGTTTCACTCTATCGGCAACGCCATTCGTGGCCATGCTGTTGGAATCGCCCAATCTGTCCAGCCGCGACCTGAGCAGTTTCCGCATCTTCGCCTGCGCCGGCGCCCCCATCCCCGAACAGGTCGGCATGGCCGCCAAAACCAAGATCGGCTGTCAGCTGATCGGCATGTGGGGCATGTCGGAATGCTATGTCGGCACCGCATCCAGCCCCGATCAGCCGGAGGAGAAGCTTTGCAACACCGATGGCCGCGCCATGCCCGGTTGCGAGGCCGCGATCTATGACGAAACCCGGACAGAGCAGCTGGCGGTGGGCGAGGTCGGGGAACTGGCCACGCGCGGACCGCATGTGGCACTGGGCTATTTCAATGATCCGGAACGGACCAAGTCGGCTTTTTCGGCGGGCGGCTGGCTGTTCACCAACGATCTGGCGACCCTGGACGGGGATGGGTTTGTCCGCATCGTCGGGCGCAAGAAAGACATTATCAACCGTGGCGGTCTGAAAGTCAGCGCGCGGGAAATCGAGGAACTCCTGCTCAAACACCCCTCGATCATTCAAGTTGCCCTGGTACCCATCTCCGATACCAGGCTGGGAGAGAAAAGCTGTGCCTACGTGGTAACACGGGATGGCCAGGACCTTGCCTTTTCGGACATGACCGCGCATCTCGCGGCAGCCGACATCGCCAAGTACAAATATCCCGAGCACCTTGTCGTGCTGGACGAATTACCCATGACGCCCAGTGGCAAAATCCAGAAATTCAAGCTTGTCGAGATGTTCGCGGCAGCGGCAGCGCATTAGCATGATGCAATTTAGTGAGTAGGGGATTGTGTTCAGGATCCCGTCCCGCCTGTACGGCCAGGCTATTTCGTGTAAATTTTTCCCGCCCAGGCATGGAATGCGCGCTCAAAGAGCCATTCAAGAAACTGGCGTTTCGACCGGAATTTCGTGCAATTATTGCCGCGAAATGGTCATTGAGTTTGACCGATTTTCCCCCTCCGCCGCAATTCGTCAAAAGAGATGTTTAGCTATTATCTCGTGACGAAGTGTCGGGCGGCCTCATAGCCTGTCCGTGAACTCGGCGCCGATTTTTCGATTCTAAACTTGGACGCGAAATGGAAACGACCGCGAGCGGCGCCCGTAAACGGCTAGGCTCATAGACCCTGTATCGATCAGGCCGCCCGGGCCAGCCGCGGCATTTCCCGCTGAGAGTCCGTCGGAATTCCACGAATGCCGCTAACGAAAGGCCGTCGCCTACGATGCTTTCATGACAGCCGTGTTGCTCCGTCCAGGATGACCAGGCTTGCCGCGAATATGGGACAGCCCCAATTGTTTCAACAGGCGCGACACAGAGCGGTCGTGATAAACGACGCCAAACCTCGCTTCAATCCAGGCTTTCAGGTCCATCCGGCGCCAGCGCTCGACACCATGGATCAGTGGATCGGGTCCACGCTCGACCACGGCGGCCAGCTCGGCCAATTGCGCCGGCGTAAGCCTTGGTGCCGCGCCCTTGGCCTTGCCGTCGCATAAACCATCCGGTCCATCCGTGTTGAAACGATGTACCCAGTCCCGCAAGGTCTGCCGGTCCATGCCACCAACCCGTGCCGCATCGCACCGGTTCATGCCATCGTAAATTGCAGCGATGGATAACAACCGGCGCGCCTGATTAACGTTGTCGCAACGCGCCGCAAGCGTGCGGACGCCGGCCGCATCGAAATCGTCTCGCAGGGATATGGTCACCGAACTAAGCCTCCAACACATCGATTCAGCCGCGTAAGGAATCACAAAACAATGGCTTTGTGAATCAAAAAAAGGAGTCATATTCAATATACAGTAATAATAGTTAATTTATCAAATAATATGGAATTTAATACATGTTAATATGCATTAAAATTAAGAAAAATTGACAAAAGTTAAGTAATTATGTATTAACCATATATCTTTCGAACCTAATACTCAGGACAATATACGACCGGAAATCAAAAATATTCATAGAAAAGAACAATGAAAAAGATTCTATATTTCTTGTCTCCGCAATATTTCGATTGTCTCCACACAGGGATCACAGGCTTTCACCGTCCAGCCCGCACTGGAAACAATTCAAACAGGCAATCAGCGCCCTTCCCGGGACAGGGAATTCAGCCTTCGGCCCTCGGTAGAGTCAGGGCAAGACCGTTCAGCGGCCCCTTGGTAGCTGTTTTATCGGCGTTTATGCTGCTGGCAGGGGCCACGGCCACGGCCATGGCCAAGACCGGATTGGCCTTGTTCGGCAGCCAGGAAATTCGCAGTCAAAGTCTGCGCACATTCCCCAAATGGACCGGCATGCTTGCCCGCAATACAATTAAAACCGGCGCGAAACCAGCTGTATGCAAACAGGGCATCGTCAAGAACTGCGTCCCTGGGCGATGGTTGGAAATTGTCGAACAACTGCGAAACCATGACCGTTCGACCCAGATCAACATGGTAAACAAGTTCATCAATGGCGGAGACTATGCCCTTGATTCAAAGAACTGGGGCATCGACGACTATTGGGCCACGCCCAGTCAGTTCCTGGCCAGAGATGGTGACTGCGAGGATTTCGCGATCGCGAAATATCTGACCTTGAAATGGCTCGGCATGAATGCCGCGAACATGCGTATCGTCGTGCTGCAGGACCGCAAGCGAAGGACTAATCATGCCGTCCTGGCGGTTTATGAAGAGAACAACATCGTTATTCTGGACAACCTCATAAACCGTCCCATGCCGGCTTCGGCGATCCATCACTACAAACCAATTTTTTCAATCAATGAAGAAGCCTGGTGGCTGCACATGAGCAAACGCAGCTTGGATAACTGAACCGGCGCAGCGCCACGGTTTAGTGAGGGGCGGGGGTGTGTTCAAGACCCCGCCCCTCTGCATCAACAAACTGTTCGTAAGCGAATGCAAGCCATTACTAGCACGGAACTCTAGTGTCGCGCAATTCCCATCGACAATTGACCCAAATTTTTTAGGATCATTTGTTACCTGGAAACACTAGAATCTCGACAGGGCGTCACGCAGTTTATCGCGGGTCTGCATGGTTTCCACCAGGCGTTCACGCTGAACTTCAACGACCTCCGGAGGCGCCTTGTCGGTAAAGCCCTTGTTGGCGAGTTTTTTCTCCATGCCATTGATCTGGCCATCCAGCTTGCCCAGGGCCTTGCTCAGGCGCTGACGTTCCTGTTCGATGTCGATGACATCAGCCAGGGGCAGCACCAAGGTAGCCTCGTCAACCACGGTTTGCACACAGCCGCTGGCTGGTTCGCCGCTTTGTTCGCCGGTGTCGCTGATCCGCGCCAGGGTGGCAATCAAATCCCGTTGCCGCTCCAAACGGGCCAGGGTCTCCGTGGTTGCGCCACTTAAGTACAGCGGAATATGGGCCGAGGGCGGGACATTCATTTCGGCACGGACGGAGCGGATTTCGCTGACCATGCGGATCGTCCAATCAATCTCGGCCGCCGCTGCCTCGTTGACCAGTTCGTCGCCATAGTCCGGCCAAGCGGCGCGCACCAGCATGCCTTCCCGCTGCCCCGTGCGGCCCCACAGCTCCTCCGTGACGAAGGGCATGAAGGGATGCAACAAGCGCAAGATCGCGTCCAGGGCCCAGGCCGCCGTGGCCTGGCTCTCATCCTTGGCCGGGCCGTCCTCGCCTTGCAGGACCGGTTTGGAGAACTCCACATACCAATCGCAAAATGTACCCCAGACAAAATGATAGGCATCATTCGCCGCATCATTAAAGCGATAGCCGTCGAGACCCGCATTGATGCGGTCTTGAGCCGCCTTGAGTTGACCGACCAGCCATTGATTGACCCTGCCCGTCACCGCGCCCGGGTCAAAGCCCGGCTGCAATTCACAACCGTTCATCTCGCAGAAACGGGCGGCATTCCACAGTTTGGTGGCGAAATTGCGGTTGCCCTCGATACGCTGTTCAGAAAGTTTCACATCGCGGCCTTGCGCGGCCTGGCTGGCCAAGGTGAAACGCAGGGCATCGGCGCCGTATTTCTCGATCAATTCCAAAGGGTCAACAATATTGCCCTTGGATTTCGACATCTTCTGGCCCTTGGCATCACGCACCAGGGCGTGGATATAGACCGTATCGAACGGCACCTCGTCGGCGAAATGCAGACCCAGCATCATCATCCGGGCAACCCAGAAAAAGATAATGTCGAAGCCGGTAACCAGTAACGCGGTCGGATAATAGCGCTCCAACTCCGGCGTTTTTTCTGGCCAGCCCAGGGTTGTCAACGGCCACAAGCCGGAGGAGAACCAGGTGTCGAGGACATCCTCGTCCCGGCGCAATTCAACTTTTTCGCCGTAATGGGCCAAGGCGGCGGCTTCAACCTCTTCAAGGCTCATCTCGACAAAAATCTCGCCGTCGGGGCCGTACCAGGCCGGGATCTGATGACCCCACCACAGCTGGCGGGAAATGCACCAGGGCTGGATGTTTTCCATCCACTCGTAATAGGTTTTTTCCCACATCTGGGGCACGAATTTGGTCCGGCCCGAACGCACCGCCTCGATTGCCGGCTTGGCCAGGGTTTCGGCATCCGCATACCATTGTTCGGTCAACCACGGCTCGATCGGGACGCCGCCGCGGTCGCCATAAGGGACCATATGGGTATGCTCGTCGATCTGAACGATCAGGCCTTGAGCCTCAAGATCCGCCAAGACCTTCTCGCGCGCCGCGAACCGGTCCAGACCCTGATAGGCTGCGGGCGCGTCCTCGTTGATACGGGCCTGGTCATCCAGCACGTTGATCATTTCCAGGTCGTGGCGGCGGCCAACTTCGAAATCATTGAAATCATGCGCCGGCGTCATCTTCACCGCGCCCGAGCCCTGTTCGGGATCGGCATAGTCATCCGCCACGATGATCAGGCGGCGCCCGACCAGGGGCAGAATGGCATATTTGCCCACGAGATCCTTATAGCGCGCATCATCGGGGTGCACCGCGATGGCGGTATCGCCCAGCATGGTTTCGGGCCGGGTGGTGGCGACAGTGATGAACGTGCCGTCATCGCCTTCAAGCGGATATTTGATATGCCACAGATGCCCCGCGACCTCCACCTGCTGCACTTCCAGGTCCGAAATCGCCGTCCGCAGCTTTGGATCCCAGTTAACGAGGCGTTTGTCCTTGTAGATCAGGTCCTCTTTATAGAGCTCGACAAAAACCTTGATCACCGCCTTCGACAGGCCTTCATCCATGGTAAAGCGTTCGCGCGGCCAGTCACACGAGGCGCCCAGGCGTTTCAACTGCCCGGTGATGGTGCCGCCCGATTCATCCTTCCATTCCCAGACCCGCTCGATGAATTTTTCCCGGCCCAGATCCTGCCGCGTCTTGCCTTCCTCCCCCAGCATGCGTTCGACGACCATCTGTGTCGCGATGCCCGCATGATCCATGCCCGGTTGCCACAGCACATCGCGGCCGCGCATACGGTGCAGACGGATCATGATATCCTGCAGGGTGTTGTTCAGGGCGTGGCCCATATGCAGGCTGCCGGTGACGTTGGGCGGCGGGATAACAATCGCATAGGGCTCGGCGTTACCGCCGTCGGCGGAACCACAGGAAAAGGCGCCCGAATCTTCCCATTGTTGATACAAACGGCCTTCGACTTCCGAGGGCAAGAACGTTTTGTCCAGCATTGCCGAACCCTTTTTCAAAATGAACGCCGCATCAACACCCAAATAGGTACGTGGCGCAGGCCAATAGACAAAATTTCAACGGAAATGAACGTCAGGTCAACGTTAGGCAGGAGCCGAATTTAGCTGTTTTCGGCCCGCCCGACCAGCTTGACGATTTCTTTTTCCACAAGGCGTTCTACCAGTGGCGGGAGATTTTCGTCCAGCCATTCTTTCAACATGGGACGCAACAGATCCTTGACCAGATCCTCCAGGGTCTGATGCGCATAACCCATGGGCATGCCGCGGGCGGCTGCCACGGCACCGGTCAACCCGGTAAAGGTATCGGTGGTGACGTCCGCCGCGTGATCCGATAACAAGGTATGCAAGTCCACCGCCGGTGACGGCGCCGACGCTGGTGCGGCGGCAACTGCGGCGGGTTGGGGCTCCGGTTCGGAATCTTCGACCTCGATACTTTCGAAATCATCCACCGGCACCGCTTCTTCCTCGACCGCGACTTCGTCTTCCATGCCCGGTTCGAGTTCCGGTTCAAGGTCGGGAACATCGTCGATGTCCTCGACAATCTCGGTCAGCTCAAGGACTTCATCCTCATCCTCCGGCTCTTCCTCTTCCGCCGGCTCCTCTACCTCATCACTAGCCTCTTCCTCGCCGCCACCTTCTTCCTCGTCGTCAGAGATGATCCGGCGGATAGAGGCCAGAATCTCCTCCATCGTTGGTTCCCGGTCGTCGTCTTGTTCCGTGGCGTCGGTCATGGGGCGCGGCCCTTGAAGGATTAGCGATTCACCCACATGTTAAAAGAAGTGGGCACAAAAGGCTATTACTGCAAATTCTAGTAGTTGGAAGTAGTAATTAGGCTCTTATGATGAAAAAAACCTTAATCTTTCTCTGTCTTCCAACCCCACCATTTATTTCGCACTTTTTGGTAATGCTGGTCGGGATCATAAATTTGTACGGGCAAGCCAATATTCACAGCCGTCAAACGGCCAATTGCCGCTAGCAAGAAATAGCCGGCGACATATTCGTCCCGCTCGGCGATAACCAGGGCAACGCGGGAATTCAACAGCTCTTGCTCCGCATCCAGTACATCCAAGGTCGTGCGCGAGCCCACTTCCGCTTCCTGGCGGACGCCTTCGAGGGCGATTTCGTTGGCCCTAATTTCCTCTGACCTGGCCGAAATCTGCGACTGCGTGGTGGTTAGCCGTTCCCAAGCCTGAGAGGCCGCTTCAATAATATCGCGGCGGCTTTCTTCCACCTCGATACGCCGTTGGTTAAGCAATTCCTTGGCCTGACGCACTTGCGCATGCACCGCGCCCGCCTGGTAGAGAGGAATTGACACGGTGGCATTAAGTGAGCCGGAATTGGTGCTCGTGTCTTCCAGTGACGTCTCGTCCGTGCGTCGCAAGCGCCCGGCAAGATCGACGCTTGGCAGCAACAGGCCCTTTGCCTCCTCGACCGCATGGCGGGCGGTCGTCTCGTTGTTCAAAGCCACTGCAAGTGTCGGGTTTTCGGCTTCAGCAACGGCCAACGCTTCACCTTCGTTGGCCGGGAAGTTCGGCAACGGCGGCGCCGGCTGCAAGGTTCCCGGCATCACGCCGAAGACCTGACGATAGCTGGCCCGCGCTTCAGCCAAGTCGCCTTCCGCACCGACGCGAACCGCAACCGTGCCCGAGAGGCGGGCCTCCGCCTGGGCGACGTCCGTGCGGGTTACCTCACCCACTTCAAAGCGGTCCTTGGTGGCCTCCAATTGGCGCCGTAGAACGACCTCGTTATTTTTCGTCAGCTGCACTCTGGCCTGGTCCCGCAAAACGTCTAGAAACGCCGTGATGCCATCAAGCAGCACGCTCTGTTCCGTGACCGTCAATTGCGCCCGGGCCACTTGGACATCACTTTCCGCCTGCTTCACGCTGGCGATCGTGCGGCCACCGGCATAGAGCGACTGGCTGACATCGGCGGAATAGGTCTGCGGCAGCAAATCCTGTTCGGTTGTGCCGGTTGTCTTGGATCGTTGCAGCCCGGCTGTACCACTCAGGGACACCGTGGGGCGCCAACCGCCAAGCGCTTCGGGCACACCTTCATCGGTGGTCCGGACCGAGGCGCGGGCCGCTTGCAGGGTCGGGTTCGAGGCATAGGCGCTGGCCAGCGCCTCGAACAGAGTTTCAGCCTTGGCCGGGGGGCCGGCAAGAGAGACAGTCAACACCATGGCCAAGCCCAAAACCGGGCGGAGTGCGGGACGGAGTAGGGGACGAAATACTGGGCCGAGTGCGGACGCCATGACGGATCGCAAGGCGGTACTCGGCAAAATGGCCCGCGATACAGACGGATGTCCCGACCGGGTGGAATTCCTCATCATTAAACTTTTCGACCGCATCCGCGGCCGCCCTAAATTATGCCTGTGCCAATCGGCAGCAAAAATTGGCTGAATCAAAATTGAAATTCTTCCGCCATTTGAAAACCGGGCAGCACCGGGATCATGACATCAAATAATTCCCGGTGCGATAGTAAACCGTCCCGGTTGGAATACAGCATGGCCCGGCTGACCGAACCCTGGCGCTCCACCACGACGATGCGCCCGCCTTCGGCCAGCTGGCCGGCGAAGGCGTCGGGAACCTGGGCCACCGCGCCATTCACGAAAATTACATCATAAGGCCCCTGCTCGGCACAGCCTTCCTTAAGCTCGCCCACGACAACGGCGGCGTTGTCCACATTCAAGGCCGCCAGTTGCACCTCGGCGGCAGCCACGGCGGCTTCATCGACTTCCAGTCCCACGACCGTGCCGGCCAACTGCGCCAACACCGCCGTCGAATAGCCGCCCGCACAGGCCACATCCAGAACCACGTCGCTGGGCGCGATTTCCGCTGCCTGCACCATTCGGGCAAAAACCATGGGTTCCATCAAATAACGGCCATCGCCCAGCGCGATATCCTCGTCGAGATAGGCGACGCCGCGCAGCGCCTTGGGAACGAAGTTCTCGCGCGGGACCGCCAACAGCGCCTGGGTGATACGGTCGTCGGTCAGTTTGTTGGTCAACAATTGACTGTTGACCATATTCAAGCGGGCATTCGCATTGTCCTGCATGACATATCCATTACTTAAACAGTACCGATTGGCCGGCGCGGTTGCCGCACCGCCCTTAGCCGGCAGACTCTCTAATCTATTGTTATAAGCGGACCGGTCCGGCAAGACAATGATAGCCTGATACCACATTGCTACGTTGACCGGGCAAACAAGGCGCATTATGAAGCGGGTGGCTCGACGAACGAAATGTGGTTGATTTGCCTTTGATTTGCGGCGAATCCGTTTTTGAGCCGGCTGGCGCGGTGGCGGAGTGGCTACGCAGCGGCCTGCAAAGCCGTGTACACCGGTTCGATTCCGGTCCGCGCCTCCAGCCCCCCTCTCCAGTTGGCTCAGCCCCCGCTACGGCCCCGCCAGCGCCGCAACCACTTAACTTCCAGGCGCCGGCGCCACCGACGTACCACGGGCAGATCATAGGACAGCACCAGCAACCCCAAGGGAAACATCCAAAATCCAAGGATGGGAAGAAAGCCAAGGATGCCGCCAAACAGTAACAACACACCAACACCCAGCCGCAGCCAGCGCGGAAAGCGGCGCACGGAATGCTGAATCTTAAGGTAATAATTGTTGGCCATGGCACCGCCTTGCAGTCCTCTCCCCGTGTCCATTTTAGCCCCGGGCTTACCAGTAATTGCCCTGACTATCACGAATCATGCACGGCGGAGCGGCAAATATGACCGCTTTTCTGTTGGCCCTGGTCCTGGCCACCGCATTGATGCATGCCAGTTGGAACGCCATTGTCAAAGTGGTCTCCGACCGCCTGGTCTCGCTGGCCCTGGTTAACTTTACCCATACCCTGTTGGCGCTGGCGGCCCTGCCCTTTGTTGGCGTGCCCGCCCCGGAAAGCTGGCCCTTTTTGATTGCCTCCGTGGTGATCCACCAAGCCTATTACGCCGGTTTGGTGATGCAATACCGTTTCGGCGACCTGGGCCAGGTCTACCCTCTGGCGCGCGGCGCCTCACCTCTGTTGGTGGCGGCAGCAGCCTGGATCTGGGCCGGTGAGGCCCTGGGCACCGGCGCGGTGCTGGCGATCTTGCTAATTACGGGGGGCACCTTATCGCTGGCTCTGTCCGGACGGGGTCAGGGCGGCAACCGCCTGGCCGTCGCTTGGGCGCTGTTCACCGCCCTGACCATTGCCGGTTACTCCGTGGCCGATGGCCTGGGCGGGCGGGCCGCCGGGGATACTCTGGCCTATATCGTCTGGCTGTTCCTGCTTGACGGGCTGCCCATGCCCCTGATCTTGCCACTGTTGCGGGGACGGGAGGAATTGACGGCGTCATTGCGCCGCTACTGGCTGCCGGGCCTGCTTGGCGGGGTTTTGTCGTCAACCGCCTATGGCGTGGTGATCTGGGTTATGTCGCAAGCGCCCTTGGCAATGGTCACCGCGCTACGGGAAACCTCTGTCATCGCCGCCGCTTTGATCGGCGCGCTATTCCTAAAGGAACCCTTTGGCGGCAGGCGCATCCTGGCAACTTGTCTGGTCGCGCTAGGCATCGCGGTTCTGCAATTCAGTTAGTTTGACCGCATCGATTATACAGCATTCAGGGGCATTTTCAGGTAGGAGACGCCGTTATCCTCAGCCGGGGGAAATGCACCACCGCGGATATTGACCTGCACCGCCGGCAACAACAGCACCGGCATATCCAGTTCGTTGTCCCGCGCCGTGCGCATGGCGACGAATTCCTCTTCACCGACGCCGTCGTTCATATGCTTGTTGTCAGCCCGTTGTTCAGCCACGGTAGTCAGCCAGCGGTATTCCCGTCCACCCGGTCCATAATCATGGCACATGAACATTCGGGTTGCGGGCGGCAGGGCCAACAGGCGCTTGACCGAATGAAACAAGGTGCGGGCATCGCCGTCGGGGAAATCACAGCGGGCCGAGCCGAAATCAGGCATGAAGATCGTATCGCCGACGAAAACCGCATCCTCAATCAGATAACAGACACAGGCGGGCGTATGGCCCGGCGTGGACCAGACCTCGCCAGACGCGGCGCCAAAGGAAAACCGCTCTCCCTCCGCGAACAGATGATCAAACTGGCTGCCGTCGATGGCAAATTCGGCACCCAGATTGAAGACCGCCTTGAAATTCCGCTGCACCTGGCAAACGCCCTGACCAATACCAATCCTGCCGCCTAATTGTTCTTTCAGGTAAGGCGCGGCAGTGATGTGGTCGGCGTGCGGGTGGGTTTCCAAAATCCAATCCACCACCAGATTATTATCGCGGACATGGGCTACGATCTCGTCGGCGGCGATAGTCGCCGTGCGCCCGGACTTGGGATCATAGTCCAGGGCGCTGTCGATGATCACGCAATGCTCCCCCGCCTCTTCCGCTACCACATAGGTGTAGGTAAAGGAGTCGGGGTGAAAAAAATGCTCTATCCGCACATTCGCCATGTACTGCTCCTCACTGGCCCGATGTTAGATGCTCATGATTGGCAAAAAAAAATTCCATGCAAGTGTAAATGCGGCTGCATCCCGGCGCAGGTTGACCCATTCCCCTGCGTCTGATCTAACGCTGCCATGACATCTTCCACAGTATCTGCGCCGTCCCTGGGCCGAGACATCAGGGTCATGGGCCTTGTCGGCGCTGCCCATTGGGCCAGCCATTTTTTTCATCTGGTTCTGCCCGCCGTTTTCCTGTTGTTGCATGACGAGTTTCAGATCTCGTTCGCGGCTTTGGGCTTGCTGACCACGTTGATGTACGGCGCCTCGGGACTGGCGCAGACGGCGGCGGGCTTCATGGTCGACCGCTTTGGTGCGCGCCGGGTGCTGCTTTCAGGCCTGACCCTGCTATCAACCGCCACCCTGGCCTGTGGTCTGGTCAATTCCTATTGGATGTTGCTGCCGCTCTCCGCCCTGGCGGGCCTGGGTAACAGCGTCTTTCATCCCGCTGATCTATCGATCCTGACGGCGAAAGTCAGCCCCCACCGCTTGGGACGCGGTTATGCCACCCATGCGCTGTGCGGCAATCTGGGCTGGGCCGCGGCACCCACTTTCATGATTACCATCTCGCAAATCTGGGATTGGCGCGTCGCCATCATCTGTTCCGGCCTGATCGGCCTGGCCATCGTCGCCGCCTTTCTGATCTGGGGCGCCGATCTGGAGGATACGCCCGATACGTCCGCCGCGGTCGAACCAATCCCCATGGGCCGGATGATGGACAATGTGCGGCTGCTGTTGTCCACCACCATCATCTCGTGTTTCCTCTATTTCGCCTTTTTGGCGGCGGCCCTGATCGGTATCCAAAGCTTCGGCATGCCGGCCATGGTCGATATGTTCGGCCTGACCCTGGCCGAGGCCAGCCGTAGCGTCACCGGCTTTCTGCTGGGCACGGCGGGGGGTATCTTCATCGGCGGTATCCTGGCCGACCGCACGGACCGCCATGACCGTATTGCCATTAGCGGCATGATCACCTCGTCCCTGTTCATCTTCTATATCGCGATGACGTCAGGTCTGGCGCCGGCAATGGTTCTTGGCCTATTGGTTGCCGCCGGCGTGGCCTCGGGCGTGACGACGCCGTCACGTGACATGCTGGTCCGCGCGGCGGCGCCCAAGGGCGCTTCGGGGCGGGTTTTCGGCTTTGTTTATTCCGGCCTCGACCTCGGCTCCGCCCTGATCCCCCTGGCGCTCGGCTTTGCTCTGGACCAGGGCCGCCCCGAGACCGTGTTCTATGCCGCCGCCGGCTTCATGGCCGTCACCGCCCTGACCGTCGTGCAGGTTCGCCGTCAGGTCGTCACCGCTTGAACTAATCGCCCAAATTGCTGCGCGTAATGTGGCAATCGGCGCGTTTGAAGACATCCGGTTGCAGCTTGGTACCCAGGCCGGGACCGTCGGGAGCCCGGATCATGCCGTTTTCCACGGGCGGCAATTCAGTTACCAGATCCTGATACCAGCCATAATAAAATGCCCGCACCATTTCCTGGATCAGGGCATTGGTGGCGTTCAGCGAATGATGCACCGAGGCGGTCAGCAAGACAGGCCCGGTGCAATCGTGAGGGGCCACGGGACGGTGCCAAGCCTCGGCCATGGCCGCAATCTTGCGCGCCTCGGACAGGCCACCGCACCAACTTAGGTCGTACATCACATAGTCGCAGGCCTGCAGCTCCAACAACTCGCGGAATTCGCCACGCATGCCGATGGTCTCGGACGCGGTGGTGGCGATACGGGTGGAATCGGCGAATTCCTTCAGGCTGCGCAAGTTGCTCATCTTGATGGGATCCTCGAACCAGAACGGCTCGAACGGCTCCAGCGCCCGGGCAATTTTCTTGGCTTGCGGTAGATCCCAGAACGCGTGCAGTTCCACCATGATGTCCATTTTCGAGCCGACCGCGTCGCGAATTTTTCGGAACGGCTCCAACGCGATATCCATATCGGCCGGCGAGATGTAGTGACCGCCTGAAGCCTCCGCCGCATAGTCAAACGGCCAGATCTTCATGCCGGTGATGCCCATATCCAGCAAGCTGACGGCCAGCTCGTCCGCATTGTGCAGGAAACCCTGCAAGTCTTCATACGGCCCCTCGGCGTTCTCTCCAGAATTGCCGCTGGGCAGGTTAAAACTTGCCGTGCTCTGTTTGACCTGGTTGCGGACATATTGATAGCCGGCGCAGGTGTTATAGACCCGGATCTGGTCCCGGCTGGCCCCGCCCAATAGTTGATAAATTGGCTGATTGGTGGCCTGGCCCCAGATATCCCACAAGGCAATATCGATACCGGAATTGCCCCGGACCTCGGCGCCGGAGCCGGTGAAACCCACATAACCGGTCAATGCCTTGGAATGATAATCGATGCGCAACGGGTCCTGGCCCAACAGATGCTTGGCGGCAAAGCCGTGGATATGGGCCTCTGCCGAGGGGACGCCGTAGAAAATCTCCCCCAAACCGGTCAGGCCCTCGTCGGTATGCACCTGAACCCACAGCAGATTGGGAAATTCCTCCAACCGGACGGTCTCGATCGCGGTGATTTTCATCTCTAGCTGAATCCTTCTACTATGCGTCCGGCGTACTGTTGCGTGGTTTGGCTTTCAGGAAAACATGAAACATATTTTGGACGGCATTGTCGTCATCGATTTCACCCAGGTCGTTGCCGGACCCGCATGCACCCGTCTGATGGCTGAACTGGGCGCCGAGGTTATCAAGGTCGAATTGGCCCCCAACGGCGATCCATCACGGCAACTGCCCACGCTCCGTGACGGCCACAGCGCCTACTACGTGCAGCATAACCAAGGCAAAAAAGGTATCTGCATCGACCTCCGTCAAAGCGCGGGGTTGGAAATATTGAAAGGCCTGATCAAAAAAGCCGATGTGCTGGTCGAAAATTTCTCGCCCGGCGCCATTGGCCGCCTCGGCCTTGGTTGGGAGGTGGTGCGGCAGTTAAACCCGAATTTGATCATGTGCTCGATCTCGGCTTTTGGACAGGACGGTCCGTTGCGCGCCCTGCCCGGCTTTGACTATATCGCCCAGGCCTACGCGGGTGCCACCTCGATGATCGGCGAACGCGACGGCCTACCGGCGATAACGGGCTTGGCCCTGGGCGACATCGGCACCGCCGTGACCGCCCTGGCCGCCATTAACGGCGCGCTGTTTTGGCGTGAAAGAAACGCGGGCCAAAAAGACGCCGGCGGTCAATTCATCGATATCTCGTTGCTGGATTATTATTTCTACTGCCATGAAATGAACGTGCAGATGGCGTCTTCCGGTGACGTCGAGCCAACACGCAATGGCGCCCAGCATAACGCCGTTGCCCCCCTGGGCATCTTTCGCGCCAAACAGGGCTTTATCGTGATCGTCACATTGGAACACCAATGGCCTAAACTTTGCCAGGCCATGGAGCGTCCGGACCTGTTGGATGATCCGCGCTTCCGCGACAATCAAGCCCGTGTTGCCCATGTCGATGAACTGACCCGCGTCATCGAAGGCTGGATGCAGGCACAACCGGACATGGAAACCGCGCTACGCAGGTTGGAAGACGCACGCGTCCCCGTCGCCCCGGTCCTGACCGTGCGGGAAGCCATGCAACACCCCCACTTATTGCAGCGGGGCACGGTACGCACTTTTGATCATCCGGCATTGGGGCAATTCCAGGTGCCGGGCAATCCCCTCCGCTATTCCCAAGGCTTGCCGCCACCACCCAGCAAGGCGCCTTTGTTGGGTGAAGACAACGCCGCCGTGTTGCGCGACTATCTTGGCCTAACCGATGACAAGCTGGCTGATTTGGAACGCGCAGGCATCCTCGTAAAGGACTAAATCATCTGATCGGGCAGCGATAGATCAAACCGCCGGCTTTTGGATAGCTCATCCAGCACTTCGTGCGCCTGACTGACCGCGCCATTGTCGGTCATGGTTTCCAATACAATGAATGGCGCATTCGCCATCCCCATCCTAATGTAGTCCTCGATTCACAAACACCAATTTGCCGCAGGCACCCGCGCCATTCAAAAATCGGAGACAGATGTGAGCAATTCCGAAACACCGAACAGCAAACTCATCGGTCAGCCCGGCTCCCGCTGGAAATTGTTGACGCCGGCATTGATCCTGGATCTGGATGTATTGGAGGCCAATATCGCGGCCATGGCGGCCTGGGCCAAGGAGGGCGGTTTTGCTCTGCGGCCACACGGTAAGTCACACAAGTCGCCGGACATTGCCCGCCGGCAGGCCGCCGCCGGCGCCGTGGGCTTGTGTTGCGCATCTTTGCGGGAGGCGCAGGTGATGGCGGCGCACGATATCAAGGGTCTGCTGATCACAACGCCCCTGGCACCGGGCAAGGCGCCGCTGGTCATTGACCTGATCAAGACTGGCGGCGATGTCGCCGTCGTGGCTGATCATGCGGAACTGGTGGCAGCCTATGGTGCGGCGGCGGCGGCGGCGGGTGTGAGCCTGGACGTCTTTGTTGATCTGGACGTGGGCCTGGGCCGCACAGGCACGCCGTCGGCGGATGTCGCGATCGAGCTGGCCGGCCAGATATCGGCCCATCCGGCGCTAAACTATGCCGGCGTGCAGGGCTATATGGGGCATCTACAGCATGTGGATAATCATGCGGAGCGGCGCGGCCGTCTGGATACCGATACGGCTGATTTGCAGGCCAAGGTCGATGCCCTGATCAAGGCCAATCTGCCGCCACCCGTGGTTTCGGGCGGCGGTACGGGGACCCATCGCCTGGACGCGGAATACGGCAGCTTGGGCGAATTCCAGGTCGGTTCGTACCTGTTCATGGATGTGCAGTATTTGACCGTGCAACAAAGCGCGGCGGACGATAAACCATATGGTACTTCGTTGTTCGTCCAGACCAGCGTGGTCAATATCAATCATCCCGGCTATGCGGTAACCGATGCGGGCCTGAAATCCTTCGCCACCGACGGCCCTTTCCCCATTATCGCCTGTGGCGCGCCGGCGGGCGCCAGCTACCGCTATATGGGGGATGAGCACGGCGCCATAGATTACGGGAAAGCTTCCGACAGATTGGGCCTTGGCGACAAAGTGGAATGCATCGCGCCGCATTGCGATCCCAACGTCAATTTGTTCAACCACTATCATGTGGTGCGCGGTGACACCTTGGTGGAGATCTGGCCCGTGGCGGCGCGCGGCAACAGCTAGGGTATCCGGCACCGCGCCATGTTCGTCCTGCTGCTCACAGTTTTCGTCGATCTGGTTGGTTTCGGCATCGTCCTGCCGATCCTGCCCTTCTATGCCCAGGCATATGACGCCTCGGCGGTACAAATCACTCTATTGGTTTCCGTCCATTCCGGCATGCAGATAATTTCTTCACCCATCTGGGGCCGGCTCAGCGATCGCTATGGCCGCAAGAACATTCTGCTACTGACCCTGGCGGGCGGCGGCCTGGCGTTTCTCTGGTTCGGCTATGCAGGCAGCCTGATGGGGCTGTTCCTGGCCCGCGGCCTCAGCGGCGCCATGGCGGGTAATATCGCGGTCGCCCAGGCCTATCTGGCGGATATCACCACCACCGAGGACCGCGCCGGCGCCATGGGCCGCTTTGGCGCCGCCTTTGGCCTGGGCTTCGTGGTTGGACCGGTATTGGGCGGTCTAATGATTGGCGCACAGCCAAGCTTGAATGATTTTGCCCTGCCATGCCTGGTCGCCGCCGCATTCTCCCTTGCCGCCATTGTCCTTGGCCTGATCATGTTACGTGAACCGCAAAGGCGGCAAAGCAAGGAAGGCGGCAAGACACGCCTGGGGCAACTGGCGGCAGCCGTCAGGGCCAATGGCATTCCGCCCATCATCGGTTTGAATTTTCTGGTGACCTTTGCCTTTACCGCACTGATGGCGCTACTGCCCTTGTGGTGCCAGGCTCGACTAGGCTGGGGGCCGCCCGAGGTCAGCTATGCCTATGCCTATATCGGGTTGCTGGTCGCGGCCCTGCACGGCCTGCTGGTTGGCCCTTTGACCCGGACTTTCGGTGAGCCCAGGCTGCTGTTTCTGGGTGCGATATCCTTAAGTACCGGAATGTTGTCAATGCCCTGGATTGATGGCATCGCGAGCTTCGCCGGCGTTGTATTGTTGCTGTGCATGGGGACCTCGTTTTGCCATCCGGTCCTGACCGCGATGATCTCCCAGCGCGCCGATGGCGATCACCAGGGTACGGTGATGGGTGCCACCAGCTCCATCGCCGCCCTGGGCCGCATTTGCTCGCCTCCCTTGGCCGGCCTGTTGTTCTCCCAGCTGGGACCGAACTGGCCCATGCTGATGGGCGGCATTATTGTCTTACCCGTGGCCGTGGCGGCGGCGTGGATGTCCCTGAAGTTTGAACGGCGGCAAGATCAATGAATTTATGCGCTCTCCCTCTAGCGTTCCTGTTGCTAAGCCTGAGCTGTTTCAGGGCCGCCGCCGCACCGGCCATCGCCATGCACGGGACACCGAAGTACGGCCCCAACGAGACCCATTTCGCCTATGCCAATCCCGATGCGCCCAAGGGCGGGCGACTGGTCCTGGGCCGGGTGGGTAGTTTCGACAGCCTGCAGCATTTCATCGTGCGCGGGGCCCGCGCCGATGGCCGGCGCCTGAGCCATCAAAGTCTGCTGGCCCGCGCCTTTGATGAACCTTTCTCGCTCTACGGCCTGATCGCGGACGATGTCTCGACCCCGCCCGACAGATCCGCGGTCACGTTCCAGCTGCGCCCCGGCGCGCGCTTTCATGACGGCAGCGAGATCACCGTTGATGATGTGATTTTTTCGCTGGAAATTCTGCGCAGCAAAGGCCGGCCCAATCATCGTTTCTATTACGGCCAGGTCGCCGCCATCGAACAGCCCGGTCCCCGCACCATCACTTTCCGTTTCAAGGACAACCGCAACCGGGAACTGCCCTTGATCATGGGCATGATGCCGATCCTCTCGCGCGCCTGGTTTCAGAACCGCGAATTTGACCGGGTCTCGCTGACGCCGACGATGGGTAGTGGACCGTATGTGGTGGACAAGGTCGACCCGGGCCGATCCGTGCACTACCGGCGGATCAAGAACCATTGGATGGAAAACCTGCAGAGCGGCAAGGGCCAGAATAATTTCGATGTTATCCGTTACGACTATTACCGCGACGACAGCGCCATGCTGGAAGCCTTCAAGGCCGGCAAGGTTGATCTGCGCGTGGAATCCGATCCCAAGCTGTGGGCGCAATCCTATGACTTCCCGGCCCGGCGTCAGGACAAGGTCCGCTTGGAGGAATTCAGCAACGGCCGCCCGGCGGGCATGTATGCCTTTGCCCTGAACAGCCGGCGCGCTGTTTTCCGCGACCCAAGGGTGCGCGCCGCGATGGCTTATGCGATCGATTTCAAGTGGTTGAACAAGACCCTGTTCCATGGCGCCTATCACCGCACGCGAAGCTATTTTGAGAATTCGGAATTGGCCGCCACCGGCCTGCCCGGTGCTGAGGAGCTGGAGCTGTTGGCGCCTTTCCGGGACGGACTGCCCAGCGAAGTTTTCACCAAGGCCTATGCCCCGCCCAGTGCGGACGGAAGTGGCCGGCTGCGGCGCAATCTACGCATGGCGCGCAAGCTATTGGCGGAGGCCGGCTGGCGCATCAAGGACCTGAGGTTGATCCACGAAAGCGGCGGTGAACCCTTCGAGTTCGAAATCATGCTGGTCCGCCGCAACAACGAAAAGCTGGCCCTGCATCTGGCCCGAAATCTAAAAAAACTTGGTATTGAGGTAGTGGTCCGCACGGTGGATACCGCACAATACCAACAGCGCACCAACACCTATGACTTCGATGCCATGGTCTATTGGTGGGATCCTTCACTCTCACCGGGCAACGAGCAGGCCTTTTATTGGGGTACGCAAGCCGCCACGCGTGAGGGCACGCGCAACTACCCCGGCATCAAGGTTCCCGCCATCGATGCCCTGGTGCGGAAAATTTCCGATGCCCACGACCGCGCCGATCTCGTCAATGCCGTCCGCGCCATGGACCGGGTGCTGCAATGGGGCCATTACGTGATCCCGCTGTTTCACCTGAAGGCCGACCGCATCGCCCTATGGGACCGTTTTGGGCGGCCCCAGGCGACGCCGGTCTATGGCTATCGTCTTGAAACCTGGTGGGAAGATCCGGTGAAGGCGGCTAAGATTGGTCAAAATCGAAATTAGTAACTGGAGGAAGTGATGCAGACTGGAACATTTATTGGCTTCGACGTACGGCTGGAAAAACCGGGTATAGCCTGGATTACCTTTAATATGCCGGAGCGTCTGAACGGCATGACGCCCGCCATAAAGCGTGACCTGATCGAAACCCTGCACCAGGCACAGATGGACAACGCCGTGCGCATCATCGTTATCACCGGCACGGGCCGGGGCTTTTGTGCCGGCGATGATCTGAAGTCCTATTCCAAGGGCCTGCAAGCCGAACAGGGCCTGGTGCCCCCCATTCCCCCCGGCCATGACACGCCTATCGGCACTTATGCGGGCTTGCGCACGGTCAGCCAGGAACTGAACCGGGTGATCCGTGCCATCGACAAGCCGACCATCGCGGCCCTGAACGGCGTCGCCATTCAGACCGGATTTTCACTGGCTCTGGCCTGTGATTTCCGTATCGCGGCGGCGGAAGCCAAAATGGGCAGCGCCACCTTACGTTTCGCCCTGCTGCCCGATGAAGGCGGCCAGCATTTGCTGGTCCAGCACATGGGCCTGGCCAAGACCCTTGATTTCCTCATGCGCAAGCGGATCGTTTCCGCCGCCGAGGCGCTGGATCTGGGCCTGGTGCATGAAGTCGTGCCCGGCGATCAGCTGGCCCAGGCGGCGGGCGATCTGGCGCGCGAGCTGGCGGACGGACCACAAGTCGCCATGCGGCTTTTGAAGCGTTCGATCTATAACGCCGCCGAACTGACATTCGAGCAGTCGTGCGACGAGATCGCGGCCAGGACAGCCGTGGTCGACTATCACCCCGACGCCCGCGACGGTGTCGCCTCGTTCGTGGAAAAGCGCGCGCCGAAATTTAACGCCTGGCTGGAAGAAAGCTGATTTAGCGCTCGGCCAGGGCCAACTTTAGGCCCAGGGCGATAAAGGCGCCGGCGAAGGCGCGGCGGAACCAGATCATCACCTTTGGCCTGGAGATGATGCTGTCGCGCACGGCAGCGGCGAACAGGCCGTAAAGGATGAAGACGGCGAACGTCATGGCCATGAAAACAGCGCCCAGGCCCAGCATGCGCAAAGCCGCGCCGTCCGAACCGGTTGAAACAAATTGCGGCAGAAAGGCCAGGAAAAACATCGAGAGTTTAGGATTGAGGATATTGATCAGGATGCCCTTGATGATGACGCCGCCCATGGGCCGATTGTCCACTTCCGCCTCGACCGCCAACGCGCCCTTTTCCTGTAGAACGCCCCACGCCATATAAAGCAGATAGGCGACGCCCAGATATTTGACGATCTCGAACGCCAGGGCAGAGGCATGCAGCAGCGCAGCCAGGCCCAGAACCGTCGCCGCGATATGGGGCAGAATACCAAGGGTACAGCCAAATGCCGCAACCACGCTGGCCATCGCGCCGCGCGAGAGGCCATGTGCCAGGGTGTAGAGCACGCCGGTGCCGGGCACGATGACGACAATGAACGAGGTGAGCAGGAATTCAGTACTCATGACGACGGATAGAGTGCGATTTCCAACCAGAAGCTATCGGCAAACAGATCCGCTGCATCGGCAAATGCGTCGGGTAAAACCCCACCGGTATCGTTCTGTGATGCCTCGATCATAGCGAGATATTTCTGTTGTCCCGGCCCGCCGCCATAGATCTGCCGCTCGGATGTCATGATGCCCGAGATCTCCTCATCAACGGCATAGAGGCGCACACGATGAACGCCATCGCCGCTCGCAGCCGTGGGCAGCCATTGCGCCGCCAGTTGCGCCGCCGTCTCTGCTTCCATATTGAAGCGGAAGGTCTGGATATACGGTGCCTCCATGGGCGCGGCCTGTCCCGCTTCGGCCAGCAGGCGATAGATATTGCGCGATGGATTGCGGAAGTAGGTCAACGCCTCCTGGGTCCACGGGGTAGGATCGTTCAGACGCGCCATGTAGGCATCGGAGGCAAACACCGATGCCGCGTCGGTCTCGTAAAACATCAGAAAATTTGGTGCCTCGCCGAGGCCCCGATAACGGCGGCCGACATTGAAGCCGGGAATGGAGATGCGCTCGGGGATATGTTCGCAATTATGCCATTCCTGAAACCGCAGCATACTGTCCGCACCGATATCGGCCCAAAATGCCATCAAACCCTGGGAGCCATTACGTTTCACGGTTTACTCCTTAACGGTGATAATCCAGACCCATTTCGCGGTAGCGTTCGGGGTCGTCCTGCCAATTATCGCGCACCTTGACGAACAGGAACAGATGCACGGTGCAGCCAAAAATCTCGGCCATTTCTTCCCGCGCCTCGGCCCCGATCTGTTTGATCTGCTGACCGCCCTTGCCCAGCACAATGGCCTTTTGCGTATCCCGGCGCACATAGATCACCTGCTCGATACGCAAGGCGCCGTCCTTGAGGGTTTTCCAGGATTCCGTTTCCACCGTCGAGGCATAGGGCAATTCCTGGTGCAGGCGCAGGAACAGTTTTTCCCTAGTAATCTCGGCCGCCAGCAGACGTTCGGAGATATCCGCCAATTGATCCTCGGGGTAATGCCACGGCCCAAGGGGCAGCTTCGCCGCCAGGGCCGCCAATAGATCCGCGACGCCATCGCCCTTCAGGGCGGAGATCATGAAGACTTCCCCAAAGACGCCTTCTTCGTGAAGTTTTTCCGCCAGGGCCAACAGCGTCTCCCGGCGTACCAAATCGATCTTGTTGATCACCAGGGTCGCCGTCATGCCCTCTTTCTTCAGGCCGGCAATAATGGCCCTGGTATTGCCGTCCATGCCACGGTCCGCATCCACCAGCACGGCCCGAATATCGGCATCCGCGGCCCCGCTCCAGGCCGCCGCCACCATGGCTTTTTCCAGCCGCTGTTTGGTCTTGGCGAAGATACCCGGCGTATCAACGAAGACAATTTGGGCGTTATCGTGAATAGCGATAGCGGTAATCCGCGCCCGTGTAGTCTGCACCTTTGGCGTAACGATGGATACCTTGCTGCCGACCAAGGCGTTGGTCAGGGTCGATTTTCCCGCGTTGGGTGCGCCCAACAGGGCGACGAAGCCACAACGTTTGGTTTCGTCTTCATGTTCTATGTCGGCCATGTCATTTCGCTTTCTTGCCCCCACCCTTGTCCCAGCCGGGCAATGTATCGAGGGTCGTCAACATCGCCCGCGCCGCCGCTTTTTCCGCCTCCTGACGGGAGCCGCCCTGGCCCTGGGCGGCCTTCAGGTCGTCGGTGCTCACTTCCACCGTAAAGCAGGGTTCATGATCGGGCCCCTCCCGAGAGACGATCTTGTAGTATGGCGGTTTGCCACTGCGGCCTTGGATCAATTCCTGCAACTCGGTCTTGGGGTCCTTGCCGGCGGCACCGCTGTTGGCCATGAAACCGGCCCAATAACGCAATACGAAGGCCTCCGCCACCGCGAAACCGCCGTCAAGATACAGCGCGCCGATCACCGCCTCGCAAACATCCGCCAGGATCGCGGGTTTGTCCCGCCCGCCCTGGCGCGCCTCGCTTTTGCCCAGCAGAATATATGGCCCCAGACCAATCAGCCGGGCCGCATCGGCAACCGTGCCACGGCGTACCAGGGTGTTGAAGCGGACAGCCAGGCCGCCCTCGTCGGCGCCAGGGTCATCACGGTACAGGGCGGTGGAGATCACCAGACCCAGCACCCGGTCACCCAGGAATTCCAGGCGCTGATAATCCCGCCCGCCCTGTCGGCGGCGGTCCAACGAGGGATGGCTCAAGGCCTCTGCCAGCAGTTCCGGTTGCGCGAATTGATGTCCCAACAGGGGATAAAGCGGCGATAAATCCGGCTCACTCACGGTTTAACCGAAGCCATCAAAGAAGCGGCTAAAACGGATCGCCGAGGGCCATTTCCAGATTTCCCAGATGCGGGCGCTGCCGTTGACGGAGAAGAAAATGACTTCAGCACGGCCAACCAGGTTTTCCGCCGGAACAAAGCCCACATGATCGAGGAAACGGCTATCCGTGGAATCGTCCCGGTTATCGCCCATTGCAAAATAATGATCGGCGGGCACCACATAGACATTGGTGTTATCAGCCATGCCCCGGGGCTGCAGATCCAAGGTCAGATAGGTTCGCCCGTTGGGTAAGGTCTCGCGGTATTGCCGCACCCGGCCATAGCGGGCATTGGTATGCTGTTGCACGAAATCCTCGACCCGCTCCTTCTTTACCGCCTTGCCGTTGATATGTAGTACGCCGCCGCGAACCTGAATGCGATCTCCCGGCAGTCCAATAATCCGCTTGATATAGTCGGTGGCATTATCGGTCGGCAGTTTAAAGACCGCGATATCACCGCGCACTACCGGCGCTTCATTGATCCGGCCATTGAACAGCGGCGGGCTGAGGGGCATGGAATGCTTGCTATAGCCGTACGGAAATTTCGAGACGAAGACATAGTCACCGATTAACAAGGTCGGCAACATGGAGCCCGAGGGGATATTGAACGGCTCGTAGGCCACGGTGCGGATCACCAAGGCGATCAGAACGGCGTAGACCACGGTCTTGACGGTCTCCCGCCAGCCCTCCTGTTTTTCGGCTTTACCGTCCGAAATTTGTTCTGAATTCATCTTAGCCATATCAAAATTATAGACTTGTCATCCCGCCTCTTCGCCGCCGGGCCCGAAATCGGCTGGAATGACCGAGATAATAACCACGGCCTGACCCAAGGGTGGTTCGTCGGTCAGGGTTAGGTCGATTTGCGCCTTCATGCCCGCTGGCGTCAATTCTTGCAAGCGTTTCAGTGCGCCGCCCGTCAGCTCCATGCTGGGCTTGCCGCCCGGCAAATTGACCACGCCCAGGTCACGCCAATAGACACCGCGGCGAAAACCCGTACCTAGCGCCTTGGAACAAGCTTCCTTGGCGGCGAAACGTTTGGCGTATGTTTCCACCCGGTTGCGCCGGCGCTCCGCCTTCTGCCTCTCCAACGGGGTGAAAATACGTTCGATAAAACGGTCGCCAAACCTCTCCAACGTGCGTTCGATACGGCGGATATCGATCAGATCATTACCAATGCCGATGATCATGCCAAATGCCTATCCCGCCCGCTCAGGCAGAACGGCTGCCGGCGGCCTCTGCACGGGCCTGATCCATCAAGGCGCGCATGCGCTTGATCGCCGAGTCCAGACCGCCAAAGATCGCTTCGCCAATCAGAAAATGGCCGATGTTCAGCTCCCGTACATTCGTGATGGCCGCAACAGCTCCGACATTGTCATAGCTCAAACCATGGCCGGCATGACACTCAAGGCCCAGATCATCGGCCAGGGCAGCGGCACTAGCTAAACGCTGCAACTCCGCCTCCCATGTATCCGGGCCAGCCTCGGCATAACAGCCGGTATGCAGTTCCACCACCGGGGCGCCCAGACGGTGGGCCGCAACCAATTGCCGCTCTTCGGGGTCGATAAACAGCGAGACCCGAATACCGGCCTGTACCATTTCGTCTACATAGCGGCGCAAATGGTTTTCGCCGCCATGGGCGTCCAAACCACCCTCGGTGGTCAGTTCCTCGCGCTTTTCGGGCACGATACAGGCGGCATGCGGGCGATGCCGCAGGGCGATGGCCAGCATCTCATCCGTCGCCGCCATCTCCAAATTCAAGGGCAGCTCGATCTGAGCGCTCAGCCGCTCAATATCCTCGTCCGAAATGTGCCGGCGGTCCTCGCGCAGATGTGCCGTGATGCCATCAGCACCTGCCTCCGCCGCCATGCGGGCGGCACGGGTGGGGTCGGGATGGGCGATGCCACGGGCGTTACGGATGGTCGCGACGTGATCAATATTGACGCCAAGGCGTAATAGATTGCTCATATCAGGCTCCAAAACAAACAGTATGAGGTCTATTTGCCACGTTAAGCCCCCCTAACGCAAACCGCGGCTGCCAGGTTTGACGGCGGGAATAGCCGCCAATTCGGGCGGCAGGTTGTCGGCTTCATAGGCGGGTACCTCCAAACCGACCAGGGCGAACAGGGGCACGCCGACATCGACTTTGCCGTCCGAGCGGTCGACCAGACAGGAAGCGGCAACAACCTCGCCGCCCAACTCCTGAATACAGGCAATGCATTCCCGCGATGACAGCCCGGTGGTGACGATATCCTCGGCCATCAAAACGCGGGCACCAGGCGGAATTTCAAAGCCCCGGCGAAGGACGAATTCGCCATCCACCCGCTCGGTGAATATGGCCGGACAGCCCAGCTGCCGACCCATCTCGTAGCCGACAACGACCCCGCCCATGGCCGGCGAGACCACCAGATCGATCGCGTCCTGGCCCAAGGCGGCGACAATGCGGCCGGCCAATTCAGCACACAGAATGGCCGCCCGGTCAGGGTGCATCAAAACCTTGGCGCATTGCAGGTAGGTCGGGCTGCGCAGGCCCGAGGTCAGAATGAAATGCCCTTCCAACAAGGCGCCGACATCGCGGTAGTGTTGTAGTACGTCCTGATCATTCATTCGTGCTGTCACTCTCTCTGTCTCTCGGCGGAACTGATATCCGGCGTGGCCCGCAGGGCGGCGATAATGTTGGTCAGATGTTTCAGGTCGGCGACCTCCACATCCACCTGCATTTCAAAGAAATCGGCGCTGCGGTCAACCACCTTAAGGTTTGAAATATTGCCCATGTTCTTGGCGATAACGCTGGACAGGCTGGACAGGCTGCCCGGTTGATTTGAAACCACGGTATCGATCCGGCCCACGAACAGCCCCGGGTCCTCCGGGTTGAGGTCCCAGCGCACATCAATCCAATCGTCGCGATCTTCAGGCAGTTCTGCTAGGCGGGCACAGTCGATGACATGAATATCAACACCCTTGCCGGGGCTGACAATGCCGACAATCCGGTCACCAGGCAGGGGATGGCAGCAGTCACCATAATGCACCGCCAATCCCGGTGTCAGGCCCTGTATGGGAATAGCGTTCTCCACCGCACCGCCATTCACGGTCCCACCAGCACCCCGCCGCAGCCGGGCTGGCAGCATGCGGTTGATAGCGCCAAACGCCGAGGCGGCACGCCAGCGTCTCTCGCCCGGGAAAATCTTAGCCAGCAGTTGCCTCGATGTCAGATGGCCCTGGCCCAACTGGATATAAATATCATCCGCGCTAGGGGCATCGAAGATCAGCAGGACATTTTCCAGGGCCCGGTCGGAAAATTCATGCCCGGACTCGCGAAATGCCTTTTCCGCGATGGCACGGCCCAGCTTGCGGTATTCCTCGCGCTGTTCAGCCCGGACATAGCGCCGGATCGCGGCCCGCGCCTTGCCCGTCACGACGAAACTCTCCCATGCCGGCTCCGGCGCGGTTTTCGTGGATCGCAGGATTTCCACCTGATCGCCATTCTGCAGCTGTGTGCGCAGCGGCGCGACACGGCCATTCACCTTGCAGCCAACACAGGTATTGCCGATATCGGTATGCAGGGCATAGGCAAAATCCACCGCCGTACCGCCACGTGGCAGAACGATAACCGCGCCGCGCGGGGTAAAGCAAAAAACCTGGTCGGAATACATTTCCAACTTAGTATGTTCCAGGAATTCCTCGGGGTTCTGCGCGTGCTCCAATATCTCCAAAAGACCTTGCAGCCAATGAAACTGGCTGCCGTCGCTGGGCCCGATATTCTGCTTGTATTGCCAATGCGCCGCCACGCCCAATTCGGCGATGCGGTGCATCATGGAGGTGCGGATCTGGATTTCGATACGGCGGTTCTCCGGCCCGATCACCGTCGTATGCAGGGATTGATAGTTGTTCGCCTTGGGAGTGGAAAGGTAATCCTTGAAACGGCCAGGCACCATTTTATAGGTGCCGTGAACCACGCCCAGAACCTGATAGCAATCGGCCACCGTATCGACGATCAGGCGGAATGCGACTGTATCGGACAATTGTTCAAAGGCGACATGATTGCGCTGCATCTTGTGCCAAATTGAATACGGCGTCTTAACACGGCTGCTGACCTCCACCGGAATACCGGCCGCCTCGCAAGTTTGCTCCAACTCCGCTGAGATCCGCTCTTGCGGGTCTTCGCCATCATCGTGCAGAAACTCCAAACGGCGCAGCACGGATTCGCGGGCATCGGGGTTCTGTTCAGCAAAGGCCAGGTCTTCCAATTCCTGTTTCAGCCGCTGCATGCCCAGGCGCTCGGCCAGGGGGGCATAGATCTCCATGGTTTCCGTGGCGATGCGCAAACGCTTCTCGGGCGAGCGTAGATGGTGCAGGGTCCGCATATTGTGCAGACGGTCCGCCAGCTTGACCAACAGCACCCGAATATCGTTGGACATAGCCAACACCAGCTTGCGTAAATTCTCCGCCTGCTGATTGGCTTCCGGTTGCAATTCCAACTTGGCCAATTTTGTGACGCCATCCACAAGCTGGCCGATGTCGTCACCGAAAGTCTGCTTAATCTCCTCGACCGTGGCCAAGGTATCTTCCACCGTGTCATGCAGCAGCGCGGTGACGATGGTGGCGCAATCCAACTTATAATCAGCCAGAATGGCGGCTACTTCCACGGGATGAGAAAAATACGGATCGCCCGAGGCCCGCAATTGCGAACCATGCGCCTTCATGGAGAACACGTAGGCGCGGTTCAGCAGGTCTTCATCCACATGACTGTCGTAGTCGGCGACCCGTTCAACCAGTTCAAATTGACGGATCATGGCGCCGCCGCAGGTAATGGAAGCTTAAACAACAACGGCGCCGCGTAAGAGCAATTTTCAATTAAACGTAGTCGCTTTCGCGACTTAGGTATTTGCTTCAATGGCTCGACCCCTAAAGAGTCTGAGCGCATTATCTTAATGCGCTCTAAGCGGCGCCGGCTGCTTGCCCAACCGCTTCGCGGCGTGTTTCGCGGCACCTACCGCCTTAGGCCGCATCCCCATCATCGGCGGCTTCACCAGGCATATCACCAAGGGGAGCGGGATCAGCGACCAGAACTTCTGATTCATCAATGTTATCGGCGAATTGGTGGCTCAACATCTGTGCCTCCATATCGTCTTCTTCCGGCTCGTCAACTTCCACATGGCGCTGCATGGTCTGGATGACGTTGTCGCGCAGGGTATCGGCGGAAATCGTTTCCTCGGCGATTTCACGCAAGGCGATCACGGAATATTTGTCCCGGTCCTCGGGCACGGTCAACTCTGCACCGGCGGAAATCTGCCGGGCGCGCCCCGCCGCGATCAATACCAGATCGAACCGGTTCGGAACCTTGTCAATGCAATCTTCTACGGTAACACGGGCCATGGTCGCTATATCTCCACTACGCCGCACACGAAAGGTTCACGGCACCCACTATCGGGGGCGCTATAAATACGTCGGCGGCATCGGTATTTCAAGCCCCATGTAAAGCACATTCGCCAATAGTGCAAACGGCTTAGAGCCGATTAATCAGGTATTTTCAGCAATTCCTGCCCGGGCTCGAGCAACGCCAGCATTTCCGCCGCCGTCCGGCCTGAAACCGGGTGCCGCCAGCTAGGTGCCAACACCGCCAACGGCGCCAACACAAAGGCCCGTTCATCAAGGCGCGGGTGCGGCAAGAACAAAGCCTTATCCGCCTCACCTCGCCCCGTCACATAGTCGCCATATGCCAAAAGGTCCAAATCGACGATACGGGCGGCCCAGCGTACATCGCCGGCGCTGCGCTGGCGGCCAAAATGCGCTTCGGTACGATGTAACAATGCCAGCAAGGCTTGCGGCGCCAACGCCGTTTCGATGCAGGCGACGCCATTTACGAACCAGGGCTGATCCGACGCCGGTATGGGGGCGGACTGATACCACGGTGAGCAGCCTACCACCCGCACGCCGGCCCGTTGCAGGTGCGCCAAGGCCGCCGACAGAACTTTGATCGGCGGGCCGAATACAGGCGAGGTAAGATTACCGCCAAGCCCGATCAAGATCATGACGCCACCATCCTGCATGCGCCCCGCAGGTTCATTCGGGGCCGGAATATTTCGATCATAGGTGTTCCCAGTCTTGATTTCCGTGTAAAGTTATCCGGCGTCATGGTAGCCATACACAAGCCATTGCGTGGTTAAATATAACGTCAAATTTTTCATTTTTTTTATTCAATGCATTTTTAAAGAAGGAATAATCATGGATCAGCCACATGAGCGGATTGCCCTTTTCATCGACGGATCGAACCTTTATGCGGCCGCTCGGGCCCTAGGATTTGACATTGATTACAAGAAGTTACTGGAATTCTTCTCGGGCCGCGGTTACCTAGTACGGGCGCTTTACTACACTGCCCTGATCGAGGATCAAGAATATTCTCCAATCCGTCCCCTGGTCGATTGGTTGGACTACAACGGCTATACCATGGTGACCAAGCCGACCAAGGAATTCACCGATGCCGCGGGCCGGCGCAAGATCAAGGGCAACATGGATATCGAACTTGCCGTCGATATGCTGGAAATGGCGGACAACCTTGACCACCTCTATGTATTTTCCGGTGACGGCGATTTCCGCCGCTTGGTCGAAGCGGTACAGCGCAGGGGCAAGCGGGTCACGGTTGTCTCTACCGTGCGCTCTTCCCCGCCCATGGCGGCGGACGAGCTGCGGCGGCAAGCTGACGTGTTTTTGGAATTGGAAAAGCTGATCCCGCATATCTCCCGCGCCGGCAACCGCCAACCCATCCCCGCCAGCAAGACGTCCGGGGCAAAATCGTCGCCCGAGGCCGGCACCGATGAGCACTATTCCGACGATGCCTTTGGCGACTATGACGATGACGACGAATTTGCCGACTATGATGATGGCGAGAGCCAAAGCGCCTGATGCCAAGCTCCGGCCGGCAACCAGACGGGCAACCGGCGGATCCGCCCGCCGACTGTGGTCTTTGCCCGCGCCTGGTTGCCTTCCGTGGGGAAAGCCAGGCAAAAAATCCCGCTTGGTTTAATGGCGCCGTTGCCTCCTTTGGTGACCCGGATGCGCGCCTGTTGATCGTTGGCCTGGCGCCGGGCCTGTCGGGGGCCAACCGCACGGCACGGCCCTTCACCGGTGATTTCGCCGGCGATCTGTTGTACCAGACCCTGGCGGCGCATGGTTTTTCCGCCGGCACCTATGACAAGCGCGCCGATGACGGCCTGACCCTGCTGGATTGCCGGATCACCAACGCCGTACGCTGCGTGCCACCGCAGAACAAGCCGATTGGTGCCGAGATCAAGACCTGCCGGCAATTCCTGATCGCGCAACTGGCGCAGGCGCCGCAACCGAAAGCCATCCTGGCCCTGGGACGGATTGCCCATGACAGCCTGCTGACCACCCTGGAGCTGCGCCGGGCCGCCTACCCCTTCGGCCACGGCGCCCGCCATGACCTAGGCGATGGCCGGGCCCTGTACGACAGCTATCACTGCTCCCGCTACAACACCAACACCCGGCGCCTGACGCCGGAAATGTTCCACGCCGTCTTCGCCGCCATACGGGCCGAACTGGATCAGAACTAGTCGTTGTTTCCAGGAAAACAGCCCCAGGATGGGTTACCTACTTGGATTGACTATAGCTTTAACGCCAGGCCCAGACAGGTTCGCCTAGATGGGCGACGCGGGTTTGCCGGCCATGCAGGCCGACCTCGCGGAATTGATAGACCATGGCCGCCGAGGGGGCATGCAAGGCATCATCATCGCCCATCAACAGGCGGATCACCGGGCGCTCGCTTTCGGGGATATCGACGAATTCCGGCGAGCCCGGGCGGTTCAACTCACGGAAAGTGATGCGGTGGATGCGCGCCACTTCATCGGGGTTGGCTTCCATCCTGGCGCCGATGCCGCCCCAGACCACGATCGGCGTAATCAGATAGCCCGACTGGGTTTGATAATCGTCCAAGACACCCATGACCGACTCTTCGCCAAGGTGCAGGTTCACTTCTTCGCGCAATTCCCGCAACGCACCTTGGATTGGCGTTTCGCCCTCGTCTATGCGTCCGCCGGGCAGGGCAAACTGGCCCGCGTGGCTATTCAGGCGCGGGGTGCGCCGGGTTAATACATATGCGCCCTCGCCCTGGTCGTCGCAAACCAGGGCAATCGCCACGGCGGCATGTTTCAGCCCCTCGGCCGAGGCCGGGGCCCGCGCGAAACCACCAAGATTGGTACTGATCCGGGCCCGCATGGCCTCGTCATAACGGTAATGTGCATCTTCCATCGTTCCTCAGATAACCTCTAAATTCATGGCCGGCAAGCCTGCTTCGGATCGTCAGGTCTCCAGCCATGCCGCCAGCCAGCCCTCCAGCCGCCCCTCCAGCCATCGTGAGAAAATCATTCTAACACCTTCGCAATTTGTATAGGATCGGCGCCAAACCTGAAATTATCCGCGGCACGCCGGATAGACCGTGCCGTTGACCGGCAGGCGCGGCTGAACAGCGTGATAAGAGTAACATCGCATGAAATCTGGCGAAGCAAACACAGCGGCGAAGCAGGCCCTGGCGCAGGCCACCGCGCATCTGAATGCCGGCCGTCCACGGCAGGCCGAAGTCCTGATCCGCCAGGTCCTGCAGGACGAGCCCGACAACCATGAAGCCGTCAACCTGTTGGGCATGCTCGCGTTGAATACCGGGCATGCGCCCGAGGCGGTCGAGCTGTTATCCCACGCCGTTCAGTTGCAACACAGGGAAGCGGAATACCATTGCAACCTTGGTGTCGCGCTACTGACCACAAACCGCGCGGCTGAAGGGGAGGCCGCCCTGCTGGCGGCATTGCAGCTAAAGCCGGCGCATGCAATGGCAAATTTCAACCTCGGCCTGATCAATTTGCAACATGGCAGGTTCGAGGATGCCCGCCGCAACCTGGAAAAGGCGGTGCGGAAAATGCCGCAAAATCCAGCCGCATTGAACGCCCTGGGCGTGGCCCATTCAAAGTGCGGCAAACCGGCAAAAGCGCTACCGCTGTTCCGCGCCGTGCTCGAGGCGCAACCCAACGATCTAGATACCCAACTAAATCTGGCGGGCGCATTGACGGAAATAGGCAAAACGACCGAGGCCGTCGCCCATTGCGAGGCATTGCTTGCAGGACACCCCGGCCAGGCGCGCCTATATTTTATTCTGGCCGTCGCCTTGAGCGGGGCAAAGCGCGACCTGGACGCGGTCGAGGCCTACGAACAAGCGCTGGCGCTGGAGCCCGAATTCATCGATGCCCATGTCAATCTATCCGCCCTGTATGCTGACCGGGGCGGTCTGGATGCCGCCCTGGCGCACTCCAAGACCGCCTGCGCGCTTAAACCCAACGACGTTTACAGGCATGGTCAATGAGGCGCGCTTCCTGCGCGACGGGGGCTTTGGCGCCGAGGCACTGGCGGCCTGCGACCGCATTCTAGCGCTGGCACCCGGCAATGCCGACGCCCTGGGTATTCGGATCACGGTGTTACAAAACAACGGGCATTTCGACGATGCACGGGCCCTTGGCGCCGAAATCGATGCCCTGCCGGTACTGTTGGCGCTGTCACAGGATACGGGCTTCACGTTTAATGATGGGAATATCCAACGCCTCAGGAATGCCGCAACAGACAAAACCACAGAAAGTTGTCAGGCGGCGCGGGCCTGGTTTGCATTGGGCAAAATCCATCACAATCGCGGTAAATACGATACGGCCTTTGACTTCTTTGCCCGTGGCAATAGGCTCCGCGATGCCGCCTATGATTGGACGGAAGCCGACGAACAAGCCCTGCTCGCCACCTGGAAGGATACGTTTACAGCGGATTTCCTGAACTCGAACGCGACCATGGGGCGGAATAGCGAACGCCCCGTCTTTATTGTCGGCATGCTGCGTTCGGGCACCACGCTGGTGGAACAAATCATCGCATCACAAAGGACCGCCGCGGGTGCGGGCGAATTGTCCGACATTCAGATCATGGCCGACAACCTGGCGCGCAATTCCCCCAACGGTCAGCCCTATCCCGCCTGCGTGCAAGAACTCGACAGCGCAACAGCCGCCCGACTGTCAAAGCAATATCTCGAACACCTGGATCGTGTCTCCGGCACGGCGGTGCGGGTCACCGACAAGATGCCGGGCAACGCCTGGCACCTGGGCCTGATCTCGCGGCTGTTTCCCAAGGCGCGCGTCATCCATTGCAATCGTGATCCAATGGCGATGTGCTTTTCCATCTATCAACAGATCTTTCCAGGCTACCACCCCTATGCCTACGACCTGGCGAAACTGGGGCGGCGCCAGCGCAGTCACATACAACTGATGGATCATTGGCGCGATGTCCTGCCCCTGCCGATCCTGGACGTCGGCTATGAAGACCTTGTCGCCGATCAGGAAGGTCAGAGCCGCCGCATTCTGGAATTTTGCGGTTTGGATTGGGATGCCCGCGTGCTCGACTTCCACCAAACCCAGCGCAACGTACAGACCGCCAGCCTGTGGCAGGTGCGCCAGCCGATTTACACCAATGCCCTGGACGCCTGGCGCGCCTACGAAAAATTTCTGGGCCCGCTGGAAAAGGCTCTAAGCGCGGATTGAACTCAACCCCGATCGCGCATCAGGCGGCCCTGGTCCCGCTTCCAGTCCCGGTCCTTTTCGGTCGCCCGTTTGTCGTGTTGTTTCTTGCCCTTGGCGATACCCAATAGCACCTTGGCAATGCCGCGTTCGTTGAAATACAGCTTCAACGGCACGATTGTGATGCCGGCGCGGCTTACGGCACTGCCTAATTTATCGATCTCACGCCTGTGCAACAGCAATTGCCGCGGCCGCAGGGGTTCGTGATTATTGCGGTTGCCCGCCTTGTATTCCGGGATATGGGAATTGATCAAAAACAGCCCGTCATCACGCTCCACCGCATAGGACTCGGCAATGCTGGCCTGCCCGGCGCGCAGTGACTTCACCTCCGTCCCGGTTAGGATAAGGCCCGCCTCCAGCGTATCGGTGATGAAGTAGCTGTGGCGGGCCTTTCTATTTTCGGCAACCGATTTGCTCATCGCATCAATTCAGCAGACCCACATGGCGCAGGGCGACATCAATTTTCTCCGCCGTATCCTCGGTCAACGGCACCACCGGCAGGCGGGCTTCCGCCTCGCACAAGCCAAGGCGCCAAGCGGCGAATTTTACACCGGCCGGGCTGGGCTCCAGAAACAGGGCCACATGCAGAGGCATCAAGCGGTCGTGCAATTTCAGGGCCGAGGCGTAATCGCCATCCGTGCAAGCGGCCTGAAATTCCGAGCATAATTTTGGTGCCACATTGGCGCTCACGGAAATGCAGCCATGACCGCCCTGGGAATTATAGGCCAGGGCCGTGCCATCCTCGCCCGAGAGGTGACAGAAGTCAGAGCCAAGCAACAGCCGTTCCCGGCTGACCCGGGCGACATCACCGGTGGCATCCTTGACGCCAACGATACGTGGCAGGTCCGACAGACGCTGCATGGTGGAGGGAAGAATATCGACAATGGCGCGGGGCGGTATGTTGTAGACAATGATCGGGATATCGGAGGCATCGTGCAGCGCCTTGAAGTGCTGATACAGCCCCTCCTGATTCGGACGGTTATAGTAACCCGCCACATGCAACACCGCGTCCGCACCGGCGGCCTCGGCATGCTGGGTCAAGGCCACCGCCTCGGCCGTATTGTTCGATCCCGCACCGGCGATAATCGGCACCCGGCCAGCCGCCTGCTTGACGACGATTTCGACCACCCGGCCATGCTCTTCATGAGACAGCGTGGGGCTTTCCCCCGTGGTACCGCACGGGACGATGCCGTTGGTGCCTTGCTCAACATGCCAATCGACAAGTTTGCGCAGCGCATCTTCGTCCACCTGACCATCACTGAACGGCGTAATAAGCGCAACAATCGACCCCTTGAACATGGTTCTCTCCTAGGGAAATGCTATTCTGTTATAAGTTTGGCGAACTTAACCCTTTCCCCGGCAAGGGGGCAAGCAGCGAGAATGAATAATCCGCGCCTTAATCACAATTCTGGATAACAAAATAGCGGCGGCGCGCCCTGGCCTTAATGTCCTGCGCCGCGCTGTTGCACCGATATTGCTTGCCCCGGTATTGCTTGCTCTGGGCTTGGCATTGCCGCCGGGCGGCGGCGCGAAAGCGCAAATCGCGGACAATCTGTTGTCCCATGACGACCGGGCCCATTACCGCAAGGCCTATCGGGCGGCCAAGAAAAGGAACTGGCCTGGCGCCCACCGTCTGGCGCGCCGGGCGAAAGATCCCCTGCCCGCCAAGGCCCTGCGCTGGCTGAACTACCGGGAAAGTGGCAACCGGGCCAGCTTTAACGAGATCACTGATTTTCTTACCACCAATCCAGCCTGGCCCTCGCGCCAGCGTTTGATCCGGCGGGCGGAAGAAGCGATGGAGAAAAGCCGGGTCAGCGACCGCGCCGCGTTGGACTGGTTTACCCTGCACCGCCCGCTTTCAGGCCCCGGTCAAATCCGCCTGGCCGAGGCCATGCTGGCCAACGGCATGCAGGAAGACGGCATGCAATGGCTGCGCTATGCCTGGATCAACAATGTCTTCGCCCGCCGGCAGTCGAAAAAGCTTTACCGCCGCTACCGCAAGACTTTCACCATGGCCGATCATATTGCCCGCCTGGATCACCTGTTGTGGCAGGGACACCGCTATTCCGCCCGGCGTCTGTACACCGTGGTGCCCAAGGATTACCGCAAACTGGCCGAGGCACGGGAAAGCCTGATGGTCCGGGGACCGGGCGTGGACAGCAAGATCCGCGCGGTGCCGGCCAATCTATTATCCGACGGCGGCCTGAACTATGAACGGGTGCGCTGGCGGCGGCGCAAGAATCTGGACAAAACGGCCCGCGAGATTTTGTTGAAACCTCGTCCTCATCTGGGGCCCCGGCCGGAAAAATGGTGGTTGGAGCGTCATATCCAGGCCCGCGGCGCCTTGCGCGAGGGGGATGCGGCGCTGGCCTACCGTCTGGCCGCAAACCACGGCCAGGTGCCGGGCCGGTTCAGCTTCGCCCAGGCAGAATGGCTGGCGGGCTGGATCGCGCTACGTTTTTTGAATGATGGCGCCCAGTCTCTACGTCATTTCGCGGCGCTCTATAACAACGTCCGCTTTCCCGTCAGCCTGGCCCGTGCCGCCTATTGGGCCGGGCGCGCCAATATTGCCCTGAGCCGTTCCATTGATGCGACGAAATGGTATCGGGCCGCAGCACGCTATCCCTCTACCTATTACGGCCAGCTTGCCATTCAGGCGCTTGGTCCAAAGGCGGTTTGGCGCATGCCGCGGGAACCTTCCCCACGCGACGCCGTCATGCGGAAATTCAACAACCGGGAGATAGTTCGATTGAGCCGCATATTCCTGGAGCTGGGGCAGGAGGAGCATTTGCGGCCCTTCATCCTGCATCTAACACGTAGCGCGGTCGACGCCGATGGCCGCCTGCTGGCGGCCCGTCTCGGCCAAGCACTGGGACAACCGTCCCTGGCGGTGCATGCGGCTAAACTATCGCTGCGCGCCGGAACCTTGTTGCCGCGCACCGGCTATCCTATTTTGTCGAAGATGCCGCCCATGCCGGTCGAGGCCGCCCTGGCCCATGCGGTGGCACGGCAGGAGAGCGAATTTAATCCCCGCGCCGTGTCCTCCGCCTCGGCCATGGGCCTGATGCAGTTGCTACCGCGTACGGCCCGCAAGGTCGCAAAAGGGCTGCACCTGCGCTATCGCCAGGACCGCCTGTTCGACGGCGGTTACAACATGCGCCTGGGCGCCGCTTATCTTGGCCAACTGGTCAAGGCCTATCGCGGCTCTTACATCATGGCATTGGCGGCCTATAACGCCGGCCCGAACAGGGTGAGCCGCTGGCGGCGGAAAAACGGCGATCCACGCAAGGACGGCGTCGATCCCATTGACTGGGTCGAGGCCATTTCCATTTCAGAGACGCGTAACTATGTGCAGCGGGTACTTGAAAATCTACAGGTCTACCGCTGGCGTCTGCATCCCAAAGGGGCGAAGTTGACGTTGCTCGAGGATCTACACCGCAATGGCACACCGTCTCAATGAAGACGTATTAATGCGTAATATCCTGGAGCCGCGAGATCAGATGATTGACGACGGATTTCATGATCGGATCAGCCGCGTCCATTCGGCGCTGGAATTCTTCGCGGGGGATCTCCAGTACCACTGATGCCTCCGAAGCAACCGCGGAAGCCCGGTGCGAGCGGTTCTCCAGCAAGGCTATTTCGCCAAACACCTCACCGATCTTTACATCCGCCAGCATCTTGGACTTTCCATCCCGTTCCGTGATCCCTATTTTCACCTGACCGCTACGCAGGACATAGACCGACTCGGCGGCATCACCGTCATCAAAAACCATCTGGCCGGGTTCAAAATTCTTGCGGGTGAACGTTACCATTACTCTGTTCGCTCCCATTTAAGTGATTGATCGACACCCAATTGAATCTATTGTCGAAATTAGTGAATAGAATGAAAACGATAGAAATTATTGCATATCGTATTCTACCTCACGCTGGTATCGCGTAACGTATTTTCCAAGGAGACGTAACATGGGCATGCTCGACGGCGTCAAGATCGTCAGCTTCAATCACTTCATGCTTGGGCCGCTGGCGGCGCAAAACCTTGGCGACCTAGGCGCCGACGTCATCATGATCGAGCCGATTGGCGGCGCCTTTCAACGCCAGTGGGGCGGCGGCAATACCTTCGTCGGGGGCGAAAGCGTCGCCTTTCTGGTCGCCAACCGCAACAAGCGCAGCATCGCCCTTGATCTGAAATCGGATGCCGGGCGCGACATCGCCCTGGCCTTGATGAAAGACGCGGATGTGGTGATGGAGAACTTTCGCCCCGACATCATGGACCGCCTCGGCCTAGGCTGGGAGACCGCACGCGCCGCCAACCCACGGCTGATCTTCGCCTCCGCCTCCGGCTGGGGGTCGAGCGGCCCTTACGCCTCGCGCCCCGGCCAGGATCTGCTTATCCAAGCCCGTTCGGGCCTGGCGATGATCACGGGCAGCGTAACCGCGCCGCCTACGCCCGTCGGCGTGTCGGTCGCGGACCATCACGGCGCCATGGTTTTTTCCGCCGCCATTCTCGCCGCTCTGGTGCGCCAGGGCCGTACGGGCGAAGGCGCACGGGTCGAGGTCGACCTGATGTCGGCGGCGCTTGATCTACAGCAGGAATCTATCGTCGCGCATCTGAATGGCTCGCGTGAACGAAGTCTGCGCTCGCCCGAACACATCGGCGGCTGGCTTTATCAGGCACCCTATGGCTTTTACCGCACCACGAACGGCCATATCGCCATCTCGATCTGTACCTTGGAATTGCTGGGAGAGGTCCTGGACTGCCCCGAACTGGCTGCCATGACCGAGGCCGACGGCTGGCAACGGCGCGAGGACGCCACGGCCTTGATCCAGGGCATCATTGAAGGCGACAGCACCGAGGCCTGGTGTGAAAAGCTGGAAGCGCACGCAATCTGGCATGCCCCGGTCATGGGCTATGACGCGGTGGCGGCCGATCCACAAATTCGTCACAACGGTAATTTGGTCGAGAGCCAACTGGCCAACGGCGAGACGGTAACCTTGGTAGCGCATGCCGCCTGTTATGATGGAGAGCGGCCCGGCATCCGTCTGGCACCCCAGCCCATCGGCGCCCAGAGCCGGGAAATTCTGTCGGAACTTGGCTATGACGGCCAGCAGATCGGGCAGCTGGAAAAGGCTGGCGCGGTCGCAATGGCAAACTAGTGCGTCGTCCGATGCCTCTCATTCATGTTATTTGTCCCGATGACGGTAGATGGGTTACGCCATGCGGAAGCGAAACCAAGGGGGATTGATCATGAACACGAACCGGCTGGAGAATATCGGCGCCTGCGTCTTTGACGCCTACGGCACCTTGTTTGACGTGAACGCCGCCGCGCAGCATTGCGCCGCCGATCTGGGCGACAAATGGCTGCCCCTGGCGGAGCTGTGGCGCGGCCGACAGTTGCAGTACACCTGGCTGCGCAGCTTGATGGAAAATTATGCTGATTTTTGGCAGGTCACGGGCGAGGCCTTGGATTTTGCCATGGAGGCGTTGGACATCAATGACCCTGCCCTGCGCGAGCGTTTGATGCAACTGTATCTACAACTGGATGCCTACCCGGAGGTTGACGGTGTGCTGCGCCAATTGCGTGCCGGCGGCATGAAGACGGCCATTCTCTCCAACGGCTCGCCCAAGATGTTGCAGGCCGCGGTCGATAATGCCGGCATTGGCGATGCGTTGGACGCGGTGATATCGGTGGACCAAATCAAGCTCTACAAGACCGCACCGGCGGTCTATCAATTAGCTGTCGATCAACTGGGCGTCGAAGCGTCCGCCATCTGCTTCCAATCCTCCAATGCCTGGGATGCGCATGCGGCCTCGAACTTCGGCTTTCGCGTGGTCTGGGTGAACCGTTTTGCTCAAGCCAGGGAACGGCTGCCCGGCAACCCGGATATCATGCTGGACAATCTGAAGCCTTTGCCCGAAATCGTCGGTATAAGCAGTGCCGACAAGGGGGCCTGAGGATGGACTATCAGGAACAGCGCTTTCGGGCCCAGGACGATCTGGAGCTGTATTACCGCGACTATGGCGACAGGGGGGCGGAGACAACGCCGATCCTGTGCCTCGCCGGCCTGACCCGCAGCGCGCCTGATTTTCATGAACTGGCCCTGCACCTCTGCCCAAAGCGGCGGGTGCTCTGCCTGGATCTGCGCGGACGGGGACAGTCCGCCTATGATCCGGATCCCAAAAACTACAACCCGGCGACATATCTTTCCGACATTGGTCATTTACTGAACGTCACCGCATGCCACCGCGTCATTGTCATCGGCACATCGTTGGGCGGCATCTTGACCATGGCCCTGGGCGCGGCCCGGCCCACGGCCCTGGCAGGCGTAATTCTAAACGACATCGGACCGGAGATCGATCCAACCGGCGTCGCCCGCATTGGCGGCTATGCGGGCGAGACCCCGGCGGCGATGGATCTGGAACAAGCCGCCAAACATCAGAAACAATTGTTCAGCGCGGCCTATCCCGACTGGGACGAGGCACAATGGCGGGCAGAAGCCTTGCGGACCTTCCGGCAGCGCGAAGACGGCATGCTGGTGCAAAATTATGATCCCGCCGTCGCCGATATAGCCACGGAACAGGGCGATAGTCCGGTTGATTTCTGGCCCTATTTCAAGTCACTGAGCCATATCCCCGCGCTGGCTATTCGCGGTGCGTTATCGGACATTCTCAGCGCCGAGACCTTTGCCCGCATGGCGGAAGAGAAACCAGACCTGATCCAAGTGAGCCTGCCCAACCGCGGCCATGTGCCGCAACTGACCGAACCGGCCTGCATCGCCGCCATAGATGATTTTCTGGAGAGCCATGGACAAGCCAAACACTGATCTGCCTGTTGCCTATGACGACGTCGCGGCGGCGGCGCAGGCCCTACAGGGCATCGCTGTGCGCACACCGCTATTGGAAAGCAGGGCGTTGAACGAGCGCGCCGGCGGGCGCCTGTTCTTTAAGCCGGAACCATTGCAGGTCACCGGTTCGTTCAAGTTTCGCGGCGCCTACAATCATATCAGCCGTCTGGGCGCGGCCACCCGGAAAGCCGGCGTGATCGCCTATTCCTCGGGCAACCATGCCCAGGGCGTGGCGGCGGCGGCCCATTATTGTGATACCCCTGCCCTGATCGTCATGCCCGAAGATGCCCCAGCGGTCAAAAAACAGGGCACCGCCGCCTGGGGGGCCGAGATCGTGACCTATGACCGCTGGGGCGAAGAGCCGCGTGAAGATATCGCCGCCCGCCTGTCCGAGGAACGCGGCCTAGCCATGGTCCGCCCCTACGACGACCGTCTAATCATGGCCGGCCAAGGCACCCTGGGCCTGGAAGTGATCCAACAGTTAGCCGAACGTGATCTGGCGCCCGACCGCGTGCTAGTGCCCTGTGGTGGCGGCGGCCTGACGGCGGGCGTGGCCACGGCGGTCAAGCATCACTGTCCCCGCACTGACATCTTCACCGTCGAACCGAAGGATTTTGATGATACCGCACGCTCGATCGCCAGCCAGTCCCGTCAAAGCAATACGGCAGGCGGCAATAGCTTCTGCGATGCCCTGCTGGCGCCGGAACCGGGACAACTGACCTTTCAGGTCAATCAACGGCTATGCAGCAGCGGCTTGGCGGTCAGTGATGATGAGGTTGCCGCTGCCATGGCGGCCGCTTTTGGCCAGCTGAAGCTGGTGGTCGAACCAGGCGGCGCCGTCGCCCTGGCCGCGGCGCTTGCCGGTAAACTGGACCTGAGCAATGGCAACACGGTTATCGTGCTGTCGGGGGGCAATGTTGATCCTGCGCTGTTTGCGGAGGTCTTGGCGGGCAACTAGAGCGCATTCGAAGAAAATGCACTCAGACTCTTAAGAATCCGGCAATTAAAACAATTACTTACTTTGCGAGAGTGACTCCGATTAACTGAAAATCGCGCTAGCTTTTTAGCGGATCCGCATCCGGCGCCCTGGTCGCCTGCATGGCGGGACGCTGAGCAAAATTGTCGTACCAGACCGCCAAGTCCGGCCGGTTACCGCGCCAGCCCATATCGCCATAACGGAAATCCAGATAGCCCAGGGCGCAGGCAAAGGTAATGGTACCAATATCGACCGTACCGCCCAGCTCGGCTGCCTCGGCCTGCATGGCATCAAGGCTGCGGTCAACCTTGAGCAGCTGGGCCTCGAGCCACGCTGGCCACAGCATCTCAGCCGGCCGCAGAGAGGTTTCGTAGCGTCCCAGGATCGCAGCATCCAAGACGCCATCGCCCAGAGCCTGGCGACGCAGGGCCCGCCACCTGGCCGGGCCAGGCGCGGGAAACATCTTGGTGCCATCATGCAGACTGTCGAGATACTCGCAGATCACCGGGCTATCGTAGAGTGCCATGCCGTCATCCGTCAGCAGAGCCGGCACCTTGCCGATGGGGTTATCAGCATTCAGTTCCGCATTGGGAGAGGTCGGCGTCACCGCCCGGCTGACTTGTTCGACCTGGGCGTCCAGGCCGGTTTCCAGCAATAGAATACGGACCTTGCGCACATAGGGCGAGGTCGGGGAACTATGTAACTGCATCACGATCGTCTCCTAACTTGGTTAAGCCGGGCGCAACACGAGGTCGCAGATATTAACATGAGCTGGTGTGTCGAGGGCATAGAGTATGGCGTCGGAGACATCATCAGGTGAAAGTGCCGCATCGAAACGGTCATAGAATTCCTTTGCCCGTTCTTCGTCGCCCAGCCAGCGGGCGGCTGCGAACTCTGTCCGCACAAGTCCGGGCATCACCTCCGTCAGGCGCACACCGGTCCCCTGCAACTCCATTCGTAGGCTGTTGGTGAAACCATGCACGGCGAATTTGGAACCCACATAGACGCTATGGTTTGCGGTCCATTCCACGCCGTTGACGGAGCCGATAGTGACAATATGCCCCCTGCCCCGCTGCCGCATACCAGGCACGATTGCCAGGGTGGTGCGTATCATGCCGGTGACGTTGGTCTCGATCACCGCCGCGACGTCAGAGGCGTCGCGTTGATGAAAAGGCTGCCGGCCACCCAGATCGTGACCGGCGTTGTTGATCAAGATATCAATCTGACGCCAATCCTCGGGCAGGCGTTGCAGCAGAACATCGACGGCTTCGCCATCAGCGATATCCAGTTCGAACGCCAAAGCGGGGCCGGGCAGTCCGGCAACCAGGTCTTCCAATCTATCCAAACGCCGGGCGGCGCAAATGACCCGCGCGCCCCGCGCGCTCAACGCCACCGCCACGGCCCGCCCAATACCCGCACTGGCACCGGTTACCAATGCCACGCTGTCCTTTGCCAAGATCGCTTCGTCCACCATCACTCGTCTCCGTCTTGATTACAGGCGGGAATGATACCCTCACCCCGGCACGGACGGAAACAAGGAAAGGGCCCTTCACCCGAACAGGATGAAAGGCCCTTAAATCGACTATTTTGTTTGAATTTATCCGGCGCGCACCTTGGCCAGAAATTCATCGACGGTTTTACGCAAGATGTCCGATTGCCCGGACACACCACCAGCAGCACTCTCCACGGTATCGGCGGAACCGCCAACCCGTGTCATGCTTTCAGTCACGGCGGAGATATTGCGTGAAACATCTTCCGCCGCCGCAGAGGTCTCCTGCACATTGCGGCTGATCTCTAACGTTACCGTATTCTGTTCCTCGACGGCGGCCGAAATCGACGCGGCAATATCATTGACCTGGTCGATGGTCTTGGTCACCGCCTCGATCGCCGTGACGAAATTGCCCGTCGCGGTCTGCACACCGGCAATCTGTTCGGAGATTTCCTCGGTTGCGTTGGCGGTTTGCGAGGCCAGGTTCTTCACCTCCGATGCCACCACGGCAAATCCCTTGCCGGCATCACCGGCACGTGCCGCCTCGATCGTGGCGTTCAAGGCAAGAAGATTGGTTTGCGAGGCGATATCGTTAATTAGCGAGATCACATCACCAATTTTCTCCGCCGATTGGGACAAACCATCAATTTCTTCATTCGTTCGACTGGTTTCCGCCGCCGCCTGTTGGGCGACTTCGGTGCACTCAATGACCTGACGGCTGACTTCCTGTAACGACGCGGCTAGCTCCTCGGTCGCCGAAGCCACCGTCTGAACATTGACGCTGGCCTGCTCCGCCGCCGCCGCGACGGCGCTGCTTTGCTGCATACTCTCCTGCACCGATGCCGACATCTCATGCGCGGAGGACTCCATTTCGCCCGCCGCCGAAGATACGCTGCCAATCACGCCACCGACTTCAGTGTCGAAGGCATTGGCCAATGCCATCGCCGCCTGATGCTTCTCCTGCTCCGCCGTGGCTTGCTGTGCGATACCTTCCTCGCGCATGCGCTCCATTTCCAGGCCATTTTTCTTGAAGACCTCCACCGCCTGAGCCATCTGGCCAATCTCGTCGCGGCGTTCCGTGGCGGGAACCTCGACATCGCGCTCGCCATCAGAAAGCCGCTGCATAACACTTGTCATACGCTTGACCGGACCAGCCACCGCACGGGCCGCCATCATTGCCAGGAGGGCCACCACGAGAGCGGCAAGGGCCGCGAAAAACGATATCTTATTGGCCAGGTCCCGGCCCGCCACCAGCTGATCATCTATTTTCAGCGCAACCTCAAGCACGCCCCGGACATCATCCAGCTTCCAATCGGCCTTTGGGGTGTCGGGGTGGCTGTTGTGACAATTGACACAGCCCTGAGCGGCCATTTTGTCCGCCATTGCCACCCGAACCACGGTCGATCCATCAATCGTGACCCGGCGGCTGAATATGGCATCAGGATTGGCGTTCAAGGTGTCCCATGCTTCGGTTTGAAAATCATCCAGGTTCCGCGCCGCCCGGTTTGGAAAGGGATAGGCGCTGTATAGACGCACCTTGGTGTCGCGTTTTTCCAACAGCTTGGAGACATCATGCACGAATGTGGCCGGCAGAGGCACCGTATTGGGGACGCCCTTGTGATTGATCGCCGGTTTTATGGTGCCATTGGCCTTTACCTTGGCGATGATATTCTTGGTGTAATAGCCACGGACTGTCTTGAATTGGCCCACGGTTTCCGCCGCCGAGGCAATTGCCGCATCAACTGTATTGGTGGCTGTCCATTGCGAGATGAAATACCAACCTACCGCGATGGCAACGGCCAGCGCAATTGGCACCGGCAAGACTAGTTTCCAAACCATACTTTTCATGCTTTTAGGCATATTCCCTCCAGAATACCAGATACCGCCCGAATACCGGCTCGCCGTTGGAGCCCGCATCCCAGTCATGGCGTTAACGATAATCCAGAGCCATTTCTAAATGATTAATACTCGCAATATTTAATATGACTTTTTGCTTACAACTAAGCTGGCCTTGCCAAGCCAAAGCATTGATTTTCAGGCCAACAGGCAGCCGCCGTACTCAAACCGGCATGACGAACCAAGGCGCCCAGTCGAAAAGCCTCAGGCTTTGAGCCCGGTGATCCGCGTCAAGGTCCCTGGGATGAATTCCGTTGCGGTCACATTGGCGAAACCCGCATCAGACAGATAGCCGATCACATCTGCCTCTGAATGGGCCAGACCCGTGGAATTGCTGACGGCTTCCGACAGGCCCCATAGCGCGGGCGCAATAGGGCCACGGCGGTCATCATCAAGGATTTCGCCGATCAGATGGAATTCACCACCGGGCAATAGGGCGTCATGAACACGCTGCACCACGCCGGCGATGATTTCACGGCTGTATTGGGGCAGATTGGACGCCATGATCGCCACATCCGCGTCGATGGGCAGGGCATCGGCGGTGAAATCACACGCCTCCGCCGTGATCCGGTCCGTGAAGCCATTTTCGGCAATGAATTCGCGGGTTACCACCACGACCGAAGGCAAATCCAGTACCACGCCGGTAATTTCGGGGAATTTCATGGCCGCATTGATGCAGTAACAGCCCGAACCGCCGCCCAGGTCCATGATCCGCTTGCGCCCCGTCAGATCGACCTGCTTGTGAAACCAACGCGCGGCGCCCATACCGATGGAATAGGTCGCCTCGTGATAGGCGCGGGCCTTTTCAACGGTGAAGCTGTCATCGTACATGCCCAGAACCCGTTGGGATTCCTTGGGCAGGCGCAGACGCTCGGTCAATTTACCCCAGTCATCCCACTTTGGTTTACCGAACAGCATCCAGGGACCGGCATAACTGGACTTTCCCTGTACCAAAAAACGCTCCACATCAGGCGCGTTGGCAAAACTGTCGCCATCCCGTTCCAACATTTTCATGGCGGTCAGTGCGGTCATCAAACGCTCGGCGTTTTCCGCCTCGATACCCATCGCGGCGGCGGCGGCCTCAACCGTGTTCCGGCCCTCTGAAATTGCCGTGAACAATCCCAGTTCAACGCCGCTCATCAGGGCCGCGGATTCCCAAAACCCCTTCACCATGGTTTGCAGTCTTACCGTATCCACCCGCGCCTTACTCATCACCGAACTCCTCCAAAGATAAATTTCTGCCTGTTATTGGCCACGGCAAACAGTTTGCTTCCATTCACCGCTGCCCAAAACTGGATTTCTGCGCTAGGTTGGCCGCATGTGCCCCGGCTGTCAAACGCGTACGCCCGGGCCCCTGAAAAATTAGTATTGGAAGAGCCTCATGCCCCGTGCTGCGGAAATCCCCTATGGCGCCTATTGGTCCACGCCCTTTGCCCGCTGGCAAGGCAGCCTGTCCCATCTCCATAGCCTGGAATTCGCTGCTCATGTCGCCAAGGGCGAACTTGCCCGCCGCGAAATTTCATTGGCCGAAATCGACCACGGCATCCTCGGCATGACGGTGCCCCAGCAACAGTCATTCTATGGCCTGCCCTGGGTTACAGGCATGATAGGTGCCGAGGACGTTGCCGGCCCCACCATCAGCCAAGCCTGTGCCACGGGCGCCCGTACCCTGGCCGCCGCCACGCATGAAGTCCGCGCGGGTCTGTCGGATACCGCGTTGATCCTGACCACCGACCGCACCTCCAACGGACCGCATGTCTATTATCCCGCGCCGTCGGGACCCGGCGGCACAGGCGGCCATGAAGATGTGGTGATGGATAACTTCAACCATGACCCGCACGCCAAGAATGCGATGATCGATACGGCGGAAAACGTTGCCGCCAAATATCAAATCAGCACGGAGGAACAGCACGATGTGGTGCTGCGCCGCCATAGCCAGTATCTGGACGCGCTGGCCAGCGATCACGCGTTTCAAAAACGCTATATGACCCTGCCTTTCGAGGTTCCCGACAGCCGCTTCCGTAAATCCGTGGCCACCCTGACATCTGATGAAGGCGTGACCGCCGCCAGTGCGGAGGCATTGGCGAAACTGAAACCGGTCAAGGCCGGCGGCAGCATTACCTTCGGTGGCCAAACCCATCCTGCCGACGGCACGGTTGGCTTGCTGGTCACAACCGAAGACGCTGCCCGCCAACACGCCGCCGATCCTTCGATCCGCATTCGTTTGCTGGGCTTTGGTCAATCACGCACCGAGAAAGGCTATATGCCCCAGGCCCCTGTCGAGGCGACGCAGCGGGCGCTGGACGACGCGGGGCTGAATATAGGCGGTATTGATGTGGTGAAATCGCACAACCCATTTGCCGTCAACGACATCGTCTTTAGCCGCGAAACCGGCTTCGATCTCGACGCCATGAACAACTACGGCTGTTCCTTGATATGGGGTCATCCGCAAGGCCCAACCGGTCTGCGGACAATTGTCGAACTGATCGAGGAGCTGGCCTTGAAAGGCGGCGGACGCGGCCTTTTTCAAGGTTGTGCTGCCGGCGATTCAGCCATGGCCGTGGTTTTGGAGGTTAGCAGCCGATAATTGAGGGCGGGTTAGATGTTTTCCCCAGTGGAATTTGGCATACTTGATGCTAAGAAGCCTTTTCCAGGCATAGCCGTAAGAAAGTAAACTGATGTCCAAGGGCACCAGAAACCCCTCCAGGCACGGCGGAAAGAGCAAGCAACAGCTTATCGAAGAGTTGTCCCGCCTTGAAGAGTCGTTGGATGCCATGCCGGAAGCGCTCGTCGCCTTCGACCCGGAGGATCGCATCACCTACTACAACCATGCCTTCGAGGCATTATTTCCATCGTTTGCGGCGGTACTCCGTCCCGGTTTGCCCTATCGTGATATGTTGCGCGCACAACTTGCCGGGATTTCCCTGAAAGCCGCCGAAGGCCGGGAAGACGAATGGATCGAAGAGCGGGTTATTCGACGTAAGAACCTAGGACCGGCCAGCGAGCAGCTCTTCGACGATGGCCGGGTCATGCAACTAAATCAGTACGGCACCGCCTCCGGCGGCACCGTGGATATCCGACGGGATATCACCGAGTTACGCCGGTCCCAATCCGTTGAACGGCAACAACAAAGCCAGCTACAGACATTGATGTATGCCGTGCCCATGCCGATGTTTTTCAAGGATAGCGACGGAAGATATCTGGGTTGCAATCCGGCATATGAACGCTTCATGGGAGTCCGGGAAGCAGATTTGGTCGGCAAACGCATCGGCGAGTTGATCGGTCAAGAGCGGGCAGTCGTTCATGATCGCGCGGATATGGCCCTTTTCGCGAGCAAGGGCTCGGATGTCTACGAAAGAACGGCGATCGCGGGCAGCGGCGCCCAACGCGAAGTCATCTTCTACAAGACGGTGTTTGGCGGCAATGATGAAGTGCCGCAAACGCTGGTCGGCGTCCTGATCGACATCACCGAGATCAGGGTGGCGGAACGGACCTTGCGTCAATCCGAAGAGCGTTGGGCAGCGATTTTTCAGAAAAGCCCGAACGGCATGGTGCTCTACAACTTGAGCAGCAAGAGAATTCTTGAAGTCAACAACACGTGGTGTTCGGACTGGGGGTTTGAACGGGATCAGATTGTCGGCAAGAAGACATCCGAATTGAATGTCTTTCACAATGCCCCGGCGCAGGAGCAGCTGTATCGACTGCTCAAGGATCAGGGCTTTGTCGACAAATTTGAAGCCGACTACGTTGTCAGGAACGGCGAGACCAGGATTGCGCAAATCTCGGCTCGAATAATTGTCCTTGATGGTATTGATTGCATTCTCTCCATCGTGGTGGATATCACCACGACAAAGCGAGCCGAACAGGCGTTGGCGAAAAGCGAGGCGCAGTTCCGCGATCTGATCGAAGGTTCCATCCAGGGAACCATCATTCATGTTGACTATCAATTGGTCTTTGCCAATGGATCCGCCGCAGCCATGTTTGGCTACGATGATGTTGACGATCTGCTCCGCCAAGGATCCTACGCCAAACTTATCGCGGAAACGGACAGGCATCGGCTGCAGAAATACAAGGAGGAACGCCTGAAAGGCGGCAGCGCACCAGACACTTATGAGTTTCAAGGCTTGCGCAAGGATGGTGTTTCGATTTGGGTGGAGAACCGGGTCACGCTTATCGACTGGCAGGGCCAAAGAGCCGTGCAAACTAATATCGTGGACATCAGCGAACGCATGCAGGCCCGACATGCCTTGGCGGAGAGCGAACGGCAATTCCGTAATCTGATCGAGGGTTCAGCGCAAGGCATCACCGTCGTAGTTGGCAACCGTATTGTTTTTGCAAACAACATGGCGGTCGAGATTTTTGGCTATGACAGCCCTGGCGTGCTGATGCGGGATGCGATCAATGTTGACCTTGTGGCGCGGCAAGACCGGGATCGGATCATCGGATATGCCGCGCAACGCCAGTCCGACGGTCAACCACCCCGGTTATACGATTTCCTGGGACTGCGTAGAGACGGCACGACGGTCTGGCTGGAAAACCGCACGACGCTGATCTCTTGGCGAGGCGAGAGCGCAATTCTGATCTTCACAATCGATATCAGCGACCGCAAGCTAGCGCAGCAGGCTCTGGCGGAGAGCGAGCGGCAATTCCGCAATCTAATCGAAGGTTCATTGCAAGGCATCGTGGTCTACGTCGATCGGCGCGTGGCCTTTGCTAATCAAGCGGCCGCCGAGATATTTGGCTATCACGGTGAGGGCGACGCCATGACAGGCATTTTCTATCTCGACCTCGTCGCGCCAGAAGAACGCGACCGCTACCGCCGCATTAGCGAACTACGCCATGCGGGACAGTCGCCGCCAAGCCTCTACGACTACAAGGGCTTGCGCAAGGACGGCGCCGTCGTCTGGTTGGAAAATCGTGTCACGACCATAAACTGGCAAGGCAAACCGGCCACTCTCATATTCACGGTGGATATTGGCGAGCGCAAGTCAGCGGCTGCCTCGGTTGAACGCTTTGTCGGCGCCCTGGAATTCATCCCCCAAGGTATCGCGCTTTGGGATTCAAACCGGCGTCTAATTTATAGCAATGAACAGTATCGGGAGTTCCTGGGTGCTCCGGGAAAGAACCTTGATCCAGGCAGCCACCAGATTGATATTATCCGCCAGAGCGTGGCCGAGGGCAATATCGATGATGCTATCGGACGGGAAGACGATTGGATTGAGGATCGATTGCGCGAATTGGAGGAACCTAGCAGCACCCGGCGCTTTCGCCACCTAGGCCGTTGGCACCAGGGCACAACGCAACGGTTGCCGGATGGCGCCGTAATCGTACAAACAGACGATATTCACGATCTCATAACGGCCGAGGAACAGCTGCGCCAAGCCCAAAAAATGGAGGCCGTTGGCCAGTTGACGGGCGGTATCGCCCACGATTTCAACAATCTTCTGGCGGTTACCCTGGGGCATCTGGAATTGGCCGCAGACGGTCTGCGGCAAGACAACGATAGTCTGCCCTTATTAGAGAAAGCAATTGCGGCCACCAACCGGGGCGCCGACCTCGTTCATCGTCTGTTGGCTTTTTCCTCCAAGCAGACATTGAGCCCGGAGATCGTAGATTTGAACTTAAGCCTGCAACATACGGCTGAAATGTTGCACCGGGTTCTTGATGAGACCATCGAAGTCAGGATCAGGGAAGCGCCGGTTGCTTGTTTTTGCAAGATCGACCCGGGGCAATTGGAAACCGCGCTACTTAATCTAGCCATCAATGCCCGTGACGCCATGGCTTCGGGCGGAGTTTTGGCGATCACGGTCAGCAGCGCCAATCTTGACCAGGCCGATGGCGAAATGGCCGCCGGCGGCTATGTCACTTTGACAATCACGGATACCGGCGCCGGCATGAGCGAGGCCGTCCTCGCCCGTGTCTTCGAGCCGTTTTACACCACCAAGGGACAGGGCAAGGGCACAGGCCTTGGATTATCCATGGTCTATGGTTTCGTGAAACAATCTTCAGGCCATATCCTGTTGGAAAGCGAACCCGGCGTGGGCACGACTTTCACCATCCATCTGCCGCGATATGATCAGGCCAGTGAGGCACCGGCCACCGACGCCATGCCGCAATCAATCACGGATAGCAATGAATGTATTCTGGTAGTCGAGGACGAGCCCGATTTGCTGGCGATGGCATCGCGATTGCTGCAATCGCTGGGTTACCAGGTCTTTCAAGCAAGTGATGGCCCCGCGGCAATGGAGATCCTGGCATCAGGACAGAAAATCGATCTGTTGTTGAGCGATGTTGTTCTACCCAAGGGTTCCAGCGGGCCGGACATCGCCGCCCGCGCTCAAGACCTGCAGCCCCATATCAGGGTTCTTTTCATGTCCGGTTACAACGACCATCCGATACTGAACAGTAATACAACAGGCCCACAGCCGGCCTTGATCGCCAAACCTTTCCGCAAGGCACAGCTCGCGGCCCAGGTCAGGGCTATCCTTGATCACGCGAACTGATGGCTCAGATAGAGCCCTGATCCTTTAAAGCCGCAATCTGATCCGTACTAAAACCAAGCAGATTGCCGAGGACGTCTTCCGTATGCTCGCCCAACCGCGGCGGTGCCACGGGCGCCGCGAACGGTGTTCCCGTCAGTTCGATGGGATTGGCGATGTTCTTGACCTCGCCCGCGGTCGGATGCTGCATCTTCCAGATCATGCCGCGTTCTTTCAAGGTCTCGCTTTCGCAGGCTTCGCCCACCGTGCGGATGGCGCCGCAGGGAATGCCGGCACCGCTTAGAATAGCGATCCATTCATCCCGGCTCTTGGTCTGTAGCAACTCGGTCACGATGGGGATCAGTTGATCCCGGTTGCTGACACGGTCTGGCGCGTTGGCGTAAAGCTCGTGCTCCAGCAGATCCAGGCGGTCAACCGCCTTGCAGAAGGTATCCCATTGGGCATCGTTGCCGACCGCGATGTTCAACCAGCCATCGGCGGCCTGAAAGGTCTCGTAAGGCACGATGGAGGGATGGGCATTGCCGCGGCGTTCCGAGGATACGCCGGTCGCGAAATAGTTACCCGCATGATAAGTCAGCAGTGACGACAGCGCCTCCAACATGGACACCTTGACGTGCTGGCCCTTGCCAGTGTCGCGACGGATATAGAGCGCAGCCAATATGCCCTGCACCAGGGTCATGCCCGAAACTAGATCTGCGATTGAGGTGCCCATCTTGAAGGGCGGCGTATCCGTATCGCCGGTGATATTCATCATGCCGCTTTCGCCCTGGATGATCAGATCATATCCTGGCCGCGTGGCATCGGGGCCACGGTCACCAAAGCCCGAGATCGAGGCATAGATCATTTCAGGCCGGCGGGCGGCAACCTCCTCGTAGCCAAAGCCCAAGCGTTTGGCGGCACCAGGGCGGAAATTCTCGACAATGACATCCGCCGTATCGATCAACTGCCAAAGAACCTCTTTGGCGTTTTCGTCCTTGAGATTCAGGGTGACGCTTTTCTTATTGCGGTTCACGGATAGGAAATAGGCGGATTGGTCGCCCTGGTAGGGCGGCGCGAAGGCCCGGGTGTCGTCACCGCCCGTGGGATGCTCCACCTTGATCACTTCCGCCCCCATATCGCCCAGGGTCATGGTGCAATACGGGCCCGCCAGGACACGGGTCAGATCTATGATCCGCAATCCAGCTAAAGGCCCGGCATCCGTAGTGGCGTCAGCAGAGGACATCGGCAAGCTCCTTGAAATCTTTCACAATAATATCTGGTTGGTGCGGCGTGTGGCCAAAGGGCCGCTTGCGCCGGTCAATGAAGGCCGTAGGTATGCCACAGGACTTTGCGCCGATGCAATCAAAGGCGTGATTGGCGACGAACAGAATATTTTCCGGCGGCAAGCCAATAATCTCGGCGGCCTTTTTATAGGTCGCCCGATGCGGTTTGAAGTAGCCGGCGGCCTGGACCGAAATGACATGATCAAAGGGAAAGCCGATATGCGGCTTGGCCGCCTCCAACATATCCACATCACCATTGGAGAGAATGGCCAGCTGGTATGTAGCGGCCAAACGCTGCAAGGCCGCGATCACCTCGGGAAATGGTTTCAGGCGCTCGATTTCACTGACCAGCCAGCGTACTTCGTCATCGCTATAACTAAAGCCGCAGCGGTCCATGACGTATGCGACAGCCTGCTGGCCGATCTCGCGATACGGCGTGTGCGGCCCTTCGCTCAAGGCATCGATCATCGAGTTTTCGAAGTGCGTGCGCCGCCACCAGGTCACAAAACGATGCGGCTCCTCCGCAAAACCCTTGGTCCTGAGAAAATCCGTCACCGCCGCCGTCAAGCCAGCCTGCATATCAACAACGGTGCCGTATTGATCAAACACCAGGGCCTTTATGTTAGCCTTCAATTCAGTACTATCGACCATGTTGTTAAGCGCCCACTAAACGTTGGATTTCGGAAAACATGGCGGTTTTCGCTTCCATGCCGATGCCGATGTGCTCGCCAGGTTCCGCCCTGCCGCCTTCGACCACGGTGTCATCGGCGAAGCCGCCAAAGGGCTGGAAAACGCCGGGATATGATTCCGAGCCGCCCAGCTGCAATCCCGCCGCCATGGCCAGGGCCAATTGATGACCGCCATGGGGAATATGGCGCCTTCGGGGCCAACCCAGGCCTTCCAACACCTCGAGAATATCGAGATATTCCGTCAGTCCATAGCAAAGCGCGGGGTCAAACTGCAGCCAATCGATATCCGGACGCATGCCGCCATGACGGGCCAGGTTTCGGGCATCTTGCAGGGAGAACAAATTCTCGCCCGTGGCGATAGCGCCGGAATAGGCGGCGGTCAATTCCGCATTCAGGGAATAATCCAGGGGATCGCCAGGTTCCTCGAACCAGAACAGGCCATAATCCTGCATGGCATCGCCATAGGCCAGGGCGGTGTCCAGATCAAAGCGGCCATTGGCATCCACCGCCAAATCGCCGCCGCTGCCAACCTCGTCGATCACCGCCTCGATCCGGGCCAGATCCTCGGCCAGGGGCGCGGCGCCGATTTTCATCTTCACCGCCTTGTAGCCCTGATCGTGGTAACCGCGCATTTCCTCGCGCAAACGCTGCAAGCCCTTGCCGGGATAGTAATAACCGCCGCCGGGGTAGACCAGAACCCGTGCGTCATGGTCGCCGCCGCTATAGCGCTCCGACAGCACCCGCCACAACGGTTTCTCTTCCAGCTTCGCCAGCAGATCCCAAACCGCCATGTCCACAGCACTTGCCGCCACTGCACGATCACCATGACCGCCCGGCTTTTCGTTGGTCAGCATGATCTTGCGGATTTGGCGCGGATCGAAATTTTGCCCACTCTCGTCCAGCAGATCCGCCGCTGCCGCTGCCTGGATACGGGGGATCAGGCGTTCCCGCAGAATGCCGCCCTGGGCATAGCGGCCATTGGAACAAAACCCGTAGCCAGTGACCGCTTTCCCGTTGCGAAAGGTGTCACTTTCCACGGCGACAACGGAAATTGTCATCTGTGAAAAATCAACGTAAGCGTTGCTCATTTCCGAGCCAATGGCCGCCGTGGCCTCACGAATATCGGTAATGCGCATAAATTCAGCTACCAACCCAGGGCATAGCCGGCGCGGCGCGGATCGGCACCGGATTCCATCAAACCGGTTTTCAGGTCATGGCGTATGGTGCACATGGAGCCGGCCAGCCAGGACCAATCACCCCACCATTCGATCTTGTGGCCCATTGCCGATAGTACCGAGGCCACGTCATCATCAATCCGGCCTTCAAGCTTCAACAAACCGGGATGATACGAGTGCGGCGCAAATGACTGCGGGAAGGAATAGGAGGCAAAACGGGGCGCCTCCACCGCCAGCTGCGGGTTCATCTCGAAAGCATCGATATTCAGCAAAGTCTGCGCCATGGCCTGGCATTGCACATCCGCCCCCGGTGTCCCCAGCGGCAGGGCCCATTCGCCGGGCCGGATGGCAATCGCCGGGTTGGGCGTCAGGCGCGGCCGCTTGCCGGGTTCGATGGATGACGGATGCTGTGGGTTGGGCCGGGATTGCGAACCCCGTGACGAAGGTACGAAACCCAAGCCCGGTATCACCGGACCATCGGAGGATGTGTCCGACGGCGTGGCGGAAAAGACATTGCCCTTGGCATCCACCACACAGGCGTAAGAGGTATCCAAAGCGGTCAGCGGCGTTGGCGAGGGCTCAACCCGAGGGGCGCGCGGATCGCCAGACGGTGGCATTTCCGGCCAGGCGCTCTCGGGATCGATCATGGCGCGGCGTTGCTTGGCGTAATCGTCGGAAAGCAGCATATCCATGGGCACATCGACAAAACGGGGATCACCGTACCAGCGTTCCCTGTCCGCCACCGCCAGCTTCACCGCCTCGGTCACATGATGAATGTAGGCTGCGGAATTATGCCCCATGCCGCTCAGGTTTTGCCCTTGCAGCAATTGCATGATCTGTAACAGCATCGGTCCCTGGCACCACGGCCCGCAGCTATAGACCTTGGTCCCGGCCACATCGATGCGCAGGGCGTCTTCAACCTCAACTTCAAAACTGGCCAGGTCTTCCATGCGGATCAGGCCGCCGTTGTCCTCGTGATAGGTGCTGATCTTGCGGGCGATATCACCTTTGTAGAAGGCATCGCGGGCGGCCCGCAGACCAGCGATGCGGTCACCGCCGGCGGCCGCCTCGCAATCAGCCATATATTGCAGGGATCGACCCAAATCCTCCTGGCGAAAATTCTCGCCAACCTTTGGCGAATGACCACCGGGAAGGTAAATTTCGGCATTGGCGTCCCAGCGGGCGTATTTCTCCGCCTTCTCGGCCAGCAACTCCGCCATCAGGGCATACATGGCGAAACCATCGCGGGCCAATTTGATGGAGGCCGAGGCGACTTCACCAAAGGTCATGCTGCCGTAACGCTCCAACGCCATGATCCAGGCCGCCGGCGCGCCGGGCACGATACAGCGCAAAATGCCCTCGGGCACGCTGTCGGGATATTCCCTGGTAAAAAATTCAGGATCGGTCGCGGCGGGCCAGGTACCCAGACCCGAAATCGTGACCACGCGGTCTTCTTCCGCCGAATAGATGATGATCGGCGCCACGCCCGCGACGCCGACCAGTTCGCTCTGCACCACGCCCAGCGCCATGCCGGCGGCAACCCCGCCGTCAATAGCGTTACCGCCCGCCTCCATCACCTGAAAGCTGGCTTGCGCCGCCAAATAATGTCCGGCGGCGGTCATATGACGCCGGCCCCGCAAAGACGGGCGATAGGCATCCATGAAAGAGGCAGGCGGTTGCATGGCAGTCTCTCCTATTAGCCCTTGAAGTCCTATTTGCCTTTGAAAACGGGCGCGCGTTTTTCGGCGAAGGCCAACATCGCCTCCTTGGAGTCTTCATAGGAAGACAGATCATAGGTCATGTTCTGTTCGAACCGATAACCATCCCGCAGGCTCATTTCCTCGATCGTGTTCAGGGCATGCTTGGCGATGCGCGAGGCGACCGGGCTTTTCGCCGCGATGGTCCGGGCCAGATCCATGGCAGCATCCATCAGCTCCTCCGCCGGCACGCAAGCCTCGACAATGCCGCGGCGATACAATTCCTCGCCCGGCACCCGGTAACCGGTCAACATGACCCGACGGATCAGGGAATGGCCAAACAGCCGCATGGCATGACGCCCGCCGCCCATCAAACCCACATCAATTTCCGGCAGGCCCAGGCTGGCCTTTTCCGATGCGATCAGAATATCGCAGCTGGCCGCGACCGCCAGACCGGCGCCCAGGGCAGCGCCGTTGAGGGCGCCAATAACCGGTTTGCGGCATTCCATGATGGAATGGAAACATTCCCGCGCCCGCCGATTATGCGCCCAGGCATCACCCGGTTGCCGTTCCTCGCCGGCCTTGTTCTTGATATTGGCGCCGGCGGAGAAGATCTTGCCCGCGCCAGTCAATACGGCAACGCGGACATCATCCATGTCCGAGATGGTGTCGAAGACCTGCATCATCTCTTCGTGAAATTGCTGGTCCTGGGCATTCACGGGCGGATTGTCCATGGTAACCAGGGCAATGTGATCGGCGATCTCGCAACGAATGATTTCGGTCTTCATACTCGTTTCCTCCTACAGAATTCTAACTAAGCCGGACGCCCGCTGGGTAGATCGGTGATCAGCATGGAGCCCGGCGTATGGGTAATACATAGTGGCGGCTTGGCGGCCCGTACGGCTGCTTGCGGCGTCACGCCACAGGCCCAGAAAACCGGCACGTCGCCGGGCTTGACCACGGGCACATCGCCCCAGGCAGGCTGCATCAGATCGGCAATACCGATGGCGGACGGATCGCCAATATGCAGCGGTGTGCCGTGCATCATGGGAAAGCGGGATGTCACCTCAACCGCGCGGATCGCCTCGGCCATGGGCATGGGCCGCATGGAGACGACAATCGGTCCGGAAAATGGCCCCGCCGGCGTGGTGGCGATATTGCTGCGGTACATGGGGATCAGATAGCCCTCTTCCAAATGACGCAACGGCACGCCATCGGCCAGCAAGGCCTCCTCGAACGAAAAGGAACAGCCCAAGACAAAGGTCACCAGATCGTCACGCCACAGATCGCTGATATCGGTCACGCTGTCGGCCAATTCGCCATCGCGGTAGATATTGTAGGACGAGACATCACTGCGGATATCAATATCCGCACCCAAGGTCGGCAGCATGGGATCGCCGGTTTCCGAGACGCCCACCAGGGGGCAGGGTTTTGGATTGCGCTGGCAAAAGCGGGCAAAATCCAACGCCAGATCGCTGGGCAGAATAGCCAGGTTGCCCTGCATTTTTCCCAAGGCCATGCCACCGGTTTGCCCGGTGATCTCGCCCTTGCGGATCAGGCCGCGCACATGTGCCGCGCTGGCGTGGGCCAGCTCGCCGGCGAAGTCTTCCGCCCGAACTGCATCATCCACATCACGTAATGCCATTATCGTTCCTCCTGTTCCGGCTCAAATCGTCTCGACCAGGTTGCCAAGACGCTGAGTCAATTTCATATTCTCGCCATAGTCCACCGGCACCGCGATCAAGGCCGGGCCGGGCTGTTGTAGGGCCTCGTCCAGAGCGCCGCGCAATTGCCCCGGACCATCCAGATGCCGGCCCCACATCCCAAACGATTTGGCCAGCAGCTCAAAATCAGGATTGGAAAAGGCCAGATCGGAATGTTTGCCGTCGAACTGATTTTGCTGCTTCCACTTTATCAGACCATATTCGCCGTCCACCAGGATAACGCAAACAAAATTGATGCCCCGGCGCACCGCGGTTTCCAGATCCTGCACGTTCATCAAAAACCCGGCATCACCACAGATGAACCCGACCTTGCGGTCAGGATGCGCGATCTTGGCCCCAATGGCCCCCGGCAGGGCGAAACCCATGGAGCAGAAACCATTGGAGATCAGACAGGTGTTGGGCTGGTAACATTGATAATAGCGCGACACCCACATCTTGTGCGCACCCACATCCGACAGCATGATATCGTCGGGGCCCAACGCCGCGCGCATATCATTGACCACGGTTTGCGGCTTCATTGGAAAGGCCGGATCGTCCGCTTCCTCGGTCAGGTCGGCTGCAATGGCCGCGCGCAGGGGCGCCCGGCCGGCAATATCGAACAACGGCAATTTGCCGTCAAAGCGTTGCTCCAAGAGCTCGTTGATCTGCCACAGGGCATCGGCGATATCGCCGACCACATCCACGGCCACGGGAAAGTCCGTGTCGATCTCGGCTGGTTCAAAGTCGATATGCACAATCGCCTTATCGCCCCTGGCATTCCAGAAGCCCGGTCCGTATTCCACCAGGTCATAGCCGACGGCCACCACCACATCGGCGTCCTCGAAAGCGGCGGTGATATGGTCCCTGCCCTGCAGGCCAATGGTAAACAGGCAATGGGGATCATCCAGCGAAACCGCGCCCTTGCCCATGAACGTATTGACCACGCCGATACCGCTTTTATGTGCCAGCCGGCGCAGTTGTTGCGAGGCGCGTTTGCGTACCGCGCCGTTGCCGGCCAGGATCAACGGTTGCTTGGCGGCGGCAATCTGGTCGACGGCACGGGCCACTGCCTTGTGATCAGCGGCGGGCCGGCGGGTGATATCGACCGGCATGGGCGCGGCCGATAATTGCACCTTGGCCAGATCCTCGGGCAGTTCAATCACCGTGGCGCCGGGTTTTTCCGTGGTCGCCACCTTGAAGGCCTTGCGCACCACTTCCGGTATGGTCTTGGCGTTGCCAATGGAGTGCGCCCATTTCGAGATCGGCCGGAACATGGCGATGGCATCCATGTTCTGGTGGCTTTCCTTGTGCAGGCGGGCGGTCGATGCCTGGCCGATAATGGCCACCAGTGGCGAGCGGTCCATATTGGCATCCGCCACGCCGGTGACCAGATTGGTGGCGCCAGGCCCCAAGGTCGCCAGGCAAACCCCCGGTTTACCCGTCAGGCGGCCATAGGTATCCGCCATGAAGGCGGCGGCCTGTTCATGACGACACAACACAAAATCGATGGAACTGTCCATCAACGACATCATGACGTCGGCGTTTTCCTCCCCCGGCACACCAAAAATGTGGGTGACGCCTTCCGCTTCCAAACATCTGATAAAAAGATCGGATGCCTTCATCAACGCGCTACTATCCTGGATTCCCCGGTCGTTCATGACCTATCCCCCATTCGTAAAATGGCCAGTTTATTCGCGTCCAGCCACGCCGTGGCTGGTCAAGGGGATCATTTTAGGGAAGGATGGGCGGGGAATGTAAAAAATCGTAAAAGGAAGCGAAAACCATGCCTGAATTTTGCAAGGCTGAACGGGACGGTCATATCCTCACGGTGACCATGAACAGGCCCGAGCGGATGAATGCCCTGCATTCGCCCTCTCATTTCGAAATGGACGAAATTTTCAACGATTTCGAAAGCGACCCCGAACTCTGGGTCGCCATTGTTACCGGTGCCGGAGACAAGGCATTCTCCGCCGGCAATGATTTGAAATGGCAGGCGGAAGGCAAAAAGACCGATCCACCGGCGTCGGGCTTCGCCGGCCTGGTCAACCGTTTCAACATGAAAAAGCCCATAATTGGCGCCGTTAACGGCCTGGCCATGGGTGGCGGTTTTGAAGTAGCCTTGGCCTGCGACATTATTATCGCCGCCGATAACGCATTTTTCGCCCTGCCCGAACCCCGGGTCGGACTGGCTGCCTTGGCCGGCGGCCTGCATCGTTTGTCGCGGCAGATTCCCATGAAACAGGCCATGGGCATGATCCTGACCGGCCGCCGGGTAATGGCCGAAGAGGGCTACAAGCTGGGCTTTGTCACCGAGGTCGTGCCCGAGGGCGGCGCCCTGGAAGGCGCCAGACGCTGGGCCGAGCTGATCTCGGAATGTTCGCCGGTATCGATCCGCACCTCCAAGGATGTGGTTTTGCGCGGTCAGGACCACCCCTCGGTGGGCGAGGCCATGCTGGCAGAATACCAATCGATCGAGGATATGAAGAACAGCCTGGACTTTATTGAGGGTCCCCTGGCGTTCTCGGAAAAGCGTCCGCCCGATTGGAAAGGCCGGTAGGGACGACGCCAGACTTTGGATCAACTACACAAACGGGACTATCGCCCGGATGCGCCCGCGCCCCTGGATGGGGTGCGGGTGTTGGATCTATCACGCCTGGTGGCCGGCAATGCCCTGACCCACGTCTTGGCCGACTTTGGCGCCGATGTCATCAAGGTCGAACGCCCGGGCCGGGGCGATGATCTGCGTCATTGGCTGGTTGATGGCATTTCCATTCATTGGAAAGTCTATGCCCGCAATAAGAAAAGCATCACCCTGAACCCACGCAGCGCGGAGGGCCGGGAAATTCTGTTGCGCCTAGTGGAAGGCGCCCAGGTATTGGTGGAAAACTTTCTGCCCGGCACCCTAGAAAAATGGCAACTGGGCCCCGACGAGTTACTGGCGCGGAATCCTGCCCTGGTGATGGTGCGGGTATCGGGCTGGGGGCAGACCGGCCCGGACCGGGATCAACCCGGCTTCGGCTCGTTGGTCGAGGCACGCAGCGGCTTCGCGGCCATGAACGGCTTTGCTGACCGGCCACCGGTGCTGCCCCCCCTGGCATTGGCCGATATGGTAGCCGGCATGTATGGCGGCATGGCCACCTTGACCGCCCTGCGCCAGGTCGAGGTATGCGGCGGCAAGGGCCAGGTGGTTGATCTGCCGCTGTTCGATCCGCTGCTGGCCATACTCGGGCCTCAGGGCGCTCAGTTCCAATTGACCGGTCAGGGCGGCACGCGTACCGGCAGCCGCTCCACCACCACCGCGCCACGCAATACCTATCAATGCAAGGACGGCCGTTATGTAGCACTTTCCGCCTCCATGCAGTCCATGGCCGAACGCCTGTTCAAGACCATGGGCCGCGAAGATCTGATCGATGATCCACGCTTCAAGACCAATGCCGACCGGGTCCGCAACAACGATATTCTCGATCCCATCGTGGGCAAATTCATGGCCTCGCATGATCAGGTGGAGTTGTTGAAGATCTTCAAGAAAGCCGGCGTCACGGTCGGTCCGGTACACGACACCGCCGGCATGCTGGAAGACGAAATGATCCGGGAGCGGGAGGTGATGTTGCGCTTTCCCGATGCCGAGATGGGCGAATTACCCATGCATAACGTGGCCGCGCATCTGTCCGAAACACCGGGACAGATCCGCCACCCGGCACCTGGCCTGGGTCAGCACAATAGTGAAATTTACGGCGCCCTGGGCTTTAGTCCCGACGAGATCGCCGCCTTGAAAAAAGAGGACATCATTTGATGGCTCACGCCCAACCCCAATCCTTACCGTTATGGCGCAGCATGCTGTTCGTGCCCACGAATGTGGAAAAATTCGTGACCAGCGCGCCAAGCCGGGGCGCGGATGCCTATATTCTCGATCTGGAAGACAGCATCCCCATGGCGCAAAAGGCCGAGGCCCGGATAATGGTGCGGACGGCGGCGGCCAAGGTTGGCGCCGGCGGCGCAGATGTCCTGGTCCGCATCAACCGGCCCTGGCGCCTGACCGTGCCTGATATCGAAGCCTCGGTCGATGCCAATGTCTGCGCATTGATGTTGCCGAAAATCGCCGATGCGGGCCATGTCTGCGCCATCGCCGAAATCCTCGATGAGCTGGAGGCCGAACACGACCTTGAGAACGGCCATACCAAGCTTTTCCCAATGATCGAAACCACCGAGGCTTATTTCCATGCCGCCGAGATCGCCACGGCGCACCCACGGGTGGTGGCGATGAATTTGGGCTCGGAGGACTATGCTCTCTCCGCCGGTATGCTGCCCGAGGAAGAAGGCCTGTTCCAACCAACCTTGCATGTCATGATGGCCGCCCGCGCCGCCGGTATCCTGCCCCTGGGCTTTGTCGGAACGGTCGCCGAATACCGCGACCGAGATGCTTTCCGCGCCCGTATCCAACAGGCCGCGCGGCTGGGCTTCTTAGGCTCCGCCTGCATTCATCCCCTGCAAGTTGATATTCTGAACGAGGAGTTCACACCGGCCCCAGCAGCCGTGAAACAGGCCCGAGGCGTCATTGCCGCCTATGACACAGCCAAGGCGGAGGGTCGCGGCTCGGTCGAATATGAGGGCAAGATGATTGACGAGCCAATTATTCAACGCGCTGAACAAACCCTGGCGCGGGCCGACATGATCGCGGCGCGCGGCGGGTAAAGACAACCACGGGCGCATTAATGGATTGGCAACCATAAGGCCATAATGTCGGGATCAAACAGTATTGTGGTTTGGTTCAGATATGCAAAATGCCATCTATTCATCGCTAAAAGCGATGCATTATCACGGCTCGCTCGATGCCATGCAGGCGGGTGACCTCCCGCCACCGGTGCATGTCCGCATCAAGCCGACCAATGTTTGCAATCATGCCTGCTATTTCTGCGCCTACCGCACGGATGATGTCTCGCTGGGCGAGGACATGGTGGTGCGCGACCGCATTCCCAAGGCCAAGATGGCCGAGATTGTCGATGACCTGCTGGCCATGGGCGTCAAGGCGGTGACATTTTCGGGCGGCGGCGAGCCGCTGATCTATCCCTATTTCGCCGAGACCGTGGACCGGTTGGCGGCGGGCGGTATCAAGATCGCCTCTTTGACCAACGGCGCCCGTTTGAAGGGCAAAGTGGCCGATGCCCTGGCGGCACACGGTACCTGGCTGCGGGTATCCATTGATGGCTGGGATGGGCCTTCGTATGCCAAATACCGCTCGGTCGGCGAGGATGCGTTCGAGGAAGTGATCGAGAACCTGACCGCATTTTCGGCTCGTGGTTCGGACTGTGTGGTGGGCGGCTCGATCATTGTCGATGACCGCAATGCACCCCATATCGTCGAATTGTGCAAACGCCTGAAAGACGCGGGCGTGGCGCATACCAAAATCTCGCCCTGCATCATCGCCAACACGGGCGAAGAAAATAATCTCTATCACGATGGCTTCAAGGACGTCGTGCGGGCCCAGATCGAGGAGGCAAAATCACTGGATGATGCCAATTTCCACGTGGTTAACCACTACCACAGTATGGAAATTGACTTCTCGAAACCCTACGACAGCTGCCCCTTCGCCCAGATGCTGACGGTGATTGGCGCCGACTGCAAAATCTATACCTGTCAGGACAAGGCCTATACGGCGAGCGGCACCCTGGGTGATATCTCGGGCCAAAGCTTCCGCGAATTCTGGTATTCGGACGAGAACCGAAAGAACCTCGCCGCCATCAATCCCAACCAAAACTGTCAGCATCATTGCGTCGCCGACGCCAAGAACCGCCTGTTGACCGACTACCTTTCGCTAGCCCCCGATCATCTGGCGTTTATTTAGTATCTCCATTCAGGAGTGTTTGAACTTCGGCTCTTCCTTGGCGAAGAATGCCCGCACGCCTTCCTGCCCATCATCGGAGGCGAAGGTTTTTTCCATCAATGACAGCACCTGCTCAATGGCCTCGTCATCGGGCATTTCCGCACCTTCGTCGATGGCTTTCTTGCAGGCCTGCAGCGCAATGTTGGGGCGTGCCGCAAGCTCCCTCGCCAGGGCCAACGCCTCGTAAGTCGCCTGCCCCTTGGCGGCAACGCGGTTTACCAGGCCCCATTCCAGGGCCTGAGCCGCGCTGATCGGTTCGCCCAGAAACATCATCTCCTTGGCACGGCCCGGACCAACCCGTCTGGTCACCCGCAAGGTACCGCCCGAACCTGGAAAGACACCAAGCTTGATCTCCGGCAGAGCGAGATTCGCGGTTTCATCCGCCACGATCAGATCGCAACAGACCGCCAGCTCCAAGCCGCCGCCAAAGGCCAGGCCGTTCAGGGCCGCGACGGTCGGCTTGGGAAAACGCTCCAGCTTGACCATGGTTTCGTTCTCGTAACGCAATTTCTTCTCGACCACGTTGCCCGCCGCCAGATAGTCGGGAAACTCGGAGATGTCGGAGCCGGCGCTGAAGGCCCGTTCACCGCTGCCCCGGACCACGAGCACCAGAACCTCCCCGTTGGAGGCCAGCCCATCAAGCGCCTCGTTGAATTGCCGGGTGGATTGCAACGTCGCCACATTCAAGGGCGGATTGTTCATGGTCAAAAGGGCAACGCCCTGATCAATTTCAATACCAATATTGCTGCTCATTGCGCTGCCTCCATTTCAATACACCTGCTTCCCTGTTTTTCCCGCACGGCTCGATTAGTTTCGGTCAATCGCATACAATGGACATCGGCCCCAATATTAACGGCGAGGTAGGAATGGAAAGCTTGGCGATCAAGGTAGCGGAAATCTACGTGCCGACAAAGCGGCGCGGCACCTTGGACCCGGAAAAAGTGGAAGTCCTCGCCGAGAGTATCCTGGAAGATGGCCAGCAGACCCCGATCCAGGTCCGCCGGGGCAACAACCGCTATGTTCTGATCGAAGGCATGCACCGCCTGGAGGCCATGAAGGCCCTGGGCGAGGACAGCATTGACGCCCTGATCGTCGCCGCCCGCCGCCACTAACCTTCAAATCTGATGGATATCGACGGCGCCGTCGATCACGTCTTCCAACAGGACGATCTTCTTACGGCCGATCAGCAGGGCATCACCCGTGCGGCGCAGCTCGTATTCGTACCAACCACCTCTGATCTGCTTACCCATGCGGCTGTCGGCGGACAGGGTCATCCACTTGGCCGAGGCTGAAATACTGTCCCCGTCATGCTCCAGCAACCGCACTGTATCCACCAGGTGCGCGGTCCGCGTCAGGGGGCTTTCAGCATAGGCCTGGCCCGATGAGATGCGGTGCAACCGCGCCGCCAGGCCCGGCTTGCCCACGATATAGATCATGTTGACCTGCATCTCGGGATCATCGCCCAATTCATCCTCGGACAGCCACGACGGCACCCAATAGACGCAGTCATCGGCATATAGAGCCAGCCACTCGTCCCAGCGTTGGCGGTCCAGCAAATCCGCCTCCAGATACAGCAGATCCCGGACCTGATTGTAGAGCTCACTCACCCGACTGATCCATCAAAGCTTTCCAGTGTCGGAAATAGCCATGATATAGCGTTTCATGATCCCAACGCGCGGCGGATGTGGCGACCTCCGCACCCAAGGCCCTGGCGTCATCATCGGGGCCCTGCAGAACTTCGGCCAGACCCCGCTCCATATCATTCCAGCGTGCTTCGGTGCCATGGGCGCCGATCTGGCAATCCTCCAGGGCGGCCAGATCGTCCGGCGTGGCCATGCCGGTGACCATGAAAAAATCCTCGAACTTGCGCAGCCGCGCGATGCGGGCGGCGCGACTCTCGCCCTTGGGGGCGATGCAATAGACCCGGACTTCGGTACGGTCGGGGGAAATGGGCCGGAAGACCCTGATCTGGGTCGATGATTGGTCCATCAATTGCACATTGGGAAAGAGGAACAGGTTGCGCCCCCGCCGCAGCATCCAATCGACCTTTGCCGCGCTGAAACTTTCCAGCAAACGCGCCTCCGCCTCGAACAAAGGTGCGACAGCCGGATTGGCCCGCCCAGCCCAGATGATGTTGTGGCCGTTGCCGATATCGTAACAGCCCGTGGCCACCGTGCCGGCGATGCGCCCGGCCTCGGTCGGCCGTTTGTCACGGTCATCGCCCAAAGCTTCCCGTTTCGCCATGGCCTGGCCAAAGATGCGATGCACCGTGCCCACATGATAGCCGTCGACGCCGTTCTCGGCCTGCATCTTCCAATTGCCGCGAATGATATAGGTCTGTTGGCCGGGCACCACTTCCAGGCCATCCGGGGATTGGTCGGCGAGCAAATCGATGAACGGACGGGCCGCGCCCAGATAGTCCTCTAAATCGTCAATATCAGGATCAAGGCAGCCAAAGATGAAGCCGCGATAGTTGCCCACCTTGCCAAGGGGCGTCAGGCCGTAATCTTCCTTGGCAATGCCGCCCGGCCAGCCTTCTTCCTCTTCCTTCACCCGCACGCATTCGCCTTCGGTGTTGAAGCACCAGCCGTGAAAGCGGCAGACAAGGCTGCGCGCCCGGCCCCGACGCCTTGGCGTCAGAACCGCACCCCGGTGTGAACAGGCATTGATAAAAGCACCGACGGCACCGCTGCGTTGGCGAATGGCAAAGACCGGCTGGCGGCCCATATAGGTGGCGTAATAGTCGCCATGGCCGGGCACCTGGCTTTCATGACAGAGATAGACCCAACCGCGCTCGAAAATCTGCCGCAGTTCCTGTTCGAAGATATCGGGGTCGGTGTAGATCCGCCGATCGACGCGAAAGCGCTCCTGATTGGCGCCCTCGGTGATCAACTGATCTGGTGTCATGGTTTAGCCCGGCTTCGCGATAGCCCACCAGCGGCGGAACGCATCGACATCGTAGCTCAAGGTTTCACCCATCTCGCCACTGCGTTCCTGCCACAGATCCAGGGCGAATTCGGGTACCGCGATCAGCAGGGGAATTTCCTCGGCAATGGCCATGAAGATTTCATCGCTCAAGCCTTGGCCTTTTTGCTCCTGTTCGCCGAATTTCTCCAGCACGATCAGATCCACGTTCTCGCGAATGGCCCGGCGCAGGGCCTCTGTGGACTCGGTCAGGGCGGAAGTGTTGAGGGAACAGGAATGGCTATCCAGGGTTTCCTTGGTCGGGCGGTTGATGGGAATACGCCGGCCGGTATCGATCTCGACAATATCAATGCCCGTGCTGGCGCCGTCCTCGTTGCGCAATACTTCCTGCACCAGGCCGCCGACACGCACGCCCTCGGCCCGCAGTTCAGCGGCGAATTGCGTCAAGGCATCGCGGTTTTGCATATCCCGGGCATACACCGCGGCCGCGAACGGCGCGGTCAATTCCCCGGTCAATTCCTCGGACAGTTCCTCGTTTAGGGCTTCATTGTTACTCATGGCAGATTGATCCAATCCAACTGCGTCTCACCCTCGTCATTGGCCGGCAATCTATGACACTTCGGCCAATGCTTCAATGTAGCATTTCAGCCGTTTCCCCCCTTGCAAACACCGGCGTTTCAGAGTGTGCTGGAATGCGCAAGCCCACCAAGGAACCTCCACAACAGGGATGATCAACATATGCGTTGCGAAGTCGTCGCCATCGGCACGGAACTGTTGCTTGGCCAAATCGTCGATACCAATTCGTCTTGGATCGGGGAACAACTGGCGCTGGTCGGGATCGATTCACATTTTCAGGTCAAGGTCGGCGACAATTTCGAGCGTATGGAGCGGACCATCCGCCATGCCCTGGACCGCAGCGACGCGGTCATCTGCTGCGGCGGTTTGGGGCCGACCCAGGACGATATCACCCGCGAGGTGATCGCCGCCATCATGGGGGTCGAGCTGCACCGGGACGAGGCCGTGGTGGCGAAAATCCGCGAGATGTTCGAATCCCGTGGCCGGGTGATGGTCGATAACAACCGCCGCCAGGCCGACATTCCCGAAGGTGCCGCCCTGATCGCCGAGATGCCGGGCACCGCGCCGGGCCTGGTCTGCCCGGTCGGTGACAAAGTGATCTATGCGGTACCCGGCGTGCCCCACGAAATGCGCACCATGATGGAGGGCACGATCCTCGATGATCTACAGCGGCGCGCGGGCGAAACGGCGGTGATCCGCAGCCGCGTCCTGCGTACCTGGGGCAACAGCGAATCCGGTCTGGCCCAGGACCTGGCGGAACGCATCGACCAGCTTGACGCCCAGGGTAATCCCACCCTTGCCTTCCAGGCCAGCGGCATGGAGGGCATCAAGGTCCGCATTACCGCCAAGGCGGCGGATGAGGCGGCGGCGGAAGCGGTCATCGCGGCCGAGGAAGAACTGATCCGCGCGCTGTTGGGCGACATCATCTTTGGCGTCGACGAACAATCCATGGAGACGGTTGTCCTTGGCATGTTGAAGGAGCGCGGCCTAACCCTGGCCGTCGCCGAGGGTCTAACCGGTGGCGTATTATCGGCCCGGCTCTCGGATATGGACGATACCATGGCCATTTTCCGGGGCGGTTCCATCAAGGACGCTTTGGCGGATGCAGGGCAAGCCGCCACCAGCATACGCCACGATTTCGGCGCCGACGTGGGCCTCGCCGTCGTTGCCGCCCAGGCCGATGACAATCAGCCCCCCGGTACCGTATTCATGCACCTCGATATCGCCGGGCGGCAACATGTCCAGATGGTCTCGCTACCCGGTGACCGGGCCCGCTTCCGCAATTACGCGGTGATCAATGTGCTGAATTTTCTGCGCCAGACATTGGCGGCGCTTTAGAGCAACCTGCGTTCATTCGAACGCAGCTAAGTTGCTCTAATTTATAGGATTAGATCAAATTATCAGCATCAAATTGATTCCAATTTTATGCTGTTTGATCTAGGCGACATTAGGCCACCTGGCCGCAGGCATGGCCGGAGGCCCAGGCCCATTGAAAATTGAAGCCGCCCAGATGACCGGTCACATCAACGGCCTCGCCTATGAAATAGAGCCCCGGAACCGATGATACTTCCATGCTTTTCGACGAGAGCGCCCGGGTGTCGACGCCGCCGACGGTGACCTCCGCCGTACGCATGCCCTCGGAGCCGCTCGGCGTGATGCGCCATGCATTTATGTGATCGGCCAGACGGCGCAGGGCCTTATCCGAGGTTTCCGCCAGACGGCCATCACAATCCGTCCAGGCGGCCAGCCGTTGCGCCAGCCGCTTTGGCAGCAGCTTGGCGAGCACCGTGCGCACCTCCCGCTTGGGCTGGGCGTTCTTGGCTTCTTTCAGGTACTGGAAGACATCCGTGCCGGGCAGCAAATCGATGCTGATCGTATCACCCTGGCGCCAGTAGGAGGATATTTGCAGCACTACCGGACCACTCAGGCCCCGGTGGGTGAACAACAGGGCCTCGGTAAAGCGAACCTTGTCGCGCGTAACCGCCGCGTCCAGCGAAACGCCCGCCAGACCATCAAGCTTGGCCATGGTTTCCATATCAAAAGTCAGCGGCACGAGGCCGGGACGCGGTTCGATCACCCCTAACCCGAATTGTCTGGCAACGGCGTAGCCAAAGCCGCTGGCACCCATTTTGGGTATAGAGGGCCCACCCGTGGCGATGACCAGGGATTGGGCCCGGAAAACGCCCTGGTCGGTTTTCACGGTGAAACGAAGTGCATCGCCGGTATCGGCCCTGGAAATGCCTGTCACGTTGGTTGCCGTCCGCACCTCGACACCGCGCGCCTCGTCGACCAACATACCGATGATCTGCTGGGCGGAGCCGTCACAGAACAATTGGCCATGCTCCCGTTCGTGGTATGAAATCCCGCGCTGCTCCACCAGGGCAATGAAGTCCTGGGGCGAATAGCGCCTGAGGGCCGAGACGCAAAAGCGTGGATTGTCCGATAGATAGTCGGCGGGCGAGACGTGCAAGTTGGTGAAGTTGGCGCGCCCGCCGCCCGAAATACGGATTTTCTGCCCCACCTTTGTGCCACGTTCGAGCAGCAACGTCCGCCGCCCGCGCCTGTTCGCCGCCGCCGCGCACATGAGCCCGGCCGCCCCGGCGCCAATGATGATGATGTCAAAGTCCTGCATGGGCGCAGGTTTAGCCGAAGCCCCGCGCCCTGCCAACCATGCTATTGGCCACAACGGCCAGAGCGGTTATAAGCGGCATGCGCCGAACCAGCACCGCACTTATTTTTTTGGGGGAGGTGGGCGAAGCGCGCGGCTTATCCGGCCACTATCCTTCAATCCTGGCGTCCTGATCTGCCTGATCCGTGCCCAGAAAATGCTAACTGCTGGAAAGCCGTAGCGAACCAAGCAATAGGAGCACACGAAATGACGGATCGTATTCAAAGGGGCGGCCTGCAGGTGGCCACGATACTGGATGACCTTGTCGGGACTAAGATCCTGCCCGGCACCGGGATCGAGACAGACGTCTTTTGGCAATCTTTTGAAGCGATTTTGAACGATCTGGCGCCTAAGAACGCCGCTCTGCTGGCCAAACGCGAAGACCTGCAGACGAAAATCGATGCCTGGCATCTGGCCCGTCAGGGCCAGCAAATCGATGCCGGTGAATACCGCGCGTTCCTGACCGAGATTGGTTACCTCGTAGCGGAAGGCGACGATTTCTCCATCAGCACCGAAAATGTGGATGCTGAAGTCGCGACCATGGCCGGGCCGCAGCTGGTGGTGCCGGTGATGAATGCCCGCTATGCCCTGAACGCCGCCAACGCGCGCTGGGGCAGCCTCTACGATGCCCTCTATGGCACGGACATTATTTCCGAGGCCGACGGCAACGAGCAAGGCGGCAGCTACAACCCCAAACGCGGCCAACAGGTCATCGCCCAGGCGGCGGCTTTCCTGGATGAAAACGTGCCTCTGGCCTCTGGCTCCCACGCCGGCGTCACGGCCTACCGTTTGGACGGCGAGGCGCTTGTGGCAGATCTATCTTCCGGTTCCAGCACGGAGCTGGCCGATCCGGCCCAGTTCGCCGGTTATCTGGGAAATGACGCGCTGAGCAATGTGTTGTTGCGCCATAACGGCCTGCACGTGGATATCCAGATCGACCGCGCCCATCCCGTGGGCAAGGACAACCCATCCGGTGTCAAGGATGTGGTGTTGGAAGCGGCCCTGACGACCATTCAGGACTGCGAAGATTCCATCGCCGCCGTCGATGCCGAGGATAAAGCGGAGGTCTATGGCAACTGGCTGGGGCTGATGAAGGGCGATCTTGTCGACAGCTTCGAAAAAGGCGGCAAAATGGTTGAGCGCCGCTTGGCGCCTGACCGGGTTTACACCACGCCCAATGGCGGCGAGCTGACCCTGCATGGGCGCAGCCTGTTGCTGGTGCGCAATGTGGGTCATTTGATGACCAACGATGCGATCCTCGACAAAAACGGCAACGAAGTGCCCGAAGGCATCATGGACGCCATGATGACCGGCGCCTGTGCCCTGCATGACATCAAGGGCCTGGGTATCGAGCGGAACAGCCGCACCGGCAGCATGTATGTGGTGAAGCCGAAAATGCATGGGCCGGAGGAAGCCGCCTTTACCAACGACTTGTTCGACCGGGTCGAAGCGGCCCTGGGCATGGCGCCCAACACCATGAAAGTGGGCGTCATGGACGAGGAACGGCGCACGACCGTGAACCTCAAGGAATGCATCCGCGCCGTCTCCAGCCGGTTGATGTTCATCAACACCGGCTTTCTCGACCGTACGGGCGATGAAATTCACACCTCCATGCTAGCCGGGCCGTTTTTACGCAAGGATCAGATCAAGGCCCAACCCTGGATCGCCGCGTACGAAGATTGGAACGTGGATATCGGTCTGGAATGCGGCATGCAGGGCAAGGCCCAGATCGGCAAGGGCATGTGGGCCATGCCGGACGAGATGAAGCAGATGATGGCGGCCAAGATCGGCCATCCCACGGCGGGCGCCAGCACGGCCTGGGTGCCCTCCCCCACCGCCGCCACCCTGCATGCCATTCACTATCACCAGGTTTCCGTCCCCGCCCGTCAGGACGAGCTGTCCGCCCGCGGCCGCGCCGATCTGGGCGATATTCTGACGGTTCCCCTGTCGCGCGGTGAAAATCTATCCGTCGACGAAGTCCAGGCCGAACTGGACAACAACGTCCAGGGTCTGTTGGGCTATGTTGTGCGCTGGATCGACCAGGGCGTTGGCTGTTCAAAAGTGCCGGATATCAACGATGTCGGCCTGATGGAAGACCGCGCCACCCTGCGGATTTCCAGCCAGCACATCGCCAACTGGCTGCATCATGGCATCTGCAGCGAAGCCCAGGTGGTTGAAACCATGCAGCGCATGGCAGCCGTGGTTGACCGCCAGAACGCCGATGATGACATCTACACCGACATGGCGCCGAATTTCGATGGCAGCATTGCCTTCCAGGCCGCCTGCGATCTGGTCTTCAAGGGCAAGGAACAGCCCAGCGGTTATACCGAGCCGATCCTGCATGCCCGCCGCCGGGAAGCGAAAGCGAAACACGCCGCGGGCTAAGCCCTACAGTCGAAACCCGGGCCCGCCCTGGATTTTTGAGGTGCGGGTTGATCATCGGTCTATCGCCCGTGGCCCTGGATGCCCGGATCAAGTCCGGGCATGACGAATTTTTGCGTATTTTGGCTGATTTTAGGTCCTCCACGTCATTGCCGGGCTTGACCCGGCAATCCATGGGGATGCCCCGTTCCGCCTCGCCGGGGAGGCCGAATGCCGGGGCAGCGGTCGTGGACATTCTCATGGCCCGGCAAATGCCAAATTAACAGAAGCGGCTGAATTCGGACCTTTTGTCTATCCATTGTCCTTGCGGGTGCGCACTTCGGCGAAGACCTCGGCCGGGCCGGCGCCGGGTAGGCCGACCGCCTGCGCCACCGCCGCCACATCGGCGCGCAGGAAAGGATTTGTCGCCTTCTCCACTCCCAGCAGCGACGGCACCGTGCGCTTGTTGGCGGCGCGCAGGGTGTCGATCTCGGCCACGCGGTCGACCAGAATCTGATTGCCGCTCTCGATGGTCGCGGCAAAACGGGCATTGGTCTGGGTGTATTCGTGGGCGCAATAGACCTTGGTGGCATCGGGCAGATCGCGCAGTTTGAGCAGCGAGGTCCACATTTCATCAAACGTGCCCTCGAACACCCGGCCGCAGCCCAGGGCAAACAGGGTATCGCCGCAGAACAGCGCCTCACTCTCGGCGAACCAAAAGGCGATATGGCCGCTGGTATGGCCCGGCGTCTCGTAGACCTTGGCGGTGGCATCGCCAAATTGATAGCTCTCGCCGTCGCCGACCTCCACATCGATGCCGGCGATCCGCTCGCGGTCGACGCGGGCGCCAACGATGGTGCAGCCGTATTTCGCCTTCAGCTCCAAATTGCCCCCCGTGTGGTCGCCATGGTGGTGGGTATTGAGGATATGGGTCAACCTCCAGCCGCGCGCATCCAACTCCGCCATCACCGGTGCGGCGTCCGACGGATCAACCACCCCAACCATACCCTGGCCGGGTTCACGGAGCAGATAGACATAGTTATCGTCGCGGGTGGGAATTTGCACAATTTCCAAGGCACTCATAGGGGGCTCTCTTGCTAACGGACGGGAACCCACAAACTAGCAAGTCAGCGCCCCACGACCAAGTGTTGCTTGCGCCAAACGGTTTGACCTGTCCACCAGAACGTCTCCATAGTGATCGGAACAAGAATCAAATAGTTCGCTTAACAATTCAGGAAAGCCCGGATTTTGTCCAAAATTCGCCCAATGGGCAGCGATAAAGGCTTCTTCCACGGCTACCGCATTGTCGCGGCCTGCAGCGTCATCCAGGCGGTCAATCTCGGCGGCATTTTCACCTTCGGTGTGCTTTTTCCCGAGCTTGAGCGCGAGTTCGGCTGGTCCCGCACGGCGATCTCCGGGGCAACGTCGTTTGCCTTTCTCGTCACCGGGGGCTGCGCGGTATTGATGGGCCGGGCCGGAGACAGGTTCGGCCCCCGCGCCGTTCTCAGCATGGCCGGCATCATGTTCGGCCTCGGCTATGCGTTGCTTTTCCGCATGCAGGCGGTTTGGGAACTCTACCTCTACCTCGGCCTGCTGACGGGCATCGGTCTGGCCGCCCACGATGTAACCACCCTCTCAACCATCGCAAGGTGGTTCGTACGCCGCCGCGGCCTGATGAGCGGTTTTACCAAGGCCGGTGGCGGCGTCGGCCAAGTGGTCGTGCCGACCGTCATGGCGGCCCTGATCGCCGGGCCGGGCTGGCGGATTGCCTGTCTGTTATTCGGCATCACGGCCATTGTCGTGCTGGTCGGCACGGCGCAAATGCTGCGCCGCAGTCCCGCCGCTCTCGGGCTGAAGCCCGATGGCGAGGCGCCGGATCCCTCCCCCAACCGGGCGCAACAGGAAGTCGGCGCCAGCTTTCGCGAGGCATTCAGATCGAGGACTATATGGCTGCTCGGCATCGCCAAATTCTGCGACCTGTTCTGCCTGTTCACCGTTATTGTCCACATCGTGCCATTTGGCGTGGATCACGGTTTGCACCCCGCGATGGCGGCTGGCGTATTGTCGACCATTGGCGCCATGAGCATCGCCGGCCGCTTGCTCCTTGGCGGCGCCTATGACCGTTTCGGCGCGCGGCGCTCGCTGCTGGCATGCTTCAGCCTTCTGACGGCGAGCCTGGTGTGGTTGCAGTTCGCGGACACGACTTGGTCGTTATTCCTTTTCGCCGCCGTCTATGGCCCGGCGCATGGCGGCTTTTTCACGATCACTTCGCCGTCAGTGGCGGAATATTTCGGCACGCGCGCCCATGGCACGCTGTTCGGCCTGGTGATTTCCTGCGGCACTTTCGGTGCCACCCTCGGCCCCATCGTCGCGGGCAGCCTGTTCGATATGTGGGGAAGTTACACCATCGCCTTCGCGCTACTGCTAGGCTTCAGCCTGGCAGGCCTGGCCGTAGCCAGTATGCTGCCCCGGCCAGTTCAAGCGCCCGCCGCGGGCTAGCCCGCAAATCCCGGCAATAAAGGGAAGCGTCCCCTTTTTCCGGGGAAGCGTCCCCTTTTTCCGCGTCCCTTTTTCCCTTCGGGGTGTGATGACGATTTTTGAATTCCAAAGCGTTTGGTGCCCCCTCCCGGACTCGAACCGGGACGACTGTTAAGTCTCGGGATTTTAAGTCCCGTGCGTCTGCCAATTCCGCCAAGGGGGCACGATAGGGCAGGCTCTGTAATGGCGCGCACCATGCCGTGATGCGGCGCGGGGGGCAAGGCTGGATTTACCCCCGCCTCGGTTTAGAGCCTTATTTCAGGGCAGCCGTATGGCTGATACCCAACTGAACATATTCCTCGACCATCTCCACATGCATGGCCAGTTCTTCCGGGCGCAAATCACGCATGAATTTGGCCGGGCTGCCGCCCCATAGTTGGCCCGAGGGGACGCGCTTGCCCGGCGTCAAAGTGGCACCGGCGGCCAGCATGGCCTGGCTTTCGATCACCGCATGATCCAGCACGATGGAGCCCATACCGACAAAGGCGCGGTCTTCCAGGCGGCAGCCGTGCAACAGGCACATATGGCCGACCAGCACGTTCTCGCCGATCCAGGTATCGCTGAGGCCTTTCGAGGTGTGGATGGTGGAGCCGTCCTGGATATTCGTGCGGGCACCGATATGGATCGGTTCCTCGTCACCACGGACCACGCAATTGTACCACACAGAGGCATGCGCGCCGAGGCTGACCGTGCCGATCACGTGGGCGCCCGGCGCCACGAAGGCGGTCGGGTCGATCTCGGGCGTGACGCCCTCAAAAGTCATGATATGACCTTTGCTCATAGTCTCGTACTCCAAATATGATGTTCGGTTTCCGTTAAGACGCCGCCGCTCAGGGAAATAGCGCTTCCTGCTCCAGGCCCGTGGTTTCGGGCAGGCCATACATGATATTCATGTTCTGCACCGCTTGGCCCGACGAGCCCTTGACCAGATTATCGATCACCGAAACCACAATGGCCCGGCCCGGCAGGCGGTCGGCGAAGACCCCGATTAGGCAATGGTTGGAGCCGCGTACATGCCGTGTCGCGGGCGCCACACCATTGCCCACCACGCGCACGAAAGGCTCGTCCGCATAGCGTTCGACGAGGCAATCGCGCAGATCATCCACCGATGTTTCACCGGCCAGCCGCACATAGCTGGTGGCCAGAATACCCCGGTTCATGGGCGCCAGATGCGGCGTGAAGTTAACAATTAAGTTATCTCCATAAGCCTTTGATAACTCTTGCTCAATCTCCGGCCCATGACGGTGCGATGCGATGCCGTAGGCATGCAACCCCTCGGACACTTCCGAGAACAGGTTGGCCGTCTTGGCGGACCGCCCGGCGCCGGTGACGCCGGATTTGGCATCAATGATAATATCCTCCGGCGCGATTTTGCCCGCCGAGAGCAGCGGTGCCAAGGGCAGGATCGCCACCGTGGGATAACAGCCCGGACAGGCGACCAAACGGGCACCGGGCAGTTTGTCCCGGGAGAATTCGGTCAGGCCGTAGACTGCTTCGGGCTGCAGGTGCGGCGCGTAATGTTCATGGCCGTACCATTCGGCATAGGTATCGGTGCTATCCAAGCGGAAATCCGCCGACAGATCGATCACCCTTGGCTGGCCTTGAATGGCAGCAGCGGCATCACCTGGCCCCTCGTGCATCACTTCGTCAATGACGCTGTGCTGGGTATCGTGCAACAGGCCGGCAATGATTTCCTGGGTGGTGCCGTGGGGCAGACCGCAAAACACCACGTCAACCTCGACCCCGGCCCATTCCACTTCCTCGACCTTGACCAGGCCCGGCAAATCCAGGCCGCCCAGGTGCGGATAGACTTGTTCATAGGGCTCGCCTGCGTGACTGTCGGCGGTCATGATGACGATCTCGGCATTGGGATGGCGGGCCAACAGGCGTACCGCTTCCGCCCCGGTATAGCCCGAAGCCCCAAGGATGCCAATTCTGATCTTTCTAGCCAAAGCCGCCGTCATTGTCCGTCTCCATGTTTGCAGCGTCTATATATACATTTTTGGGGCCTGTACGAAAAATGCGCCCAAAATACTCAAAAAATTCGGCCTGGCGGAAAACCCATTCAGAGCTTCCAGTTCACCCAGGCCCCGCGCCTGCCCTTGCGCTGGCTGCGCAGGATCAGGTCTTCGATGTCGTAGCCGTTGGCCGAGAGCCATTGCAGGGACGGCCCGGGCCAGGCGACCGCCGGTAGATCGACCCGGCCCTGGCGGTCGAGCCGCACGCCCTCGAGCCGAAGACGCCGCTTTTGCTCGGGATCGGGGCCGCCATCGCGCCGGATGGCGATCTTGCCCTGGCTGTTGATCACCCGGTGCCAGGGCACATCGGAACCCGCCGGCAACATCGACATGGCGCGTCCCACTCGCCGTGCCGAATTGGCCCCGGCGACCAGGCCGATCTGGCCATAGGTCGCCACCTGGCCAGCGGGGATCTGCCGCGTCACTTGATGAATTCGTGCCTCAAGCTCCCGTGACGCCATTTTTCCCGTAGTTGCTTCCGACATAGCCATTTCGGTTCCAAAACCCTGTTTCGCCACAATGGTGCTCTGGCAACGCCATGCAAGGCAAGACGCAAAAAAAGGGCCACCCGAAGGCAGCCCTTTTCCGTTTGTATGTTCTCGACTTTTAGCGTTTCGCTAACTGGATACTTTATAAGTTATTGCTATCATTACGTAATTTTTACTCAATTTTTTTTGTATATTTTTTGTACACATCTTTTTAGTTCATGCTGAAAACCAAGGTTTTTGATGG